>Ga0265320_10000030_pt1 | contig 155388 bp, 122 predicted proteins | sample 4827metaG_FD_202087 | JGI IMG/M metagenome (GOLD analysis project Ga0265320, IMG submission 202087) | Rhizosphere microbial communities from Carex aquatilis grown in University of Washington, Seatle, WA, United States - 4-8-27 metaG | ecosystem: Host-associated > Plants > Roots > Rhizosphere...
CCGCAACTGGCGGCGCTCGTGGCGGCGCTGTGCTGTCATGTCGGCGAAATCGCGCGCAATCCGTATCACTTGACCCTGCCGGCGTGGATGGCCGATAATGTGCGCCGCGGCGCGGAACGCGTGGCGGGCCCGGGACGGCCGGCGCCAAAGTTCCCTTTCGGCACGCTCTACCGTGTGGAACCCGCGCTGCCCGCGGATTGGGAATCCATCATGACCGCTCGCCCTTTTTCCCCGCCAAAAATGGGGTGATAGACCGGATTTGAACCGGCGACCCCCAGATCCACAATCTGGTGCTCTAACCAGCTGAGCTACTACCACCATGAAAGCCGGCGCAGGGGCTGCCCTGGCGGTTCCGCATTTTTGGCAAGGGGTCACGATGGCACCGCCCTTCCCGGCTGTCAACGCCGGAGCGAGCGGCCCGGCCGCCGTGGTGAAAAAACTCGTCGCCGCCGTCCCTCAACTGGTATGCCTCGGCGCGCATGACTGACATTATCCAGACCATGATCCATTTGCTGAAAAACCCGTTGGAGGTTTTGACGAACTGGATTGAACATTTCGGGCCGTGGATTTACCTGCTCCTTTTCCTGATTGTCTTCTGTGAAACGGGCCTGGTCTTCATGCCGTTGCTGCCGGGCGATTCCTTGTTGTTTGCCGCCGGCGCGCTCGCCGGCACCACGGGGAAGCTCGAGGTCGCCGTGCTCATCCCGTTGCTGATTTTGGCGGCCCTCGCCGGCGACAACGTGAATTATCACGTCGGCAAAACACTGGGCCCGCGGGTTTTCCGCTGGCCAAAGTCGAAATTGTTCAACCCGGAGCATCTCGTCCGCACCCGGGAGTTTTATGAACGGCATGGGCGCAAGGCGGTGATTCTCGCGCGCTTCGCCCCCATCCTGCGCACCTGCGCGCCGTTTGTGGCGGGCGTGGGCGACATGCGTTACCGGGTCTTTGCGCTTTTCAGCGTGATCGGCGCGGTGTTGTGGGTCGGTATTTTTGTCGGCGCGGGCGCGTATTTCGGCCAGCAGGAAGTGGTGCGCAAAAATTTCACCCACGTCATCCTCGCCATCGTCGTGATCTCGCTGCTGCCGGCGATGTTCAGCTTCGCGCGGGCGCACTGGCAATCGCGGCGCTCGCCCGGAAAATAACAGGACCCTGGCTCGCTTCGGGCGCGGAATCCCATCGATTGACGATTTGGTCACGGAGAGCTGCGTACTTTCCGTAGACCGACTCCGTCCTCCGGATTTTACTTCTACCTTCTGCATTCTTACTTCTTACTTTCTCCCATGCCCGCCCGCGCCCAGCCCAAAGTTCCGCCGCCCGCCGAAGGCGCGGCGCGGCCCGGCGGGGACACCCCGATGATGCGCCAGTATTGGGAACTGCGCGATAAACTTTCCGCCGACACGTTTCTATTTTTTCGCCTCGGTGATTTCTACGAATTGTTTTTTGACGACGCCGTGCAGGGCTCCCGCCTGCTCGGGGTGACGCTCACCCAGCGGCAGGGGCATCCCATGGCCGGCATTCCCTACCATGCGGCCACCAATTATATCAAAAAAATCCTGGACGCCGGCCGCAAGGTTGCCATTTGCGACCAGACGGAAACGCCCCGGCCCGGCCAGCTCGTGACCCGCGCGCTGACGCGGGTCCTCACCCCCGGCACCATCCTCGAAGATCACCAGCTCGAGGCCCGCCGCCCGCATTACCTGCTGGCGCTTTCGGCCACCGCCACGGCGCGGGATAATTCCCTGCACGCGGCGTGGCTCGACTTGACGACCGGCGATTTTCAACTCGCCTCCGACCCCGACGCCAGCCGTTTGCTATCCGCATTGCAAGCGCTCGAAGTGCGGGAAATTCTCTTGCCGGAAGCGTTGCCCGCGGCGGTCCTGGCCGCTTGCGCTGCGCTTTGCGCCGGGCGGCCGGTGTCGCGGCTGCCGGATTTTCAATTTGAGCGCGCTCCCGGCGCACGACTCGTCAAGGAAACGCTTGGCGTGCTCAATCTCGAAGGCTTCGGTCTGGCCGACACCCATCCGGCCCTCGGCTGTGCCGGTGCGCTGGTGGCTTACGCGACAGACACCTTGTGCGGGCGGCCCGCCCATTTGCGCTCGCTGCGCGAATTTCGGGTGCGCGAGGCGTTGCTCCTCGATCCCGCCACCTTGCGCAATTTGGAAGTGCTGCGTTCCGCCCGCGGCGCGCGCGAGGGCTCGCTGTTGCACGCGGTGGACGCCACGGGCACGGCGCCCGGCGCGCGTTTGCTCGAACAATGGCTCGCCGCGCCGTTGCTGGATTTGACCGAACTGCGCCGCCGGCAGGCGTGTGTCGGTGCGTTTTTTGCGGAGCCTGGCTTGGCCGCCCGCGTGCGTGAAAGCTTGGCTCAAGTGCGTGATTTGGTGCGCATTCTGGCGCGCCTGCATAATCGGGTGCGCCACCCGCGCGAAACCGCCGCCGTGCGCGACACGTTGCGCGTACTGCCCGCGGTGCGCGCGGCCCTCGCGGCGTTGCCCGCGCCCGCGAACGCCCTCGCGGAACGCATCCCGGAGTTTGACTCGTTGCGCGAGCTGCTCGACCGCGGCCTGGCCGACGAACCGCCCATTGACCCGCACGATGGCGGCGTCATTCGCGATGGCCATGACGCCGAACTCGACCGCCTGCGCAGTCTTTCCTCCGGCCACAAGACGTGGCTCTCGGAATTCGAGCGGGCGGAAATCGAGCGCACCGGCATCAAGAATTTGCGCGTCCGTTTCAATGGCGCGTTTGGCTATTACATTGAAATCACGAAATCGAATCTGCCGCTCGTCCCGGCTGATTACATCCGCCGGCAGACCATGACCAACGCGGAGCGGTTTGTGACCGACGATTTGCGCCGCCGGGAAAAGGAGATTCTGCAAGCCGAGGAAAAGGCGCTGGCCCGCGAGGACGAATTGTTTCGCGCGCTGGTCGAGGCCGTGCTGGCGGAGGCTGCGGGCCTGCGCGCCACCGCCGCGGCGCTGGCCGAGGCCGATGTTTTTTCCGGCTGGGCGCAAATCGCCCGCGAGCGCGATTTCTGCCGGCCCGCCCTCGACGATTCCGACGTTTTCGACATTGAGCAAGGCCGGCATCCCGTGGTTGAACTCATTCTGCGCGAATCGACCGAGGGCCTCGCGGGCAGCCGCGCCTTTGTGCCCAACGACACGCGCCTGGGCGCCGGCGGCGAGCAAATCGCGCTCATCACCGGGCCGAACATGGCGGGCAAGAGCACCTACATCCGCCAGGTCGCGCTCATCGCGATTTTGGCGCAGGCGGGCGCGTGGGTGCCCGCGAAAAAATGCCGGCTGGGACTCGTGGACCGCGTGTTCTCCCGCGTCGGCGCGAGCGACGAGCTGGCGCGCGGCAACTCAACCTTCATGGTCGAGATGAACGAGACCGCCAACATCCTCCACCACGCCACCCCGCGCAGCCTCGTCATCCTCGACGAAATCGGCCGCGGCACCAGCACCTACGACGGCCTCGCCATCGCCTGGGCGGTCGTCGAGCACCTGCACGGCCCGGGGCCCGCCGGGCCGCGCACCCTCTTTGCGACGCATTATCACGAATTGACCCAACTGGATCAGACCCTGCCGCGGCTGCGCAACTACGCCGTCACGGTCAAGGAGTGGAACGACGAAATCATTTTTGTCCGGCAGGTCGCCCCCGGCGCGGCGGACCGCTCCTACGGCATCCAGGTCGCGCGCCTCGCGGGGCTCCCGCGTGAAGTGTTGGGCCGGGCGCGCGAAATTTTGGAAAAACTCGAGGTCGAAGGCCACGCGTTGCAAGTGCAACTCCGCCGTTCGCTGGCCTCCGCGGCCGCGCCTCCGATCACTCCGTCGCCTCCGCCGGTGGCCGATGTCGCCCCGCAAGTTTCCGAGTCCTCTCGTCCGCAACTGGAGCTGTTTTAAGCCTCAGCGCAACCAGCTCAACCTCCCGGCACGAGGGCGTGGCCGCTGCGGTTGGGACTGCGCATGGAGAGCGCGTTCTGCACCTCCTCAGGTGCCAGGATGCGCACGCTGCCGTCCAAAAACAAATACGGCGCCATGCCGTTGAAGCGCTTGGGATCACCGGTGTCCTGGTTCTTAAACAGGCCGCCTATGTCGGCCTCGAGCGTGGTGGTATTGCTGCAACCCACCAGGACGTTGTTCGGCGGGTCGGGCAGGTTATCAAACTTTTGCCGCTGGGTGCGGGTATCGGTGTTGAGGTTAGAGGGTCGGTATAAAAACGGGTTCATGCCATAGCCGCGCTTGGTGGGGTCGGAAATGCCGCTTTCCCGGGCTTCAAATTCCGGATCCTTAAGGGGTTTCGGCCAAACTTTAACCTGCTTGGTGTTGGGATCCACCATGCCGTCCAACAGGGGCACAATTTCCACCTGCCAATTGGAGTTATAGGGATTCGCCAACAATCCTGCTCCACCGGGAAGCGGTGCCGGCAGATACCCACCGCTGGTGGTTTGATATAGCGTCATGGCCCCGCCAATGCTCTTGAGATTGGACGCGCTAATGGCCGCGCGGGCGCGTTGCATGACCGTACTTACAGTCGGAAAGAGAATGGCCGCGAGAATGGCGATGATGGACATCACCGTCAGCAATTCCACGAGCGTAAAGGCCCGGAAGGCCCGGCGGGGGCAAGAGCGGAGCGGGGCAGCGAGCGGGCGGGGGGTCATCATGAAAGGGGAGATTTGGGGGCGAAGCGCCCATGCTTAGCGGTGCACGCGCACGGCGGGCAAGCGCATAATGGGAAGAGCGCGCAGCCAGTGTCTTTCTTCCTATCCCTTGAAGTGCTATTTGCACGGGCGTTTATCTCAACCAAATAATGGGCTGCCGCTTCCGGCTTATCCGCCCATCGCTTTTTCATTTGGGCGAATAAGGAACCTGAAATCTTAAGTCATGAAGGTGAGATTAAAACAAATCAAATTGAGACGAGAACATCAGAATTTGGCAATGGCTTAAGCATCTTTAGCAGAGCGATTTGGCCAATTGACAAACCAGTCTGTCTTGGGTAAATTTCCGTCATGCCAGCATTGCCCGCATCTACCCCCTCAGATTCCGTGTCAACGACCGGTTCGCCCACGGCGGCACCGACCTCGGCTTCGAATCCCCTGGCCAATTTGTCGCCTCCCGCGCGCATTCTGCGCACGGCGTCCCGTTTATTTTATCACCAGGGTTATCATGCGACGGGGGTGAACCAGATTATCGCGGAGGCGGGCGTCGCGAAGGCCACGTTTTACGCGCACTATCCGGCCAAGGAAACGCTCGGGGCGGCGTGGCTGGCGCAACAGCACGATGCGTGGGCGAGTTGGCTCAACGAGCGTGTGACCCCGGTGCCCGATCCGCGCCAGCGCCTCGCGGTGCTCTTCGATTTGCTCGAGGCCTGGCTGCGCAACAACAACTTCCGCGGCTGTCCGTTTCTCAACACCAATGCCGAGCAACCTGACCCCCCGCCCGCGCTGCGTTCCATCATTCAACGACATAAAATATTTTTACGTGATTTCGTGGGCGGCCTGGTGCGGGCCGCGCTGCCGGGGCGCATCGAGGCCGACCGCCTGGCGCTGGCCGGCTATGTCTTGTTTTGCGGCGCGATGGTCGAGGCGCAGGCCTTTCGCGACCCATGGCCCGTGCGTTCGGCGGCTTCGACGATTCTGGGCTGGGTGTAGGGAACCGGAAGAAAAGGAGGTTGGACAGAATTAACAGAATTTAAGAAATTAGAAAAATCCGAAGTGGGGGCGGGAGCAGGATTGACGGGAAGGGAGAAGGCCGCGTTTGCGAGTGAATCCTGTTCGGGGAAAAAATTTTCCAAATTCGGTCAATTCCGTCCAAAAATCTTTTCTTTGTTTCATGACGGGCAGGCCGCCGGCGCACCCGGCACGGCCACAGTGCCCGAGCGGCCGTCCACGGTGCCTTCGTGCACCGGGCAGGTCGGGATCTTTTCCGGCGCGCGCAACAGCGCCGTCGCATAGTCTTCCAGCCGCACAAAATCCACGCCCGCGGCCCGCGCCTGCCGCAATAATTCGCTGAACAGGCCGAGGTATTTCATGCCCTCCAATTCGGCGTGGATGGTGAGCACGTGCACGAACCGCGGCGGCGATTTTTCGAGCAGGGAAATGTAATGCGCCACGATTTTGTCCTCCGGATACTCGGACCGGCCCAGCAATTCGTCCAGCGTCGGCAGGGTAGTGGGGATTTGCAGGGTCTTAAAGTCCTCGCCGCGCGCCTGCGGAAAAAAAGGATCCAGCCCGCGCGTGTCGCTGCCATAAAGCAGGCCATGTTCATCATAAACGCGGAGGCTGTTTGTGTCCGCCTGCCAGCCCGCGGTGCCGGCAGTGCGCGGTTTCTCGCCAAAAATTCGCTCGAACTCGGCGACGGCCCGGCCGAATTCCGCGCGCGTTTTCTCCACGGGCCAGCGGTGCAGGTAGTCCTGCCACGCGAAATGGTCCCAGCAATGGATGCCGACGGCGAAACCCTGGTCGCGCACGGCACGCAGGACGCCTTCGTTGCGCCGGCCAATCATCGGCGCAGGCAGGAGCGTGCCGTTGAGGAGGGTCCGCCAGCCGTAATTGCCGGCGACGTTCGTGCGGCCGACTTTTTTTAAAAAACCCGGGCGAAAGATGCGCCGGATGGCCTTGCCGGTGTTGTCGGGTCCGAGGGAAAAGAGAAAAGTGGCGGGGCAACCGGCGGCGCGCAGGGCCTGCGCCAGCGCCGGGACGCCCTCGCGGGTGCCACGGTCGGTGTCGACGTCCACTTTGATGGCCAGGCGGGCGGGCATGGGAACGGAAGGATGAAAGCTGAGGGATGAAGGATGAGCGAGGAACGGTGAGTGTCCAACATTCAACATTGAGAATTGAACATTCAATATTCAATCCTGAGGCGGGGCGGAAGTCGGCCGGCTTCGAACTCTGAAATTAAGTCCGGCGAAGTTCGCTGCCGGGGGTGGCGGCGCAGTCGAAATGGTTGCCCGACTAGGATTCGAACCTAGACAAAGAGAACCAAAATCTCTTGTGCTACCATTACACCATCGGGCAGTGCAAAGGGTGAAAGTAAGGGAAGGACGGCGGTTTGGTCAAGCTTGGCGCGGGGGTGGTCGATGGAGAGCCAAGGGTGCCACCGTCAGCCCGGGTGCGGTCGCGCGGGTACGTTTTGCAGCACGAGCCAGAGGGTGCCGAGCACGAGGATGGTGCTCATCCAGAGCATGAGGCGCACGCCGTAGCCGTAGGCGTCCTGCACCACCGCGACCACTTTGTCGGCGTTGCCGCCGGGGAGTTGCGCCAACGCCTTGGCGGTATCGAGTTTCGCCCCGGTCAGAACCCTTTCCGCGCGGTCTTGCTGCGCGGGGCTGAGCTGTAATTGCGCGGCGGCCACTTCCTGGCCCAAGCGCGCATGACTGGCGTCCGCAAAAAGCGCCGTGCCGATGGCGAGCAGCAGGGCCGCGCCGGAAAGTTGTACCATGAACACAATGCCGCCCACCAGGCTCGCGCGCGCCACGCCGGCGTTTTCCACTGCGCGGGTGCTGATGGTGGGGATCACCGCGCCGACGCCCACGCCGAGCAACCCTTGCAGGCTGAAGCCCACCAGCTTCGAGGTCCCGGGCCCGACCACGGCGAGCAAGGCCGAGGCCACGGCGGCGCACACCAACCCGCCGACTAGCAGGCGCCGCGCCCCGAAACGCGCATACAGCGGCCCGCCGAGGTACGACACCACGCCGTAGCTCAGCATGAAGGGCACCACCCGCGCGCCGGCCCACATGGGGCTGTCGCCGAGAAATTTCAGGGCGAATTGCGTAAAGTACAAAAGCACAATAAAAAATAACTGGCAGATGCCCATGGCCGCGAGCACCAGGGCGCGCAACTCGCGATGGCGCAGCAAATCCGGCGGCACCAGCGGGTTCGCCACCCGCGCCTCAATCACCGGAAACAATCCCAGCAGCACTGCCGCGACGGCGAGCAGGCCGACGATGCGCACGCTGCCCCAGCCCCAGACGCTGGATTGGTACACGGCCACCATCAGCGCCACCAACCCGCCGGTGAGCGCTCCCATGCCGGCAAAGTCATTCTTGGGCCGGGTTCCGGGCGGAGGATCGCGCGGCACGCCCCAGAGCGTGAAGGCGACTGCGATGAGCGCCATCGGCACATTGACCCACAGCACCCAGCGCCAGGAAAATTCCTCGGTCAAAATTCCGCCCATTACCGGGCCGGCGGCATTGCCGATGGAGCAAGTGCCCAGCACGAGCCCCATTGCGAAGCCGCGGTTGGATTCGCCCACCGCCGCGCAGGCCAGGCCGATCATGGCCGGCCATAGCATCGCCGCGCCCACGCCTTGCAAAACGCGCGAGGCGATGAGGCTCCAGCCGCTCCACGCCGCGCCGCCCAGCAGTGAGGCTGCGCCAAACACGATCATCCCGAGCAGAAAAATCCGCCGCCGCCCGTAGGAATCCGCCAGTTGCCCGCCTGTGACCATCAGGACCGCGAAGGCTAGCATGTAACCGTTGAGCACCCATTGCACGCCGTCCAAATCCAGGCCGAACTGTTTTTCCAGCGGCGAAAGCGCCAAATCAATCGAGGCGAAATCCAGCGAAATTGCCAGCGAACCGAGGAAGACCGAGATATAGATGAGCAGGCGCCGGTTCATGCGGGTCGGGCTCCGGCTCCGGAGTGGTGCGGGCTATTGCGAGAGCAAGCCGTTTTGCTGCATGACCGCGCGGGCGCGCTGGCTGCGCAGGAAGTTGAGGAAATTCCAGGCTTCGTCGTAATTCGGGGCGCTGCGGAGAATGGCGGTGTTATAGCCCACAGTTTCGTAGGTGCGCAGGGGCAGGGGACTCAGAATACGCATGTCGCGCCGGGCGTCCGCGTAAGTGGCAAAGGTGATGCCGACTTGGGCGCTGCCATCCTTGACGGCGGTCAGGACGCCCGCCTCGTCGTCCATGACGAGGAGCTTCGCCTCGAGGTTCTCCACCGTGTCCGGTGCAGGCGGAGCGCCCACGAGCGGGGTGGCCTCGCGCACAGGCAGCAGGCGCAAGTTTGTCAGCGATTGACGGGTGAGAAAGCCGAGCCAGTGCTTATTGGGGTCGGCCACGGCGATTTTCTGCACTTTGGGATCGATCAAGGCTTCGACCGTCAGCGGCAAGGTGGAGTCTTCGCTCGCGACCACTACCAGCTGGTTGATGCCGAGGAGGAAGCGGCTCTTCGGCGCGATGGCGCCGTGGTCGGCCAGAGCGTTGACGCTCTCGGCGCGCCCGGGGATATAGATGTCGAACTTCTGCTTGGGGTCCTGCAGGTGCTTTTCAAGGGTCGCGGTGTTGGCGAAAGTAAATTCAATATGCACCCACGGCTGCTGCTCGACGTATTCGCTGGCCAATTGGCGCAGGACGGGCGCCAGATTGTCCGCCGCGGCGATCTTCAGCGTGACGTTTTGCTGGCTGGGCCCGGACGCGCAACCGGCCAGGATGAGGGCGGCAGAGGCCAGTCCGGCCAGGCGGGACCACGAGAATTGACGAAGGGACATGGGCCGTTGCTAAGCAAGCCCGCGCCCCTTGGCAACGGAGAAAAGCGGGCGGCTCATGCTGTCAGCGAGTTCAATCGACCGCATAACTTTTACCAATCACCCGGCCATTGTACATTTCCACCACGACAGACTCGGCGTTGTAGCGGTCATCCGTCAGGTCAAGATTGAAGCAGAGGTCCCCGTTCTCATTATGGAAAGCGGGCAGTTTGTACGGCCCGGCTTGGGGGAACTGGGCGTGCAAGGCGGCCAACACATCGGTTTGGGACATGCCGTTGTGAACGGCGGCGAAAAACCGCCGGTAAGGCTTAACTGGCGTGGTGTCGCTAAAATGCATGACAACGACCGCCCCGAGAAAAATTGCCGCCAGCACGGCGCCCGCCAGGGAATGGTGGCGCCGGGCCGCGGCCAGCGTGCCGGCCGTCACCAGCACCGGGAAGGCCAAGGCCAGCAAAGGGCCCAGGAAGGGGAAATTGCCGCCGGCTCCGGCGATGTCGCCAATAAAGGCCATAAAGCCGACGACGCAAAAAGCCACAACCACCACGGCCAGGAAAAGCATGCGCGAGCGAAGGCGCGGTTGGGGTAGCAGCAGGGCGAAGAGGGGCAGACTGGCCGCAACCAAACCGCAGAGAACAGTCAGGACGAAGATCAGAATGAGCGGGGAGTCATGCATGGCGCGGGCTCAATCAGGCTGGAACGCTTTGGCCACGACTCGGTTGTCTTGCAAGTCCACGGAGACCACTTCCGCATCGTAGCGACCGTCGGTCAGATCGAGATTGAAGAAGACCTGATTTCCGACGCGGCGATAGGCTGGCACGGCATAGCGACCAGGCTGCGGAAACTGCTCGTTGAGAAGCGTCAGCAAGTCGGTCTCCGTGATGCCCGGGCGAATGGCGGCGTAAAACCGCACGTAGGGTTTGACCGGGGTAAAGTCGGTAAAATTCATCACGATCCAGGCCGCCAGAAAAGAAGTGGCGAGCATCGCCACGGTCGGCGAACGAAAGCGCCAGACGACAGCGAGCGCGGAACCAAGCGCAACACTAGGCAGGATCGCCAGAAAAATGATGCGCGCAGACAAGTCGGCGGACCCGCAGCTCATCTCGAAGTAAAGCCAGTTGAAATAACCAACGATAGTTAGCGATGCCATTACTAAAAATAAGGCGAATGGCAACGAACTGCGACGATCCCGCGGGAGCAGCAGCGCGAGCAAGGGAAGCCCCGCTATGAGCGTCAAAAACAGAACCATCACTATTGCGGCGATATCCACGCGGGAATCTTAGCCAACCTGGCAAAGGTGTCAACCGGTTGCCCTCACACCAAGCACTTCATAAAGCCCCGGGTGAGTGCGGCCTGGTCGAGGTTTTCGCCGATGAACACGAGGGTGTTGCGCCGGGGTTCCGGGCCCCAGGGGCCGGCGACGTCGCCGCTGAAGAGCATGTGCACGCTTTGCAGGAGGTATTTTTCCTTGACGCCGCGAATGGCGAGAAAGCCTTTCATGCGGTACAGCTTGTCCGAATATTTCGCGAGCAGGTCTTCAATCCACGGGTTCACCTTGTCCAGGTCGAGGTCGCCGTCGGCCTGGATGGTGAAGGATTTCACGCGGTCGTCATGCGTATGCGCGTGTTTAAAGCGCTCGATGCGCGCGGGCGTGAAGGCGCGCCCATCGCGGGCCAAGCCGCCGCCGTGCGCGGTCGGGTCGTGGTGGGCGAAGAGCGCAAAAGCGCCGGCCTTCGGCAACTCAAGGACGAAGGAATTCATCGCCTCCGGCAGTTGCAACTCGTGGAGCTTGCGTTCGGGGCGCAGCGCGGCGCCGGGATGCACGCTCGCGGCTGTGGTCTGAAAAAGCGCGTCGGCTTCGAGGACGGCGGTCTGCCAGGATTTTTCGGTGGTGTCGCGCAAAGGAAGGCACACAAAGGTCATCGGATGCGCGGGCGTCTCGGCATGGTCGTGGTCATGGTCGTGCGCATGATTGTGCCCGTGTTCAGGGCCGTGCTCATGGCCGCAACCGCAGGGCTCGCCCTCGGCGTGATCGTGGCCCGCATGGTCGTCATGCTGGTGCGCATGGTCGTGGTGATGTTCATGGCCAGGATGATCATGGTCGTGATCGTGCTCATCGTGCGCGTGATCGTGGCCGCAGTCTTCGTCGTGCCGGGCGGCTTCGGCGGCGACCGAAAAGCGATAAGCGCCGCCGGGCAAGGTGTAGAGGCCAGCCCAGGTGAAGGGGTGTTCGGGCCGCGTGAATTCGGGGTCCAGTTCGAGCGCACGTTCCAAATCAAAGGCGCGCAGATTCAGCACCGCCGCCACCGGCACGGCCGAGCGCTGGGTGCGGATGATTTTGGCGGTGCGGTTCAGCCCGCGCAGGCGCTCTTCCAGTTCCTCCAATTCCGCGGGGGAGACGAGGTCTGTCTTGTTCAATAAAATGACATCGGCAAAGCCGACCTGCTTTTGCGCCTCGTCGCTGGTGTCGAGGTGGCGGGGCAGGTTGACGGCGTCGGCGAGGGTGACAATGCCGTCGAGGCGGTATTTTTGCTGCACGGCGGGGTCGAGCAGGAAAGTCTGGGCGACGGGCGTGGGGTTGGCGAGGCCGGTGGTTTCGAGCAGGATGTAATCGTATTTTTTATTTTGCTCGTCGAACTCCCGCAGGACGCGCAGCAAATCCCCGCGCACGGTGCAGCACACGCAGCCGTTGCTCAGCATCTGCTCCTCGGCCCCGACCACCAGCGCGCCGTCGATATTGACTTCGCCAAATTCATTCTCGATGACCGCCACGCGCTGGCCGGCCATCTGGGCGAGCAGGTGATTGAGCAGGGTGGTTTTGCCGGCCCCGAGAAAGCCGGTCAGCACGGTGATGGGCGTGGGCGGCGCAGCGGGCGCGCCGGGGACGGGCGGCACGAACGGCGCGGGCGAGGCGGGCGGATGGGCGGAAGGCATCAGGCGTGCAACGTGTGTCGCGCAGCCCCGCGGCGGCAAGCCAAAAGACATGGGGACAAATCCGAATCAAGCTTGCGCGCCGGATGCTGGCGCGAGTAGCCTCCCGCCTTCGCTCCGTCCGCCCTTACCCCTTTTTGGCTTCGTTAACTTTGTTGCCCCTCCGGCCTGCGCCTGCATGACCGCTTCCACTTCCACGGCCACCCCGCCGACCCGGATGACCCAGGTGCGTTGGTGGATCTTGGGTCTGCTGTTTTGCTGCACGACGCTGAATTTTCTCGACCGCATGGTCTTGTCCACTCTGGCGCCCGACTTGCAACGGGAATATGCCATCACAGATACTGAATATGGGCACATCGTGGGGGCCTTCGCGTTTGCCTACGCTTTTGGCCAAATGTTGTCCGGCCGCCTGTTGGACAAGTTCGGCATCCGGTTGACTTACATGGTGGCGTTGACGAGTTGGAGCGTGGTCTCCATGTACCACGCACTCGCGGCCGGTGCCTGGAGTTTTGGGATTATGCGTGCGCTTTTGGGAGTCTCGGAGTCGCCGGCGTTTCCGGGCGCGACCAAAGCCGTGGCGGAATGGTTTCCACGGCGCGAACGGGCCTTCGCCTTTGGCTTCATCAACGCCGGTACAAACATGGGCATCATACTGGCTTCGGCCTTGGTGCCGCTGCTGGCCACCAGATACGGCTGGCCCTGGGCCTTCATTGCGACCGGTTTGCTGGGATTTGTGGCTCTGCTACTGTGGATAATCCTATATAAGAGTCCGGCGACGCACCCCGGCGTCTCCACCGCGGAATTGGCGCATATTAACAGCGACCCGCCCGAGCCCACGCTCCAGCCGCGCTGGCGCACGCTCGTCGGCTGCCGGCAAGCCTGGGCATTCGCGATGGGGAAATTCCTCACGGATTCGATGTGGTGGTTCTATGTCACCTGGTTTCCCAAATACCTCAACAGCCAGTATCATTTGAATTTAATGCAATCCTTGGTGCCGTTGGTGACCATCTACCTTATTTGCGATGTGGGCAGCGTCGGGGGCGGCTGGCTCTCGTCGGCTTTGATCAAGCGGGGCGCGACGGTGAACCGCGCGCGGAAGACGGCCCTGTTCGTCGCGGCGGTTGGCGTCATGCCGATTATTTTTGCGCAAAATGTGAGCGAAAAATGGGTGGCGGTCATTCTCCTGGGCGTGGTGACGGCGTCGCACCAGGCGTTTAGTTCGAACCTGTACACCCTGGTGAGCGACATGTTCCCCCGGCAGGCCGTGGCGTCGGTGGCCGGATTTGGCGGAACCTGGGGCTATTTTGGCGCCTCCCTTTTTGCTAATTTAGTCGGTTACACAGTGGACAAATTCCACAATTATACCATACCCTTCGTCTGCGCCGGCCTGGCCTATCTGGTGGCCTTCGGCGTCATCCAAGCTCTGGCCCCGCGGCTCGAGCCGGCGCATTTGGGCATGGATCCGCCGCCTAATGCCCCCGCTTGATTCCCCTTTTTTCAACCCCACTCATTACCCCCATGAATCGTCCCCCGCAGCCCAAATCCTCCGTGAATCGTCGTTCCTTCTTAAAATCGCTGGCGGTCGCCTCCGGTGCGAGCGTGCTGGCTGCGCCCTTCGCGCGCGCGGAATTACCCAAGGCCACCATCACGCGCATCCGTGTTTACGATCCGCCCAACGTCAACCCCATCTTCAATCAGAGCAACCTTGTGGTGACGATTGAGACCGACATCGGCATCACCGGCATCGGCGAAGGCGGGGCCAAGGATACGCTCGACCAGGCCGGCGCGCGCTTGATTGGCCGCAATCCTTTTGACATCGAGCGCAACTGGCAGGACATGTACCGGTCCTTTTTCTATCCGCCCGGCCGCGAAAAAATCGACGCCATCGGCGCGCTGGACATGGCGCTGTGGGACATCAAGGGCAAGGCGCTCAACGTGCCCGTCTATGATTTGCTCGGGGGCATGGCCCGCAATTACTGCGAGTGTTACCTCGGCGGCGGCGGCACCGGCAAACAATTGCAGGATAACGCGCGCGCGGCCATCGAAGCCGGCTACCGCGCCTTTCGCACCGACGCCGCCAGCCTCGGCCGCGGCGCCGGCAGCGTGTATGATACGCACGAACGCGTCCGCCAAGTCATCCAGGATTGCCACGATATGCGCGAGGGCGTCGGCAAGGACGGCGACTTCCTCATCGACCTGCACCAGCGTTTTGACTACGCCGACGGCTTGCGCGTCTGCAAGCAAATCGAGGACCTGGAGCCGTACCTCGTGGAAGACCCTGTCCGCACCGAGGCTTTTAATGAAGACATTCCGAAATTGCGCAAGGTGACCACGGTGCCGCTCGCCGCCGGTGAAGAATGGGGCCAGCGCTGGGACTTTAATAAATTAGTCGAAGCCCACGACGTGGACTACGTGCGCTGCACGATGCCCAATGTCGGTGGCATCACCGAGATGGTGAAGATTGCCGCCATGTGCGAAACGCATTTCGTCGGCATGGTGCCGCACTTCACCGGGCCCATTTCCACCGCCGCCAACGTGCACTGCCTCGGGCCGTTTTCGGGCCCGGTGCTTTTTGAAATCGGTTCCAACAGCCGGCCGGCCAATTACCTGCCCGAAGGCCTGGACTTCAAGGATGGCAAGTGCTGGCCGAACAAACGCCCCGGTTTGGGCATCACGCTCGACATGGCGCGCCTCACGCAAATCGCCGAGATCACCGTCGCCGGCACCGGCCGCACCCTCTACCAGCGGCGCGATGGCTCGATGACCAATTGGTAGGGCCGGACCCTGCCGGACGCGCGCATGGCACACTTCTTTAGCTGTGACTGGGGCACGTCCTCGTTTCGCCTCCGGCGCGTGAATGCAGCCGACGGGTGCATCGTGGCGGAACGGCGCGATGCCACCGGCGTCAAGGCCCTCCATGCGCAGTGCCCGCCGGGCGATGCCGTAGCGCGCGAAAAAGTTTTTGCCGACTTTCTGCGCGCCCAACTGCTCGCCTTGGTGGACGGCCAGGCGGCGGATTTGTCGGGCGCCACGGTGGTCGTCTCCGGCATGGCTTCTTCATCGATTGGATGGCGGGAGCTGCCCTATGCAAAAACGCCGGTGGGGCTGGATGGCGCGAATATGCGACGCGAGGATTTTGCCTTGGACTTGGGCGGTGGCGCCGAGGCTCGCGTGCGCTTGCTTTCGGGAGTGCGCACCGAAACGGAAATCATGCGCGGCGAGGAGACGGAAATCCTCGGCCTCTTTGCCCGCGGCCAATACGCCGACGTGGCGGAAAACGGCCTCGTAATTTTGCCCGGCACGCATTCCAAACACGTGCGGTTGCAGAAACGGCAGATGACGGATTTCTCGACTTACATGACCGGCGAACTTTTCGACGTGCTCGCAGCGTACAGCATTTTGCGGGCGTCCGTCGGGGAGGCCGGCACCGGCACGCCGTCAAATTTGAATGAAACCGCCGCGCGCGCTAGCTTTACGGAGGGTGTGCGCACGGCGAACGAGCGGGGTCTGCCGCGCAGTTTATTTCAAACCCGCACCCGCACGGTGCTCCTGGGCGCGACGACGACGATGAGTCGCTGGTATCTCAGCGGTTTGCTCATCGGGGCGGAAATCGCCGCTTTGTCCGACGGTGAGCACGACTTCCCCTTGTTGCTTGCCGCTCCGGCGCCGCTGCATGAAGCGTACCTCCTCGCGCTGACGACTCTGGATTTACAAAGCCGGCTGCAAACCGTGCCGCCGGCGGAAATGGCTTTGGCTTCTGTGCGCGGACACCTCATGCTCCGGCCCAGCCGTTGAGCACCGCTCGCACCAAAAATTTTCGTCATGCCTACGCCGTTTTCCGCAGAACTATTCCAGCGCGTGCCCATCGTCGGCATTTTACGCGGGTTGCCGATGAGGCAACTCCGGCCCGTCGTCGAGGCAGTGCGGGACAGCGGTTTGACGACTTTGGAAATCACGATGAACACGCCCGGGGCCGCGGAGCAGATCCGTGCCGCCGCCACGCTTGCGGGCCCCGCGTTCAATGTCGGCGCGGGCACGGTGACCGATTTAAAGTTGCTCGAGGCGGCCCTCGCCGCCGGTGCCAGCTTCATCGTCACGCCACACTTGGCGGTGCCCGTCATCGAACGCTGCGTGAAATTGGGCGTGCCCGTTTTTCCCGGCGCATTTTCACCGACGGAAATCATCCAAGCCTGGGAATTGGGCGCGACGATGGTGAAAGTTTTCCCCGCCGAGACTTTTGGCCCCGGCTATCTCCGGGCCGTGAAAGCGCCGTTTCCGCAGGTGCGCCTGATGCCCACCGGCGGCGTAAATCTTGAGACCCTGGCGGCGTTCGCCCAATCTGGCGCGGACGCTTTCGGCGTGGGCAGTCCATTGTTTCAAGCGGACCGGCTGGCGGCGAGTGATTGGAAGTGGCTGCGCGAGCGCGGCCAAGCCTTTGTGGCGGCCTGCCAGCAGCATTTACCGAAACGTTAAGCAGGTTGCCCGAGCTAGCCGGCTCGTGGCTTTCCCTTTGCCGGTGAACAATCTTGAAGGCGGCGGTGTCGGAGATAAGCTTGCCCGGTCAGCATCATGGGGGCGTAGCTCAGGCGGATAGAGCAGCAGTTTTCTAATGTAAAATGATACTATTTGCTAGAATTGTCTCTTGTCCTCTTGAGCGATCAAGCCCATACCCTTCAAGTGTTTGCGGAAACCGCCCCATAATCCTGACTTCTCCCAAAACGACCCATTTTCGACCGCCGGGTTACACGTTCGGGTTACACATTTCTTGGAGGTTGAGGTGCTCTAAGCCTTGACCATACTGCTCGACTTAGCGCCGCCGACCATGGCTTGGAGCAATTGGTTGAAATAGTCGGGGCGGCGCAAAAAGCGAAGGGTGAAGATGGTTCCATTGGCCCCGTAGACAGTCATGGTTCCGTAGCCAAATCTACGGCCGAGGAAGGACTCCTTGAAAGTTAGCATATCTATTTGGTTAATATGAATGTGCTTTGCTAACGGTGTCAGCAAGTCTGACTCATAGGTTAACCTGCGGTCAGTGAGAACTACTCTTGTCGGCAAATAGTAGGCCAGGGTGACAGCCATAATAGCAAGCCCAGGAATCATGCCGTCAAAGAGAAGCAACGGCCAAATTATCTGGGGTATGTGTACCTGCTGGAAAGGCAATGGCGGTATCTGGCTCGCCATCAGCCGCCCAAATAGAAGCGGCAGGGGAGCAAGAACGAACGTTAGCAGTGCGGGCAGGAATATGATCCGATGCGCCTTTTCCTGGTAGAGCACATGTTCGGTTGGCGAAGGGACCATGGTAATCGAATGTGTTGAATTCAACACAATGTGATTGCCCGAATGCTTTAGAGTCAAGTGTCGAAAAGGACACAACTTGAAGCGCCCCCGCAACATCGTCGGTCCCCGTATTCGCGCCCTACGCCAGGAGCGCGGCTGGTCTCAGGCTGGACTCGCCGCTAAGTGCCAACTCATCGGCTGGGACATCTCCCGGGACGTGATCGCCGGGATCGAACTCCGCCGCCGTTGGGTCGCTGACGCCGAATTGCTCATCCTGGCCAAAGTTCTTGCCACTTCAGTGGCTGGACTCTATCCCGCGCGGACCCCAATGAGTGAGGTCATTCGCCTGCTCAGTTGGCAGGCTTAAAGCCGAAAGCCCTTATCGCGTCTTTCAGGTGTTTGGCCTCCACTGGATTCTTAAGTCAAAAAGTTCAGTGTGTTCACTGCGCCCGATTATAAGATGCTCGGTCACCAGCAAAGAGGGTGAAAAACCGAGGCAACGTAAAGCCCTCGAGGCAAAACGGAGTCCGGGGAATGGCGACCTAGACTTACAGAGTCCAGTAAAACTTGCAGATAGAAATCCAAAAGTATTTGATGTGCCAAAAGACGAATAACCTTAAGCTTATGGAATTAGAAATTAAATACGATTGGTTTCATTTGAAATTGCCCCTGGGGTTCACTGCGGAAAGAAAGCGTACAAGAATCTTGATATATCCAAGCCGTCTTTCAGCTATAATGTTTATTGATCCAATCAAGCGATATGCTCTTAACTCAAACGAGGAATGGGCATCAGATCTTAGAGGTTTTTGCTCCGAAGGCTTACCTTACAACGACAATTTGCATCCTGCGCGATTGAATTACCTATATGAAAAATCCAAAGAAGATCTGCATATAATTAATATCTGTTTCGGTGAACGACCTTATGTGACGATTCTTCATTCTAAATGTCATCCAAGTGATGCTGCTAAAGTAAAAGCTGCTTGCCTGGAAATTGCGGCAAATTGCACCTTTCAAGAGGAATCCTCTCCCAGTGCGCCCCTTAGCTAAATTCGCCTCGTGCGTTCCCTCCTGAAGCTCGTTGCGGTTGGCCAGCAATTAAAAGGTGTAAAAAACGGAGAACAGGTTATTCTGCAAACATCACCATCCAACTCTGAACCCTCACAATCGAATTGAACATGCGCTCACTAGAGCGATTGCTAACGAATTTTAGTGGCGATGCACTTGGTGCTTCGCTTCCCATTGCGTCTCGCTCCAAATTGCTGGGACATTCTTCGACTACGACATTGGGAAGCCAATTACTGGCGATGCTCGCTCAGAAAAATGGATTTTATGCGTACGAATCTGCGTTGCACGCTTTTCCTTGTGGAGAATGTCCGAGTGGGCAACATGACTTGCTTGACTGGAACGCACCCAATCTCTGGAAAAGCGCCTACAAAGTTGATTTCGAAATGTTGCTTTGTTTTGCCGAAAACGTCTTTGGTGAACAATTTTGTATATTGACAGATAAAATCGTCAAGCTTGATCCCGAAACCGGTCAGCTCAAAGATGTCGCGTCCTCAATGGAAGATTGGGCAGAATTGATGGTTGAGAATCCAGACTTTTATATTGGTTATTCATTAGCACATACCTGGCAGCTAAAATACGGCGCACTAGCTATCGGTCAAAGGTTAGCTCCCAAGAAGCCATTTATACTTGGGGGAGAATTTGTCGTGGAAAATCTGTATGCCGTGGATGCAGTTGTTGGGATGCGAAGCCGCGCATCAATTTCTAATCAGATCAAAGACGTGCCCGAGGGTGCCGCAATTACTTTTGACATTAAATGAACCCACGCGCCAACCATAGCAAGGCGCTGGCCTCATGCCAGAATTCGCGGCTATTTATAAAAATGCGTTGAGCAGCTTCTCGGCTACAACCCCTCCCCTTATTTCAGGAGGATGAACTCGCCTACTCTAACTAAACACCCCAACACCGTGCCCGCCTCGTAGTGCTTTCCCGGTGAACCACGCGAATTGCCGCGAGGGCTCGTCCCGCGCGGGTTCGGTCTAAATCGGTATGGGTGCGACCACTCAAGCTATGTCGATAGCTTTCCAATCTCATGCGGCGGATGGCGTCAACCGTGGACAGTTATTACCCGTATTAAACAAGGAAAGGGGCCGGCGAAGGGGGCGCGCCGCGCTACGCGCGGCGGCACCCCCTGGCCGGCCCTGATCCTATACTTTTTTGCAGGCATTGCGGGTGTGCGAGTTAGCCATCAGGCGACCCGTTCCGCCCGGCTGATCCGGACTTTGCCCTTGTACTCTCCAATCGCCCCCGGTTCGACCCGCAGGGTGATCAGTTCGTCTTCCGGCAGTGTGGGAAACGCGACTGCCTTCCCACCCTCGACCTTGACGCCAGGGTCCTTGGCGGGGTCGAGGAGTTGCTCGTAGTCAATCACGCCCGGTCGGGTCGAGATTTCGTGGCGCACGCGCACGAACTGCCCGCTGCCATCCTTGCGTTGATGAACGCTGGCCGTGATGGAAATGACTTTCCCGATCACATAGATGCCAGGTTGTTGTTTGTTTGGGTTATTCCCGTCCATGGTATTAACTGCTTTCTATTATTGATTTTGATGAATCCATTTCCGAGGTAACGATGGGCCTCGGCGATGGAAAGGATGAAGGCGTCAAAAATCTGTTGAAATGGCTGAACCAGGACGATGGTGCGAAATCGCCCATCTTCGTTAAGCAATGCCATACGGGCCCAGCGCTTTAGGCGTTCGCCAAGGGAGTACGAGCGCCGTTTAAGCTTTGCTGGATCGGCCTCGCTTGCTGCAGGCGCAGGCTTGCTGGCCTTGGGCTCATCCACCGGCTTCATGAATCCGTGCGACGGCTGAAAGACCCGCAGCCGGCGACGCTCCTTGACCCAGTCCGGATATTCGCCGTTTTTGGTGACGTACTTGAGGAGGTAGCGAAACTTTTGATTGTTGATCCGCTCGACGTTACACCGCCCGAGCTCCCACAGGTCATTGATCAGCGCGCCGGGAAGGTAGCGGTTGGTCAGGACGATAAGGTGAAAATGTGGCCAGCCATTTTCGTGGAATTCAACTTTTACGCAGTAGGCCTCATCAATCTGGTAGGTTTTGCCCTCCCAGCCCACTCCCTTCCGTAGTTTTGCAAATAGCTTGCGAATGCGCGGACGGGCGAAGTCAAAGGCGCTGTCCGGTCCGGCAAAGAATTTCGGGTCCAGCGATAAGGTGAGAAACAGTTTGTGGGATACGTCCGGAAGTCGGGGTTCGATTTTACGCAGAATTTTGAGGATACCCGTAGGGTGGTGCCATGAAGGGGGACAATATTGGGAAAGGACGCCGAAGCTCGGGGCGGTTTGCCAGGCTCGCGCAGCCATCCCGGCGATGGCGACATTGTGCTCCATCGCCGGGCCCGCTGCTTGATTGCGGCGGTTGGCGTGCGATTTCAGCGTGACATGCATAATGTCCGCCGCCCTCTTCGCCTTGCCAGGCATAAACTCAGAAGGCGGCTTTGTGAGGACGGATTGCGGGGAAGTCCGGTCCTGCCCCTGGCGCGGTTCGATTTTACCGGCCTTGATGCTGTCAAGGTCTTGCTCGCCCGCTGGACTGCGCTCCACCGTTGACAGCGGGCCGGTGGGAACCGCAGCTAAGGAGGGCAGGACTTTCGCATTGGCAGTCCCTTCGCGCGTGCCTTTGTTGCCGCGCTGGTTGGTCGCAGCGGGCTTCATGGCGTGATGGGTGTGCTTGTCTCGCGCAGGAAGCGTTCGAGCTCCCAGTGGGGATACAACGGGCGGCGGGTGGCGCGAGACGGGCGTAACAGTCCCCGTTTCGCGAGGCGGTCAACCGTGACCGGTTTGACTCCGAGGATGGCCGCCGCCTCGACTCGGCCGTAAGCAAGGCGAGGGCGTGTGAGTGTAGATGTTGTTGTGCCATTCACGATGGCACCAACATATCCGAGCCTATTTGGCCCCTGAATCTTATAGCCCGGACATTACGTTTTCAATCTGTCCGGGGTTTCCTTTTTTGGCTGGGCTTTTAGTGCCAACCGAATGCCGCTGCGGCGACAAATCTTTTCCAAAGATTCCGGCGAATGGGTGAAGTTGAAATCTTCAAACCCACGAAAGAATTCCCAAAGTGCGTAGATATTTGGCGCTCGATCGACGGCATCGCTAAAAATTAATAATGCCAATTGAATGTCAGTAGGCTTTCTCGCGTGAGTAAAGGTTAGGTCGTCGTCAACTAGGCCACGCGCAGTAGAGCGCATGCCGTTTGCATAATTTTCGATTTCTGAAGGTTTGGGAGTGGATTTGTCGCCTGCCTTTTTTCCGGCGTTCTTGGCCGCTTCCGCTTTCTGCCGATTATTAACCTGCTCAGCATATTCATCTGGATCGACAGCCATTAACTTGGTGAACCTTACGCACATGTCCGGGTCTTTCCGCAGTCCATCCACAGCGTACGCAAAGTTAAATTTGATGCCAGCTATTCTGCCTAAAAGATAGGCCCGAGTACGGTTGGCGATCGCTTCGTGAGTGAATTCTTTAAAGACTGTTTTTCTTAATCGAAGAAGCAAGTTTTTTCGCCAACCTTTTGGTCGGCCAGCTTTCAATACCCATTTCCGCTCTTTATTGGGCAACAAATTATACATTTTGGAAACCCGCAAGAACTGCGCCGTGATTTTCCAAAGCGATTTCCGGAAATTTTTAAGACACAGGCATTTCGCACACGCCTGATCGAATGCCTTTTGAGACCTCATGACGTAATCCTCTTCGCCATCTCGAAAGAATGTGTATCGCGGAGGTGCCCGTAGGTTTTCGCGACCAGGAGCCCGCCGTCTTTGTGACCTATCCAAGCGGCTATCGTTTTGAAGTCCACGTTTTTTTCAATGGCGTTGCTGACGAAGAAATGTCGCAGGCAGTGATGGGTGAAGTGGGGGAGGCCATTGATTTTGCATGCGGTGTCGAGGGCGTTCTTGGCGTCGAGGATGGGGATTAGCGGCTGGTCTGGGAGGCGAGGGTTAGCCTGTTGCAAGCGTTCCAGGAAGGCGCGGAGGACCGGGAATAGTGGGACGACCCGCACTTCGTGGTTTTTGGTGCCGGCATCGCCACCGGTAACGGTAAAGCTCCCACGTTCAAAATCCACATCGTCGAGCTTGAGGCTATTGGCCTCGGCTTTGCGCATGCCGGAGTAGGCGAGGAGCTCGATGAAGTCGGCCGCAGGCTGATAGCGGATATCCAGGCCGCGCAGAGTTTCCACCATCTTGGCGAATTGCTCACGGCTGGGGATAAGGACGGTGGCCTTGCCCATACGCCGACGAACAATGACCTTGGCGGGGTTGTCCATGATCAACCCTTCGCGCTGGGCGTAGTCCAGGACGGCCCGGAGGGTTTCGGTTTCCTGATTGAAGGTGGAGGCCGCAACCTCGGGGCTTCGTTGCTTGGCCCAATCTTCGCAGTGGACTCGGCTAATGCTTCGCACTGGCAGGGCTCCAACTGCAGCGCAGACCGTTTTCAGATAAACCTCGCGTGTGCGGGCCGACCGGGGCTTGAGATGGGTCCGTGTTACATCCATCCAACGCTTGGCGACCTCGCCAAACGTCAGCTTGGCCTTGCCCTGGCCGAGGTCGAGGCGGTCCACTTTCTCCAGGAAATCGGTTAGCCGCCGTTCCGCCAGTTTGCGGTCAGTGGTCTTAAGGGAGCGGCGGATTTGCTTGCCGCTCCGTTTTACGAGGGCATAGTATTTACCCGATGAATCGTTGCGAAACAGACATTCGGCAACCCTTGTGTAACCCGCTTGCGGCGGAGCAGATTGGGCGTTTTTCATGCCCGAAATCCTATGGGTTACAAAAATGGGTGACAAGTGCTAAATTTTACCAATTTTCATATAGTCATAACTCATTTACTATTAACACTTTGGGGGCGTAGCTCAGGCGGATAGAGCAGCAGTTTTCTAAACTGTTGGTCGGTGGTTCGAGTCCACCCGCCCCTGCTTGATAATTGTTGAACGATGACTGCTGAATTCTGACTGCTGATTTCTGAATTCAACGAAGCCTCTGCTGGGTCCCGGTTTGCCCCGATCATTTTAGGTATTATTCGGCGGCACAGACCAATATCATCAGGGTGTGATGGCAGCAATGGTGGTTAGGCTCTAACCCTTCCAGCCGCCGAGCTTGCAGATGGCTTTGTATTCAGCCGGGCTCACGGGGATGACCGACAGGCGGTTGCCGGGCCAGAGCAGCCGAAAGTCTTTCAGCGCGGCAGTTTCGCGCATCGTGGCCAGGGAAACAAATTTCGGAAACGTGGCGAGGTAACGAACATCCACAAGCGACCAGCGTGGGTCGGCGGCTTTCGCGCCGGGGTCGAAGAATTCGGACTTGGGGTCAAATTGCGTCGGGTCGGGGCGCGCCGCGCCGACGATTTCCGCCACGCCAGCGATGCCGGGCTCCGGGCAGCTCGAATGGTGAAAGAGCATGCGGTTGCCGACTTGCATCGCGCGCATGAAATTGCGGGCCTGGTAATTGCGCACGCCGTCCCACGGCGCAGTGCCCTGGGGTTTGGCGCGGAGGTGTTCGAGCGAAAACACGTCCGGCTCGGATTTCATGAGCCAGTAATGCATGACCAGGAGAAGGCCGGAGGGGGAATGTAAAATTCGATGTGGGTTGAAAACCGTTACTGGCTCCCAAAACCGGTCAGGTGGGCGATAGCGACCAGGCGGTCCTGCATGGCGTCAAAAATCTCCGTGCGGTAAGTCTCCTGCTCCCTGGCCTGGGTGGCGTGCCAAGGATAAAGTTTTTCCTGTTGGAAGCTTTTTAAGGCGGGATCGGTGAGCATGCGCAGGTGGGTGCTAAAGCGCTCGGCGGCAACCGTCAGTTCACTATCCTTTTTGTGCGCGATGGCTTTGTCGCGTTCGACCAGGTAAGTGGCATAGGCGGATTTAAGGTTGGGATCGGCTTTGGCGCCCGGATCCCCGCCTTGCAATAGACTAACGAGTTGATCGGTGGTCTCCTCGATTTTCTTTAACTGCGCGCCATCGGCCTGGAATTTTTTCCAATCCAGCGGCTGCAGCTGGTTGGCGACGTCGAGGCGAAAACCAAACCAGCGGAACTGTCGGCCCAGGAGCAAGGCCTTCAGGTCGCTGAGCGGGTAGCTGACGGTATAGGTGGCCACGCCAATGACTTTGCCGGTGGGCCGGTGAATGATGGGGCTGCCGCTATTGCCCGCCACGAACTGGGCGTTCACTTCAAGAAGTTTCGGGCCCAGGGCCAGCAGCCGGCCATTGACTTGGGTGGCGACGCCGGCGCCCGCGGCGTTGCCAGGAATGGTCACTGCGTCATTAATCTTGGTATTATCAGCCACGCCGTCGAGGATTTCGAGGTAAGCGGCCGGCGGGGGAATGCTGAGGAACGCGATGTCGGCATCCTCACTGGCGAAGAGCGCGCCAGTGGTCGGATACTTCGTGCCATCCATCATGCCGGTGAGGGTGAAATTCCCCTGGCCGGACAACACATGCAAATTGGTGATGATATAAAACTTGTCGCCAATTTTAGCCGTGAATCCGCTGCCCTTGCCGGCGTCGCCTTCAACCAGCACCAAGGCATTCATTTGCACAATCGGCAGCGGCTGGAGGCCGGCCGCGGCACCCGTACCCCGGTTGCCATTGCCCCGGTTGGCATTGGCGTTGCCTCGGCCGGCGGCAGCGACACCGCGACCCGCCCGCGGCGGGGTGGCAGGATTGGTCGAGGGACTGTAAACGCGATAGTTATAGTCCATGCCCGCCACGATATCGTTGCCGGCTTGCACGAGGTCGTTGGTGATTTTGTCGCGGTAACCGCCGAGGTCGCCCAGCCCGGTGCCCGCGCCGCCGGTGGGGCCGTTGACCAAGGCTTGCAGCGCTGCTTTGAGGGGAACGAGAGCATCGACCATCGCCGGGCTGCGATAGGTGCCTTGGGCTGTACGGTCGTACGCTGGAATATCAGGAAAGGCCGCGATCGGTGACGTGGTGGAACCTTGGGTGGCGTCCAATTTATCGGCCTCGGGATGGTCCTTGAGGTACGCCTTGGCTGCCTCGATGTCGGCCACCGTTTGGTCAATGGAGGCAAGGCCCTTCTCCACGTAACCGCCGTGTTCGGGGAGGCGTGCGCCGCTGAGCGATTGCCGGGCTGGGCCCAGGATGGTTTCGACCAGGATAAAGCGGCTGGAAACGGTGTCTGCGGGTGCCGCGGGGGCTGGTTGGGGCGGTGCTTCGGCGGCGCGGACTATGCCGGGGAGGCCAAGCCCTAGCAAAAGAGCCAGGCCTAACGTTCCCAAGCGGCATTCTCTTCTATCTGCTGGTGAGTGGTGACACATGGATAGGGGTAATTACACGTAGCCTAGGATAACGGCCTCAATTGCCAAGTCTGATTCTCTGCCTCTTGAACTGAAACCACGGCCCTTTTGTCGAATTTGAGAGAGATTCTAATCACAATAATTCTCCACCAACGCTACCGCTACTTCTGCATTCTGACTTCCGAATTCCGCCTTCAAAAAAAACCAGTTCCCAGGGGCCGTAAGCCGGATTTTGTTCTGGCGGGCGCCTCGCGGCACTCCCGCCGCTCATTCATTTCTCTGCCGCCGCCTCCTTGCGAAAGCGGCGGTCGTGCATAAGCATCGTGCGACTTACCCGGGACCATCGGGTGGGCACCCGGTCCCCTATTTGGTCTTGCACCGGATTGGGTTTATCGTGCCTCCGGCGTTGCCGTCGGAGCGGTGGGCTCTTACTCCACCTTTTCAACCTTGCCGGCCGCGCGCCCGGTTGAAGGGGTGCGCCGCTTAGGCGGTATGTTTTCTGTGACACTTTCCGTCGCCGCGGCTTGACCCGCAGCGCCCCCGTTTTCACGGGGAATCCTGCCCAACGGTGTCCGGACTTTCCTCCCGCCACCGCCGGGGCGGCGACGAGCGAATGAACACCCCCGGGAACTGGATCATCAAGCTATCCTATTTTACCGCGTCATGGCAAGCGCCATCGGGAGAGGGCGGGGGAGACATAAAAATAAGCGATGCCTTTTCACTGAGGCGGTAAAATGCCGGCGCAGCTGGTCCTGACTGTGCCGCAGTCAGTCTTGCCAGTAGCGCCGACTTTCGAGTCTCATGTCCCCATGCCGCGCCCAAAATCTCCGCGTCCCGGCGCGAGCCTCGTGTGGTTTCGGCTCGATTTGCGCTTGGCGGACCACTCGGCGCTGGCGGCGGCCTTGGCGGTGGGTGGGCCGGTGCTCCCGGTTTTTATTTGGGCTCCAGAGGAGGAAAAGCCGTGGGCTCCCGGCGCGGCCTCGCGCTGGTGGTTGCATCACGCGCTGGCGGATTTGGACGCGCAATTGCAAGCGCGGGGCTCGCGGCTGATTATGCGTGCCGGACCGGCGGGGAAAACATTAGTGACTTTGGCCCGCGAGACGGGCGCGCAGCGGGTCTTTTGGTGCCGCCGTTACGAACCGGCGGTGAAACTGCGCGACGAAAAAGTGACTGCGACCTTGTGTGCCGCGGGAGTGGCGGCGCAAAGTTTTAACGGTTCGCTGCTCTTCGAGCCCGGTGAAATTTTAAATGAAAAGGGCAAGCCGCTCCAGGTGTTTGGGGCATTTTGGCGGCGGTGCCTCATGCGCGGACGACCGGAACCAGTGACGACCCGCGCCAAACTTTTAGGCGAACGTGCACCCGCACCCTGGCCGAAATCATTGGCGCTGGAAAAACTCGGCCTGCTGCCGCGCGTGAAGTGGGATCGTGAATTTTATGCGGCCTGGCAGCCCACGCAGGCGGGCGCACAGCGGAGGTTGCGTGAATTTCAGAAATCCGCCTTGGCGGGATACGCGACGGGGCGCGACTTGCCCGCGGTGGATGGCACGTCGCGGCTCTCGCCGTATTTGCATTTTGGGCAACTCTCACCCCGCCAAGTTTGGGCGGCGCTCGCGGGAAATGGAGCGGGTGGCGCGGCCACGATAAAATTCTTGGCCGAAATCGGCTGGCGTGAATTTGGCTACCATTTCCTGCATCATTTTCCACACACGCCGGCGACGCCGTTGCGGCCGGAGTGGAAAACGTTTCCCTGGCAGAAAAATGCGCGCCTCTTGCGTGCGTGGCAGGAAGGCCGCACGGGTTATCCGCTGGTGGACGCGGGCCTGCGGCAATTATGGCGCACGGGCTGGATGCACAACCGCGTGCGCATGATTGCGGCGTCGTTGCTGGTGAAGCAACTGCAGCAACCGTGGACAGCGGGCGCGGCCTGGTTTTGGGACACGCTGGTGGATGCCGATCTCGCGAGCAACACGCTCGGCTGGCAATGGGTGGCGGGTTGCGGGGCGGATGCCGCGCCGTATTTTCGCATTTTCAATCCGGTGCGCCAGGGCGAGCGATTTGATCCGGAAGGCGTTTACGTGCGCCGCTACGTGCCGGAATTAGCCAAGTTGCCCGCCAAATTCATTCACGCGCCGTGGACAGCGCCGACGGAGGTCTTGGAAAAAGCTGGGGTGGATTTGGGCCAAAACTATCCGCAGCCGGTGGTTGCGCCCGAGGCAGGTCGGCGTCATGCGCTGCAAACGTTTGAAAAATGGAAGGCGTGGCGTCAGCCGCAGAAAGCACTTTAGTTATTTCGCACCGCCCATTTTTTCTACGGATTAACCGCGGGTTTTTCAGCCAGCAATTGGTCGAGCAGAGGCTCCATCGACGACGCCCAGAGTTCATACCCATCCAACGTGAGGTGCAGGCGGTCGCTGCCGAGGCCCTTCCAGCTATTGCCGGCCGGCGTCATCAACGCCGCGAGATCGAAATAATAAATGGAGCGGTTGTCGGCGAAAGGCCGGATGAGCACATTGGCGTCGGCCATTTTTTGCGTGGCACGGGCATTGGGCAGGATGCTGACGAGGATGATTTTCACGCCGGGAAAAGTCTGCTGCGTTTTTGCGAGGACGGCTTGGACGCCGAGGGCGATTTCTGCGGGAGTATTGGTGTTATTGTTGGTGCCAATGAGGACGACGGCGACTTTCGGCCGGAACTCCTTGATGTCCATGTTCTCGAGGCGCCAGAGCACATTTTGGGTGGTATCGGCCCCGACGCCGAAATTCAGCACCTGCCGGCCGCCATAATACTTGTCCCACACGGCCTTGCCCACGGAGGCCCAAGTGGGCGTGGGGCGGGCTGGAAAATTCTGGGTGATGGAGTCGCCGATGAAAATGATATCGACTGGCTGGCCCTTCATGCGGGCGACGGCGTCCTCGGTGGTTTTGTTCCACGCATAATGCGCCTTGTAGTTGCTATCCGACGGAATGGTGGTCGCCGCAGCCGTGGCGGCGGGCGCGGAAGACGCGGGCAGCGCCATCACGGGCGGTGCAATGGGAGTGATAGGAGCCGGCGGCGCAGCTGTCACCGTGGTCGGTGTGAGCGCAGGTGTCGATGTGGGCGCGGGAGCAGGAGCGGGTGGGGTAGCCTGGCAGCCGCTCAAGGTGAGCAAAATAATGCCGGCCGCGAACACAGAAATTTTCGGCAAAAAGCGCAGTCTTTTCATGAGGCATTGGGTGTGGACCGTGGTTTGAAAAAAGAGCAAGAGGGTAAGGGTCGAGAATAAATCGCCGGTTTTGCTTGGCAAGCATCCAGGCGGTTCGCTTTTTCATGTAAAACGCCGATACACCCTGATTGACTGACGCTGAATGAACGACCCGCCCGACTCCGCCCGCCGCCGTTCGCCGCGCGTGCTCTTGACCGGCGGCAGCGGGCTGGTGGGTCGCGCGCTGGCAGCTGAATTGCGGGCCGAGGGCTGGGAGGTTTTGGAGTTATCCCATCGGGCGCGTCCGGACGCGCTGACCTGGACGCCGGAAAAAGGGGAAATGCCGGACGAGGCGCTGGTGGATGTGAACGCCGTCGTGCATCTCGCGGGCGAACCGGTGGCGCAGCGGTGGACTGACACCGCCCGAAAACGCATTCGCGACAGCCGGGTGGTTTCGACGAGATTGCTCGCGGAGTGCATGGCCGCCCGGCCCGCGGCCAAACGCCCCCAAGTTTTTCTCTGTGCTTCGGCCATTGGTTTTTATGGCAATGACCGCGCGGAAGTGGTGGACGAATCCTCCTCGGCCGGTTCCGGTTTTTTGGCCGAAGTCGTGAGCGAGTGGGAGGCCGCGGCCGCACCGGCGGGCGAGGCCGGCATTCGCGTCGTGTTCGCACGGCTGGGTGTGGTGCTCGCGAAATCCGGCGGCGCGCTCGCAAAAATGCTGCCGCCGTTTCGGCTGGGCCTGGGCGGTCCGCTCGGCTCCGGCGCGCAGCGAATGAGTTGGATCGCACTGCCGGATGTCGTCGGGATTTTATCCTGGTTGTTAATACAGCCGAGCGCCGCCGGAGCCTACAACGTCGTTGCGCCCGCGCCCTGCACGAATCGCGAATTGACCGCGACGCTGGCGCGCGTCTTGCAGCGGCCCGCGGCGCTGCCCGTGCCGGCGTTTGCGCTCAAGCTCATGCTCGGGGAAATGGCGGAAGTCGTGCTCGGGGACTTGGCGGTGCAGCCCACGCGTTTGGCGGCGGCAAATTTCACCTGGCGTTTTCCCACTCTGGAAGCGGCCCTGCGGCAGGAATTGGCGGAAGCACCGAAAGGCACCGCGTGAAAGGCCAGTGGTTTTTGCTCCTGCCGGTGCTCTGGGCCGTCGCTTATGCGGTGGGCGGCATTTTGCTCAAGCGCGCGTTGCAGGCGGGCGCGGGGGCGCTGCGCATCGCGTTTTTAAACAACATGGTCCTCGGCGTGCTGTTTGCGCCAGGCCTGTGCTTCTTGCCCAAAAATCTGACGCCGGGCGATTTGACGTGGCCGCTCGTGGCGAGCGCCTTGTTTTTCATCGGCCAGGTTTTTACTTTTATGGCGATGCGCCTGGGCGATGTCACCGTGGTGACGCCGACCATGGGCATCAAGGTCGTTTTCGTGGCGGTTTTCGCCGTGATTTTAAAAGCGGGGCCGGTGCCGTGGACGTGGTGGGCCGGATCGGCGCTGGCGACGACGGCGGTGTTTTTGCTCGGGCTGTCCGACTGGCGCGGACAACAGCGCGCGGGTCGCACGGCCTTGATGGCCATGGTGGCGGCGGCAATGTACGGCATTTGCGATGTGATTGTGCAAATGCACGCGAGCAGCCTGGGCCCTTATGCTTTTTCCAGTGTGCTGATGACCGCGGCGGCGGTGGCCTCGTTCGGGCTGATCCCGTTTTTCCGCGCGCCGTTGCGGGCGATGCCCCGGGCGGCGTGGCCGTGGGCGCTCGGCGGGGGCGCGATTGTCGCCGTGCAATGCGGCGGGGTGGCGATGACGATTGCCATTTTCAGCCAGGCGATCACAGTCAATATTCTTTACAGCACCCGCGGCTTGTGGAGCATTTTGATCGTGTGGATCGCGGGCTCGTGGTTCGGCAATCACGAGGGCCGCGCAGGCCGGGGCGTGATGGGCCGGCGGCTCGCCGGAGCGCTGCTGCTACTGGCGGCGGTGGCGCTCGTGATGATTAAACCTTGAATCTGGCAACGAGAGTTTTTTTGATTTTTCCCGCAACAGACTTAGGCTATCTCCCTCTTATGCGCGCAGTTATTCAACGAGTACGGGAGGCGAGCGTTGCGGTCGCGGGCCAGGTCGCGGGCCAGGTCGTGGGCGCGATTGGGCCGGGCCTGCTGGTCTTTGCCGGCATCGAGAGTGCGGACACCGAGGAGGACGCCGCGTGGCTGGCGAACAAATTGCCCGCGTTGCGGGTCTTCGAGGATGCGGAGGGGCGCATGAATCTTGCGCTCACCGAAACCGGCGGCGGAATTTTGCTCATCAGCCAGTTCACGCTCTTCGGCAATTTGCGCAAGGGCACGCGCCCGTCATTCAATCACGCGGCGCCGCCGGAATTTGCGCGGGCGTATTTCGAGAATTTCCACCGCGTCCTGGAAGCGGCATTGGGCCGCCCCGTGCCCACAGGGGTTTTTGGCGCGATGATGGACATTCGCGCGGCGCACGACGGGCCCGTCACCCTCATCCTCGACACGAAGCAGAAGGATTTCTGAAAAAATTCAAAATTGAAAATTCAAAAAACAAAAAAGGAGCGGGCTGAGTCCTTCCCTCTGGAGGAACTCTGGCATCAGCCGGCGCGGGTGGTCGCACCGCAGTTGCTCGGCCGCATGCTATGCCGGCGGCGGGAAGACGGCCAAGTCGTGCGCCACATGATTACCGAAGTGGAGGCGTATTGCGGGCCGGACGACCGGGCCTCGCATGCCTCGCGTGGGATGACGCCGCGCAACCGTGTCATGTTCGGGCCGCCGGGCTTTTGGTACGTCTATTTGTGTTACGGGGTGCATTGGATGCTGAATCTGGTGACGGGTGTGGAGGGTTATGCCGCGGCGGTCCTGCTGCGCGGAATTGAGGATGTCGCCGGGCCCGGCCGCCTCACCCGGCTGTTGGGCATCGACAAATCCTTCGATGGCGCGAAGTGCGCGCCCGCTTCCGGGCTGTGGATTGAAGGCGCGGGGACGGTGCCACCGGGCTGGCGGCGGCGGCGCGGCCCGCGCATCGGCGTGGATTATGCGGGAGCGCACTGGGCGGCGAAGCCGTACCGTTGGTGGCTGGAGAGAAAGTTGTCCCGATTCAAAATTCAAAATTGAATATTCAAAACGGAGCACTCTGCCAGTACCGCGGGTGGCTGGTTGAACACCCCATTGGCCAAGGGTTGACGCGCGGTGCAAAAGGGCTTTTGCTCAAAAACCCCGCAACGACGCGGCGCATTTCCAACCTCTGACACCGTTCCTCCCATGGCCTACACGCTTCCCGCCCTCCCTTACGCTTATGACGCCCTCGAGCCGCACATCGACGCGCGCACGATGGAGATTCATCACTCGAAACACCACAACGCCTACGTCACCAACGTGAACAAGGCCCTGGCCGACGCCGGTGTCGCCGCCCCGGAATGCATTTACGAATTGATTGGCGACCTTTCGAAGGTGCCCGAGGCCATTCGCGCCGCGGTGCGCAACAACGGCGGCGGACACGCGAATCACTCCCTGTTTTGGAAAGCCATGGCCGCCAAGGGCGGCGGCAAGCCCGTGGGCGCGCTCGCTGCGGCGATCGACAAGACTTTCGGCAGCTTCGACGCCTTTAAGGAAGCCTTCGGCAAGGCCGCCACCACGCGTTTCGGCAGCGGCTGGGCGTGGCTCATCGTCAAGGCCGACAAGTCTCTCGCCATCACCTCGACGCCGAACCAGGACAACCCGTTGATGAAAGGCGTCGCCGAAACCGTCGGTGACCCGATTCTCGGCCTCGACGTCTGGGAGCACGCCTACTATTTGAAGTTCCAGAACCTGCGTCCCAAATACATTGAAACGTTCTGGAACGTGGTCAATTGGCCGCAGATTGAAAAGTGGTACGACGAAGCACAGGCTTAAAGCCGGTCGCTTCGGCCAAGAATTTTAGGCAAAAAAAGGGCGCAGTAAAAACTGCGCCCTTTTGCTTGCCCAAAATCCTGCCTTTACGGACTAACCGGCGGCGGGTCGGGCGGGGAGGGCGGGCCGGGGCTCAAGCCGCCGGGCGTGGAGGTGGGCGTGCCTGGCGTGGTTTCTGGCGTGCTGGGGAAACTGCTCAGCATGGCGTCCATCGCTTGCATGTATTTGCCGTAGGCGTCGTCCGGGACCGAGCCGATGATGTTGATTTCGAAAACATTGGAGACTTGGCCGTCGTCGTCGGGATTGGTGATCTTGGTGAGGTCCGCATTGCCGCCGGCAGCCGGAATCCAGCGCACGATGACGTAGCGGCACTGGAGTTTGTCAAAGCGGACATTCAGGCGGGTTTCATTGCCGATGACTTTTTCAATGGCATTGGGTTTGTATTTATCAAAAAAGTCCGGAGGCAGGGAAGCGACCTGCATGGTGCCTTCCGTGGAGGCGGCGATGCGGGCGAACACGAGTGCCGAAGCCAGGCGGCCGGCCGAGGCCACGGGCGAGCCCAGAAGCGGATTCGCGGGCAACCAGGAGGTCGGCGCTTTGGCGGCGGGAGCGTCGGCGGGCTTGGCGCCGGAGGCGTCCGCCGGAGCGTCACCGGTGCCGGCGGTTTGCAAGCTCTCGGGCAATTCGCCGAGCATGTAGAACTCAAAGGTGCCGGGTTGCTTGGAGGCAAAGAGCAGACTCAGCTTGTCGATTTCGCGATTGGTGCCCAAGTCCACCACGAGCAAATTATTTTGGGCCTTGTCCTTGCCGAGGGCGACGCCTGTGCTGGGGTCGCCGTCAATGGCCTGCTGGGCCTTGTCCACATTGCCCCCGGAAACGTGGGTGACGCGCGAGCCGTAGGCCGACGGTCCGAAGTCAAAATCCACGCTTTTGGAATTGGGTTTGGGCTTGGTGCCGCTGATTTGGGGCTGCTCAGGCGCCACGGCTTGCTCGCCGACGGTGGTCATGCCGAAGATGGCCAGGGAGTCGATGGAGCCGGGCTTGGTGAAGGTCATCTTAACCATGACATACCGGGCGCCGATGGGCTGGAGCGGAATGCCGGTGGGCAGGTTCGCGGGGAAGTCCACGCGCACGTCCGCTGATTTCCATTTCGGACTATCGAGCGCATCAGGCATCACATCGGAATAGAATACCTCCGCCGTGCCGGCGGCCGTGAGGCTGTAGAAGGAAACGCGGTCGATGACTTGCAGACGGCGCAAATCGACAATGAGGAAGGCCGGTGCCGGCCCGAGCGTGCAGGTGGTGGTTGGATCATCGTCGATCAGGTTGGACAAGGGCGACTGGGCTCGGTCGGCAAAGCTAAGCGATTGCAACCCGCCGGTGGGCGAGGGCACGACGATTTGCGAACCGACAGACCAACGGGCGAAGTTCACGTGCACGGGCTGGCTGAGCACCGCCTCGGGGGTGACGTCCACCGTCACTGCGCCTTGGGAAGTCGGGGCGGGGGTGCCGGCCGCCGAAGTCGGGGTGGTGGCCGGCGGGCTGGCCGCCGGATTGGAGACAGTGGGCAAAGCCGCTTGGGCCGTCAAGGACACCAGAAGGCTCGAAAAAAGTAACAAAAAAAGATTAGGAATTTTCATCGGTGTCCGATAGATTGAATACATTAAATCGGCAGGTTTTGGAATAACTATTGCTTTAAACTTGCCTTTTTCTAGCAATAATCTAGGCTGTTGGCGACTCTAAAATGTGAAGTAAAGCACCTATTTAAGCGGTATGAATTCTCCCAGACAACTCGGAAGCAGCCCCACAGCTGCGACCTCAAGCCAGGCTAGTGCACACGGCGTGCCAGGCTTTTTATTTTTAGTCTTGTGAAGAAGAACCTTTCGCAGAAAGCGCAAGGACTGAACGATTCTCCCTTGCGGAGAACAGGTTGGGCGCGCGGCGTGTTGCTCATCGTAACGGCGTTGGCGGGGTGGCTCTTTGCGGTGCCGGCGGCGCGCGCGCAGGGCAAGGGCAACATGCATCTGGGCAACGCCGACTTTGACTTGGCCGGCACGTTCGAGGTGGAGTGGAACGATAATATCAACTACTCGAACTCGAATCGCCAGTCCGACATCATTCTGCGCCCGGGCCTGACGTTTGGCACTTCGTACAAACTCACCCAATTTAATACCATCAATTTCAATCTCGGCATTTCCTACCAGCAGTACCTGATTCACCCGGGCCTGAGCTCCTACAACACCTTCGCCAGCATTTCGCCGAACTCGCAGTTGTCCTTCACCTTCAAAGTCGGGGCGGTCACCATCAAAGTGTACGACTCCTTCAGTTACGCCGTGCAGCCCAGCGACGCCGTGGCCTATAACAGCTCCACCGGCACGCCCATCTACAGCATCACCCAGTTCGCCCGTTTCACCAACCAGATCGGCCTTTCGGCGGACTGGACGCCGCGCCAGCACCTGACGGTTTACGGCGGCGCCTACCGTTACGATGTGATTCCACAGGAATCGAATTTCCAAATCCTGCGCCGCTGGCAATACACTGCGCTGGGCGGTTTTCGCTATATTTTCTCCCCGCAGTTCACGGCCGGCATTGGCGCCACGGCCACGGCCGATTACTACCAGCAAAATTACAACAACAACAGCTATTCGGTTTTCATGGGCCCGACCTTTGTGTACCAGCCCGACAGTTTTTGGACGTTCAACACTTCCTTCGGCTACACTTATTACGACTTCCAGAACACCGGCACCAACGCCGACACCAGCCAGCCCAGCACCTTCACCGGCCAGTTGACCATCACCAACCGCCTGACGGACAACATCGACCACAGCCTGACCTTTTCGCGCACCTCGAGCTTTGGCTACACCTCCAACACCCTCGACATCGACCGCGTGGCCTACCAGATTTCCTGGCGGTTCAAACCGAAATGGACGTTCAACGTTTGGGCCTATTACGAAGAAGGGTTTGACTCCGGCGGCATCAACCCGGAAACCTATCACAAGTACGCGGTGTCTCCGGGATTGGAATATGAGATGAATGATCGCACGACGATTTACACCTCCTATGAATTTCTGCAAAAAGACTCCAATATCGCCGTGCGCACCTATGACCGGAACCGGGTCATCATCGGGGTGCACTATGATTTTTAGCCCGCGCGGGGAGAAAGTTGAGCATCGCCAAGGCACCGGGAGTCCGTATGATGGGGTCTCAGTCGTTTTTAATCTTATGCATGCCAAGGCTATTTTTTCCTGCGCCGCCGTCTGGCTGGCGGCTTTCAGCGCGGGGTGGGCGCAAACGAACGGGCTGCCGCCGCCCTCGGACGATTACGGGCCGAATGGCGTGACGGGCCATCTCGTGCCTCAGCGGCCGGTGACTGGGCCCTTCTCGCCGAACCTGACTGGCAATAGCACCCCGCCAGTGGGAGGCAATGTCTCCAAGGTCACCATCGTGGCGCCCGGCGTCAACTCCCTGGTGCCGGCGGCCACGGGCAACACCACCGCGAATCTTTCGGCCAATGCCACGAACAACTCGCCCACTGGCCCGGGCGGTTTGGTGACGGATGGGTCGCCGCTCGCCCCGCGGCTCAATGCCGTCATGCCGATTTCCATGGACTTGATTGATAACGCGCGGCCATTGAAGGCGGGTGACCAGATTCAATACCAAGTCATGCAGGACCGCGACCGCGAGGGCCCGCATATTTTGCTGGTGGATGAGCAGGGCAATGTTGAGCTTCCGGTCGTTTTGTTGACGGTGAATGTGGGCAACATGACTTTGCGCGACGCGGCCTACAAAATAAAAACGGAGTTGGAAAAGGATTATTACAAACCGGGTCATGCGACAGTCCTGGCCGCTCCTTACAACCAGGCGCGGGCGCGGGCGCAGGTGAATATATTCGGCCAGGTGGCCAGACCTGGCCCCGTGCAGATTCCCGTCAACGAGGTTTTATCGGTCTCGAAGGCCATCATGGCGGCGGGCCTCACCAGTCAGGCCGACCCTTCCCGCGTCACGCTGGTGCGCCCGGATCCGAATGACTCGAGCAAGCAGACGGCGTTCCCGGTGGACGTGGCCACCATGTTTACCAAGGGCGATTTTTCGAAGGACATGATGGTGCAGGCCGGCGACATAATTCTGGTGCCCGCATCCAACGATGCCGCCGGTTATGTATGGGTCACGGGCGCGGTTGGAGCGCAGGGGCCCATTCCCTTGCCCCAAAATGGCACGATGACGGCCTCTGAGGCCATTATTCGCGCCGGTGGTTTCACTGAGTGGGCCGACAAGAGCGATGTGACCTTGGTGCGCCACGATGCCCAAGACAAGGTGACCAAGATTTCCGTGAATGTGAACGCCGTTCTAACCAAGGGCCAGACGGAGAAGGACGTCAAACTGCAGCCGGGCGACCGCCTGATTGTGGACGAAGTGATTTTTAAATTCTAACGGCGGCAGGTTTTCCTGCTCGCGCACTCTCCCTCTTCCTCCACCATGGCCGTCATCACCCCGGAAAATGCCGACACCACCCAGCCGGTGGAATGGTCCGAGACGCTGCACATGTGGCTATTCCGCGCCCGCATTTTTCTGCGGCGTTATTGGTGGATTTATTTGCTGACCTTGAGCGGCGGCATCGGCCTGCAAGCGTACCGGGTGCAGAATCGCGCCCCGATTTACCAGTCCTCGGCACAGATGACCTTGCACGGCGTCATTGCCACCTCGCAAAGCGCCAATTACGTCGAGGAAATGTCCAATTTTTACGCGACCACGGGTTTGTTGATGAAAAGCTCCGTGGTGGAAAAAGGCGCCCGGGAACTGGTGTACCAGTTGCACCCCGATTTGGATCGCCATACTTATGTGTCCCTGGACGTGGCGCAGGTCAACTCGGCCAATGTGCTCAGCCTCGTCGTCCGCAGTTCCGACCCGGCCTACGCGCAGTATTATTTGGACGAGGTGATGGTGGCCTACCAACACTACAAGGACGCCGAACGCAATGAGGTGACGGAAAATTACAAGCTGGCCAGCTTGCAAATGGTCAACGAGTACCAGGAGAAAATCAAGACAGCAGAGAGCGAATTGCAGGAGTTTTACACGAAGAATAACGTCAACAACGTGCAGGAGCAGACCACGGTGGCGGCCAAGAATCTGTCGGAGGTCGAGGCAAAATCGCGCCTATTGCAGGCGGAATTGGACGATTTGAAGCCGCCATCGATTATCATTGAGGCCTACAAGGCCGGCAATCGCCCTTTGCCCCCGCTCGACGCCGAGGGCGAACATCCGCTGCTGGCAACCGACCCGGAGGGCAAGCGTCCCTTGGCCCCGACGGACGCCGACGGCTCGGCGCGCCCGGTGGCGGTGGCAGCAGACAGCAAGGTGAGTGTGAGTGATGCCGGCGAATCTGGCAGCCAGTACGTGGATCTGGTGGACCAGATTCTTTTGCAGCACGGTTTGCTTTCGCCCACGGATGACTATATCCGGGCCAAACGCGAATTGGTGAAGGTCCAGGCCGAACTCGACGAATACCTGCTGGATCTGACTCCGCAGCACCCGTTCGTCATCAAGCTGAAGGCCGATATCGCGGAGCGCAAAGCCTCGCTGGCAGTGCAACGCGCCCAGATTGCGAGCCAGTTGGCCGGGCGCATCACGCAACTCGAGGCCGACAAGGTGCGCACCGAGAAACAACTGGGGGTGGCGAAGACGGATGCCCAAAATTACCAGGCCAACTTGGGCGAATACAATAAGTTGGTCGAAAACCTGGCGCGCATCAACAAGACGCACGACACTTTGCTGGCGACGGTGACCAATATCGATGTCACCAAGGCCACGGACCAGACGATTCTCAAACAATTGGAGCCGGCCTCGGTCGCCTTTCCGGTGATGGCCAATCCAGTGCGCGAAATTTCCACCGGCGCTTTTATCGGCTTTGTGGGCGGCACCGCCCTGATTTTCATGCTCGGGTTGATGGACGGGCGCGTCATGTCCGTCGAAGACATCACCCAGCGGTTCGACGAGCCGATGCTCGGCGTCGTCCCGATGCAAAAGCGCGTGGGCGGCCAGGTTGAGTTGCTCAAGAACAACGACCAACGCCTGATGTTTGCGGAGTCGTGCCGCAACATCCGCTCCGGCTTGCTGTACATGGACCGGCAGGGCCAGCGGCCCCGCACGATCGTGCTCACCAGTTCGATTCCGTCCGAGGGCAAATCCACGTTGTCGGCCAATCTCTCCATCACGCTGGGCTTCGCCGCCTCGCGCACCTTGTTGGTGGACGCCGACCTGCGCCGCGGTCAGTTGCACAAGCGTTTCGGCCTGAACAACGAGCGCGGCCTCGCCGAGCACATTCAGGACAAGCTGCCGCTGGATCAGGTCATCCAGCCGACGGGTTTTGAGAACCTGGATTTTATTTCCTGCGGCCAGTACCCCGCCCAGCCGGGCGAGTTGCTGATGAGTGCGCGGTTCAACGAATCCATCCAGGAACTCAAGAAGCGCTACGACTTTGTGATCTTCGACAGTCCGCCCGTGCTCGCCACCGATGACGCCGCGAGCTTCGCCACGCGGGTGGATGCCACCATTTTCGTGGTGCGCGCCGGTTATACGCGTTTGCGCCAGGTGCGCGCCTCGCTGGAAAATCTTTACCGCCGCGGGGTGCAGGTTTACGGCGTGGTGGTCAATTTCACCGACCACCGCGAGCCGGGTTACTACTCCTACAAGTACTACGACTATTACTCGTACCGCACGCCGGCACGGCCGTCGAAGGCGAAGCCGCTGGAATAGTTCAGGCCTGATAATACGCGCCGAGGACCGCCGCCAGCGCGCTGATTTGCTGCGCACTGTGCTCGCTCGAAAGCGCCAGGCGAAAATACCCGCTCCGCGGCCCGCCGGGATAGTGGATGAACCCGGGGTAAATGCCCGTCATTTGCAGCAGGTCGCGCAACGCCGCGGCGTCCGTCGCATTACGCGGCAGGAGCGCCACCACCGGGCTCGGCGATGGTGCGGCGGCGGCCTGCCGGGAATTTGCCAGGGCCGCCCGCACGCGCGCGACATTCGCCCACAATCTTTGGCGCAAACTGCCGTCGCCGGCCAGCCGCACCGCAGTGAGTGCCGCCGCTGCGAGTGGAGCCGAAAGGGGCGTGCTCCCGGAAAAAATCCGACTCCGGGAAATCACCGCTTGGCGCAAGGCCTTGGACCCAAGCACTGCCCCTCCCGTGGTGCCGAAACCTTTTGAAAGACTGATGACGTGAATCAGCCGCGCTTGCTGGCGGGGCGAAATTCCCGCGTGCTCCGGCGTGCCGCGTCCCTGGGCACCGAGGACGCCCGCGGCTTGGGCGTCATCCACCAGCAGACGTCCGTGCGCGGGCAATATCGCCAAATATTGCGCCAGCGGCGCGAGCGAACCGTCAAACGCAAACATGCCGTCGGCCATCACCAGGGGCCGCGCCCTTTTCCCCGCACGGCGCAAATGTCGGGCCAAGTCGGCGGGATCGCGGTGGCGGAACATTTGCACGCGTGCGCCGGCACAGGCTGCGCCGTCGCGCCCGGCCGGGTGGATTTTTTCGTCGATGAAGACGACGTTGAATTGACCGGCGAGAGCCTGCGCGGCCGCCAGCACTGCCGTGTAACCGTTGGGCAGCAACGTCGCGGCGGGCACTGCGAAAAATTGCGCCAGCGCCGCTTCGAGTTCCAGATGCAGCGGGTGATTGCCCGTGGTGATGCGCGAGGCCCCGATGCTCGCGCCGTATTCCATCGTCGCCGTGGACAACGCGCGCAAGACCTCGGGATGCCCGCTCAGACCCAAATAATCGCAGCCGCAAAAATACGATAGCTTTTGACCGCCGGCGACCACCCAGGTGCGGTCGAGCACACGCAGGGGCGCCGGCAACTCGCGGGGTGGGGTGGGCACGCCTTTTCTTAACGGGTGCGGCGCACCGGTTCAAGCGGTTATACTCTAACGGGGGCACGGTCCGCGCGGCGTCCGGCGAAATAAAAGCACGCGGACGGAATCACTTGCAGCGTGAAAACAAACAGCGAAGTCCACGCCAAAGTGTACGGCCACTCGCGGTTGAACAGCCACAGCGCCGCCAGCCACCAGCCGGCCGCCAAAAATTTAAACGCCAGCCGCCGTCCCGGCACGCCGTGGATGAAGCAGCCCACCCCCATCAGCACCGCCGCAAAGGCCGGCAGTTTGTAGGCGTCGATGGCCCGAAACACCGCGGCCAGCGCCAGCACGAGGAAAGCGGTCGCGCAGGCCACCCACGTGGCGTTGACCAGCCGGCCGCTGAGCGGCATATGCGGCAGCTCGTGAAACATCCGCCGCGCATAATAAATTGTAATGGCACCGGAGATAAGCACCGACGGAATCCAGACGAACACCACGCCGTTGATGGGGCTGTGGTACTGGAGAATGGCCCATTGCGCCAGCAGGCACTTCGACAAAATGAGGCCCCAAAACATCAGCAGCAGCGTGCGGAACGGCGGCACCTGGCGCGCCCGCTCCAGGCCCAAATCAAGCTCCGCGATTTCCTGGCGGGAGGTGGCGGGGTGCATGGCGGGACACCGGCGCGGGCCGGCGAAGCCCTCGACCATACCCGGCCTCCGCCAAAAGGCAAAACTTCCCGCAGCGTGCCTTATTTCGCCGTGCCGCGCGCTTTTTTGCTTTTCGCGACGCAGGCGGGCCGTTGGAATCATTTTCGCACACTTCGTTCCCCATGGCTGCCACGCAATTTGCGCAAAAATTTGGTTACACACCGCAGGTACGCGCCCACGCGCCGGGCCGCCTTGAATTCATCGGCAATCACGTCGACTACAACGGCGGCCCCGTGCTGGGCGCGGCCATCGACCGTGGCGTGCAAACGGCCGCTGCGAAACGAGCTGACCGCCGCGTGCGCATCGTCAGTTCGCAATACGACGGAATCGTCGAGGCGGATTTGGATCAACTCAAACCCTTAAAAGGTCCGGCGGCCTGGGCCAATTACCCGCTCGGCGTGGCCTGGGCGCTGGCGAAAAACGGCTGCGCGTTCCCCGTGGGTTTTGATTTGGCGGTGGCGGGCGATTTGCCGGCGGGCGCGGGCCTCTCCAGCAGCGCCGCCCTCGAGCTTTCCACAGCCATGGCGCTCGGCGCGTTGTTCGGTTTTCACCTGGAGAAACGCGTGCTCGCGAACTGGTGCCGCCAGGCGGAAAACGATTTTGTCGGTGTGCCGTGCGGAATATTGGATCAGGGCTGCTCCGCCTTCGGCCAGGCCGGGCGGCTCGTGCTGATTGATTGTCGCGCCGAAACTTTCGGCACCGTGCCGCTGCCGGAGAGCGTGCGCTTCTGGGTTTTCAACACGGGTAAAAAACACGCACTGCTCGACTCGATGTACGCCGCCCGGCGCCGCGAGTGCGAGGACGCGTTGCAAATCCTGCGCCGTTTCGTGCCGCAGGCCGGATGCCTCGCCGACCTCACCGTCGCCGACGTGCGCCACCACCGCCAGGCTTTGCCGCCCGCCGCCTATTCGCGGGTGTTGCATGTCACGTCGGAAATCACCCGCGTGCAGGAAACGGTGCAGGCGCTGGATCGGGGTGACCTCGCGCGCGTCGGCCATTTGCTCGTGGAGTCGCACCAAAGCTCGCGCACGCTTTTTGAAAACAGCATCCCCGAACTGGATTTTCTGGTGGACGAACTGGTGAAAGTGCCCGGCGTTTACGGCGCGCGGTTGACGGGCGGCGGCTTCGGCGGCGCGGTCATGGCCCTGACCAACGCCGATTTCAACACCGGCACCGCCGCGCCCATCGCCCAAGCCTACGCCCGCCAATTCGACCACGCCCCCACCATCTTCACCACCCGCACCGGCGACGGCGCGCGCGTGCTGGCGTGAGAAGGAAGGTCGTTCGTCTGCAATCAGTGACTTGCGCCAAAAGGGAATTTGCGTAGTGGTTCCTTATGAAATTTCGCCTCGTGGTGGAGTATGATCGAAAGGCCGCACGCTGGGCTGCTTATTACCCGGAGTTGCCCGGCTGCGCCACCGCTGGCGATACGGAAGAGGAGGCGATTCGCCAGGCGTATGAGGCCTTGGAACTTTGGTTTTAAAACTCAAAATAAACCACCGCCGCCGCCGCCGTCCCCGCGACGGCCATCCCGCCCAGCGCCCACGCCAGCCGCCGCCGGAATTCGCCCGTGCCGCGCACCAGCCCCACCGCCAGCTTGACGAGCGTGTTGATCACCACGCCCAGCGAGACCGCCGCCGCCGGCACTTGCCACGCCGTCGCGCCCGGCCCCAGGCGCGCAAACGCAATCGTCACGGCGTCCACATCGGCCAGCGAGGAAATCGCCGCCGCCGCATACGTACCGCTGTTGCCCAGGTAGGCCTCCGCCGCGCGCACCACCAGCAGCACGAGCGCGTACACCACGGCAAAAGTTATCGCCGCGACGAGGCTGAAGGGGTTCACCATTTTCTTTTCGGACGCGGGCGCCGCCGGCGCCGGTTCGCGCCACGCCTTTGCGGTCGCGATCAGGCCCACGAGCCCCATCGCCAGCACCACCGGCGCGAGGCGCGGCAGCAGGCCGAGGTTCACCGCGCCGCTCAGCACTGCCACGCGCGCGCACATCACCGTCGAGGCCAGGATGGCCGCCGCCGCGGCGGAATGCGCGGTCGCCCCGCCCGCGCGCGAACGCTCCGCCATCGCCAGCGTAACCGCCGTGCTGGACACGAGGCCGCCGACCGCGCCCGTCACCGCCAGCCCGCGATGCTCGCCAAAAATGCGCGCCGCGACAAACCCGACGAACGACAGCGCCGTCACCAGCACCACCACCAGCCACATTTCGCGCGGATTGAACACCTCCCACGGGCCGTAACCCCGGTTCGGCAGCAGCGGCAAAATAATCACCGAAATGACCGCCAGCTCGAGCACGGCGTTCATCTCCTTCGGCGTCAGCGTGCGCGAAAACGCCTCCAGCTTTGGCTTGGCCGCGAGCAGCACCGACACGATCACGCCCGCCGCCGCCGCGACGACCATCTCGCCCGCGCCCGCCAGCATCCCCAGTAGAAACACGCCGATGGCCGCGACTTCCGTCGTCGCGCCCACGTAGCCCGCCTGCGCGTGCTTGAAATAGGAAATGCCCGTGACCGCCGCGATGGCCATAAAACTCACCGCCAGCGGCACCGGCCCCGCGCGGTCGAACAGCAGCATCGGCACGCACCCCGCCAAGGCAATCAGCGGAAACGTCCGCACCCCGGCAAATTCGGGATATTTCTTTCGCGTCACCGCCCGCTCGCGGTCCAACCCCACCAGAAACCCCACCAACAAAGCCACCAGCAACCGCTCAAGGGACTGAAGGGTAGGGTCGGGCATGGGTTATTATCGAACTCGAAGGCCTTCAGAGCCGAGTATTAACCAACGCATAACGCATATATAGTTATGCGTCACGCGGGAAAGATTATCTTTAAATCTGGGAATTAACCTTTGACTAGAACGTATCATTATCACATTACTGAAATGAATACCTCAAAGCAGGCTGAACACCTCTTCTCTTATCTTACCGGTGAAAAGATCAAAGGCAATAGGCGTGCCGTCATACGGCACCCTACTGTCGAATTCAGAGTGGACAATTGGTTCGGCACCTTGAACTTTCCACATGGTAAAAACCAAAGGATTGTCAGGGTCGGGAACGTAATCTTCCGTCCAGTTGGGCGGCAATCTAGGATTATATTCATAACCCGCCTTTTGCGGCGTCACCGTCAATGACGCACCGTGAATGCCAACAAATTTAAACAAGCCGTCGGCATCGGAATCGGTGTAGTAAGAGTCCCCGCCGCTTGCATCCATGCTCACATATAACAAAGTACGTCCAAGCACCCGTACGCCCACAACCGGTTGGCCGTACTGATCCAAGACTTTTCCATAAAAAGCTAAGTCGGCGGAATTCCCCGCGGCACGCATGGCCAGATACGTCATATATTTAAGCGCGAGGCCGGGGTTCTTTTGAAACGCTTCCTTCTCCGCAGCGGTGCGCTCGGGCGCATTTAAGAAAGCCGCCAATTCCGCAGGTGACGGATATGCATTTTGCGAAGAGGTTTGAGGAGAATGAGCATCGGCAAAAGGAGCGGAATGTGTGTTCTGTGTTAGAACTGGATGCAAGAAAAACCACCAAAGGCCCAGGCCTAATAGGACAAGGATGAGAATTAAAAGCGGCCGGCGATTTTTCAATTTGTTGATGTTAACTTTGCATCGGGACTGCCGGCTCTAATGACCATTTTCGGATCTTGTTCAAGATTACGCGAGCCAGCAGGGTTGACAAATGACTTAATATCTAGGGCTGAAGTGTCATTATAGTTGGGTATAGCTGTGATTTTGATATAACCATAAATTTTACCTTCGCGACTCTTGATATAAAAGATCTTATCCTGCAGCTCTTCTTGCCAGTTTGGATCGGAAGCAGACATTGTGAAGGTGTATTTGGGTTGGTAGCCGTTTTCGGGCGCTAGGTTCAAATAGGAATCCGGAGCCTCCACCAAGCCCCCTCCGAGAATTTCGATGGAAAAGGACCAGTCAAATTTCCCCCGAAGGTTGTTTCCAGCAGGGCGTTGAATCGAAACTTGAAGATCGCCCTCGGGAATAGGCCTGCCAGTAGCTATGCCTTTCACGAGATCAATCGTATTTGTCCTGCCATCTGGATTAAGTCCGTAAAATTTTTCGTCTTGTATCAAAAGTTCGGCCCCCTGTGTTTTCCACATGGTGAAAACCATTGGGTTTGCAGGGTCTGGGACATAATTCTCGGTCCAATTGGGCGGCAATCTAGGATTATATTCATAACCCGCCTTTTGTGGCGTCACCGTCAGTGATGCACCATGAATGCCCACAAATTTAAACAAGCCGTCGGCATCGGAATCAGTATAGTAAGAGTCCCCGCCGCTTGCATCCATACTCACATATAACAAAGTGCGTCCCAATATCCGTGCACCCACAACTGGTTGCCCATACTGATCCACGACTTTTCCATAAAAAGTCAGATCAGCGGCATTCCCTGCAGCACGCATGGCCAGATATGTCATGTATTTAAGCGCGAGGCCGGGGTTCTTTTGAAACGCTTCCTTCTCCGCAGCGGTACGCTCGGGGGCATTTAAGAAAGCCGCCAATTCCACAGGTGATGGATAAACGTCTTGCGAAATGTTTGGAGGGACACCTGGATTGACTGAGGAATGTGAAGTTGGCAAGGAAGCCAAATAGTGAAGTAACCACCAACAGCCTAGCCCAATTAAGGCAAGGAGAAGAGTCCAAAATGGCCAGCGTTTCTTCATGGATTTACCGACTGTGTTGCATTCAATTTAAATGCATTTAGCAAGGCCCTCCAGTATCCCTGCTGCATCATATTGTCGAAATTAAACTCCCCGCTATGCCAGGGGTGATCCCTATAACCATTACTCCACGTGTCGGGAGGAAAGACAACCTGTAGGTTTTGTCCGCCGCTGAAGCCGGCGATAGAGCGGGCAATGGCGCCAAGGGGTAAGCTGCGCGGCTCTGCGGCATAGGCCAAGATTTCATATGGATCCGAAAGGTCAAATGTAACGAATGGACTGATATGATTTCTAATAATGAGGTTCGCCAGCGAGGCACCTTCTGAAGTTGCAAGCGGATCCGGGTACACAAAAGAAAATTTAAACAAATCCAGCGCGGAGGTCAAATTGCCGCTAGCGTAATAATACACGCCCGGCTGGGAATGGTCGGGAATTTTTCGAATATCCGGCTTTAGCACTTGATCCGCCTGCCATAACCAAGTAACTTTGGACAAGAGTACAAAGGCTTTGGCTGACGCCACTATAGCGAAACTCGACGATGGTTTTTTTAATCTATTGCTCTCGATTAACTCAAAGTAGGTTAAGTATTTGTTGTCTGTACTGCTCTATGAAAATATATAGTCGGCTAGCTATGAAATTCTTCTTTATTACCGAAGTGGCCCGAGTGGGGGTCGAACCCACACATCTTTAAGGGATACTGGATTTTGAGTCCAGCGCGTCTGCCAATTCCGCCATCGGGCCGGGAGCGCGAGGGGCCGGGCCCCGAGCGCGAACGGTGAATTTGGCAAATCGTTGCCGCCAAGGCAAGACGCGATTATCCGAGTGGGGCGGCCCGGCCACTATTCAAAATTCAAAATTTAAGATTCAAAATATCCGGGTCCCACGGACCATTCAAAATTGAAAATTCAAGATGCAAAATGCCGGAGAACAGCAGGCAGCGGCGCAGGGTTTTACTCCGGTTTTGAATTTTGAATATTGAATTTTAAATCGGGGCCTCCGCCCTGCCTACTTCTTTCCTTTGACCTTTAACTGCTTCTTCCCCTGCGCCGCGAACCGGGCGCGCAGGCGCAGGCCTTGCAGGCGGATGAAGCCGGTGGCGTCGTCGGGGTTGTACGCGCTTTGCACGCCTTCCATCGACGCGATGTTGGCGTCGTAGAGGGACACGGGAGACTTGCGGCCGACCGTGATGATGTTGCCTTTGTAAAGTTTGAGGCGGACCGTGGCGGTGACGGTTTCCTGGCTCTTGTCCACGAGCGCCTGGAGGGCCTCGCGTTCGGGCGCGAACCAGAAGCCGTAGTACACGAGTTCGGCATACTTGGGAATGAGGGAGTCGCGCAGGTGCTCGAGGTCGCGGTCGAGGGTGAGGCTTTCGGCCTGGCGGTGGGCGTGCAGGAGAATGGCGCCGCCGGGCGTTTCATACACGCCGCGGCTTTTCATGCCGACGAACCGGTTCTCGACGAGGTCCACGCGGCCGATGCCGTGCTTGCCGCCGAGTTTGTTCAGCGCGCGGAGCACGCCGGCCGGCGAGAGGCGCTTGCCGTTGACGGCCACGCAGTCGCCGCGTTCGAACTCGAGTTCGACGTATTCGGCCTGGTCCGGGGCGTCCTCGGGGGCGACGGAGAGTTTGAACATGCCGCGGTTTTCCGGCGTGGTCGGGTCGAACCACGGGTCTTCGAGGATGCCGGCTTCGTAGGAAATGTGCAGGAGGTTGCGGTCCATCGAGTAGGGCTTCTTGGCGGAGGCCTCGACCGGGATTTTGTGCGCGGCGCAGTAGGCGATCATCTCGGTGCGGCCGGGGAAATCCTTGCGGAAGGCGGCGTTGCGCCAGGGCGCGATGATTTGCAGGTCGGGCGCGAGCGCGGCGAAGGTGAGCTCGAAGCGGCACTGGTCGTTGCCCTTGCCGGTGGCGCCGTGGGCGACGTGCGTGGCGCCGACTTTGCGGGCGATGTCAATCTGGGCCTTGGCGATGAGCGGGCGCGCGATGGACGTGCCGAGGTAGTACTGGTTTTCGTAAATGGCGTTGGCGCGCATCATCGGGTAGATGAAGTCGCGCGCGAATTCCTCGGTCAGGTCGAGCGTGTAGTGGGTGGACGCGCCGGTGGCCCTGGCCTTGGCGGGCAGGCCGTTCAATTCCTCCTCCTGGCCAATGTCGGCGGCAAAGGTGACGACGGGGCACGCGTAAGTTTCGCGCAGCCATTTGAGGATGACGGAGGTGTCGAGGCCGCCGGAGTAGGCGAGGGCGATTTTCATGGGAAATATTTGTGATTAAAAATGAAACAAGGTGTGGAGGCTAATTCAAAATTCAAAATTGAAAATTCAAAATAAGAGACCGGGCAGTTGGAGAATCGAGGAATCAGGGTCAGTTCTTTTCCAGATATTTAATAAAACCACCGATTTGGCTGGAGAGCTCGAAACATTGTTGGCGTAGCGTCTTCGCCGTGTCTTCTTTCATGAAGTCTTGGTCTTCGGCAACGTAGATCAGGGAACGAACTTCGCCACAAGACGCCTTGGCGATAAACAGAAAGCGAACGAAGTCCTTGTTGGAGCCTCGCTCAAAGCCTTCCGCCAGATTGGTCATCACCGACAGGGCGGCTCGTTTAACTTGGTCGCGCAATTCAAACTCGCGGCCAAACGCGCCTTTGCGCACGTATTCGTAAACAGATTTAACGAGCAATCGTGCGGACTGCCACAATGGAAGCTCCTCAAACTGTTGATAGCGTGGCATGAATAGACCCAGATCAAAGGTCGGTGTTTGAATTTTGAATCTTCAATTTTGAATTTTGAATCTTCTTATTTTTTCGCCACCAGCCACGCCAGGATCGCCTTCTGCACGTGCAGCCGGTTTTCCGCCTGGTCGAAGATGATGCTGCGCGGGTCGTCGAGGACTTCCTGCGTGACTTCCAGGCCGGGGTGCGCGGGCAGGCAGTGCATGAAATACGCGCCGGGCTTGGCGGCATCGAGCAATTGGCGCGTGACGGCGTAGGGTTTGAGTGCGTCGATGCGCCCGTTTTCCTCCGCCTCCTTGCCCATCGAAACCCACACGTCCGTGTAGAGCGCGTCAGCGCCGTCGGCGGCCTCGCGTGGATCGTTCGTGAAGGTGAATTTGCCGCCGAGCTTTTTAAGGAGCGCAGTGATTTCCGGGCCGGGTTCGAAACCAGGCGGGCCCGCCAGCGCGATTTCCAGGCCGAAGTGGTGCGCGCCAAGCAGCCAGGAATTCGCGACGTTGCAGGCGGTGTCGCCGAAGAAGGCGACCTTGCGGCCTTCGAGTGAACCGAGCAGGTCGCCGCCTTCGCTCCACCGTTCCGCGAGGGTGAAGACGTCGGTGTACAACTGGCACGGGTGCAGGAAATCCGAAAGCGCGTTGACAATCGGGATGCTGCCGGCCTGCGCGAATTCCTCGAGCAGCTTGTGTTCGTAGCAACGAATGATGAGGCCGTGCAGGTAGCGTGAGAGCACCCGCGCGGTGTCGGCGACGGTTTCCCCGCGGCTGATCTGCAGGTCGTCGGCATTGAGCGTGATGGGCGTGCCCCCCATTTCCGCGACGCCGACATGGAATGACACGCGCGTGCGCGTGCTCTTCTTGTAGAAAAGGAGGCTCCACGTCTGGCCGCGCAACAACTCCGCGCCGAAGCGCCCGCGTTGCTGCTTGAGCCGGGCGGCGTGGCTGAACAGGGAGTCGAGCTGGTCGGCCGGAATGTCGGTTTCTTTGAGAAAGTGTTTCATATTATTTTCAAACTTTGGATTTCCATGCGAGAAAGACGCGGCGCAGAATGGCGAGCGCGGCGTCGAGGTCGGCGGCCGTGGCGGTCAACGCGGGCAGGAGCCGGATGGTGCTGCCGCCGGCGGCGGCCACGAGGAGGCCCGCTTCGCGCAGGGCGGCGACAATGGGGCCGGGCTCGACCGCCAGTTGGAGGCCGAACATGAAACCCTGGCCGCGCACGGCGGTGAACACATGCGGCGTTTCCGCCGCGAGCGCCTGGAGCTTGCGGTGCACCTCGGGCGCGACGGCGTTGACGTGGGCGATTAATTTTTCGCGCTCCATGACTTCGAGCACGGCGAGACCGGCGGCGCAGGCGAGGGGATTGCCGCCGAAAGTATTACCGTGCGAGCCTGGGGTGAACAGCGGCGCGTAAGCCTCGGCGATCCACACCGCGCCGAGGGGAAAACCGCCGCCGAGACCCTTGGCGAGACCCACGGCGTCGGCCTGAATGCCGGCGTGCTGGCAGGCGAGAAATTTGCCCGTGCGGCCGATGCCGCATTGCACTTCGTCAATCATCAGCAGCAATTGCTTCCGGTCGCACAGCGCCCGCAGGCCGCGAAGAAATTCCGTCGTCGCGGCGTGCACGCCGGATTCGCCCTGGATCGTTTCAATGAAAATCGCGGCGGTCTGGTCGTCCACGAGCGCTTCAAAGCTCGCGAGATTATTCAGCTCGCCAAACGCAAAGCCCTCGAGCATCGGCCGGAAGCCGCCCTGGATTTTCTCCTGCGGCGTCGCCGCCATGCCGCCGAACGTGCGGCCATGAAAAGCGTTTTTCGCGCAGAGAACCTTGTACCGTTTGCCCTCGACGCCGCCTTCCCGCGCGCGACCGTGCAGCCGCGCCAGTTTGAGGAGTGTTTCGTTGGCCTCAGTGCCGGAATTGCAGAAAAACATCCGGCCCGGGCCGATGCGTTCGACCAGCGCTTTCGCGAGTTCGCCCTGCGGCAGGTTGCGATAAAGATTACTGCAATGCGCGAAAGTGGCGGCCTGTTGCTGCACGCGCTCGACCCACACAGGATGGGCGTGACCCAAGCCGGTGACGGCAATGCCCGCGGCAAAATCCAGATACTCGCGCCCCGCGGCGTCCCACACGCGCAAGCCCTTCCCGCGGGCCAGCGTGAGGGCCGGCTTCGCGTAATTGCCCAGGAGATAGGCGTCGTAATCGGGGGCGGACATGGCGGGAAAATAAAAAAGGAATAGGCTGGGGACGGGATCTTCCCGCGGCGCGTTGAAGAACGCGCCGGCTTGGCTCAGCCATTGACGATTTCGGTGCCGATCCCTTGATCGGTGAAGATTTCCAGGAGGAGGCTGTGCGGGCGGTGGCCGTCCACGAAGTGCACGCGATGCACGCCCTGGTCGAGCGCTTTGACGGCGCTGTCCACTTTCGGCAACATGCCGCTCGTGATAATTTTCCGCGCCTTGAGGTCGGGCACCTGGCTCGAGGAAAGCGTGGAAATCAGCGTCGAGGGATCGGCCTGATTCGTGAGCAGGCCCGGCACATCGCACAAATACACCAGCCGCCGGGCGCGCAGCGCGCTTGCCACTGCGGCGGCGGCGACATCGGCATTCGTGTTGTAAGAATGGTCCAACTCGTCCACCGCGATGGGGGAAAGCACGGGCAGATAATTTTCGCCGAGCGCTTTTTTAATCAACTTGGTTTTGACGTAATTGACTTCGCCGACAAAACCGAGATCCAGCGGCTCGCCCGATTCGCCGACGGGGAAATGTTTCTGGCACAGGAAGACGTCATTGCCCTTCATGCCGAAGGGATTCGCGCCCTGTTGCTGGAGCAGCGCGCAAATTTCCGCGTTGGTCTGGCCGTTGAGCGTTTGCTCGACGATGCGCATGGCGGCTTCGTCAGTCACACGCAAACCGTGGCGAAATTCCGGCTTCAGCCCGGCCGCTTCCATCGCGCGCGTGATGGCTTTGCCACCGCCATGCACGACGACGACCTGAATGCCGACTGCCGCGAGAAAGGCGAGGTCGGTGGCCACGCTCATGCGCGCGGCGGGGTCCGGATCGTCCATGAACGCGCCGCCGTATTTGACCACGAAGATCGAGCCGCGGAAGCGCTGGATGTACGGCAGCGCCTCGAGCAGCACGCCTGCTTTCGTGGTGGGATTAAGCTCCTGAGTCATGGAAAATCAACCGGCTGATGCGACGGATAAGAGGATGGGTTGGGAAAGGGGAGAAATTGGCAAAGGAATCGTTGGGGCGCAACCAAACAAGCGGGCGGCGCCGTGGTTGTCACCGCGTTGTCACTCACTTTTATTGTAGGTCACGTAGCCTTCGGTGAGGTCGCTGGCCAGGAGGCGAAACGCGCCGGGGCCGAGCCGCAGATCGAGCGTGATGCGGAAGCGCGGCTGGCGCACGATGGCCTTCCACCGCTCGAGGTTTTCCGGATGCGGCGTGCCCGCCAGCAACACCGGCGATTCATCGTAAAATAAATCGAGCTTTTCCTCGACGAGTCCCACGCGCGCGTAACCCGCAGCGTCGGTGAGCCGGCCCCAATTCGGGTCCTCCCCGCACCACGAAGATTTCACGAGCAGGGAATTGCCGATGGCGCGGGCGACTTTTTCCGCGGCCGCCTCGTCCGGCGCGCCGCGCACGACAACTTCGACCACCTTGGAAATTTTTTCGCCATCGCTGACAATGCGGGTCGCGAGATGATCGCACACCTGGTGCAGCGCCCGCGCAAAAACAGCGCGGGCTTCCGCGGGCGCGGCGCCGAGATCAAAACCCGACGCACCGTTTGCGAGCAGCAGCACGGTATCATTGGTGCTCATGTCGCCATCCACCGTGATGGCGTTAAAGGTGCGGCGCACGCCCTCGCGCAAGAGTTCATGGAGCAACGCGGTCGGCACGGCGGCGTCGGTGCAAATGAACGCGAGCATCGTTGCCATGTCGGGCTGGATCATGCCCGCGCCTTTGGCCATGGCGGCGAGATTCACGGTCTTGCCCTGCCAGGAAAACCGCGCGGTGCAGGTTTTCGTGCGGGTGTCGGACGTGAGAATGGCATTCGCGGAATGACGGCCGTCGGCGGGCGTCGTCCCCAAAGCCGTGGCGGCATGATCGATGCCGTGGAGAATGCGTGTCAGCGGCAGCAACCGGCCGATGCGCCCGGTCGAGCAGACGAGCATGGAGCCGGTCGGCGTGTTGGCGGCGCGGGCAGCCCGGGCGACCATCATTTGGGCGTCGTGCATTCCTTGCGGACCGGTGCAGGCGTTGGCATTGCCGCTGTTGGCGACAAAGCCGTGAATGGGTGCGCCGGATTTCAGCACTTCCACGCAGATGCGCACAGGCGCGGCCTTCACGTCATTGCGGGTGAAAACGCCTGCGGCGGTGCACGGCGCGGTTGAGCGCACCAGCGTGAGATCGAGCCGATCGGAATTTTTCTCGCGAATATCGCACGCCACGGCGCCCGCGGCAAAACCGGCGGCATCCGTGACGCCGGGAGAATCGGCGATGAAGTCAATGGCCATGGAAGGGGGCGGTTAATTCGTGGTCGCAAAAAAATTACAACAAACCTTCGCTCTCGGGCCAGCCGGCGACGAGATTCATGATTTGCACGGCCTGGCCGCTTGCGCCCTTGAGGAGATTGTCCTCGGCGGAAACGAGCACGACGTTGCCGGTGCGCGGATCATGCGCGGCGGCGATATCAATGCGGTTCGTGCCGGTCACCAGCGCGGTGTCCGGATTCTGGCCGCGCGGCAAAATCTGCACGAATGGCCGACCGGCATAAGCATCGCGCCAGGTGGCCAGCACCGCTTCGGCGTCGTTGACTTTCGCGCGGGCCACAATGGTAGTGGCGATGCCACGGCGCATGGGCGCCAGATGCGGCGTGAATTGAATGATGACTTTGGCGCCGGCTGCGGCGGAGAGCTGCTCCTCGATCTCGGAGAGATGCCGGTGCTTGGGGAAACCGTAGGCCTTCGCGCTTTCGGCGCGTTCGCAGAAAAGATAATCCTCATCCACCTTTTTCCCCGCGCCGGAAACGCCGCTGAAGGAATTGACGACGATGTTTTCCGCGCTCACCACGCCGGCGCGCAACAGCGGCACCAGCGGCACGAGCACGCTCGTCGGATAGCAACCCGGGCAGGCGAGCAGCCGTTTTTGCTGCCAGCCGTCGCGCATGATTTCCGGCAGGACGTACACGGCCTCCTGGAGCAATTCCGGTGCCGGATGCGCATGGCCGTAAAATTCCCGATAGATCTCCGGCGAAGTAAGGCGAAAATCGGCACTCAAATCGATGACCCGCTTGCCGGCGGCGAGCAGGGGCCGGGCGTATTCGGCCGCGACGCCATGCGGCAGCGCGAGAAAATACAAATCCACCTTGGGATCCGCCGCGAGCGCGCCGGGCTCGCTCGGGGCAAACACGAGGGACGGCGGCACAACGCCCCGCAGCCGCGGCAGCGCCTGCCCCAGCGGCTGGCCCGCGAGCGTGCGCGAGGTGACGCTCACCAGCCGGGCGCGCGGATGCCGCACCAGGAGCCGCACGAGCTCCTCGCCTGAATAACCGGACGCGCCGATGATGCCGACATTCATAAGAGAAGTTAGAAGTAAGAAGTTAGAAGTAAGAAGTAAAGACGCAGAAAACGGTGGTGCTTTGGCCGCGGGGCCCGAAAACAACGAACCCTCCGGGGCAAGATGCCGCCGGAGGGTTCGCAAAAGAGACTTCCAAAAAATTAACGTTTCGAGAACTGGAAGCGTTTGCGCGCGCCGGGGCGGCCCGGTTTCTTGCGTTCTTTTTCACGCGGATCGCGGGTGATCTGGCCGGCCTTCTTCAAGGGGGGCCGCAGTTCCGGGTTCATGCGCTGCAACGCCCGGGCGAGGCCGTGCGCAATCGCGCCCGCCTGGCCGACGTTGCCGCCGCCCCGCACTTCGACGATCACGTCGTGCGCGCTGGTGAGGCTGGTGATGGTCAAGGGCGCGGTGGCCTGCTTGATCAAGCGTTCGACTTTCAGATACGCCGTCACATCGATGCCGTTGACGGTCATCTTGCCGGTGCCCGGGAAGAGGCGCACTTGGGCGGTGGCCGTCTTGCGGCGGCCGGTGCCGGTAAACAGGGTGTCTGTTTTCAAATTCATGGAGAGAGGAGAAATTTAGCGGGAGGAAAACTTAAATGGGAAACGGCTTCGGCACCTGGGCCTCGTGCGGATGCTTCGTGCCGGGATAGACCTTCAGCTTGGTGAGCATTTTCGAGGCGATGCGGTTTTTCGGCAGCATGCCTTTCACGGCGTGCATGATGAGAAATTCCGGGCGGTGTTCGCGGAAATGCGCGACGCTGCGGTATTTTTCACGGCCAACCCAGCCGGTGAAAAACATGTATTGCTTGTCGGTTTCCTTGCGGCCCGTGACGCGCACTTTCGCGGCGTTGAGGACGACGACGAAATCGCCGGTGTCCACGTTGGGCGTGTAGATGGGCTTGTGCCGGCCCCGGAGGACCTGCGCAATGCGGGCGGCGAGGCGCCCCAGGACCTGGCCGTCAGCATCGACGACGAACCATTGCTGGGTGAACGCTCCGGACTTGGCTAAAGTGGTTTTCATGACGCGGGAAAAGGCAGGAAAATAGACCGTTGGGCGCAGGTGTCAAAAGTATTTTCAGAGGAGGCGCCGATTTTCTCCGGGGGTGGAAAATGCAACGCCCGTCCCGGCAAGGCCGGGACGGGCGCGGCAAAATAAACTTGGAGCGCGGGGCCCCAAGGAAGGTGAGGCTTACTTGCTGAACTTCAAGCCCACGCCGGCCCAGACGTTTTCGTCCGTGCCGCCACCTTGGGAGTTCGTGCCGAACGCCGGGTAGAACACATTGCCGTCATTGTTGCCCGCATAGCGGAAACCAACGAAGGCGGTGGTGAAGTCGTTAATCTTGTAGTTCAGGTCCAGGGTCACGCCCCAGTAGCTGTAGCTGTTGCGCCAGTTCGGAGCGCCAGCGTTGAGCTGGTCGCCACGTTGACGGAGCGAGTCGAGCCAGCCCACGTAAGCGCGGGGAGTCAGCGACAGGCCCTTGACGCCGGTCATGTTGCTCATGTCCCAGGTGTACTTCAGCGAGAACTCCACCACGCTCTGGTTGAGGATGAAGTCGTAGTAGTAATACACGGAGGGGCTGAGGTTGTAGCTCAACACGCTCGAGGTATCATAGGTCACGCCGACGAAGATTTCGTCGGAGCGATCCAGAGCATTGGCGGTGCCGCCAGCTTCGGGATACCAGTAGTAGGTGTCGCCCACGTCGAGGGACAAGCCTTTGACCAGAGCGTCCAACGGATAGGCATAGCCACCGTAGAGGTCGATCTCGTCAGCCTGGTCAGGACCGCCGGCATTGGTGCGGCGACCGATGGGTTGGTTGGTCCAGACGCCAGCATAGAGGCTGCCGCCGAACACCGGGTAACCAAACTCGGCCTTCGGTTGGAAGGCGTTGTTGGTGATTTTCTTGGCGCGGTACACGTACTGGGATTCCCAGTCGATGGTGCCCGAAACCGAGAGGTCGCTCAGCGGGTTCTGCGCATAAGCATTGGCGCCCAGCATAGCCGCGAAGGCCACAGTAAGGATGGTTTTGTTCATTTTAATCCAGTTTGTTTGTTTGTTTTAGGCAGTGCCCCGCCCTTCCCAGCCGGGTAGTTGAGGCACTGAAAGCAACGAGAATCTGGATTTCGTTTAAGAACGCAAGCGGTTTTTCACAATTGTAACAAATGTAAAAAAATTGTTAAATACCCTGATCTTGGGGTCGAAATCTTGCCGATTTTGGGGTGAATCAAATTTCTCAATAATTTCATAAGTTATTAATAGTGAGCAATTTATATATCACATATATTACGGTGCTGAAAACTTTCGATCCACTTCCGAAAGAAGGCAATTGTTTTTGAATTATCGAGCGAACCGCGACCTCGATTCAAATTTTTTTACGCTGTAAGTGCCTTTTGCGTAAAAAAAGAAGCGCAACCTCTCCGGATTTACCGGAGTGGTTGCGCTTCATGAACTCGGAAAAAGATTCCGAGGAGAGGGTTTACTTAGAGGCTGAACTTGACGCCAGCGCCACCCCAGATGCTGTTCGCCGTGCCCGGGCTCTGCGCCGTGGGGGTCGCGGGACCAGCGGTCCAAGGCGGAATCTGCCCGGTGCCGTCGTTGTTGCCCGAATAACGGAAGCCGATGAACGCGGTGGCCCAGTCGGTGATCTTGTAGTTCAGGTCAACTTTGAACAGGTAGTAGGTGTAAGCGTTGCGCCAGTTTTGCGTCGGGCCGCCGGGCACGTGAGCGGGCCAGTCAACCTGGGCACCCAACTCGTGATTGCCGCCGAGCCAGCCGACCGTCGCCGCGGGCACGACAGACAGGCCTTTGAGCCCGGTCATACCGCTGAGGTCGTAGGTGTACGAAATACCGAGCTCGAAGTCATTCTGGTCGAGAATGAAGTCGTGGTAATAGAAGAACGACGGCGAGAGATTGAAGCCGATGGCCGACGTGGTGTCGTAGGTGAAGCCGATGTGCACTTCCTGGTTCTGGCTGGCGGCGCTGTTGATGCCACCCACGTCCGGATACCAGTAGTACATGTAGCCAACGTCGACACTCAAGGTCTTCACGAGGAAGTCGAGCGGGTAGGTGTAACCGCCGTAAAGGTCGATTTCACCGTGTTGATTCGGGCCAGCCACCGTACCGGCGCGACCGGCGGGTTGATTGGTCCACAAGCCGGCATAGACGCTGCCGCCATAGACCGGATAGCCGAACTGCACCGAAGGCTGGAAGGCGCCATTGGTGACCTTCTTGCCGCGGAAGATGTACTGCGTTTCGTAGTCCATCGTGCCGGCCACCGTGAGCTTGCTCATGATGTCCGTGGCGGTGCTCGTCGTCGTGGTCGTGGTGTTGGTCGTCGTTGTCGTGGTCGTCGTATTCGTGGCTGTTTGCGCGTGGGCGCCCGCCCAGAGGAGGGACAGGAGCGCCGTGAGCAGAATTTTCTTATGCATGGTGTTCAGTTGGTTGGTTTGGTTTAGGCTGGCTTTTCCTCTGGAGTGGAGGGAAAACCAAGACTGGCATTCAGGTTTGCTTTTTGGAAAAAAACGACCGCATTCAGGGACGTTACAAGTCCGTCACCCAAATGAGCCATTAATTTCACGGTGGAATTAAGCAGGTTTTATGCGCGATTTGCAAAAAAATAGAAATTTCTATAAGAAGCTTAATTTCAACAACTTAATCGTTAAGAACCATCCCATTTGACCGCTATGGCGAACATGAACAATCCAGAAATTAGCTTATCTGCGCGCCGTCTGGGTCTTTTGGCGGCGGTGCTCGGCCTGGCCGGCGTCCTATTTGGGGCCTTTGGGGCCCACGCGTTCAAAGACAAGTTGGAAGCCCTGCACAATGTCGACATCTGGCGCACGGCAGTGGAATACAATCTTGCGCATGCGGTCGCGTTGCTCGCCGCCGCGATTTGGATCGAGCTTAGGAGTCAATCCATGGGCGGTGGCCAAGCGCCCGGCGTGAAAGCGCTAGAATGGGCGGGATACTGCTGGGCCGGCGGAGTGGTATGCTTTTCCGGCTCGCTCTACGCCTTAGCTTTGGGCGGGCCGCACTGGCTGGGGCCAGTCACACCCTTGGGCGGGCTGGGCTTCCTGGCCGGCTGGGTGCTGGTCATGGTCGCGGTGCTTCAGGCGCCCAATAAATCGTGACGTAACGTATCAATCGGCGCGCCGCCCCGGCCAGTGCTGCGCACGAGTCCAGAAGGCATCCGTCCGCCCGCCGTAATAGGTGTCGAGCACGCGGTCCATGACGCGGGTGGTGCGCCGGGCGGATTCCCCGGTGCTGGAACAGGGGCCGAGGCCGCGCAAATCGTTTACGACCGCCTGGACCAGCGGTTGCGCCACATGCGGCGGCGGCGTGAAGGGAAATTCCTGCGTCGCACCACCGGCGAGCTCAAGCCGGAGCGGTTCCTGGCCAAAGGTGGAAAACGTCAGCCGGCCATTGGTGCCGGTGATTTGGAAAAAGTCCTCGCGCGCCGCCCCGGCGAAATTCCACGCCGCCGTGCCGGGCACGCCCGCGGTCGTGCGAAAATTCATCGCCAAGGTGTCCTCGACCGCGTAAGGCGAGGCCAGGTTTGCGGCGTGGCCCGCCACGTCTTCGAGCGGGCCGAAAAAGAAATCCAGCAAGTCCAGCGTGTGCGAACCGAGGTCGAGGAAAAAGCCGCCGCCGGCATTTTCCGCCTCAAGCCGCCAGGGCAGGGCGCCCGCCGAGTGGTTGGCGGGGGCCTGTTCGGTGGCGCGCTGAATATCGAGCATGTAGCCCAATTGCCGGGAGAGCTGCCGGGCCTTTTCTCCGCCGGGCCCGATGACGGCGGCGATGTCCTTGGCGGCGACCTGGAAATGAATGCGGTGGTTTTTCTCGTCGACCACGACGTTGGTGGGGGCGGCCGGGCGGATGGCCTCGGCCAGGGCGCGCGCGGGGTCGGTGGTGATGTGGCGCGGATCGGTGAATTGGTAGCGAATGGCGGTCACGCGGCCGAGCATCGTTTCGATGAGCTCCTTGGCCCGGAGGAAACGCGGTTGGGCGCGGCGGTAATAGGCGACGAACAGCGGCAGGCGGGCGCGGGCAAAGGCCTCGACCATTTGATCACATTCCGTGATATTGCGCGCCATCGGCTTTTCCACGTGGGCGGGCTTCCCGGCGGCGGCCACGCGCAGGGCGTATTCCAGATGCGAGCCCGGCGGCGTGGCGATGTAAACCGCGTCCACTTCCGGGTCGCGGATGAGCGCCTCGGCGTCGGAGTACCATTTGGGCACGGCATGGCGGCGGGCGTAATCCTGGGCCAGCTCCGCATTGCGGCGCATGACGGCGACGAGCCTGGAGCCCTCGGATTTTTGAAAGCCGGGGCCGCTTTTCACCTCGGTGACATCCCCGCAGCCGAGGATGCCCCAATGAATCACGTCACGCGTTTGCCAGGCGGAACCAGTAGTCATGCGGGACGCTAAGGGGCCGCCCCGCGGCGTGGCAAAATTAATTTTGACGCATCACGCGCCGGCGCAACAAAAAGGAAACGCTTACGGAGACTTCGCTGGAGTTATCGGCGCAGCCGTGGTCGTGTTGCCCGTCGCTGCGGGCGGGGCGGAAAATTCGGCGGTCAATTTTTCCAGGGCGGTGACGGCGTCGGCGCGCTCGACGGGGTTGAGCTCGGAGGGTAGCAGGTAGCCCTCGCGGTCCTTGTCGAAATGCTGGACGACCGCCGCGCGCAGGTCCGCGAGCGGATCGGCGACGGTGGATTGCAGCAGGATGATGTAGGCCACAGAGAAATAAATGATGAGCCCGGTGACGTCCACCAAGGTGGCGATGAAGGGCGCGCTCGAGGTCGCCGGGTCAAAGCCGAGGCGTTTCAACAGCAGCGGGAGCATCCCGCCCATCAGCGAGCCCCAGAGCACGATGCCAATCAAGGCCACGCCGACCGTCGCGGCCACCAGAATCCAGTTATCACCGTAAATGGTGTGGCCGCGCAACTTGAGCGAAATCAGCGCCCACACGGCGATGCGCAAAAAGCCGATGGCGCCCAGGATGCAGCCGAGGGAAAATCCGGCCACCAGTTCGCGCCGCATGATTTTCATCCATTCGCGCAGGCGAAATTCGCCGAGGGCCAGCGCGCGGATGACGAGCGTCGAGGCCTGCGAGCCGGCATTGCCGCCGGAGCTGATGACCAGTGGGATGAACAGCGCGAGCACCACGGCCCGAGCGATTTCGTCCTCAAAAAAGCCCATGGCCGTGGCGGTCAGCATTTCGCCGAGGAAAAGCGCCACCAGCCAGCCCGCGCGCTTTTTAATCATGCGCGGCAGCGAAATCGTGGTGTAGGGTTCGTCGAGGGCTTCCGTGCCGCCGAGCTTCTGGATGTCCTCGGTGGCTTCTTCGGCGGCGACGTCCAGCATGTCGTCCGCGGTGATGATGCCGATGAGCTTGCCCTCCGGGCTGGTGACGGGCAGCGCCACCCGGTCGTATTTGCGGAAGATTTCGAGGGCCTTTTCGCGGTCGTCGGTGGGATGCAGGGCGGCGAAGTTGCCGTCCATGAGCGCGCGCACCGGCGTCTCGGGATCGGACAGGAGAAAGCGCCGCACGCGAATATCGTCGAGGAGGTGCCCGTCGTCATCGACCACGTACACCATGTTCAGCGTCTCGCGGTCGTAGCCATGCTGGCGGATGAATTCCAGTGCCTGGCGCACCGTCCATTCCGGGTGCACGGCCACGTAATCAAGCGCCATCAGGCGGCCCGCGCTGTGCTCGGGATAGGCCAGCAACTCCTGGGCGACGAGGCGTTCCTCGGGCGTGAGCAGGCACAACAACTGTTTGGCGACGTCCGGCGGCACCTCGTTGAGGAAGTGCGTGCGGTCGTCGGGCGGCAGCTCGTTCAGCAGGACGGCGGCCTGGTCCTGGCTCAGGGCCTTGAGCAACCTGTGCTTCGCGGAGTGCTCCAGGTACGAAAAAATGCCGACCGCCATGTCCTTCGAGCACACGCGAAACAGCACGGCCAATTCCGCGATCGGCAATTCCGCCAGAATCGGCGCCAAATCCATCGGCAGCCACGGCGCGAGCTTTTGCTTGAGGCCGGCAAAGTCCTTGACGGCCAGCAGGGCGCTGATGTCGTTTTTGATTTCCGTGGTGGCCCGCATGAACGGTACGTGTCTCGAATGGCCGCGGTGGCAAAGGCACACCCCGGCCCGGCGTTGAGATCAGCCCCCGGTCAGCGCGCCACGGCCACCGCCCCGGAGGGCAGGTCTACAGCCGAATAGCGGCGGGCTCAGAAGTCGAATTTGTTGATATTGTCCTTATTGAAGATGTACGGCTTGCCCAGCAAAATATTGTCGTCCTGGATTTCAAAGGTGCCGAGGGAGCCGGCCTTGATGCTCTTGTCGCCGGGCTTCAAGGTGCCCTTGGCCAGGGCGTCCGCCGCGTAAACGGTGAGGTAGCCGAGGTCGCCGGTGTTCCAGAGGATAACGCTGTCGGTCACGCCGCTGTTCACGTAAGGCTTGTTTTCGTTGGGCATGCCCAGGCCGATGACCTTGACCTTGCCGACCTTGCCGGCCTGCTTCACGGCTTCCGCCGCGCCGGGGACGGCGGCGGTGGAGATGGCCATGATGAGTTTCAGGTCCGGGTATGTGCTCATTAAAGTTGTGGCTACGGTCTGGGACTGGTCCTTCATGTCGTTGCCGGGGACCACGGTGACGAGTTTGATGTCTGGATATTTTTCCTTCAGGCGCGCTTCGATGAAGTTCTGCCAGGATTTCTGGTTTGAGGCCGTCACCGAGGCGGTGATGATGGCAAATTCACCTTTTCCACCCATGAGGCGCGCGGCCTCGTCGGTCAGCGTGTCGCCAATGCCTTTGGGGGTGGCCTGGTTGACGAAAAAGGAGCGGGCGTCTTTCTGCGCGTCGGCATCGTAGGTGAGAACTTTGATGCCGGCGGCCTGGGCCTTGCGCAGGGCGGTGGAAATGCCTTCCGCATTTTCCGCGGCGACGCAAATCACGTCTTCGCCGAGGGTGATCCAGTTTTCCACGATTTCGTTTTGCTTGGCCGCATTCGAGTCGGTCGGGCCGTCATAAATCAAATCCACGCCGAGTTCCTTGGCGGCTTTTTCCGCGCCGGCCTTGACGGAAATAAAATAGCCGAGGCCCTTGGCTTTCGGCATCAAGGCGATCTTGAGCTGCTTGCCGGCGGCCGGAGCGGGCGCGGCGGCGCTCGCGGCCGGGGCCGGAGCTTCGGACTTTCCGCCACAGGCGGACAAAAAGAGCGCGGCGGTGGCGCCGGCGACGAGGAACAGGGACGGGAACCGTTTCATGCGGGGTGGGAGGGTTGGGGGGTTAAACGGGCATTCTGACGGCGCGCCCGCCAGTTTGACAAGATTTTTGGCAAAACTCCGCCGGTCAACGCGATCAAGAGCAAGGCGCCGGTCAGCATCCCGGACATTTCCTCGCCCACGCCCTGCTTAATGACAAAGGGCACGGTGCCGAGGCCGCTTTTCAAAACGCCGATGGCCAGCACGCCGAGCAGGGTGCCGTAGATACTGCCCACGCCGCCGAAAATGCTCGTGCCGCCGAGGACGACCGCCGTAATTGCAAAAAGTTCGTAGCCCGTGCCGGCGTCGGCCTTGGCCTGGCCCAGGCGCGCGGTGTAAATGATGGCCGCCAGCGCCGACACGAAACCGGCCAGGATATAAACCATCGCCAAGCGTCGCTCGACGGGCAGTCCGGCATAACGCGCGCCCTCGGGAGCAAAACCAATCGCACGGAACGACCGCCCAAAAGTAGTCTGATGCACCAGCAGCCAATAGGCGGCGGTCACGCCGAAAAAAATCCACGCTTGCGTGGGCAGGCCGAGCACGCGTTCCTGGCCCAGAAATAAAAACGACGCGGGGAAATTGGTAAACGTGTCCGCGCCGTGGGTGATGGCCTCGGCCAGCCCGCGAAAAAGCGAATAGGTGCCGAGCGTCACAATCAACGGCGGCAGGCGCAGGAGGGTAATCAGCGCCGCGTTCAACCCGCCCGCGACCGCGCCGATTCCCAGTGTGGCTACGATCGCGAGCGCAAGGGGGAAGTGCGCATCCTGCCACAATTTTCCAAATAAAATCGCGCACAAGCCCATGAGCGAGCCGACCGACAAATCAATCCCGCCGGTTAAAATCACCGGGGTCAGCGCGAGGGCGAGCAAGCCGATTTCACACGAGTGGCGCAAAATGTCGAACTGGCGGTTCATCGTGCCGAAACCGAGCGTCACGGTGCCGCGCACCGTTGTGCCGGCGAAATAAAAATACACCCACTCGGCCACCAGCACGCCCAGCAGAATGGTCTCATGCCGGAGCAAAATCGCCTTCCCGGCCGGTTGCGTGGAGCTGGAAGCAGGCTGGGACATGAGGATTTTTTGACAGAATTAACAGAATTAACGGAATTGAAAAAACCGGCTGAATAAAATTTCTTATTCTGTAAATTTTGTTAATTCTGTCGAAATCCGCATTATCCTACGGCTTGAGCAGGAGCGCGAGCGGCTCCTGGATGGCCTCGGCCCAGATTTCGTAGCCGGGGGCGGCGGGATGCAGCTTGTCGGCGCCGAAGACGCCGGGCTTGAAGCCGGATTTGTCGTCATTCAAAAACTTGTCGCCGATGTCCAGATAGAACACGTGGTTGAGGTCGCTGAGCTTGGCCAGCGCGTGATTAATTTCCTCGATTTGCGGGTTGTTGATGGGGCTGTCAAAGCGCGGGAAAATCGCGAGCAGGAGGATTTTGGCGTCGGGGAAATCCTTGCGGAGTTCGGCCACGTCGGCGTACACGCCCTCAATCGCCTCGGGCACAGTGTTCCGCGGTGCGGGATTGGCGCCGCGCTCCATGCCGGTGTTGTTCGTGCCAATCATGAGCACGACCACTTTCGGCTTAAAGCCCTGGCCTTCGCCGTTCTGGAGCCGCCAGAGCACATGCTGGGTGCGGTCCGCGCTGATGCCGAAATTCGCGGCCTTCATATTACCATAATACTTTTCCCACACGGCCTTGCCCGTGGTGCGCCAGAAGTCGGTGATTGAGTCGCCGAGAAAAAGCACATCGATGTCGCCCTTCTTCGCAATCTCTACAAAACTGGCGTGCCGGTTGTCGGTGCCGCGCTGGATCATGGGGATGATGGCGGTGTTGGGCTTGGCCGGAGCGGCGGCGTCGGTCGAAGCGGCAGGTGCCGGGGCCGCGGATGCCGCGGCGGGCGCCGGAGCATCAGCCGCAAAAACGGCGGTCCGCGCCAGCGCGAGCAGGGTCAGCGTGGAGAGGAAGGAAAAACGGGAAAACAGGGGCGGGGCTTTCATGACGAGGGCTGGAGTAAGGGGTGAGGCGCGGCACGCAAAAGCTTTTGGCCGCGGGAATTTCCACGGTAGGCAAGCGTCCTGCGGGCTGTCAAACGGATACCAGACGGCGGAGATTTTCGAGATTGCGGGGGTCGTCGGCCGGGAATTTACTGGGGAGGGCCAGGCTGGTCCTTTCGGATGAAAGACATGGAAGCTCCGTCGGGCAAAACCAATTCCAACCTGCAAGGCCTGCCGCTGGCCGAGCGGGCGCGCGAGTGGTTGCAGTTTTCCGCCATGCGGTTGCGCGGGATAACCCGGCGCGACGACTACGGCTGGTTGTGGGGCAACCTCGAGGAGTATGCCCGGCTGCTGCAAAAATATGCAGGCAAGGCTTTGATTGACGCCGATGTCTTTGAAATCGGTTTTGGCGCGCGGCCCTACCGCCTGATGGCCCTGTGCAGCCTTGGGGTGAACGCGCGCGGCGTGGATTTGGACCAACCGGTGCTGCAAGGCCGCGCCGCGGAATTCGCCACCATCCTGCGCCAGAATGGCTGGGAGCGCTGGCTCAAATCCGTCGTGCGGTTCCACATTTTCGACTGGAAGCAGCGGCTGGATTTGCGCCGGGCTTTGCAGGCCCGCAAGCGCGCATTGGTCGTGGATCCGGCTCGCTTTCTCGTCGGCGACGCCGCGGGTGACGACTTGAATCACCGCCTCGCGCCCCAGTCGTTGGACCTGATTTATTCGGAAGATGTATTCGAGCACGTCCCGGCGGAGTCGCTGCCGAAACTGGTGCAAAACATGGCGCGCTGGCTGCGCCCGCGGGGGCTCGCGCTCATTCGCCCGAACATTTTCACCGGCATCACCGGCAGCCATCTGCTCGAATGGTACGGCCATCGGGTGGGAGACCAGGCGCCGCGCCGTAGCGAGCCGTGGGAGCACCTGCGCAAAAATCGGTTCACCGCCAACACCTTTCTCAACGGCCTCACCCGCGCCGACTACCGGAAAATTTTCTCGGCGCATTTCGCCATCCGCGACGAAGTGGTCGCCGCCCCGGAGCTGGGCCGCGCGTGGCTGACACCCGCCCTCCGCGCCGAATTGTCCGCTTACAGCGACGAAGAACTGTTTTCGAACAACGTGTTGTTTGTGCTGACGCCCAAGGCGTAAAGTACGGCGCGGCATCCCATAAGTCTTGCCACACCGGCGCACGGTCTGGAAAATGGGCGTCCCTTTTCCCCATGTTACCCCGCATTTTGGAAAGCCGCGGTTTCGCGGCGCTTTTGTTTTTCACGACGATGGTGGCCGGTTCGCCGCGCAGCGTGGCCGCTGATGCTCCAGTGCCGGCCGCCGCGCCGCTGCCGCCCACGCCCGCGACCTATCGCCATTTGGCCGATGAGGTGGATGGCGTGCTCGCCAAAGAAATTTTGGATAAATGGTTTCCCGCGGCCGTGGACAACAAGGGCGGGGGCTTTATTGAAAATTTCGGGGTCAACTGGACACCCGCGGCCAACAACCCCAACCGTAGCATTGTTTACCAGGCGCGGCTCACCTGGCTCGCCGCGAACGCCGCCGAACATTTTCCCGCCAAGGTGGCCGAGTACAAGGAGCTGTCGCGCCACGGGCTGACTTTTCTCGCCGAGAAACAATGGGACCCGCAGCAGGGCGGATTTTACTGGTCGGTGACCACCGCGGGTGCGCCTTCCAATGATCGTCCCAATGAAAAGCACGTTTACGGCAATGCTTTCGGCATCTATGCCGCCGCCGCGGAATATAAACTCACGCACGATCCGGCGGCCCTGGAACTGGCGAAAAAAGGTTTCGCCTGGCTCGAGGCCCACGCCCACGACGCCAAAAATGGCGGTTACATCGAGGCTTTGAATGTCGCCGGGCAACCGCTCACACCGACTGCCCCGCGCGGTGGCCGGGGCGGTGGCGCGGGCAGCGATGCCATCGGCACGCCCATCGGGCAGAAGTCCATGAACACCCACATCCATTTGCTCGAGGCGCTGACTGAGCTTTACCAAGTCTGGCCCGATCCGCTGGTTCGCGCGCGCGCCCAGGAAATTTACGATCTCGCACTCAAGGAGATTTACACGGACCCCGGTTATCTCACGATGTTCTTCACTCCTGAGTGGCAAAAGGTCCCGTCCCGCAACGGCCGGGGCGATTCCTTCGGGCACAACATCGAGGCTGCGTATCTTTTCACCGATGCCGCCGCGGTGCTCGGCCGGCCGAATGATGAAGTCGCGTGGAAGGAAGCCCGCAAGCTGGTGGATCACGCGCTCCAATACGGCTATGACAAGGAACATGGCGGATTCTTCAACGAAGGCACCACCACCGGCGGCAACCTCGACACCGCCAAAATCTGGTGGGTGGAGGCGGAGGGCCTCTATGCCTTGCTGCTCATGCATGAGCGCTTTGGTCATGAAACGTCCGTTTACTGGGACACCTTTTTGCAACAGTGGAAATTCATTTCCGAGCACCAGCTTGATCACGTCAACGGCGGCTGGTATCCCAGCGTGGTGGCCGACGGTTCCGCTCCGGCCGGCGACGGCCTGCGTCTGAAAAGTAATCAGTGGACGGAGGGCTACCACGAAGGCCGCGCACTCATCAACGTGGCCAACAAACTGCGCGAGCTGGCCGACGCCGGAAAACTCGGCGCGGTCCCCGTGACGCATGGCACGCGCTAATTTTTTCTTCAACTCTCTACTCCTCCTTCCATGAAAACCTCGTTTACCCCTTTTCCAGTTTTTGGCCTCCGCGCGATCTTGATCGCGGCATTTTGTCTTGCCGCACTGGCGAATTTCCCCGCGGTGCACGCCGCGGTCAGCGCGCCGCCCGCCACTCCAAGTGCGGGCCTGCCCGCGCCAGTCACCCTGTCGGCGGGCTGGCAATTGCAGGACATTGCCCAAGTACCACAGGCGGGCGACGTCGTTTCCACGACCGGTTTCACTCCCACCGGCTGGTACAAAGCCACCATCCCCGGCACGGTGCTCACGAGCCTCGTCAACGACGGCGTGTACGCCGAGCCGCTTTACGGCGAAAACAACCGCCCGGACAAAATCCCCGAGAGCCTCTGCCGGACTTCCTATTGGTACCGCACACAGTTTGACGTGCCGGCGAGATATGCGGGCAGGCAAATCAGCCTGAATTTCGAGGGCATTAATTACACGGCGCAAGTTTGGCTCAATGGTCGCCAGCTTGGCGACATCCGGGGCGCCTTTGCGCGTGGGATATTTAATATCACGGCTTACGTGAAGCCGGGCGAGAAAGCCACCCTGGCCGTCCTCATTCAGCCGCCGCCGCATCCTGGCAATCCCGCGGAGCAAACACTGGCCGCGGGCACCGGCGGCAACGGCGGCCAGCTCGTGCGCGATGGGCCGACCTTCGTTTGTGCCGTCGGCTGGGACTGGATTCCCGCCATTCGTGACCGCGACATGGGCATCTGGCAGAAAGTCACCCTTTCCGCCACCGGCCCGGTGCTCATCGTGGATCCTTATCTCACCAGCCACCTGCCGCTTCCGCGCACGGATTCCGCAAATCTCACCCTGGAGGCCACGTTGCAAAATATTTCGGACACGCCGCAGTCCGGCAATCTCGCGGTCAAATTCGGCGACGTGAATTTCTCGGTGCCTTACACGCTCGCGCCCAAAACCACCCAGGCCGTCAAGCTCACGCCGGAAACGAATCCGCAACTGCACGTCGCGAATCCCCGCCTCTGGTGGCCCAATGGTTACGGCGAGCCGAACTTGTACGCGCTGCACCTGAGCTTTGACCAAAACGGCCAGCCTTCCGACACGCGCGACTTTAATTTCGGCATCCGTGAAATCACCTACCAGTTGCCGGGTTCGGACAATCTGGCGATTTCCGTCAACGGCGTGCCGGTGATGTGCAAGGGCGGCGACTGGGGCATGGACGAGGCCATGAAACGCATCCCGCGCGACCGCCTCGAGGCGCAGATCCGTTTTCACAAGGACGCCAATTACACGATGATCCGCAACTGGGTCGGCCAGAGCACGGGCGAGGATTTTTATGACCTCTGCGACAAATATGGCATCATGATTTGGGATGAATTCTTTCAGGCCAACGCGAGCGACGGCCCGGTGCCCGACGACGTGCCCATGTACCTCGCCAACGTGCGCGAGAAAGTGCTGCGGTTCCGCAATCATCCGTCCATCGCGCTGTGGTGCGGGCGCAACGAGAGCAATCCGGCGCCCGCGGCGGTCGCGGACGGTTTGCAGGCCATCATGGCGGAATTGGAATCCGCGCGCGCCTACCACGCCAACTCCAACGAGGGCAAGGGCGTGCGTTCCGGCGGGCCGTACAACTGGCAGACGCCCCGGATGTTTTATGCCGGCCCGCGTGGCGGCGCGCTGGAGCCGTTCAAGACAGAGATCGGCAGTGTTTCCATCCCCACGCTTGAGGCTGTGCAGGCCATGATGCCGGAAAAAGATTGGAACACCATCAACGACGATTGGGCCGAGCACGATCTGTGTCGCGGCGCGCAGGAAGGCCGGCAGGGCGGTCCGCTTTATCCCGACATGATTGCAAAGCGTTACGGGCCGTGGACGGGCCTCGCGGAATTTGTGCGCAAGTCGCAGCTCGCGAACTACGAGGCCTTCCGCGCCATGTACGAGGGCCGGTTTGCGAAACTTTTCCAGCCCGCCACCGGCGTGCTCACCTGGATGAGCAATCCGTCGCAGCCGAGTTTCGTCTGGCAGCTTTACAGCTACGACCTCGAGCCGCTCTCCTCGCTCTTCGCCGTCCGCAAGGCCAGCGAGCCGATTCACGTGCAGATGAACCAGAACGATTTTCATGTGATGGTCATCAACAACACGCCGAAACCGCTCGAGAATTTGCAGGCCAGCGTGCGCGTGTACAATCTCGACGGCAGCAAGGTGTACGACCACACCACGCCTGTCGCCTCAGCGGGCGCGAGCGCCGCCACCGATGTCGGTGCGATTGCATTCCCCGACGGCTTGTCGCCGGTGCATTTCGTAAAGGTCGAATTGCGCAACGCCCAGGGCCAGTTGCTCTCCGACAATTTCTACTGGCGCGAAACCACGCAGGACGACCTCACCGCGCTCGACACGCTGCCGGAAGTTTCGCTCGACGCCAAAATCGTCCGCCACGATGCCGACGGCAAATGCCTGCTCGATGTGACCTTGACCAATCCGACGAAAAACATCGCGCTCATGGCGCACTTGCAATTGCGCAAGGACGGCACGACCGAGCGCGTGCTGCCGGTGCATTACTCGGACAATTATATTTCGCTGCTGCCGGGCGAGTCGCGCACAGTCACCATTGAGGCCGCCTCGAAAGACCTCGGCGGGGCCAAGCCGCTGGTGATGCTCGACGGCTGGAACGTCAACACGAAGCCGCAGACGTTTTCCGCCAACGGCGGCGCGGTCATCGCTCCAAACACGCCGGCGCTCGTGAAACCGGCGACCGCCACAGTGGCGGCTTCACGCTAGTTTTCGGCTTCATTTAATCTCTTGATAACGGGCGGCGCGGTGAGGGCACCGCGCCCTGCCCGTATTGCCATTCACAGGCAGGGCGCTCTGCCCTCAGAGCGCCGTATCGAGTTAATCTCGAAACGCATTCGCCGTGGGGGCGTCGCTTGCGACGGCCCGCATCACTCACCCGCCGCTCTTGCGACTGCGCAAGCCGTCCGACACGACGGCCAGCAGAATAATCACGCCCTGAATCGCCTTTTCCCAATAGGGGACGATTTTCAGGTGCGTGAGCGCGGGATTAATACACGAGAGCAGCAACACGCCGACCAGTACGCCGCCGAGGTTGCCGCGTCCACCGGAAATGGAAACGCCGCCGACCACCACCGAGGCGATGGCAATCAACTCGAGTCCGCCGCCGGACGACGGCTGCACTTGGGGTGATTCGACAATGTTCATCATCGCCGCCAGCCCCGTCAGCGCGCCCATCAAAACAAAGACGCAAAAAGTGACCCATTGTGGGCGAATGCCCGCGAGACGCGCGGCCTCGGCGTCGGTGCCCACGGCATAGACGAAGCGCCCGGCGGCGAGGTGACGCATCGCCAGCGCCATCAATCCGAGTAGCACCAGCGCGCCCACAATGAGCGAAACTTGGCCGGGAATTTGATTCAGGCCGAACCACAACATCCCGTCGGGCAGATTCACGAATTCACCCTGCCGCACCATGTTCAGGCCCTGCCGGAGCGTCACCATGGTGGCGAGCGTCACCACGATGGACGGCAACCGCAGTCCGGCGATGAGCGCGCCGTTGAGCGCACCGAGGAAGGCACCCGTGGCAATTGAGGTCAACATCGCCACCAGCGAGATCGCTGCTATCGGCCAATGCGCCGCACCAAGCCGGGCTGCCACCAGCCCCGCGACTACGCTGCAAATGGCGTATTGCGACCCCACCGAAATATCGATCTGGCGGCAGATAATCACCAGCGTCATGCCCGCGGCGATGACCAGCACGGGAGCCTGCCGGGCGACGAGCGACAGCAACGGCTGCGCCTCATAAAACGCCGGCGCAAAAATCGCCAGCGCCAGCAGCACTAGGCCCAGTGCGGCGGCGACGGAAAGCTCGCGAGTGTAGTTTTTCAGCATTTTTCTTCTGCGAGTTTTGCTGCTTTATTGAAAATCCATTCCGAGGGTTGGATCCCAAAATCCTTTTTAGCCTGTTCTATGGCATCATCCATAGTTTGGTGCCAAGTGTCGCCAAAATTGGATTTATCCGTCGACTGGTAACTTAAGATGAAATGTTTCGAGCCATCGTCGCGAATTTCAAATTCCACCTCGAGGTCGCGTACGGGAGTTGGTCTTGGAGTTTGGAAGCCTTCAGGTAACCAACCTGTGTGTGGTTCACCGCCCGTCCGCAAATGTTTTTTCAATGTCGCAAAGATTTTCATTTCCCGCCTCCTTTTTCATTCTGCCCCAGCGCCGCCACCATTACGTCGTGCGCCTCGCTCTTGCCGGGTAAAATGGCGGCGAGCGTGCCGCCGCGCATGACGCCGATTCGGTCGCTCATGCCGAGGATTTCGGGCAGGTCGCTCGAAATCATCAGCACCGCAAGGCCTTCCTTGGCGAGGCGGCGGATGATTTTGTGAATTTCACTTTTCGCGCCAACGTCGACGCCCTGGGTCGGCTCATCGAGAATCAAAAGCTTCGGCTTGGTCGCCAGCCAGCGCGCGAGGGAAACTTTTTGCTGGTTGCCGCCGGAGAGCGAGCCGCCCGGCGCTTCGGGGCCGTAGGCTTTCACGCCGAGGTCGCGGATAAAATCCTGCGCCAGCTGCCGTTCCGCGCCGCCGCGCAGCCACGTACCGGGAAAAATCCGGCGGTGAATCGCCATCGTCATGTTATGCGCGATGGGCATTTCCAAAATCACGCCATGCCGCCGCCGGTCCTCCGGCACATACGCGATGCCGCGGGCCACGGCGTCCTGCGGCGACTGGATGCGCACGGGCTGGTTGTACAATAAAATTTCCCCGGCGTCTGCGGGCGTGAGGCCGAAGAGCACCCGCGCCAATTCCGTGCGTCCGGCGCCGACTAGCCCCGCCAGCCCGAGCACTTCGCCCGCGCGCACCTCGAAGCTGACGTTGCGCACTCCCGCCGCCGCGCAGCCTACGTCCCGCAGCGTGAGCACAATCTCGCCGGGTTCGGATTCCGACGGCGGATAAATATTCGTCACCTCGCGGCCGACCATCATGCGAATCAGCTCGGTCTCGTTGATGTCGTCGACCTGGTTGGTGCCCACGCTTTGGCCGTCGCGCAACACGGTCACGCGGTCGGCCAATTGAAAAATTTCCTCGAGCCGGTGCGAAATATAAATCACGCCCACGCCGCTCTTGCGCAAATCGCGCACGACGGCGTACAACAAGTGCTGCTCCTTTTGCGTGAGCGAGGCCGTGGGTTCGTCCATGATGACGATGCGCGCCCCCGCGCCCAGGGCGCAGGCGATTTCGACCAGTTGCTGCTCCGGCATCGAAAGGCTGCGCACTTCCGCCAGCGGCGAAATTTCCGCGCCGATGCGGTGCAATAGCTCCTTCGCCCGGGTGCGCCGCGCCGCCCAGTCCACCCGGCGGCCGGGCGTCGCGGGCTCGAGGCGCAGGCCGATGTTCTCGGCTACGGTCAGCTCGGGAAACAGTGCCGGTTGTTGATAGATGCAGGCGATGCCGAGCTGGTGCGCGCTCGCGGGGGTCAGGCGTTCCACTTTTTGCGCGGCTACTTCGATGGATCCGCTGTCGGGCTGGTGCGCGCCGGTGACGACTTTGATGAGCGTCGATTTGCCCGCGCCGTTTTCGCCCAGGAGCGCATGCACCTCGCCCGCGCGCAAGTCGAAGTCTACGCCACGCAAAGCCCGCACGCCAAGGAAGGACTTGGCGATCTGCCGGAGGGTCAGCAGGGAAGAGGCGGCGGGCATGGCGGGGCCGGAGGGCAAGGGGTAGAAAGTAGAAGGTGCCCGCCAGAAGTGAATCACATTCTTTGGCTGGCTGGGACGGTAAGGGCGGAGGCCGGGCCGCAGGCGGGTTGACGGAAGTGTCACGTTCGCCTTTGCTGGTTACCTTTCCGGCGCGGCGGCGTCTGGATGGTAACGATGCAAACGGAAACTCTAGCCCCTCCGCCTTCCCCGCCCGAGCCCACGGATGAGCAGGCCGTAGCGGCAGTCCGCCAAGGCGATTTGAACCGTTACCGCGAACTGGTCGAGCGCCACCAGCGGCTGGTGTTCGGCATCGCCTGGAGCCGGCTGGGCGACGCCGGGCTGGCCGAGGACGCCGCGCAGGAGGCCTTCATTCGCGGTTTTCGCTACCTGCCGATGCTCGAGAGTGGAGCAAAGTTTCCCGCGTGGATCAGCGCGATTGCCCGCAATGTTGCCATCGCCTTCGGGCTCAAGCACCGCCGCGAATTAAAACGCCGCGAGCGCTGGGCGCTCGAACATCCCACCACTGCTTTGCCCACCGCCATGCTCGACGAGCCGGGTTCAGCGGAGACGCTGCGCCATGCGCTGGCGGAACTGCCGGACCTCCATCGGGAATGCCTCGTGCTCTTTTACCTCGAAGGCAAAAGTGGGGCGGAAACCGCCGCCGCGCTCGGGCTCGAGGAGCCGGCTTTGCGCATGAGATTGATGCGGGCCCGGGCGGCCTTGCGCGAAAAATTGGAGAAAAAACTGGGAGACTCGCTCGAGCAATTGCGGCCCTCGCGCACCTTCGTGCCGTCGGTCATGGCCGCGGTGCTGGCCACCCCGGCTGGCAAAGCGGGCGGCGCGGGTGCGGGCGCGACGCTTTTGTCCGTGCTGGGCAAGGTGCTGCCTTTCAAATTCATCCCGGCGTTTTTCTGGATGATTAGCCTGGTGCCGAGCATGTTGTTCACGGCCTGGCTGGGGCGGGAGGAGCGCCGTAATTTCCGCGATGCCGAAGGCTTTCGCCCGCGCCTGCATCGCATCTTTTACCGCCAGTTTCTGTGGGCTTTTCCCATGTTGATGGCGGGGAGTTACGCGGTCGTGTATGTGGTGCAGCGGTCCTGGGGCGTCCAATCGGTCATGGTGTCATTGGGCGTTCTGACCCTGGCCCTGGCGCTTTATTCCGCACGGCAATACTCGTTTGTGCGCAACCGATATTATTTCCGGCAACTGCTGTACGTCACCGTGATGGGCTTGACCGAGGTGGCGGTGGGCGCGGGCTGGCTGCCGATTATTTGGTTCAGTCCGATTATGCTCTTGGCGACCTTTGCCTGGGTGTCCGTGCAGAAGGACCGGCCCCTGCGCATGGACTATAATTTATTCCTGCGCGCGGCGCAAAAAATGTTGCCGGAGGCGTCTGCCGCGACGGTGCCCGCCGCCCAGGCCTTTCCCCTTTCGCCTGCCGGGATGCGCGAATTCGGCCGTTTTTTGGCCACTCGTTTTCTGACTATAAATTATCGCTGGGAAAACGACGGGCTGAAGTTGCGGGTTCCGCCCCTGCAACCCACTTTCCTCAATAATTTCAAATCCTTTTTTAACCCGTTTAGTCATTCCGCGTCCTTCCTATTGATGCAGGGGGACGGCACGGTCAAGGCGTATTGCGGGCTTCGGGATGAGGCCGCCCTGCGGTCACTCGACCCGGCGGCGCCTCTGGTCCGCGCAGAGGTCGAGCAGCAAGTCACCGCCGCGGTGAACCGGGCTTGGGCTTTCTTCCGGGCTGGCGATGCGGTCGCCGCCGAGGGGGCCTTGGGCCAAACACCGGAATCGGAAATTTTCATTGTCCCCGGCGCAATCGCACCGTCGTTCCGCTGGACGAAGCGAGTGATGCTGGGGTTTTTGATTATTACGGTGGGCCTTACGCTTTGGGCCTGGAGCATGATGGGCCGGTCTCGAATTACGACGCGAGCTTTGTCCCCGGTCACGGCTTCCGCTGGGCAAGTGCGGGCCGCGTTGCAGGATTGGGCGAACGGCATTTCTCCGCCCGGCGCGCCATCCACCTCGTGGTACGGCGACATCTACACCAGTTACCTGTTGCCCCAGGCGGAATTATTTGGGCCGGAGGCTTTCGCGCAGGTGCAGGCGCGATTGCGGGCGGATTCTTCGCGTGGGGGAAAGGCAACCTCCTTTGGGGGCCTCTCGTTCGTGGAGGAAAAAGCGGTCGCCCAGGACTGGCTCCCGCCCGCCGAGCTGGGCGCCACGCCGGCGACCGTGCACGCGTATTTCAACGCCCTCAACCCGGCAAATCGCGCGCGGATGCTGCAACTGGATACCTCCGCGGTCAAGGGTGAGACCTATACTGTGCTCACTTCCGAGCTGCTTCTCTGGCAACTGCGCTGGTTGCGGAAGGTGGAGAGCCTGGACTTGGTGGAGGCCGCGCCGATTATCGCACAATTGCGCGCGAGCCAGGTGCTCGACGAAAAACCCATCGCGGGCCGCCGCCCGCTCAAGGAGTGGAAATCGGTTAACGGCCTTTTTATCACGCAAGGGTGGGACCCGTTGCAGGACACTTACCAAGCGCTGGCGATGCTGGAAATGCTGGGTGGGCTCGGCCAGATTGATCGCGAGGCGTGCATTCAGGGCATCCTGCGCTTGCACCAAGGCAAAGGGGTCTTTGGTGCGCCGATGGGTTCCGACCACGCGGTGCTCTTAATCTGGGGTGACGCCCAAGACACGTTTTGTGCATTCGAGTCGTTGCGCATCCTGCACGCCCTTGACCGCGTAAAGGACCTCGCGCAATGGAAATTTCGACCCATGAATACCGCCGCCGCCCGCCCAGCCCTGGAAGTTTCTTCGTCACCAGGAACTCCGCCGCCCCGAGCGCTCGCGTGGGATGAAATCGAGGCTTGGGTGGCCGCACAACGCCTGGACCGTAACTTGCGGGAACACGCGGCCGACTCTTTGGCCCCGTATCGTTCGTTGCTCGAACCTTGAGCAGGCCGGACTTTTCTTTTTTTACACCTAACGCTGGATTTCCGGCGTTTCTTCGGTAGGCTCCGAGTTGCGGCTGGCCGCGCTGCGGCCCGGGGCATTATGAATAAATCGCTTTTGTTCGTGAGCGGCGTCCTGGCGGGAATTTGCCTGATGGTGGGTTACCACTATGGGCTCTCCTTTTACTCCGAGCCGGAACTCACCAAGGCCCGCCGCGCGCTTTCCCACGAGGAAATGCTCAACACCCAGATGCACGACGAGAACGTCGCCTTGAACGACGAAATCGACGTGCTCAGGCTGCAACTCAAAGCCGGCCATTCGCTCGCTGCGAACGCGTCCGCCGCCCCGGCCCTTGACTCCGCCGCCGGCTCCTTTGTGCCCCTCTCGCCCATGACGCAGATGGAGGCCCTCCTGCAAAATCCCAAGACCCGCGACCTCATCGCCGCCGAGCAACGCCGGCTCATGGAGGCGACTTACGCCGACCTCATCAAGAGTTTCGACCTCAACGCCGAGGAGCACGCCCATTTCATCAATTTGCTCGTGAACAAACAGTTCGCGCAGATGGACCTCGGCAGCGCCTTGATGAGCGCCGACCTCGATCCGGAGGCCCGTGCCGCTCTCACCAAGAAATTGCAGGACTCGATGATCGTCGCCGACGACAAAATTCAGGAATTCCTCAACAACGACGAAGACTTCGCGGCCTATAAAAATTATTCCGACCAGCAGCCCGAGCGCGTGCAGTTGCAGTCCCTCGACTCGAGCCTGGCCGGTGCCGGCCAGCCGCTTTCCACCGACCAAAAGACCGCCTTGCTCAATGCGATGTATAAGGAGCGCAAGAATTTCGACTTTCCTGTCGCCAACGGCGCGGCTGCGGACACTCCGGTCTCCGAACAAATCCTCCAGCAGCAGGAACGATTGCAGGCTCAGATTGAAGTGCGGGCCGCGCAAATTCTCACCCCCGCGCAACTCAAGGTCTTTCAGGCCGGCCAGGCGGCCTCCCGTCAATCCATGCGCGCGGGCACCCAGATGGTCGCGCCTGCCCCGGCGTCGCCGGCCAATTAACCGGATTGGCCGCTGAAATTGGCGGGGCCGGCCGGCCCCACTAACGGCTTGCCTCCCGGCGGGGCGGTATGGATGATAGCCGGTTTCCCCCGTATGGCGGACGGCTAGCTCAGTTGGTTAGAGCGCCTGCTTTACACGCAGGATGTCACAGGTTCAAGTCCTGTGCCGTCCACCAGACTGGGGGTGGCAAGGGCACTCATGCGACACACCATCTCCATCCTGGTCGAAAACAAATTCGGCGTGCTGGCGCGCGTGGCCGGCATGTTCTCCGGCCGCGGCTTCAACATCGAAACGCTGAACGTCGGCCCCACCCAAAATGCGGAATTGTCCCGCATCACCGTCACCATCGTGGCCGATGAGACGGCCCTCGACCAGTGCGTCCGCCAGCTCAACAAGCTCGTCAATGTCATCACGGTGACGGACTTCTCGCGCGGCGAGCCGTTCGTGGCCCGCGAACTCGTCATGGTGAAGCTTGACTGCACCCGCACGACCCGTTCGGAAATCGTCGAGATCGCCTCCATCTTCCGCGCCAAGGTCGTGGACGTGACGCCCGAGTCCATCACGCTCGAGTGCACGGGCAACGACAACAAGATCAAGGCCTTCCTCGAAATCATTTCGCCCTTCGGCGTCAAGGAACTCGCCCGCACCGGCAACCTCGCGCTCCCGCGCGGTGGCTGAGTTTTTTTGACAGAATTTACAAAATTTACGGAATTATTCTGCAACTTGAAACCCGCAACCCACAACTAAAAACCAGAACACGAAGTACTAGAACACGAAGTACTAGAACACTAAAACACTTTCTTACCATGCCTGCCAAAGTCTACACCGATAAAGACGCCGATTTGGGCGTATTCAAAAACAAAACCCTCGCCGTCATTGGCTTCGGTTCCCAGGGCCACGCCCACGCGCTGAATCTGAAGGACAGCGGCGCGCGCGTCATCATCGGCCTGTATCCCGGTAGCCAGTCGTGGAAAGTGGCCCAGGAAAAGGGCTTTGAGGTTTATCCCACCGCCGAGGCCGTGCGCCGCGCCGATGTCATCATGGTCGGCCTGCCGGACATGAAACAGCCCAGCGTTTACGAAAAGGACATCGCGCCGAACCTTGCGCCCGGCAAGACGCTTCTCTTCACGCACGGCCTGTGCATCCATTTCGGGCTCATCCAGCCGCCGAAAAACGTGAACGTTATCATGGTGGCGCCCAAGGGCCCCGGCCACATCGTGCGTTCGCAGTACCTCGAAGGCAAGGGCGTGCCCGCGCTCATCGCCATTCATCGCGACGCCTCCAAGGACGCCAAGCGCATCGCGCTCGCGTGGGCGAAGGGCGTGGGCGGCACCCGCGCCGGCGTGCTCCAGACCAGCTTTAAGGAAGAGGCCGAGACAGACCTCTTCGGCGAACAGGCCGTGCTCTGCGGCGGCGCCACCGCCCTCGTGCAGGCGGGTTTTGAAACCCTCACCGAAGCCGGCTACCAGCCCGAAATGGCCTACTTCGAGTGCCTCCATGAATTGAAGCTCATTGTGGACTTGATGATCGAATCCGGCATCGCCGGCATGAGATTCTCCATTTCTGAAACCGCCAAGTTCGGCGACGTGACCCGCGGCCCACGCGTCATCGGCGCGGCGGCCAAGAAGGAGATGAAAAAGATTCTCAAGGAAATCCAGAGCGGCCAGTTCACCCGCGAATGGGTCAATGAGTACAAGGGCGGCCTGAAGAATTATAAGCGCCTGCTCGCCGCCGGTGAGAAACACCCCATCGAGAAAACCGGCAAACGCCTCCGCTCCCTCATGTCGTGGCTCCCCAAGCGCAACATCAAGGGCGCCCAGGCCTCGTATGTGAAGTAGGGACTAGGGAAGAATGTAGAATAGAGAAGGTGGAAGGTAGAATTCCGGAGGCAGGGCGGGGCGTCCCTGGCCCGACTTACTGCGTTCATTTTTTATTCTACATTCTACCTTCTCCATTCTACGTTCTCCCTCCTTCATGGCTGCCCAAGTCTATCTCGTCGGCGCCGGGCCGGGTGAGCCCGGTCTGGTCACTTTGCGTGCGCGTGAACTCATCGCGCGCTGCGATGTGCTCATCTACGACCGGCTGGTCAACCCGGAGTTGCGCACTTGGGTCAAGGAGGGCTGCGAATTGCTTTATGTCGGCAAGGACCCGCACGTCCACGCCATCCCGCAGGACCAGATTGAGGACCTCATCGTCGCGCGCGCCAAGGCCGGCAAAGTCGTCGTGCGCCTGAAGGGTGGCGACCCGTTTATTTTCGGTCGCGGCGGCGAAGAAGCCCAGCGTCTCGCCCGCGACGGCGTGGCCTTCGAAATTGTGCCGGGCGTGACGGCTGCGCTCGCTGCCGCCGCCAGCGCAGGCATTCCTTTGACGCATCGTGATTTCGCCTCGTCGGTGAGTTTTGTCACCGGCCATGAAGATCCGGAGAAACACGAGTTTCGCGTGGATTTTCGGAAATTCGGGCCGGTCGGCGGCACTCTCTGCCTCTACATGGCGATGGGCCAGTTGGAACGTATTGTGGGGGAATTGCGCGCGGGTGGCCTCGCTGCCGAAACCCCGGCCGCGGTCGTGCAATGGGCGACGACCGCGCAGCAGCGTACCTTGTTTTCTCCCTTAGGTGAGCTGCCCGCGGCCGTGGCGAAAGCCGGCCTCGGCGCGCCCGCCGTCGTCATCATTGGAGCCGCGGTGGCGGCGGCGCATGGCATCGGTTGGTTCGAGGCGCGCCCGTTGTTCGGCAAACGCATCGTCGTCGCGCGGGCCCGCGAACAGGCGGGCGAATTACGTCGCAAATTCGAAGACCTCGGCGCGGAGGTGCTCGAGTTGCCGCTCATCCGCATCACGCCTGAAGTGGATGAGAAAATCGCCGACGATGTTTTTGGCGAACTCGCGACCTACGATTGGGGCGTCTTCACCAGCCCGAACGGGGTGCGCGGCTTTTTTGACGAAGTCATGCGCCGCCATCACGACGTGCGCGTCGTCGGCCCGATGAAATTTGCCTGCATCGGCGCGGCCACGGCCCGCGAAGTGGAGAAATATCATTTGCAAGTGGACCTGGTGCCCGAGACCTCAACGGCGGTCGCCCTGGCCGACGCGATGATGAAGCACTCCTCGCTGGACAATCTCCGCATCCTCGTCGTCACCGGAAATCGCAACCGCGACGAATTGGTCACCAAGCTCGAAAAGGAAGGCATCGCGCTGGTGGACATCTTCCAAGTATACCGGACGGACTTGACCGACTTGGCGCAAGATCCGGCCGCGGAGACTTTTCGGAAAAGCGGGGCCGATGCCCTCGCGTTCACCAGCGCCTCGACCGTCGAATCCTTCGCCCAGCAGGCGCGGCATTTGCAACTGGCCCCCGGCGCGCGCAAACCGCTCGCCTGTGCCATCGGCCCGCTGACCGCCGCGGCGTTGAAGGCCCACGGCTTGAAAGCGGATATCGAAGCGCCCGAGCACTCCCTCGACGGGCTCGTGGCAGCGGTGCGCACCCGGCTGGAACGTGCCCGTTAAACTCGTTGCCGTGGCTGTGTTGCGGTCTGGCACGAATTACGCGCCTGCAATGCCCAATGCGGGGAGTAAATAATCTGAAGCGGTGGCACGTTCCTTCGCTGGGCGAAGAAATGCAGTGGCTTTTTTGGCGCGTGTGGCTTATACTTCGGCTCAGTTCGTGGCCACGCTAACGAACGCCGGGGTCGCCGGTTGGCTCCGCTGGCCCCCCTTTTTTCCGCCATGCGTCCACGCGTTAAAATTTGCGGGTTGACCCGCCCCGAAGACGCCCGACTGGCCAGCGAGCTCGGGGCGGATTACTGTGCCGTGAATTTCTTCCCGGAATCGCCGCGTTATGTGCCCGAGGTGGCGGCGTCCGCGTTGACGACAGTGATTCCCCGCGGCAAGCGCGTGGCGGTTGACGTGAACCCCGCGCCGGGCATTTTGCAAAAACGCCGCGCCGCGGGCTTCGATTTTTTTCAAGTGCACTACGATGTGCGCGAGACGGCGGAGGAGGTTTTGCAAGGATGGTCCGGCGAAGTCGGCGCCGACCGCCTGTGGCTGGCGCCACGCTTGCCGCCGGGGGTACCGTTTCCTGCCGCCGCGTTGGCTGCGGCTGAAACCCTGGTGGTCGATACTTTCCAGCAGGGCACTTTTGGCGGCACGGGCCGCGCGGGTGACTGGCCGCATTTTCGCGCCCTGCGCGAGCAACACCCGGACCGCCGCTGGGTGCTGTCCGGTGGCCTGCGCCCGGAAAACATTCGCGCCGCCCTCAGCGCGACGGGCGCCGAAATCGTGGACGTCAACAGCGGCATCGAGACCGCGCCCGGCATCAAGGACGCCATCAAGCTCGACTTGCTGTTTGCGCAACTGGCCGAGTTGTAATCTGCGTCGGGAGAAACAGAAATTACGGCTCGCCTCCCTGTGAGGCGAACGCTAATTCGTGGGGCCAGTGGATACAACCTCACCCACGACCCAAGTGCGCCTACCGGTGGCAAAAGGCTTTCCGGCGCCGCGGTCGCGCGAGCGCCTGGTGCGCGAGGATGCGCCGGGCTTGCGCGACATGGCACCGGGCGACCGGCCGCAGGAGCGCCTCGAGTCACTCGGCGCAGGTGCCCTGAGTGACAGCGAATTGCTGGCGATGATTTTGCGCAGCGGCAGCGAGGGCATGGACGTGCTCAAAGTTTCCGCGACCTTGCTCGCGGAGGCAGGTTCACTGGCCGCGTTGTTGTCGTGGACGGCGGAGGATTTCCGCCGGGTCAAGGGCATCGGTCGCGTCAAGGCGCTGCAATTGCTCACGGTGATGGAAATTGCGCGGCGGGTGGTGGCGCAGGCGGCGGAGCAAACAGCGACCCCGCTTTCGACGCCCACGGCGGTGCATAAATATTTTGCGCCACTGACCGCCGGCCTCGAAGTGGAGAAATTTTGGATCCTCTGCCTCAACCGGAAATACGGCCTGATCAAACGGGTCGAGGTGACCTCAGGGACTGCCACCAGCAGCCTGGCGCACCCGCGCGAAGTGTACCGCGAGGCCATCCGCCTGGGCGCGAGCGCCATAGTGGCGGCGCACAATCATCCCAGCGGCGACCCCGCTCCCAGTTCCGCGGATTTGGAAGTCACCAAACAACTGCGCGAGGCGGCGCTCATCATCGGCATCGACCTGCTCGACCACGTGATTCTCGGCCAACCCGGCGCGGATCCCCAGCGCTTGGGTTATTTTTCCTTCCGCGCGGCGGGATTGCTGTAATTTTTGAATTTCAATCTCCGGCCTGTATTACAGAAAATATAAATGCGCGAGGGCGGGGTAGTCGTCATCCGCGAGGGCCGCGCGGGCGGCGGTGAGGTCGCGTAAAACATCCTGGTACCGCGCGAGCAGCGCCAGCAGCGGGGCAATTTCGGCGGCGGAAATCACGAGGGTGCGTCCGGAGGCGCGCATCGTTTCAAGATGGTCGGACATGCGGCGGTAAGTGGCCAGCAAGTCGGGCGGCGGGACGGGTGCGCAGCCGGCGGTCATGGCGTCGCGCAGGCTGGCCAGTTCCGCGAGCAGGGCGTCGCGCAGGCGCGCCAGGTCCGGGGCGATTTCGTCGTAAAACGGCACGGGTTGCAAATGTGCGCGGGCGTGCTCGAGGGCACGCAGGTGCTGGCCGAGGTTTTGCGCGGCGGCGAGATGGGTCGAGACGCGCTGGCGAAACGGCGCGGGAAAGCGGCGCGGCGGCAAATCTCCCAGCCAGTCCGCCGCCCGGCAGGGCAGCACGAGCGCGCATTGCACAAGGGTGCGCAGGGACTCCGCGCTTTCGCGCAGCGGCCCGAGCGGAATCTCCATGGCCGCAAGCAAATCGTGCGCGCTGGCCCAAAAACGGGCGGCGTTGCGCTGCAATTCCTTTTGGGGATGCCGCGGCCACGGCACGGACAGGCAGAGCGCCGACAGCAGCGTCCCGACGACCTGGCCGATGGTCAGGCTGGTGAAGGCTTGAAGACTGTAAACCTGATTCTCAGTCAGATCGAAATTATACAGAAACAGGATGCAACCCAGCATGCCCACACCCATGTTGCGCGGGTTGCCGCTGACGTAGCCCCAAAACAGCAGCCCCGGCAGCAGCGCGAGGCAGAGGCTGAAATACCCGTCCAGCATGGGAAAAATCCAGTACAGCATCAGCCCGGCCATCACGCTGCCCAGCAGCATGGCCCCGACCAGGGGCAGACTGGCCTGAAAACGCACCAGCACAGTGATAACCACGAAAAACAGCGCGGCCACCGGGATGGACATGCCGCCAGGAGTATTGGTAAAGAGGTAAATATAAGTACCGATAGTAACCGCCAGGCCGGCCTTGAGCGCGAGCTTGAGGCGGTTGTATTGGCCGCCCAGGCTCGTGGCGGGCGGAGCCGGCCGCACGGGCAGCCGGTCCTGCCACGCGACCGGGCCGTTCACCGCCGCCAGGCTGACGCGCAGTTCGCCGAGCGCCGCCCACACGTCGCCCAGCGCGATGCGCACGCCCATCAGGCGCACCGTTTCGCCCGCGATCACGGGCCCGCGCCGTGCCTGTTCGTAGGCTGCGAGAAAGTCCGTGTCCGCGCCGGCGAAGTCTCCGGCGGGCGGCAAGTCGCACTGCCCGGCGACGAAGGCCTCGTGCAGCACTTGAAATTCGTGCAACACGATGGCACACATTTTTTGCAGGGTGGGCGCGAGCAGGTACGTGGCGTGGCCCGGGGCGAAGGGCTGCCGCCCGACGTAGAGCTCGGACACCGCGGCCAGCAGCGCGCGCAAGTCCTCGGCCATCGCTTCATAGGCCGCGCGCCGCCGGCGGATGGCGCTGGTGTCGCGCAGCGCAAAATTGAACAGCGGGCCGCTGGCCAGGAGCACGCCGTGGATATTGCGGGCCTTTTCCGCCATCTCCGTCGCAGAAGCGCGGGAGGCCAGATGGTCTTGAAAGAACGAACTCAGCAATTCGCGGGAGTTGGCGATGGAATCGGCCAGCAGCGCCCGGTATTTCGGTCCCGCATAGACGGGGAAGAGCAGCGAATTCACCACCAGGGAAACGAGAATGCCAAGACCCGTCTCCATCGCGCGATAATACGCAAACATCCACGCCTGGGCCGGCGCCGCGGCCCCGGTGTTGAAGGTCGGCAGCGCCACGATCAATGCCGTAACCGCCCCGAGCATGAACGAATAGGGGTAGAGATTTCCCTGGCCCATGTACATCGCCCAGGTGCCGAAGAAAAACACGAACACGAGAAAGAGTCGCTGGTCCTGGGCAAAGACCGTCACCAATCCCAGCCCCAGCACTGCGCCGACCACCGTGCCCAGCATGCGCGTGATGCCGCGGTCAATCGTCGCCCCCAAAAAGGGCAGGTGCATGACGATGGTCGCGATGGCGGCCCACTTCGGGTCTGGCCAGTTAAGCGCGAGCGAAAGGCCCATCGCGGTCAGCACGCTGATGGCCAGGCGCAAGGCGCCAAACAGGCGGACAAAGGTCGGCACGGCGGCGGAGTATGAGGCAGCGGACGACGTTTATGAAGAAAGAAGAGTAGGCCGCACCCGGCGGATTAGGATTGAGGACGGCGGCGGGTTGCCTCATTAGTGCAACGCAATGTTGGACCGCTGGCCGTTGCCCACCTGGCTCGATTGGACACTGCCGCCGGACGTGCCGGTGGCCGGGATGCTCGTCTGCGCTCCCCTCGTGGTGGCGTTTCTGGCGGCGGCGGTGGCCCTGCCGTTGCTCGTCCTGATGGACCGGGCGAATCTGGCGCGGTTCGTCTGGCATCCGCCGCTGTTCTCGCTGGGCCTGTATGGTCTCATTTTCGGGCTACTCGGATTATGGCTGCTCCCGAGGTAAATCCTTCTCCTCCGCCCGCCCCGGCCCCCGCACCCGCGGCACCGGTTGCGCCCGTGGCGTCGCCGCCTCCCGCGCCCGTGACGCTGGAGTCTCCCGCACCTATGCGCCGGGCCCGCCGCGGCGGTTTTTGGCGCAGCTTGGGGGAAGCCTTGGGATTTTTCTTCCGTGTCGCGCTGACGCTCACGGTCGTCGGGCTGGCGGGATTTTTGCTTTATGCCGTCTGGCGCGAGTACGAGTCGAACCCCTGGACGCGCGACGGGCAGGTGCAGGCCGATATCGTGGGCATCGCCGCGCGCGTCAACGGCCCGATGATTCATGTTTACGTCAAAGACAACCAGCCGGTGAAAAAAGGCGACCCGTTGTTTGAAATCGACCCCTCCACCTTCGCCGCCCAAGTCGCTTCGTTCGAAGCCCAATTTGCCCTCGCGCAGACCAAGGTCGGGGAATCCCAGCGGGAGGCGGAACGGCGCAAGACGCTGTCGGAGCAGCAGTTCGTGTCGGTGGAGGATTATCAGCAGGCGAACGCCCGCTACCGCGAGGATGTCGCCACGGCGAAATCCATCGAGGCGCAGTTGGATCTGGCGCGGCTCAATCTTTCCTACACCAAGATTTTTTCCCCGGTGAACGGTTATATCACCAACATGCACCTCACGCAGGGGACTTACGTCACCGAGGGCGAGGCGCTCATGGCGCTGGTGGACACCGACAGTTATTACGTTTACGGTTTTTTCCAGGAAACCGTCCTCCAGAACATCAAAACCGGCGATCACGCGGTGGTGAAGTTGATGGGCTACGACGGCCAGAAAATGGACGGCGAGGTCCAGAGCATCGGCTGGGCGATTTATCGCGCCGACGGCAGCAGCGCGAATTTACTGCCCAATATTTCCCCGACCATCGACTGGGTGCGCCTGGCCCAGCGTTTTCCGGTGCGCATTAAATTGAAATACGACACCAAGGACGTGCAATTACGCGTCGGCCAGACGGTCAGCGTCGTCATCCTGAAACCCGGCGTCACCGGCACGGATCCGTTCTTGCCGTGGACGTGGTAGGGAGGAAAATGCAGAAGTGAGAAGGCAGAAGTTTGAATTCAAAATTGAATATTCAAAATTCAAAACGCCGAGAGAAATTAACAAGCTGACGTGGGAAATCTGCGCCTCACTTTACCGTCGGAACCGCCGGCATAACCGAAGGTGGCGCAGCAGGCGTCGGGGCGGACGGATTTTCCGTGGTGGACGCAGCCGGAGCGGGCGCCTTCACGGGAGGTTCGGGTTGGGAAAGGTCCACGGCGGCGATGGCTTTCCCCTTGTCTGAATAATATCCGGCCAGCGGATCGGGCTTCAGCGCCTTCAGGCCGGAGACCACGCTTTCCGCGAGGACGACGGAGCCATCCCAACCGGTGTGCACGGTTTCGCCCGCAGGTGCAAAAAGGGCGGCCACGGCGGTTTGGCCGAGGGCATCGTACTTGCGGCCGGCGATTTCATTGAGGTCCACAAACGCCACGCCTTCCGCCTCGGCGACTTGCCTCGCCCAGCCGGCTTGGGTACTCGCGCTGCGCCCGACTTTGCCATTGGCGTCCCAGCGGTTGCGCGGCACGAGCGAGGCCACGATGGGCGTGCCGCCGTGGGCGCGCGTTTCAGCGATAAATTGGCGGAGATACCAACCGAAAGTGTGATTGACGCCGGGGTCGCCACCGCGGCCGGTGGCGGGCGCGGTTTCCTCGCCGATGCCCGCAATTTCACCCTTACCGCTATTGGTGCCAAACTGCATGATCACCACGTCGCCTTTTTTGATCAACTCCACCATGTTTTTCCATTGGGCGTTGTAAAAGCTCAGACTGGTCGTGCCGCCAAAAGCACGGTTGACGACGTTGACCTTCGCCGGATCGAAATAAAACGTCAGTGGCGCGCCCCAACCCCATTGGCCGGAGGTGCTGCCGTTGCCAGGCGTGCCATTGCGCACGGTCGAGTCACCGATGAGCCAGAACGTGGGCAAAGCCGGATTTTTGGGCATGGGCGCGATGTAGCCCCTGCCGCCTGCCGCGCCATTGGCAGGAGCGGCCCCCATCTGCGTAAGCATATCCACGCCATGGGTGTTCGGCGGCGTGCGCGGCCCGCGCGCGGCGGCGGTTCCTTCGGTGCTCGGCGCAGCGGAAGTATCTGCGGGTGAGGTGGTAGTGCGAGGCGCAGTGGTCTCAGGTACGGATTGCGCAGGGGTCGTTTGAGCCATCACATCAATAAGGCCAAAAGTTAGCGTAGCGAGACCGAGGATAGTTGTACGAAATAATGCAGTGGAAGGGTAATTCACAAGGAGGAGTGGTTAGGAGGGCTAAATAGAAACAGCGCACATGAGTATTGGTGAAGTTTGGAGGGCGACAAGCCGAATTGCGGGTTTAAAATCGGAGGGTACGGGAGTTACGAAGACGCCCAAATGTCTATTGCCTAGTGGTTTTAAGGCGGTAATTTTTCGTTTGCCAGTAGTCGGTAATGTTATTCCACCTAAGTGGAGTCATTGTCACAATAGATGCCTACCATACATCCATTTCCCGTGTTCGATAAAGATGGATACGAGTTAGAGACGGTTGAGCAGGCTGATTTAAAAATCATTCGTTTCTTCGGAATCCATTGCCCAGTGACGAGGCGCGATTTTCAGTCAAGACCGGCGATCTGGTGAAATTGATTTTTAGATACCGCGACCATGTTGAAATTAACGGAAGAATCGTCACCGCCGAGCACATGTGGATTAGAGTTACCGGTTGTGGTGAGGGTTACCTAATCGGCAGATTAGACAACGATCCGCAGTACACTTCTTTATTAAGATATGACGGCGAGGTGAATTTTCACCCGAAGCACATCATCAACTTATGGACCGACTGATTTGACTATGCATACCTAACTCCGCACCTGATAATTCCCGCCGGCTGTGAGGGTGGCCTGGAGCGCGGTGAAGGCGGCGTTGACTTCGTCGTCGTTGAGGGTGCGGTCGAGTGCGCGGAAGCGGAGCGCGAACGCGAGGCTTTTTTTGCCCTCGGGCAGCCCCGTGCCGGTGTAAAGGTCGAAGAGCGAAACCGATTCAACCGCGAACGCGCCTTTCGTGGCGGCTTGCGCGGCGGCGGCGACATCGCGGCGGACGGTTTCCGCGGGCGCGGCGGCGTCAACCACGAGCGCAAGGTCACGGGTGCCGGGCGGATATGAGGAGATGGGCTGGAGGCGCGGACGTGAGCGCGGGCGCGCGAGGAAGTCGGGTCGCACCAACAATTCGCCCGCGAGCACGACACCGTCGAGCCCCTTTTCCTTCGTCAGCGCGGGGTTGACCAGGCCGGTTTTGATTTGAAAACCGTTTTTCATCCAGCAGCCGGATTCAGCGGCATGGCCGCTTTGCCACAGCGGGCGCGGGCCGATGGGCGAGAACTCCAGCGCGGCACCGTCGACGCCGAGCAGGTGCGTCGCGAGTTGCACGGCGAGGCTCTTGGCGGCGAAGAAATCGGCGGTGGGCGCGGCGCGCCACGAGCGTTCGGCCGACGTGGCGGGAAACGCAAAGGCCACGGCTTCCACTTCGTAAAGTTTGCCCTCGTGTTCGCGAAATACGCGGCCCACTTCGGCGACGCGCGGCAGGCCGTTGCCATGGTCGGCGTTGAGGCGCAGGGCGTCGAGCAAGCCGGGCACCAGAGATGGGCGCAGGTGGCTCATCTCGGCGGTGAGCGGGTTCGCCAGCGCGAGGAGCGCGGGCGCGGCGTCGGTGTGCCACTTCTGCAATTCCGCGCCATCGCGCAGTGTGTAATGGACGCATTCGGCAAATTGGCGCGCGGCAAGAAATTGCGCGGCGCGCACGCCGAAAGTGCCCTGGGCGTCGTCCTCGCGATCGCTGCCCGAGGCCGTAACGGTGGTCGCGGGAATTTTATCGGTGCCGTGCAGGCGGAGAAATTCTTCGACGAGGTCAATGGGGCGCGAAACTTCGCCGCGCACGCTGGGGACGCGGACCTGCCACGGCGCGCCGGCCGGGCCTTCGGTGACATGGAAACCGAGGCGCTCGAACACCCCGCGAATCGTGGAATTGTCCACGGTGAAGCCGAGGCGCTCGCGCACGAAATCCGGCGTAAGGGTGATAACGTGGCCCGTGCGCGGCGGGGCGCCATGCACGGCGTGGTGCGGCACAATCTGGCCGCCGGCGGTTTCCACCATCAAATCCAGGGCGCGGCGCGCGGCGAAGACGACACCCGCGGGATCCACATCACGCACAAAGCGGTGCGAGCTGTCAGTGTGCAATCCGAGCAGACGCGTGGCACGACGGATGGCAGCGGGGGCAAACCACGCGCTTTCGAGCACGAGGTCGGTGGTGGAATTATCCACTTCGGCATCGATGCTGCCCATGACACCGGCGACGACGAGCGGGCGCTCGGTGTCGGCAATGACGAGAATCGAAGGATCGAGGGCGCGCTCCTTGCCGTCGAGCGTCGTGATTTTTTCTCCCGCAGTGGCGGCGCGGACAACGAGCCCGGCGCCACGGATTTTCTTCGCATCAAAAGCATGCAGCGGCTGGCCGAGTTCGAGCATGACCCAGTTGGTCACGTCCACGACATTGTTGATGGCGCGCAGGCCGGCGGCTTCGAGGTCGCGGCGCATCCACGCCGGGCTCGGGCCGATTTTCACGCCGCGCACGGCGAACGCAGTGTAATACGGGCAATCCGCCGAAGTTACTTGGAGGCTGCGCAGGAGATGGCCTTCGCCGGGGGCGGGCTGGGCCGGCGGGTCGCACATCACGGCGGGCGGGCGCAAGGGCTGGCCGTAAAGGGCGGCGAGTTCACGGGCCACGCCGAGATGGCTCCAGCAATCGCCGCGGTTGGCGGTCAGTTCGAGCGTGAAGACGGCGTCGGGCTCGGGGAAAAGATTATTGATCGGCGTGCCGATGTCCGGACGGGAGTCGAGAATCATCAAGCCGGCGTGGTCGTCGCCCAGGCCGAGTTCGCGGGCGGAGCACATCATGCCTTCGCTCTCGACGCCGCGTAATTTGGATCTTTTGATTTTAAAATCGCCGGGCAACGCCGCGCCGGGCAGCGCCACGGGCACGCGGTCGCCGACCTTGTAATTCTTCGCGCCGCACACGATTTGGCGCGGCGGCTCCGCCGGCGAAGTCTGCACCGTGCAGACGGAAAGCTTGTCGGCGTTGGGATGCGGGATGCTTGTCAGGATTTCTCCGACCACCACCAGGGGCAGCGGCGGCAAGCCCTTCAACTCCACGCTCTCGACCTCGTGGCCGATGAGCGGCAACGCCTTTTTCAACTCCTCGGCGCCGGCGCTGAGGTTCACGTATTTTTTGAGCCAGGAAAGGGAGACACGCATAAAACAAGTGCTCTAGTGCTTAGTGTTCTAGTACTTAGTTTTCTAAGGCTTGGTTTTCTAGTCTTGGTTACTTAATTCTCAGTGTCGGGTAATTCCAACTTCCAGATTCTAGCTTCCGGAATGGGCGAACTGCTTCAAAAACCGCAGGTCGTTTTGGAAGAAGTACCGCACGTCGTCGATGCCGGTGCGGACCATGGCGATGCGTTCGAGACCGAAACCGAAGGCGTAGCCGGTCCATTCGTCGGGGTTGAGGCCGCAGGCTTTGAAGACCTCCGGGTCCACGATGCCGCAGCCGCCGAGTTCGAGCCATTTATTGGAAAGCTTGCCGAGGTCGGGCGACGTGAAATCGAGTTCGAAGCTCGGCTCCGTGAACGGGAAAAACGACGGGCGCAATCGCGTCTGCGCGCCGGCGCCGAAGAACCCGCGCACGAGGTAATCCAGGGCGGCCTTGAGGTCCACCACCGTCACCCGGCGATCCACGACGAGGCCCTCGACTTGGTGAAAGTTGGCGCTGTGGGTGGCGTCCACGTTGTCGCGGCGGAAAGTGCGGCCGGGGGCGAGCACCCGCAGCGGAGGTTTTTCGCGCAGGAGCGTGCGAATCTGGATGGTCGAGGTGTGCGAACGCAGCAGGTAGCGCTCCTGACCGCGGCGGGTGACATTGCCGACGGGCGTGGTGTCAGGCAGGTAAAAAGTGTCCTGCTCGTTGCGCGCGGGATGGTCAGCGGGGGTGTTGAGCGCGTCGAAATTGAACCACTCGGTTTCGAGTTCCGGGCCCTCGGCGATGGTGAAGCCGATTTTGCGGAAAAGCTGGACGACCTCATTGCGGGCCTGCGTGAGCGGATGCAGCGAACCCGGCGCGCTGTCCGGCGCGGGCAGGGTGGAATCCACCGGCGGGCCGAGGCGGGCGGCCAGTTCGGCGGCGTCAAGGCGCGCGATAATTTCCGCGAAGAGGGCTTCGAATTGCTGCTTGTATTGATTGATGAGCTTCCCCGCGATGGGGCGCTCGGCGGGCGGCAAACCGCCGAGAGATTTCATCACCGACGTGAACGCTCCCTTGGGGCCGACGTACCGGGCCTTGAACGCCTCAAAATCCGGACGGGTAGCGAGCCCGGGAGCGGCGGCGCGGGCTTCGGCAAGCAGGGCAAGGAGCTGGGGTTCCATGAGAGGGTAAATGGCTGATTTCCAATTGCTGAGCGCTGATTCCAGAATCCTGAACGTTGAAGGATAAATGCAAAAGGATAAATGCTAAATTAAGAACCAGAGGGTGCGTTCCTGGCTCATGGGGCAACCTTGGGCCGCCGGAGAGGAGGCTGGGGAGAGACCGACCGAGGCGTCCGGCAGCAAGGACGCGGATCTAGGCGTGCACCAGCGCGGCTTTCGCGGCGGCGACTTCGGCGGAATGCGCCTTATTCGACTCCCGCGTGTTGTCGCGCCGCTTGGCCGCCGCCTTGGGGGCCGGATTCTTGGCTTTGGCTTCGAGGGCGGCCTTGGCCAGCGTGACGACTTTGCCAAAGGCGGGGGCGTCGTGAATGGCCATTTCGCTAAGGGCCTTGCGGTCGAGTCCGATGTTGGCGGCGGTGATGCCTGAAATAAATCGGCTGTAGCTCAGGCCGGCCGGACGCACGGCGGCATTCAGGCGGGCGATCCAGAGCGAGCGGAATTCGCTCTTCTTCTTGCGCCGGTCGCGGTAGGCGTAAATCTCGGCGTGCTGGACGGCGTCCTTGGCGTACCGGTAGAGCTTGGACTTGGAACCAAAGTAGCCTTTGGCCTTGCGCAGGATGCGCTTGCGGCGGGCCTTGGTGTAAACGGCGTTGGTGACGCGAGGCATGGCTTATAAAGAGTAAAAGGTGAAAGGTAGAAGGTAAAAGGTGACGGCAAAACAGCCCCCATGGCGGTTGGCTTAGAACGCGAAGGGCAGGGCGCGGCGCACGAAGCGGGCGACGCCGGCCGAGACGGGCTGGTCCTTGCGGGACTGGCTCTTTTGCTTCTTCGTCTTGGACTGGAGCAAGTGGCGGCGGCCCGGCGTGCGGCGCAGGATTTTGCCGCGCCCGGTGATTTTGAAGCGCTTGACGATGGATTTTTTGGTCTTCTGCATGGCAGACGTGGGTGTCGAAATGATGGAAACCATTTAACAAATCAGGCCGGGCGCAGGCTGTAAAGGGTAAAAAGGGACGTGGGTGAGGGTTTAGAAGGAATAGATGATCTCGAAATAGTGGCGTTAAATGTCCTTGCTTGGTCTGGAAGATGTCCCTGTGCTCCCCTTGCCCACCTCAATATTAAGTGAAGCGCATCATTTTAGTCGTAATCTTTGGATACCTGACCGAATTTCTTTTTGACCTCTGTGGCCTATTTAGTGGCATGGTCATTGGGGCCGGTCATCCCTCGGAGCCTTTAATAATTCCTGGGCCAGTTAGCGTGGTTCTCTACTGGATTTGGGTTTGCACGCATTTTCCGCTCTTGATTGCATTGAAGTTTTTGAGAGGCGGTGACAATGGATGGGGCATTATTTGGGTCTTCATCCTTTGTGTACAGCCACTCCTATGGGGAGCTTTCTATTATAGGTTATGGGCAATTCGTGAAAAGCGATTTGCTAGGCAAGTGACACGGGATTTGGCGAAAGGATAAGATTTATGAAAATCATTCTTCCCGGCGGGAGCGGGCTGATGGGCACACTGCTGGCGGGTGCGTTTCAGCAGCAGGGCCATGAGGTGGTGGTGCTGAGCCGCAAGGCGGCGCCCGCGCCGTGGCGGATGGTGCCGTGGGATGGCGAAACGCTGGGTGAGTGGGCCAAAGAAATCGACGGCGCGGATGTGGTCGTTAATCTCGCGGGGCGAAGTGTAAATTGCCGGTACGGGCCGGAGAACCGCCGGGCCATCATGGACTCGCGCATCAAGTCCACCCAGGTGCTCGGCGAGGCCATCGGGCGCGCCGCTCGGCCGCCGGCGGTTTGGTTGCAATCGAGCACGGCCACGATTTACGCGCATCGTTTCGACGCGCCGAACGACGAAGTTTCAGGGATTCTCGGCGGCGCGGAACCCAACGCCCCGGACACCTGGCGGTTCAGCATCGCGGTGGCGACCGCGTGGGAACGGGCCTGCCGCGAGGCCGTTACCCCGCGCACGCGCAAGGTTTTGCTCCGCACTGCCATTCTCATGACGCCCGCGCGCGGCGGCGCCTTTGATCAATTGCTGCGCCTGGTGCGTTGCGGTTTGGGCGGAAAATCAGGCAACGGCCAGCAGTACATGTCGTGGATTCACGACCGCGATTTTGTGCGGGCCATAAACTGGCTGATGGAACACCGGGAAATCGAAGGCCCCGTGAACCTCGCCGCGCCCAACCCGCTGCCCAATGCCGACTTCATGCGTGCGTTGCGAAAGGCGTGGGGGATGCCCGTCGGTTTGCCGGCGGCGGAATGGATGCTGGAAATCGGCACCTTTCTCCTGCGCACCGAATCGGAACTCGTGTTAAAGAGCCGGCGGGTCGTCCCCGGGCGGCTGGCGGCGGCGGGGTTCGCCTTTGAGTATCCCGCGTGGTCCGCGGCGGCGGGGGAATTGTGCCGGCGCTGGCGAATCGGTTCGACAGGGACGGAGTCACTATGATTGGCCTTTAAAATTATCCTTGTTGACAGAGGAATAAAAAATATCATTCATGGGCCAACCGGCGGCGATTTTGACCTGGCGTTAGAGGTGAACGGGAGGGCCGCCGGTCCGACCACATGAGCACATCCACTGCGTACCAACTCTGCACCAGACACGCCGCGGGCGCCCTTGCCGCACTATTGCTTTTGGGAGGATGCGCGTCGGTGGAGTACCATAAGGTGCCGACGCCGACGCAGTACTCTACCTGGACGGATGCCGACCAGCAGAAGGCCGATGCCATGGTCGGACCGCGCTACTATTTGCCCCGGCCCTTTCTGGTGCTGAAGCAACCCCTGCCGGTGGCCGAGCGCTCGGCTTTTGTCAGCTTCGTGTACAATGCCAAAACGGGGGTCTATGACTTGGAAACGCCCGCCGATTCTTGGGTGGCGGCAATTGCGCCGAAATCCATTTCCCCGGCGGCCGCATTGGCGATCCAGGTCGCTGGCCCCCCTAAATTAAATAATAGTCCTGTCGCGCCGCAAGGCGCACCGGCGGGCGATAAAGGAGCTGGCGGTACCGGCGGGAATGGAACCGGCGGCAATGGCACTCCTACTGGTGGAAATGGCACCGGTGGCAACGGAACCGGCGGAAATGGAACGGGCGGCAATGGCACTGCTACAGGGGGAAATGGCACCGGGGGCAACGGAACGCCGCCGCCGAGTACTTTGCAAGTCCGAGATGGATTTATCAACGCCACGGACCCCATCACGAGACTAACCGCGCAATTTGACGTGGCCTATTTTCCCGACTTTGAGGAGCAGTTCGTGGCCGTAGTCAACCCCGGCTTGGGCAAGGCCGACATGGACATGCAAATGCGCAACGGTTGGGCCATTGAGGTTTTCGGGGGCAGTGTGGACAATTCCAACCTGATTCCGTACTTGATTAAGCAAGTCAGCGATGCTTCCGCCGCAGCTTTGAACATCGCGACGACCTGGGGCTTGATGGCCGTGCCGGGCGGCCAGGCCGTGGTGGCGGCCAAAGGTATTGGTAATTTTGTTAAGCTAGAAGGTGCTCCCACAGGCAATCTCACAGCCGACCAGGTCAAGGCCACTTTGGGTGAATTGCTCGTCTTCAAGATCGCCGAGGTGAAAATCGCCCAGCCGGGAATTTATCCGATCCTTAAACCGCGAGAAGTGCTTGATTGGGCCAAGCGTTGGAAAAGTGAAACGCAGACTGGTTCTTTGGAAAATCTGACGATGGAGCAAAAGATGAAAAACACCGTCGGAATTTTTCTCGGCTCAAACGATCTGAGTTGGTTTCGCAGTGACATGGTTTTTGTCCCCCTACCGCCGATTACCATGATCGGCTTCAATACCATGACGGATGTTCTACTCCTGCCGCCAGACTCGCCCATTGGCATCATTCCCATGTCAGCTCTGCAAGGCGGTTCGCCCAATTCGAATAATGACGATGGCGATGGGGGTGATGGGGCCGATAAGTTGGCATTTGAGAATAATGCAACACAGCTGAAAGGTTTTTTGGAAGCTAAGTTGAAATCTGACGCAAGTTTTCCAGCCAGTATTGCACCCTCTTTAACCATTAGTCATCCCGGTGCGGAGAGCTCAAAGACACTGATAACTTTTACTGGAAAAAGTGGTGCGACGTCTCTCCCAAGTGATGCGGATACATTACGAAACTGGTTGGTCAAGAACGTGCCTAACGTCAAAGACTCACAGGTGACAATACTTTCAAATGGCAAGGGCACGCAGGGCGAGGCACCCACATACACGTTTCAAATAACGCAATCTATCGACCTTTTGCTGCCTCCCGCTGATAAATAGAGAAATAGCACCGTCTGATTATGGCCCAATCATCGAAAGCCAACTCGACTCGCCATCGCCAGGCGCGGCGCAGCGCTATTGAACGGGTGTGGCTGGATGATGCCGTGTTGCAGGCGGGTTTGCGGGCCGCGCAGAAGCGATTTGGCGGTCATCCGGGAGTGCGAGGATTTGGGTTGGGGGTCAAATTCTTGGAAAAGAGCCGGCGGAAGCAATTCGGGCCGGACGGTCGCGGCCTACGCTGTGTGGTCGTTGCGGTGGAGCAGAAGAAGAAATCACATTTGCTGCGGGCGACCCACCGGTTGCCGCCCTATTTGCTGGTGAGAGTTCCCGGACTGAAAAAGCGCCAGCGCGTCTTGCTCGACGTGCATGCGGTGGGCCGGCGGGTGCGGCACCAGCAAATGGCCGGGCCGCCCTGGCCGACGGCGGGAAAACTTCGCCCGGGTTACCGAATGTCTTGTGGGAGGCAGTCACCGGCCGCCTATTACCAGCCTTTCGCCGACGGCGAGGCGGAACTCGGCACAGTGGGAGCCGTGATTCGCACTCTGCCCGACAACCGGTATTACGCCATCACGGCCGCCCACGTAATCATCGATGTCGGGGACGGTAAAATTGATTTGCGCCTTACGGATCACGCCATTGGCGCGGTGGGGCCGGATTGGGTCACTGTTGCGGCCGACAAATTCATACCCGCCTCGAACATCTTGGCAGGGCAATATGTATACGACACCGCGGCCTTGGAGGTGCCCCAGGGGTTCTACAATGACGGCACGGCGTTTAGCTTTCTCGACCCCCAGCCTTCGTGGCCCAATAATTTTCAAGGAAAATTTGCCACTTCTGATGATGTTGACCATGCCGTTCTTGGCCAAGGCATGGACGGCTTCGTGTGGGTCCAGCGCGGCGGAGCGTACGCGAGTTTGCTCCCGATCAATCTTATTCACGTAACGACGCATTTTGATACAGAGGTGGAAACCTGGTCCGGCGGGGTGAAACCGATTCGGTATGGCCCGCTCTACAATTACGATTTCACCAACGGGTGGACCGAAGGCGGGGACAGCGGTGCGCCGGTTTTCATTTACGCCAAGGACAATCCCACGGAGGTGCGCTTCCTGGGCTTTCATTTCATTGCCAATGAAAAAGAGCAAAAATGGTGGGCGGTTTGTGCCGAGAATTTTCTCGCGCGGAATTTTGGCGTTCTGAACCGGGACTTTGTCTTTGCGGGTTTTGATCAAAGTGTAGGGTGAGCCGACGCCAGACCGGGCCCGCCTTTTTGTGAGTTGGGCCGATAGTGGCAGCCCCCGGCCCCGCCGATTACCAACCGCCGCCGTGCCGGGTACTTTACCTTTGCCAAACGCGGGGGCGCTGTTCATTGTTATCGTTTCCCTTGATGGCACCGCCTGCGTTTGCACCATGATTAGCAGCATCCTTAGCCTGTTTTCCGGGCGACATTACAAGCAGTTCGTACGCCGCTGCCGGCCGATCGTGGCCCGCGCCAACGAGTTCGACCAGCAGTACCAGAGCCTCAGCCCGGAGCAATTGCGCGCCAAGACGGACGAATTTCGCGAGCGGTTCAAAAAGGGCGAAACCCTCGACCAGCTCCTGCCCGAGGCCTTCGCCGCCGCCAAAAACGCCGCCCGGCGCCTGTGCGGCCAGGAGTTCGAGGTCTGCGGCCAGCCGCTGCGCTGGGAGATGGTGCATTACGACGTGCAGATGATTGGCGGCATCGCCTTGCACGAGCGGAAAATCGCCGAAATGGCCACGGGTGAGGGCAAGACCCTCGTCGCCACGCTGCCGCTTTATCTCAACGCCCTCAGCGGGCGGAATTGCCACTGCGTTACTGTCAACGACTACCTGGCCAAACGCGACTCGGACTGGATGGGCCACCTGTATCGCTTCCTGGGCCTGACCGTTGGCTGCATTCAGCAACAGATGTCGCCCAACGAGCGGCACATCGCCTACGGGTGCGACATCACCTACGGCACGGCCAGCGAATTCGGTTTCGATTACCTGCGCGACAACGGCATGGCCACCCGCAAGGACGACCAGGTGCAGCGCGACCATTATTTCTGCATCGTGGACGAAGTGGACTCCATCCTCGTCGACGAGGCACGCACCCCGCTCATCATCACGGGGCCGACCTATGAAGAGCGCGAGGCGCCCTTCCTGGCCCTCAAGCCGGGCGTCGAGCGCCTCTACGCGCTGCAACTGCGGTTGTGCAACAAGCTCGCGCAGGAGGCCAAGGACGAACTGGAAAAGCCCGACGGCGACCACGACACCGCGGTGCGCAAGCTCCTGCAAGTCCGCATGGGCATGCCCAAGCACCGCCAGTTGTCGAAGCTGATGGAAAACGGCGCCTACCGCAAAGGCCTGGAAAAATTTGATCTGGAAATGAGCGGCGATTTTGTGCGCGAGCAGCGGTACAAGTTGAAGGAGGAGCTCTATTTCACGGTCGATGAGAAACAGCATTCAGCCGACCTCACCGCCGCCGGCCGCACGGCCCTGCGCCCGGAAAATCCCGACGCGTTCGTCGTGCCGGACTTGCCGATGTTCATCACCGAGGTGGACCGGCGCACGGACCTCACCCCCGAGCAAAAGCAGCAATTGAAGCTGAAGGAAGAGGAACGCTTCGGGCTGGTCTCGGAGGAAATCCACTGCCTCTCACAGTTGCTGAAGGCGTACACGCTCTACGACCGCGACAAGGAATACGTCGTGCTCGAGGGCAAGGTGCACATCGTGGACGAAAACACGGGCCGCCTGATGGTCGGGCGCCGCTGGAGCGAGGGCCTGCACCAGGCCGTCGAGGCCAAGGAGAATGTCATCGTCGAAAAAGAGACGAAGACTTACGCGACCATCACCATCCAGAATTATTTCCGCCAGTACGAAAAGCTCGCGGGCATGACCGGCACCGCCGAGACGGAGGCGGCCGAGTTCAACGACATTTACCGCCTGACCGTGATGCAGATTCCCACGCACCGCGCCTGCGTGCGCGTGGATTTGAACGACGTGATTTTCAAGACGCGCCGCGACAAGTACAACGCCGTCGTCGAGGACATCCGCGAGCACCACCAGCGCGGCCAGCCGGTGCTCGTGGGCACGACTTCCGTCGAGGCCTCGGAGATTTTGGCCAAGATGTTGAAGCGTTTGAACATCACGCACAGCGTGCTCAACGCGAAGTACCACCAGCAGGAAGCCGAGATTGTCGCCCGCGCCGGCCAGCGCGGTTCCGTGACCATCGCCACGAACATGGCGGGTCGCGGCACCGATATCAAACTGGGCGAAGGCGTGTCCGGCCTCGGCGGCCTCTACGTCCTCGGCACGGAGCGCCATGAGTCCCGCCGCATCGACCGCCAGTTGCGCGGCCGTTGCGCGCGCCAGGGCGACCCCGGCAAATCAAAATTTTACGTCTCGCTCGAGGACGACTTGATGCGCCTGTTCGCCAATGCCGGCCCGATTTCCACGCTGCTCGAACGCAGCATGGTCGAGGGCGAACCGCTCGAACACCCGCTGCTGAACCGCTCCATCGAGTCCGCGCAGAAGAAAGTGGAGGCGCAGAATTACACCCAGCGCAAGCGCTTGTTGCAGTATGACGACGTGTTGAACCGCCAGCGCGAAGTGGTGTACGGCGTGCGCAACGACGCCATCCGCGGCGAACATCCGCGCGACGTGATTTTTGAGATGGTCGAGGAGGAAGTCCGCACCCGCGTCGAAAACCTCGCCCCGCCCGGGCGCGTGGCCGAGGCGGAGGCGCTCTCGGGCTTCCTCGGCTGGGTGAACACGCATTTTCCGCTGTCGCTCAAGCAGGAGGACGCCACCGGCAAGTCCGCCGAGGATTTGTGCAAACTCGTGCACGAGCGTCTGGTGCAGGCCTACGAGCAACGCAGCTCGCTCGAAGCGCCGGAAGCCATGCTCGGGCTCGAGCGTTACGTCGTCATCCGCGGCATCGACCGCAACTGGCAGGACCATCTGACGGAAATTGACGACCTGCGCAAAAGCGTGGGCCTGCGCAGTTACGGCCAGCGCGATCCGCTCAACGAATACAAGACGGAGGCCTACACTTATTTTGAAGACATGATGGGCCGCATCCGCCAGGACATTTGCGGCGGCATGTTCACCTCCGCGACGAATTTGCAGTCGTTCCAAAGTCTCCTCGCGCTGATGCAGCGCGCCCGCCAGACCGGCCCCGCCGACGCCCAGCCGTCCGGTCCGACGGCCACACTGCAAGGCCCGAGCACGACGACCTCGGGGACCTCCAGCGGTTCGGGTGGTGCAGCCGCGGGCACGGGCGCCCGCGAAGTCACGCTTCCGAAAGTCGCGCCCCCGAAACCGCCGGAACCGCCGAAAGTCGGGCGCAATGAAATGGTCACGGTGCAGCGCGGCGCGGAAACGCAGCGCGTGAAATTCAAGAAAGCCGAGCAGATGCTCAGCGACGGCTGGCGCATCGTGCCGGACAAGACGACATGAGGGGCGGGACGAGTTTCCGCCGGCCACCGCGATCCTGCCCGCGTTACGCAGATCAAAGACCGATTCAGCACATAGAACTACGTGGTGTTTTCGCGTCTGCACGTCTACCAAAACGCATATGCGCTCAGCTGGCTGGTTTCAACTTGTGATTCGTGGTGACGCTGCCTAAGCTTGGGACAAGGTGATGCAATGGACATCTTTGGAGACACTAACCCCAGAAAGATGCCTAAGCACCATTTTGATGGTGCACTTTGCATTAATTATGATACGGCGGTACGGGCGAGTATCGCGAAACAGAATTGTTCAATCTGCCCTCGGCACTGGTATGTCGATGCCGCTTTTTCCTGTGAAGGATGCGGTGCTGAATTCATCTTTTCTGCTCAGGAACAGAAATTTTGGTATGAGGATCGGGGCTTTTGGGTGGATTCCAAACCGCGATGCTGCAGCACATGCCGCAGGAAAAATCGCCATTTAAGAATGTTGAAACAACAATATGACCGCCTAGTTGCGGAGGCAATTTCTTCCAGAGACCTGCCAAAAAAGATTGCGGTGATTGGAATTCTGGAAGAGCTGGCCACCCCACCGGCTCATCGTCCTCCCGCGAGAGTTCCCCGACTTTGGACTGGATTGCCCAAGAAAATGGCGGCCCATCGCGAAATTCTGTTGAAGCAAATCAAACGACAGCTAGCCACCACAGTCCAGGGTTACTGAAAAAATTGAATATCCAGCAAGCGCCCGTGATTACGCTTGAGCCGCGAACGCTATTGCTAGTTAGGTGAGCGCAATAACAGCTTTCATTCGGGGCGCGGGGCGCTAGGCTCGTCGTTTCGTCATGGCCGCACCCTCACCCGCAAGCACGGACATTGCTCCCACCCGGCCGCACCGTTGGCTGTCGTCGGCGGTGGTGTTGTGGTACTTGCTGGCGCTGGTGCTGGCGTTTCCGCCGTTTGGCCTGAAGTGGGGCGTCCTTTTTTTCCTGGTGCCGTTTGTGGCCTGGGCGCGCACCGCGCCCGCGTGGCGCGATTTCATGGGCGCGGCCCTCGGCGCTTCCTGGGTCGCATGGTTTTTGATTTTAATCTGGCTGCGGCACATCTACCCGCCGTGGGGCTGGGTGGCGCTCGCGGCGTTGAGTGCCGAGGCGGCGATTTTTCCGACGGCGTGGATGCTGGCGCTCCGCTGGGCCGGGCCGCGGATGGCGACCGCCTCGCCCGGCCGGGCGTTGCTGGGAGTGTTTGCACTCGCGGGCTGGTGGGTCGTGCTGGATTGGACGCGCAGTTGGCTTTTCTCCGGCTATTTGTGGCTGCCGTTGTCGGCCGCCTTTTGGCATGACCCGTTGTTCCTGCAACCGGCGGCGTGGACAGGCCAGGCGGGCGTGACGTTTCTGGTGGTCGCCCTGAATCTCGGCTTGGGCTGCGGTCTGCATTTTTTGAGCTCGCAGAAAAACGAGACGCGCGGAATGCGCCTGCGCGTGGCCTTGGGGCGTCCGGAAATTTATGCGCCGATCCTTTTGTTTTGCGCCGTATTTTTGGTGTGGTCGCCCCTGTACTTGTTTCCGCGGCTGGCGAACCGCCAGACCCAGGCGGCGCCCCTGCTCACTGCCGGGGTGGTGCAGCCGTGGACGCCCGCCGACACCAAATGGTCGGCCGAACGCGCCAATTTAAACTGGCAGGTGCTCCAGGATTTGACCCTCAGCCTGCGCAATCAGGATTTGGATGTCGTGGTGTGGCCCGAGGCCGCGCCGCCTTTTGCCGTGCAGGGTCCCGGCACGGAGGATGCCCGCGACCATTTGCAAAAACTCGTGGACGCCGAGGGCAAGCCGCTGCTGTTTGGCGCCGTCGCGTTTGGCGAAACCAGTTCCACCGTGGCCGAGCCTGCGCGCCGCCTGTACAACGCGCTTTTTATCATGAATCCGTTGGGCGGCCTCGAGAAAACCTTTTACGCCAAGCGGAAACTCGTGCCCTTTGGTGAATTCGTGCCTTACCGCACCTGGTTTCCCGCGCTCGGCAAAGTCGTGCCGCTCGACGACACCAGTCCCGGGATTTGGGATTCACTGCTTTCGTTGACACTCACGAACGGCCGGAAACTGGCGGTGGGGCCGCTTATTTGCTATGAGGATATTTTTCCGCAGCTTGCGCGGGCGGAGACGGCGAAGGGGGCGGACTTCTTTGTCGTCGTGACCAACGATGCCTGGTACGGCACGGAGGGCGGGGCGACGCAGCACGCCACGCACTCGGTGCTGCGCGCGGTCGAGAACCGCCGGCCGCTCCTGCGCTGCGGCAACGATGGGTGGAGCGGCTGGATCGATGAGTTCGGCTTTGCGCGCGCGCTCGAACAAGCCGGCGGGCCCACGGGCAATATCTCGCTGGACCCCGCGAGCGGGGAGGATTTGACGACGTATTTCCGCGGGGTCGGGGTGTTTAAAATGTACCGCGACCGCGATTATGACGGGGTGGAGTCATTTTATGTGCGCCACGGCGACTGGTTTGTGGCGCTGAGCGCCGTGCTGGCGGCGGCGGGCCTGGTGGTATTGCGCAAACAGTAAAAATAAAGGGGTGCTAGAGAGCGGAAAAACTCATAGCGTAGAGTGAGAGGACTTTCTCCCCATGGCCACGCCCGACCCACCCGAACCTCCGCCGAAAAAGCTGACGCTGAAACGAGCCGAGTTCGAGCGCGTCAACGAGCCGGCCGACGCCGCGGCCTCTTCCGGCCTGGAGCCCACGGAACTTTTGCGCCTCAACCGCGCGCACGAGAAAAAAGTCGGCTACCTGTATTCTCCGGCGGAGCCGTCCAAAAAATCCCGGCGGCTGCGGGACTTTTTCATCGTGCTGGTCGTGGGCAACGCGTTGCTCTGCTTCTTCCTCGGGCCGACCTCGGTCTTCGGCATTGCCGGGATGCTGATCTTTTCGGCGGGGCTGGCCTGGGCGATGTTCGCGGTGATGGAGGATTACTGAGCGGGCGGCGGCTGCGTCCGTGCCTGCGCGAGCGCCTTGGCGGTCATGGGCGCCGTTTTCGCCATGCCGTTAATCATTTCGAGGGCGAGCGTGAGGACAATCCGGTGGTCAATCGCGTCGGCGACCATGTTCAGCACCTCGGCCAAAACTTCGGTGGCGACGCGCAGGCCGCGCAGTTTGTCACCCTGCAAATGCTTCAAAATTTCGTCCACCGAGGGGCGCGTTTCATAGCCGTCGCGCAAGGGCAGGGCGCGGGGCCAGTGCTCTGCGGGGATGGATAGCGGCACGGTGCCCCAGTCGCGGGGCTCCCCAATGTGGGCTGCGTAGTATTTGAAAACGTCAACCAGTGCGGGAAACTCCGTCCGCTGGTACTTTTGCCAATCGAGGCGGTCGCGCAGCACGCCGACAATGGATTCCGCGGGAAAGTCGTCGAGGTTGGCGGAGACGATATCACCGCAAAGCAGCACATTCACCCGGTCGGAAAAAACCCGGGCGCCGGGCGTGAGCGAGTGGTCGCGCAAATCAAAATCCCCGGCGGCGTCGAGACAGCGTTCGGCGACGGTGATGGCCGCGAGCGAAACAGCGTCCTCGACGCGGGTGCGCCCGTCGTCCTCCTTGACCATCGCCATGGTGTAACTGAGCAGCCGCGCCTGCACGACGCCATCGACCGCGGCGATGACTTCGTTTGCGGTCGCCTTGCGGCGAAACAGGTCAAACAAGCTCACGCCGACTGATTAATAATCAGGCCGGCGAAAAGCCACTTTATTTTGACGCGGCGTCCAGCGTGAGCGTCGCCGGGGCCAGGCCGTCGGCAGTGGCACTGAGCGTGATTTTTCCGGCCGGTGCGGTGGCGCGCAGCAGGGCGATGCAGGTGCCCTGATAAACTTTGCGGTCGGACGTCGCATAGGCTTCGGTGTTATTGTTGGCGCCGTTGTCGGTGGCGAGCAGCGCCGCCGGGCCGTCGAGTTTGAACGAGAGCAAATTCTCCGCGCCCGGCACGCGCACGCCGTTAGCGTCCGTGACCGTGGCGGTGACCCAGGCGACGCCGTCAAACGCGGGCGAAAGTTTGGTGCGGTCCGCGCTGAGAATGATTTTGGCCGGCGCGCCCGCGGTTTTAAGTTCCTCGGTGGCGACGATTTGGCCGTTGTTTTTGCCGACAGCCTTGAGCACTCCCGCTTCGAAGGGAAAGGTCCACACGCGTTGCGCGGCGTCATCGGGCAGCGTTTTCGCGCCGAGGGAATTGCCGTTGAGAAAAAGTTCCACTTCGTCGCAATTGCTCAAGGCCGCGACAGTCGCCTGCGTGTAATTGGCGGGCGGACTCCAATCCGCCAGGGCCGTGCCGATGCCGATGGTCGTGGCATTGCCGCGGCCGCCCCGGCTCGCGCCGCTGCTGGCCGAGCGGATGAGGTGGACGACGGGCTTCGCCGACCACCACGATTCGCGCTGCAAGCCCACGGGCTTGGGATTCAACGTGTGATCGTAAAGCCCTTCATAGTTGACGACGTTGGGCCAACTACCGCCGCCGGTGCGGGCCTGCAGGCCCTCGCCCAGATAATCAATGCCCGCCCAGAGAAAGCAGCCCGCCAGCGCGGGGGTGTCGCGCACGACGACCCATTTGTTGCGGTCAGCGGTCTCGACGACATGCTCTTCCGTGTTGACGATTTTGCGCGTCATGGGCTCTTGCCGCTGAAAGGCGATCAATTGCGCGTCGCGATAATTGGTGCCGATCACATCGAGCGTGTCGGCCAGGCCATTCGTGTACCAGGTGGTGTATTCCGGGTTGACGAGCGCCTGCGTGACCGGGCGGGTGGGATCCAGTTCGTGCGCGGCGGCGAGCATCGCGGCCAGGTATTCCTTGGTGGCCGGCGAATTCGGGTTGTCGTGAATCTCGTTGCCGAGGGAGTAGAAAATAATGGACGGGTGGTTGCGGTCGCGCGCGATGTAATCGCGAAAATCGGTCATGTACCATTGCTTGAAATAAAGGTTGTAGCCTTTTTCCGCGTTGGGCTTGCTTTGGGTCCAGGTGTCGAAGGCCTCATCCATCACGAGGATGCCGAGACGGTCGCAGAGATCGAGCAATGCGGGCGAAGGCGGATTGTGGGCCCAGCGGACGGCGTTCGCCCCCATGGCCTTCATCGCGGTCAGACGGTGTTCGTAAATGGAGAGCGGCACGGCCTCGCCGATGGCCCCGCCGTCCTGGTGCAAGCACACGCCGAGCAATTTAATATTTTTTCCGTTCAGCCAGAAACCCGACTCGGGTTTGAACTCAATCGTGCGAATGCCAAAGGTCGTCGCCGCGGTGTCGAGCGGTTGGGTGTCGGCCACGACTTGCGCGGTGGCTTGGTAAAGCGTGGGGTGGTCGAGATTCCACAACTTGGGATTCGTCACCGGCACATCTTCCTCGGCGGTCCAGGCTTTACCGGGCTCGAGCGCATGTGGCGCGGAAACTGCAGAACCGACGGGTTGGCCATCGGGCCCGAGAATCGTAGTTTTCACCGCGACGGTTTTCGGCGCGTCGCCGTCATTGGTGACCGTGGTTTGGGTGTGCACCGTCGCTTGCTCCGCAGTCACTTTCGGCGTGGTGACGAACAGGCCGTCATGCACGACGTGCACGGGGTCGGTTGCAATCAAGTTTACATGGCGGTAAATGCCCCCGCCGGTGTAGTAGCGCGACGCCGGCTGAAGGGAATTGTCCGCGCGCACGGCGAGGACGTTCGGCTTATCCGCGCCAAAATTGAGATGGCCGGTCAAGTCATAATACAGAGAGGCATATCCGGAGGGCCGCTGGCCGAGGGGGAAGCCGTTGATCCAAACCTGGGAATTGGCCATGATGCCGCCAAAATAAATCGCGATGCGGCGGTTCGCATCCTCCGCGGGCAAGGTGAAGGTTTTGCGATACCAGCCGATGCCATTGGGAAGATAGCCGCCGCCGCGCCCGGAGTTGGCGTTCTGTTCTGGTGTGCCGGCGATGACCCAGTCGTGCGGAACGTCCACCATTGTCCAGGCGGCATCATTGAAGGCCGGTTGCTCGGCGCCCGCGACTTCGTCCTTTTGAAAACGCCAGCCGGCATCGAAGGGCGTCGTGACCCGGCCTGGCGCGGGCGGAGTCGTCGCCGCAGGAGCGGCGAGGGCCATGAGCAAAAGGGCAAACGCAATAATCAGCGGGGTCGATTTTCTCATGGGGTGTCGCGAGGGGTGAGGCGGCAGCATTAAACCAAAATAACGGGCGGGTGGAAAGCGCATTTCCACCGGCAACGCGCAGGGCCTGGCCGCCGCGGTGAACTCGCTCCAAGTGAAACGATGCGATGTCTTGGCGACTCAACAGGCCCGAAAGGCACGGACGAAAATCTCAATACGTCGCCCGGCCGCCGGAGAGGTCGAACGTCGCGCCGGTGCTGAAGGAGCATTCGGCCGAGCAGAGCCAGGCCACCAACGCGGCGACTTCCTCCGGTTCGCCGGCCCGGCCCACGGGAATGCGCGCGAGCATGTATTTGATGTGCTCCGCGGAAAGCTGCTGCAAAATCTCCGTGCGAATGACCGCGGGTGTCACGCAATTGACGCGAAGACCCGAATGCGCCAGTTCCTTGCCGAGGGATTTGGTCAGGCCGATGACCCCCGCTTTGGCCGCGCTGTAATGGGAGGCGTTGGGATTGCCCTCCTTGCCCGCGATGGAGGCGACGTTGACGATGCGCCCATAATTCTTGCGCAGCATCACCGGCACGACGGCGTGGCAGCAATGGAAGACGCCCAGGAGATTGATCTGAATGACGCGCTGCCATTCCGCCGGCGGGCATTCCCAAAGTTTGCGCGAGGCGCCCGCGACTCCGGCGTTGTTCACCAAAATATCAATCCCGCCGAAATGCGCGGTGGCGGCTTCGGCCGCCGCCGTGACTCCGGCCAAGTCGGTGATGTCCACGGCGGTGCCGCGCGTGCGGCCCGGGGCGGCCAGCTTTTCCTCAGCGAGGCGGAGGGCGGGGCCGTCGGCATCCCAGAGCGCGCAGGATGCGCCGGACGCGAGCAGGCGGCTGGCGATGGCGAAACCGATGCCGCGGGCCGCACCGGTGACGACGGCGATTTTGTCGCGCAAATCAATTTGGTTCATCGGAAGGCGAGAGGAAGGGGAGAATAAAAAATCAGCGCGCGAGGGTGACGGCCATCAGCCCGACGACGACTTCGTTGGCGAGGGCGCGCACGGTCAGCGACTGCAACTCCTTGGCGGGGTCGAGCGGCAAATCGAGCAGGTTGGCCGCACCGCCGCGGATTTTGCCGCCGCCGCCCTTGAAGGTATTAACGTCGAGCAGGCGCAATTCCCCGGACTGCAAATTGAGGCGCGGCGGGATGGGGCCGGACCGGCGGAAGGCATAGTCGTCGAGATAAAAATCCTGTTCGATGGGCCACCAATTCGTTGGATTCTCAAGCGCGAGGCGCTGCGTGGTGCCGTCCGTGTAGGTGATGATGACCTCGGCGTTGTCGAGGCGGCTTTGCATGGAATTGGTGCTCCCGGCCATGAGGAAGTACCCGTGGCGCGCCCGGCCGGTGAGCGGCACGGTGATTTCGCGGGGGAAATTGTCCCATTGGGAAACAAAGGCGATATTGGGCTTCTGGCCGGGGCCGGGGGTCGCGAAGGGCAGGCCGTCCAGCAGGGTGAATTTGCCCGCGGCGCCGGCGAGCTCGCGCAAGCCTTTGTCGTCGAGTGTGGCGGTGACGTTCAGATTCGACCACGCGCCGAGGCCGTTCGTCGGCATGGTCAGCGACGCAAACAACGGGCGCGGCGAGAGGTACTGGTGCTGGAAAATCTGGGTGACTTCGTCATTGAAGACCCCGGCGAGGTCGACGGTGTCGTAATTAATTTTGGCGGGGTCGGCCGGAATCGCCCAATTGGCGACGGTGGACACCGCATAGCGGTTGGCGCCGAAATCGACGCCGACGGGATTCAGGCCGGGCACGAGGCCCGCCGGTCCCACTGCGAGCACGGCGGAGTCGCCGCGGGCGGGCACGGAAAGTTGGGCGGGGTTCGCCTGGCCGCCGGCGATGATTTTTGCCGGCCCGTCAAAGGCCTCCGGCGTATTATTGCGCACGAGGAAGCGCAGGTGGTCCGCGTCCTGGTCGGGGGCGGGAATGATTTCATAGGCCGGGCGCGCCTCAAATGGTATCGGCATCCACCAAAGCATCGAGCCTTGCTGCACCTGGGCGAAAACGGCGTGCGGGCCGGCCGGGCCAATGGCCACAGCGCGGAAGGAATCGGCGCCTGCATTGAGATTATTAAGGACGCCCTGGTAATCCGCCACTTGCAGTAGCCGGGCGGGCGCAATTTGCGCACGCAGCTCGCCATCGATGGGCACAATCCCCGGCGCGGGCGCGGGCGCAAGCGGAGCGCCCCGCCATTGGATGACCACTTCAGTGCGGACCGCCGGCGGGCAAAGGATTTCGATGCGCGGAATTTCGACGGAATTCTCCACGGGATGCCAGAGGTAAGACACGCCATTCACCGTGACGCTGCCGATTTCATCCAGCAGCGCGGGAATTTGCAGGCGCAGGCCGACGGGCTGGGGAAATTTCGACTCAAACACATACGTCTCTGGCGTGAGATGATCGACATACTCCTTCTGCTGCACCACGGGCAGCGTGCGCGAACTCGCCGGCTGGCGGACGTTTTGCTGGGTGCTATGCACGTCAGTGAGCTCGCCGCGCTGAAAGCTGAAATTGAAATCGGGATGCCGCAGCGAGGCGTGGTCCCATTCGGCGGGAAACCCCGGGCGGAGCAGCACTTCATGGGCGAGAAGATTGGGGGAGACGCCGAACAAGCCCTCGACGAGGGTGCGCGAAACCATCCCGATGGCGTCGCCGAAATCGCGCTGGGATTCGCCGCGAGCCATGTCGTACGCCGTCGTCATGCCCGCATTGCCGGGGCAGAGGCCGAGATACATGCTGTCCAGCAGGCAGCCTTTAAAAAGATGAAAAGCCGGGTCGGGGCGCCCGGCCTGCCAAAACGCCAGCGCCGTATGGGCCGCTTCCGCCATCACGACATTGTTGACCGACCAGGTGTACGGCATCCAGTTGGTGGTGGGCAGGGTGAAGTAGCCTTCATCGGGCACGCCGGGCCCCTGGACGGGAATGTGCGCAATCTGCGTGTCCACGAAATGCGACATCTGCCAGGCTTCCAGCGGCGTCGTGGCGGCGGAATCCACCGTGTGGTAAAAGGTCCACAAGCCGGGGCTGGGGTGGGCGAACTGCAGGCCGAGGACATCGCGGTATTCGGCGTACCAGCCCTGGGCCGGCAGCCAGAGCTCGCGGCGCATCGCGCGCAGGATGAGGTCGGCCTCGGCCTCGTAAGGCGTGGGGTCGACCCCTAGCGCGCGGGCCACCTGGCCGGCCATCAGATTGTGAAAATAATTATAGGCGCTGGCATGGGTCACCCCGCCGCCATTGTAGCCCAGGTCGTCGCTGGCCCAGATGGCCGCGTAAGCTTCGTAGAGCGGCAGGTTGTCCGTGCGGAAGGGCCGGCGAAACAGGCGGCGTTCCCACGCCAGATGCCGTTCGATGACCGGCCACATTTGCCGGGCAAAATCCAAATCGCCCGTCCATAAAATATGGCGAAAAACGGCGTCGATGTAGACGAGGTTCATGTCGTAGTGGGAATTCGACAAGTCGCCGTTTGAATGCAGGGCGGCCTCATTGCGGCTGAGCTTGCTGGCGGCGTCCGCGGGCGGCAGGCCGAGTGGGATGGGCGAAGTATTTTGGCGCCCAGCCCAATAGAGAAAATCCTGGGTGGCGCGGTCATGCCAGCCGAAGGCGTCATTCGCATATGGTCCGCGCCAGCCGAGCAGTTTCGAGCGCCAGGCGACCGCGCCGTGCATCACCGTCCCGGACTCGTCCCAGATCGCATCCGCGGCGACGGCGATGGCGGCGGTGGCGGCGTTGATAAAGGCATCGGGCGTGTCAGCCACGACTTGTTCAGCGAGGGCGCGGCGGCGGGCTTCGGCCTCAGCAAAAATTTGCGGGAGATTTTGCACGCTGAAGGCGGGCGTGGCCGCCGGTGCGCCGTCTACGGTATTCGCACTGGCCAGTCCCGCCGGCTCCGGGTGCACCTCCTTGTAAATGTCGAGTTCTCCGCGGTCATCGTCCCTTTGCGGCAGGCGCTGCAGCGCGAGATAAAACGGCTGGTCCGGCGTCAACTGGGCCTGACCAAAAACCACGGGCAACGCTGCGGGCTGGCCCGCGGAGGCCATGAGCGCAGGCAGGGCGGGCCACTTGGTCGCATCGGCGATTTGCATTTTTGCCCCAGGCGAAGCGAGGCCGACGATGGTCGCCGGCTGGCTGTGGAGTTCAAAAACATTGTCCGACAGGGTGATGGTGTTGTTGCGGGCGAATTCAGAGCGGAATTGAAAAAACCGGCTCACCGGCTGGCTCTCGGTGCCGATGTCACCGTCCCGCGAGCCCCGGTCGCCATTGACGCCGCCATAGGCCCAAATGAGGTCGAGCGGCGCGGTGGCGTTGGCCTGCTCGACTTTCACGATGATGCCCTCGGTGTCCGGCAGCGCGAGCAGGGTCAGGTAAACGGTGGCAGCGCCGAGGCGCGGGTCGGTGATTTCGTAAAGGAGGGACCCCGGGCGATAACGCGTCACCATTTGCTCGGCCTCGTGCAACCAGCGGGCACCTTCGCCGGTGCGAAAACCTACGCGCAGATTGCCCCCGCGGCCTGGGAGAAAGAGGGAGAATTCCGGCCGGTCTCCGCCGTCTACGCGAAAGCCCGTGTGGCTGCCATAGAGCGGGCGGTTGAAAAATTCCGTGCCGTTGGTGATGACGAAATCCGTGCCCTCGGGCTGGTAGCGCAGAGGCCGGTTCATCTGCCCTTCGACATTAAGGGTGGCCGGGCGGGCGGGCAGCGCCCCCAGCAGGCAACCGGCCAGCACGAGAAATGAAAGGCGGGGTAACATCGGCAAAGCGGGAATAATCAAGGAGGCCGCACCGCGCGGGCGAGAATAATCAACCAATGTCCAGCGCCGGCCTCCCTATGCAGGAGATTTTCGACCCTATTTATGCGCGATGGTTTCCACCGCTTGCAGGAGTTCCGTGCGCAAGGCGGGAGAAATTTGCGCCGCTTGGATGGCACTACTCGCGGCGACCGGGTCTTTCTTCGCCCATTGGTTGGCCACATTGCGCAAGGCCGTTGTGCGCATGGAGGCGTCGCTCATGGAGGTGGCCCAATTGAAGGAAGCTCCGGGGTCTTTGCTGATTTGAGAGGAGACCAGTGCATTTACAGCATTGTCGCGTCCACGGCCGGGCGCCAGCGTGTCAATCCACTCTGACGCCGGCACCGGATCCTGGCTCAGCCAGGAGCCGGCGATTTTCCCGATGGCATCGGCCTGGATTTGCGGATCGGAAATAGTGACCACTGCGGAGGCGGCTTTGACGGGGTCTTGCCCGGCCCACTGGATGGCAATGCTGTTGAGGGTGTTGTCGCGATTGGATCCCGAGGGAAGATCAAGGGCAGTCGACCACGCCGTTTGGGGATCGGACTTGGAGAGGGTGGCGAGCGCGCCGCTCATGGCCTGTTCCTGGCCCGGACCGGCTGGCAGCGAAGAGGCCCAGGCGAGCGCGGCGGCGGGATCGCCATTGGCCCAATTCGCGGCGGCACTCCCGGCGAGTTTCCCATAATCGGGATCGTCGGAAAGCGTTTGGATAAACGCCGCCGAAGCCGCGGGATCGTTGGATATCCACGTATTGAGCACGTTGCTCATGGCCGAACGGCGCGCCGGGCCATCGGAGGTGGGCAGCGATTGCGCCCAGGCGAGCGCGGCGCTGATGTCCTGCTTGGCCCAATTCGACGCTAGAGTCGGAATGGCACTGTCGCGAACAGAGGGATCGGTGACTTGGGCGAGATACGTTACCGCGGCATTCGGATCGGTGCTGCCCAGGCCGCCCAAAATTCTTCCCAGGGCGGAATCATGGGCTGCGCCGGGGCCGGTTTTATCCACCCAGGCAAGAGCCGCCGCGGGATCGCTCTGCGACCAGCCATAAGAGACGGACCACATGACATTATCCCGGAGACTGTTGTTGGGGAGTTTATCAAAATACGTTACCGCGGATTCCGGATCCATCCAGGCGAGATTTTGGATGGTGCTCGTGAGCGTGTCATTACGGACATTGCTCGGAGGCAGGGAGTCCGCCCATTCCAAGGCGGCCTTCGGATCGGAATCAGCCCAAGACGAAGCCAGCGACTGCAAGGCCTGATTGCGCGCTTGGCTGGGCGGCAGGTTGAGGGCCGCGGCGGCCGCGGCCGTAGGATCCTGTTCCGCCCATTTGGCGTAAATGGAACCAAAAATATAAGGGTCTTGCTGCCCGACGGGCAACGTGTGGAACGTGTCCAAGGCGCTTTGCGGATTGGTTTCGGCGATGGTGGACAAAAGCGAGCGGACGAGAGCAGGGCGGTTGGACGCATTCTCCACGCCTTGCACCGCGGCCAGAGCCGCCTTGGGGTCGTTGCCGGGCGACCATTCGCTAAAGGCATTGTAGAGCAAATAATAGCGGTCTCCCGCCGTGCCGTGCGTGTTGTACCACGCCAGTGCGCCCGCAGGGTCACCCGCCATCCAGCGCTGAAAGAGTTGACTCTTCGCATCGAAATTACGCGGCGACTTCAGTTCATCGCCCATGGAATCCAACAAGGCATGAGCGGCCTCGGGATCGAGGTTCGCCATGAAGGCGTTTAGGCTTTGGTCGCGTTGATATTGGCTATGGCCGGCGAGAATGCCGCTGAGGGAAGAGCGGGTCGCGGCCAGTTCGCCCGGAGAGGTTTGGGCGTGGCTGGCATGCGCGGCGGGTTTCGCCTTGGCGGGAACGGCCAGTTGATTACGCAACTCGCGGAGTTGCGTGTATTGAAAAGCGATCACCGCCCCGGCCGCGATGAACCCCAGACTGATGACTAGGTGCTGAATTCTCATGGAGGAGAGGAGCGGAGCGGGGGCAGGCGGAGAAAAAATTTCAGCGCGGATGCGTTTCGTCTTTTGAATTCAATACGCCAGTTTTCAGAGGCTGAACCTGCGGGTTGTCCCGAGGGAATAAAGTAGTGATTGTGAGTCCCGAGGACAACGCTTTAAACCGCCGAAAGGACGATTGGTTTCCTGGGAAAAGGCGTTAGGCAGGATAACTTGCGGGCGCTAGATTTTTGTGGGATTTTGCCGCCAGCCCGGTGCTAAGGGGTGAAGTCATTCCTTCCCATGACCTCCGAAAACGAATTGCTCCGCCTCTACGCGGAAAAGCAGGACGAGGCGGCGTTCGCGGAGTTCGTGCACCGGCACTTGGGCTTGGTGTATGCGACGGCCTTGCGTCTCACGCAGGGTGACGCCGCCCTCGCCCAGGAGGTGGCGCAAGGGGTGTTTACCGATTTGGCGCGCAAGGCCCTGACGCTGACGCGGCACCCCACGCTGGCGGGATGGCTGCATACCAGCGTGCGCTTTGCGGCGGCGAACTCCATGCGGGCCGAAAGCACCCGCCGGGTTCACGAACAGGAGGCGGCCACCATGACTGAGACCATCCCCGATGCCCGTGAAGTTTGCTGGGAACAACTGCGCCCCTTGCTCGACGAGGCTGTCGGCCAGTTGCGCGACGCGGAGCGCGATGCGTTGCTGCTGCGTTATTTTGAGGACCAAAGCCATCGCGAAGTCGGCGCGGCTCTGGGCGTGACCGAGGGCGCCGCGCAGATGCGCGTCGAGCGCGCCCTGGAAAAATTGCGCGGCTATTTTGCCCGGCGCGGGGTGACCACCAGTGCGGCCCTGTTGGCCTCGACCCTCGCCGCCCGCGCGTCCTTCTCGCCCGTGCCGGCAACGTTTGCGGCTGCGGTGGCGGGGAAATCGCTCGCGGGCGCCGCGAATGCCGGTGCCATGGGCGGAAAAATCGCCGGGGCTTCCTCCTGGATTTTTGCGTCCAAGACCAAGATGACAGTGGCAGCCGCCGCGCTTCTGGCCTTGGTCGCCGTCGCCGCCTGGCAATTTTCCACGCCCGCCGCGGCCCCGCCGCCGGTGAAACCCGACACCGTGGCGGCGGGAGCGAATACTCCTCCGCCCACCGCATCGACGGTCATCGCGCCGGTGACGCCTGAGGTGGCCGGAGTAGGCGTGGCAGGCGCGGGAATTGTGGCGACGACGACGGCCACCGCCGCAAGTACTGCGGCGACGGAGAGCGCGGCGACCGACGCAGCGGAGCAGGCCTCCTCACCGACAAGATCGAATTCCTCTCCCGCCTCCACGTCCGCGCAAGTCACGGTCAACGCGGCCAACTCTGACGCGATTCCGGCGGACACCACGGTTGCCACTACCACGCTCGCGCCGACGGCGGAAGAGCCCAAGCTGCACGAATTTACCGACCAGCAAGGGCGTAAAATGCTGGCGGAAATCACCGGCACGGCCGGAGCGAACGTGTCGATCAAGCGCGACGATGGCACCGTGTTTAACGTGCAGAAAAATATTTTTCAGGCGGCGGACCAGGCCTATATTCAGCAATGGGCGGACGCGGCGGCGGCCCAGGATTGGCCGGCCCGCGTGGCCGAAGCCCGGTTGGAGGGCGCCCAGGCTGACAACCTCAAGGCGGCGATACTCAAGTCTTCCGCCGCCTCGGCCATCGCGCCGGGAACGCGCATCGGTCTCGCCACGTTTGGCCGCTCCGCCGAAGGTGAACTCGGTGCCGGTGCGGTCTCGAACTACGCGCGTGGGCCCGCTTTAGTGGACACCTCCGGCGTGCTCAAGGACAAAACCATCGTGGCGATTGCCGCCGGGTGGACGCACCGGCTGGCTCTCTGTTCCGACGGCACCCTCGCGGCGTGGGGTGACAATTCCTCGGGCCAATTGGGCAACGGCAAAAGCGGCGGCGGCCTTTATAACTCGACGCCCACGCTCGTCGACACCACGGCCATGGGAGGCAAGAAAATCCTGGCCATCGCCGCCCGGGCTGACAGCAGCACCGCCCTGTGTGAGGATGGCACGGTCTATCAGTGGGGCGGGAACGGCATTATTTTCGACTGGGGTGGCTCCCACTACACGGTGGGCCGGGCGAAGCCGACCCTCATGGAAGCCGGCGCCCTTAAGGACAAAAAGGTGGTGGCAATCACGGGCGGCCTCGCTCTTTGCGACGATGGCAGCGTGGTGACTTGGCTGGAAGGCACGGGGAATCCGGAAATCGTGGACGCCACCGGCGTGCTCAAAGGAAAAACCATTGCCGAAATCGCGGACCCGGAAATGGCGCTGTGCACGGACGGCGCGGCCGTGACGTGGAAAGCGCGCGCGCGCGTGGGTCTCGACCAGGGCGACAAACCGGATGCGCCCACCACCCTGGACCGCGATGATCCAGGTCATCTTCTTCGTGGAAAAACCATCACAAGCGTGGCGGAAAACGTCGTGCTCTGCACCGACGGCAGCGCCTTCCTCTGGGGCAAGGTGAACCTGGCGGTCGGCGGCTCGCACCGGCTCACGCCGCTGACTGTCTATACCCGGAGCAATTCGAATATCGTGGCTTATGCCGCCGACCCAAACACCACCGAAAATCAGGGTCGCGCCGGGCGCACAAGCACGACGCAAGCCCCGGCGCCGCTGCTCGATGAAATTACGGTGGCCGCCGTTGCCAATGCCGACGTTGCCCGCCCGGACTTTGCAGTCGGTTCAACCAGCGCAATTTGGGTTTTGGGGACGAATGGCACGCTGGGTCAGTTGGGCATCCGCGCGCCGGTCACGCCCAACGTGCGATCGGGAAACGGAGCGGTAGGCCCGGGAGTGCTCCAAACCGTGGGAAACTCCGCAGTGTTGCGGGGTAAGAAAATCATCGCCTTGGTCAACGGCATGGCCTTATTCGAGTGAGCGGCCCGTGGGCCCTTGCCCGATTTAAGTCTTGGGCGCAGTTGCCGCGGCGGGTTGTGTGCCGTCGTTCAGGTCGGGGTCAAAGGTGCGCGGGCCCGTGGGTGGGGCTGAGGCCGGGGCACTTACCCACAAACCGCCGGCCTCGGCCGGGGTCAAGGTCGCGGCCGGTTGGAATTTCGCGCCGCCCATGTAGTCGAGCAGCGAGCGGCGCAACTGCGCCAGCCCGGCGCCGCCGCGCGAAGCGTTCAGGTTGATGGCGGAAACGAGCAGGCGTCCGGGGCCGACTTTTGCTTCAAAAATCACGCCGAGTTTCCAGTTGCGGTTCCAATCGTCAATGGCCCAGACAATCGGTTTCAGCGCGCGTGGGGCGTTGGTCAAATTGACCGAACGCACGCCGTTGACCAAGGGTGTCCACTGCCAGTCGCAATTAATCTCCGTGGGAAATTCCGCGAGCGCGGGATGTTTTGGGTCGCAGAGCAGGCCGAGCATGGCGTCGAATTTCGCGGTGGGATTCGCGGGCGGGCGCACTGTCATCTGGATGTTCCAAAACACTGGGACGTTCGCCATCGCGGGGCTCAGCGTGCGGTCCAGCGCGTCCGGCCCGGGCATAAATAAAACTTTACCGCCCGCCGCCAGGCGGCCCTGTGCGTCTGCCCACGAGTCGGTCACAGTCACATCGGTGGGCACGTCGGTTTTGGGTTGGGCGGGATAAACCCAAAAATTCCAGTCGTTTTCAATTTTGGTGCCGGTTAATCCGGCCACCAGTTTGTACGCGCCGGGCGCGGGCAGTTTCGATAAATCAGCGGAAACGTGGCCCAGGGCGGTGCTCTTGCCGAGCGGAAGGTCGCGCGTGTCGAATGGGCCTTGGGCGACGGCTTGGCCGGATACATCGGTGATTTTCCAATAAGGTTTGGCGCCCGTAAGCGGCTGGTCGCCGAAATGATAAATCTCCACGTCGGCCTCGAGCGGCTGGTCACTCGTGAACACGCGGTTGCTCAGCCGCGCGAGCGGAACCGTGGGCCCGGCGAAGCGGCGGAATTGCTCGCCCGTGACATAAGTTTTCGGATGCCAGAAGGCGTCGACCACACCGATGAGCGCCGTGCCCTGCCCGAGATAGTCGTGCAAATCGAGCAACTGGAAGCCCGCGAGGCCGGGCGTGCGCAGGTTCGCCTCGATTTCCTCCTTGTAGCATTCGACCTGAAAACGCCCCGAGGCCAGCGCGAAGGCGTGGTCTTCATCCAGCACGCCGTTTTGTTCGGCCAAGTACTTAAAAATGTCATAATTACTTGGCCGCAGGTAGCCGGTGAATTCATGGATGACGTCGAAATCCGGATACGCGCACCATTGGCCGACTTCGTGCGCGAGCACGGGGACGGTCACGTTTTGCAAGGCGGCGCGGTAATCCTTGCCGAACCAGCCGCTGGTGTTGCGCAATTGGCCGCCGCGACCGCCGGGGGCCGCCACCAGCGCGGCGAATTGTGCGCCGCCGGGCGCGACTTGCGCGGGATCGCTCCAGCCGGTGCCCGCGGAATAGAGGCGGCGCGGATCGGTCTTGTACCAATCGGCGGCCCACGTCGGCGTGAAACGCGCGTAGTTGCGCGGCTCGTTGCTGGGGGAAAGCAGAATGAACGACGGGTGATTGCCGTAGGCCTGGAGGATGCGCGCGGTCTCGTCGTAGAGGCGCTGCTGCATCGCCGGGCTGGTGAAATCATTCCACATCCCGCATTCCGGCTGGAGGTAAAAGCCCATTTCATCCGCGGCAGTGAAGGCCGCGTCCGGCGGGCACCAGGAGTGGAAGCGAATGCCGTTGAGGCCGTAATCCTGGCAGGTCTGGAAAATTTTTTTCCACGCCTCGACGTCCATCGCGGGATAGCCGGTGAGGGGGAAATCCCCGCCGGAGTGCGTCGAACGCACGTTGATGATGCGGCCATTGAGCAGCAGGTCCTGATTGGCGGCCACGATTTCCCGCAGGCCGAAGGTGACGGTCTGCACGTCGTCGGCGTTGGCGCCCTTGAGGTTTATGGTGAGGTGCTGGAGCGCAGGATGAAATTCGCTCCACGGCTGAGCATTTTCGCCGAGCGGAACTTCGAGGTCGAAGGTGCCGCCGGTGGCGTCCCAATTCACGGCGGTCGAAGCTCCTCCGGCCGAGAGCGTGCCGGTGCCTGCCTGGCCCGTGGCGTTGCCGACTTTAACGCGCACCATGGCGGATTTTTTCGCGAGATTCGGATAGGCTTGCACATCGGCAATCCACACCGGCGAGGCCGCCTGCAATTCCATCCGACCAACGATGCCGTTCCAGGTGCCGCCGAGGGAATCGGTCACGGCATGGGCATCCACCAAATGGCCGACCGCCGGCAGTTGCGTGCGATTGTCCACGCGGATGGTCAGCCGGTGTTGGCCGGGCGTGAGCGCACCAAGGTCCGTGACATGCGGCGCGACGAGGCTGTCGTTCGGCGGGAAAGATTGGTCATCCACAAACACGGTCGTCTGCCAGTGCGCGCGTTCGAGATAGAGCGTAAAATGGCGGCCTGGCGCGGAGGCGGGGATGACCACGTCGCGCTGGTACCACGCCACGCCGAGATAATGTTTCGCGGGCTGCGCGAGAAACGGCACTTCAGTTTTGCCGGGTTGGGAGAAATGGTCGCGCAGGGCTTGCGGCTGCGTTTTCCACCAGTCGCCGCCGAGCGTGAGCACCCAGGGCGTGGTGGTACTGATGTCGTTGCCGTAACCCTGCCCCTGCAAAATGCCGGGGAGTTTGATGCGGTCGGTGCCGGGCAGCGTCTTTTTATACCATTCCTGCGTCAGGCCGTCGCCGGGCGGGAGATTGGGGTTGGCCGTGGCGGCGGTCGTTTGTTCGGCACTGCGATCGAGGGCGATGCGCCATTCTCCCGCGAGCGAGGTGATATCAGCCGCCGGCAGCAGCGCCGGCCAAATCGCCATCAGGGAAAGAACTAGCCAACAACGGGGTGATTTTCGCATGGGAGAACGGGGTGGGCCGCAAGCTTAGGCGAAGGGCACTCCGGAAGGCAATGGATTGGTGCGGGAAAAATCCGGGCCGCCATTGATGCGACCCACCCGGGCCAGGGTGGGTTTTGCAACCCTCAATCAACCACGGATAACACGGATGACACGGATAAGATTAATGAATTTATCAACCCTCTGCCGTAGGAAATCCGTGGCCTCCGTGGTTTGGTTTTAGAATCAGAACTTAGAGGCCGCGCAGCAATTTTTTCGCGCGGCGCACCCACACCCGGTCCCGCTTGCGTTGGAAAGGCAGCGTGTAGGCTTCGTCGGCCACTACTTCCTGCAAGACCGGGCGGGCGAGCTCGGGCTGTTGGCGGCGGAGATAAATCTCCGCCAACTGCACCCGGGCGCGCGGGTAGGTATGGCTCTGCATCACGCTTTGCCAGATCGTGATGGCGGCGTCCGTTTCCCCGAGCGCGGTCAGGGTTTCGGCCAGTGCCATTTGCGTGTGGCCGTAGTCGTGTTTGGGATTTTCGGCGACGACCCCTTCGAGCAGCGGCCGGGCCTCGGCGGCCCGGTTCAGCCGCAGCAGGCATTGGCCGAGATGCGCCCGGGTGTCGAGGTCCTCGGCGTCGCGTTCCATCGCGGCGCGGTAGCAGATTTCGGCCTTCGCCAGTTTCCCCTGCTGAAAATAAATGTCGCCCAGCTGCGAGTGATGATGGGCCTTGTCGAGATGGTGAATCTGCGCCTCAAGCTCCTTGATGCGCCGCCGGTCAAAGGCGCCCGGCAATTCGAAGCCGCTCGTGGCGGTCGAGACCGAGCCGCGGTACACATAAAAGAAATACCCCAGCGTGCCCAGGCCGGGAAAAACCAGCAGGATGATAAACCATATCCATTCCTGCCGGCGCGCGGCGTCAATCAGCATCCAGAGCTGAAAAATCCCCAACAGCAGGAACAGCGGGGAACTCAGCGCGGCCCCCGGATGGGAAAGGAGATTGAACACATTCATCGAAATGACTGGAGTAGCCGGAAAAAGCGGAAGGAGGCCAAGCAGGCGCCGGGGGTTTAGAGGAAGCGGGGCGTATTCTAACGTGGCCCGGCCGAGACCAGCGTTTCCGGCGGGCCGAGGTAGGACGGTTTCAAGCCACCGGCGTCGATCACGATTTTCTCCAGGAGCACGCCGGGATCCACGCCATAGATTTTAAGCGTATGCGGTCCGGGCGTCGCGAGCGTGGCCGTGGTGGTGGCGGTGGTGGAATTGTCCAGGACGATATGCGACCAGGCGGTGCGCGCGGCGTCGTAGCCCACCTGGTCGCCAGTGCCCGCGGTGATGGTCACGAGTTGCGCCGGCTGGTCGTCGAGGGCAACAGCGAAACGCAGGCCCTGGCCATAAACGATGGGCTGCGTCGGAATGAGATTATAGTGAATGGTGACGTTGCCGGGATGAACCACGTAAAGCGGATACTCGAGCGCCGGGGCGTCAGTCGCGACATTCGCAAGTTCCACACTGGGCGCCGTGGTGGGAAAAACGCCCACGGCGTCGCCGGTGCGCCCGAGGCCCGGAATAATCTGCCACGCCGCACCGGGTTTATCCACTTTGTGCGCAAAATGCTCGGCCAGGATGGAGATGACGCCATCCTTTTCCGCAAAACTGCCGGCGGGCGAAGAGGCGGGGAAGGATTTGATCGCGGTGATGGGAATAGCGTCGTTCGGCGGTGGGGGAGTGGTGGCGGGTGCGGCCAGCAAGGCGGTGCGGTACGAGCGCGCCGGCAGCAAGGGATCGACGTACATCAAGTTCTGCCATTTGCCTCCGCCAATGGCGTTGTAGCGCGCCGTGGCCGTGGTGAGTTTTGCGGTGGCCTCGTCAAACGCGGGCGACCAATCCGCTGCCGGAGCCCCGGGCTTGCGGCTCATTTCACTGGCGACAAAACGCTCGTTCGCCAGCGCGGCGCCCGTGACCGGATAATCCACCAGCTCGTAAAAGGCGTCCCGCTGCGCCGGTGCCAGTTGGGTCAGCAATTGTTCCGCGTGCGCGGCGAGTTGCTGGTAGGCGTTGCCGCGCGCACGTAATTCATCGAGGCTCAGATCGCTCAGGCGCGGGGCCTCGCGGCCTACATTCCATTGCAACTGCTCGGGTTTACGCTGGTACCCGAGCCGGTAGTACTCGCCCAGGATGGCGGCAATCTCTTGCGCGTGTTGCGCGCCAAATTGGCGGGTGGCCCAATCAGTGAGAAAATTCACCTGGGATTCGCGCGTCCACTTTTTAATGTCCCACGCCATCTGGAGAAAGAAATCGATGCCGATTTCGCCGGGCTTGAGGTCGCCGACATTGAGAATCCAGAATTTCTGGATGCCGTGGTCGTAGGCCTTCGACATTTCCTCCCAGATGAGCGCTGGCGGCGTGGTTTCCAGCCAGACATACGAGGCCGGATTGCCGAGATAGGAAATATGATAATACACCCCGAAACCGCCCGGACGCGCGGCGATTTGCGCCGGAGTCGGCAGGTAGCGGATGTAGCCGAAATTATCGTCGGGGAAAACCACCGTCACGTCCGGCGGCACTTGCAAATTGCTCAGAAAATAGGCCAGTACTTCCTTGTACGGGCAGAAAATCTGCGCCACTTTCGTCGGGTCAGGATTGACGTATTTTTTAATCAAGTCGCGCTGGACGCCGAAGATTTTTTCCAGCGCCGGCACAACTTCGGCCGCCCCGCGCGCGCCCATCATCGGATCATCGTGGATGCCGCGGATGCCGAGGGTGTAAAGATTTTCAAACTTGCCGTTCGTCTGCATCCGCTCCTCCCAATACTTGGTCACGCCCTCGGGGTTGGTGATGAAATTGAAAGCCGTGGGATTGTCCTTCGGCCATTCGCCGACGTTGTTGCGCAACATCGGTTCGCAGTGCGACGAGCCCATGACGATGCCCCAGTCGTCGGCGGCGAGGGCGTTGGCGGGGATGGCATTGAACGGCGTGGAAACCTCATGCATCACCGGCCAGAGGGTATTGGCCTTGAGGCGCAGGAGCAGTTCGAAAATTTTCGTGTAGGTTTTCGGGCCGATATTGCCGACCTCGGGCTCGAAGGTCTTCGCGGCCCAGGGCATCAGGCTCCAGTCCTCGTCATTGATAAAGATGCCGCGGTATTGCACGGACGGCGGCCCGAACCGGCGCGTGCCGGCCGCGACGTAAAGATTGTCCTGGTGCGCGGGCGCGACGTCCGACCACCAATACCAGGGCGATACGCCCATCGCCTGCGAAAGCTCAAACACGCCGAAGGCCGTGCCGCGCCGGTCGCTGCCGGCGATGACGAGTTGGCCATCCACCGTCGTGATGAGAAAACTTTCCCACTGGTCTTTGAGTTGCGCCACGTCGAGTTTTTTTGCGGCCACTAACGCATCAATCGGCGCGGAGTGGCCGAGGGTGCCGACCAGCACAGTCGGCGCAGTTACGTCTGGGCCGGTGGAATTCAGCACGGGCTTTTTTCCGGTCACGCGCTCCACGTCTTCCGCCAGCAAATTCGCGGCGATTTGCACTACCTTGAAATCCGCGGGATCGGTGCGAATGACTGCGGTCTGGCTTTGGTCCACCAATCGGAAATCTCCGGGATGGTTTTGGGCGGACACCCACGCTGCCGCCGGCAAAGTTACCGGAGCCGCCGTCGCGGCCAAAAGCGGTCCAGCCAGCAGGAAAGAAAGAAAAAAAGCAGGTAGTTTCATGGGGTAGGGTGGAGGAAAAGTTTGACCAAATCCGGTCAACATTCAACCTTCAACGGTCATGATGCCGGCCTCAGTTTATGCAAAAGATATTTGTCCACAGATTACACCGATTTTCACCGATTATTTCATTATTAATCTGTGTCAATCGGTGTAATCTGTGGAAGACTTTTTCATGCAATAGTTTGCAAAACCCCGCGCAGATAGCCGAGCGCATGCGCCATGCCGGCGTGCCATGGAGCCGCGCAGGTCACCTGTGGAGTATGGTCGGGGATGAGCACGCCGTCGAAATTGCATTCCTTTAATATTTGCAGGACGCGCACCATGTCCACGGCGCCGTCGTCGAGGAACGTCTCCTGATAATGCGGCACCTTGCCCGTGATGTTGCGGCAATGGATGTAGCCGATGCGGCCTTGCTTGGCATACTGCTCGACCGTTTCGTAAATGTTGCCCTCGGTCATTTCCTGAAGCGTGCCGAGGCAGAATTCCAGCGCATTGGCTGGGCTGGGATTTAAGTCTATCAATTTCTGATAAAGGCGCGGCTGGTACACGAGCCGGGGCTGGCCGCGCAGGGTGGGGGTGGGCGGGTCGTCGGGGTGTGCCGCCAGTTTCACTCCAGCCATTTCCGCCACGGGCAAAAGCTCGCGCAAAAAATCTCCCAGTCGTCGCCAGAGTTCCTCGGAAGTGATGGGCGGCACAAAACCCGCCGGGGCGTCGGGGTCGTAAATCATGTTCCACACCATGCCGTTGGGCATGGGCTCGTCCAGCGGGCCGTCCATGCCCACGGACTCGGCCCCGCCGCGCGCGAACGGCCCGGTCACGCGGCCGCCCACGCCCGCGATACTGAAATTGTAGCCGAAAATCGGGATGCCCGCCGCGCCCACGTGGCGGATAAGCGTCTTGATATTTTCCAGTTGCGCCTGTTTTTTCGGACCGTCGAGTAAAACATCATGCCAGTGCGCGGGGTCGAAATTTTCAATCGCCTCGAGTTTCAGGCCCTCGCGCTCGATGGTTTGGCGCAGCGTGATGAGTTCATCGAGCGTCCACAGTTTATTCGGGTCGCCCGCCCGCCCCCAGCCCGCGGCGGTGCCGGTGGGCTGGTTGCCGCGGGGGTTGTGCGTGCCGCCGCGAAAATAATCCACCAGATGAGCGACGATATGCGTGGCGCCGATTTGCCGGGCGAACCGGAAATTCTCCGGCGTCAAGTGATGCCGGTACAAGCCGAGGCCGAGTTTCATAAGAAAGTGGTGTTTAGACAGAATTGACAGCCGGGGTCAGCAAAAAGGAGAATGCCTGCCCCAGTTTTCCCCCAACTCCACCCCGGTTATGATTTTACGCTCCCTGTCCTGGTCGCGCTTCGGCCTGTCCGCCACTGCCGTGCTCCTCACCCCGCTCGCCCTCGCCGCGCAAACCGCGCCGCTGATTCCGACGCCGGACAGCGCCGCGCGCCCAGCCGAGCCGGCCAGCGAGGTTTATCGGACCGTTTACCACCAGACGACGCCCGCGGAGGTCACCGCTGTGCTCGACCGCGTGCTGGCCTTCATGGACCAGGCGACGCCCGGCCAGTTTGTCACGGCGGACGGGCAGCCCGTGACGGATTTGAGCAAGCCCCTGCCGGCGGGCGCCACGCCGGCGCGCGGCGGCACTGCGGGATTCAATCTCGTCGGTTACGAGCAGGGCGTCGCCTACGCGGGCATGCTCGCGGCGGGCGAAGCCACTGGTGACGCGAAATTTAACGATTATACGGCGAAACGCTTTGCCATGATTGGCGCGCTCGCGGGCCAGGCCGCGGCAGCAGGTGGCGCGGGCGCTGCGCCCGTGGCCCCCAGCGGTCCGGCCCAAGGCGTGCCCGGCGGCGGTTTGCCGGGTCAAAACCGCGGCGGCCGCGGTGGCGCCGGTGGCATCCGTCCGTTGACCGCGCCCGCGGCGCTGGACGATTGCGGGGCGATGGATGCAGCGCTCATCAAGGCCGCCCGCGCCAAAGTCGGCCCGGATTTGACGGCCCTGATCCACACCGGCCTCGATTTCATCAGCACCAAGCAGTTTCGCCTGGCGGACGGCACCCTCGCGCGGCACTGGCCCATTCCTGAATCCGTCTGGGCTGACGACATGTACATGAGCGTGCCCGCGCTGGCGGAAATGGGGAAATTGACGGGTAATACAAGTTATTACGACGATGCGGTGAAGCAGGTCGTGCAGATTTCGCAGCGCTTGTTCCAGCCCGAACTGGGCCTGTACCGGCACGGGTGGGTCTCGGTGAATCCCGATTCGATCGACATCCACTGGGGCCGGGCCAACGGCTGGTGCTTCATGGCCATGTGCGAATTGCTCGATGTGCTGCCGCCGGAGCACCCGGGCTACGCGAAGGTGCTCAGCCTCTATCGCGCACAAGTGCAGGGTTTGGCGAAAGTGCAGTCAGGGTACGGCTTGTGGAACCAACTCCTCGACCGCACGGACAGTTACCTCGAAACCTCCGCCTCGGCGATGTACGTTTATGGCCTGGCCCGCGGCATCAACCGCGGCTGGATCAGCCCCGTGTACGGCATGATGGCGATGACGGGCTGGAACGCGGTGGCGACGCGCGTCAACGCGCAGGGGCAGGTCGAGGGGACCTGCATCGGCACGAATTTGGATTTTGATTTGCCGTATTATTATTTCCGGCCCACCAGCGTGTTTGCGGTGCACGGCTACGGCCCGGTGCTCATGGCCGGGGCCGAGATGCTGACCCTCCTCAAAAATCCCGCGTTTACCATCACACCCCGCGTGAACGGCATTTATTTCGTGCCGAATGCCGGCGCCCCGGCTCCTTATATGGACCAGGGTCGCACCTCGACCACGCGCTAAGGCTTGGCCTTAGGCCCTGCTTGGTCGTCCGGCGTAATTCTTCCCCACCCCTATACCCATGCGAAATAAAATCCTGAGTGCCTTTGCGATTTTTTTGAGTCTGGCCGCGTCTGCATTTGCCCAAGACGCCGTTCCCGCCTCGGCCGGTGCGGCTGGCGTACCGGGCGCCACGCCGCCGGCCGCACGCGGCGGAGCGCGCCGGGGTGGTTCCGCGTCCACGCCGTTTGTCCCACCGGCGGGATTCGTGCCGCCGACTCGCGGTCAGATAGCGGGCGCGACGCCTTTTTTCACCGTATCCGATGCGACCGCGCCCACTCCCGAAGCCACCGCCGCGGCGGCCGCCACTATTTTGTCCAAGCCGCCGGAGAAATTGGCGAGTGCGCAAATCCTGCGTCTCTGGCCCGGTGCCGCTCCGCTGCAAGACGGCGATGATGTCATACGCGACATTCCGACGATGACCGTTTTCCTGCCGCCGGAAGGCAAAGCGACCGGCGCTTCCATGGTCATTTTCCCCGGTGGCGGCTACGAGCATATTTCGGCCAACGAAGGCGTGCCGAATGCGCAATGGATGGCGTTCAACGGCATCACTTCCTTTGTGGTCAAATACCGCCTGGGGACAAAGTATCATCATCCCGCGGAACTCGATGATGCGCAGCGGGCCATCCGTTATGTGCGCGCCAATGCCAAGACTTGGGGCCTCGATCCGGACCGCATCGGCGTCATGGGTTTTTCCGCGGGCGGGCATCTGGCCAGCACCGCCGCCACCCATTTTGACCCAGGCGATCCGCAAGCTGCCGACCCGATTGACCGCGTCAGTTGCCGGCCCGATGCGCAAATCCTGCTCTACCCGGTGATGGACATGGCGGACGACGCCATCGCGCACGGCGGCTCCCGGCAATACCTGCTCGGCAATAATGCTTCGGCGGAAGTGAAGGAATTGCTAAGCAATGAAAAGCAAGTCACCGCGCAAACCCCGCCGGCCTTTATCGTGCATTCCATCAGTGACGGCACGGTGAAAATCGCCAATTCGGACCTCTACGTCGCCGCGCTCATGGAGCACAACATTCCTTTTGAATATATTCGCGAGCCGATCGGCGGCCACGGCTTCGGCCTGACGCAAGACTGGGCCTACCAGGCCATCGCCTGGCTCCACGCGCACAAGTTTTAAGCGGCGGTTTTGATTATTTACGACTGTTTGCCGTCCGCGAGGCCGTCGAAGTAACCGAAGAAAACGCCGTCGGGATCGTACCTTGCGCGCAGGTCGGCGAGGCGGTGCCAGTTCTCCGGCGAAAAGGCGCCGGTCACTGCCGCGGGCCGCGAGACGGTGTCGGATTCGCCGATGTAATAACCCTTGGCCAACGGCCGCAGCCGCGCGGCGCATTCGCGGTGCCAGACGGCATTCGCCTCGTCGTCGGCCGCTTCCCTCCACTGGGTCCATGGTCCGCCGATGATGGGCGCAGCCATGGAAAACGCACTGTCAGGAAGCATCTGGGTGTCCGGCCCGGTGGCATAGGCGAACAGCAGAACCGTGAGCGGCGAGGGCGCCTGGGTAAAATGTTCGCCGATGGCGCGGACAATCTCGCCGCCACCCGCCTGGTAAAAAGCGGACTCCGCGCGCCCGCGCACACCCACGGGCCAGAGTCCGCCGGCGGCATCGAACAACTGCTCGAAATTCACCGGCGCCGGGGCTGACCGCGCCAGGCATTTCCCCACGAGCGGGCATTCCTCCAGCGGTTTCAATTCCGCGAGGGCCTGCCCCTTCGTTTCGGCGAAAGAATTCGCCGTGACCAGACAGACCTTGCCCTTGGATGCGGCCGCCTGGTCCCGCAAGGAATCGGGCGCTTCGAGCAGAAAGAGGCTGAGTTCAACACTGGCGGCCAGCTTCCGCGCATTCTCGCTCAGCCACGCCGCGACATTGGCCGCTTCTTCCAGGGGATAAAAATAACTGCAGCCGTGCATCGCCTGGGGCAGGGCATATAATGTTAAATGATACTTCGTGACCACCCCAAAAAATCCCAGGCCCGCTCCGCGCGCGGCCCAGAAATAATCCGGGTTCTCGTTTTTATTGGCGGTGATTAATCTCCCCTCCGCCGTCACGAGTTCGACCGCCTCGACGCTCGCCGAGCCGTGACCCCAGGTGCTTGGATTCCAAGGCAGCCCGCCGCCGAGCAGGTAGCCGCTCAATTTCACCTGCGGACAGTGGCCGCTCGGAAAGGTCAGCCCCTGCGCATTGAGGATTTTTTGCGTGTCCCGGTTGCTGATGATCGGCTGCACCACGGCCCGGCGCGCCGCGGCGTCAATCGAGATGACCCGGTTCAAGTTCGCCAGGTCAATCAGCACGCCGCCGTTCCGCAAGGTCGGCTGGCACCAATTATGGCCGCCGCCGCGCACGACCACTTTCAATTTCTGGGCCCGCGCAAATAAAATGGCGGCGATGACATCCTGCTCGTCGTTCACGCGGACGAGGACGTGCGGGGCGCGTGCGGGAATCAGGCGGTTCCACAAATCCCCATGGAGCAATTCCGTAAAATTCGGATCGCCGGCCGTGGCGACGACGCCTTTGCAGGCTTTTTTGAGGGCGGAGAGATCCATGGAAATATTTTCCGCAGTGACAGCGGCGTGGCCGGAGTTTCCCAGCAGCACCCCGCCGGCCGCGGCGAGCGAGCCAGCCACAAAACGCCGCCGCGAGCTGGGATTTTCTTCGGGCATGAGTGCAAATCGCCCGCGGCCTGGCCGGGCAACGGTGCGTGGAGATGAGGTTGACCGCCAGGGGTGCGCCTTCAATCCTCAATTTCCTCCGCCCACTTCAACCGTCGATGAGGCGGTAACCGATGCCGAGGTCGGTTTTGAGATGCTTGGGCCGGCCGGGATCGGCTTCGAGCTTTTCGCGCAAATGCGTCATATACACGCGCAAGTATTGCGTGTTGCTTTCCGCGTTGGGGCCCCAGAGTTCGCGCAGAATCTGGCGGTGGGTGACGACTTTCCCGCGATGCTGCACGAGCAATTGCAAAAACGCATATTCCTTGGCGGTCAGGTGCACTTCCGCGCCCCGGCGGCGCACCGTGCGGGCGGCCTGGTCCACCTCGACTTCGCCAAACTGCACGATGGCGGGCTCGGTCGACGTTTGCGCCCGCCGCAGGATGGCGCGCAGGCGGGCCAGCAATTCGCGCGCGCTAAACGGCTTGGACAAATAATCGTCCGCTCCGGCATCCAGCGCGGCAATCTTGTCCGCCTCGGCATTGCGCACGGAAAGAATGAGGATGGGCACCTTCGTCCACTCGCGCAAACGTTGGACTATTTCCAGACCGTTTAGGTCCGGCAGGCCGAGGTCCAGCACGACCGCATCGGGCGGCTGCACCGCGACCTCATTCAAGCCGAGCTGGCCATTTTCCGCTTCGCGCACGCGGTAGCCCTCGGCCTCCAGGGTGATGCGCAGGAGGCGGCGAATTTGCACTTCGTCGTCGATGACCAGAACCAGGGGTTGAGGCGCGCGCGTCATTCAGGCGGGGCATTCTGGGCCGGCGCGTGCGGAAGGTAAATGGTGAATCGCGCCCCGCCGCCGGGATTTTCATCCGCCACCAGTTCGCCGCCCTGGGCCGCCACAAATCCGCGCACGATGGGCAGCCCCAGGCCGAGGCCGCCGGCGCGCGCGCTGTCGCCCCGCTCGAATTTTTGAAAAAGTTTGTCGCGCATCGGCGCGGGCAGGCCGGGCCCGCCGTCCGCCACGACGAAGGCCACGCGCTGGCCGTTGCGTTCGAGATTCGCGGTCACCACGACCCGGCAGCCGGCGGGGGTGTGTTGGGCCGCGTTGAGCAACAAATTCGCCAGCGCCTGCACCATCAGTGCCTGATCGGCCAGCACGGTGGGCAGGTTCTCGGCGACGGTCAACGTCAGCGGATGCCCGGCGAGGGCGTCGCGGGTGTCGTCGAGCGCGGCGTTGATCAAGTCGCGGGCATCGTGCCAGTCGAGGTTGGGGCGGAGCACGCCGGACTCCAGGCGCGTTTGGTCGAGCAAATTGCCCACGAGCCGGTTCAGGCGCTTGGCGGCCGTGCGGATTTCCGTGACGAGATGCTCGCGCGTCCCGGTGTTGGCGTTGGGCAGATTTTCCGCGGCGGCGGTGATGACGGCCAGGGGCGTGCGCAATTCGTGCGAAACACTGTCGAGCAGGGCGCGGTGGAGTTTTTCCGATTCGGCCAATAATTTTTCCCGTTCGCTCGACGCCCGCAAGTCCTCGCGCTCGACAATCAGCGCCAATTGCCGCGCAAACGCCTCGAGCAAATCGCGCTGGGCCATGGTCAGGGTGGCCGTCGCGGGCAGTTGGACGCCGAGCACGCCGACCGCCCGGTCCTCGCGCACGAGTGCGACATAATGGGCGGCGCTGGAGGGGAGCGTGTCGGTAAAGCGTCCGGCACTGCGGCGATTGCGGAAAACCCATTCGGCCACGCTGCTCTCCTTGGCATCCGGCACAAAACTGCTGGCGAAGTGGGAATGAAAATGGCCGCCCGCTTCGTCGGTCAGAAACAAAGCCGTCTGGGCTCCGAACAAATCATCCACCTGGCGCAGCGCGGCAAAGGCCGCCTCGTCGAGCGTTTTGGCCTCGGCCAGCGCGCGGGTCAGTTGCAGGAGGGCGGTCGCGCGTTCCTCGCGCAGGCGCTCATTGGCGGCTTGGGCGCGAATCCGGGCCGTCAGTTGCCCCGCGACCAGGGCGACGACGAAATAGGTCGCGAACAATATCAAGTCCTCCGCCTTGCTGATGATAAAAGTGTAGCGCGGGGGGATGAAAAAGAAATTCCAGCACAACGCGCTCAAAATGCCGGCCAGCAGCACCGGCCAGCGGCCCACGCGCAGGCTCAGGGTAATCACGGCTAGCAGAAAAATCAGGCCCACGGAGAGGTAATATTCCGTCGGCAGCAGCCAGCCGGCCGCCGTGATGGCGGCGACGGTGCCGACCGCGACGCCGTATTCCTTGGGATCCGTCTGCACCACCTCGCCCAAGTGCAGCCAGGTCCGTTCCCGCACGTCGTGTTCGGCGGGCACCACATAAATATCGATGTTGCCGCCCTGGCGGATGAGGCGGTCCACCAGCGTGCCGCCGCGCAAAAACTCCAGCCACCGATGGCCGCGCGGCTTGCCGACGACGATTTGCGTGGCGTTGTGCTGGAGGGCCGCGCGCACGAGGGCCGCGGCAATGTCTTGGTCACGCGTAAGAATGACCTCGGCCCCCAGTTCGCGCGCGAGGCGGAGATTTTTATCGAGTAAAAGCTGCTCCTCGGTGGACAGCGGCACGGAGGTTTCCACGTGCACGGCGCACCACGCCGCACCCTGGGCGGCGGCGAGCCGGCGCGTCCAACGCACGAGCTGCGTGGAAAACGGGCTCGGCCCCACCGCGACCAGCAGCCGCTCGCCACTGCGCCACACGGTCTGTTTGCTGGCCGGGGCGCGCATGGTGCGCAATTGGTGGTCCACCCGCTCGGCGGTGAAGCGCAGCGCCAGTTCGCGCAACGCCGTGAGGTTCGATTCCTGGAAAAAATTCTCGCGCGCCGCCACCGCGCGCTGGCCGAGGTAAACCTTGCCCTCGCGCAAACGCTCAAGGAGCCGCTCGGTGGTGAGGTCGATGAGTTCCAGTTCGTCCGCCAAATCGAGCAGCGAATCGGGCACGGTTTCGTGCACCGGCGCGCCGGTGATTTGGTGCACGGCGTCGGCGCGCGACTCGACATGCTGGATGTTCAACGTCGTGTAAACGCCGATGCCCGCCTCGAGCAGATCCAGCACATCCTGCCAGCGTTTCGTGTGGAGGGAGCCCGGCGCGTTGGTGTGGGCCAGTTCATCCACGAGCACGAGCTGCGGCTTGCGGGCGAGGATGGCCGGCAAGTCCATTTCGGTGATCATCGTGCCCTTGTAGGCGACTTCCCGGCGCGGGATGACAGTGAGGCCGGCGAGGACGGCCTCGGTTTCCACGCGACTATGTGTTTCCACCAAACCCACCACGACATCCACCTTGGCCAGCCGCTCCTGCTGGGCGGCCCGCAACATCGAATGCGTTTTGCCCACGCCGGGGCACATGCCCAAAAAGACCTTGAGCCGGCCGCGCTTGGCGCGGGATTCCTCCTCGCGCAGCTTGGCGAGGATGGCATCGGGATTGGGGCGTGTAGCCTGGGCATCCATAAATTTGGTGGTGGGCCCGTCGCGAATTTGATCCAGTGCTTACAGTGAAATCGGGAAAACACCGAGACCTAAATGGGCGGCGGGCGCAGCCTTAACCGCGCAGGGGAGCGCACGATATCACCGCGCCCATGGTGGCCAGCCAGACCGCCGAGGCCGCGAACAGCACCCGCCACAGTTTTCGCTCCGCGCGCACTTTGTCCTGCGGATCCGGCAACAGCCAGGAATAATCCACCTTCCAACGCGCGCCCAGGAAACCGCCCGGGCCGGCCAGCGGCTGCCACTGGTAGTGGTCGGGAATGAATCCCTCCGCCACCAGCCGGCGAATGAAGCGGATTTTTTGCTCTTCGTTTAACGTGTTGCGCGAGGCGCGGATGAGAACGTGGTCGGACGTTTGCTCCACCCGCAGCAGCGTGTCGAAGCGCGGCAGGTGGAACTGGTAAACCGGCGGATCCTGGAGGGCGGTTTTCATGACGGGGAGGATTATCATGGTTGAAAAGTGGACAGGGTGGGGTCGCAGCGCGAAATTTGCCCTTACGCGCACCAGGATAAAAAGGCCTCCGCGCTGCGCGCCGGCAGCACGGGCCGGGCGTGCTGAAAGGTAAGCGGCACCCGGTCGACGACCAATAATACCGCCTGTTTTTCCTCCTGGCCCGGCGACAAAATCCAGACCGGGCAGGGCGCCCGGCGCAAGACCTGGCGGGCGGTGTTGCGATGCAGCCACCGCAGCCACGACGGGCAGGCGTGCGCGGCCATGAAAATTCCCGCGGCCTGCAGGTGGTCGGCGGTTTGCAGAATCAGATCCACGGGCTCGCCTGCTTCGACCATAATTTCCCACGGCACGCCGGGGTCGGCATCCTCGGCGAGTTCGCGCAAAAATTTATTCGCCTCCAGCCTCAGCTGGTCGGCGTCGGACGAGGGCGAAATATCCGCTCCCTCGTCCATCCGATTCCCTGGCACTGCATGGAACAGGACCAGCGAAGCGCCGAGCCTTTCGGCCGTGCGAGCCGCCATGAGCAATGCCGCCTTGGATCCCGGCGACCGGCTCAGTGGAACCAGGAGCTTGCGAACATTCATGGGGTTTTCGCCGCGACCGGCGCTTCATGGTCGAGTTCAACATTCAACCGCAGGACGTTGACGCCCGCTTCACCGAACACCCCCAGGTCACGGCCTTCAGTATTGGTCGCGATGAGCGCCTGCACTTTTTCCAGAGGCAGATTGCGGGCCTTGGCGACGCGCGGCGCCTGGAGGGCCGCGTTGGCCGCGCTGATGTGCGGATCCAGTCCACTACCGGAACGGGTGACGGCGTCCGCGGGCACGGCGTCCGTGTCCTTCAACCCATTGGTTTTGCGGTAAGCGGCGACGAGGTCCTTGATGCCGTCGAAATTGCCGGGATCATCCCGGTCCTTGCCTTGGGCGTCCTTGGCATGGACCCCGTTGGCCAGCTTGTCGCTCGTGGGCCCAAGGTTGGTGCCGGAGGAACCGGTGGCATCGTAGCCCGCGCCGGCGGCGGAAGGCCGGGGCTGGAAGTATTTGTCGCTGGTGAAGCTTTGCGCGAGCAGCGTGGAACCCCGCACCGTCCCATCCTTGTCCACGACGAGCGAGCCGTTGGCCTTGGCCGGAAAGATGACTTGCGCGGCACCCCACACGACGACGGGATAGACGCCGCAGCAGAGCAGCCCGAGCACGACAGTAAGGAGCAGCGAAGTTTTAAGATCGATGAGGAAGTTTTTCATGGCGTTAAACGAGATTGATGGAAGTGATGAGGATATCGATGGCCTTGATGCCGATGAACGGCACGAGAATGCCACCCAGGCCGTAGATGAAGAGGTTCCGCCGCAGCATCGCCGCCGCGCCCATGGGCCGGTAGGCCACGCCGCGCAGCGCCAGCGGGATGAGGGCAATGATGACCAGCGCGTTGAAAATCACCGCGCTCAGAATCGCGCTCAGCGGCGAGACCAGGTGCATGATGTTCAACGGCGCAATCGCCGGAAACATCCCCACCATCATGGCGGGGATGATGGCGAAGTACTTCGCCACGTCGTTCGCAATGCTGAAGGTCGTGAGCGCGCCGCGCGTGATGAGGAGCTGCTTGCCGATTTCGACAATCTCGATGAGTTTCGTCGGATTGCTGTCAAGGTCCACCATGTTGCCGGCTTCCTTGGCGGCCTGCGTGCCGGTGTTCATGGCGACGCCGACATCCGCCTGCGCGAGGGCCGGGGCGTCGTTCGTACCGTCGCCCGTCATGGCGACGAGGTGGCCGTTCTCCTGCTCGGCGCGGATGCGCTCCAATTTCATTTCCGGCGTGGCCTGCGCGAGGAAGTCGTCCACGCCCGCTTCGGCGGCGATGGCGGCGGCGGTCAGCGGATTGTCACCGGTGATCATCACGGTGCGGATGCCCATGCGGCGCAATTCCGCGAAACGTTCCTTGATGCCGCCCTTGACCACGTCCTTGAGGTAAACGACGCCGAGGACGATGTTGTTTTCCGTGACCACGAGGGGGGTGCCGCCCAAACGGGAAACGTCGTTCACCGCGACCGAAATCTCACTCGGGAAGCGCCCGCCCAACTGCTCGATCCAGGCCTGCACGCTTTGTGCGGCGCCCTTGCGAATGCAGCGCGCGGGCTGGCCATCGAGCGCCACGATGTCCACGCCGCTCATGCGGGTTTGCGCGGTGAAGGGCACAAACGTCGCGTGGGGCGCGGCCAGTTCGCGGGCGCGCAAATTGTATTTGGATTTCGCCAGCACCACGATGCTGCGGCCCTCGGGCGTTTCGTCCGCCAGGGAGGCCATTTGCGCGACTTCCGCGAGGCGTTCCGCGGCGATGCCCGGGGCCGGAATGAATTCCGTGGCCTGGCGGTTGCCGAGCGTGATGGTGCCGGTTTTGTCCAGCAGCAGGACGTCGATGTCGCCCGCCGCTTCCACGGCGCGACCGCTCATGGCGAGGACGTTGCGCTGGAGCAGGCGGTCCATGCCGGCGATGCCGATGGCGCTCAACAGGCCGCCGATCGTCGTCGGAATCAGGCACACCAGCAACGCGATGAGCGAGGTGATGGAAAAGACGACGTTGGCATAATCGCCGTACGGCTTGAGCGCGATGATGACGAGCAGGAAGATGAACGTCAGCGCCGAGAGCAAAATCGTCAGCGCGATTTCGTTCGGCGTTTTTTGGCGCGTCGCACCCTCGACCAGGCTGATCATGTGGTCGAGAAAACCTTCGCCGGGATTCGCCGTGATGCGGATGAGCAAGGTATCCGACAGCACGCGTGTGCCGCCAGTGACCGCGCTGCGGTCGCCGCCCGCTTCCCGGATGACCGGCGCGGATTCGCCCGTGATGGCCGATTCGTCCACGCTGGCGATGCCCTCGATGACCTCCGCGTCCCCGGGAATCAGCTCCCCGGCAATCACATAAACGACATCCCCCTTCACCAAGTGTGCGGCATTCACGCGCTCGAGCGCGCCGTCCTTGGTGCGGCGGTTCGCAAACAGTTGCTGCCGCGACGCGCGCAACGCGCGGGCCTGGGCCTTGCCGCGGCCTTCCGCGACCGCCTCGGCGAAATTCGCAAAGACCACGGTGAACAACAGCCACAGGGCCACTTGCAACACGTAGCCGAACGGCTCCTTCGTCGTGAACAATTGCAGGAAGGAAAGGATGGCTCCGAGCAGGGTGACGAACATCACCGGGTTCTTGAATTGCTGGCGCGGGTCCAGCTTCACGAACGAATCGGCGACGGCCTTCAGCATGATCTGGCGGTCAAACAGGGAAATGGCTTTGGCGCTCATGGGAAATAAGTGGAGTTGAAATGGTGTTAGAACAAAGTGCCGGCCTGCATCAGAAAGTGCTCAATGATCGGGCCCATCGCCAGGGCCGGCAAAAAGGTCAGCGCGCCGACGAGCAGCACCGTGCCAATCAGCAGCACCACGAAGGTGCCGCCCTCGGTTTGAAACGTACCCGCGCTGGCGGGGATGAGTTTCTTGCCGGCCAGATTTCCGGCCAGCGCGAGAATCGGCACAATCATCAGGAACCGGCCAATCAGCATCGCAAGGCCGAGCGTGGTGTCCCAATGCGGATCGCCATTCGAGGGATTCGCGGTCAGGCCCGCGAATGCGCTGCCGTTGTTGCCGACGGCCGAACTGTAGGCGTAAAGGATTTCCGAAAAGCCGTGCGGGCCGGCATTGTTCAAGCCCGCCTGGCCCCAGTCGGTGACCGCCGCCCAGGCGGTGAAGCCGAGAATGGTCGAGGCCAGGACCATGAGCACGAGCATCACGAGCTTCACATCGTAAGCCTCGATTTTCTTGCCGAGATATTCCGGCGTGCGGCCGACCATCAGCCCCGCGATAAAGACCGCCAGCACGACGAAAATGAGCATCCCGTACAGGCCCGCGCCCACGCCGCCAAAGATGACTTCGCCGGTCTCGATGTTGAACAGCGGCACCAGCCCGCCGAGCGGCGTGAAGGAATCATGCATCGAATTCACCGCGCCGCAGGAAGCGTCGGTCGTGATGGTGGCAAACAGTGCGGAATTGAAGATGCCGAAGCGCACTTCCTTGCCCTCCATGTTGCCGTCCGCCGCCGCGACCCCGAGTTTTTGGTGAATCGGATTGCCAACGGCCTCGGCTTTCCAGGCCACGAGCACGCCCGCGACAAAGAGCAGGAACATCGCGCCCCAGATGGCCCAGCCGTGGCGCTGGTTTTTCACCACGCGGCCGAGATAATAAGTCAGCGCGCTCGGCAGCGCGAAAATGGACAGCATCTGGATGAAATTCGACAGCGGTGTCGGATTTTCAAAGGGATGCGCGGCGTTGGCGTTCACATACCCGCCGCCGTTGGTGCCGAGCATCTTGATGGCAATTTGCGACGCGACCGGACCTTGCACGATGGATTGGGTGTCCACGATTTTGTCCACCATCACGGGCTGGTCCACCATGACCGGTTTGCCCGCGGCGTCTTTCACCGGCTGGTTTTTGTCGTCGAGTTTTGCGACAGACGTGGTGACGGGATTGCCCTTGTCATCGGTCTTTTGCACCGAAGTCGTGTAGGGTTCCAGCACCTTGGCGTCGGTGTAGGGTTTGAAATTTTGAATGATACCCTGCGACACGAGAAACAGGGCAAACATCACGCAAAGCGGGATGAGCAGGTAGTAAGTCAGGCGCGTCACATCCACCCAGAAGTTGCCGATGGTCTTGGTGGACTGCCGCGCGATGCCGCGCACCAGCGCCGCCGCAATGGCAATGCCCGACGCCGCCGAGGTGAAATTGTGGATGGTCAGCGCGACCATCTGCGAGAAATACGACATCGTCGCTTCGCCCACGTAGCTCTGCCAGTTGGTGTTCGTGGTGAAGCTGACGGCGGTATTAAACGCCAGATGCGGCGCCAATCCCGCGAGATGCTGCGGATTGAGCGGCAGTTGGTCCTGGAAACGCAGGATGAAATAAGTCCACAGCACGCCCACGAGGCTGAACGCCAGGAGGGAAATCGTGTAGCCCAGCCAGCCCTGTTCGCGGTCGGCCTCGACACCGCAGATTTTGTAGGTCAGCCGCTCGAAGGGCCGTACCACCGGGTCGAGCCAGGTGCGTCCACGCGCGTCCAGCACCTGCACGAGATAGAGCCCGAGCGGCTTGGTGATAAGGAGCAGCGCGCCCACGTAAAGGGCGAATTGCAGCCAGGGATTGGTGTTGTTCATGGCGGGCGTAAGTTAGAATTTCTCCGGGCACAGCACCGCCACCACCAGATAGATGAGGCAGGCCAGGGAGAGGAGACCGATGAGGATGATTTCCATGGGAAGGTGAAGTTGAGTGGTAATACGAACTAGCGCACTTTTTCGCAAAAGTAGGCATAGCCGACGGCGAGGACGAAGAACCCCACCGAGATCAGGATGAAAACGTAGTCGTTCATGGTGTGGAGGAAAGGAAGCGGCTGCTGTACGTCACGCATCCTACTCTCATTCCCGGCCTTTGCCTAATTAAGGACACCCCCATTCGCATTAAAACGGCATAAATACCCGGGCACGGCCTCAGGGCGGCCACCCGGCGGACCCGCCAAAATCCCCTTGTTGCGGGCATGATTTTCCGCTGCAATGAAGGGCGCATTACCCCTTGCCGCCGGCCTTCAGGCCCGGCTTTTTCCCCATGAAGTTTTTGCCCCTCTCCGTGTTTCGCGCGGCCAGCGCGAGCGTATTCATTATTCTCTGCGGTGGCGCTGTGGCCAGCGCGCAGACCTCGACGCCCGCGGCGGTGGCCCCGGCCGCCTCAGTGGCGCCCGCCGCGTCTGCCCCGGCGGCGGCTTCTTCTGCGACTGCCCCCGCGACCGCCACTGCCCCGACGGCTGGACGTGGCCGCGGCGGGGCGATGCCGGCCAACCCGGCGTTGCCGACGATTTGGATTATCGGTGACTCGACCGTGTTGAACGGCCAGGGCACCGGTTCCAACGGCCAGTGGGGCTGGGGCGATAAAATTGCGCCTTTTTTCGATTTGCAGAAAGTCAACGTCGTCAACCGCGGCGCAGGCGGCACGAGCAGCCGGAGTTTTTACACGGGCAACTGGCCTCGCATTTTGCCCAACCTTAAGAAGGGCGACTACCTGCTCATCCAGTTCGGCCACAACGACAACAACGGCGTCTTCACCGATGCCGGCGGTTACCGCGCTTCGCTCAACGGCGTGGGTGACGATACGCAGCAGGTCACCAGCCGCTCTGGCCAGCCCGAGACCGTGCACACGTTCGGCTGGTACCTGAAGCAATATGTGACCGAGGCCCGCGCGCAGGGCGCGACGCCCATCCTTTGCTCGCTCATCCCGCGCAAAATCTGGGAAGACGACGGCAAGTTGATGCGTCATAACGACAAGTATTTCGATTACGCCGGTTGGGCCGCGCAGGTAGCGAAGGACAATCAGGTGCCCTTCGTGAACCTGCACGAAATCACCGCGCGCAAGTACGAGGCCATGGGGCCGGCCAAGGTCGAGCCGCTCTTTGTGCCCGTGCCCACCGAGCACACGCACACGAATCTGGAAGGCGCCATCATCAACGCCGAATCCGTCATCGGCGGCCTGAAGGCGCTCAAAGACGACCCGCTGGCCAATGATTTTTCCGCGCAGGGGCAGGCCATTCCCGTGGCCGATGTAAGCCAGCCCGCCCCGCCGCCGGCGGTGATACCCAAGACTGACGCCGCGAAACCGGCGGCGGCCCCAGGCGCGTCGGCTGGTTCGACTCCTGCAACTTCTTCCGCTCAATAACGTTTTGCTTCAATGCACTCCATGAAAACCTCCCTTGTTGTTTTAATTCTCTGCTGCGCCATGGTCGCCCGCGCCCAAACCGCCTCATCGACTCCGGCCGCCACTCCCGCCGCCGCCACTGGGCCGGCTGCCGCTCCTCCCGCGGTCACCGCGGACGCTCCCGTTTATCCCGCGAATATCACGACCATCGAAGCCACCACCAAGGCCGGTATCCTGGGTATCCGCGCCGGGGATATTCCGCGTTACACGCAAACCGGCCCGATTCCCAATCCCGCACCCGCGCGCCTCGGCGTCCTGCCGCCTTTCCCGCACGATGCAAAATTGCCGACGATTTGGACCATCGGCGACTCGACCGTGCGCACCGGCATCAACGGCACCGGCGACGACAAAGTGGGGCAGTGGGGCTGGGGCACGCCGCTCGTGGCCTATTTCGATCCGAAAAAAGTCAACGTCGTGAACCGCGCCGTGGGCGGCACGACGGCCATGAGCTTCTACAACGGCCAGTGGAAGGCCATGGTTAATTTGCTCAAGCCGGGCGACGTGGTCATCCTGCAATTCGGCACCAACAGCGGTCGCGGCGAAGTCGAAAGCGTCTCCGGTACCGACAGTTTCGGCTCCTTTATCCAGGCCTACATCACCGACACGCGCGCGAAAGGGGCCACGCCCGTCGTCTGCTCGCTCATCCCGCGCAACGGGCGCGACAGCAGTGGCAAAATCAACCGCAACGCCAACACCCAGGCCGGTTGGGCCAGGCAAGTGGCGGCCGCCGAAGGCGCGGGCTTCATCGACCTGAACGAACTCGTCGCGCGCAAGTACGACGCCTTGGACAAGGCCGCGGTGGACGACCTTTTTTCCGGCTCGCCGCACACCAGTTGGACTGGCGCGGTCGTCAATGCCGAGACGGTCATCTCCGGCCTCAAGGCGCTGAAGAACGACCCCGTCGCCGCGTATTACGTTCCGCAGGTCAAAGAGATCGCCCCGGCGCCGGATTTGAGCACGCCCGCTGGGGATGCGGCAAAAACTGAGGGAGCGGCGGCGGCGAGTTCCGCTTCTCCGGCTTCCTCGACAGCCCCGGCAGCGACACCGACCGCGCCGGCGAAATAACGCTTACGGTCCGGTGGAGTTGACCACCACGCCGTCCTTGAATTCGACGGTGTGGACCGCTTCCGTCTTGGTTTCCTCAGTTACCGGAGTCAGGAAAAAGACGTCGCCCGTGCGGTGTTTTTGAAAGTAATACCATTTCCACAGTTCGTTGCCGTTATCCTGCCGGACGCGCTCGCTCGGCTGGCCGAGGAGGCCGGTGACGAATTCCTTGGATTGGCCGGGACCAATTTTGGCGAAAGTATCGGCGGAGATGTCCTGGCCGGTCGAGGTAGTCACGTCGTTCTTCAAGGACGAACAACCGGGCAGTCCGGAACTGAGCAGGCTGGCGAAAAGTAAAACAAGGAGACGGTGGCTGTGAGAAAATTTCATAAAGAACGGAAATATTTTTGGCAAAAATGGAAAAAAGAGTGAGACGAAGGAAAAGGGCGGGGGTTGAATGAGGCCGGGTTTTAGGTGACCGCGAGTACGCCACCGCCTAGCTAGACGGAGTTTTGGTCACGACACGATACTTCATTCCTTCGCCGCTTCGCGCAGAAAATCGGCGAAATTCAATAGCACGTCCTGTAGCAGGACATCGGACGGATGGCCGCCGCCGTTAAGCAGCACTGCCGCCGCCGTCCGGTAGCGTGGCACGAGCACGACCAGTACGGTCTGGTTGTCCTGGGTGCCCACACGTGCCACGAGTTCGACGCCGCGGTAAAATTGGCGAATCCAGCCCATGCCCCATTGCTGTTCACCCACCACTTTTTCCGGGGCCCAGCGCTGCTTCATGAGCGTTTCGCTCACGAGCCTCTTGCCGCCGGGCGCGAGGCCGCCGCTGATTTCCAACTGCAACCATGCCGCCAAATCCGTGGCCGAGGCGCGCAGGCCGCGCGCGGGCAGCAGGGCGCCCCCATTCGCGCCGGAGCTGGCGGGCGTGGGTTGCCAGCCGCCGGCAACTTGCGTGTGACCCACGGCGTCGTCATCCGCCGGGGTGGACGAGGGCGGGCCAAAACTGGCGCGTTTCATCGCGAGGGGATCGAGCAATTCCTTCGTCGCCAGCGCCACGTAATCAACCGGCAAACCGGCGGGCAGTTGGCGTGCGTTATTGGCCGCCATGGTGGCGAGGTAGCCGGCAGCCGCGGCGCTGGTTTCGCTGTAGCTGAAAGTGCCACCGGGCTGCGCCAGCACGGGCACTTGCGCGAGCACGGTGAACAAATCCGCCGGCGTCGCCGCGGGCTTGCGCAAGGTCTCATCCGCATAATCCGGCACGCCCGCGGTCATGAACAACAATTGCCGCAAGGCGGCCGTGCGCGAGGCATCGGCGTCGGAGAGTTTGAAATCGCCCCAGCAACGCCACGCTGGCAAGTCCAGATCGATGATCTTTTCGTCCGCGAGCTTGGCCAGCAGGAGGGAATTGAATGCTTGCGTCACAGGCCCGAGCGCGAAGCGGGTGTCCGGAGTCAACGGGATAGATCCCGCGACACTCGTGCGGTTGCCAAAAGCCTCCAGCAAAAGCACGCGCCCGGGCTGCACCATCGCCACCGCGAGGCCGGGAAGGCCGGAATCCTTGCGGGCTCCGGCCAGGTAATCGCGAAAGGATTTTACCTGGTCGTCACCCAGCGCGACCGGCGTGCGGCCGGACGGCGCGGCGGGAGTGTCAGTCACAATCACTTGGCCGGGTGCGGTAGACGAACTTGTTGCGCTTTCCGCCGGACGGGCCGGGGCGGCCGTCAGGAGCATCGTCGTAAAAATCAGCCATCGACCCGGAATGGAAAAGGATGACATGAGCAAGAGGACGAAAAAATTTAATACTGGCGCTCGGCGATTTGGGCGGCGGTGGCGGGCTGGGCGTCGCCGAGGGCGGCCTTTTCCGGCACGGGCAAATCCGCGAGCGTGGCGCCGGATTTGGAATAAACCTTTGCCACTTTTTTGGTTTCTGTGCCAAAGACGAACACGAGGCTGTCCACCTCCGGCCGGTCCCACCAGGCGGCGTCCGGCAATTGCAAAAGGTCCCAGGCGTCACCCTGGGTCGGTGGGACGGCGTCGTTCAATTCCGCCGGCCCGTGGCCCGCCAGTTGAATGACATAGAACGAATCCTTGCGGTTCGCCATGGCGTACGGCGGTTCGCCCGCGGAGTGCAGCAGCTTGTGGTCCTTGTCGAACGCGTACCACTGGGCCTGGAGCGCCGAGGCTGGGAAAGGTTGCTTCACCCCCAGCGAAAGGCGGAAATAGTCGCGATCCGGTGTCGCTTCCCCGGTGCGCGGGCGCAGGCGGACCACCTCGGGCAGGGCGAACAGGTCGGTGGCCGACTGGTCGGTGTACAATTCCTGGCCGGAATAGTCCGCGTATTTGTCCCGCGCCACGAGCGCTTTTTCCGGAAAATCAAAATCGCGCCAAGAACCGGATGGGAAAACGGTGGCCACCGTCTGTTGGTCGTTTCCGACCACGGCGACGGCGTAAGCCGCGACCCGCACGGTGGGATCTTGCAGGGGCAGCAAAACCATGAAAGTGCGACCCGGCTTAATGTCGCTCGTCGGCAGGAAGGCCGTGGTTTCCCCATCACGCACCGTCAACGTGGAAGCCGGAGGCGGGAGCGGGAAACTCCGTCGCGTGTGGTCGGGGTTGTAAAAATAAACATTGGCGTATTCGAGCGGGCCGGCGTCGTTGTTGCGCAGCGTCAGCGGAATGCCCAGGTAGGTGTTGGGATAGCCCTTGCCCGGCAGGGGCCGCAGGCGCAGCACTCGCGGTTCATCCACCACAAAGGACCGGCCGTAGGATGAGAGCTTGGCGGTGGGCGGTGGCACCTCGCCTTGGCCCACGGGCTGATTTTCCTGCCATTCGCGCACGAGCAATTGGTCGGAGGCGACCAGATTATCCTGCGCGAGCGTAAAGGTGCGCCCGTCAGACCGCCGAAAGGTGACTTCGCCCTCGTAGGTGCTGAGGATGGCAGCGTCGTAGCGGCGGCCATCCTGGTCCGTCCACAGGTGGTTGTTGTCGTTCGTGGCGGCCAAACTCAGGCTGGCGGCCAGCAAAATCACCGCGGCCCGCCAATGCGACGCGCCAGCAGCGACCCATCCAGCGTTCATCGTTACAACAGCGGAAAGGCTAGGCTTTTTTGTCCGCACTGACGGATTCCTCGATATGGACCGTGGTGCTCGGGGCGCTCGCGGTCGTGGCCAGGCGGCGGCGCACTTCTTCGTCGACCCGTTTGCGAATCGCATCCTCTTCGGCCATCTTCTTGCGGTCCTCTTCGTCGACGGCCGTGCGAAAATTGTCCTCCACCTCCGAGGCGGCTTTCTTGAATTCGCGCATGGACTTGCCGAACGACCGCGCCAGCTCGGGCAGGCGTTTCGCGCCGAAGAGCAACAGCACCACGAAGAGAATCAGGATGATTTCCGGCGTGCCGAGCGGCCCGATGGCCAAAACTGGGGTGATGGTATTCATAGACATAGTATTGGACTCTTTCCGCCTCCTGTAAACCCTGAAATACCGCCTGGGTTCCCTGCCTCCGTTCTTGCAAAAACGGCAGTCGGGCGATAATTACATTGTTATCCGGGGTTTAACTTTCCCACCCACTTTCCCTTTCCTCCATGAGCGCCACTCCCGCCAAGACCATCCCCGCGCCGCGGGTCAAAGAAGCCTTGCAGCGCCTGAAAACCAACATTGGCAAGGTCATCCGCGGCAAGGACGCGGTGATCGACCAGGTGCTCATCGCGCTCGTGGCCGGCGGTCACTTGTTGCTGGAGGACCTGCCTGGCCTCGGCAAAACCACCCTCGCTTACTGCCTGGCCCGCTCAATTGACTGCCAGTTCTCCCGCATCCAGTTCACCAGCGATCTGCTGCCCAGCGACATCCTCGGCGTGTCGATTTACGACGAACAGCGCAAGGAATTCGTCTTTAAGAAAGGCCCCCTGTTCGCGAACATCGTGCTGGCCGACGAAATCAACCGCACCACGCCCAAGACGCAGTCCAGCCTCCTCGAGGTCATGGATCGCGGCAAGGTCTCCATCGATGGCCAGACGTTTTCCGTCGGCGCGCCGTTCATGGTGTTCGCCACGCAAAATCCGGTGGACTACGAGGGCACCTTCCCGCTGCCGGAGAGCCAGATGGACCGCTTCCTGATGCGGCTGCAAATGGGTTATCCCGAGTTTGCGCACGAAATGGCCATCTTGCAGTCGGCCACGTCGCGCCGTTCGTACGACCTACTCGACCTCGAGCCCGTCGCCACGCGCGATGAGATTCTCGAAATCCAGCAATACACGCCCGAGGTCTACGTGGAAGATTCCGTCATCGAGTACATTTTAAAAATCGTCGCCGCCACGCGCACCGAGGCCGAGTTCCAGGCCGGCATCTCGACGCGTGGTTCGCTGGCCCTCAAACTCGCCGCCCAGGCGGCCGCCCTTTGCGACGGGCGCGCCTTTGTCATTCCGGCGGACGTGATCCAAGTCGTCAAACCCGTGTGCGTGCACCGGTTGGGCCTCCGCCGCGCGGCGGCGGATTCGTTCGAAGAACGCCGGGTGGCCGACGGCCTGCTGACCCAAATCATCGACCGTATTCCGCAGCCGGTGTGAATCACGGAATTAAAAATTCAAAATTGAATATTCAAAATCGGAACTGGTGGCCCAAAATTCGCGTCCAAGAAATTCGCGCGTATTTTTTGGTCGTCCCCGCCGGCAATTGCGGGTGTGGGATATTTATTGAATTTTCAATTTTCAATTTTGAATAACGATAGCCGCTCCCGTCCATGAGCACCACTTTCGCCGCCGCCCCCTTGTCCCGCGCTGCTGACTGGGCCGACCCGGGCTTTTTTTCCGACCGCGTCGCCCGCTCGACGCGGTTCTGGCGGTTGCTCTGGTTTTTGGTGCTGCCGCCGGATACCCAGCGGACCACGCCGACGCTGGCGGGCGGCCTGCTCGTCGTCGTGGCGTTGGGCCTCGGCCTGGCCGCGTACAATAACGCGAACAACGTTCTTTTCATGGCCTTGTCGCTGTTGCTGTCGAGTTTGGTGCTCAGCGGCGTGATGTCGTGGGTCAATTTTCGCGGCGTGCGCTGGCGGCTCGTGCTGCCGCCGCGGTTTCGCGCGGGCGATTCCGCCCCCTTGCGCATCGATTTGGCCAACGGCAAGAAAATCGTCCCCACCTACAGCCTGCTGTTTCATGCGAACGTCCGCCGTCACGCGCAAAAGCAGCAGTTGTTTCTCCCCGAGCGGTTGGACCCGGGCCAGACCCTTAGCCTGGACTGGATTTTTTCCCCGACCCGCCGCGGCGTGGAAACGGTGGAAGTGGCGGGGGTGGAATCGCAATTCCCGTTTGGCTTTCTGCGCAAGGTGACGGGAGGCGGTGTGCGGCACGACATCCTGATTTGGCCCGCCCGCGTGGATTACGAATTTGCCCCGCCGCACAGCCACCGCGCGCATCATCCGGGCGAAACCCAGCGCCGGCCCGGACCCGGCGCCGACCTTCTCGGCCTGCGCCCCTACCGGCCCGGTGACGCGCCCCGTCTTGTCCACTGGAAAGCGAGCGCGCGTTTGCAGCATCTAGTGGTGCGCCAGACGGGCGAGGAACAGCGCGCGGGTTTTTACTTTGTGCTCGATTCGTTGCGGGCGGTGTGGACGGACGACGCCCAATTCGAGCGCCTGTGCAGTTTCGTCGCCGCCCTCGGCGAAGACTTGTACACGCAGGGCCGCCTGCTGGGTTATTCCATCGACGGCGAACCGGCCCAGCCCATCCAACGCCTCGGCGATTTGCATGGCTTTTTCGACCGGCTCGCACGCCTGGAGCCGGTGGCAAAGTCCCAGCCTCCCATGCTCTCCAAGGGCAACACCATCACTTTCCGGCCGGGTTCCCGGCTCCAAGTCCATGCCTACCTTGACGGCCAACTCGCGGGCACAGCTTAGTCCCGACGAACTGCACCAGCTTCGCTGGCTGCTCGGCCTGGTGCTCGCGCTCCTGGCCTTTTGGACGTTGTTCTCGCTCGACACCGACGCCGTCACGCTGTCGTGGTTGCGGGTGGCCGTGGTGGTGGTGGTGGCGTGCCTGCTGTTTCCGCGCCTGCCGGGGTTCATTCCCGCGTGGATGTGGAAGTATTCGACGCCCTTCGTCATCGCCGCTGTGGTCGCGGATTTTTTGCTGCGCCGGCTCGATATCCTGCCCGCGCTGGTGGAAACCGTGTCCGCCCTGGCATTTTACCGATGCGTGCAATACCGCCGCCGCCGTGAAGACCTCCAATTGGTGCTGCTCTGCCTGTTCATGAGCGTGCTCGCCGGTGTGCTCACGCTCTCGCTGCTGTTTGGTTTTCAGATTTTGCTCTTCGCCGTCATCGCGATGGCGCTGTTGTTCGTCGTCAACCTCGTCGCGCCCACGGCCGCGCGCAGTTTGACGGCGGCCGATTGGAAACATTTTCGCTGGCGGCGGTTCCTGGGGCGCATCTATGGCGTGCTCAATCTGCGTCTGCTCTGTTTGTCCGGCCTGCTGTTCGCCGCGATGGTCGCCGTGAGCACGGTGATTTTCGTGGCCATGCCGCGGTTTAGTTTTGATCGCTCCTTCAGCTTTGCGAAGCTCAAGGGCCACTCCGGTTTCTCGACGAATATTGACTACGGCAAGGTCAACCAGACCGAGTTGGACAATGCCATCGCCTTCCGGGTGGACGTGCCGCCGGATTTGCCGCACCCCGAAAGCATCTTCGACAAAACGCCCTACTGGCGCATGGTGGTTCTGGATCAATACGATGGCGCGCCCACCAATGGTTTCCGCCAGTCCAACGGCCTGATTCCGCACTCTCCCGCCTTTGCGGACGCCAAAAGCCCCATTTATCAAAAGGGCGCGCATTATTATAACCCGAGCTTCCAGTCGTCGGAGGAACTCACCAAGCCCGGCGTCTGGGTTTTGTATCTCGAAGGCGATGTGAGCGAATACCTCCCGGTGCTGGGCTCCTTTCAGTCGCTGGTGTTCAATGCGCCCCAGTCTTTTTCCGCCAACAACACCCTGCGGACGGTCCGCCTCGAGGAAGTGCCGACCACCGCCATCGGCTACAAAATCGATAAGATGGACATCGGCGACTATTTTCCCGTCATCGATGAGGACGAGAAGAACGCCCTGAACGGGCTGAAGGAATCGCGCACCGGGAGCTTGCTTTCACAGGGTTATCCCAACACGACCCTCGCCTTGCCCAAAAACGACGACGACTACAATTACCTGAAGCAGGCCGTGGACGAATTGCGCCACGGCGAAGCCGATAAGAGCGCCGAGGACTTTAAATACAAAGCCATCAAATACCTGCTGGCCAACCACGCGTATTCCTTGACGACCCAGCCCGTGCCGCCGGGCTACACCGGCGATGCGCTGGTGTATTGGCTGAAGAAAAAGGGCTCGAACCAGGAAGGCGGCGGCTGGTGCGAACACTTCGCCGGGGCCTTCGCGCTCCTCGCCCGGGCCGCCGGTTATCCCGCGCGTGTCATCGGCGGCTTCAAGGAGGCCAGCTACAATTCCATCCAAAATTATTACGTCGTCCGGCAAAGCCAGGCGCACGCCTGGGTGGAGATTTACGACCGCGCCAACGCCCGCTGGCTGCGCGCCGATCCGACACCCGGCGGCGAATCGCCCTTCCCCGGCGATAACTCCGCGTTCCTGTCCACGGCCCTCAAAACGGAAAGCGGCTGGAGCGCGCGCATCGACAGTTTGCGGATGCTGTGGTACCGGCGCGTCATCAACTTCGACCAATCCGATCAGGAGGAAGTCGCCAAGGCTGTGGCCCAATTCGGCCGTGACTGGCTGGTATGGATTCGCACCCATGCCTTCGAAACTTGGCAGGCGCTGAAGGCTTGGTTCACCCGGCCGATGGGCTTGTTCCGCTGGGCCGCGGTGGGCGCCGGGCTGCTGGCGCTCGCGGCGCTCTGGCGCTGGCGGCGTATCTGGCAAAACGCCTGGATGCGGCTGAGCGGCTGGGGGCTCTTCGCCAAGATGCAGCGCGAGCATCCGGTCCGGCGCAGTGCCGGCCGCTGGCTGCTGCGCTTTTTGCCGGTGTGGCGCACGCGGGCCGCCGCCCAACCCGCCCCGGCGCGCGGAGACTGGGACGACGTCCGGTACAATCTCCTCGCACTGCGCTACGGTCCGCTGGATGCCCTGCCGGACCCGGCGCAAACGTTCCGCCGCGCGCAGAACCTGTTGCGGGCCGCCCGGCGGGAGCGGTGATGTTGAACTTCCAACATTCAACGTCGAACATTCAATTTTGAATGATCGCCCTGCGCCTTAAGCATTGAAAAAGAAATGCACGAGTCAGCCAGATGAACTAAAATTGAGCGTTGAATGTTCAAAGTTGAACGTTGAATGTTCAAAGCCATGCCCACCCTCGTTTCCTGGAATGTCAACGGCCTCCGTTCGGTTATCGGCAAGGGTTTTTCGTCCTTTCTTGAAAAGAAAAAGCCCGCGGTGTTGTGCTTGCAGGAAATCAAGATCGATGCCGCCAAGCTGGCGGCCCTGCAATTTCCCTACCCGCACCTCTTGTGGCATTCCGCGCAAAAGCCGGGCTATTCCGGCACGGCCATCCTGTCGCACCATAAACCCTTGCGCGTGGTGCGAGACTTGCCGGGCGAACCGCCGCATCCCCTCGAGGGCCGTTTGCTCGCCGCGGAATTTGATGATTTCTGGCTGGTCAATGTGTACGTCCCCAATTCCCAGCGCGAGTTGACGCGCCTGGCCTATCGGCAAAATCACTGGGACCCCGGTTTGCGCAAATATCTCGCCGGCTTGGCGCGTAAAAAGCCCGTGGTGGTGTGCGGTGATTTCAACGTCGCCCACGAACCGATAGACCTGGCCAATCCCCAGGCCAACCGCCGCAACGCCGGCTTCACCGACGAGGAGCGCGCCGGATTTTCCAGTCTGCTCGAGGCCGGCTTCGTGGATACATTTCGGCACCACCATCCGGGCGAGGCGGGACATTATTCATGGTGGACGTACCGCATGAACGCCCGCGCCCGCAACATCGGGTGGCGCATTGATTACTTCCTCGTTTCGCAGGGCTTTCTGCCGCGCGTGAAGAAGTCCTTCATCTGGCCGGAAATCACCGGTTCCGACCATTGCCCGGTGGGCATCGAGGTGGATGTTGCATTTAAATAAAGCGGGGCCGCGATTACTTTTCGCCGAGTTCTTCCAGCAGCTTGCGACACTCGGCCTCGGGGTCCTCGTGGCCTTGGGAAACGGCCAGCGCCAGCGCTTCCTGCAACCAGCGCCGGGCCTCCGCCGGCTTGCCTTCGCTCAGCGAGGCCTGCCCGAGGAACAAGCGCGGCATCAGCCAGTCCGCCCGGCCCGCGGCGCATTTTTCGAGGTGCTCGACGGCTTCGGCCGCCCGGCCTTCGGCCAGCAGCGCCTGCCCGAGGCTGAAACGAAACAGCAGGTTGTCCGGCTGGGCTTGGACCTTTTCCTGAAAACTGGCCGAACGCATGGCGGCAACCCTTACAAATACACTGCGATGAGCGTGATGTTGTCCGGCCCGCCGCGATCGTTGGCGATGTCGATCACCCGTTGGGTGAACTTCTCGGGACTGTCATCCATCCACACGAGCTTGTTGATTTCCGCGTCCTGCAGGACTTTCGTCACGCCGTCAGTATAAAGGACGAGGCGGTCGCCGGCATTCACGGGCACGCTGAAACGGTCCACCTCGATTTCCCCGGCCTGGCCGATGCAGCGGGTAAGTGTGTGCGTGTAATAGTCGGGAATGTACATGTTGTCGCCGGGGCGCAGGCGGGCGCGCATCTCCTCGGCCATGGTGTGGTCCGTGGTCAGGTGGCGCAAGGGCTGGCCCGGCCGGAGCAGGTACAGGCCACTGTCGCCGACATGCCCGACCTCGATCATCCCACGGGTGATTTTCATCGCCGTGAGCGTGGTGCCGATGCCCACCTCGGAACTGATGCGCCGGCCTTCCTGATAAACGCGCATGTTCACGGCATTGAACAATTCCTCGAAATTCACCTTCCCGTTGCGTCCGGGCGTCGTAAGGATTTCCTGCATGAGTTCCACGGAGAGCGAACTGGCCAGCGCGCCTTCCGGCAGGCCGCCCAGCCCGTCGGCCACGGCGAAAAACGCGATATGCGGGAGCGCCAGCAGTGCGTCCTCGTTGCGTTCACGCATCAACCCCCGGTCGGTTTGTCCGCAGGCTTGCAAAAAGGGCTTTGGCGTTTCGGCCATGAACGGGGTGGGGAGGAACGGGCCCGGGGCGGGCCGCAGGCGTGGCGCGGCTCTGGCCGCGGTGGAACATTTTGTTTTGGGCAGACGGAAAGATATACGATTTTTTTTGACGAAAGTAAAGGGGTGGTTTTCAATTCCCTACGTTTTCGCCTCCAACGGGAGAAAGATTTCCTCCCGCTCCGCGCGGGTGAATATCGTGTGGCCGCGTTTCGGCAAGGCCCCCAGAAAGCGCTTGCCGTACTCCTTATGCAGCACGCGCGAGTCGAGAATCGTCACCGTGCCGCAATCAATCTGGCGGCGAATGAGCCGGCCCACACCCTGGCGAAATTTCACCAGCGCCTCGGGCAGGGTGATTTCCGCAAACGGATTGCCGCCCCGCTCGCGCACCCATTCGTAGCGTGCCTCCAGCACCGGGTGCGAGGGGTTTTCAAACGGCAGGCGTGTTAGAATGACTTGCGAGAGCGCCGCGCCGGGCACGTCCACGCCCGTCCAAAAACTGTCCGTGCCGAAGAGCACGCCGTTGCCTGCGCGGGCGAAATGCCGGGTCAAGTCACCCCGCGAATAATCCAGCCCCTGGCGGAAAAACGGCCGCCCCGCCGTCGTCAGCGGGCCCTCGAGCCGCTCGGCCACCGCGCGCAAATCCGTGTGGCTGGTGAACAGCACCAGCGTGCCGCCGTGCACCTTGCGGGCGCAAAAGCTGATCATGTCCGCCAGCCAGTCGAGGTCCAGCCGCCCGCTGCCGGCTTGCGGCTCAGGGGCGTCTGAGGCGACGAACACGCGCATGTTTTTCTCGAAATCAAACGGCGAAACTTCAATGCGGGCTTCCGCCAGGGAGGGCGCGCCCACCCGCTCGCGATACGCCTCCAGGTTTTTGCCATCGCTCAACGTCGCGCTCGTGAGCACCACCGCCGTCTTTCGGGCAAACACCGCCTCGCGCAGGTGCGGCGCCACATCGAGCGGCGCGGCCCGCACATGGACGAGTTGCCGGCGCTTGCCGCCTTTTTCCAGCCAATAAACTTGCTCGGGGTCGGCGAGTTTCAGGCAGGCATCGAGGGTGGCGCGATAACCCGTCAACTTGCGCTTGTGGTCCCGCAATTCCTCGGCCTCGTTCTCATTGCTCGCCGATTCCACCAGCTTGCCGAGCCGCGCGCTGAGGGTGCCTAGCGGCTCGTCGAGGTACGTCGGCCCCCAATTCGGTTCGTGCAGGCGCACGATGTCCTTGCGCGACAAATGCTTTTCCCGCACCGCGTCGAAAAACTCGCCCGCCGCGGCCAGCGCGGCCTCGACCAGCGCGTGATCGCGCGGGCCCGCCCGTTTGGCGAGAAAGCCGCGGCGCGTTTTCGGATGCCAGAGCGAATGCAGGGCGCGTTCCAGGCCGTAGCTCGAGAGCCGCGCGCCAAAATGGTCCGTCGCCGCCTCCGGCACGCGGTGCGCTTCATCCAAGACCACGCGGTCGTTGGGAAACAACACGCCCGGCTCCTCCGCTTCCGGCCCCGCGCCCGCCTGAAGCAACGCGAATAATAGGCTATGATTGACAATCACCAGATGCGCCTGGCGCACCCGCGCGCGGGCCCGCTGGAAAAAGCACCGGTCGGGCGGGCAGTTCTTCGGGTTGCAGGCCGAGGAGTCCGCATTGACCGCCTCCCACACATCGTGGTGCGGCGGAGGCTGCAATTCCTCCAGGAGTCCGTCGGTGGTTTTCTGCGACCAGGCGACCAGCCGCTCCAATTCCTCATGCAGCGCCCGCTCAAACAAATCCGCCCGCGTTTGCAGGGCGCGGACGAGCCGTTGCGGGCACAGGTAATTGCCGCGACCCACCAGCACCGTCGCGCGGAATTCCGCCAGCTTCGCCAACTCCGGCACCCCGCGCAACAGCGCCCGGCACAATTCGAGATCCTTTTTATAAATTTGCTCCTGCAACGCGATCGTATGCGTCGAGACGACCAGCGGACGCTTGGTTTCCTGCGCCAGCAGCAGGCCGGGCAGCAGGTACGCGAGGCTTTTGCCGATGCCCGTGCCGGCCTCGACGAGCAGGATTTCGTCGGCCCCCAGCGCCTCGGCCACGGCCTGCGCCATCCGTTCCTGGCCCGGTCGATGCTCGAGGTTGAGCGCCTTTTGCAAAAAACCCTTGGGCGCGAAAATCTTCCCCGTGCGCGCGAGCGCGCGGACGGCTGCTTCCGCAGCTTCCCGGTCTCCGCTGGCGGCATCGGGCACAGGGCCAATCATAAAGGAGCACAATGCCGACCAGGCGCGGTTTTTCCATCTTCTAATTTTCCGGGGTGAATTTTCCGCATCCCCGGCTTGACCTTTTTTAGAATAATTCTAAATTGGAAGGTCGTTCGGTCCGGGTTGCTCATCTGGGTTCCGCTCGTCTTCTTCATGCCTGTCCTGCCAACGTCGTCCCTCGATGACTCCTGGGTCTCCGCCCTGGGGGCGTTTTTGCAGGAGCAGCAGAATGTCGAGGCGCTCGTGGTGGACGCGGAGCACCGCCGCATTTCCATCGCCACGCTCGGTCCGGTCGATGAGGCGCTTTTGCGCGTGCGCCTCGGCGAAACGCTCCGCTCGCTCGAAGCCCATCTTGCCGCCACCGAAAAATCCGCCGGCATTCCGTCGGCCAATGGCATCGCCGGGCATCTTTCGGTCGCGCCAGCCGTCGCCCTGCCTGCGGGCGTGCGCATCCGGCATATTCCCGGCCAGACGCTGTTGGAAAAAGGCGTGCCGTGCGAAACCGCCGAGCGCTTCCGCCAATGGCGCGAAATCCCCTGGCCCGACCTCGCCGAAATCGAACAACCCGAGGCGGCGGACGATTGGCGTTTTCTCGCGGCGCTCGCCGCGGGCTGCGGTCTTTTTCTCCTCGCGGGTTTTGCCGCGCAACATTTTGCCCCCGACCTCGGCTGGCTCGGACCGGTGCTCTTCGTTTCGGCCATGCTGTGCGGCGGTTACGACGCCGCGACGGACGCGGTCAAGGGCCTGCGCCATGGCCAGGTGGACATTCACTTTCTCATGCTAGCGGTGGCCCTCGGTGCGAGTGCCATCGGCGCCTTTGGCGAGGGCGCGTTGTTGCTGTTTCTTTTTTCGACCTCCGGCGCGCTCGAGGCCTTCGCCATGCACCGCACGCGGCGTGCGATTGACGCCCTGTTCAAGGCCGCCCCCAAAACCGCCCGCCGCGAAATCGCCGGTGGGGGCGAGGAGGTCATTCCTGTCGAACAAGTCCGCGCCGACGATGTCCTCCTCGTGCGCCCGGGCGATGCCTTTCCCGTGGATGCTGAAATTCTCACGGGCAAAACCGCTGCCGACGAAGCCAACCTCACCGGTGAAGCCACGCCGGTGGAGAAGCTGCCGGGCGACCGCGTTTTTTCCGGCACCATGAATTTGTGGGGTGCGATTCGCGTGCGCGCGACGGCCGCCGCCGCCGAGAGTTCGCTGCAAAAAATCATCCGCCTCATCCAGGAAGCCCAGCACCTCAAGGCACCCAGCCAGCGGTTCACGGACAAATTCGGCACGCCGTACGCGCTCGGCATCATGGGCACCTCCGCGGTGATGTTTTTCATTTGGTGGCTCGGCTTTCATGTCGCGCCGTTTAAAAACACGCCCGACGCGTACTCCGCTTTTTACCGGGCGATGACGCTCCTAGTCGTGGCTAGCCCGTGCGCGCTGGTCATCTCGATTCCGTCGGCCATCCTCGCGGCCATCGCGTGGGGCGCGCGACGCGGCATCCTTTTTCGCGGGGGCGCAGCGCTGGAGAAACTCGCCGCCATCCAAGTCGTTGCGCTCGACAAAACCGGCACACTCACCACGGGTGAACTCATGGTCGAGCGGGTCGAAAGTTTTCCGCCGGGCCGCGATAACGACGTGGCGGCCCTGGCCTTCGCCCTCGAGCACGAGGCCAACCATCCCATCGCGCGCGCCATCGTGCGTTATGGACACGACCACGGCCTCGAATTGAAAAACGTCGGGAAATTCCGGTCGCTGGTGGGGCAGGGTGTGCAGGGCGAAGTGGGGGAGTCGCGCTGCGTGCTGGGCCGCCGCGAACTCATCGAACAGGGCCCGCTGGCCGATTGGGCCAGGGCGCTGCCGTCGCCCCCGCCGGAATTTTCCGAAGTCTGGCTCATGTCGGAACACCTCATCGGGCGCTTGCTCTTGCGCGACCAGATACGCGCGCAATCCGCGCCCGTGCTCGCGGCGCTGAAGCGCGAAGGCATCCACACCGTCATGCTCACGGGCGACCGCCGCGAAGCCGCCGAGGCCGTGGGCCGCGAACTCGGCCTCGCCGAAGTGCGCTCCCGCCTCAAGCCCGAGGAAAAAGTGGCGGCGTTGCGCGAATTCAAAATGGCGGGCAAACGCATCGCGATGGTCGGCGACGGCGTGAACGACGCCCCCTGCCTCGCGGTCGCAGACGTCTCCGTCGGCATGGGGGCGCGCGGGTCGGACGCCGCGCTCGAGCAATCCGAAATCGTGCTGATGGACGACCGCATCGAGCTCTTTCTCGACGCCTACCACCTCAGTCACCGCACCCGCCGCATCATCCATCAGAACCTCGCGATTTCGCTCGGCACCATCCTGATCATGGTCTGCGCGGCGGTGGCCGGCATCGTCCCCATCACCCTCGGCGTCATCGCCCACGAAGGTTCCACGGTCGTGGTGTGCTTGAATAGTTTGAGGCTGTTGTGGATGAAAGATGTTGCTTCCAAAGTTACAAATTGAGCATGGTTAATATTCGTCCGTTTTCCGTGCGCATTTCTTGTGATCTCGATTTCTGTTACGCAGGTGCGGACTCAGCTTTACCAGCTATTGGACGACCCGGCGGCGGCACATCAGCCGATTCAAATCACGGGCCAACGTTCCAACGCGGTGCTTGTTTCGGAAGAAGACTGGCGCACCATTCAGGAAACACTTTATCTTATTTCAATTCATGGAATGCAATCTTCCATTTGTCGCGGTTTGCGCACACCAGTATTAAAGACCGCACGGAAACCTGGATGGTGAAAAAGCTAGACGGGTCGAGGACGCCCCGCCCTACCTTTTGGACTTCGGCCACGGAAGCGGTGCAAAGCGAATTCGCGTCGAGGGCTTAGGGGTAGGGCGG
>Ga0265320_10000032_pt1 | contig 141785 bp, 115 predicted proteins | sample 4827metaG_FD_202087 | JGI IMG/M metagenome (GOLD analysis project Ga0265320, IMG submission 202087) | Rhizosphere microbial communities from Carex aquatilis grown in University of Washington, Seatle, WA, United States - 4-8-27 metaG | ecosystem: Host-associated > Plants > Roots > Rhizosphere...
AATGCGGCCGGTCCGCCGCGCTCCGGCGCGAGCACGAGGGGCGTGAAATTCAATTCCGGGAGAGCGGTCGTTGCGGGCATGGAAAGAATGCGGGAGGGTTGGATTCTGATTGCTGAATCGCGGATGCCAAGCTTGGCTTTTGGTCATTCGGGCCTTGCACAATTAACTCTCTGATGCAAAGTAAATTCATGAATCGCGCAGAACTTCTTGCTCGTTATCGCTGGGTCCTGGGGTTCTTCATCTTCGGGCTGGTCTTGAGTGGACTAACCGCGTTCCCCTTGCAGCACGAACTGGATTGGATCACGGCGGCCTTGGACTTGCCAACCCCGGCGCCAAACCCCTTGCCCGGCGGCTTGGACGGATGGCTGCTCAAAGTGCGGGAAGGCCTGTGCGACACCTATGCGCATTACCCTTGGCTCGGTTACGGCACCGACTGGCTGGCCTTTGCTCACGTGGTGATTGCGCTTTTCTTCATCGGGCCGTGGCTGGATCCGGTGCGCAATGTCTGGGTGCTCAAGGCCGGGTTGATGGCTTGCGCACTTGTCCTTCCCTTGGCGCTCATTGCGGGGCCGCTGCGGGGCATCCCCTTCGGCTGGCAATTGATCGACTGTTCGTTTGGCGTGCTGGGCGCAATTCCGTTGGTGTATTGCGTGCGACTGACCCCGCAAATGCAAATCGGTGCCAACCAATCGGATTAGCAGGTGGAATCGTGGTAGAAGGCAAATTGATGCGATGAAATAACAGCTGAAACTTTTAGGCGCGGACAGGATTTAATCTGTTGGCGCAAACCTACTAAAACATGGGCAAATTCCGCAGTTTGGTTTTCGGCGCTTGTATGGCTTTAGTCGGACTTGTTTTGGGATTCTCTTTTCATGATTACTGGACGTTTTATCAAATGACTGGAGCCTGGATGCCGATCCATAAGGTGGATCAACTGAATTCGCCCATTCGTGTTTTAGGCTGGAACGCGAGCGGACTCCAACTGGCGGGCGGCCGCAACCTTTCCATTCCCAATGTCCTCAATTTGCCGGTTGATTCAGTGGTTTTAAAGGAAGCAACAAGGCGCGGGGTGGAAATAGATGCCCATGGCCAAGTCTGGGGTTTGGTGAAAATTTGGCACTCCTGTGGAAATGACCCGGTGGTCGAGGAAGTGGAACGGGTGAATCTCGCTGATTTATGCGCCTATATGCACGTCGGCGAATTGACTTTACCGATGGCTATGGCTAAATATTCCCCAATAGAGAAAAATGCGGGATTCGATGAACAGGGCTGGAGCGAGGGGGGCTTTGAAATGTTCCGGATGTGGGCTAATCTGCAATCCCCTTAGGTGGCTGTTGGCTGATTTCATTCCAGAGGTCCCGCCAAAGCCATCTAATTTATAGGGAGGTCACGACCGTTCCGGCGCGGGCTGGGCGGCGGCGCGGAGTTTTTCGATCTCGGCTTCAATCTCCAGAAAGGCGGCGTAGTCGCGCAGGTTTTCCAGGTCGGGGTCTTCGCGCAGCCAGTCGAGATCACGGTAGCCGACGGCGACAGCCTGGCGCAGGGCGCGGACGGCGTCGGCCTTGCGGCGCTTGAGGGCGAGCGAGCAGGCGAGGTTGTAGTGCGCGATGGGGTTCTCCGGCGCAATGCGCACGAGGCGGCGGTCCATGCGCAGGCCCTCGTCCACGCGCCCCTGCTTGGTGTAGAGGCCGCCCAGCAATTCGATCACGTCCGGGTAGGCCGGGTTTCTTTTCAAAATGCGCTCGAAGAAGCTGATTTCGAAATCGTGGTCGGTGGAGGCCATAAGGGAAATGGAAAAAGCTCAGCGCGTGGCGCTGGCGGGCGTGTGGTTGGGGCATTTGCCGCCGGTGCGCCAGGCGCGGCAGCGGGCCGTGACCTGCAGGCGCTGGGACTCCGGCTCCATGTTGCGTTTATCACAAACCGTTTTACCGTACCATTCCATGAAGGGGGCGTCCACCTCGAAAATCTTGTCGCAGTCGAGGCAGATAAGCTGGGCCTGGAACGTCCGCACCCGCGCGTTGGCCATGTAGTACTTGAAGTCGCGGCCGACATCGACCTCGCGGATGAGCCCGCTCTCGGTGAGGATGGGCAGCGTGCGGTACACCGTGGCGCGGGAGACGGAGTCATCGAGCTGGCGGGCGCGGTCGAGGAGTTCCTCGGCGGTGAAGTGCTCGGGCTGCTCGAAGGCCGCGTCGAAAATCGCGAGGCGCTGGTTGGTCACCCGCAGGCCCTTGCTGGCGAGAAATTCCTTAAAAATTTCGCGCGGGTTTTCAATCGCGATGGACGGCTCGGGCAGCGGGGCCCGGAGCGCCGCCGAAGAGGCCGGGCTCCGGCTGCTGCTGGTGATGGTCGCGGGCATGAGGGTGCGGGTCGGTTCTGGCCTTATTGAGACGAAATTGACACCAAGAAGCCGGGGGGTCAACGTCGAACCGTGAGCGCCCCATCGGCAAAATCGGAATCGGCCAGCGAGCCTCCAGCGGAGGACGACGGAGGGCTGCTGTTCGATTTTGTCGAGCCGGAGAAGTCCCAGCCCAATGGCCGCAAGGCTGGCGGGGGCACGCGCTCTCCTTCGGTTGAAAACGATCTCAGCCTGATCGAGGTCATGCCGCTGGCCGCCGTGGATCGGATGCTATCCTACCGCCTGCCGCCGCATTTGCTGGGGAAGGTGCAGCCGGGCTGCCTCGTGCGGGTGCCGCTCTTGCGCGATTCCAAGCTGGCGGTGGTCGCGCGCCTGGGTTCCACGCAGGATGTGCCCGCGGCGAAATTGAAATTTGTGCAGGAACTCCTTTACCCCGAGCCGATCCTCACGCCGGAACTGTTGGGCCTTGCGCGCTGGCTGGGGGCCTATTACCTCGCTTCGCCCGACGCGGTTTTTGAAACGATGATTCCCGCGCCGGTCCGCGCGGGCATGACAAGCCGGATGGAGCGGCTGCTGCGCGCGGGGCGGCTCGAACTCACCGCCGACGAGCTGGCCGCGCTCACGCGCCGGGCGCCGAAACAGGCGGCGGCCTACCGTTTTTTGCGCGAGCAACGCGCGCCGCTGGCCCGGGGCTTGGTGCTTTCCCGCCTCAAATTGTCGTCTGGCACGATTGATGCCCTTGTGGAAAAAGGGCTCGCGGAAGAAGTGAGCCGCGAGCATCCGCGCGTGGCCTACACGGATGAATTGTCCGAGGCCGAAGCGACCGCGGCGCTGGGGAAAATCGAAATGAACCCGGCGCAGGCTGCGGCGGTGGCGGATATTTCCATGAGCGTGGCTGCGGGAAAATTTCAAACGCACCTGCTCCACGGCGTCACGGGCTCGGGCAAGACCGAAGTTTATCTGCAACTCATTCGCTCCGTGCTGGCGGCGGGCGGTGGTGTGATTTATCTGGTGCCCGAAGTGGCGCTGACGCCGCAAACCGTGGGCCGCCTGCGTTCGCGGCTGGCCGACACGGGCACGGAAATTGTCGTCTGGCACAGCCATTTGGCGGCGGGCGAGCGCTACGATGCATGGATGGCGCTGGTGCGCGGGACGGCGCGCGTGGTCGTCGGTGCGCGGTCGGCGATTTTTGCGCCGGTGACGAATTTGCGGCTCGTCGTCGTGGACGAGGAACACGAGCCGGCGTACAAACAGGAGGAGGCGCCGCGTTATCACGGGCGCGATGTCGCGGTGTATCGCGCGAAACTGGCGGAGGCGGTGTGCGTGCTGGGGTCGGCAACGCCCGCGCTTGAATCGCTGTTCAACGTGCGCGCGGGTCGTTACAAAATCAACCGCCTGCCCGAGCGGGTGGACGGCGCCGCGATGCCGACGGTGCGGCTGGTGGACATGCGCAGCGAGACGGCGAAGCACGGCGGGCTGGTGGTGCTGTCGGGCGAATTGGCGCAGGCATTGCGCGATCGTCACGAGAAGCGCGAGCAGAGCATTTTGTTTCTCAACCGGCGCGGGTTTTCCAGCAGCCTGCAATGCCCCGCCTGCGGTTATTCCGCGCGGTGCCTGCATTGCAGCATCGCGCTCACCTACCACCGCGTGGGGGAGGAATTGCGCTGCCACTTGTGCAACCACCGCGAGCCGGCCCCGCGTGCCTGCCCGGAATGCCGCTCGGAAAAAATCCGCTGGCGGGGCTTTGGCACCCAACGCGTCGAGGAGCAAACCCAGCGGCTGCTCCCGCGCGCGCGCATCGTGCGGCTCGATGCCGACGCCATGCAAAAGCGCACGCTGTTCCGCCAGATTCTCGCCGATTTTCGCAAAGGCAAAATCGACGTGCTCGTCGGCACGCAGATGATTGCGAAAGGCCTCGATTTTCCGAACGTCACACTGGTCGGCCTGGTGGACGCGGATTTATCCCTGCACCAGGCGGATTTCCGCGCGCATGAGCGGACGTTTCAACTGCTCGTGCAGGTGGCGGGCCGCGCGGGCCGGGGCGACCGGGCCGGGGAGGTCATCGTGCAGACGTTCACGCCGCACGCGCCGCCCATCCAGTACGCGCGACGGAATGATTTCGACGGTTTTCTCGACGAGGAAATGGCGCTGCGGCGCGAGTACCATTATCCGCCCACGCGGCATTTGATCCGCCATCTTTTTCGCGGGCGCAATGAGGAGAAGGTGCGCTTTTACGCGGAGCAATGGGCCCGGCGCGCGGAAGTGGAACTGAAGGACGCGGCGGAATTGCGCGGGCCATCCACCGCGCCCATCGAAAAAATGCAGGACTTTTACCGCTTCCAGATTTGGTACTTTGTGAATTCCGTCACCAAAATCGGCCCGCGCCTGCGGGCCCTGCGCGCGGCCTTTCCGCTCGATCCCGGCGTCAGCGAGGCGATTGATGTGGACCCGGTAGACTTGAGTTGAGAAAGGAGTAGAAGCAGGAATGCCTCGTTACCCAAGTCTCGGGACAATGGTTAGCTGTACTCCATAAAATGACGAATTTGACCCACTACTAAACCAACCTACAGGTTCTCGTTTGGTATAATCTGGCAAAAGGGCTTGATGGGCTGCGAACCACGCGCTTTTCTCTTCCAGGTGGGGCTCATTACCTTGTCCGTGATATACCAACTTATTTTCTTCGAAGCTCCATTGTTTGGCGTAACGCTCTTTTTCTCGATCCCATTTAATGGCAAAATCTGCTTCTACGTCGGTCAATGGATAGACCAAGTAGTAATAGGGATTGCCCGGTTCATCAGTGTCGCAATGAAAGTTGAACCAAAAGAGCTTTTCACGATATGAAATCAGGCCATCGATGGGCCCATCCTGCCAGTTGTTTCTAAACACCAAGCTAATCTCGCGCTCATCAAAACGCGGGTAGGAAAATAGCTTTTCCAATGGTCGATCAGACTGATTGGATTTGTATTCCATAACACAATTCTAGGCAGTACCATGTTTTGGTCAATTCCTGCTATTTATCGCTGTCGAATAGAGAATGATTCTATACAAGTCCAATTCGTTACGCAAAGGTCGGCCACAACACTGATATCCAATGAAAAAGTCGGTCTTTACTGAATTGCTTCGGAGTGTTCGAGATGCGGGCGCCTATATGCATGGTCGATCGGGCGTAGTCTTGCGCCGAGACTTCATTTCACAAGGATCGAGAACTTCTGTGTGCGCACAAAGACGGATTGCGCTGAGGGTGGGGAAGGGCCAGACTCGCGCTACCCCATGAAAGCCCCCTTGTTGGTTGCTTGCCTTAGTTTCTTCGCTGCTGGAATCGTCGTTGACGCTGCGGTGGCGACTCCGCCGGGTCTCTCCCCAACCTCCGCCACGCCCGTAGTGGTTACGCTCGCCACGCCGATGGCCGCGCCACGCTGGGCGGAGCTCGAGCGCCAGGTATTGGCGGACAATCTTCCCGCGTGCCGCGAGTTTTACCAAAAATATTTCGACGACCGCGGCTACCTTCAATGCGTCGTGCGCTGGGGTGCGGACGACGGCGCGGACGATGCCTTCGAAAATTTCAACCACTGGCCGGAGTTGCATGCGCTCGGCGCGAGCGACGAAATCCGCCAAATGTACACCAAGGGCAATGAGGGCATGCTCAAGCAGTATGCCGAGGCGAAAACCACCGAAGTGCCCGCGGGTCGCGACGGGATTTATTATTTGGAATTCAATGCGCAGTCCGACTGGATGCACCAGGGCGAGGGCTTGCAGTTGTTCAACCGCATGAGCCTTTCGGCGCCGAATGACCCGAAATACCTCGAGCGCGCGCGCCGGTACGCGGGTTTCTACATGGCCGAAGACCCCGCGATTCCCAATTACGACCCGGAGCACAAGCTCATCCGCAGCCTTATGAACGGTAGCAAGGGCCCGCTCTTGCGCAAGGCGACGACCATTGACTGGGTGGGCGACCCCTTTGACCCCACGGGCTTCGTCACGGTTCACCGCGAAAGCAATTTTGCGCAAATGCTGGCGCACTATGAGGAGTATGGCGATGTCGTGGGCGACTCCTTTCTCAATCTCGTGGCCACCACGCTGCCGACGGATGCGTACCTCGTTACCCACGAGGAAAAATATAAAAAGTGGATCGTCGATTACATGGATGCGTGGCTCGAGCGCATGAAGCAAAACGGCGGCATCATTCCCAGTTTTGTGGATCTCGACGGGAAAATCGGCGGCCCGGACAACAAGTGGTGGGGCAACGCCTATGGCTGGGGTTTTAGTCCGATCAACCCTGTCACCAACCGGCGCGAGAATCGCAACCGCATCCCGCGCGCGCTGGTGGGTTTTGACGATGCGCTCCTCGTCACCGGCAATCAAAAATACGTGGACGCGTGGCGCGACCAGATCAACGCCGTGAATGCAAACGCCCGCACCGTGAACGGCGTGACGCAGTACCCCACGATGTACGGGGCGGACGGCTGGTTTGGCTGGCAGAACCAGCCGTGGAGCGTCGGCGCGCTCGAAGTGTGGTATTGGTCCATGCGGCCCGACGACCTGCCGCGCGTGGGCCGCAACCCGTGGGTCGAATTTCTGCAAGGGCGCAATCCCACGTATCCCGAGACCGCGTTGCAGCGCGATTTGAATTTGATCCAGACCCGCGTCGCCACGATTCGCCGCGACCAGACCACGCTGAACCAGCGGCTGGCGGACAACATGCTCGACTACAATCCCGCTGCCATTTCCGCGCTGATTGAGCTGACCCTCGGCGGCCTCCCGCCCTCAGTCGATGGCGGCCTGCTCAACGCCCGGCTGCGGTACTTCGACCCGGTGGCCAAGCGCGCGGGCCTGCCCGCCGACGTGGCCGCGCTCGTGACCGAAATGACGGACACTCGCACCGTGGTGACGCTCGTCAATTTGGGCAAGGAGGCGAGGGCGGTTGTCGTGCAGGGCGGGGCCTACGGCGAGCACCGCATCGAAGCCGCCGAAGTCGGCGGCAAAACCACGCCGGTCAACGCGCGCCGCTTTACCTTGAACCTCGCGCCCGGCGCCGGCGGCCCGGTGGCCTTGACCATGAAACGCTACGCCGAGGCCCCGACGGTAATGTTTCCCTGGGATCAGAAGTAGGGAGCCCGGATTCGGATTAGTTCAGCTGCGGCTCATTTCCGCTCCATCAGCACGTAGGCGGAGAAGCGTTTCATCGCGAGGCGTTGCTTGGCGGGCAAAAAGCGGCGCAGGATTTTAAAAAACCACGGCGCGGGAATCGGGCGTCCCAGCTTTTCGGATTCCTCGCCGAGGTAGCGCGTTTCCCGTGCGTGCCAGCCGTGCTCTTCGAAAAAAGCAAAATACTCCGGCGGGTCGAACCGAAAAGGCGCGTTGCGCATTTGCCGCCGCAGCTTGCCGTCCCGCATGTATTTGATCAGCCTTGAGGAGAAATAATCGAGCAGCCAGCAGGAGAAATTTCCGGCGTCGTGCAAATCGTCGGCCAGCGCGGCGGCGTGCTCGTTGCTGAAATACGGCACCACGCCCTCGGTGAGCACGAGCACTTTTTGGGACTGCGCGCGGATTTGGGCGAACAAATGCTGGCGCGCCGGGCGGTCGGCGAGGTCGAGCTTTACGCGCTCCAGGCGGCACCGCGGCTCGGCGTTTTGCAGGTGCCTTTCCTTGTGCGCGATGACGTGCGGGTAATCCACCTCGATCCAGCGCACCTTGTCGTTCAACTCCAATCGATAAGGCCGGGTGTCCAGCCCCGCGCCGAGATTGAGTATCGTGTCCACGCCCTCGTTGAGCAGCCGTCGGATGAAGGCATCAATGATGCAGGTGCGCACCACCACCGACCACGCCACATAGCGCGAGCCACCGACATGCCCAGCGATGGCGCGGCCCTGATCGCCCGCGAGCTGGTGCGCCAGCGGGTCTTTGAACAACGCATCGGGCCGGGCGGATTCCGCCGCGCGGTAGCTCGCCACCCACAAGGCGGTGTCGGAAACGTGGTTGATGGCGGGGGCGGGCACGGAAAGAATTCAAAATTGAAAATTGAAAATTCAAAACCGGAGAAGAAGTTTTTGGACAGAATTAACAGAATTACAAAAATTAAAGACTCAAACGGCTCGCCTGCCCGCACGATGGCAGAAGGCCAGCCATTTTTTTCCGGGGATTTAATTCTCTTAATTCTGTTAAATCTGTCAAAAAACTCTTTCTTCCCGGTGCCTCAAATTCCGTCGCCGACATCGAGGAATTTTTCCAGGCCCTCGATGCGATGGTCCATGGCGCGGGCCGGGTCGGCGTGGGCGGCGCGGCCGACGATGCGCGCGGGCACGCCCGCCACCGTGGCGTGCGGGGGCACGGATTGCAGCACGACGCTGTTTGCGCCGATTTTGGCGCCTTCGCCGATTTCGATGTTGCCGAGAATTTTCGCGCCCGCGCCGATCAGCACGCCCGAGCGGATTTTCGGGTGGCGGTCGCCGCATTCCTTGCCCGTGCCGCCGAGCGTCACCGCGTGCAGGATGGAGACGTTGTCCTCGACAACGGAGGTTTCGCCCGCGACAAAGCCGGTGGCGTGGTCGAGCAAAATGCCCGAGCCGAGGCGCGCCGCCGGATGGATGTCCACGGCGAAAACTTCCGCGACCAGGCTTTGCAAATAAAGGGCGAGCTCGATGCGTCCGGCCTGCCACAAATGGTGCGCGAAACGGTAGCACGTCAGCGCGTGAAAGCCTTTGAAATAAAGGACCGGCGTCATCAGGTTGCGGCAGGCCGGGTCGCGTTCCTTGACGGCGAGGATGTCTGCGCGCACTTGGCGGCCGATGTTCGGGTTGGCGGCAAACGCCGCGAGAAAAATGTCCTTGAGCTGGCTCTCGGGGGTGGCGTGGTAGGCGAGCTTGCGGGAGAGGCGCACGCTCAGGGCCTCTTCGAGCGAATTGCGCTTGAGGAAAACCTCCTCGAGCAACGGGGCCAGCGCAGGCTCCTGCCGGGCCGCCGCGGCGGCGTCAGCCTTGATTTGGGTCCACACGGTGTCCGGACTGCTCATGGCGAAAACGCGGGACTATGGCAGGGTGGGGTGCGGGAGGCCAGAATGGAGTTTGGGGGCGCGGGCCAGCTCCCGGCCACGGTTAAGCCCGCTACTAAGCAACTGCTAGATGAGAGGAACGGAAAGTGTTTCTTGGCAACAGGCACTTCGTCCTCTCCTAATCTTCACTTCGCCGCCGGGTAGCCCTGCCACAGCCACACGAGGGCTTGCGGCAGGGTTTGCGCGACGACTTTCCCGTCCACATGGCCGGCGCCTTCCGCAAAGACGAACTGATAATGGTAGCCCTTGGCTTTCAGCACGCCCGCCATGCGCTCATTGGCGATCACCCAGTTGTGCAAGTCGGCGGCGGTGTTGACCGAGCCGTTGTCGTTCGCGCCCACTTCCATCCAGATGCGCAGGGGCTTCGCCGCGTTCTGCGGAATGAGGTGCTCGTGATATTCCCACGCACCGTGCGGCAGTGCCGGGTTTTCGGGCGTCTGGTTGTCCGTATAAGTGCCAGAGTAGGTTAGCACGCGATGATACCATTCCGGATGATACCACGCCATCGTGAACGCCACCGCGCCGCCGGAACTTCCACCCATCGTGGCGCGGCCCTCGGGGTCTTTGGTAAAGGTGACGCCGCATTCTTTCTCCACGCGCGGCAATACTTCCGCCTCGATGAATTCGGCATATTTGCCCGAAGTGGTGTCGTATTCGAGGCCGCGCTCGCTGCCGCGGGCGTCCCCGCCGCCATGGGCCACCATCACGGCCACGATCGGCGGCAAGCGATGATCGGCGATGAGGTTGTCAAGAATCGTGGGCAACTGGTTTCGGCTGGCGCCCATTTCATCGTGCGTGAGGAGCAACGGCGCGAGCGTGCCGGGCACATACTGGCTGGGAATGTAGACAGTCACGCTGCGGGTGGCCTTCCAGTCGCGCAAACCGGTGTTGGGATAGAATTTGCTGTCCGCGGCGGTGAGCGTGAAATGCATCACCTTGCCCTTCGGCACATCTGGCCGCACCGTCTGTTCCGGGGCCGGAGCGTACGGCGGTTTCACCCGGTAATCGCCGTCGCCCGTGCCGGGAGTCAACAAAGGGAGGTCGGCGAGCTTGGCCATTTCCGCGAAATCCGTGGGCGTGGCTGGGCCGCCGCGGTAGTGCGGCACAAGGTCGGCGGGATCGACGCTGGTTGCGGCGGTGGTGTTGGCCGCCGGCGCGGGAGCGGATGCGGTCACCGGTGCGGGAGCTGAAGTGGGTGTGGAAGCGGCGTCCGCGCCGAAGGCCGGAGGGGTGGCCACAAGCAGGACCAGAGCGAGAGCAGAAAAAGTGATCGGGGTGTGGTTGGACATGAATTGGGGAGTTAAGGGGAGATAGGGATTTTGGCGGTACAGGCAGCAGGCTGGCAATCGTATTGCGTCCTGCGCCATCATGGTTCCATGGGCATGTTTCTAAAAGATTTGCGTCGAGGCATTGCTATTGGGGCGGAGGCGGCTAGAACGGCATTTGAGCTTCCATGACTTGGGACGAAAAATACCAAAAGGGCGAAGCCGCCTGGGACAAAGGCGCGCCGTCACCGCCGCTGCGGCAATACCTGGAGCGCCATCCCGTGCGGGGCCGCGCCTTGGTGCCCGGGTGTGGTCGCGGGCATGAGGTGGCGCTGGCGGTGGAACTCGGCTTGGATGCACTGGGACTGGACATTGCGCCCACGGCGGTGGCGGAAGCCGGCGCCCTTTATCCGCAACTGGCGGAACGTTTCATCGTCGGGGATTTATTTGCTCCGCCGGCGGAAATGCGCGGGGCTTTTGAGATTGTTCTGGAGCACACCTGCATGAGCGGACTGCCTCCGTCGCTCCGTCCGGACTACCGGCGGGGCATCGATTTGACCCTTCGCCCCGGTGGCCTGCTGATCGGCGTGTGGTATATCAATCCGGACCTCGACCCTGGCAATGAAGGCCCGCCCTTTCCCTTCAGTGTGCCCGACCTCACTGCACTCTTTGCCGACAGCTACGAGATCGTGACTGACTACGTGCCGGAGCTGGCCTTCGCCGGTCGCGAAGGCCGGGAGCGGGTGCGGGTGCTGAGGCGGCAGTCCACACCGCCGACCCTTTTCCTTGTTTAATACAGGAGATAACTCTCTTCCGTTAACGTCTTCTGGGACATGGGATTTAAAATCAAACCAACAAAGGCTGCTTTAATCGCGCTTTCGCGTGACGCCGAGTTGGAGCGCCGGTACATTTTTCCGCATTAATGGAGGAGAAACCGCTTTTCATAAGTTTGATAAGAAAAATGGGCCGCCAGCAAGGTTACCAGAGTCGAGACGGCCACAACCAGCATCTTGCTATCGGAATCCAGACCCCACCCAACGAAGGCCCTGACCGGGAGGTGAAACAGGTAAATTCCATAGGAAATCCTGCCCAAATATTTCAGCCAGGCCTGCCGGAAGAACGCGGCGATGCTGGTGGTGGTGTCGGCCAGCAGCCATGCGACCAGACTTCCATAAAATATCGCGGTGTAGAGATAGTTGAAGCCAAACGAATAGATATCCCGGGCCTCGTAGAGCAAAAAGACGCCCGTGACGAAAAATAAGAGCCGAAAAATCCAGGCGGGGACTTTGGGGAAGTTCCCGGCGAGGTCCATCCAGGCCAAAAAGATGCCGAACAAGATGGCCTGGCCCCGCCAGGGAAAGAGCACGTAACTTTGCAGGCCGGGATGCTCCCAGTGCGGGAATAGATTCTGGATTTCCGAATTAAATTCATTGAAGGCAATCGACAAAAGAATTCCGTAGGTGCAAAAGACGGGGATTTTCCGGAAGGGGATGATTTTGAAAAGCCAGGGAATGAGGAAATAAAATTGCTCCTCCAGCGCGACCGACCACGTGACGCCCAGAAACTCCGACCCCCAGGTATTGCCCGCGGCCATCGCGTAATTTTGCACGAAAAAAAGATAAGTCCACCAGGGTATCGGCGTGAGAAACAAACCACTCAACGCCTCGACGTGAGCAAGAGGACTGTGGGACAAAACAAGATAGGCCAAAAGCATCGCATAGTAGAGCGGCATGATCCGCCGCATCCGCTTTAGATAGAATTTCTTGATCGGCACCCTGTCACCCAGGAGCTGAGATGAAATCAAGTACCCGGACAGGACGAAGAACAGGTCCACCCCGCTCCAGGTCAGCTTGAGCGGGATAAACCAGAACGAAGAGGATATCGCCAGCAGATGCAGATCGCTCCCAAGATAGTGCCAGAACAATACCATCAATACGGCCCAGCCCCGCACTCCGTCTAATTCTGGCTTATTTTTCATTTAAGAATCCGGCATCTGTCCGGGAGAGTCTCTCGCCTGCAAGGGAGCCAAAAAGGGGCAAGCCCAGGCTGTCCATTTTACCTAAGGGTTTGTGATTCAAGGGGACAGCGGGACCTGGAGCCGGCACAGGGGCAGCACCGAGGGGACTATGGATCATGCTGTCCTACAATGTCCCGTTGTCCACGCTGTCGCGGCGGGTGTCGGGGGCGTCGGGCAGGCCGAGCACCACGAGGTTTTTCACGCCGCGCAAAACAAAATACGGCACGTTGGCGTTGCGCTGGGCCTTGAGGCGCACGAATTCGATGCCGGACACGTCGTCGAGCATGACGGGCGCGCGTTCGTCGGCATTGGCGTAACTGAAATTCACGTCCACCAAGGTGAGGTTCTTAACGTGCCGCGCGTACATGCCGTAAGACGGCAGCAAGCCGAACATGCTGGGCTCGGGATAACCGAGTTCAGCTTCGGGCGGCTGATAAGGGTCCCGCGGGCCCGCACCACCACGGCCACCACCACCGCCGCCCCGACGTCCGCCGCCGCCGGCCGGAGGGGTTTGCGCCGTCACGGCATTATCCGCCGGCACTGCGCCCGTAACCGCGGGTGCCGCCGGAGTTGCCGCCGCTGTCGCCGGTGCCGCCGGAGCCGCACCGCCAGCGGGCGCAGCGCCGGGAAGACCGGGTGTGGGCGCGCCGCGTTGGAAATTCGCGCCGCCGCCGCGGTTGAAAAAAGAACTGGCGGTGGTTTGCTGGGCGATGTCCGTCATCGTCAGCCCGCCGCGCGAAAGAATGCGGATGTTGCTGAGCGACACGTCCTCGACGGGATGATCCACGAGGCCCGCGATGAGAATCGGGTAGCGCGGGTCCACGTCCGACGCCACGACGTTGCTGATATTCACGCGGCGGACGGCGCCCACGGGTGTGCCTTGCGGGCCGCGCGCGCGGTTGCCGAGGCGGATGAAAATCGGCGAATTGAAAATATCGCGCATGGCGATGTTGCTGATGGTGATGTCCTCGATGACGCCGCCGTCGACCGTTTCGAGCGCCAGGCCGCGGCAGTGCACGAACACGCAATTAGAAATGGCGATGTTCTTAAAACCGCCGTTGGACTCCGTGCCGAATTTGATGCGGCCAGTGGGGCCGTCGCCGTCGGGGGCGCGCGTCTGGGTGGTGCCGTAGGTGCCGTCGAGCAGCGTGCCGGGATCGAAGCCGCTCACCTGGCAATTCGTGATGGCAATGTTTTCCGAATCGCGCGCGAAGCCGAGGCCATAGGAGCTTTTAAGGACGATGCCGTCGTCGTTGCAGGAATTGATCTGGCTGTCCGAGATGCGCACGTTGCGGCAGCAGTCGATGTCGAGGGCGTCGCGGTTCGTGTCCACGCGGATATTATTAATTGTCATGTTATCCACGCCCGTGGCGAGGAGCCCGAAGTGGCCGCCATTGAGCAGGGAGAAGTCGCGGAGCACGACATTGCGGCAAAGCTTGAGGGCGATGGCCTTGTTGCCGGTGCCCTCGCGGGTCGGGTCGCCGCGGTTGAGGCCGCGGCCGTTGATGAGGCCCGGGCCGGCGATGGTGACATTTTGCAACCCGATGCCCCAGAGAAGGCTGTTCTGCCAATGGCTGTGGCCGAAGTCCTGGTAGTTGCGGGCTTCGGGATTCGGCTCGGGCGCGTCGTAGCCGGGATCGCCGGGCATGGACGACGGGTCGGCGGCCATCAGGGTCGCACCGGGATCGAGGTAAAGCGTGATGTTGCTCGCGAGGCGGACGGAGTGACTCAGGTACGTGCCCGCCGGAAACCGCACGGTGCCGCCGCCGGCGGTGGAGGCCGCGGCGATGGCCTTGTTGATGGCGGCGGTGTCCAGCGTCGTGCCGTCGCCGGTGGCGCCGTAGGCTTTGACATCGTAGGTGGCGGGGATCGTGTCGGCGTGGGTCATGGAAACGGAAAGGAACAGCAGCGCCGCGAGGGCTGTGCGAGAGAGCAGGGTAATCTTCATGGGGTAAACCTCATCCTGTATAGCTGCGGTGACGGCGCGTGCAAGAAATCCTTGCGGGACATACCGCAATGGATGAAGGGGGACTATTATCCCCAAGCTTCCGGCCACGGCTCAATTATTCGCCGCCACCGGATGGGTGAGGGGAGTGCCATCTATCTTGTAGTCCTCGTTCAATTCGAGGCGCAAATAATCGTAAACGACGCCGGTGGTCAACTCGCCCGCGGGCACGGTGAGGGTCAATTCATTCTCGCCCTTTTTCAACATGGATGCGTCAAAGGTCAGCGTGCGTTCCTGCCAGACGCTTTTGTCGGTGTTGTAGCGCAGGGCGTTGGTGGCGAGAATGGGGTTGTTGGCGACATTGCCGCCGCCGCCGACCGCGCCGGCCTCCTGGCCGTTGACGGTGACGGCCAGCCGCCCCGTGCCGTCCGCGCCGGCCAGCGCCACGCGCAAGGCCGCATAGCCCTGGGGCGCTTTGTCCAAATTGAATTTAATCGTCCAGGTGGTCGCGCGCCCGCGGCCATAAATGCGCCAGGGCCCGGTGGTGTCCGTTTGCGGATACTGCTCGAGGGACTCGGCCTTGATCCAGCCGAAGCGCTGGTTGGCGGGGTCCTTGGCCTCGGGATTGATCCACGCGGTGGATTCGCTGTGCGGGGTTTGCTGGAAAAACCAGTCCTTGTGGTAATCACTTTTTCCGATGGTGTAAGTGATGTCGTTTGGGAAGAGCAGCGGATAGCGCAGGCCCCAGCCCCAGAGCCAGTAGTTGTCGCCGTCGCCCTTGAAGAATTTGCCGCCGGTGCGGTCGGGGTAGCCGATGTCCCACACCTGTTTGCCGTAACGAATGGGCTTCCAGTCCAGTTTGCCCAGATCCGTGGACTGGCCGGCCTTCACGGTGATGTCGGCCTGCGCGAATTCCCCGAGCACGCCGTCGGCAAACGCATGGAGGGTGTAATTGCCGGGGCGGACATTGGTGAGGGTGAATTTGCCGTCGGCACTGCCGTCGTTCCAGAACTCGTAAAACTTCGCGTCGTTCACCCAGGTCACGCGCCCGTAATCAGGGTGCGCCAAGCCGACGGTGACGTGCGTGAATGCCTTCATCGGCGCCGGGGCGAGGGGGTCGTTGAGCACGAGCTGGCCGGTGACGGTGCCGCGCTCATTTTTGTGCGGGTAGTCCACGCCGGTCACCCAATCGTAGGGCCAGTTCGCCGTTTCTACTTTCGCCTGCGCGAGGGCGTTCTGCCACAAGGCGGTCTGATTATCCTTCCACGCCGCGGGGACGGTGGGGTTGCCGGCGGTGGCCGCGAGGGTGTCGAGCTCGGCTTGCGAAGGCGTTTTGAAACTCGCGAGCGAATTCACGTAAATGAAAATCGGGCCGACAACCTTGCTCCATTCCTCGCCCGCGTTGATATTGCATGACGCTCCGCCCGCGTAGTGCGTGCCGCGCCAGTAATCGAGGATGATGGGGTCGGGATTGTCATTGTCGCCAAAGTGGCAAACCAATTCCTGCTTCGATGCCCCGCCGCTCAGGTACTCGATGGTCGGGTTGATGAACCAGACGCCGATGTGGTCCTTGGTGTCCGACCAGCCGTAGGCGGGGATTTTGTACTGGATGGCGTTGTAGCTGTACTTGTGCTCCACGGAATTTTTGTACGGCCCCTGGCTCATCAGGCGCTGCTCCTTGGCGTGGATGACGACGCCGGTGCCCCAGTCCCGCGGGCCGCAAGCGAGCATGTTGCGGTCGGCGTCCACCGAGAGCCAATTAAAATCCTGGTTCACGCGCATGATGTAGCGACTCTCGCCCACGCCCATCGCGCCATACGCCGCCGGATGGGAAAAAATCGCATAAGTATATACTCCGCTTTCGCCGCGGCCCAGCGCGTAGCGTATTTCAATGTCGCAATAAGTGCCGCCGCCCGGCGCGGTGGGCGTGAGCATTACCGTGCCGCCGGTTTTTCCCGCGATGGAGACCTCCGCCCGCGCGCCGCCGTTTTGGGCCGGATCAATCGTCAGGGACTGCTTCAAATCGGGGGCGAGGGAGGGATCCTCCTCCCAACACGCCACGCGGCCCTGGTCGTGGCCTGCGACATCGATGCCCTGGTAAATCAAGGCTTCGAGGTCGCCGTTGCGCTTGTTGATTTTGACCGAGACGATGCCGTTCGCCAGCGTCCAATACCGGCCATCATCGGTGACCGTGACCGGGTCGTTGACAGTCGTCTTCGCGATCACCGGCGCAGTCGGCGTGGAGGCGACGGCGGCGCGGGCATTGGGGGTGAACGCCAGTAAGGCGGCGGCGAAAGGCGTGATGGTGCAAGCGAGGGCGCGACGGAGGGGGATATTCATGGGGCGGTGGGGAGAGGGGAAAATAATCGTACCACGAAACGGCCGTTCTGCAAGGGCAAGGTGGGAGGGCAGGTATTCTATCGAATGGCCTGCTCCGTTTTGCATTCGTGAGATTTGGTCGTTGCCGTTCGTGTTTGTTCTGGACTACTCTGGTTTGAGAATTATTGTTCAGTAAAAGTGCTAAGAATTACGAACCCCGCGCGTCAAAGGGTGATGCCGCTCAACATGAAACCCCGCTTTCTCCTCTTTCTTGGACTCGCTTTAAGTTGCCTAGGCTTGCGCGCCGCGGAGACACCGGTCGCCGCCGCCGCCGCTACGTCCGCGCCGGATCGCCCTGCGGTCGAGAAACTGATTGACGACTTGGTCAACGTGAATGTCGAGACTGTAGGAGCGAATACCAAGGCGACGTACATGAGCATGTTTTTGGCCAATGACCGTCCGGCCACCAACATGACGGGGAGGGGCGGAGTTAGTTTGCCGCCGCCGCCGCCGGTTATGCGCCAACTCACTGCGCTGGGCGTGGCGGCGGTGCCCGCGCTGCTTAACCACTTGACGGACGCACGCGACACCAAGCTGGTGATTTTGAATCCGGGAATTCTCCAGGGCGCGGCCGGGGTAGGCCTCCATGGGATGCGATTTGGTTCGATGACCTACAACGATGAATATGATCCTCGTTATCCTGGAGATCCGGCCCGTACGCCGGGCAATGTAAATACGAGGGGCCAACGTTCGCTTGGTAGTTCTGACGCCGGTGACACCTACACCGTCAAGATCGGGGACTTGTGTTATGTCATTTTGGGTCAAATTGTTTATCGCAATCTGGTCGCGGTGCGCTACCAGGGCACCGCCTGCGCGGTCATCAATTCTCCGGTGCAGAATCCCGCGCTCGCCGCCGCCGCCCGGCAGGATTGGGCCGGCCTTACGGTCGCCGAGCATCGCGCCTCATTGGAGCATGATCTCCTCGCCGGCGACAACCCCCGCCAGCAATTCGGCCATCTGGGCGCGCTGGATCGTTTGACCTTTTATTTCCCGGACACGGCGAACATCGAAACGGTCCAGCGCCTCGGCCAGCCCCTCGCGGTGTGGCGCCAGCAGTGGGTCGATGACTTTATCGGAGAATTGCTGGCAGACCCCAATGCCGTTTCCCGTGCGAACATGCTCGTCACTGCGCAAAAACAATGGGGCAATGCGTTTATCTACACCGTCGCTGCATTGATCAAAAGGCAGACCCAGGAAACGCCGCCGACCACCGACGCCCCAGGCACTTTGCCGGCCGGCTGGACCACTTCCAGAAATATGCTGGTGCATCGCACGAGTTATCCCGGCGCGAGCGACAATGTCGTCGTGGTCTATCCGCAACCCCAATGGGATCGCGCCGCGGAAGCCTTGCGCACGATTGATGCCTACGGCTGGCTGAAGGCTTTTCGCTCGAATCCGCCCGTGGCCGCCACCGAAGACATCTCCCTCATCGAAGTCCTGGGTAACGTGCCCGACCCGTCGCTGGATGCGGCGGTGGTGGACCTTTTTCACCGGGCGCAGGCGATGCGTGAACCCCCAGGCACACCTGATCCCATGTTTGACCGCCTCGCGCAGACCTGCCTGGGCCGGCTCCAGAAAAATTCCGCGGCCAACGAAAAAGCCATCGCGGAAATCGAGGCAAGTTTGGTGAAGCCCGCCAATCCGGCCGTTCTTTAGCAGCGCGGAAATTCGAGCTGAGACAAATCAGGACCACCACTCTTCGCCCATCCGCGCACAGTCCATCCCCCAGAAATTCAAAATAATTTAAGGAACCGAAATGTGTAAGGATTAGGGTCGATGAGCGGTCTAATCTTCCCTTTTCCGACTCTGTGCGGGCGCTCGATTTTCAAAAATCAATTCTGAATCGCTCGAACCAGTCTTCCGGAGGTTGCCAGAACCAGATCTGCTGCATATCGTTTTTTACCATCGCATTGCTCATGATGAGGCCGCTCAGGCCACCGTGGGCGTCGATCAGCATTTGCAGCTCGGCCGCGTGTTTCTGCCAAAGGGATTCTATATCCCTTATCGTCTCGTCGAAGCGATAAGTATTGCGGCCTACAAAATTGAAATACTGCTCGAATTCCACGCCATAGAGATGACGGGTGGAAAAATCATAGGCCATTGCATTCAGGGGCGGAAGCTGGCTGTCTTTAAAAATGAAGGAACAAACCAGCATCTGGCCATCCTTGGTCCATTGGGCCTGATGGAAAGAGCTGACCTCAAGAAATCCAAGGTCGGCGAGAATTTGTTCTCTTTGCCCCTCGTGTTTGACGAAAAGGTAAAGGCCATAGGGGCCATCCTCCTCATTCACAAACCATGCTTCGTTGGTGCCTTGGCCGGGAGCGGCAAAACGCACCAGTTTGGGAGCATTGGACTGGAGCACATAAATGACGAAGAGGAGCGACTGGATGAAACAAACCAGAGCCGCAAAGGCTCCGGCGATAAGCCACCGTTGAAACGGCGTGTGCTGGGCAAAAAAGGGCAGACGCTTGCGAATCACCATGGTGGTGGCCATAAAAAACAGGCTCAGGAAAATGATCCAAAAGACAGGCGAAACGCCATGGGGTCTGATAAAAATAAAACTTTCGACAAAAAAGTATGCTCCAAAGGCAACCAGCAGTAGTCTGGCCAGCAACCACGCCAGCCAGGACCAGGTGAATTTCCCGGGGGTGAGGTTTTCACGCATGAAAAGAAAAGATGATTCGGGATTTACCGCACAAATTTCCAGTCCGCCGACTTAGGGCTAGTTAAGACCTTATCAACCGCACGGTCTTACCATAGTCGCAAAATTTCCCTTGGCGGGGTGGGGCGGTTTGGGCGAGACTGGGTCATGAGCAAACCGAAAGCGTCGAAGGTGTCACGGGTCGTGGGCATCATCATGGGCAGCCAGTCCGACTGGGAAACCATGCGCCACGCCGCGGAAATGCTCGACGCTCTGGGCATTGCGCATGAGTGCCAGGTCGTCAGCGCGCACCGCACGCCGAAGAAACTCTATGATTACGCGCAGGCGGCCAGTGGGCGGGGTTTGCAGGTCATCATTGCAGGCGCGGGCGGCGCCGCCCACTTGCCGGGGATGACGGCGGCGCTGACGCATTTGCCCGTCCTCGGCGTGCCGGTGGTGTCAAAGGCACTGCAAGGGCTCGACTCGCTGCTCTCCATCGTGCAAATGCCCAAGGGCATTCCAGTGGCGACCTTTGCGATTGGCCCGGCGGGCGCCGCCAACGCCGCCCTCACCGCCGCGGCGATTTTGGCGCTCAACGACGCCGCGCTGCGCACGCGGCTCATGGCCTTTCGCGAAAAGCAAACGGCAGCCGTGCTGGCCACCGGCCCGCTCAAATAACCCACAAATTCTCTGCGAAGGCGCATTTACCTGACCATGAACCTTGCCCGCATGGTTATCGTAGCGCGGCGCTTTAGCCCGCGCGGTTTGGTTTATTTCGAGTCGCCCTACGCGGGCTAGATTGTGTTTTGAAACCTCAAGCAACCACGGATAACACGGATGGCACGGATAAGAATAATGAAAGGATCATCCTTATGCGGAAGGAAATCCGTGTTATCCGTGTCATCCGTGGTCCAGTTTTAAAACAAAGCTTAAAGCACCGCGCTACGAGAAAGTCCGAACGCAAAATTACCCCACTCATGAGCCTAACGCGCGCCAACCGACCCGCCTCCGCCCTGCGGCGGCGGCTGCGGCGAATTTTTCTGACGGTGTTGGCGATGGTCGTGCTGGTGGTTTTGGGGACGGTGGCGATCAACCTCAGCATGGTCGCTTACGAATCGGGCCGGATTTATAAACGCGTCGAGGATGTGCCGGTGCGGGACGTGGGGCTCGTGCTGGGCACGGGGCCGGGCACGCTTTATTCGGACGACCGCCTCGAGGCCGCGCTCGCGTTGTACCAGGCGGGCAAGGTGCGGCACCTGCTCGTTTCCGGCAGCGGGCCGCCGCCGCAATACGACGAAGTGGACCAGATGCGGGTGTTCCTGGTGAAACGGGGCGTGCCCGCCACGGATATCAGCGAGGATCACGCGGGTTGGCGCACGCTGGATTCGATGGCGCGCGCGAAGACGGTGTTCGGTCTGGATTCGATGACCATCATTTCGCAGGGAGTGCACCTGCCGCGCTCGCTTTTTCTCGCGCAACATTGGGGCATCGACGCCGTGGGCTTTGCCGCCGTGGACCCCGATCATTTTTTCGGCCACACGCATCTGCGCGAATGGCTGGCCCGCGTGCTCGCCGTGATGGACGTGACTTTTCTGCAACGCCAGCCGCGCGATGCGGGTTCACCGGAACCGATTGTCTTGCCGCCGGCGGTGAAAGCTGGGCAAACTCCCGCCCATCCCTGATTTTGCATGAGTAAAAGCCAACGCCTTATTCCGCCCGGCTCCACGCTGGGGATGCTCGGCGGCGGGCAGCTCGGCCGCATGGCCCTCCTCGCGGGCCGCCGGCTGGGCTACCGGTTTCACGTGTACGACCCTTCGCCCGGTTGCTGCGCGGCGGCGGTGGCCGAGGAGATTTTTTATGCGCCGTGGGACGACCCCCGCTCACTCAAGGCCTTTGCCGCAGACATCGCGGGCGCGACGATTGAATTTGAAAACATTCCCGCCGCGACCTTGCGCGTGCTGGAGCGCCGCGTGCCGGTGCGGCCGGGAGCGAGGGTCCTGCACATCTGCCAGAATCGCCGGCGGGAAAAGGAATTCTTGCGGCGGCACGGTTTTCCCTGCGCGGATTTTGCAGTCGTCTCCTCGGCCAGGGAGTTGGAAAACGCGGCGGCCGCGCTCGGTTTTCCGTGCGTGCTGAAAACGGCGGCCTTCGGCTACGACGGCAAGGGTCAGCTCAAGCTCACGGGTGTGCCGGCGGACGGCTGGGTAAAGGCGTGGAAAAGCCTCGGCGCGCCCCTGGGCGTGGTGGAAAAGTGGATTGATTTCGACCTGGAGTGCTCAGTGATTGTCGCGCGCGGCGCGGGCGGCGCGATGAAGGTTTTTCCGATGGCGGAAAACGAACACCGTCACCATATCCTGCACCGCACCATCGCCCCGGCGCGGGTGCCGCCGCGCGTGCACACCGAGGCCGCCGCGCTGGCGTGCGCGCTGGCGAAGGCGCTGAAAGTCACCGGCCTGCTGGCCGTGGAAATGTTTTACGCCGGCGGAAAATTGCTGGTGAACGAACTCGCCCCGCGCCCGCACAACAGCGGCCACTACACAATCGAGGCCTGCGTCACCAGCCAGTTTGAGCAGCAAATCCGCTGCGCCACGGGTTTGCCCTTGGGCGACCCGGCATTGCTGCGCCCGGCGGTCATGATCAATTTGCTCGGTGATTTGTGGAAAAAGGGACAGGCGCCCGCGTGGGCCAAACTTTTGAAGCACCCGCAGGTGAAGCTGCACCTCTACGATAAAGGCGAGCCGCGGCCCGGCCGCAAGATGGGCCACTTCACCGTCTTGGATGAAAACGTGGAGCGCGCGGTCAAAACCGCCGACCGGCTGTTCCGCGAACTGGGCGGGTAAGCGGGCGATTTTTTTATGTTCAGGCGCGGGGATTCGTGAAAGATGCGGGGGCATGTTGCAATACATCTCCCTGGGGATGGAGGCCCTGATTGTCTTTCTCGGTGCGCGCATGGCGCTGGGCGGGCGGCGCTTTCTGGGTGGCAGCCTGGCCCTCTCGTTTTCCCTCTATATTCTGTACAACTTGATCAAGCAATTCCACTTGGGCGTCTCGCAACCGTTGCAGGAAGGTATTTTCTTTACCGCCACGCTGGTGATCTTTCTGGCCGTGCTGCATTTGAGTGGCCGGCGCGGCTGAGCGGGGCGAAAAATGGCCCGTATGCCATTTGGGCGGGTGCGCGCCGGCTCGCTCCCTTTCGTGCGCTTCGGTTGATTTTAGACATGAATGTGCCATGTTTAGGCATTCCGTTGCCTGGGCAATACCTATAGAGTTGGGTCAATTCCATCCCCCTTCCATGAAACTGAAATTACCCTTTTTGCTTTTCACGCTGGCGCTTTTTTCCCGCGTCGCGGCTGCCGCGGCGCCGGCCCCGGCCGCGCCGGTGACGGTCTCGGAAACCACCACGGGCCAAGCCTCCTATTTCGTGCTCGATAACGGCATCGTCAAGGTGCTCATCAAAAAAAATACAGGCGAATTGACGTCTCTCTTTTACAAGGGCATCGACACCATGGGCCATGTGCAAGGCTCCGGCGGCACATGGGAGCATGACCCTTCTGCGGCGGCCAGGGTCGACGGCTTGACGAACACCGTCACCATTGACCCGGCCAAAAACGGCGGAGAGCGCGGTGAAATCTCCATCAAAGGCGTGACCGGCGGCCAAGTGGTGTTGAGCCCGGATGCTCCCGGCGGCGGGTCCAATTTCGACATCGAACTGCGCTACTCGCTCGGCCGGGGCGATCAGGGAGTTTACACATACGCGATTTATACCCACCCGGCCGCTTACCGCGCCGGCGGCGACGGTCCCGAAGATCGTTTCATCGCCCGGGTCAACCAGACCTTCGATTGGCTCACGGTGGATGCCGACCGCAACCTGCTGGAGTGTGCGCCGACGGATTGGGGCACGGGCGTCGTGGTCCACGCGAAGGAGCAGCGCATTTTGACCAAGGGCGTCTATAAAAATTCGGTCGAGCACAAGTACAGTTACACCGGCGTGCAATACCGGACGCCGGCCTTCGGCTGGTCGAGCACGAAGGATCACCTCGGTGTCTGGTTCATCAACCCCACCATTGAGTTCTTAAGCGGCGGCCCGTTCAAATTGGACTTGGACGCCCACTACGGCGACAACGGCAATCCCGACCCCATCATCCTCGATTATTGGGAAGGCGGCCATTACGACACGGGCGCGCGTTGCACTGTCGCCGCCGGGGAAGAATGGAGCAAGGTCGTCGGCCCGATATTTGTTTACGTCAATTCCCTGGACACCCCCAAGCCCACCAGCCCGGCCGAATTGGACACCCTCGCCGCCACCGCTGGCAACCCCACTATCCCCGCTTCCTGGACGGCCAACGCCAACGCGTTGTATGCCGACGCCTTGGACCAGGCCAAAAAGGAAAAAGCGAAATGGCCGTACGGGTGGGTCAACGGCGTGGACTATCCCCATCGGGATCAGCGTGCGACCGTGACCGGACAAATGGTGCTCGACGACCCCCTGGCGCCCGCGCCGATGACCAAGCTGCCGCATCTCATCGTCGGCCTGGCTCACCCCGACGAAGGCAATCTCGAGTGGATTCACAATGCCAAGTATTACCAATTTTTCAATGATGGCAGCGACGATGGCAAATTCACCCTCACCGAAGTCCGGCCCGGCAATTATACGCTCCATGCCTATGCCGATGGGGTGCTGGACGATTTCGCCCAAGCCAACATCACGATTGTGGCGGGCCAGAATCTGGATTTGGGCAAGCTCGTCTGGAAACCCGTGCGCTACGGCACCCAGCTCTGGGATATTGGTTACCCCGACCACACCGGCGGCAAATTTTTCAAAGGCGATGGCGCCAACTATTGGCTCTGGGGTTGGAACATGCGCTACGCCCTCCTTTTTCCGAACGACATCACTTATACCATCGGCCAAAGCGATTACCGCAAAGACTGGTTTTTTGAGGAAGTGCCGCACGCCACCGATTTGTCTTTTGTCAATCCCGACGCCAAGGATCCGGCCAACCAACCCTTCGGTTGGGTGCACAGCGAATCGCTTGAGCAGTACCCGCAAACGGACACCACCGGCCCCTGGCGCATCTGGGGTCGCGGTCGCGCAACGACCTGGACCATTAAATTTAAGATGGATAAACCAGTGCAAGGCTACGCCGCTTTGCGCGTGGCCCTGGCCGGCGTTAATGGCATCTCCCAGATGGCAGTGACCGTCAATGGGCATGAAGTGGGGGCCATCGGCGGCGGGGACAACGTGGCCAACGCCCGCCTCATTACCACCAACACCATTCGCTACAACTCCAACAAAGGTCTTTCGCAACAGCGGACTTTGACCTTTGACGCCGCGCTGCTTCAGCCGGGCGAAAATACCCTGACGCTCACGGTGCCCGGCGGCGACCTGCAAAGCGGCGTCGTGTGGGATTACCTCCGCTTGGAACTGAATCAGAATTTCAAACTCGACGGCACCCCATTGGCCTCCCCCGCCACGCAGGCGGCGGCGCCCAATCCGGCGAATTCGACCGCAGCTATGGACGCCCGCCCGCGCCTAGGATCACTCGAATAAAAAAAGCGCGGGCTAATGCCCCGCGCTAAAAAATCAAGGCACGCCTCCATCCTGGGCCACAGTCGTCCGGGGAAATGAGTTTGCCTTTCGGCGGGCGGCCCGTTCAGCATAGTTGTTTCCCCTGTTTCAAAACTATCTCCCGTTGTCATGAGCCTGAACATCAGACCCGCCAACACTTGCGCGTTCGACATGATCGCGCTCGGTGAAATCATGCTGCGCCTGGATCCCGGCGAAGGCCGTGTCCGCACCGCGCGGAACTTTCATGTGTGGGAGGGCGGCGGCGAGTACAATGTCGCGCGCGGATTGCGGCGGGCCTTTGGCTTGCGCACGGCGGTGGCTACCGCGTTTGCCGACAACGACGTGGGCCGGTTGTTGGAGGATTTTATTTTGCAGGGCGGTGTGGACACGCGGTTTATCCGCTGGCTGCCGTACGACGGGGTGGGGCGCACCGTGCGCAACGGCCTGAACTTCACCGAACGCGGCTTCGGCATTCGCGGCGCCGTCGGCATCCCTGACCGGGGCAATTCGGCCGCCTCGCAACTGAAACCGGGCGACATTGATTGGGAACACATTTTTGGCACGCTCGGCGTGCGCTGGCTGCACACCGGCGGGATTTTCGCGGCGTTGTCGGACACCACGCCCGCGGTCGTCGAGGAAGCGGTGCAGGTGGCGAAGAAACACGGCGTCATCGTCTCCTACGATTTGAATTACCGGCCGTCGCTGTGGAAGGCCATCGGCGGCAAGAAACGCGCGCAGGAAGTCAACCGCCGCATCGCCAAAAATGTGGACGTGATGATCGGCAACGAAGAGGACTTCACCGCTTGCCTCGGCCTTGAAGTGCAGGGCCTCGACGACAAAATCTCCCACATTGAGACGGAAGCCTTCAAGGGCATGATTCAAAACGCGGTGAAGGAATTTCCCAACTTCAAGGCCGCCGCCACGACGCTCCGCTCCGTCAAGAGTGCGACGCGCAACGACTGGAGCGCCATCTGCTGGCACGACGGCAAATTCTTCGCGTCGAATGAATACCCTGATTTGGAAATCCTGGATCGCGTCGGCGGCGGCGACAGTTTTGCGTCGGGGCTGATCTATGGATTCCTCAAATTCAACGACGCCGCCCAAGCCGTGCAATACGGCGCCGCCCACGGCGCCCTGGCCATGACCACGCCCGGCGACACCTCGATGGCGTCGCTGGACGAAGTGGAAAAAGTGGTCGGCGGCGGCGGCGCCCGCGTCGTGCGGTAATAAACTAGATTTACCGCAAAGACGTAAAGATCGCGAAGAAATCCCTATGGACGTTGAAGAGATAGGCCGGCGTGCCATTGGCGCAGCCATCGAGGTGCATCGCCACTTGGGGCCCGGTTTATTGGAATCGGCTTATGAGTTTTGCTTGGCGAAGGAACTCCGTGATGCAGGCTTGGCGGTCGAAACGCAGCTGATGCTTCCTTTGACTTATAAGGGATTGAAATTAGACGCCGGTTACCGGCTGGACATTGTAGTCGAAAAAATGCTGATTGTGGAAGTCAAGGCGGTCGAGGAATTACAGTCCATTCATGTCGCTCAACTCTTGACCTATTTGCGGCTCACCAAACTTTCGCTTGGCTTGTTGATGAATTTTAACGTACCTGTTCTAAAAGATGGAATTATGCGCGTAGTTTTGAATCATCACATGCCTTAGCGCTCTTTGCGTCTTTGCGGTAAAATTCATTTTCCATGTCCTACCTCGACTCCTTGTTCTCCCTCGCGGGCAAAACCGCCGTCCTCATCGGCGGCACCGGCGAATTATGCGGCGCCATGGCCGAGGCGTTCGCCGGCGCCGGCGCCACCGTCGTGCTCGTCGGGCGCAATCCCGACAAGGCCAACGCCCGCCTCGAAAAAATTCATCATTTGCACCACAAGGGCGCCTGGTTCGAGCCTTGCGAAGCGCAATCCAAGGCCGGCCTGACCGAGCTGGTGGAGCGCGTTGTCGCCAAGACCGGCGGCATCGACATTCTGGTCAACGGCGCGGGCACCAATTCCGCCACGCCTTTTTTGGAAATTTCCGAGGAGGAATTTGACAAGATTCTCAACGTGAATCTGAAGGCGCTGTTTTTGTCCTGTCAGGTGTTCGGGCGCTACTTCCTCAAGAGCGGGCGCGCGGCCAGCATCATCAACATCGGTTCGATGTCGGGGCTCGCGCCGTTGTCGCGCGTGTTCACGTATTCGGCGACGAAGGCGGCGGTGCACAACCTTTCCCGCAATCTCGCGCGCGAATGGGCTCCCAAGGGCGTGCGCGTCAACACCCTCGTGCCGGGATTTTTCCCTGCCGAACAGAACCGCAAGGTGCTCACGCCCGAGCGTGTCGCGCAAATCATGGGCCACACGCCGATGAAACGTTTCGGCGAGGCCGCCGAACTCGCCGGCGCCGCGCTGCTGCTGGCCTCTGATGCCGGCAAATTCATCACCGGCACGGAAGTCGTCGTCGACGGCGGCTTCAACTGCGTGACCATCTAAACGGAATTTTTCCCGATGTCCTCCTACCTGCACGAAGACTTTCTGCTGCCCAACGAGACGGCGCGGTTCCTGTACCACGAGCATGCGGTGCACGAGCCCATCCTCGATTACCATTGCCACCTACCGCCAGTGGACATTGCGAGCAACCGCCGCTTCAACAATCTCTTTGAAGCCTGGCTCGAGGGCGACCACTACAAGTGGCGCGCCATGCGCACCAACGGTGTGCCCGAGGAATCCGTCACCGGCAAAGTCGCGCCCTACGAAAAATTTCTGGCCTACGCGCGCACCGTTCCGCACACGCTGCGCAACCCCCTGCATCATTGGACGCACCTCGAATTGCGCCGCTACTTCGGCATCAACACTTTGTTGAATGGTGATTCTGCGAAACGCATCTGGGACGAGGCCAATGAAAAACTCCAGTCGCCGGAACTGACCACGCAAGGCATCCTGAAAAAAATGCGCGTGCGCGCGGTGTGCACGACCGACGATCCGGCCGACACGCTCGAACCCCATCGCGCCATCGTCCAGCAGGGTCTCGCCACGCGCGTGTATCCGGCGTTCCGGCCCGACAAGGCCTATGCGGTGGACCAGCCCGAGGCCTTCAACGCCTGGCTGGGAAAGCTCGAACAAGTCGCCGGCCAAACCTGCGGCAAGTTGAGTGATTTTCTCATCGCTTTGGACAAGCGCCACGCGTTTTTCCATGAAATGGGCGGACGCCTGTCCGACCACGGCCTCGAGGCTATGTTCGAGGGCCCGTGCACGGAAGCGCAGGCTGCGGCGATTTTCGACGCCGCCCGCGCCGGCCGCACCGCCACCCCCGCGCAGAAACAAGCCTTCGGATTTTATATCATGCTGTTTTTGGGCGAACTCGACCACCGTCGGGGCTGGACGAAGCAACTCCACCTCGGCGCCATCCGCGACAACAATCCGCGGCTGGTCCGCCGCCTGGGCAACGACGTCGGGTGCGACTCCATCGGCGACTTTCCCCAGGCCCGCACGCTCTCGACCTATCTCAAGACCCTCGACGACGCCGAAAAGCTGCCGAAGATGATTTTGTACAACGTCAATCCGGCGGACAATTACCTCTTCGGCACGATGATTGGCAATTTCCAGGACGGCTCCATTCCCGGCAAGCTCCAGTTTGGGTCCGCTTGGTGGTTTGTGGATCAAATCGAAGGCATGCGCTGGCAGATCGACGCGCTCTCGAATTTGGGCCTCTTGTCGCGGTTCGTAGGCATGCTGACGGATTCCCGCTCCTTCCTCTCGTACCCGCGCCATGAGTATTTCCGCCGGCTCTTGTGCGGCATGCTGGGCGAGGATGTCGGTCGCGGTTTTATACCGGACGACCGCGCGATGCTGGCCGACCTCGTGCGCAACATCTGCTACCGCAACGCCAAGGGCTACTTTGGCCTGGCGCTGCCGGAGGGTTAAAGCCCGCCGCGCCAGCGTGGTGGTGGTGGGGGTGCAAATCCCGGGAACAAATGTTCCGGGTGCGCGCTCTTACCCCAAATGCTTTCCGGCGGGCGCTGGAAGTTTGACACCTTTTTCGCTCCCCGCTAAGCTCTCCGCGCATGATTACCCGCCTCCCGCCCCCGGCCCGTGTTTGGCTGCTTGCACTTCTGGCCGCCCTGGCCGCCGTCGCGCCCGCGCGCGCCGTGGTGGTGCGGGATAATATCAGTTATAATAAATTAGTAAGCTTGGGCAAGGCCGGCCAGTTCAAGGCCGTGGGCATGATCCAGATTGATTACGGTTTTGGCTACGAGCCGATTGCCTCGGCCACGCTCATCACGCCGAACCTGGTCATGAGCGCGGGCCATGTGTTCGACAAGAACGCCCTGACCGGCGCCAAACGCGTGCGCTTTATCCTCGGTGGGGAAAACCTGCGGATTGATTTCCAGACGCCCGGCGTCGTGCACGTGCATCCGAAATACAATGCCTTCACCCTCGACAACGACATCTCCGTGGCGAAATTGAGCACCAACAGCTCCGTCAAGCCGGCGGTGTTGTATGGCGGCACCAAGGAAAAGGGCCAGTTGGGCACGTTGGTGGGCTTTGGCGACACCGGCAACGGCACGATCGGCAGTTCCGTCACCAACACCCGCAAACTTGCCGGCACCAACACCATTGATTTCGTCAGCAAGACCGTCCTGGAGACGGATTTCGACATGCCGAACAACCCGTCGAAAAGCACCTTTGGCGACAAGTCCCCCATCACTTACGAAAGCACGCTTGGGCCGGGGGACAGCGGCGGCGGCTTGTGGGTGCAGGTCAACGGCCAGTGGGCCGTCGCGGGCGTGAACTCTTTCGGCGAGCAATCCCGCGGTTCGAGCCAGGAGGACACATATGGGTGGCTGAGCGGCTTCACACGCGTCTCCGCGTACATTTCCTTTATCAAGGGTTACGGCAATCCGACGGTGATTGGCCGGGGCTCCCTCACCAGTGGCGTTTTCGCGACCGCTAAAGACGACGCTCCGCGGGATTCGTCGTCGCGTTCTCCGCGCGTGCGGCTTATGCGTGTGCCAGTGCACAAGGTGGTGGTGCATGCGAGCCCGGCGCCCGCGAACTAAATCACGCCGTCTTGCGGGCAAGGAAAAGTGAGGTGGGCGCGAAATTACGCGGGTTGGGGCTTGATGGCTGGAATGCCTCGACAGCGCGCGCTTTTCGCGGCTAAGACAACCCCGCGCGCGGCGATGCCCGCCGGGCGCAAACTTACCCGCCTCATGCCCGCGTTCCCGCAGATTCCCGTCATCGCCTACGAAGGCCCGAAGTCCAAAAACCCGTTTGCGTTCAAGCACTACCGGGCCGACGAAAAAGTCGCCGGCCGCCCGATGCGCGACCACCTGCGCTTCGGCGCCGCCTACTGGCATTGCATGAGAAACGGCCTGGCCGACCCCTTTGGCGGGCCCACCGCCTTGATGCCGTGGGACGATGGCTCGAACTCCGTGCCCAACGCGCAAAAGCGCGTGCGGGTGTTTTTCGAATTCCTGGAAAAAATGGGCATCGATTACTATTGTTTCCACGATCGCGATGTCGCCCCCGAGGGCGCTACCCTGGCGGAATCGCACCGCAATCTGGCCGCCGTGGTGAAGACGCTCAAGGCCGAGCAGAAGCGCACGGGCAAACGGCTCCTCTGGGGCACGGCATGCCTGTTCGCGCACCCGCGTTATGCGCAGGGCGCGGCCACTTCGCCCAACGCCGATGTTTTCGCTTACGCCGCCGCGCAGGTGAAGGCCGCCTTGGAGGCGACGCATGAGCTGGGCGGCCTCGGCTACGTGTTCTGGGGCGGGCGCGAGGGCTATGCCTCGCTGCTCAACACCGACATGAAGCGCGAGCTCGACCACCTCGCGCGCCTGCTGCACCTCGCCGTGGAGCACAAGAAAAAGATCGGTTTCACCGGCCAGTTTTACATCGAGCCCAAGCCGCGTGAACCCTCCACCCACCAGTATGATTCCGACGCCGCCGCGTGCCTGAATTTCTTGCGCGAATACGGCCTGCTCTCGTATTTCAAGCTCAACATCGAGACCAACCACGCCACGCTTGCCCTGCACACGATGCGCCACGAGCTCACCGTCGCGGCCAACGCCGGCGCGCTCGGTTCGATCGACGCCAATCGCGGCGACGAACTCGTGGGCTGGGACACGGACCAGTTTCCCACCGACCTCTACCTCGCCACCGAGGTCATGCTCGTGGTGCTGGGCATGGGCGGCTTCACCACCGGCGGCCTGAATTTCGACGCCAAGCGCCGCCGCGAATCGCACGAGCCAGCGGACCTCTTCCATGCGCACATCGGCGGCATGGACACCTTTGCCCGCGGCCTGAAAGCGGCTGCCGCCCTTCGCGCGGACGGACGCATGCAACAATTCATCCGCGAACGTTACGCGAGCTGGAATGAGGGCATCGGCCGGAAGATTGAAAAAGGCCAGACCAGCCTTGCTGAACTCAATGAGTACGCGCTGAAAATCAAACCGCCGACCCTCGCCTCCGGCCGCCAGGAACTGCTGGAGAATATTTTTAATGAGTTTATCTGAACTGTAACCGCAGGTATCGCAGATGAACGCAGATGCAAAATCCGAACGCGATCCGGAGACCTATGCGATTATCGGTGCGGCCATGGGTGTGCATGGCGCACTGGGGCACGGGTTTTTGGAAAATGTTTATCCGGAGGCCATGGCCATCGAATTGGCGGCACGGGGTATTCCCTTTGAACGGGAAAGGTCTTTGCCGATCGTTTACAAATCGACTATTTTACCCTGCAATTACAGGGCTGATTTTGTATGCATGGGTTCCATCATAGTTGAACTCAAGGCCATTCAGAAAATTTCGGCCATTGAGCAGGCTCAGGTCATTCATTATTTACGGGCAACCGGCTTCCCTCGGGCGTTGCTGTTGAATTTTGGTGCGCCCAGACTTGAGTACGAGAGAATGGTGCACAATTATCATCTGCGTTCATCTGCGTAATCTGCGGTTCCGCTTCCTTCTTTTTCTTCCCCATGTCCTACCTCATCGGCCTCGATGTCGGCACAACGTCCGCCAAGACTGTCCTCATTGACGCCACCGGGCGGGTCGTGTTCACCACGGCCCCCGCCTACGCCTTTCGCACGCCGAAGCCGTCCTGGGCTGAATCCAATCCCGCCGACTGGTGGAACGCCGTCGTCACGGCGCTACGCGAACTTTTTGCCACGACCGGCGTCAAGCCGCGCGAAATTGCAGGCGTCGGCCTCACGGGCCAGATGCACGGGCTCGTGCTCCTCGACGCCCAAGGCGAGGTGTTGCGTCCCTGCATCATGTGGAACGACCAGCGCACCGCCCTCCAATGCGCGGCGCTGACCAAGGAAGTAGGCCGCAAACGCGTGCTCGAACTCACCGGCAATCCCGTTCTCCCCGGTTTCACCGCGCCGAAAATCCTCTGGGTCGCCGAGCATGAACCGGACGTTTTTCGCCGCGTCGCGAAAATTCTCCTGCCGAAAGATTATATCCGCTACAAATTGTCCGGCGAATTTTTCACCGACGTGTCCGACGCCTCGGGCATGTCGCTCCTGGATGTCGCGAAGCGCAAGTGGTCCGCGGAGATGCTGGCCGCCTGCAAAGTGAAACGCAGTTGGCTCGCGGATGTGACGGAGTCGCCCGTGGCCTCGACGAAAGTCTCCGCCGCCGGCGCAAAGGCCACGGGGCTGCGCGCGGGCACGCCCATCATCGCGGGCGCAGGCGACCAGGCGGCCGGTGCGGTCGGCTGCGGCATTGTGAAAACGGGCGTCGTTTCCTGCACGCTGGGGACTTCCGGCGTCGTCTTCGCCCATGCGGACAAATACAATCCCGAGCCGCAGGGCCGCCTGCATGCGTTTTGCCACGCCGTGCCGGGCAAGTGGCACCTCATGGGCGTGCAGCTTTCGAGCGCGGGTTCGCTGCAATGGTACAAGAACACGCTCGGCGGCGAGGAAAAAGCCCGCGAACTGGCCGGCGAGGGCAACGCCTACGATTTGCTCACCGCCGCCGCCGCGAAAGCGCCCGCCGGCTCCGAGGGCCTGCTCTTCCTCCCGTATCTTTCGGGCGAGCGCACGCCCCATCCCGATCCGAATGCCCGTGGAGTTTTCTTTGGCCTCTCGCTGCGGCACACGAAGGCGCACCTCACACGCGCCGTGCTCGAAGGCGTGACCTACGGCCTGCGCGATTCACTCGAACTCATGCGCGGGTTGGGCATTACGCCCACCGAAGTCGTGGTTTCGGGCGGCGGCGCGCGCAGTCCGCTCTGGCGGCAGTTGCTCGCGGATAATTTCGAGACGCCCATCCTCACCGTCAGCACCAACGACGGCTCGGCCTATGGCGCGGCGTTGCTCGCGGGCGTCGGCGCGAAAGTCTGGAAAACCGTCGAGGACGCCTGCGCCGCGGCGGTGAAAATCACGGGCCGCACCGCCCCCGGCCGCAACTCCCTCGTGTACCGCGATTATTATCCCCGCTTCCGCGCGCTCTATCCTAAGCTCAAGGACGAATTCGCCGCCCTCGCAGAAACCGTCGCCAGGCATCATGGGTGAAGATTTCTGCTATTTGTGATAGTCCGTATTCTTGAATTAGCGGGAAAGTTCACCTTCCTACTCTGGTAGTTCCTGGCCAATCCTTCATGGATATGAAACCTACTCATCCTTCGACGGCCAAAGGTGTTTCAGAGCGCGAGTCTGTTCATTTTAGGGTTGAGCCGGAACATTCGATAACCGTCGGGCCGTCGGAAGAAACAATGTTTGTGTCGGCGTTTTTTGAAAATTCATTGGCCGTGGTCCTTGCTTGGATGTCGGCTGGACTGGGTTTTGGCGTGGGCTCCTATCATTTCCCCGAATACCCGGGGAATATTCCGTCGCTGGTGGAAGCGCTCCTCTTCTCACTGTGGGCGCCGCTTGCCGTGGCCATAGGGAGTTTGTTTGCCGGAACGGGTGGATTCCTCTTCAATCTGTGCAACTTGGTGTTATTTTATTTCATCGTGCGGTCTGAACGCTGGCGGACGAAGTGGGTGTGGTCGCTTTTGTTGTTTGGCTCGGCAATCTTGCAGTATCGTTACTTCATTCGTCACGCCTTGCATTTTGATTGGCTCTGAACAGATGAAGTACCGTTTTTTTCGTGGTGTTTCGGTCTCGGGATGTTAGGTCTGAATGCCGTGCAACCGAGGAAACAGCCTGCTCCCTTCGCCTCCGCCACCCGTGCTCTCCTGCGCGCGCTGGGCTCCGCACAAGTGCGCACCGATGAGGCCGCACGCTTCGGCGCCTCCCTCGACAATCTGCGGCTTTCCTTCCTCCCTGCCGCCGTGGTGTTTCCGAAAAACGACGCGGCCGTCGCGACGCTCCTGCGGCTGGCAAATAAATACCGTGTTCCCGTCACGCCGCGCGGCGCGGGCACTTCGACCACCGGCTCCGCCTGTCCCGTGCGCCATGGCTGGGTGCTGGATTTGTCGCAGTGGAAGAAAATCAAAATCGACGCGCTCGCGGGCATCGCACACGTCGAGGCCGGCGCAGTCACCGCCGACATCGATGCCGCCGCCGCGAAACACGGCTGGTTTTATCCGCCGGATCCGTCGTCGCTGCACTATTGCACTATTGGCGGGAATCTCGCGCTCAACGCCGGCGGTTTGCGCGGCGCGAAATATGGCGTGACGCGGGATTATGTCATGGCGCTCGAGGGTTTTTTGCCGACGGGCGAAGCGGTGCGCTGGGGTGCGCCTTTGCGGAAATTTGCCTCGGGCTACAATTTGCGCGACTTGTGGATCGGCAGCGCCGGGACCTTGGGCGTCATCACACGCGCCAGCCTGCGGCTCGTGGTCCGGCCCGGCGCGCGGCACACGTTTTTGGCGGCGTTTAAGGACGAGGCCGCCGCCCTTCGCACCGTGCTCGCCCTCATGCGCGCGCGCCTCGTGCCCGCGATTTTGGAGTTTCTCGACCGCCAGTCCGTCGAATGCACGGAACGCCGCTGGGGCCGGCCCGTTTTTCCTGAAGCGCCGAAGGCCTCGCTCTTGTTGATCGAGGTCGATGGCGTCGTCGCGGAGGTCGCGGCGCAACGCACCGCCGTCGCGGAAGTTTTGCGGGCCCAGGGCGCCCTCGCTGTGCGCGACACGGCCGACCCCGCCGAAGCCGCCGAATTCTGGCGCGCGCGCCGCACCTGCTCGCAGGCGATGTTCCAGATGGGCGACGCGAAACTCAATGAGGACATTGTAGTGCCGCCGCGCCGCTATCTGGAACTGCTCCGCTACACGCGTGTATTGAAACGCGCCACCGGTCTCGCCACACCCACTTTCGGCCACGCGATGGACGGCAATTTTCATGTCCACCTCATGTACCACCGCGCCGACCCGCAGGAGCGCAAACAGGCCGAGCGCGGCGTGGCGGCGCTGATGAAAAAGGTCGTTGCCCTCGGCGGCGCGATTACCGGCGAGCACGGCATCGGCCTGTCGAAGTCGCCTTTTTTGCGCAGGCAGCACCGCCCGGCGGAAATCCGCGCGATGCTCGCGATTAAAAAAGCCCTCGACCCGCGCGGCATCCTGAATCCCGGCCAAATTTTTAGCCCGGTCTCGGTCTGGAAATACACGCCCGTGAAGGTCCGCCTGCCGTGGGACAAGGATTGAAACGATCATGATATAAAACCGCCGGGAATGTGGTTTTGCGCTTGTCGGAATTTACGGAAAGGCCTAACCTATGGCCTTGGCTCACCCCGTCTCCCGTTTTCTTATGCTCGCGCGCAAGCTTGCAGCTCTGCTTTGGTGCCTCGGCCTGCCCTTGCTGGCGCTCGCGGACAGCTCCGTCAGCAACACCTCTTTTTCCGACAATTTTGACGGCGGCGCGTCGCCGGCCTGGAGCAATACGCGGGGCGATTACCAAGTCGTCAATGGCACTTACACCGTCGGCGAGAATCATGTCCAGGATCCGCTTAATTTCAGCGGGTTGCCCTATGACTTGACGGACTTCAACGTGGACGTGGATGTCACCCCGGTGGGCGACGGTGGAATTTGGATTCATGCCGACGCCAAGGGCCTGAATGGCCTCCTGCTGGTCATCGGCGGAAATGGTTATGCCAACGGTGGGCCGGGTGGTAGCGCGGGTACGTCGCTTTACTTTCACGTCGTGAAAAATGGCCAACCCGGCCCGATTCTGGGCGAAGTCACGGGTGTGTTTACGCAACCGGGCGTGGAGTCCGCGCATATCCGCGTTGAGGTCGCGGGCAATGTCACCAACGTTTTTGTCAACGGCAGTGCCACGCCGACCGCCACCCTTACCGACGACACCTACACCCATGGCCGCCCGGGGCTTTATGGAACCCTCGGCAGCCCTTTTGATAATTTCGTTCTCGAAGTTTTGCCCGCATTGCCCGCGCCGATTCCGCCGCCCGAGCCCTTGCCGCCCATTCGCGCCGACTTTTCGGACAACTTTGACGATGGCGTCTCGCCCCTTTGGAGCAATACGCGCGGCGATTATGAAGTGGTCAACGGCACCTATACGGTCAACGAAGACAACATCGACGATCCGGTTAATTTCAGCGGCCTGCCCTACGATCTGACCGATTTTATCGCCGAAGTGGACGTGAACAAAGTCAGCGACGGCGGCGTCTGGATCCATGCCGACTCCACCGGCCAAAACGGCCTGCTCCTCGTCGTCGGCGGCAACGGCTGGGCCGCCGCCCATGGCAATGTGGTGAGTGCGGGGAGTGTAGGTAACACCACTTGGGTTGGTCAGTCCGGTGCGGGTGGCCCCTCCTACAATGGTGGGGGTGGGGCTATAACTTACATCCTGGGAGGCGGCGGGGTTGGTGGCAGTCTTACGCTTGATACCAATTCCTATTCTTCGAGCAACAGTTTTACCTATCTCGATCAGAATGCGGTTAACAATTTCATTTTAAGCCATACCGATGGGTTTTCCTTCAATGTCACTGGCAATGTGGTTGGGCGTGGACTGGGTCTCCGCCTGTTGGGTGTTCCTGGCGGGGTCAGCCCTTTTAACGGCACATTGACCGCCGGGGATGGTGGCGTTTTGACTTTAGGAGGATTGGTCGGTAGTTCATCCCCTTCCACAGACGATGACACCTTGGGTCTCCAGGCGCCTGATGCCGCGGTCGTGGGCGAAGATCCTTACACTTGGCCGGGCGGCACGCCGGGGCATTTGCTTTATTTCCAAATCGTCAAGGACGGCCATGTCCAGCCGGTCATAGCTGATGCCGGGGACATTTTCAGCGAGCCCGGCGTCGAGAACGCCCATCTGCGCATCGAGGTCCACGGCAACGTCACCTCTGTTTATGTCAATGGCGCGAGCGACCCGGCGGTTACTGTGACGGACGATACGTTCACCCACGGCGAAGTCGGCTTGTATGGCTTTACTGGCACTTCCTTTGACAACTTTGTTTTGCAGGACTTGTCTGTTCCCGATCCGGGCATCAATCCTGACCCGACGACCGACCCGACTTTCGATCCCCGGATTGTATATATGACCGGCGGCAGCAAATTGCCGGATAGTTCCGCGTCGCTGACTGGCTCTGCGCGCGGCAGCTACACCCGCACGACGGCCAACCCCGACACCGGCAGCATCTTCAAATTCACCGGCGCGGGCACCTTGGCGAAGTTGGGTGGCGCGACCGTCACGGGAAACTTGCACACGCCCGGCTTTATCGTCGGCGGCAATGCCCGTGGCACGCTAACGCTCAAGAATGCCAAGGGCCAGGCGGTGCTGACGCTCAATGGCGCGTGGCCGCAGTCCTTCACCGGCAAAGCCGTCACGCTTTCCTACACCGTGCAAAGCGCGAAGGGCACGTTCAAGGGTTTGAGCAAGACCGGGAAAATCCGCCTCACGCTCACCACGAAGCCGAACAGTTTTAAGCTGGTCTTCGTCGCGGGCAAGTAGGATGGGGGAAGTAAGTTGCGTGAAGAAAATTGGACCGCTAATTCGCGCTAATTTTCGCTGATTTTTCCGGACGCCGGAAATTCATGCAGGGCGGCAAAATCGGGAGCAGACGTTTAAGCGCCAAGCCGGAAAATTTCCGCAGTCTTTCTTGTCAGCGAAGATAAGCGTAAATGAGCGTTCTCTTTCCGCTGAGATTTTGCGACATGCCTCGCCCGTTTGCTCATTCCTTCGCCCGCAGGTCTTCCTGTTCGCCCATGAGTTCCACGATGGCGCCCCATTCGGCGCGGATTTGCGGCACCTCCTTGTCGATGCGCTCGCGCGAAATGCCCATCTTCAGCAGCAGCGTCTCCGCCAGGCCCGCGGCGGTTTCCACTTCGTCGAAGCAAATGTTGGTGACGCCGGCCTCGCGCAAATGCGGGTTTTCCCGGAGGTAGCGGGCGCGGGTGAGGATGGTGATTTGCGGGTTGAGTTCGCGCGCGCTGGTGACGATGGCGAGCCGGGCCACGGCGTCCGGGAGCGTGATGATGAGAAAATCCGCGTCCTTGATGCCCGCGCTTTCGAGGATGTCGGGCCGGGTGGCATCGCCGTAAAGGGCCGGATGGTCGTGGTTGTGCAACTCCGCCACGGTGTCGATGCTCATTTCCACGATGAGCGGCTCGATGCCGAATTCGCGCAGCAGTTGTGTCATGGTTTGCCCCACAGGGCCATAGCCGACGACGATGGCTTGCTTGCCCTCTTTTTTTGGCGGCGCAAAGCCGACGTTGAGGCGCGCACCCCGGACTTCACTGCGGCGCGACAGCCAGGCGGCCAGGTGCGGGTGGCGGAAAATCACGGGCTCCAATTTCAGAATCATCCGAAATAGGTAGGGATTCAGGCTGATGGAAATGATGGCCGCGGCGACGAGCACGGCCTGGCCTTGATCGTTCAGAAGCAGATGTGGCTTGGCCACATCGGCGAGTATGAAGGAAAATTCGCCAATCTGCGCGAGGCCGCCCGCCACGGTCAGTGCCGTGCGCACCGGATACCGCAGCACCAAAACGATGATAAATGCGGCCACCGGCTTGACCAGCAGCACCACGCCGAGCACGCCCAGCAGTAGCCACGGCTCGGCCACCACTTGATGAAAATCGAACAACATGCCGACGGACACAAAAAACAAAACGGCGAAGGCGTCCCGCAGCGGCAGTATCTCCGCACCGGCCTGGTGGCTGAACTTGGATTGGCCCACTAACATCCCGGCGAGAAACGCCCCTAGTGCCATCGACGCACCGAAGGCAAAGTACGCGGCCGTTGCCACCGCGATCGACATCACCAGCACCGCCAGGGTGAACAATTCGCGCGAGCGCAGGCGCGCCACCCGCAGCAATATCCACGGCACCAAACGGGTGCCCGCCAGGGCCATGATGGCTCCCAGCATCGCCAGCTTGCCCAGCGCAATGGCCGTGGCCATGAGCACACCGGGGCCTTCGACTGCGGGAGTCGCCGCCGTCACGTTCGCAGCGAGGGTGGCGACAGTGGAGGCCGCTGCGCCCACTGCGTGCAGGTCGGTGGCGTTCGTATGCTCTGGCGCTGGTCCCGCGAACGCCGGCAGCAACACAAGGACGAGCACCGTGAACAAATCCTCCACCACCAGCCAGCCGACTGCCACATGGCCTGCCGGTGTCTCCATGACTTTGTTGTCCATCAACACGCGCATGAGCACCACCGTGCTGGCCACGGAGGTCGCAATGCCCAGCACGAGGCCGTGCGACCACGGCAGGCCCAGAAAATGCGCGAGCACCATGCAGAATACCGTCGCGCACGCGCTTTGCACGACCGCGCCGGGAATGGCGATGGCCCGCACCGCCAGCAAATCCTTCAGGTGAAAATGCAGGCCGACGCCGAACATCAGCAGAATCACCCCGATCTCCGCGAGCTGGTTGGCCATGTCGGCGTCGCCCACCATGCCGGGCGTGTGCGGGCTCGCGGCGATGCCCGCGAGCAGGTAGCCGACGATGGGCGACAGCCCGCAGCGCTTGGCGATGATGCCAAACACCAGCGCCAGGGTGAAGCTGATGGCGATCGTCGTTAAGAGTGAAGTGTCGTGCATGAAGGCAAAACGTGAATGGCGGGCGGCGGATTTATTGCGCCGGCTGGCGAAAATTAGGTCGGATCTTCGTATTGGGTTTCCTCCCGGGCGAGCTGGGTGTATTCCAAGTCGCCCAAAAAAAGAATAAACCCAAAGAGGATGGCGAGCATGTAAAGATGCCACTTGAATAGCGCCAAGGCGATTCCGGCCGCCGCCACGGCGCGCCCAATCATCAGCGCAGACCAGGTGGCACTCAAATAATCGAGCCGCAGCGCCAGCAGCGCCCGCAGCACCCGCCCTCCGTCCATCGGAAACGCGGGCAGCAGGTTGAAACAGCCCAGCAATAGATTCGCGCTCAGCAAAAAGCGCAGCACGTCATTCACGGTCAGGCCGTTTGTTTCCGGGTCGCCCCAGGTTTGGGGATGGAAGAGCACCCAACCCTCCGGCCAGCCGTGCAGCAGGGCGAGGCAAATGCCGGCAATGACGAAATTCACCATCGGTCCGGCAGCCACGATGAGCAATTCCGCACTCGGGCGGCGCGGCAGGCGGCCCAGCATCGCCATGCCGCCGATGGGCAGCAGGATGATGCGCCACACCGGCAGGCCCAGTGCCCGGGCCGTCAGCGCATGGCCGAATTCGTGCAGCACCACGCAGGTGTAAACGAGCACCAGCGCGGCCCAGTCCACCAGCATTTCCCGCCACCCGCCGTCGCCGAAACCTGTCAGACCGATGAGGATGGGCAGCACGAAAAAAGTCGGGTGCACCTCGAGGGCGATGCCCGCCACCCGGAATAACTGCATTGACCGCCAGCGCATGTCGGATGATGTTTTAAACCTGCGTTTTGCTCTCGAACGCTCCGACTATGGCTGAATCCGCGCCCACCGCAACCGTCCTTCTCATCGATGACGATCCGGAAATACGTTATTCCCTGCAACGGGTGTTGACGACCCGGCCGTTTCGCGTCGTGGCCGCGGGCAGCGGCGAGGAGGGCCTGAAGGCCGCCACGAAGGAAAAGCCGCAAGTCATCCTGCTCGACAACCGCATGACCGGCATGAGCGGCCTCGAAACCCTCCAGCACCTGCGCACCTCCGCCCCCAAGTGCATGGTGATTTTGATGACCGCCTTTGGCACCACGCAGACTGCCATCGAGGCGATGAAGTTCGGCGCGTTCGATTACGTCATCAAGCCCTTCGACAGCAAAAAAATCGTCACGATCGTGGACCACGCCATGAAGGCCTGGACCGACTTGCACGCCGCGGGCGATGCGTATCGTCCGCTCCTCAATCGCGAGGATTACAAGGAGGGCATCGTCGGCCAGTCCGAGCCGATGCAGGAGGTGTTCAAAATCATCGGGCAGGTCGCCGCCAGCGATGTGACGGTGATGATCACCGGTGAAAGCGGCACGGGCAAGGAGCTCGTCGCCCGCTGCCTGTGGCAGCACAGCCACCGGTCGAAGGGCCCGTTCATTGCGGTGAATTGCGCCGCCATTCCCGAGAATCTCATCGAGAGCGAACTGTTTGGCCACGAGAAGGGCTCCTTCACCGGCGCCACCGCCCAGCGCAGCGGCAAATTCGAATTGTGTGACGGCGGCACCATTTTCCTCGACGAAATTGGCGACATGACCCTCTCGACGCAGACGAAAATCCTCCGCGCCATCCAGGAGGGCGAGATTCAGCGCGTGGGCGGCAGCGAGACGCTCAAGGTCAACGTGCGCCTCATTGCCGCCACCAACAAGGACCTCGAAAAACTCGTCGCCGATAAACAATTTCGCGAGGACTTGTACTACCGGCTCAACGTCGTCCGCATCAAGCTCCCGCCCCTGCGCGACCGGCGTGACGACATCCCGGCGCTGGTGGACTTCATGCTCCAGCGGCTGGCCAACGAGAAGAAAATCCGTGTGCGCAAAGTCTCGCCCGAGGCGCTCGTCGCATTGTGCTCGTTGAACTGGCCCGGCAATGTCCGCGAACTGGAGAACACCATTTACCGCAGCGGCGTCGTGGCCCAGGGCGACACCGTTTTGCTGAAGGACTTGCCCCGCGAGATTTTGCTGGCCGCGCAAAACGCCGCGCCGCCGACTGCAGCGGCTCCGGCGCCCACCGCCACGCCAGCTGAGGAAAAAGCGCCCGCGCCCGCCGCCCCCGTGGAAAAAGTGGGCGAAAAGAATGCCGCCGCCACGCTGGCGGAGGCCTGCGATGCCGTTTACCGCCTGGCCCGCGCCGAGTCCGGAGAAAATATTCTGGAAAAAATTGAAATTGCCTTGATTGAGCGCGCGCTCAAGGAAACCGAAGGCAACCACGCCAAGGCCGCTGCGCTCCTCGGCATCACTCGCACCACGCTCCGCAAACGCGCGGATGGGTTGAAGGGTTAAGCGCAGGTTTAAAAACCAATCGCCGACGGCGCGCTGGGGGCAGTGCTCCCTACCAGTGAACGGACCGCGGGTTAATGCAGTCCACGCTGGCAGTTTGGGTTGGGCGCGGTGCCCGCAGCGCGCCGCTTTTCTTCGAGTTTCAAACAGTGCCTAAACCTTTTCGGCCTGTTTCATGCGGCCCTTCATGCTGGCTTTCGTCGTCTTGCCCTGACCGCCTACATCGAGGACCACCGCCACGATAAACAGGGCGATCCAGCCGCCACTCAAGTTGTGGTCGTTGTTCAACATCGCCGCCATGTAGGCCAGGGTCGTGTAGGGCATGAAGAAAAAGCCCAACAGCGGCCAGAGGGCCGATTCAAAGGCCCTACTGAACCAGTCCGTCAGCAGGAAGATGAAAAACATCGCCAGCCGCGGCGCGCAGAAAGAGGCAAGGACGAGGAGGCAGGGCATGGGGAAAATGGGCGGTTAGTATACTAACTGGGCTGCACCGGGGTGTTTTTAGATTTATCTACGGGCCAGAAGAAACAAGCGAGTCCGGTCGCCAGAAAAGTCACAAATCCATAGAGAGCGACGCTACCCACCTCAAATTCGAATTCGGCGTGACCCAGATCAAAAAATATAAAAGAAGTGCCGCCATAAAAATAGATGACGCCTAGCTGTATGGATAACCCAATCAGGATTAAGCCAATCCAGTGTCGCTTGGTGGGTTTCATGGCAGGATGTCTTATTTCCTCGGCGGATTGCCCCCTGTTTGTATCGGTAGAAAAAAGAAAATTCGCATCAATCTGTGTTCATCCGTGAAATCGGTGGATAAAAAAATTCCTACTTTTTCTTCTTCGCAAAGCCGCGCGGGTGGGCGTGATGCCAGCGCCAGGCGGTCTCGACGATGGAGTCGAGCGTGGAAAACTGGATTTTCCAGCCGAGTTCGCGCTTGGCCTTGGAGTTGTCGGCATACAGCGCCGGTGGGTCGCCCTCGCGCCGGGGTGCTTCGATCACTTTGACCTTTTTGCCTGATACTTTTTCCACCGCGGCGATGACCTCGCGCACGGAATTCGGCGTGCCGGTGCCGAGGTTGTAAAAGAGTTGCGTGCCGCGTTTGCGCAATTTGTCGAACGCGAGGATGTGCGCGCGCGCCAAATCATCCACATGCACGTAATCGCGCAGGCAGGTGCCGTCCGGCGTGGGGTAATCCGTGCCAAAAATCTTGACGCTTTTGCGCTGGCCCAGCACCTGGCCGATGGCCAGCGGAATGAGGTGGGTCTCCGGGTCGTGGTCCTCGCCGATGGTGCCATCAACTGCCGCGCCCGCGGCGTTGAAATAGCGCAGCGCCGCAAAGCTCAGCCCCTCGGCATGGGCGAGCGCCTTGAGGGCGTTTTCCAAATCGAGCTTGGTCTGGCCGTAGGGGTTGATGGGGCGTTGCGGGTGGTCCTCCGTCAGCGGCATTTTTTCCGGCACGCCGTAGGTCGCGCAGGTGGAGGACAGCACGAATTTCTTCACGCCCGCCTGCATCATCGCCTCGAGCAGCACCAGCGCGGCCACCAGGTTGTTCTTATAATACTTCAGCGGCGCGGTGACGGATTCGCCCACGTAGCAAAACGCCGCGAAATGCATCACCAGTTCGATGCGCTCCTTTTCCAGAATCTGGCGCAGCTTGGTGGCATCGCTCAAATCCGCTTTGTAAAACTTCACGCCCTGCGCCACCGCCGCGCGGTGCCCGAAGACGAGATTATCCACCACGACGGGGCGGTGACCCTGTGCGAGAAGCTGGCGCACGCAATGGCTCCCGATGTAGCCGGCTCCGCCGGTGACAAGCACGTTCATTTCGCCCTAGTGTGGCGCTAGGCGGCCTCGGATGCCAAGGCGGAAGTTGGGGAGGACCGCAATTCAAAAGGAAAGCCTAACCGCCGGAGTCGAAAAAACGCGGTAAGTGACGCCATATTGCGCGAGCAATAATTCCCCTACCATTTCCACGCGACCCGGCGGGGCCAGCAAAGCAATGCACCAAGCCAGATAGTCAGCAAGGAGGGGCCCAGTCCCTGCGCCAACAATGCTATGGCCATTAATAGATAAAATTCTGCGCCACCACTACCTGCATCGCTAAATCCACTGGCGCTCCGTGTTCCTGCGAACGATAATGTAGACATTAACAATGGGGCCATCACGGCAACTGGAAAAATAACCATGGCAGCCCACAAGACGACCCCCCATTTCCTTTGAACAAATGAATTCAGCAACAGAATTTCCAATGCAGCGAGTAGGAAAGTGGCCGCACTTAGCTGCCATGGGGGCAGTACTCCACCATACCACCAGCCAATCGCGTAAACGACCAATAAGATCGGAAAAATCAATAATGGGTTTAAGCGCATTTCCTGAAAAATGTAGGTGCCTCCAAGACAAAGGCAATTGAAAGTTACAGATATTAATAATCAACCATCGCAATGAGAGGGTATGTGCAACCGCAGACTACTCGCGCTTGACGCCGTCGTCCTTTGGATTGATAATGCGGCCATGGTACCGCCGATCCAAGTGCAAGCATTGCCTGGCTTTCGTCTGCGCCTGACGTATGCGGACGGCGTGAGCGGGGAAATTGACCTTTCCGGTGAGGTGGGGAAGGGAGTCTTTGCGCCTTTGGCTGACCCGGCCTTCTTTGCGCGGGTGCACTTGGGCGAAGGGCGGCAAATCTGCTGGTCTGACGACTTGGATATTTGTCCGGATGCCGCCTACTTGGAAATAACCGGACGGATGCCGGTCGAAGCCGCCCATGCCTGAAGTCAGCCGTTTTCATGGCCTGATTATCCGGCTGCATTTTCGCGAGCACCCGCCGCCGCATTTTCACGCGCATTAGGGCCAGGCCGAGGTCTTGGTGGAAATAGCCCCGGAAAATTTTTGCAGGGGCAATTACCGAACAGTTCCGCGCGATTGCTGGAGGAGTGGCGTCGTGCCCATGTCGCGGAATTGCTTGACGACTGGCGCCGGGCGCAAGAACGCCTCCCGCTCCTGCCGATCCCGCCTTTGGCTTAAACTAAGAGCTGGGGTGTCACCGGCCTTTCACCCCAGCATCCCCGACGCCCGCAGGAAGGGCATCGCAATCGCATGGATGAGCCGGCCCAGCAGGATTTGGAATTGCTGCAGGTTGATGAGGATAAGCAAAATCCACCAACTGTTCATCGCGAGATGGTTGAAGGTACTCTCGGACATGTTGACGAGGTGCCGCAAAATCCGCGAGCCGTCCAGCGGCGGCAGCGGGATGAGGTTGAAGCCAATCAGCGCGCAATTCAGATAAATGGTCTCCTTGAGAAAACGTTCGGTCTGCTCACCCATAGTGTGGCTCTCCAACAGGATTCGACTGATGACTGTCACCACCAGCGCAATCAGCACATTCATCAACGGCCCGGCCACGGTAATCAGAATCTCATCGCGCACGCGCGTGCGCGGATGGGGCAGCGAAATCTGCACCGGCCGGCCCCAACCAATCAATGCGAAAGGCATCTGCATGTGCATAAAGATGGGGATGAAAATCATCGACAGCGGAATCAGCCCGGTGCCGATGGGGTCGAGGTGCGCCAGCGGATCGAGGGTGACGCGCCCTTGCAGCCGGGGCAGGGGATCGCCGACGAGGTCGGCAGCCTTCGCGTGGCCGTATTCGTGCAACGCAATGCTGAGGGCTAGAATGATATAAAAGATCGAGCCGTCGCGCAATTCAGGCAGGAGATTGGGCGAGACGGCGAGCAGGGGAGCGGGGTCAAACATGGCGGTTAAAAAATCAGGGTTGTAGGCCGGTGCTTGCGGCGGGCGCAGGCGCGGGCGGCGACGCAGTGGCCGGGGCGACGGCAGGCGGAGACTCTGCGGCGGGGAGCGCGGGCGGCGTGGCCGGCACCGCAGGCGAGGGCAGTTCTGGTGCCGGCGTGGGCGCGGGCGCACCGGTCAGGCGGTCGATTAATTCTTTGCGGCTGGCTTCGAGCACGGGGCGCACCGGTTGTTCGAGCAGCACGCGGGCGTCGTCCTTGCGTCCGAGTTCCAACAGTACGCGCGCGCGATGCAGGCGGATGATTTCCAATTCGACGCCGGAGGTCGTGTGCTTGCCGAGTTCCTCCCACGCCGCGAGCGCGGCTTTCCAGTCCGGGTCCAGCAGGTCGTAATAACATTCCGCCGCGCGCCACGCATAGCCCGGCTCCGTGGGCGCGAGGAGGGCGGCCTGCTTGAACTCATCCACGATGGCTTTGTTGAGGGTTTCCTGCGTATATATATTGTCGGCTAGAAAATGATCGTAATAAATATTCAGAAGCTCGGCCAGTTGGTAATGGTAGAGCGGCTCCTTCGGCGCGAGTGACACGGCCTGGACGAAGAAGCCCAGTGCTTCCGCATATTTGCCCTCCTCGGCCAGATAGCCGCCAATCTGCTGCTTGATGACCGCGACCCGCGGGTTCAACTGGTGCGCATGCTGGAAGACCGCGTAGGATTTCTCGCGTTCGCCCATGCGCCGCAAAAACTTGCCGTACAGCACGAGCGCATTCACATCGCTCGGATGGTCATTGAGGTAATCGCCGTACGCGTCGTTGATCTCTTGCGCGCGCCGGTCGCGTTCGGCCTCGGGCCAGGTGTTGGGATTCTTGTTGAGGGCGGCGAGAAAGTCCTGGTCTTTTTGCGCGAGGGCGGCCAGTTGCTTGTCCTCGGGCGAATCCGGCGCGGTCGGGTCGTTGGTGCCGTAGGCGGCGATGGAGGCCCGCTGAAAAGTTTCCCGGCGGATGCCGTCGGAATTCGCGCTCGGGTCCTGGCCCGGCTGGCCGCGTTTGAGGGCGAGCGGGGAGGGGAGTTTAAGGACAAAGTCGGCATCGGCCGGCGACGAGGGCGGGCTTCCAGTCGCGTCCGGCGCGGCGGACGCAGCAGCGGCCCGCAGCGCGGCACCGCCCCCGCAAGCGAGAACGGCGGCGGCACCAAGAAAAAGGAGAACGGGGCGGCGCATGTGGAAATCCAGCGTGGGGACAAATGTCCGCGGGGGCAAGTTTCCCCGGCAGGCAATTTTTCTTGTGGACAGCACGAAAATCAGCCGTCCTGTAACAAAATCGCTTTGCCGGAGTCTATAAAGCGGTGCTTGGGGGATGAGGGCGCGGCTTCGGCGTTGCGCAAGCCCCTTGCCAGTTGTGCAATTACCCTTAATGTGGCCGCCATGATACCCTGCCGCTCGCGCCGTTCCCCCGCCTTGCGCAAGTACCCCGGATGGTTGGGCGTAATTTGCCTGGTCTTAAATTTTATCGATTTGCCGGCGGCCACCGTGCCCGCGCCCGTGCCGCCTCCGCCTCCCCCGCCGCCGCCCCCAACGTCGCGCCCGCCGCCGCCTTCCACCCCGGCAATTTCCAATCGTCCCGCCGTGGCACCCAACGCGGCGACGGCCGCGGCCTCGCTGCCTGCGGCCACGCCCGTGGCCCCCGTCGATCCCGCCTTGGCTGCGGCCATTCAAATGTATCGCACCGGCGATTACGCGGGTGCCCTCAAGGCCGCCGATGCTGGGGCCAAGGCCAATCATTATAGTGAAGCCTGGTGGCGGTTGAACGGCGAAGTTCTGCTGACGCTGGGCAATTACTCCGAGGCGGAAGCGGCCCTCAATCAGGGCGTCCAATATAATAGTGACAGCATCCGTTTGCGGTTGCTGGCCCGCCAGGCGGATTTGTTTGCCGGCAAGCCCGACGAGGCGGCGCGCCAGCTCTCCGCCATCAGCAGCATCATCCAGTCGCGCGGCCGTTACGAGCGCGACCCGGGTTTTGTCACCTCGCTGGGCGAAGCCGCCCTCATTCTCGGCGCCGAACCGAAACTTGTCCTCGAAAATTTTCTGCGCCTCGGCCAGCGCGCGACCCCGCCCGTGCGCGACGCCTTTCTCGCCATCGGCAAGCTGGCCATGGACAAGCACGACTACGCGCTGGCGGCCCGCACCTATCAAGCCGGCGCCACGGCTTTTCCCGACGACGCCGACATGCTCTACGGTCTCGCCGCCGCCCACCGTGCCAGTCATGACGACGAGTACGGCAGTTTTGCCTCCGCCGCGCTCGGCATCAATCCGAAGCACATTCCCACGCTCCTGCTGCTCGCCGAAAATTTAATCGACGGCGAGCAATACGACAACGCCCGCGACCAGCTCGCCAAGATCCTCGCGCTCAATCCCACCGAACCCACCGCCCTTGCGCTGCTTTCCGCCATGGCCACGCTTGACAACGACACCGCCAAGGCCGCCGAATATCGCGACAAGGCCCTCTCCACCTGGAAAACTAATCCTCAGGTGGACTACCTCATCGGCAAAAAGCTGGCCGAAAATTACCGCTTTATTCAAGCCGCCTCGGCGGAAACCTCGGCGCTCAAATTTGACGACAAGAACACGCCCGCCCGCGTCGAGCTCGCCCAGGATTTGCTCCGCATGGGCCTCGAATCACAGGGCTGGGAGATGGCCACCCGCGCCCATACCGACGACGCCTACGACATCGAGGCCTTCAATCTCACCACGCTGCACGATCAGTTGGATAAATTCACCACGATCACCAGCCCGCATTTCAACATTCGCATGGCCCAAACCGAGGCCCCGGTATATGGCGACCGCGTGCTGTCCATGCTCGAAGATGAGCGCACGAAAATGACGGCCAAGTACGGCCTGCCGCTCGATTTGCCCACCACCGTCGAGATTTATCCCAACCCCGACGATTTCGCCGTCCGCACCTTCGGGATGCCCGACATCGGCGGGTTTCTCGGGGTGACCTTTGGCCCGGTCGTGACCATCAATAGCCCGGCCTCTTCCGGCGCGAATTGGAAGGACGTGCTCTGGCATGAATTCGTCCACGTCATCACGCTGACCATGACGCGCAACCGCATGCCGCGGTGGTTGAGCGAGGGCATTTCCGTCTATGAGGAGCAATTGGCCGATCCCGCCTGGGGCATGAAGATGTCGCTCGATTACCACGACCGCATCCTCGACGGCAAAATGCAGCCGATCAGCGGCATGAGCGCCGCCTTTATCAAGGCCAAGAGCTCGGCGGATATGCAGTTCGCCTACTATGAATCGTCGCTCGTCGTGCAATTTCTCATTGAGCGGTACGGGTTCGACCGCCTCAAGGCCGTCCTCCATGACCTCGGCGCGGGCAAGAACATGAACGAATCACTGGCCGCGAACCTCGCGCCCTTGGACAAACTGGACACCCAGTTTGCCGAGTATGCGCGCGACCGTGCGACCAAGACTTTTGCCGGGCTCGATTTCACCCGGCCGAAGCCGCCGACCGACGAAAACACCCCGGCCCCGCCGCCCAATCCCAACAATTATTACGACCGCCTCGCGCAAATCCGCGCGCTGGCCGACAAGGAAGAGTGGACCGCCGTGCGCCAGCAATTGCAGGAACTCACCACCAAGGGTTTCTACGTTCCCGGCGCGCAAAATCCCTACCTCCTGCTCGCCGCGGCCTGCGCCAAGCTCAACGACACGGCGGGTGAAAAGGCCGCGCTGACGGCGGTCGCCGAGCACGAAGGGGATTCCCTCAACACCGTTACGCGCCTGCTGGACATTGCCCAAGTCGAACAAGATTGGCCGGCGGTGCACCGCTGGAGCGAGGCGTGGCTGGCCATCAATCCGCTCGCGCCGACGCCGTGGCGTCAATTGCTGGCCGCCAACGAACACAATGGCGATGCCAAGGCTGCCATTGAGGCCGGCAACGCGCTTCTTCAACTCGATCCGCCGGATGCGCCCGACGTGCATTACCGCCTGGCCCGCCAGTTGCAGCCGAGCGATGTCGAAGCGGCCCGCCGGCAGGTGCTCCAAGCGTTGGAGGATGCGCCGCGCTTCCGCGCCGCCTACGAATTGCTCGCCGCCCTGCCGCCTGCCCCCGCGCCGGCCCCGGCTGTTCCTGCCGCCACGCCGCCCGCCACGCCGGTGACCAACACTCCGTGAAATTTTTGTGCGCTTTTTAAACGCAGTCCATTTTCGCCGGGCCGGCTTTATGCTGGCCGGGGTGCTGGTGTCCGCTGCGCTGTGGGCGCAATTTGGCGGCCGCGGCGGTGGCGGTTATGGCCGGCGGTTTGATCCGTCGCTCGACGACCCCCGGCTGGATTGGCCCGTTGAACCCGCGTTCAAGGACGACCTCTTCACCTTCGCGCGGCTGATGTATGCCTCGGACCCCGGCGGCCGCACGTCCAACGGCTACTATCGCGGGGGAGGCAACAGTTGGACGGTGGACACGCCCGATGCCGACTTCAACCTCGCTTTCCGGCTCCACCAGATGACGAGCCTGCGCGTACGCCCCAAGGAAACCGACATCCCCATCGATCCCGCGCACCTCGCGAATTTCCCCTTCGTTTACATCGTCGAACCCGGCAGCCTCGTCTTCCGGCAGTCCGAAGTCACCGCGCTACGCGACTATTTGTTGAACGGCGGGTTTCTCATGGTGGATGATTTTTGGGGCGACAACCAGTGGGACAACCTCGAAGAGCAGTTGCACCGGGTATTTCCGGGCCGCAAGTTCGTGGAGTTGGACCTCAGCCACCCGATTTTTCACACCGTCTTCGACCTCAAGCAAAAGCCGCAAATGCCGGCCATCGAGATTTATCTCAACGAGGGCATCACCTGGGAGCGCCATTGGGGCGATTACAACAAACAGACGCACGATTCCCATTTCTACGGCATCTTCGACGACAAGGGCCGCATGATGGTCTTCATCAGCTTCAACAATGATTTTGGCGACGGCTGGGAGCGCGAGGGCGACGACCCGCGCTACTTCACCGCCTTTTCCGAGCCGCAGGCCTACCCCATGATGATTAATATCATTTTCTACACCATGACGCACTGAACCGTCCTGGAGAATTTCGCCCCCCCGTTTCCCCGCCCCATGCACACCTCCAACTCTTTCCGCCGCCGGGCCTGGCTCGCCGCGCTGCTGTCGGCGGGGCTGCTGGGTTTATCTGCTCCGGTCGTGCAGGCCGGAAGTGCGCGGACAATGACGCCGGTGACTCCGCCCGGAATGGGCCAGCTCGGCCGGGGCGGCCCGGGCGGGCGCGACCCGCTTTCCCGCGCCACCCGCACGACGGCCGACGAGGACGACTTGATCGAACTCATGACCAAGGCCATTCATCCGGATTTCAAGGAGGACGTTTTCACTTTTGCCCGGCTCATCTACAGCTCCAGCGGCGGCGGTTTCGGGAGGCGCTTTTGGGACGATGACACCCCCGATGCCGACCTCAATCTCGGCTTCCGGCTATATCAGGTGACAAGCCTGAAAGTGCATCCCGGTTTCAAATACATCACCATCACGCCGGAGAATCTGGCCGCGCATCCTTTCGTGTACCTGGCCGCCACGGCGGGGATGAATTTGACCAACGAGGAGGTCCGGTACTTACACACGTACATGACCAATGGCGGCTTTGTCATGGCGGAGGATTTTTGGGGCGACAGCCAGTGGGCGCACGTTTTTGCGGAGGTCAAACGCATCTTTCCCGACCGCGAAATAGTCGAGCTGCCGCTGAGCCACCCGATTTTTCACCAGGTGTTCGAATTCCGGTATCGCCCGCAGATGCCCAGCGTGGGCATTTTCCTGCGCACCGGCCAGGCCTACGATCCGGCGGATTACACCACCGACCACGACCCGCATTATTACGCGGTCAGCGACGATAAGGGCCGCATGATGATGCTCATTTGCCGCAACAACCACTACGGCGACGGCTGGGAGCACGAGGGCGATGACCACCGTTACTTCGACCTTTTTTCCGAACCCCAAGCTTACCCGATGATGATCAACATTCTCTTTTACACGATGACGCATTAAGTTTACCCATCGTCTTCGTCCGCGCCTTCTGGTTTATTCGCGTGGACGGCGAGACGAGCCGCTTACCCCATGAGCCCCCGCAAATTACCCCGCATGTTATTGGCCCTCGCTTGGGCGGCCTTGGGCGGAGTTTTGCTTGGTCCATGGGTCATGGGGCAGAATAGCCCCCTCAGTGATCCGGGCACGGCTCCCGGCCTCGGCCCGCCCGGCGGTCGCGCGGGTCGCGGCGGTCCCGGTGCTGGCGGTCGCGGCGGCCCGAATGCGGGTGGCCCCAATGGCGGCGCTTACTCGGGCGCAACCGAAGATTTGAATAATCCGCCTCCTGGCGCGAATGGTCCGCCGAATGGTGGCGGTTTCAGCGGCGGACCCGGCGGCGGCGGGCGGCGCGGCGGTGGCGGTGGCGGCCCGGGCGGTGGCTTCGGCGGCCCCGGTGGCGGTGGCGGGCGTCGAGGTGGCGGTGGTGGAGGCTTTGGCGGTGGTGGCGGAGGGCGGCGCGGTGGCGGTGGTTTTGGCGCTGACAATCCGGGCTTCGTCACCGAGAACGGACATCACGGTGAAGAACCGGCCGACCTCGCCTGGACCCTCGAGCCGGAATTCGCGCAGGACGCTTTCACGTTTGCCCGCCTCGAATACGATTCTTTTGGCGGCCCCATGGCCAATGGCAATTACCGCACCGGTGGCCGTTGGACCACCGACACCCCGGACGCGGATTTCGATTTGTCGTTCCGCTTGCACCAAATCACGAGCCTGCGCGTCACGCCGGGCATCAACACCTTCCACATCACCCCGCAGAATCTCGCGAACTATCCCTTTGTTTATATCGTCGAGCCCGGCCGGCTGGTGTTCCGGGACGAGGAAGTAACCTACCTGCGCCGCTACCTGCTCAACGGCGGATTTTTGATGATGGACGACAACTGGGGTGACAACGAGCGCAACAACATCTTCGAGCAACTCGGGCGCATCTTTCCCGACCGGCGCCCCGTGGAAATCGGCCTCGAGCACCCGATTTTCCACAACATTTTCGACCTCAAGCAAAAGCCGCAGATGCCCTCCATCGGCTTTTTCACGCGCCGGGGCATGTACTATGAGGACAACAAGCCCTATGAGCAAGAGACCCACGACTCGCATTTCTTTACGATTAGTGACGACAAGGGACGGGTTATGGTGTTTATCAGCCATAACAATGATTTCGGCGACGGCTGGGAACGCGAGGGCGCCGATCTCAGTTATTTCAAGACTTTCTCCGAGCCGTTTGCCTATCCCGTTTTCATCAACATCCTGTTCTATGCCATGACGCACTGAGCGGTGACCTTCATCTCAAATTTTATGCCCGTCGAAACCCTCCCAAACTCCCCCGAACAAGCCGCGTTCGAGCGCCTGCAGGCCGGCCGCGAAAAAATTGAAACCGAACTGGGCAAGGTCATCGTGGGCCAGCGTGACGTGGTCGAGCAACTGATGCTCGCCCTGCTCGCTGGCGGCCACTGCCTTGTCACCGGTGCGCCGGGTCTGGCCAAGACCCTCCTGGTCAAATCCGTCGCCCGGGTTTTCCAGCTCCAGTTCCAGCGCATTCAGTTCACGCCGGACTTGATGCCCGCGGACATCACTGGCACCGAGATTCTCACCGAAACGGAGAAGGGCCGCCACCTGACCTTCGTGCGCGGGCCCATTTTCGCCAACATCATCCTGGCCGACGAAATCAACCGCACGCCGCCGAAGACGCAGGCCGCGCTGCTCGAAGCGATGCAGGAGCACCAGGTCACCGCCGCCGGGGTGCGCCACGTTTTGGCCGAGCCGTTCTTCGTCCTCGCCACGCAGAACCCCGTCGAAATGGAGGGCACGTATCCGCTGCCCGAAGCCCAGCTCGACCGTTTTCTTTTCAACGTCCTCATCGATTATCTCCCCGAGGCCGACGAAATTGCCGTCGTCACGCAGACGACCTCGCGCCAGCCCGAACCTATCAACGGGGTTTTCTCCGCGGAGGATGTCGTGCAATTTCACGAACTCGTGCGCCGCGTGCCGGTGGCCGAAGCCGTGGTGCGTTACGCCGTGCGCCTGGCCGTGGCCACGCGCCCGCGCCGGCCGCACGCCCCGGAATTCATCAACAACTGGGTCAACTGGGGTGCGGGCACCCGCGCCGCGCAGGCGCTCGTCATTGGCGCCAAGGCCCGCGCACTCTGGCAGGGCCGCTCCCACGCCAACGGCGACGACGTGCGCGCCCTGGCCGCCCCCGTCTTCCGTCACCGCATCCTCCTCAATTACCGCGCCGAGGCCGACGGGGTTTCCGTCGAGCAAATCATCCAAAAGCTCGTCGATGCGATTCCGAAGGATGTGTGAAGGCAAAGACGGATCTACTCCCTCAGTTTCCTTACTCCAATGATCACCGAGGCCATTGACGAATCTTTACTGGAACATCCTCTCATCAAGGTGACAAAGTCTGAGAGTTTTCAGGGCGAGACTGTTTTAGTGCTGGCTTCACGATATGTGAACGGTGATGAAGCGTACTATATTGCGGAGGATTTCAGAAAATTCGAGGGATATAAGTCGGCATGGCACCGTCCCTGGCGTCAGAAAGAGCTCTCCCGCGAGGAGGCAAAAGCAGTCCGGTGTTTGATGGACGTATTGACAATAGGCATTTGGGCCAACCAAACGTTTGGCTGTGATGGACATTCAACCAAAGTGGAAATTTCCAGTGGCGGGCTTGATTTGAAGGTTTCTTGGTGGTTGGGCGCGCCGGTACACTGGTTGGGTTTGGAAACTCTGATCTCTCTTCTTGAGAGATTTCTCCACGAAGACAACACCCTGGCTACAGCGCAAATTCCTGTCACCGAGACGCCTGACAGTGAACTGTAAGTATCGACCAATGAATTATTTAATTTTTCCATGACATCTATAGAGCCCATCCCCGCACCCGCCCCGCTTGCCAAGGGCGTGGACCCGAAGGCGCTCTTTGCGATTCGGGATCTCGAATTGCGCGCACGCGTGCTGGTCGAGGGCATGTGGTCGGGCCTGCACCGCAGCCCATATTCCGGTTTCTCTGTCGAATTCACCGAGTACCGCCAGTACAGCCCCGGCGATGATTTGCGGTATCTCGACTGGCGCGTGCTGGCCCGCACGGACCGCGTGTTCGTGAAAAAATTCGAGGAGGAGACCAATCTTTGCTGTCTGTTTCTGGTGGACGTGAGCCGCTCGATGCTCTTCGGTTCGCTGGGCTGGACGAAGGCCGATTACGCCCGCACGCTCGCCGCCACGTTCGCGTTTTTCCTCAACCAGCAGCGGGATATCGTGGGGCTCGGGCTTTTCGACGGCGAAATGCGCGAATACCTGCCGCCGCGCTGGCGGCCCGGCCATTTCCGCCGCATTCTGGCGATGCTCGAGCGCGAACCGGCCGGCAATGACACCAAGCTGGGCCACGCCCTCGAGCAGGCGGCCATGTTGTGCCGCCGGCGCAGCCTGGTTTTTCTGCTGTCCGATTTTCTCTCGCCTGTCGCGGAGTGGAGCGACCAGCTCGGCCACCTGGCCGCCGCCGGTCACGATGTGCGCGCCCTGCAAGTGCTCGACCCCGCCGAGCTGACCCTGGATTTCGGCTCCGCCGCGTTGTGGGAGGACATGGAATCCGGCCGCAGTTTGTATGTGGATCCCGTGCGCGCCCGCACCGCCTACCGCGCCCGGCTCGACGCCCACAACACCGAAGTCCGCGCCGCCCTCGAGCGCCGCGGCGTCACTTACCAGCAGGCGTCCACGGACAGTCCGCTCGACCGCGTGCTGCTCGAACTCATCCAGCCGCACGCCTCGCGCCGCGTCATTCGCCGTCGCACCCAACGATGAGTTTTCTCACTCCCTGGTTTCTGGCCGGCATCGCCCTGGTGGCCGGCCCCATTATCGCCCACCTGATCCGCCGGGCGACGCGCCAGCGCGTGCCGTTCAGCACCCTGCGGTTTCTCGAGGAATCCCCGCCGGTGCTCACGCGCCGCAACCGCATTCAGCATCCGTGGCTGCTTTTGCTGCGCTGCCTGATCGTCGCGGCGCTGGCGGCTGGGTTTGCCCGGCCTTACCTGCGCTTTCACGTGCCCACGCTGGAGAATGCCGGCACACCGCAAAACATCGTCGCCGTGCTGGATGTCAGCGCCTCGATGCAGCGCGCCGGATTGTGGGACGCCGCGAAGAAAAAGATTTCCGACCTCGCCGGCGGCCTCAAGGTGCAGGACCAGTTCGTCCTTTTGTCCGTCGGCGATAGCGTGACCGAACTCATCAGCCGCGAGCAGTGGAAGAAGACCGCCGCCGCCGAGCGCCCGGCGTTGGTCCGCGCCGTCCTCCAGCCGTTGACCGCGGGGTGGGGCGTCACCCGCCTCGATACCGCCTTTGAAAACGCCATCAATCAGTGGGAGCAGATGACCGAGGCCGCCGACACCTCCGCGCAGCGCAAACTCGTGGTGGTGTCTGATTTTGCCGAAGGCTCGCATGTGGCGGGGCTCGCCGGCTTGTCCTGGCCGCCGCGCGCGGAAGTGGATTTGGAACAGGTCAACCCCGACCAAAAAGGCAACGCCGGACTGCAATGGCTCGGCTGGGCCGCCGACACCGGCTCCGGCCCGGCGGTGCGCGTGCGGGTTTTCCAGAACCACGACAACGCGTCGTCGTCGCTCCAGCTTCAGCTTTACGACGCGAAAACGAATCGGGCCCTCGGTGCCCCGGAAGACCTCAAGGTACCGGCCGATGACGCCGAAGTCGCCCTCGTCCCGGTGCCGGCCAACACCAGCGGCCCATGGCGTTTGGAATTAAAGGGTGATAACGAACCCTACGACAACACGGTCTGGCTCGTGCGCATGCCCCCGCGCGACGTTAACCTGACTTACTATGGCGCGCACGACGCGAACGACCTCAAGCACGCGCGCTATTACCTCGAACGCGCCACCGCCGGCTGGAAAGATCCAGTCGTCAAACTGACCTTGGGCGATATGACCAAACCCACTGCGCCAGCGGCTCCGCCCCAGCCCGGCGCGCCCAAGGAGGTCATCATCGTCGCTGCGCCACTGTCGGCTGAGGTGGCTGCTTCCGTCCGCGCCCGCCTTGAGGCCGGGGCCTTCGCCATCGTGCTCTTAAATGAGCCCGCGATGGTGGACACGGCGGCGGCGCTGGCCGGGGAAACCGGTTGGAAATCGCTCTCCACTGCGCGCAGCGACGCCCTCATCGGCCAGGTGGATTTTCAACACCCGCTGTTTTCCCTTTTTGCGGATCCGCGCTACAGCGATTTTTCTCATATCCGTTTCTGGCAGCCGCAATCCGTTTCCCTGCCCGCGGGCTCGAAGGTCGCGGTCGTCGCGCGGTTTGACGACGCCTCGCCCGCCATCCTCGAGGCCACGGTGGGCCAGGGACGCGAAGTGGTGTGGGGCGGCGACTGGGCGCCCGTCGCGGGCCAGTGGGTTTTGTCCACCAAGTTTGTGCCGTGGCTGCAATCGTTCTTCGAGCGCGCGGTCGGCGGCGCGGCCCGGCCCACCGTCGCGGAAGTGAGCGAGGCCGCGCATCTGGTGGACAGCGCCGGGGCCCAATGGCGGACTGCGCTCGATGCCGGCGCCGCCTGGCAAGGCCAGCCGCCCACGCAGCCCGGTCTTTATCAAATTCAGGAAGGCGACAGCACCCGCGAAGTCGCGCTGCAAGTGCCCTCCGCGGAAAGCCGCATCAACCTCATTTCCCTCGACAGTTTTGAAAAGATGGGCGTGCCCCTGCATCCCGGCGCCACCGGCGCCGCGCCCGCCGCGTCGGCGGCCCCCGCCGTGGCGCAAAATGAACTCGCGCCCGCGCTCGAAAACCGGCAGAAACTTTGGCGCTGGCTGTTGGTTACAGTTGCAGCCATTCTAGCCTTGGAAAGCCTCTATTCCCTGGTCCTGGCCCGCCGCGAAGCGCAGCCGCTTTCCGGCCCGGCGGCCTAACTTTTAAACCCACCTCCGCCATGCCCGCCACGCTGCCTCCGCCTCCCCCGACTGCGCTCGTCAACCGGCTGTATGAAAAACTGCACGCGGTGGCGGTCGAGCAGCGCGCGATGCGGTTGTACCGCCGGGCCGTCATTCGCTGGTCCATGGTGGCGGGCTTGGGCATGATTTTGCTGGCGTTGCGTTCGGTGTCGGAAGATTTCACCCCCTACGTTTTTCCCGCGCTGGTGGTGGTTTTCGCCGGCACCTTTGTGCGGGGTTATCAAGTCGCGCGGAAAGATAAGCTCGACCTGGCCGAGGCCGCGCTGGTGGTGGAGGTGGAATTCCCGGAACTGCGGCTGGCGCTGCGCACCGCCATCGAGCAAAAGCCCGACCAAAAGGGCGGTTACCATTTTCTCCAGCAGCGGGTCATTGGCACCGCCTTGCACCACGGCTGGCGGAACGATTGGCCCGGCACGCCGCAGTCCAAGGCCCGGAAGCTTTTCACCGCACAGGTGGCGGCCTTTGGATTTGCCATCCTCGTCGCCATGATGGCCTTTGTGCAGGTTGTGCCGAGCCTCGTGCATTGGAAACAGGGCGCGGCGGCGATTCCGGTGGCCCAGGTGCCGGATGTGCAAATCACACCCGGCGACGCGGACATCCTGCGCGGGACAACGGTTGTCATCGCGGCCCGGTTTGAAAAGCGCGTGCCCCGTGACGTGCAGCTCTCTTGGACCGGCGCCGACAGCAAGGCTAACCACGCCGCCATGGCCCGCAGCCTGTCGGACCCCATTTTTGCCTACACCCTCCCCAACGTATCGAATAATATCACGTACCATATCGACTACGAAGGCACGCCGTCCGCGGATTACCGGCTGACGGTGTACGAGCTGCCCGGGCTCATCCGCTCCGACGCCTCCTTGCATTATCCCGCCTTCACCGGCCTGGCGGACCAGACGGTGAAAAACACGCGTCGCCTCAGCGCCGTCGTCGGCACCGAGGTGAAGTACGAGCTGACCATGAACAAGCCCGTCGCCAGCGCCGTCCTGCGCGACACCGACAACTCCACCCTCACGCTCACGCCCTCCAACAGCGACCGCACCGTTTTCAACTGGAATTTCACCGTCGATCAATCGCACACTTACCAGCTTGAACTCAAGGACGACAAGGGCCGCGCCAACCAGACGCGCTACGACATCCGCATCACTGCCCGTCCCAACGACCCGCCCACCATCCGCCTGACTTTCCCGCGCGGCGACCAGGAGGTTTCGGCCTTGCAGGAAATGCGTTTCCAGGCTGAAGCCCGCGATGATTTCGGCCTGGTGGATTATGGTTTCGCCTTCAGCATCGGTGCGGAAGAGCCGACGTACACTTCTTTGCGCGACCCCGCCGCCACCAGCCGGGTGCAGGCGAATTTCGAATACCTGCTCTCGCTCGAGTCCCACAATCTCCAGCCCGACCAGTTGGTCACATATTTTGCCTACGCTGACGACCTCGGCCCCGACGGCCAGGTGCGCCGCGTGACGACGGATGAGTTTTTTGCCGAGGTGCGGCCCTTTGATGAAATTTACCGCGAGGCGTCCGCGGGCGACGGCGGCGGCGGTGGTGCGGCCGCCGCGGGCGGCCAGCAGGGCCAGCAGCAGGATTCACTACTTGAGATGCAGCGCCAGATTTCCATCGCCATTTTCCATTTGCGCCAGACCGGCACGATGGGTCCGAATTTTGACATCGATGTCAGCGCCCTGCACGACAGCCAGTTGCAAGCCCAGGGCATGTTGGAGGAAGCCCAGGCGGATTTGACTGATCCTCGCCTGGTCGCCGCCGGCGCGGAAGCCGCCAAGTATATGAAGCAGGCGGCCGACGGGCTCGCCGAGGCCGGGGATAAAAAATCCCTCGCGCCGCTCGCCGCCGCGTGGACGGGCGCGCAGGGCGCTTATCAGGCGTTGTTACGGATGCAGCCGCGCGAAAACCGCGTGCAGCAGGCGCGCCAGGGCCAGGGCCAGCCGCAGCGTCAGCGCAATCAGCAGCAGTTGGATCAACTTCGCTTCAACCAGCAGCAGAATCGTTACCAGCAGGAAACGCAGGCGCAAAACCAGCAGGACCAGCAGCGCCAGCAGTTGCAGGCGCAAAGCCGCCTCAGTGACCTCGCCCGCCGCCAGCAAGACGCCAACCAGCGCATGCGGGATTTGCAGACCGCCCTCGCCGCCGCGCGCGACGACCAAACGCGCCAGGAATTGCAGCGCCAGTTGTCCCGCCTGGAGGAAGACCAGCGCCAGATGCTCAACGACCTCGATGAATTGCGCCAGAACCTCGACAATCTTCCCGCCGGTGACCAAACCCAGCAGGCCCGCGACCAGCTCGACCAAGCCCGCCAGGACATGCAGCGCGAGGCCGACCAGACCCAGCAGGGCCAGGTTTCGCAGGCGCTCGCCTCCGGTTCCCGCGCGCAGGACCAACTGAACCAGACCCGCGACCAGTTGCAGGCGCAAAACTCGAGTGAGTTCGCCGACCAGATGCGCGAAATCCGCCGCCAGGCCCGCGAGTTGGACGACACCCAGCAGCAGGCCCAGACCGCGCTCAACCAGATGGATTCCGGCAACCAGCGCACGCTCGACGATTCGCCCGCGCGCCAGCAACTCGTCCAGACGCTCGACCAGCAGCGCACGAATTTCAACAATTTGATGAATGAGGTCCGCCAGGTCACTGACGCCAGCGAGACCAGCGAGCCCAACCTCCACACCCAGCTTTACGACCTCCTGCGCCAGCGCAGCCAGAGCACCGCCAATCCCGACCAGCAATTGCAGACCGCCTCCGACCTTTTGCGCCGCGGCTTCGTCCAGCAATCACGCGATGCGCAAAACGGCGTCGCCCAAAATTTCACGCAACTGCGCCAGGCGCTCGATCGCGCGGCGGATTCCGTCCTCGGCGACGAGACCGCCACCATGCGCTTTGCCCAAAACGAACTCAGCGACCTCGCGCAACAGCTCGAACAGGAGCGCGCCGCGGCGCCCGATGCGGCCGCGCAAATCGGCGCGAACCCCAACGGCGGGGACGCGCAGAACGGCACCCAGCCTGGCAATCAACCGCGCGGAGCGAATGGGCAGAACGGCGCGAACGGCCAGCCGGATGCGAATTCAGATGTCGCCCGGCAGGGCCCCAATGGCCAGGGCAACGGCGGCCAGCAGGCGGCCAATGGTCAAGCTGGCCAAGGCCAGCGCGCAGGCAATGAACCTGGTGCGCAAGGTGGCCAAGGTCAGCGTGGCCAAGGCGGTCAGCCCGGCGCCAATGGCCAGCAAGATGCTAATTCCGATGTCGCTCGCGAAGGTCCCGGCCAAGGCCAGGGCCAACAACCGGGTCAGGGTCAAGGGCAGGGACAACAAGGCCAGCAGGGTCAAGGCCAAGGTCAGGGCCAGGGCCAAGGTCAAGGTGCCGGTAATGAACTTGCGCAGAACGGCCAGGGTGGCCAAGGCCAGCGCGGTCAGGGTCAGGGTCAAGGTCGTGGTCAACAAGGCCAGGGCCAGGGCCAAGGACAAGGACAAGGACAAGGACAAGGTCAGGGACAGGGCCAAGGCCAGGGTGAAGGCCAAGGCGCCGGTGGCGAACTTGCTCAAAATGGCCAGGGCGGCCAGGGTCAACGCGGACAAGGTCAAGGTCAAGGCCAGGGCCAGGGACAAGGTCGTGGACAGGGTCAGGGTCAAGGTCGCGGGCAAGGCCAAGGCCAGGGACAAGGGCAGGGCGGCCAAGGTGGGCAGGGGCAAAATGGGCAAGGTCAGGACGGCGGCCCCATTAATCCTGACGACATCGCTTTGCAAGAAGCTCCCGCCGGCCAGGGCGGTGGCAACGGCCAGGGCAACGGCCAGCGCGGCGGCGGTCAGCGCGCCGGTGGCGGACAGCGTGCGGGCGGGAATGGCCAGAACGGCCCGCGCAACGGCGGCGGCGGTGGTGGCGGAGGCGGCGGCAATGAATACGGGGGCGGCGAAGGCGGAGTCGCCGGCATCAACAATTTGGCCAACCAATTTAACAATGGCGGCAACCAGACCGCGAATGGCGGACCGCTCACGGGCGGCAATTATGTCGACTGGGCCGACCGCCTGCGCACGGTCGAAAATTTGATCGACCAGCCGGATTTGCGCCAGCAGGTCGCCACCGCGCGCATCGCCGCGGAGGACATGCGCCGCAATTTCCAGCGGCACAGCCAGCTCCCGCAGTGGGGCGACGTGCAGAACAGCGTCATGGCGCCGCTCGACGCCGTGCGCAACCAGTTGCGCCAGGAAATTTCCTTGCGCGAACAGCCCGAAGCGCTGCAGCCCGTGGACCGCGATCCCGTGCCCGATAAATATTCGGAAGCCGTGAAACAGTATTACAAGGCGCTCGGCAACTGATTGCCGCTGCCCGCCTCCCATCCCCTTGCCCCCACTGATTGGATTTGCCGCGTGAGCTTTGATTCCATCTCCATTGAAAGCGGCGTCTGGCCGTGGGTGGCGCTGGCCGCCGCCGTGGTCCTGGTGCCGCTGGCCTGGCTGGCGCTGAGGCCGGCGGGCCCGAACGCCCGCACCATCGCCGTCGCGCTCGCGTTGCGCACCCTGGGCATCGGACTCTTGCTGCTTTGCCTGCTCAACCCGCAGTTGGTTTCGTCGCGGGCGGTCAAGGGCGCCAATTTGTTCGCGATTCTCGCCGACAACAGCCAGAGCCTGCAGATTGCCGACCGCGGGCCCGACGGTCCCCGCGGCCAGCAGGAAAAGGACGCGCTGGCCGGGGATAAGTCCGCGTGGTTGGGCATTTTGGGCGAGGAATTTCAAATCCGCCCCTATATTTTCGACCGCGATTTGCGGCGCGTGCGCGATTACACCGAACTCGATTTCAAGGGCGAGCGCACGGCCCTCGGCGCGGCCTTGCGCCAGGTGCGCGAACGTTTCGCCAAGCAACCGCTCGCAGGCGTCCTGTTGTTCACCGATGGCGACGCCACCGACTTGGCCGACGGCCTGAAGGACACGGCCGGACTCCCACCTATTTATCCCGTGCTCATGGGCGGCGGTGAGGAACTGCGCGACGTGCGCGTCGATCGTGCCGACGTGCACCAGAGCGATTTTGACGACGCCCCGGTTTCCGTCGTGGCGGAAATCGCCGGACAGGACGCCAAGGGGCGGGACGTGTCAGTCAGCATTCGACCCCTGCCGGCGGTCGGGGCCAATGTAACGGCGGCCAATACCACGGCTTCCGTCGTGCTGCCGGACAACCAGACGGTGCGGCTCACCGGCGACGGCGAGCCCGTCCAGGTCAAATTCGACTGGCATCCCGTGGGCTCGGGCATCCAGTTCTACGATGTCGGGGTGGACAGCCGCGGGCTGACGGCGTTCGACGAAGCCACGCTGCTCAACAACCACCGCATTGTGATGGTCGACCGCGGCCGGCCCGCTTACCGCATCTTGTACGTCGCCGGGCGGCCGGATTGGGATTTCAAATTCCTCAATCGCGCGCTGGCCGACGATCCGCAGTTGGAGCTGCCCGCGCTCATCCGCATCGCCAATCGCGAGCCGAAAATGACCTTCATCGGCCGGGCCGGCGAGAACAGCAACCCGCTTTTCCGCGGTTTCGGCGCGGCGCCGGACGACACCGTGCGCTACGACCAGCCCGTGCTCGAACGCGTCAACACGAAGGACGAAACGGAGCTGCGCGCCGGTTTCCCGCGCACCGCCGAGGAGCTTTTTTCCTATGACGCCGTGATTTTGGAAAAAGTCGAGGCCGCGTTTTTCGACCAGGAGCAGTTGCAGTTGCTCCGCCGGTTTGTCGATGAGCGCGGCGGCGGCCTGGCCATGCTCGGCGGCTTTGAATCATTTGACAGTGGCGGTTATGCCGAGTCGCCCATCGCGTCCGTGCTGCCGGTTTACCTCGACCGCAAGGCCCCGCCGCCTCAGGGCAACGTGACGTGGAAGCTCACGCGCGAAGGCTGGCTGGAGCCGTGGGTGCGCGTGCGCCCCGTGCAAGAGGCTGAAGTCGAGCGCCTCAACGGCATGCCCAAGCTAGCGGTGCTCAATCCTTTTTCCGCCATCAAGCCCGGCGCCACCATCCTCGCCGTCGCGCAGGATGGGGCGAACCACAATTACCCCGCGCTCATCGCGCAAAAATACGGTGCGGGTCGCGTGGCCGCGTTTGCGGTCGGCGACATGTGGCGCACCGGCAACCTGAGCAGCGACAAGGGCATGGTGGACCTCGCGCATTTTTGGCGGCAATTCGCCCGCTGGCTCGTCACCGATGTGCCCGCGCGCGTCGAATTGCACGTTGAGCCCTCGCTCACGGAAACCGGCGGCGTGACGCTGCGCGTGACGGCGCGCGACAAGGAATTTCATCCTTTCGACCTCGCCAGCGCGAAGATCACCATCAAACGTTCGGACCAGCCTGCGGTGGTCGTGCCGGGCGGTTTTTCCCAGGTGACGCTCACCGCCGAGCCGCTGCCCGATTCCCCCGGTCAGTACGCCGCGACTTTCGCGCCGCGCGATCCCGGCGCCTACCTCGCGGAGGTGGAACTCCTCGACAAGGCCGGCAATCCCCTCGGCAAGGCGCAGACCGGCTGGATCAACGAACCCTCCGCCGAGGAATTCAGCCATCTCGCACCCAATCGCACCTTGCTCGAGGAACTGGCGCGCCAGACGGGCGGCCAGGTCGTGGATCGCGCGCATCTGGCCCAATTTGTGAAGGACCTGCCGAACCGGAAGGCCGAGCATATGGAAACCGTGTCCGAGCCAATTTGGAACCAAGGCCCGGTGTTTCTGGCGGTGCTGGCCTGCTTCCTCACCGAGTGGGGTTGGCGGCGCTGGAAAGGACTGCCATGATTTCTCACTTTTTAGGACTACTGACCCTCGTGGCTGCGGCGACCGCCGACACCCCGGTTCCCTCCGCCCCGGCACCCGCGGGCAATGTCGCCGTTTCTACGTCACCAGCCGCCGCCCCGCCCAAGCAGGATATTCTCGTCATCGTCGGCGCGCCGGGGGAGGACGCCTACGCGCCTGGCTTCGCCGCTGCCGCCAAGGCCTGGCAGGACGCCGCCGCCCGTGCCGGTGCTAACATCCGCATTCTGGGTCTGGATCCGGTGTTAACCGCCTCGAATGCCGCGGGCACGTTGACCGCCAACGCCTCCGCGAAAACACCGACTGACCGCGATTTGCTTTACGAGTGGATTCAAAAGCTCGACCCGAATTCCTCCGCGCCGGCATGGATTGTTTACATCGGTCACGGCACCTTCGATGGTCGCGAAGCCCGCCTCGGTTTTCGGGGGCCCGATGTTTCCGCGACGGAACTGGCCACCTGGCTGAAGCCCGTGCACCGGCCCTTGGTTGTCGTGGATGGCAGCTCCGCGAGCGCGCCGTTCCTCGCGGCGGTGTCCGCGCCCAATCGCATCATCGTCACCGCGACGCAAAATGGCCGCGAGTCCAACTACGCGCGTTTCGGCGAAATGTTTGCGCTCGCGGTCGCCAATCCTGCGGCGGACCTCGACCGCGACGGCCAGACCTCCGTGCTCGAGGCCTTTGTTTTTGCGGCCAAGCAGGTGCAGGATTTCTACAAGGAAAACGACCGTATGGCCACCGAGCACGCCTTGATCGATGACAACGGCGATCAACGCGGCACACCCTCCGACTGGTTCAATGGCACCCGGGTGGTGAAACGCCCGCAGAACAACAGCGTCGCGCCCGATGGCGCCCGCGCCCGCGTCCTCGCTCTCGTGCCGCCCGCCGCCGACCTGCTGCTTTCGAACGAGCAATTGCAACTGCGCGAACAGTACGAACGCCAGCTCGAGCAACTCCGCAGCCGTAAGACCCAAATGGACGCCGACGCCTATTATACCTCGCTCGAAACGCTCCTACGCAAGCTTGCGGCGATTTATGTGCCGGCGGCGAGCCCGTCAACGGCGGCGCCGGTGACCGCAACGAGTTCAGCGAATTTGTCGGCCAACAGCACGGCGAAGTAGTTTCCTCTCGCGGCGGGTGCTTCGCGAAATGCGGCGAACACGGCGCGCGCTGTAAAGGGGAATTTGGGGTTGCGGCAGATGCCCAATCTTCGCCAAAAAACACCCCAGACAGATTGTTTCTCTTGGTTGTTGAGAATTCCCGTCTTAATTTGTCGTGGCTGGTCGAAAAAGTGCTGCCTGTTTTAGCTCACGCCGAAACGCTTGCCTATGAATCCTGCGAATCGCCAATACCGTATTTTCGGCGCGCCCAAAGTGTGCGCCTGCCCTTGCACGCGCTTGACGCGCCGGCGTTTTCTCGGCCTCGGCGCGGCGGCCCTCCCGGCGCTGATGGCGCCCGAACTTCCAGCGGCCGTGGTGCGTCACGCCGACGCCACCGGCCCGGCCGATTTTATTTTTCATGGCGGCACGATCGTCACGGTGAATGCAAAAAATGCGCGCGTCGCGGCGTTGGCGGTGCGGGGGAATAAAATCATTGCGGTCGGTGGGCTGGGGCAGTGTATGAGCCATCGCGGCCCGCGGACGAAATTGATCAACCTCGACGGTGGCGCGCTGCTGCCGGGTTTCATCGAGCCGCACATGCACACGTGTTTCGAGGCGCAGAACACTTGGATCGATGTCAGTCCGTTGTCTGGCGTGAAAACCATCGCCGATGCGCTGGCCAAGCTCAAGGCCGCCGCCAAAACCCTGGCGCCCGGGGAATGGATTCAGGCCACCGGCCTCGATCCGGCCTTGCAATCCGGCCCACAGCCCAACGTCGGCATTCTCGACCCCATCACCCCGGACAATCCAGTGTTCATGCAGGAGGACAACGGCCACATTGCCCACGTCAATTCCCTCGCGTTCACGGCGGCGGGTATAAACGACAGCACGTCGAACCCCTCTGGCGGTGTTTATGTGCACGACGCCCAAGGCCATCTGACGGGCCGCCTCGAGGAAATTCCCGCCTATACCGCCTTTTATGAAGTGATGCCAGGCGCGACCATCAGCCAGGTGCGCGGGCGCATCAAAAATCTTTTCAAGCAAGCCGCGCGCGCCGGTTGCACGAGCGTGCACGACGCCGGTCTCGGTTTAAGTTATGGGACGGCGGACCTGCCGTTCCTCCAGGGCATCATGGCCGAGAACCAGCCCGTGCGTTACACCGCGTTTCTTTCGGGCTACCTGCTCGATGAATGGGATTTTAGTAAAATCCACCCCGGCTACGGCAACGACCGCTTTAAAATTACCGGAGTAAAATTTTGGATGGACGGCTCAATGCAGGCCGAGTCCGGTTTTGTGCGCCAACCGTACCTCGACACCGACAGCCGCGGGGTGGCCGACTATTCCCGCGCGGAACTCATCGGGCTGATGCGCTCCGTGGCGGATCAAGGCTGGCAATTTGCCATCCACGCCAACGGCGATGCCGCGATCGACGCCACGCTCGATGTTTACCGCGAGGTGCTCGGCGGCCAATCCGGCCTCGCGCGCCGCCACCGCATCGAGCATTGCACGCTCCTGCACGCGCCGCAGATCAAGGAAATGGCTAAAATGGGTTTGTCGCCTTCGTTCCTCATCGGCCACGTGTATTATTGGGGGCAGGCCTTTCGCGACCACATCCTCGGGCCGCAGCGGTCGAGCCAGCTTGATCCCTGCCTCTCGGCCTTGCGCGCCGGCCTGCGCATCTCGATGCACTCGGATTTCAACGTCACGACCATCGCGCCGCTCCGCTACATTTCCAACGCGGTCACGCGCTCGCTGTATTACGACCAAGGCAGCGTGCTCAATGCCGCCGAACGCATCACCGCCGACCAAGGCATCCGCGCCATGACCCTCGATGCGGCCTGGCAATGCCACGTTGATAACCTCGTGGGCAGTCTCGAAGTCGGCAAGCGCGCCGATTTCGTCGTCCTCTCGGACGATCCCGCCGCCGTGCATCCCGAGCGCATTCAGCACCTGCAAGTGCGCGAAACCTGGCTCGATGGCGTGCCGCAACTCAAGTAGGGCGCAGCGCCCTGATGCTTTAAACTATTATTATCAATTGCCAGACCTTTTACGGCTGGGGCGCGGCCCCGTTCATCGGCGTCATCTCATGGTTGCGCGGCGTCACATTGCCAGTGACGGAATTGCCGGTCAGGTTGCCGGAACCATTGCCGGAAAGGCTGGGCGTAAGATTGCCGGTGGTGGTGTTGGCGGAAAAGTTGCCGGCGTTGGGGACGGTGCTATTGCCCGATCCTGGAATGGCCACGGTTCCCGGCGCTGGGACGATGGTGCCTGCGGGCGGGACGGTGGTGCCGGCCGGCGGAACCGTCGTGCCGCTCGGTGGCACCATGCTTTGCGGTGCGGGCGCCGGACCGGTGGAGAGCGGACTCGAAGCTGGGGCGCTGGCGTTGCCGCCCGTGGATAAAGGGCTGGTGGCCGGAGTGGTCGCATTGCCACCGGTGGAAAGCGGGCTGTTGGCAGGGTGGGCGACATTGCCGCCGGTGGAGAGCGGACTCATGGCCGGGCTGGTGGCATTGCCGCCGGTGGATAATGGACTGTTCGCAGTGGCGGCGCCACTCGTGGTGTTGGCCGAGGCGGTGGCGGAAGCCCCTGCGGGTTTGGTTTCGCTCGCGGGGGCAGCGAGAAGCGCTGCCGGGGCGAAAAGGAAAGTGAGTTGAGCGATAAAAACAAAGAAGCGTGTTTTCATGGCGTGGGTGAGGTTAAGGGGTGCAGTAAGCATCACCCCAAACCTCGCCCCGGCCCTCCGGCGTGTCAAACGGCCGGGCATGGGGCCTTACCCTGCCTTAAGAAATCTCAGGACGTGCCACCACCCCTGGGCTACCACGGCAGCAGATTCCAGAGCAGCCCGATTTCCGCCGCGAAAAGCAGGGCCAAAATCAAGAATCCCCGGGCCGAGTTGGCTGCCGTTTCCTTCTCGGGAAAGAGCCACCAGCTGAAGCAGCGGATGAAGAGCGGCATGGTCAGATAGCTGGTGGCAAACACGCTGCCGACGTTGCCGATAAAAGTCGCCATCGACGCATGAAGTCCCAGGCCAAAACTTTGCGTCGGGCTCGTCCCGGTCAAAATCGGGCTGAGGAATTTCATTTCTAGCATCACAATGGGAAACAAGCCGAGCAGCACGAGCAGGGAAGTCTTCCAATTGGGCGGGCCCTTGCCGGTCTCCGGATTCACCGGCACCCAGCCGGGAAAAGAGGTCGCCAGGCGGGTCAACTCCTCGTGTTCGATGAACGCCGTCGATTCCTTTAAAAGTTCCGCGCGTTCGGGCGCGGCCATCCAGGCCTCCATGTGTTCGGCGGTATCATAACGAATCAACGTCGTCCACCGGCCCTCGTTGCTCGTCGGCGGCTGCAAATACATGCCGCGGTAACCCGGATATTTTGATTGGGCGCTTTGAATCCGCACACACCATTCGCGATAGCTGTCTTCCATCCCTTCCTTGATCTTCGAGAGAATCACTTCGGTGACATTCGTCTCCGGCTTGCTTTCCGCCTTCGCGGTGGACATGACCTGCCCGAGCGTGCCGCCAATGAGAAAGGGGACGGCCTCCGCGATGAGCCCGGCGCGCTCGGAGGATTCCTGCCAGATGCGCATCTGGTCGGGCGTCTGAAAATTCAACACGATGGTCCAGTCCGCCCCGCTGCCCGCGCCCGGCGGCATGATGTCGCTGCTCACGAAGCCGGGGAACTTTGCGATGACGGCATTGTGGCGCACCTGCCAGGCCAGAAAATCGGATTCCTTGCCCGGGCGGACTTTGGCGGTGGCGATGAGGATGGAGGGCGCGCTCATGATTTCGGGCTGAGTTGTTGAAAAATCCGATCGGCGCTAAACGGCAGGCAGGTGAAGCGGTGGCCGGTGGCCGCGCGCAACGCATTGGCGAACGCCGGCGCCACGGGGTTGATAGGGCTTTCGCTCATCGACTTCGCGCCGAGCGGCCCGACGGTGTCGTAGGTGTCCGCGAAATAAACCTCGCTGCGCGGAATGTCTCCAAACGATGGAATCCGGTGGTTGCGAAAGGTCGGATTGGTGACGGACCCATCGGGGCCGAAATCCATGCGCTCGAACAGAATCCACCCAATGCCCTGGGCAATCGAACCCTCGACCTGGCCGCGGCACTGCATCGGGTTGATGACGGTGCCGGCATCAGCGGCGTGCACGCTATGCAGAATTTCAATCTGGCCGGTGATGCGGTGCACCGCGAGGCGAAAGCCGTGCACATTGAAGGTGACCGTGCGCGTCGCGCCCGCGCATTTGCGCATGGCGTTGACCTTTTGCCCGTCTTGGGTCGCCAACCTAAAGAGCTCGGCTAGGGCCAAGGTGCGGTCGCCGCAGCGAAATTCTCCGTCGCCGAGCGTGCAGTCCTTGAGCGCCGCGCCAGTATAACGTTGTGCCAGGGCCAGCATTTGCACTTTGAGGGCCGCCGCCGCGGCGCGGACTGCCGTGCCGGTGATGCTCGTGCCCACGCTGCCAAAAGTTCCCGTGTCGTAACCGGCTTTGTCCGTGTCCGCGTTGATCACGCGGACGCGGTTAACGCCGCAACCAAGGACCGTCGCCGCAATTTGGGCGTGAACGGTGACAGTGCCATTGCCAAATTCAGTGGTGCCGACCGCGACCGTGTACGTACCGTCCGTCAGCAAATCGATGCGGGCCTCCGAACGGTGCAAGGGTGGGGCACTATCGAGCATGCTCAAGGCGACGCCCTGGCCTTCGAGCCAATCGTCCCCGGCCGGTTTGGGTTGGCCGCGGCCGCTCGCGAGCGCGTTCTCCACCAGGTCCAGACATTGTTCGAGGCCGTAGCTGCCGATTTCAACATCGGACGGACCGGGCCAGATGCTCAACAGCGTGTCGCCCTCGCGAATGATGTTTTTGCGCCGCATCACCGAGGGATCGACGCCGAGGCGGTGCGCGAGTTCGTCCAGGGCGCAACTCATGGCAAAAGTCGTCTGCGTGATGCCATAACCGCGGAACGCGCCGCTGGGCACGGTGTTCGTGTAAACCGCAAAGGCATCGACCTTTTTGTTCGCGCAACGATAGACGGTCAGCGACTCATTCAGCGAATGCCCGAGCACGTCGGCCGCGTGGTTGCCATAGGCGCCGGTGTTGGAAAGCACGCGCAGTTGCACCGCCGTCATGGTGCCGTCCTTTTTGGCGCCCATTTTAATCCAGATTTTGAAAGGATGCCGCGTGACGGTCGCGATAAACTCCTCCGTGCGGGTGAATTCCCATTTCACGGGCCGGCCAGTCTTGAGGGTGGCGAGCACGCACAATTCCTCATTGATCATTTCCTGTTTGGCCCCGAAACCGCCGCCGACGCGCTCGGTGTAGATATGGAAATCATCCGGGGGCCGGCTGAACAGATAGGCGAGTTTGGCCTTGGTCGGATACGGGGCCTGGGTGCTGGTGCGGACGTGAATGCGCCCGTCGGGACTCAGGTAGCTGATCGATTGATGCGTTTCGAGGTGCGCGTGCTGCTGGCGGTGCGTTTCAAAAACTTCCTCGTAAATTTCGTCGGCGTCGCGAAAACCCTGCTCGATGTTGCCGTTTCCGCCATGAATTTCGCGGACGATGTTGCGGCTGGGATTGGCGATGCGGGCGGAGGCGTCCTTCGGATGAATGATGGGTGCCTTGCCGCTCATCGCTTCCTCGGGATCAAAGACGGCGGGCAGAATTTCGTAATCCACCTCGAGCAGGCGGCAGGCTTCCTCCGCCGCGCCTTCGGTGTCGGCGACGACCGCCGCGAGGCGCTGGCCCACAAACCGGACCACGTTGTCGAGGATGTAGGTGTCGTCCGGTTCCACGTGGTAGTCTTCGTGATTGCCGGTGCCGTAGGGCAGACGGGGCACGTCTTCCCATGTGAAAATGGCTTGCACGCCGGGCACCGCGAGCGCCTTGTCCCGGCGAATGGCGACGATGCGCGCGTGCGCGTGCGGCGAGCGCAGCACTTTCAAATGCAGCATCCCGTCCATCACGACATCGGCAGTGTAACGCGCCTGCCCGGTGACGATGGACGGTCCGTGCGGATTCGCGAGATTCCGCCCGACACTCGCGCCGGGGCTGTCCGCCTCGACATGGGCCACGCCATGAATCGCATCGTCGATGGCGCGATAACCCGTGCACCGGCAAAAATTTCCCTTTAAGTGGAAGGCCAAATCCTTTTTGTCCGCCTCGGAAAAAGTGGCGGAAGTCATGATCATGCCCGCGGTGCAAAACCCGCATTGGTAAGATTGTGCGGCGAGAAAGGCCTGTTGCATCGGGTGCAGTTCGCCATCCTTCGCCAGGCCCTCGATGGTGGTGACTTTCCGCTCCGCCGCCCGAAACGCGGGCGTCAGGCAACTATGCACCGGCTGCCCATCGAGCCACACAGTGCAGGCGCCGCAATCGCCCGCATCACAGCCTTTTTTGACGCCGAACCAGCCCTGCTCGCGCACGAACGTGCGCAGGCATTGGCCGGGCCGCGGCTCGGCGGTGCAGGATTTTCCGTTGATGTTAAAACTCATGGGCAAGCCTCAGACGGAAAGTTCGCGGCGGATTTCCTCCGCATAATAATAAGTGAGATGCTGGCGGTGGGCCGGCGAGCCGTGGGTGTCGGCGAGATACAGCGAGAACGGCACGGCTTGGTCGATGGCCGCCTTAACTTCCGCCGCAGTCGGGAACTTCGCGAAGGAGAGCTGAATCGGCCGCAGCGTGGCGGCGGTGATGGTCAGTAAAAAACGCCCGCTTTCAGGACAGCGCGTGCCGATGAGCAGGACTTCCGAGCGGCCGAGATGGGTCAGCGAAAAGCGACGGAACGCGTAACTTTTTTTCAGCGCCGACACCGGCAGGAAAATTGACCGCAGCAGTTCGCCGGGTGCAAGCACGTTGGTGTGGTTGCCGGTGACGAAGTCCACCACCGGGAGTTGGCGCGCCGCCCCCGTTCGCGGCCACAACGTGCAAATGCCCTCGAGCGCCGCAGTGAGCGAAATCATCGGCCCGGCCGGCAGCGCCATGCAGATGTTTCCGCCCACCGTCGCCGCATTCCAGATTTTAAACGAAGACAAAAACGAATGACAGCATTTGCTCAATAAAGCCGCCGCGGGCCATTCCGCTGGCACCACGAAACGTTCCAGCTCGATAATCTTGCACGTCGCGGCAATTTCCAGCCCGGCGGGCGTGACGGTCAAGGCCGGCCATTTCAGCGTCTCCAGATCGACCAGGGTATGTGTGTCGATTTGGGGCTCCGAAAACAACCACGTCCCACCCGCCAGCCACGCGAATCCCTTCGGCCATTGCTTGACTTCCTCGGCTCGCGTCGGGCGCTTGATCTCGGTGATGGTGTTCAGATCCATGGTGCTTCTCCGCGGATGCTCATTCGCATGACCTGGCCTTGGGTGCCAACCCGCAGCGGATAGGGTGGGGTGCTCCTTCTCCGCTGCGGGTGACGACCGGCGCATTCTGCGCTGCTGACGACCGGACTAATTTAGTACGGGTGGCGGTCTTTCTTATCCATCCAGGCCTGGCAGGCGCGGAGTGCGTCTTCCCGATAGAAATCCGGGAAGCACTTGATCGCCTTGCGTTCCTTCCACGGCAGGCGGAAGTCGATGTATTGAAATTCGTCGTCGAAACCGATCTTGCTCGTGTCCTCCAGGCGGGTGCCGAAGTACACGCGGTCGATGCGCGCCCAGTAAATCGCGCTCATGCACATGGGGCAGGGCGCGCCGTTGACGTAGAGCTCGCAGCCCTTGAGCATCTGCGCGCGCTCGGGCACCGGATCCGGCGAACCCTTCGGGCGCGGGATCATCTTCAAATTGCCCTCGGAGTAATCCGAGCCGAGCAGGGCCTTGGAGTTGATGCGGCCGCAGGCGTCGATGATGGCGGTTACTTCCGCGTGATAAACCGGAATGCCGGTCAGGAGGACGCGGTTCTGTCCACGGCCGATGATTTTGCCGTCCTTGACGATGACGGCGCCGAAGGGGCCGCCCCAGCCCTTTTCGACGGATTCAATGGCCAGCCGGGTGGCTTCCAGCGCGAATTTTTTGCGGGGATCTGCTTTGGTGCTCATGGATTTCTGGTGCGTTTGGGTGGATCTGGCTTTGTTAAAAAAAAGGTTGGGCGGATACGGGATACTGCCCGCACCACCTCTCGGTGGCATTCAGGGGAATCTGTCTAACGCTCTCATGTTATGCAAGGCAATTGCTCGACAATTCTGCCCGGTCACAACAGGACAACAATCAGGTGTCATTAAAAGAGCACGAGCAGCCGCAGTGTCAGCGCCCAGGCGGCGCTCAGCTTGGATTTTGCTCCCGGATTCGGAATAAAAGTCGCCGCCGGCTGGAAATAAACCGTGCCGAAAAGATGGGCCTGGTAATAGCCCTGCACCATCCATTCGTCGTGCCGCGCATAAATATTGGGATTGAGCTGGGACCACGCCAGCCCCGCGCCGAACGAATCCTCCGCGCGTCCCGGCATCAGTCCAAACGCCGTTAGGCCGGTGCCGGCATACTGGTTGACGGGCAGCGTATGGGCATGGTTGAGGCCATATTGGAAAAATCCGCTCACGCCACTGTTGTCCACACCTGGATTTTCGAACCACAACCTCTGCGAGCCGAAGGCGTAAAGCCCCTGCGCGCCGTCCTGCGTCACACCCGAAGGCAGCGCCAACGGCCCGTTTTGCAGCCAGCCGCCGACCGCAATTTCGCCGGGCAGGTGCTGCGTGCCCAATTCCCAGGCATAGCCCGCCTCCGCAATTTGAAAATAATGGCCGTTGAAATGCGGGCCCGTTTCGCCTGTCTGCACGCCCTGCGCGCCGCTGCCGTCGTACGCGCCGTAAGACACATAAAAGTCCTTGCGCGGCGCGAACGTGATCGTCGCCCCATAGGCCGAATTGTAGTAGCCCGGCGAGACGCCGATGAGCGTCGGGTTGATGAACAGCGGAGTGTAAAGCAAGCCGCTGACCGCCGGGATGGCGCGCGTGTCGTTTTGCACCGGCACCGGGCGCACGACATTATTAAAATCAATCGTCGGCACGGTTTTGCCCAGGCGCACAATGAGCCGGCCGTCAAAAAACTCCTGCCGCCACCATAACTGATAAAGTTGCGACCTATCCAGCGGCGGCGGTCCCACCAGGCTGTTGTAACCCTGCACGCTGCCGGCCACCGCATTGGTCGGCTGGCCATTGTATTGCAGGAATTCCGCGCCGACACTCGCGCCGCTGAGCCCCACGGCCTTTTGCAAATCCACATGCAAATCGGCGATGAGCAGACTGTTGTACGTCACATTACCCGGATTCACGCCGCCGCTCATCAGCCAGTTGCTGTCACCCAGCCAGACGCCGCCGAAGGTTACGCCGGTGTCGGCGGGAATACCCAGCGTGCGCCCGAGCCAGCCCGTGCCCGCGGTGGTGTTGACGGCGCCCGGATTGCCCGCGAGGCCGAGAGGATCGCCGGTTTCTGCTGCTTGGGCAGACTCTACAGGTTGTGTGGCGGAGGAGGACGGGGGATTTGTCGACGAACTATTCTGGGTGGTCGTGGGCTGGCTGTCCGGGGTTGCAGAATTCGTCACATTTTGTCCCCAGGACTCGTGACTTCCCAGCCAGGGAGCGAGTACAGCTAGACCAAGTGGCAAAAGGGGGCGGAGTTGCATGAGATTTTAGCCGCCCAATGACTTGGCGGAGAAGGATGTTTCTGAATCCTTACGGTTACTCTCACTCTGGGGCAAGAGCGTTGCAAATCCCACATCAAGACGGTGGCAAGTCACTTTCCCCCGACCGGATATCCCTGCCAAATCCATTGCAGCGCAGTCGGGTAGAGCTGTGAGATGGTCGGCCGATCAGTGTGCCCGGCGCTGCGGGCGAAGACGAATTTGTAGTGATAGCCTTTTTCGGTCAGGATTTTGGCCATGTTTTCGCCCGCCTCCACCCAGTCGCGCGTCGGTCCGCCGAAGTTGTCGTGGTCGCCGACCTCCATGTAGATGCGGAGCGGTTTGACCGGACTTTGGGGAATCAGCGTTTCGTGGAGTCCCCAGGCGCCGTGCGGAAACTCCGGATTGGTCGGGTACTGATTGTTGGTGAAAGTGCCGGAGAACGTTAACACGCGATGGTAGCGCTCAGGGTGCAGCCACGCCATGATCATGCTCGCGGCTGCGCCTGAGCTGGTGCCCATCACGGCGCGCCCGTCTGGATCTTTCGTGAGCGTCACATGGGCGACCTTTTCCGCCATCGGCAGAACCTCGGTCTCGACAAAGTCGCTATATTTGCCCGACACGGTGTCGTATTCCAGATTGCGCTCGCCGCCGCGTCCATCGGGGCCGCCCGGGGGAATGGCGACGACAACCATCACGGGCAGTTTTTTCTCGGGAATGAGATGGTCGAGCACGTTGAACGCCCGGTTGTCGCCGTCGGTGGTGATCATGACCGGCGCCGCCGTCCCGGGCACATACTGCGCGGGTACATAAACGGAAACGGTGCGCTTGTAAGGCGCGGGAATGCTGGTCACGGCACCGTCCGGCCCGGCTCCGCCCGCCGCGATCCCCGGATAAAATTTACTCTCGGCCGAATCGAGGGAGAACTTATAGACGGTGCCCTTGGGTTGGCCCGCCGCGACGGGGCTCATTTCGGGCGCCGGACGGTGGGTCGGGCCGATGATGAAATTGCCCTCGGCCTCCATCGGTGGCACCTGCCCGTCGGGCAGTTCAGTGGCCTTGACATATCCCGCGGCGAGCGGGTCGCGCGTGGGCACAGGCGCACGCGCCCCGCCGCGGCCTGCTGCAGGAGCCGAAGTGCCAGTAGGTTGAGTCGGCGCTGCTGCGGCCGGCTGGGCGGTCTCGGCGGCAGCGGCTGGCTGAGCCGGCGTTGGGGTGGCGGCAGGCTGGGTTGGTGCTGGCGCCGAAGCCGCGACCGGGGTTGACGTTGCAGCCGGGGCGGCGGCTGCGGTCTGGGCTGGGGCGAGGTTCGCACCCATCAATAGAATCGCAGCGGGGAAGAAGAGCGGAGCTTTCATGGAGATATGGGGGTAGGGGCGTAGGGCTGACCTTGCAGCCGTTTGCCGACCGACTCATGCAACACCGTCAGGGAGAACGGTGACGAGCCTAAACTGACAGGAAAAGGCTCTCCTTCGCTGCGTGCCTAGGCTTGAAAAACTGGCGGTGGCTCTTGGACAAAGCAATTCGAACGGCGACTCCCTGGTAGGATAGATTTTATAAGCGTGTCTCGGCCAGCTCGAGCCGGCGACATAAGGGCAACGCCGAGCTAAGGGGCAAACTGGAGGCTTTCGAGACGCGGATGCACGATCAGGCGTGGTTGTGGCCGACGACGGGTGCGGTGGATACTCGTCGCCAGACCGCGCCCACGTTCACCTTCGCGCCGAGTTCGTGCAAAAGATGGTCCAACCCCATCTCCACCCGAGAAATAAACGCAAATTCCGGATTGTACAACTGGTGACGCAGCATCTTTTTGCCGTTACTGGTGAGCAGTTCGTACAACTTCTTGTCGCCAAAATCCACCACCGGATTTGCCGCTGGCCCCTGGGGAAAGAGAAAATCGGCACTGGCCTCCACAAGCGGCAGGATTTTCCGCGCCTGGGCGAGCGGCATTTTTTCTCCCAGTGCAAGGCCCACGAATCGCCTGGCTGAGGCTTCGCTCTGACGCCAAGAGCGGTTGACCATGGAATTGATGAGTTCCGTAGCTTCGATGCGGATCCGTTTCACGCAACCGAAATCGACCAGCCCGATGGAGCCGTCGGAACTAAACAGGTAATTGCCTGGGTGCTGGTCGGCATGGAGTCTCTTCAGCCAATGCAATTGTGTATGAAAGGATTCGACCAGCCGTTCACCGACAAGATTGCGTATGGCCGCCGACGGTTTTTGCATCAGAAAATTCCGGAATGGCACGCCTTCGATATGCGACATGGTCAGGACGCGATCACCACTCCATTCGTGGTACACCCAGGGAATGGAAAGATAGGATAGCCCCTTTAATTCCTTATGAAAGTATTCGATGTTTTGCGCTTCATGGAGATATTCGGTCTCTTCAAGCGTGCCGCGTTCAAACTCGGCCAGCAAAGAGGTGGGTAGGTAACCGGATAACCGGCCCGGCAGAGCCAGGGACTTGATAAGTTTGAAGTCGTTTTCAATCGCAGAGCGAATGGCGGGGTACTGGATTTTTATGGCCACCTTTTCCCCTTGGTGAGTGATGCCGCGGTGCACCTGCCCCAGCGACGCGGCGGCAAAAGGCTCGGGGTCGAACTCGCGAAATAGTTCCTCGGGATATTGGCCCAGCGCAGCCTTGAATTGCGCGCGCGCCAGGCTCGCATGCATGCCCGGGGCGCGCATTTGAAGGTTTGCCAGTTCCTCGATCGTCTCCGGACGCAGCGAACCGCTGTCCAGGCTTAACAATTGCCCAATCTTCATGGCCGGCCCTTTCAGGCGACCGAGTTCCTCGCGCAAGCGCCTCGAGGCCTGTAGCTGAAAGCGAGCCTCCCTCTGCGGCCCTTCGGCTTCGTCCAGGAGAAGATTCTGGGCCTGGTAACCCAGATAGCTTCCCGCCAGTTTGAATCCCAGCTTACCGAGCAGAAAGCCGCGCGTTAAGGCGCCTTTGTGTGTTTTGTGATTTACCATTCCCAGCCTCCTTTTTTCAGGAAATGGGTGCCCATCTTCAGGATGCGGTCGAGCAGCGCCAGCGTTTGCTCCTTTCCGCGTGAGTGATCCTGCAGCCAGTAGGTGATCATCGCCAGGTGCAAAAGCCCGAAGGAATAGGCCCCAAAGTCGCCGTACGGCGGAATTTCCTCCGCTGCTTCAGCGTCGGCCAGAATGTCACGGATGAACCGCAAATAGCGCAGATGACGCTCCTGGTTCTGCAGCCTCCACGGGCTCAGCTTCGAAACCGGCATCAGCGAGCGCAGGTACACGGCGCCGAGGAATTCCTCGTACGGAGCCAGCCGGTCGAGAGACTGGTGGATGATCGCAAAAAGTTTTTCCGGGAGCGCCGCGCGTTGGATGCGCGCATCGGTCTGGAACCACTCGATGACGTGCTCCAGTTCCTGTTCGAAAAAGTAGAGGGCCAGGTCCTCCTTGGTTTGGAAATAATTGAAGAGCGTGCCCTCGGCGATGCCTGCCTTCTTGGAAATGGCACTCGTCGTGGTCTTATAAAATCCTTTTTCGACAAAGAGTCGCAGGGCCGCCGCCAGGATGGCCTGCTTCGTCTTGTCCTTGTTCTCGGCCCTCCGGCCGGGCCTTTCCTGCGGTTTGTATTTTCCGGATTTCACTTTCATAAAATAAATATGAGTGGGCTCAATTTTATGAAATTAGAAGTGTCGGGCCTCCCTGTCAAATAAAAATGAGCGCACTCATTTTTAGCCGGACAATTGTGCCCATCGCTCATGGGCCGGGGTGAGCTTCGGTGATGATCGCGTTAGCGGGGAATTCTGCGAAACTGCAAACTGGCGGAGAGGGAGGGATTCGAACCCCCGGTCCCCTTGCGAGGACACCTGATTTCGAGTCAGGCACAATCGGCCACTCTGTCACCTCTCCAGGTGGTGGCGGCAGCATCCTGCGCCACAAAGGCGAAAGATGGCATCTTTCCGCGCCGCGGCCAAGTTTTTTGTGCGCCGGAAAAATCTCGAATACTCCCGCGCTTGGGCTACGCTGCCTTCCGCCCGGCCACCGCCGGCAATCTCCAGCCTGAAGCCTGCTCGCCTCGAACAAAAAAATTCGATTGTCCTTGAAGAGCATTGACCACAAAAAGCACAAGAGGCACAAAACTAGGATGGGCTGAGCTGCTTGTGCTTTTTGTGGTTAAAATCACAGGTACTTTATTTCGCAGATCCCTGAAGCACCCCTCGGCCAGCTCGGGCAAGCCTGCCATCAGCAACTAACACTTGGTCGCCTGCAACTAACAACTAGCAACTAACTCCCCCGATGTCCAAATCGCTCAGTCTCGGAGTGTACGTGGTAACCGCCGGGTTGTTTGCGGCCTTTTTCGTCTGGCCCCTCGCGCAAATTTTGCACGGTGGTTTTGTGGACGCCAATGGGCACTTTACGCTCGCATTCCTGTGCGGGGTGTTCACGAACTCCATTTATCTCGAGGGTCTGGCGAATTCCTTTGCGCTCGCGGTCGCAGCCACCGCGCTGGCGATGGCCATTGCCGTGCCGCTGGCCCTGGTCGCCGACCGGTATGCCTTTCCCGGCAAGAAATTTTTCCTCGCGCTCGTGCTCATGCCGATCCTGCTGCCGCCGTTTGTCGGGGCCATCGGCGTGCGCCAGATTCTCGGCACGTACGGCGTTCTTAACACCCTCCTGCTCGACCTCGGGCTGGCGTCCGTGCCCGTGGATTGGCTCGGCGGGCCAGGGCGTTTTTGCGGGATGGTCGCGCTGTGCGCGCTCGGCCTGTATCCGATTCTCTATCTCAACGCCCTCGCCGCGCTGGCTAATATCGATCCGGCGATGGAAGAAGCGGCGGAAAACCTCGGCTGCCGCGGCTTCGCGCGGTTTTGGCAAATCACGCTGCCGCTCATGCGCCCCGGTCTGTTTGCGGGCGGCACCGTCGTCTTTGTCTGGGCGTTCACGGAACTGGGCGTGCCGCTGATTTTTGATTATGACCGCATCGCCTCGGTGCAAGTGTTCAACGGCCTGCGCGAAATCGGCCAGAATCCTTTTCCCTACGCGCTCGTGACGGTGATGCTGGCGGCCGCGGTGTCCTTTTATGCGTTGGGCAAGGGCTTGTTCGGACGCGCCAGCTACGCCGCCGTCGCGAAAGCGGGCCACGCCGCGGAGGAACGGCCGACGGGCTGGCTTGGGGCCTCGGCCTGCATCGCGCTTTTTGGCGGTGTTACCTTCGTCGCGCTGTTGCCGCACCTCGCGGTCATCGGCGTGGCGTGTTCGAGTGACTGGTATGGGACATTACTGCCCACCGGCTGGACAACGGCGAATTTCAGCCTCGCGCTCGGCAGCGACCAGACGGTTCCTGCCATTCTCAACAGCCTCCGCTACGCGGGGTTGGCGTCGCTATTGGCGGTGGTCCTCGGCGTCGGCATCGCCTATGTGGTCGCCCGCACGAAAATGCCCGGCCGCCACGCGCTCGACGCTACGGCCATGCTGCCGCTTGCGGTGCCGGGCCTCGTCCTCGCGTTCGGTTATTTGGTGATGAGCCAGCCCGGCCGCGCCTTCGCCTGGCTCGACCCGATTGGCAATCCCACGACGGCGCTGGTGTTTGCCTACGCCGTGCGGAAACTCCCGCTGATGGTCCGCTCGGCGGTGGCGGGGCTGGAGCAAACCAGTGTCGCCTACGAGGAGGCGGCACAAAACCTCGGTTGTCCGCCGTGGCGCGCGGCGCTGGTGGTCACGGCCCCGCTCATCTTCGGCAATCTTCTGGCCGGTGCGATTCTCGTCTTCGCGCAATCGATGCTCGAAGTCAGCGATTCCATGCTCCTCGCGCAGAAGCAGCAGTATTTCCCCATCACCAAAGCCATCTACCAATTGCTCGGCTCGCTCGGCAACGGCCCGTACCTCGCCAGCGCGCTCGGCGTGTGGGCGATGGTGTTCCTCGCCGTCACGATCTACGGCGCCTCCGCCCTCCTCGGGAAAAAACTCGGGGCTGTGTTCCGGGTCTGAGAAGGGCAGACGAAGATTTTTGGACAGAATTGACAAAATTAATCGAATTGAGAAAAAGACTTCTGATTTCTGGTTCAGCAATTCCCTAAATTTTGTTAATTCTGTCCAAAACTCTTTTCAGGTGGAATTTTTACGTCAGTGAGAAATACAGAAAGAAGAAGATTTTTGACAGAATTTACAGAATTAACTGAATTAAGAAAAGATGTCTGATTTCTGGTTCAGTAATTTCCTAAATTCTGTCAATTCTGTCCAAAATCTTCTTCCGGTTTTCCGCAATTCTCCAAATTCGGTTAATTCTGTCCAAAACTCTTTTCTTTCCTCTCTCCCATGGCCCCGGACCGGCATCTGCTCGTTGACGCCTACAACGTCATCCACGCGTGGCCCGAGCTGCGCGCACTCCTCGTTCAGCACGGCCCGGATGCCGCCCAGGCAAAATTAATCGACGCCCTGCGCCCCATCCACGACACCGAGGGCTGGCGCGTCTCCATCGTTTTTGACGGCAAGGGCGACGAGATTCTCATCGAGCGGCCCGGCACTGAGCTTACGTTTTCGCTCGTGTACGGGCCCAAGGGCCTGAGCGCCGACGGCGTCATCGAGCAAATCGTGGCCAACACCGCGCTCCCCGCCGAGCAGGACCGCCGCCCGTCCAAACGCCAGCGGCACGCCGACGCGCCGGAAATCGTCGTTGCCACGCGCGACAATCTTTTGGGCGAGTCCGCCGCGGCCAACGGCGCGCGATTGTTAAGCCCCACCGGCCTGCGCGAATGGGCCGGCGAAGCCGCCGCCCGCCAGACCCGCGAAGTCCTCGCCCGCCAACGCCTCTCTGGTGGTGACTGGAAAAAGGCGGTGTCGCCGTGGAGCAAGCTCCAGAAAGTTCACCGCGAAGACGCGAAGAAAGTTCAGTAAGGGACAAAGAAGCAAAGGGACTCAGGGACAAAGTACCAGAGGGACGTAGGGACAAGGGGACAAGGGCAAATTTCTGATGGTTAAATTCTTATTGGTGGAAGGCGTGACGTATGGAATCAGAGAGATAACCGATTGCATCTCGGGTGGAGATGCCTGATAAGTTGACCCAATGCCGTTGCTGAGGAAAGATTCTGGCCAGCTTGATTGGCATCGACTCTTTTCGGGCGGGCTGTGTTTGGCGTGGATGGTTTGGTTGTATTCCCGCGGAGGATTCAAGTCCGTGATCTATGCCTACCTGGTCGCGGCGCTGCCGCTTTGGTGTATTTGGTTTCCGGAAGTATTCGGGAATATGCTGACGAATTCACCAAGTGGCTTGGGCACTGCGCCGATCACAATAGCGTCCCCGCCAGGGTTGGTTCGGTTTTGCGGCTGGTTTGCATTGGCGACCCTAATTTTTGTTGCTCCACTCATCATCTGGGCGGTTAAGGCGGGCTGGCTTTAGGGCGTTGGCCGGGCAACAGTGGTTTGAATCTCAATTTTGATCTTATCGAAGTGGGTGCATTTCAGGCATCACTTCTTCGCTTAGTCCCTTTGCTCCTCTGTCCCTCAGTCCCTTCTTCTCTTACGGCACCGGATTCTCATCCCCCGACGAACGCAGCGGGAAAAACCGCAGCACGTGGTCGAAGGAGCTAAAGTAATAGCTTTTTTCGCGGAAGGGGCGGATTTGCGGGCCGGAGGGGATTTTCACGCCGTTGGAGTCGATGACTTCGCCGCCGTGGCTGTCCATGACGAAGTACTGGTCCTTGCCATTCGCATCGGTCACGTAGTTGCCGAGCCACATGATGACGTGGGAAATTTTGTTCGTCAGCGGAGGGTCGGAGCGGATGAAGAGCAAGTCGCCGGGCTGGAGCGCATGCACGAGCGCGTCGTATTGCTTGTCATAACCGTCGTGCACGTCGTAAAGGCGCTGCGGGACGATTTCGACGGTCCGGCCGTTCTTGATATGCATGGGCGCGGTGCGCGTTTCGGCCTGTTCGCCGATGCCGGTGCGCAGCTCGATGCCCATGCCGTAGCTGTAGGCCCAATGGGTGAAATCGGAGCAATCGATGCCCACGCCGGGCGTCATTTTCGCGTCCACCCAGCGCGGCTCGTCCGGCACGTTCCACACATGCATGTGGTGATGGGCGTAGGGGACTTGCCCGCGCATTTGATTCGCGGCGGCGAGCACGCGCAACTGCGCCCAACTGGCCGGCTGGTCCATCGCGCCCGCCGGGGCGTCGAACGCACGGTAAATCGGACCCCACGTGGTGCGCAGGGCGCGGATGCGCGCAAAGTTCGTCCAGTCCACAAACGGCGTCGGCGACCAATCGCGAAAATCCTCGGGACGTTTCGGCGGCTCGCGGAAATCCGCGGTGAGCGCCGGGTCGGTGACGGCGGCGGCAAAAGAGTAGGGCGACTGATAATTTTGGAGGGACGGCGCGGGCGCGTCGCTGTCGGTCGCGGCGTACACGGCGGAGGCCGTGAAGACACTGAAGGCTAAAAGGGAAACAGGGAGGGAGTATTTCATTGGAAATCCTTATATAAAAGTGAGATGCGGTGTCAGAGAGGTTTATCCACAGATTGCTCCGATTTGCACCGATTCATTATTTTAAAAATCTGTGTCAATCTGCGTAATCTGTGGAAAAATACTTCGCCCTCACTTCCGCACGCAGTACACGAACGCCGGCGGAAAATTCAGCCACACGGTGCGCGTCCGCGTGACTTGGGGGAAGCGCGCCTGCAATTTCTTGCGAAAACGCTGGCCCGCCGGCAGCAGCAGGCCTTGCAGGTACGCAAACGTCACGAAAATCCCGCCGGGGTTCAGCACGTCGTACATGGTGTCCAGCAAATCGTCCTGTAATTTCTCCGGGAAGGACGCCCACGGCAGTCCGCACACCAGGCGGTCGCAGCCGCGCCAGCCATGGGCCGACAGGTGTTTGCGCGTATGGGCCGCGGAATCGTGCACGATTTTCGCCGTCGGACAACGCCGCTGCGTGGCCGTCACAAATTCCTCGTTCAACTCGACGGCCAGGAAACCCGCCGCCGGCCTTTTCTTCGCCAAAATCCGCTCAGTGATGACGCCGTTGCCCGTGCCCCATTCGACAATCACCTCCGCATCGCCCAGCCGCGCGGCATCGGTCATCATATGCGCAAGGCTGGGAGAACTCGGCAGCACCGCGCCCGTGCGTCCCGGTTGGCGCAGGAACTGTCCGAGAAAGCGGGCGGCGTGCATAAAGCAGGGAGCAGGGAGATGAGAGCAGGGAGCAAAAAGCTACGAGCAGGGAGCAAAGAGTGGGAACTGGAAGAAGGGAGCGGGGTAATTTTTTCGATCCACTTATTTGGCAGCGGGCGCCGGCGCGGGCACACCGTAAAATTCCACCAGTTTGGCCTCGATGTAAACTCGGTCCACCTCGGTGATGCGGCCCATGGCGGCGTTTTGGCGCACGATCTCGATGCGTTTCTCCAACTCAACCTTCGGATCGCCTTCGTGCGTGGCGGGCATCAATTCAGGCACGAGCGCGGCCTTGACGGGATTCGGCGTCAGGTCGCCGTCGCGCGGGCGCACGGGAATGCTCACGGTCGCAAAACCCGGTTTTTCAAAGGTAATCTGGGTCTCCTGCTTCCGGCCCAAGACGGCGCTCAACGGCGTTTGCCCCGCGGGCGTGCCGTCGATTTTCACCGTCGCTCCGACCGGCGTGGACTCGAATTTAACGACGCTTTCATTCGGATTGTCGCTGCACCCGCCGGCCAAAGCGGCAGCCATGAGCAGGCCCAGGGAGAGGAAACGCGCGTTCAGCGAACGGAAATTGGTCATGCAACCTTCAGCTTATGCCAAAACCCATGTAAAAGTCACCCAAGGATTTTGGGAAAGTTTAGGCCAAGACTGAATAACCCGGAACTCAACGACCTGATTCTGCCCGCTCCTTGGCACCTTGGTTCTATCGGCCGCCCGACCGTAGACGCTTAGGAGCGCAACTGCGCGAGCACCGTTTGGGCCGCGGCGCGCAGGGCAGGGCCCTCGTGCTGGGCGAGGGCGTCGGCGAGCAGTTCCGCGGCGGTCGTCATGCGGGCGCGTGCCTGAGTCTCAGCGACATTGGCATCCCGGCGCGCGCGTTCAGCATTCTGCGCCAACGTGAGAAAGCGGTTTTTGGCCGCAGCCAGCTCACGCTTTAGCTCCTGCAAATCAACGTCAGGCTCAAGCGCCGCGGCGTCATGGGTGTGCGCGCGGTCGCGGGAAGAGGTCAGGGTGGCAGTCATGGTGGGATGCAGGTCAGAGTTCAATATCGTTCAACAACTGACCATTTTCAAGGCTAGACTGTTCCCAACCGTGCCCTAGAAACCCACCCCCTAAGCCGGTGTTCATGGGTGGGAATAACTACTTTAAGACTCTGATTTTAAGCAAATTAGGAAATTTCAACGGTTCTGCCGTCACGTAACTTTTACAATTTGGCGAGCCTCGAAGGCTGGCTAAAGCGCACCTTAATCAAACCGCGAGGTGGTAAGGCCTCAGTACTTTTCCGGAGGCCAGGTCAGGCTTTATCCGAGCCCAAGTCGGCTTTCTGGAGTGCGGAGGCTCAGGGCGTGCGCCGCGAAAATTCAGCACAATTGCCAGCCGTTTTACAGGGTCGGTCCGATACCGGAAAACCTTGGAAAAGAGTAACATGCGCTTATGAAAAACACGCATCAACTCTTCGCCCACAAAACCCCGCTCTCGACCTTCGTCCGCCAGGGTTTGGTCGCCCTCCTCTTCGCCGTCGCAGGCCTGGTTCCAGTCGTCGCCCAAGCTAGTGACCTCGTCAAAACCCGGGTGCCGCTCTCGCAAGCCCTGGCCGACGCCCAGCACATCGCCGCGATGCGCCGCGGCTGGCAGGTCTTCCTCGCCAAAGGCGATTCCATGGTGCCCCAGATTAATAACACCACCTTGCTCCTGCTCGCCAGCGCCACTTATTCAGAACTTCAGCCGGGGATGACCGTGATCTATCGCGATGCCGTCGGCGACCTCGTCGCCCACCGCGTCATTGAGCAGACCCCGGACGGCTGGGTCGCCCAGGGCTTGAACAACGGCCGGCCCGATCCGCAGAAAGTCACCGCCCAGAATTTGCAGGGCATCGTCTTCGGTTACGTTCACTATCAAGAAGGCCAGGACAGCGTCGATGAACTCGCGGCCGCGGGCGCGAAGTTGCCACAGGTCGCCTACGCGAAACGTTATTAATTTCCCGGAAAATTTTCCCGCGCGGAAACTTTGGGCGGGTGGCCGGGGTCTCCAACAGACCCGGCCTTATTTATTTTAAGGCGCGAAAGAATCGTCCGATGGGTTAGTTTCCGGCGCAGCGACCGAGTTGCAAAAAACCGGAAAGAAATTAAGTTGCGTAAACCACGCGAGGTGCCTTATATTTCGCGTTCCTTTTCATCACCCCTCCGCTTCACTGACCCAATTTAGAAACTACCATGAGCGATCCGACCGTTCAGACCCCGACCGTCCCCACGTCCGCCGCCAATTCCCCTGTTCCTCCGGCGACGCCAGCCCCACTCACCGGCGCTGCCGGTGGTGCCGCTCCCATCGCGGGCGCTCCCATCATTCAGGAGATTCCGCTCAAGAGCATCGACATCCGCCTGCAAAAACAAGTGGACGTGGCCGACAAGGCCGTCGACAAGAACCCGACCTACACCATCGAAATCTGCGGCAACATTTTGAATTCGCAGCCCGGCTGCCTCGAGATTCGCAAAATCATGCGCAAGGCGCAGAAGAAGGCGGCCATCGGCAAGAACAAGGGCATGACGAAATTCCTGGCCCTGACCAAGACGCCCTTTGCCTTCCGCGCGAGCGCCCAGGTCAAATCCAACCCGAAGGGCTCGCTCGATGAAGCCGAAAAACTCATCACGCAGAATCCTTCCAACGTCCAGGCGCACCAGCTCCTCGGCGCGGCCGCCACGGCCCTCGGCATGATGCAGACCGCCGTTTTTGCCTACGAATGCGTGCGTGAACTCGAGCCCGACAATCTTAAGAATCTTCTCGCGCTCGCCGGCGCCATGATGGATGCCGGCCAGAACAAGGAAGCTATCAAGGTCTGCGACCATATCCTCGACCTTTCCCCCGGCAATGGCGACGCCCAAGCGCTCGTCCGCAAGGCCTCCGTCTCCATCTCCATGGACAAGGGCAAGTGGGAAGAACAGGGCGGCGACTTCCGCTCCAAACTCGCCGACGCCGACACCGCCACGAAGCTCGAACAAGCCAACCGCACCGTCAACGACGCGGACACCACCGCCTCCCTCATCGCCGACCTTACGGTCAAGATTGAGAAGGAGCCGGAGAACATGACGAATTACCGCGACATCATCGGCCACTACAAGAATTTGCAGAAGTTCGACGACGCTCTCGTCTGGGTGCGCAAGGCCCGCCAGATGCCGCAGGGCAAGGCGGATGTGACCTTCGAAAAGTGGGAAACCGACTTCATGACGGCCAACATGAAGACGAAGATCGCCGAACTTGAAACCGCCCTCGCGGCGGGCCCCGATCCGGCCAAGCAGGCGGCCCTCGACGAATTGCGCAAGCAGGACCTCGAATTCCGCCTACTGCAGTCCAAGACGCTCGTGGACAAGTACCCGAACGACTACGGCTACCGCTACGACTACGGCACCTTGCTCTACGAAACCGGCCAGGTGGACGCCGCCATCCGCGAACTCCAGTTCTCCCGCCGCAACCCGAAGGTCGCCCAGCAGGCGATGCTCCAGTTGGGCCGCGCCTACCGCAAGAAGGGCATCCTCGACCTCGCCGAAGAGCAGCTCGAGTCCGCCAAGCGCGACATCACCGCGATGAACGACCTCAAGAAAGAGGTCATTTACGAACTCGCCTCCGTTTACCAGGAAAACAAGAAGGCCGACAAGGCCATCGACGAGTTCAAGGCCATCTACGCCAATGACATTGACTACCGCGACGTCGCTAAAATCATCAATGACTATTATGAAAAAAAATCGCGCGGTTAATTCCCTGAGCGCGGCCCTCGCCGCCACCCTGCTCTTCACCGCCACCGTCCACGCCCAGGCCGACAAGGGCATCCTCGACCTCCGCCAGGACCGGCTCGCCCGCGAGGCCGCCAAGCAGCAGGCCGTCGTGAAGATCGAGACCGAGGTCTGGACGTCGCAGAAAATCCTGATCAACCTCGACGCCCGCTGCCCGGTCGTCACCGCCCTCGGCTATTTCGGCGCTTATGGCTCGACCGACAAGGACCCCGTCAAGGCCGCCGACTTGCAAAAACGCTTTGCCTCGCTCCTGGCCACCGCCCAGCCCATGGCGGCCGAGTTGGTGCAGATGGGTTCGGCGAATAAATTTGTCGGCCCGATTTTCCCCGACGCCCTGGCCAAACGCCTCGCGGTGTTGAAGGCGCAGCTCACCGAGCAGATTTCCAAGCTCTACGGAGACGCGAGCCTCGCTGAATTTCAGAAGTACCTCGCCGCGCAATCGTCCGGCGTGGTCGTGGGCATGGGCGGCGAATCGTCCTAAGCGGAACTTTTTTTGGTACAATGGCGACCACCGTTCACCCGACCGCCATCGTCGAGTCCGGCGCGCAATTGACGGAGGGCGTGACCATCGGCGCGTATGCATACGTCGGCGCCGAAGTCCAACTCGGCGCGGGCACTCTTTTGCACCACCACGCGTGCGTCGAGGGCCGCACCACACTCGGCGCGGCCAACGAGGTTTTTCCCTTCGCCCTCATCGGTTCGAAGACCCACGACCTCAAGTTCACCGGCGGCCAGCCCGGCCTGCGCGCCGGCGATCGCAACATTTTTCGCGAATACGTCACCGTCCACCTCGCCACCAAGGACGGCGAGTTCACTGTGCTGGGCGATGACAACGTCATCCTCGCCTACAGCCACATCGCGCATGACTGCGTCGTCGGCAGCCACCTCGTGATGAGCAGCCACGCCGCCCTCGGTGGTCACGTGCTCGTCGGCGACCATGTGAATCTCGGCTGGAACGCCGGCGTCCACCAATTTTGCCGCTTGGGCGCGCACAGCATGGCCGGTGCCTGCGCAAAAGTCGTGCAGGATGTGCCGCCCTTTATGATTGCCGACGGCAATCCGGCGGAGGTCCGCACCATTAATAAAATCGGCCTCGAACGCCGCGGCCATTCCGCGGCGGATATCGAAGTCGCCCGCTCGGTGTTTAAAATTTTGTATCGCGACGGCCTGAACCGCACGCAGGCGCTCGAACGCCTCCGCGCGCACCCGCAAGTGGACCACGCCCTCGTGCGCGCCACGCTCGACTTCATCAGCCAATCCCAGCGCGGCCTGGCCTAAATCTGCGGCCTCAATCAGTCGGCGCCAGCACGAGATTGTCCGCCCGTTCGCCGCCGGACCCCCTGGCATAAGTGTCCGTCAGTTTTCCCTTGGCGTCGGCCTGCCACACAAAATTGTCATCCGGCTTTTCCGGCCGCCGGTCCGGCCCGCGCGAAAGGAGCACGACGCCCTTCGCCTTCCAGGCGCTGGGCGCGGTGGGGCTGGCCAGTTCGGCGGCGGATTTGTAACGATACAAATAGGGCTGGCCCCACGGATCCTCGAATCGCGCCTCAGGCGCCAGTTGCCCGTTCTTGCCCTCCGCCAGCGTGAATTCGCCGGTGTCGAGAAACGAGTGCCCCCAGGCCGGCACGGCGGCGTCCAGCGGCGTGGTCTCCCACACCAGCTTGCCTCCAGTGCGCACCCAGCGCGCACGGCCCGTCAGCGCCTTGATTAAATTGGTCTCGGCCTCGGGTGAAGTGTCGCCCGGCGGGTATTGCCCGAAGGCGGACCGGAACAATTCGAGCTTGGCGGCGAGGCCGGCGAGGTCGTGATTGGCCTGGGTGAGCGTCATTTTTCGCAGCAACCCCTGGTACACCGACATCGTCAATGCCAGAATGATGATAAAAATCGTCATCACGCACATCATTTCGACCAGCGTCAGGCCGGGGGCGCGGGAAACCAGCGTTTTGGCATTCTGAGGCGTACCTACCTCTTCGGGACGTGCTTCTTCGGGAAAATCCTTCAGCGCGCCCGACCTCCGACGCGTGAGCGAACGGAGGCGGCCACGAAAGGCTGGAGCCATGCCGGCCATGGAAAATCGGGGTAAGGAGAGAAAACCGGCGAACCTGCTTTTTACTATGGGTTCAAACTGTGTGGTTGCACCGTGAAAATTTGCGTTGGAGAAATTATATCGAGGCTGTCGGAGGTCTGATAAAATTTAAAATGAGCCACGAATAGTCACGAATCAACACGAAGGATGTGATCGGTGCATTCCCGGGAGGCACCTGGAGTAGCTTACTTTGCGGATGGATGTATTCTAACTAAGCGAGCCCCTGCCAAATCCGTTCCTCACCCTTCACCCCCCATTTTCCCAGTCTGGCCTTTATATCTGTCACCCTGGGTTCACGAATCTTGTGGCGGGCGTCGCCGGGCCACGCGGGATTCGCCAAGCAGGCCAGATGCCAGCAGGCCCAGGCCCGGGCCTTTTTTTGACGCGAGTCGGGGCCGCGCAGGCGTCCCGCCAAGTGTTGGTAATGGACGCGCGGGTTGCCGACGAGCGCCTCCGCGGGCGCCTGGGTCATGACCCAGTGGAGCGCCCGATAGGGCAGCGGCCACTTGCGCAGGATGGGTTCGTCACCGCGCAAGCTCGCCAGCAGGGCGCGGTCGAGGGCGAGGAGCGCGCGGCCTGCATAGCCACGCTGCCAGAGATATTGGGCGTAAGTCAGTGCGCTGAGATAAAATTCCGCGCCGCGCTCATGGCCGTGGCGGCCGAGATCGCGCCAGGACATGGCGGGCGGGGCCGGGGGCAGGTGAGGGCAGGGCGGGAGCACGGGCGGAAATGCTAAACGCTGAAAGATGAAGGATAAAGGGAGAAGGTAAAAGAGGAAAGCCGGAGTTGAACCACCGAGAGCACAGAGAACGCAGAGAAGCACTGAGGAGGAAACCGCAGGGAATGCAAGAGGAAGCCGGAGAGAACACCGATGAGCGTAGGGAATTTGGGTGAAGACGGCGGCAGGCGCAGGTTCAAGATTTAATCCAGCACGACCAAGCAAGCACGGATCGCGCGGATAACACAAATTTACTTCCCCGAATGGTTGAAAATTTCATTATTCTTATCCGTGGCATCCGTGTTATCCGTGGTTGTTTGAGGTATTCAAAACACCCCCTAAACCATTTATTCCCGTCCTTTTCCCTTTGCCCCGCGCGCATTTCGGTTTTGAATGGACGACGCCCGCATGTCCTCGGAAGCCTCAACGCCACCACTGCCGCCGGACCGCACGCCTCCGCCGGAGGCTGCGGGTGCCTCAGCGCCTCCACCGGTGCCCGGCAAAAAGCCCGCCCCTTCAGTGTCGCGCCTGCGCGAGGTCATTTACGCGGGTTGGCTGCAATACCTCGTCTTGCTGCCCTTTTATTTGTTTGCGCGCGTGTGGCTGCGAACCTTGCGCCTGCGCACCAGCGATGAAATGAAGGGCTGGCTGCGGGACAAGCGCCCCGTTCTCTGGGTGATGTGGCACAATCGCCTCTTCATGGGCGCGTATATTTACCAGATGTATCGGCGCAGCCACCGGCTGGTAGGGCTGGTGAGCGCGAGTGGCGATGGCGCATGGCTGGCCGCGTATTTCAAGCTGGCGGGCATCGAGGCCGTGCGCGGTTCGAGCAGTTGGCGCGGCATCCATGCCGCCCGGGAGCTTTTAAACGAAATGGAAAAAGGCGCGGACGTGGGTATCACGCCCGACGGCCCGCGCGGCCCGTGTTATGAAATCAAGCCCGGAACCTTGCTCCTGGCCCGCCACTCGAAAGCGCCCTTGTTACTGATGTCCTGCCATTTCCGCTCCGCCTGGCGCTTGCGCAGTTGGGATGGTTTTTATGTCCCGAAACCGTTTTCCATCGTGGACGTGCGCTCGCGCATCTTGCCCAACTACGAAAGCTTGGGGGCCAAGGACGACGCGGCCGCGGCGCTGGAACTGCGCCGGCATTTGCTGGAAATTTCCGCGGATTTGCCGCTCGAGCCCTAGAGCATTTTCAAAAAAACGGTGGCCAAGTCCAAGTCTTTGTCCGAGGTAGGGACGGCTCCGCGCCGTCCGCTCCTCTAGCATCAGACGCCTCGGAGAGGCGTCGCTACCACCAAGACTGCCAGCCTCACTCCCGGCTATACTTTAATTTGAACCGCCCTAGGCCCGGCTTACCACGGTGGAAAATCCGGGGTAGAAACAGCGGTCGCGCCGGCTTCGACGACCAGGTTTTCACCCAACGCCCAATGCAGGTCGTTGCGCACAAATTTATAGGTCACCGGCCCGGCATTGGCGGGGCAGGACCACGACCATTCGTCGTCTTTGGCGCACGTCATGAGCACGCCCACGTCCCAACTGAGGCCGCCGCCATCGCCGCGCAGGTAAAGGCTGTTGCCCCAGCCGACATCGACCTTGGCGATAATCGTGGTCTTCTTGGCCACCGGTTTGACCGGAGACTTGGTCGCGGGTTTTTTCACGACCGGAGCAGGCGTAATCGCCGGCAGTGGAGGCGGCGGCGTGGCCTTGGCGATGGGCGCCTTGGCTTTCGTGGGAACGACCGGAACGGCCGCCGGCTTCATGGGTGCGCTTTTCTTGGGCATGGTCAGATTGGGTTGAGAGTGGCCGGGGTCCGCCCTTAAAGAGATAGGTAGCACATCCGACGCCAATTTCAAAATATATTTTAAGGCCGAAGGTGACAATCGGGAAAAGTCGCCCCGGGCTGGATGGTGGAGGGTGAAAACAATAAATGCGGATTCCGGCGATGAAGGGGCGGCTGAATGACCTTGACCCGGCGGGGCGGACGCGGCACTTTAAGCAGTTTCCCGTCAGAGATTTGGGGCTGTAGCTCAGTTGGAAGAGCGCGACAATCGCACTGTCGAGGCCGTCGGTTCGAGTCCGATCAGCTCCACCACTTTACCGCCAGGGTGCGTTAAGCCGGAAACTGGCCTTCGTCGGCGAGGATTTCCACGACAAAGGTCGAGCCGCGCGACACGTGGCTTTGCACCGTGATCGTGCCGCCGAGCAACTTCGCCAATTGGCTGGAAATGGCGAGCCCGAGGCCCGTGCCGCGAAAACGTTGCGCAATCGAGGCATTCGCCTGTGCGTACGGAACGAACAGCTTGCGGACAGCATCCAGGGTCATGCCGATGCCGGTATCGCGCACGTGAAACTGCACGCGCCAGCGTTTGGCGGCCGGCGGGTCGGTCGGCACGACTTGGGCGGCCACGCGAATTTCGATGCCGCCGGATTCCGTGAACTTGATGGCGTTGGAAAGCAGGTTGCTCAAGATCTGGCGCAGGCGCATCGGGTCCGTGAGGATGGCGGCGGGCGTTCCGGGCTCGAAATTGACAGTGAGGGAGAGATTGTTCGCCTGCGCGGAAGCTGAGAAGAGCCGCTGCAACTCGCCGACGAACGGCCGCAATTCCACCAGCGCGACACTGAGTTCGGTGCGCCCGGTTTCGAGCTTTGAGTTGTCGAGAATGTTGGCGATGAGGTCGAGCAGGCTGCGGCTCGTTTTCTCAATCAAGGCGAGCGTGTCCTTTTGTTCGCGCGACAGGGAATCCTGCTGCATCAGGTTGACCAGGCCGACCACCCCGCCCAGCGGCGAGCGCACCTCGTGGGTCATCACGGCCAGGTAGCGGCCCTTGGATTCGGAGAGCGCCTCGGCCGCCTCCTTGGCCCGCTGCAATTCGTCCTGCAAGGCGCGCAACTGCGTGATTTCCTGGAACGCCACCAGCACGCCGGGCTTGCCCGCGAACTCGACCAGGCCCGCCGACAACAACACCCACAGGCGGCGGCCGTCGCGCGTGCGCAAGCGCACCTCGAAGTCCGTCACCGGCCGGCCCGCGCGCAGGTGGGCGAGGATTTTTTCCCGGTCGCGCAAATCCTCGAAATAGTTGAAGTCCGCACCGCCCGCCTGCGCGTGGGCACTAAGCTGCAGCAGGAAATCCGCGCGGCGGTTGGCGAACAGGAGATGGGAGGATTCCGTTTCGCTGATGGTGACGGGAAAGGGCGCGGCCTCGGCCAGTTCGCGGTATTGTTTCTCGCTGGCCAGGGCCTGGCCCTCGGCGCGTTCGCGCTCACGCACCTCGACGCGCAGGCGGCGGTTCAGGCGAAACAGCGGGAGCGCCCAGCCGAGCGTGGCCACCGAGCCGGCGGAAAGGACGACGAGCGTCCAGTACAGCAGCGTGTAATCAGGCGCGGGATTGGGATTGTAGAGAAAACCCTTGAGTGGGAAATCGCGCGGCAACATGCCGAATTCCGCGTATGTGTCGGCCATGTTGCGCCAGCGGCCCGGGTTCATGTGGCCGACTTCGATGAGGCCGGGGTGCATGAGCTGGGCTGTCTGCGCGGCCTCGAAGAGTAATTGTTCGCGGCTCTTGTTCTGCGTGTTGTAGTCGCGCAGGATGAGGTCCACGATTTCCTCGGGATGGGCGAGCGCGTAGTCCCAGCCCTTGAGGCTGGCCTGGAGAAAGGCCCGCACCCGCGCGGGGTGCGCGCTAATCTGTTCCTCCGTGGTGAAAAGATTGTCGCCGTAAAAATCGATGCCGCCCGCGCGCGGAATGAAGGTGAGAAATTCCACGCCCCGCTGGCGCAGCACAAACGGCTCGTCCGTCACGTACTCCGACATCGCGTCCACTTTTCCGCTGATGAAATCTTCGATGTTCAGGCTGTGGGGCAGCACCTTGAGCTTTGCCGGGTCGATGCCCTCGAACTTGAAATACGCGAACAGCTCCGCGGATTCCGAGGGCAGCATCATCATTTTGCGGTCGTGCAGGCCCTGCAAATCGGTCACCCCGCTTTGCGCGCGCACCACCAGCGCGAGCGGCGAGTGTTGAAAAATGGACGCCAGCACGACGACGGGAAAACCCTTCTGGCGAAAGATAAGCAAATCGGAGTTGCCCACGCCGAATTCCGCTTTGTCCTCAAGCACCGCCTGCGTGGGGTCGCGCCCGGGCGTGGCCTCGCGCAGCGTCACGTCCAGCCCGGCATCGCGGTAGTAGCCCTGGGCAATCGCCGCGTAGTAACCCGCAAATTGAAACTGATGTTTCCATTTTAGCTGGAGGGTGACGTGGTCCAGCGGCTCGGGGTGGTCCGCGGCTGCCGCGCCGAGGGTCGTCAACGCGCCGCCCAAGACCAGCCCGGCCAGCCACCGTCGTATCGTTGCGCCAAAACATCGCATACCAGCCTAATCATAACGTAATCCGCCCCCGGCACAAGATTAAGGCGAGCGAGTTACCGGCCAAGGCCACGGCGCGGGCATTGCGCCTGGGCCGATTCTCGTGACCGTTGACAAAGCATGTGCGCTGAAGGATAATAGACGCTGTAATGACAACCTTGGAACCTGTTGCCACTTTGCCCGAAGGCGTGCGCGTCGCCGACGAGCGCCTCGTGCGCCTGACGCCGCCCGCCGGCGACAAGGTGCGCGAGCTGATTGCCCGCGAAGCCCAAGGCGGATTTCTGCGCGTGGCCATCACCGGCGGCGGTTGCAACGGCCTGTCCTACAAAATGAAGTTTGCGCCCGAGCCGAAGCGCGGAGACCTCCTCGTGCCCAGTGCGGGCGTGCAAGTCGTGGTGGACAGCAAGAGCGCCCTGTACCTAAAAGGCACGGTGCTCGATTACTCGACCAAGATGGTCGGCGGCGGCTTCAAATTCTCCAACCCCAACGCCAAGGCCAGTTGCTCCTGCGGCGAGAGTTTCAGTTTGTAACCGCGGCCGGCGCTGGAGGGCCGAAACTTAGCTGCTCAGTTTCTTCACCTTGCCGGTCTTCGTGTCCACCTGCACAAAGAGGCCGCCTTGCGCGAACTCGAAGAAATAGACCGGGGCTTTGTAGCCTGGATCCACCGGGAAGCGCAAAGTCACAAAGCGAAAAGCCTGCTTGAAACCGGCGGCGTGCAGCAATTGGACCGCGCGGCCGAGCGTCATCACCGGGAGCGGATTGAGATTGAGGTCTTCGAGGAAGGGCTCGGTCACGCCGGTAATCTTGCTGAACTTTCCGTTCTTGAAAAAGAGGTAGGCGCTCTTGAATTTGCTGCCGTCAGTGCCCTGGTTGTTGAACACCAAACGCCATTCGTCGACGCCGTTGGCCTTGGTGGTGGGTTTTCCACTCGCAGTGGCGCCATCGGCCTCGAGCAGGACGGCGTTCTTATACTGCGCCTGGGTGTTGAGCAAAATGCGGGCGCGGCGAATCAGCGAGGTGACATCGGGATTGGAGACGGCGGTGGCGTTGCCGGTGACCCGCACGGGCGAAGAGCCGGCGAAAGCGGCGGGAGTGCCGAGGCAAAGCGCGGCGGTGAGGAGCAGGAGGATTTTTTTCATAAAGGGAGAAAGGAGAAGGCGATATTAATAATAGCGATTGTTTAGCAAAAGGAAAATCCTCTGGGGTTTTTACTTGATCACCTTGACCTTGCCGGTCTTGGTGCCGACGGTGATCTCCGGCTTCGCGCCGCCAAAGTTGAACATATATTCGGGCTCGGTGACGCCGGGATAAAGGGGGAAGCGCAATTCCACGAGCAAGATCCGGTCGTGGTGGCCCGCGGCGCGCAGCAATTGCACCGCGCGCGCAAAACGCATCGCGGGAATCGGCGTCATCGTGTCCCCACCCACATACGGATAGGCATTCGTGACGACGGCCTTGAATTTCCCCTTGATATAATCAATCCGCGCGCTGCCGTAGGACGAACCCTGGCTCTGGTCAATGTTGAACAGGAAGGACCATTCCGTAATGCCGGCGGCACTGCTGGTTTTCTGGCCGTTGGCGGTGGTGCCGCCCGCCGCAAAAAATTTGACGCCCGTAACTTTCAGTCGCCCGCTGACAATCGCCGCAGCCTCGCGGGCGAGGATGGCCACATCGGGCTGGACGCGGGCCGCCGCGTGGACCGGCGGGGGCGGGGCTGCTGTTGCAAAAAGCGGAGGTTGCGCCGAAGCCACGACGGCGGCCACGATGAGAACTAGGGCGAAATTTTTCATGGTCGAGACAGAAGCAAGGGCGCTTTGGGCTTAGAGGCCCGCCCCAGGACAATTATTCCAAACTTGGGCCCATCCTTTTACCGCGAAGAGGCGCAGACTGCAACCGGCATTTCCACGGCGACTTGCGCGTATGTGTTTTCTGGATTGCGCAACGCGCGCGGACGGCGCAGTTTGGCCTGGTTCAAAATCGCCTTCACCGTGAACGCCACTTCTGCCGCCCCGCTTGACCACGCCGCCGCGGAGGCCGCGCTGGTTTTGCCCGGCACCCCGCCGGCGGGCGGCGGCTTTGTGGCCCAGATGCGCGATCTCGTGGCGCGGCTGCCCGGCGGGCGTCCGTCGTGGGATGAATATTTCATGGCCACGGCCCTGTTGATTTCGTCGCGTTCGCCGTGTGATCGCCTGCACGTCGGCTGCATCCTGGTGTCCGGCGGCGAACACGAGAACCGCATCGTCGCGGCGGGTTATAACGGTTTTCTGCCGGGCGCCCCGCACCAATCGCGCGTGCGCGACGGCCATGAGCAGGCCACCGTCCACGCCGAGCAAAACGCCATCACCGACGCCGCGCGCCGGGGCATCAGCGTCAACGGCGCGACGGCGTACATCACACATTTTCCGTGCGTCAACTGCGCCAAGCTGCTCGCCGCCGCCGGGGTGCGTTTGCTCAAGTACCACCTGGATTATCGCAACGACCCGCTGGTGCGCGAACTCGCGCGCGAGTGGGGCGTGCATTTGGTGCAACTATGAACCCGCGCCGCAGTCCCATTCGTCGTGCCATGAGAGGACCATCGTCGCCCCATTCCAGCATTGCCGGCTCACTGTTGCTGGCCCATCCGGGTTTGTTGGATGAAAACTTCCGGCGCTCCGTGGTTTTGATTTCCGCCCACACCCAGGGCGACGGCGCGCTGGGCGTCATCATCAACCGCCCGCTGGAAAAGACCCTCGGCGAGATGCATGGGGAATTCGCCTACGGGCCGCTCGCGGGCGTAAAGCTGTTTCGGGGCGGGCCGGTCTCGCCCGAGCAGATGCTGTTGTCCGCCTGGCAGTGGAACGCCGAGGCGGGCGTGTTTCGCCTGCATTTTGGCATCAGTGCGGAAAAAGCCACCGACCTGCTCGAAACCGAACCGGGCACGGAAGTGCGCGGATTTCTCGGTTATGCGGGGTGGACGGGCGGGCAGTTGGAGGGCGAGCTCAAGCAGAAGGCGTGGGTCGTCGCGCCCATCGACGATCCCGGTTTTCAGGATGGCAACGGCGAGGATTTGTGGAAGCATTTGCTCGGCCGCGTGCAGCCCGAGCTGTTTTTCCAGTCCGACGCCCCGGAAGATCCGTCGGTGAATTGAGGGATGCCGCGGCCAGGTTGCACAAGGCCCTTCAATTTGTAGCGCGGGCTAAAGCACCGCGCTACGAAGGCGCGAAGTGGCCTAAAACAATTCTCGTGCTACCGCCGGCCGCCGCCGCGGCTTTCGGCCATGCGGGCGCCGCCGGTTTCAAAGCCGCCGCGGTCCGCGCCGCCGCCAAACCCGCCCATGGCCGTGCGGCTGGTGCCGTAGCCGACGTTGGCCGTGCGCCGTTCGCCCTCGTCGCGCGCGGCGGCCTGATTTTGCACGTCCCGCTGGGTGTCGGCGGCAGTCTGGGACGCGGGTTTCCAAGTATCGCCATCACGCTGCTCGAGGCCGTTGGCCGTCGAGCGATAAACATTGCCGTCCTTGCCCGCGACGACGTTGTTGTTGGGCGAGGCCTTGGCGGTCGCGGCCGTTTGGTGGGACTGGGCGTCGGCGGTCTGCATCTGCTGCAAATGCTGGGCGGAGGCCGCCTTTTGCGCCGGCGTGGCCGCCGGGTTGGCGGCGGTGGCCGTGTGCGCGGCGACGGAATTGTTATGCGACTGCACCAGGTTGTTGTTCCAGTGGTTGTAGGAATTCCAGTGATTGAAGGAATAATGATTATAATTATTTATAGTCACATTATTCCAGCCGAAGCCGCCCCAGCACGGGTGGCACCAGGAGCCGACGAACCAGCCCGCCGTGAAGCCAAACGCAAACCCCGCGCCAAAACCGCAGGAGAAGCCGCAACCCCAGCCATAGGTGAACGGCGGCGGCACCCAGAACGTATTGCAATAGACCGGGTACACGTAGCCCGTGCCGTAAACGACGACGTTCGACGGCGCGACCACGGTGCCGAGATAACCCGGTGTGTAACCCACGACGACAGTGGACGGTGTCGAATTGTAGACCTTCACATAGGTTACATAGTGCAGGGGCGAACTCACCGGGATGGTGTAAATCGAAGCGGGCACGGTGTCCGTCACCACCCAGGGTCCGGCCGCCGCCGGGCCCGCGAACCATACGCCATTATGCACGAGATAATAGGAACTCGGTGTCACTTCAATGACCGGAGTGCGGGTGTTGACGGCGTATTGCAAGGAAGTGTCAGGAATCGGCTGGAACTGCGGCGCACCGTCGTAGTCCACCTGCACGGTCGGACCCGTGCGCTGGACGGTGGCGGTCTGCGGGATGGAATTGGCGATGACGGCTTCCTGTGCGGGCGCAGTGCCGGGCACGCTCACCAGCGCGCCGCCGGCCGGATGCTCGGCGGGAATTTTTGCGAAATCCGCGGGCAAATCCTTGTGCGCGACGTAGGTCCACGTCCCGTTTTGCAGTGAGGTGGACTGGAACCAGCGGCCCGAAACCAGAAAATAATAATTTTGATTGGTCAGGTACATGAACAACTGGCTCTGCGTGTTTTGCGCGTAGAGCAGTTGCGTGCCCGAGATGGGCGAGAAATCCGGGGCGCCATTGGTCTGCAACAACTCGGCGGGCGTCGTGCTGACGAACACGGTGACCTGCGCGGCGGTGTACTTGCTGTCGCTGGTGGGGTCCATCAAGTCGATGCCCTCGGTGCCCTGCGCGGCGGTGAGCGCGGCGGCGAGATTGGCCGGCGGGCTCGACGACACGGTCCACGGTCCCGTCAAGGCGCTCGCCTGCATCCAGGCGCCCAACAGGCGCAGGTAATAGGTGCCGCTGTTTTGATCGAGCAGGATGAGCGCTCGGGTGTTGACGACGCGCAGGTAACCCGTGGACGAAAAATCGCGCAACACGGGCTGGCCATCCACGAGGACGAGCGTCGCGGGCGTCTGGCTGAAAATCACGCGCGGGGCATTGTTTTGAATGGGCAGGGCGGTCGCGGTGGCTGAGGCCTGGGCAATGGCGAGGCTGGCTTCGACGCGCCCGAGCGCGATGTGCAGGGGATTGGCCGCCAGCAGCGCCTGAAGGGAAGTGCCGTATTGGGCGCCCGCGGGTGCGCCCGGGAAACTGCTCTGCGTGATTTGAATGTTCTGCAGCGTCACCAGGTTCGATTCCTTGTCGATGTCGGCCATGGCCTTGATGGAAATGGTGCCATAGCGCTGGCCGGAGGCGCCCACGTCTTGCGCACCGATGGCGATCTGGGCGGTGATGGTGTTGTTCTGCAACGATTCAATCTGCGGCTGGTAAAGCGTGAAGGTCGTCGTCGCGCCTGGCAGGGTTTGCGGCCAGCCGCCGTCGGGGGCATTGGAGGCGGTGGAATTGCCCGTGGCGGAACCGGCGGTTTGGGCCGGCAGGGCCGAGGGCGCGACGGGCGCCAACGTGAGCACCGCGGCCAGCACAGCGGCGGCGGCGCGGCGGAGATTCGAGGCGGCAGGAAGTGGGGAGTTCTTGGAGGTCATGGTGACGGCGCTGGCCGAAAATCCACCGGGAGCATCCGGCGTCCTGGCCAGGAAAGCACCCAGTTTATCTTCAGAAACCCGCCGCGCCAGAATATTCCGCCCGGTTGCAGATTCGTTTTCACGAACCACTCTATGGCTCAAACTGTTGTTGCAATTTCTCCAGAACGATCCGCAAGGAGGCCGGGCTGGCCTGGCCGAGGGGCTTGCGAATGAGTTCCTTGTGAATGGCAAATAATTTAGTCAGTTTCAGCATGGAGGGAATCGGCAGTCCCCATCGCATTAGCTCCGTTGCTGGCACGGAGAGTTCATCCTCCGCCAATTTTGCAGGAATCTGCGAAGTGATCGCCGCAACGAGAACGTCTGCACGTGCAGCGTTGAGGCGGTCGGCCGATATAACCAAGGCCGGACGTTGCTTGACCGAACTGAGGTCCGTAAAGGGAAACGGGACCAATACCACCATTCCACGTTTATAGTCGGTCATACACCGCATCCTGAGGGTTATCCCAGAACGCAAAGGCCGGTTCGCTGGCCCGCAGCCAAGCCAGTTCTTCCGGTTGCACCTTGAGGTGCGCGGGAAGTTCACCCAGCAACTGGAGTTGTTCCTGCACGTCCAATTGCTCGATGGCCTTGGTGATTTCCGCCACTGTGCTCATGCGGACGAGTTTAGGAGCAAATGCAGGATTTTCAAGCAGATACACCTTGCAGAAAACGGCTCCTACTTCCCCGCGATCAAGGCGCGGTGGTCGAGGGTCTTGGCGTCTTTCCAGAGCCATTCCAGGCGGTAGTTGTCGCGCTGGTTGGGGAGGAACAGGTGGGCCATGAATTCAAAGCCGTCCACCACGAGCCAGCCGCTGTCCGCGCCGAATTCCGAGCCGGCGACGGGGGCTTTTTCCTTTTTCAACACTTCCTCGATGGCGCCGCCGAGGGCGCGCAGGTGCGGACTCGAGGTGGCGGTCGCGATGATGAGGTAATTCGTGATGGTGGACTGGCCGGAGACGTCGAGCACGCGCATTTCCACGGCCTTTTTGTCGTCGAGCGCCTTGCAGCAGAGGTGCAGGAGGCGGCGGGTGGCGGCGGGATCGGGTACAGGCATGGAGCGGGGGAAAGGCGGAAGGTGGAATTTAGAAGGAAGAGTAGGAGGCGGAGAGCGAGCGAGCAGGGAGCAGGGAATATCGATCAAAATAAAGACATCTGGGTCTAGGGTAGGTTTGGGGAGGGTGGGATTTCTTTGCGCATTTGTGCCAGCTGCATAATCTGCGATTTGCGATCCAAAGGGTTGTTTCAGCGGTAAAGGTTACGTTCTTCAATGGCGGCAGCGACGCTGCGCGGCAACCAAAAAGCCCAGGGTTCGCCGGCTTTGCGCAGGCGGCGGATTTCGGTGGAGTTGGCGGGGTGGGGCGTGCCGTTCAACCGCCGCCAGCGGAGGGTGGTGGCGATGCCGGGCGGGGGCTGCGCGGGTGGTGCGCCGGGGCGTTCGAGCACGGCAAATTCCACGAGTTGCGCCAATTCCTGCGGGGAGCGCCAGCGGTCGAGCTGGGCAAATTGATCTGCGCCGAGGAGCCACACGAAACGCGCCGAGGGCCACTCGGCCCGCAGTTCGTGCACGGTGTCGATGGTGTAGTGCACTTTTTCGTCGCGGGCTTCGACGTTGCACAGGCCAAGGCGCGGGTCGGCGGTTTCGGCGAGGGCAAGCTCGAGCAGATGCCAGCGGTCGGCGAGGCTGGCGACGGGGGGCGTGGTGCGCAGGGGCGCGCAGGCCGCGGGGACGAAGAGGAGGGCTTCGAGGGAAAGTTGCGCCAGGGCGGTGTGCGCGAGCGCGAGGTGGCCGGCGTGCACCGGGTCGAAGGTTCCGCCCAGTAAACCGACGGAGGCGGACGGAGTCTTTCGCAACATCGCGCTCAAGGCCACCGAGGCTTCGACCTTGCGCCCCGCAGGCAGCGTCAGCGTTTCAGATGAATCACCCATACATTTCGCGGAAGACCGGGCGCAGAATGGAGCCGAGTTTTTCGAGCGCGCGCCGTTCCCGCATGCTGACTTGCTGGTGCGAAATGCCGATGCTTTGCGCGATGTTGACGAGGGTCTCCGCCTCCTGGCCTTCGCCGAGGCCGTAGCGGCGAACGAGGACTTCGCGCTGTTTGTCGCTGAGCTTCGAAATCATGTTCTCGACGATGCGCAGGAGTTCGTCGTGGTTGAGCAAGTCGCGCGGGCCGGGGGAAGATTCATCCGCGAGCGCAATCGGACGGGCGTCGGGCGCCACCGGGGCGTCGAGCGAAAGGCGCGGTTGCAGGAGGGATTGGCCGACGTGGGCCAGCGGCGCGTCACCGGGCACGTTGCGATTCGAGGCGCACAGGAGGCTGGAGGCCAGGTTCACCGGCACGTGCACCGGGAAACGCTCGCCGAGGAGGAAATTACGGATGGCTCGGGTCACCCATTGCTGGGCATAGCCGGCAAAGGCCGTTTCGCCGTCGTCCACCTTGTCAATGGCGTGCAGCAGGCCGAGGCAACCTTCCTGGCGGGCGTCGGCGCGCTTGGCCGGGTCGAACACGAGGCGTTGGGAGAGGCGCTCGGGGAGCTCGTGATGCAGTTGAAAGAGCGACGATTGGGCCTTTTTATAGTTGCGGTGCTCGCTTTGCACGGCGAGACGCAATTGCCCGGAGAATTCCGCCCACCGAGTGGCGCTGAGGGTGCGGTCGGCTTCAAGCCAGTTGAGTTCCTTGACGTCGAGGCCCCAGTTTTCGGTCAGGCGCAGGGCGATTTCGCCGGAGAGCAGGCCGCGAAAATGATTGAGCACCCAGAGCAGGAGGTCTTTTTTCGACTCCAGCATCAGGGAATCCACCAGCGCGCGCAGGCCGATGCCCCGGCGCGGAATGGGCAGCCCCACCGCCACAAGCCCGTCATGGAAATGAGGCTCAAACGCAGGTATGTGCATGGCCCAGTCCAACCGCTGGCGGTAACGGGCAATGACGCGCCGGGCCGCCTTTTCCTCCGGGGACAGAGGGGGCAGCGGCTCAGGCGGGGTCTGGGCCACCGGCGCGGGGGTCGGCGTGGGCAATTCCACGAGCCGAACGGCAGGCGGGCGACGCAACAGGGTTTTGGGGCAAGCACCCATAAGGTTTAGTTTACGGGGAAGGGGTGGATTCGCAACCAATTTCGCTGGCACCGGCAGCAATATATTGTAAAACCTAGGTCAGGTGCATTTCACCCTTTAATTGCAAAAAGCGTGGAATAAATCTCAATCCTATCTTTAACAGCGTTAGCAAGGGATGGCCGCCCACCAGCGGCTCCTTGGCCCGGATGGCGGAATGGTAGACGCTACCGACTTAAAATTGGTTGGCCGTAAGGCCGTGCGGGTTCAACTCCCGCTCCGGGCACTTTGGAGGGAATGAGGGAGGGAAAGAATTTAGCCACGAAGGAACACGAATAAGACACGAAGGGAGGAGGAAGCGAGGGAGATGGAAACCGAGAAGAAATTGAACCACAGAGCGCGCAGAGGACGCAGAGAAAGAAAAAAGGAAAGAGAACGGGATCCGCGAAAGACCGCTGGAAGCGAGGATTAAGAAGATATTCACAAGGGCCGCTCCACCAGGATTTGGCTCGTGAGGAGGTGGTCGAGGTGTTCGTGGAGTTGGGCTTCGTTGGTGGCGCCGAGGACAGTGGCCCCGGCTTTTTTCACGCCGTCGAAGACTTTCGCGTTCACGTCGAACCCGATGAGGTAAAGCGCCGCGGGGAGCGCGGCCGTCTTGAGGGTGCTCGCCACTTTGGCGGGGTCGTGGCCGGCGGTGTTGGCGCCATCGGTCACGATGATGATATGGGTGAAGATATATTTTGTCTTGTCAATCTCAGCCTTGGCGGCGGCGAGGGCGTCGCCGATGGCGGTGTCGCCCCCGGCGCGCAGTTCTGCGACGGCGCCCTCGGCGGCCCGGGCATTGGGCGGGCCGGGACGGATAACGAGCTGGTAAGTATTTTTGCCGTTGAAAGACGCGACGCCGACACTCACCGGGCGCTCGGGGTGCGCTTGGGCAAAGGCCTGCAATTGCCCGAGGATTTGCAACACCTGGCGGCGGGCGATGGCGATTTTCGGTTCGCGGCGGCCGGAGGAATTGACGACGGACTCATTCATGCTGCCCGAAACGTCCACCACGATCATCACCGCGATGCCGTTGACCAAGTCCTCGGGTGGCGCCGGGGTGGCGATCTTGGCGGCGGGCGTCGGCGTGCCATTAGCGGTGGCGCCGGGTGCCGCGGGGGCGGGCACCGAATTAATGGTCCACGTCTGGCGAGGCGAGTGGTCGGACATCACCCAGCGCACGACAGCATACAGAATGACGACGGTCAGAACGCGCCGGCAAAAACCTTGGGGGCTGGGAGCGGGACATGGCAGCCCATAATCTAGGCAGGCTTCGGGCCGGAAATCCACCCCGGAAGCGGTGTAATCCGACAGTTTATTTATAATCAGCAACGCAGCGAGCGGAAAAGTTTTATCCACATGGAGCGAAAAAATTTCCAGGAATGGCAGATGAGCGCGCCACTGCGTGAGTTTCGCGAAGAGCAAACCGGGGAACGCTAATCTACGCAAATTTGCGCCAATCAAGAGAAGAAGGAACGCCACTGGGAGACGAAATAGTCTGTGCTTTCCAGCAGGACTCAAATAAATGCAGGTGACTGCGAAGCTGCAACCGCCGATCAGGTTTCACCATTAGCGTAAATAAGCGAAAATGAGCGGTTTTTCATTTTTGACGTCGGCTTAATTTGCCGCGGTGCATTTCGCCGTCGGTTTATTTTGCCCGGGCTCATTTCGCCAAGGTATATTCCTCCACCGGCTTATTTCGCCGTGTTATTCTGATTCATGGTCGCATTGCCGGAAAGTGTCGTGGTGCCGGCGTTGGCGCTAGCGCGGAGTGGTTTGCCGTCGGGGCCGAGGGTGCCTTCGACCGTAATGCCCGAACCCGGCGCGGGCGGCTGACCTTCGCGCACAATGACTATCGGCTGGCTGGAATTCAGTGCGGGCAAAGTAGTGACACTCGCCGGCGGGTTCTGCTGCACGATGGTGACCGGCTGATTGGAGTTTTGCGCGGGCACTTGCGTTATCGTGACTATGCGCCCGGCGGTGAGAGTCACGCCCGCGCTGCCGACTTGACTGGAGTATCCGTTGAGCGTGGTGTAGCTGCCGTTGGCGTTGACCGCGCTCACGGGTAAACCAGTCACGCTGGAAATGACCGTGGCCGGAGCAGGCGCGTTGTTGTAGGCGTTGACGGTGGCGTTGGCGGCGATTTGTTGCGCGACCAGGGCGTCTTGCTGGTATTGCAGCGCTTTGGCGTTGGCGACGGCCAATTGTTGCTGCATCTGCGTCAACTGGTCCTTGAGTTTCGCCATTTGCCCTTCCAAATCGTTGATCTTGGTTTGGCCGCCCTGTTCGAGGCGGTACAATTGCATGAGGGCGTCGTAATCGGCGCGAATGCCGGAGTCGGGATGTTCGCGGTCGAAGCGGTCGAGCGCCAGTAGGCGGTCTCGCGTGGAGAGCGCGAGGTAGGCGGGGTCGCTCAGGAGGGCAGCCCTCATGGCGGCGACGCGGGCGCTTTCCTGCACTTGGGCGGCTTGGGCGGTGGCTTCGCGCGCCTGTTTCTGGGCCATGGCCTCGGGCGAGGAGAGATTCAACGACGTCACCACGCCATTGTGGAGGGTAACATCGCCGCGCGGATAAAGCAGGATGGCGCCGTTGGGCAAGTCCACCCGGCTGGGCGCCTTGCCCAAGGCCGCGAAAACGGCGGCTTCTGGATCGCCCACCTTGGGGTCGGGCACGCCGGGAGCCGGTGCGGCGGGGACGTGGGCTGCCGGCAGGGGAGCGGCAACAGGAGAAGGAACTGGCGGAACGCTGGCGGGCTTGACCGGTGCCGACGGGGCGGACTGGGCCAGCAAACTTGCACTGGCCATAAGGCACACGACCAACAGGGGCAGGCGATACGTTTTCATGGGACAACTATACACCTGCTGCCGACGGATGCAAGCCGGGCGGGGCGGGGGCAGTGTCCTAATTTCACCAGAAACAAGACGGCGGGCTGAGGGCAGCCCGCCCTACCCAATTAAATGCAGCCCGTCCTTTAAATGCAGCCCGCCCTACCCCAAGCAAATGTTTTAGGTAGGGCGCGCTGCCCTCAGCGCGCCGTTTCAAATTAGGATATTACCCGGGCGGGGGATTGAGGTGTCCTCCCGAAGCTGCGGAGACCATGAATGCCGGTGCGTTTATGAGTGATTGCCAGCCGGAAGCCGCGCCGTAATGTGCTCGAATGGCCCAACCTTTACCGCACGTCGGACACCGGTCGCGTCTGCGTGAGCGTTTTCTCAAGGGCGGCTTTGCCAGCCTCGCGGATTACGAAATTGTGGAGTTGCTGCTGACGCTGTGCATCCCGCGCCGCGATGTGAAGCAAACGGCCCGCGCGCTGCTCAAGCAGTTCGGCAATGTGCGCGGAGTGCTGGATGCGCCGGTGGACGAGTTGCGGAAAATTCCGGGTATTGGCGAGGTCGCGCCGGTGGCGCTGCGCGTGATCCGGGAGACCGCGTCCCTTTACTTGCTGCAATCGGTGGAAGGGCGGCAGGTGCTCGACAATGTGGACAAACTGGCGGATTTCTGGCGTGCGCGGTTGGGGCCCTTGCGGCATGAGGTGTTCGAGGTCGCCTACCTCGACCATCATTACCAACTGCTGGAAGACGGGGTCGAACGCGTCGAGGAAGGCACCGTGGCGGAGACGACGGTGTACCCGCGTAAGATCATGGAATCGGCCCTTCGCCGGCAGGCCGCGCACATCGTGCTGGCGCACAATCATCCGACGGGCAACGTCACGCCCTCCCAGCACGACAAGGTTTTGACCAAAGCGCTGGAATTAGCCGGCCAGCCCCTGGGCATCAAGGTCATCGACCACCTGATCGTGGCCGCCAAGGAGACTTATTCCTTCCGCAAGTCGAAATTGATCGCGGCGGAGTGAAAACGGTTACGGAAAAAGAGAAGAGTTTTTAACCACAGATTACACAGATTAAGATCGATTCCAGAAAAAATCCTTTAACCGCAGATGGCGCAGATTAATGCAGATACATCTTCGGAAATCTGTGCAAATCGGTGTAATCTGTGGATTGTCCGCTTTGCTTCCTCTGTGCTTTCGGTACCTCTGTGGTGCAAAATATTCTTGGAGCAATGCGGCGAAAAAGCAGAGGCCAACCCAGAGAAGAGTTTCAACCACCGATTACACGGATTAAGACCGATTCCAGAAAAAGCCTTTTAACCGCAGATGGCGCAGATAAGCGCAGATTCCAAAAAAGCATCTGCGTCATCTGCGGTTACCCCGCTTTTCTTCCTCTGCGCGCTCTGAGTCTCTGTGGTAAAAACTCTCCGGGTTTACGACGCGGCTTCCGCCACTTCGCAATTGGTCAGCCCGTGCTGGATGGCGTAGCGGGTGAGGCTGGCGACGTCGTGCAGGTTGAGCTTCTTCATCAAGTTGGTGCGGTGGTTTTCCGCGGTCTTGACGCTGATGAGGAGCTTCGCCGCAATTTCCTTCGTGCTATAGCTTTCGGCGATGAGCTGCAAAATCTCGCGCTCGCGTTCGGTGAGGGCTTCCAGGCCCTGGCGGTCGGGGCTGTTCGGGTTGACGACGGCGTCGCGCAACATGGTGGCCACGCCGGGGCCAAAATAGGTGCCGCCGGCCACCACGGTCTGGATGCCCTTCATGAGGTCGGAAAGGCCCGCGCTTTTTTCCACGTAGCCGTGGGCGCCGGCCTGGAGCAATTCGCGGACGAGTTCCTGGTTCTGGAAACCGGAGAAAATGAGGACACGGGTGTTCTTCAGATGCTTGGAAAAACGGCGCAGAACCTCGATGCCGTTGAGGCCGGGCAGCATGACATCGAGGATCACGAGGTCGGGCTTGTTTTCGAGGCAGAGGTTGTAGGCGCTTTGGCCGTCGCCGCACTCGGCAACGATTTCGAACTGGCCGTCGTGGCGCAGGATGTGGGCAAGCATCTCGCGAATGGAGATCTGGTCTTCAACGAGGACAACGCGTTTCATGAGGAATAAATGGTAACGGGATTATGATAATGGAATAAGGAATCAGGGGAAATTTAGCGGTTTTGGTTCGCGAGACAAGAAAGCTCCCGGTCCAACTGGGTATTTATACTTATTTTACGGGTTTGTGTCAAATTTTTTACCGATGAGAGCCAGCCTGCGCCTAAGTTATTCCCTCCCGTCTGTCCCGAAGACGCCCCTCAGCACAGACCTTAACTTGCCGCCGGAGTTTCACCCAGTTTGCGACCGGGTTGCAAATAATTGACCACATAATCGCGCACCGCATCCGCTAACGGTGTCATGTGCAAGCCAAATCCCACGGACTTCAATTTTGCGACGTCCGCCTGGGTAAAGTATTGGTACTTTTCGCGCAAGACCTCGGGCATCGGAATGAAGTCAACAGCCGGAGCGCGATTCAACGCGGCGAAAATAGGATTAACCAGTTCCAGCCAGGTGTGGGCCTGACCGCTGCCGACGTTGAAGAGGCCGGCCGCAGCGGGGGTTTCGGCAAGGTGCAGCGTGATGGCGACGGCGTCCTTCACGTAGAGGAAGTCGCGCTTTTGGCCGCCATCCGGATAGTCCGGGTGGTAGCTTTTGAAAAGCTGCACGCGGCCCGAGGCCTGGATTTGCTGAAAAGCCTTGTGGACGACGCTGCGCATATCGCCCTTGTGGTCTTCGTTCGGGCCGAAGACGTTAAAATATTTCAGGCCGACGATTTTGGGCAGCCAACCTTCGCGCTGGGCATAAAGGTCGAAGAGGTGCTTCGAATAGCCGTACATGTTCAACGGGCGCAGGCGGGCGAGGTCGTCATCTTTGTCGTCCATGCCCTGGGCGCCGTCGCCATAGGTCGCGGCCGAGGAGGCGTACACAAAGCGTGCGTTGCGGGCAAGGGCCCAGGCGGCGAGTTTCTTGGTGTATTCGAAATTATTGTTGATGAGGTAGCGGGCGTCGCGCTCGGTCGTGGCGGAGCACGCGCCGAGATGGAAGACCCAGCGCACGTCGCGCAGCCGCGGGTCATCCGTCGCGAGGGCGGCCAGCAGGGCATCGGCTTCCAGGTAATCGGCGAAGCGCAGGGGGACGAGGTTTTTGAATTTGTCGTCCTGGCCGAGGAAATCGGTGACGAGAATATTGTCCACGCCGCGCTGGTTCAGCGCCCAGATCAGGGCGCTGCCGATAAAACCCGCGCCGCCGGTGACGAGCACGCGGCCTTGTTGGAGTTTGGACATGGGGTGAAATTAAAGTTTGGCCAGCTCGAGCGAACGGCGGTGCGCCGCGGCGATGGCCTTGGTGAGCAATTGGCGAAAGTCGCCGGCTTGCAAGACTTTGAGGGCTGCCTCGGTGGTGCCGCCGGGGGAAGTGACGGCGTCGCGCAATTTGTCCGGATGCTCGCCGGTGATTTCCATCAGGCGCGCTGCGCCGCGGACGGTTTCATGCACCAGCTTCTCGGCGACCTCGGGCTTGAGGCCGGTGGCGACGGCGGCTTCGCGAAAGGCGGAGACGAATTCAAACAGATAGGCCGGGCCGCTGCCGCTGACGGCGGTGACGGGGTCAAGGTCCGCTTCAGGCAATTCGAGCACCGCGCCGAGGCTGCCGAGGATGGCTTCCACGGTTTTGCGGTCGGCCGGAGTCAAGGCCGCGCGGGAACAATAGGCGGTGATGCCCAGGCCGATCTGGCCGGGCGTGTTGGGCATGGCGCGGACGACGTTGCGCGCGGCGAAAAATTTGCTGTCGAGCTTGACGATGGGCGTACCCGCGAGGATGGAGAGGATGAGTTTGCCCTCAATCAGTTGGTTGTACGAAGCGTCGAGCGCGGCGAGCTGCTGGGGCTTGCAGGCTAGGATGACAACGTCGGCGTGGCGGAGCAAAATCTTCGGATCGATCTCGTAATGAATGCCGGTGGCGGCGGCCAGTTGCGGGCCGGACGGGTCGGTGCCGCAAGTGCAGCCGATTTGGTCGAGATTGTAAACGCGCTGTTGCAGGAGGCCGCGCACCATGGCGGAGGCCATCTTGCCAGCGCCGATAAAGGCCGCGTGGATCATGGAAAGACCGCCAGCATAGGGAAGCCGCGGCCTTTGCCAAGGCTGGGGTTGGGGGAAAGTTCGTTTCGCTGCAGACGAAATTATCTACTAATCGAGCGCGGAAAGGAGCAACCGCTTCAGCTTAACCGACCGGATGATACAACAGCGCGGAGGTTCCGCCATTGGGGCGCGGCGCGAGTTGGAGGTCGCCGTTGAGGTTGCGAATCGAGTGGCGCGCCATCGTCAGCCCGAGCCCCCGGCCCACCGCGGTTTTTGAACTGATAAACGGGTCGAACAAATTGTCGGCGAGCGCGGGGTCGATGCCGATGCCGCGGTCGAGGACCTGGATGAGCAACTGGGGGCTGTCGTCAGGCTGCGGCTCCAGGCTGGCGACGATTTCGACTTTGCCGACGGGATTGGTGCCCTGGGGCAGGGCTTCAAAAGAATTGATCAGGAGCTTGCCGATGATGCTTTCGAGGGTCTCGGCGTTCGTGCGAAATTGGAAATCCGCCGGCGTGAGATTGGTGATGAGGACGGGCGTGTCGATTTTGAATTCGGCCTGGAAACGCTTGACGGTGTCGTCAAGTAATTTTTGCACGCCGACTTGCTGGAGGGGCAGGCGCTCGGTGGTGGCGATGGTGCTCAACTGGCGGATGATATTCACCATGCGCTCGACCGCGCTGTCAATGAGCGAGACGCTGCGCTTGACCATGTCCTGGTTGGTCGAGCTGGCCTTGAGCAGGTCGAGATAGCCGACGACGACGCCGAGCAGGTTATTCAGATTGTGGGCGACGCCCTGAGTCACGGCGCCGACGGCGGCGGCCCGGCGGGCATCTCCGAGGCGTTTTTGCAGGTCCACATTTTCGCGGTGCACTTCCTGCAGGCGTAACTGGGTTTTCACGCGCGCGAGCGTTTCGTCCAGATCGATGGGCTTGGTGATGTAATCGACCGCGCCGACGTTGAGGCCCTCGAGCTTGCCTTCCTTCGAGGAGCGGGCGGTGATGAAAATTATGGGAATGGAATTGGTGTCGGGGTTTTTCTTGAGTCGTTCGCAAGTCTCGATGCCGTCCATCTCCGGCATCATCACGTCGAGGAGAATCAAGTCCGGCGAGCTTTGGTCCACGGCGTCCAGGCATTCGCGGCCATTGGCGGCGGTGACGACATCCATGTCCTCGCGCTGCAGCTTGCGCTCCAGGAGCTTGATGTTGATGGGCTGATCGTCGACGACGAGAATCAGCGGCTTGCGGCGCGTCAGCGTGAAGGTGGCCATGGCGCAAATCCGGGGGGGTTCCTGGCCGCGGGAAGCTGGCGGCAGGAACAAGGGAACATTGCAGTTAAGCCGGTTAGTGGCTGAGGTGCAACTGCATTTCCACTTTGGAACGTAAAGGAGCCGTCAAAAATCGATGTCGGGTCGGCCGGCGGAGCTGGGGGGCGGCAGGGCGTCGCGCGTGATAAACGTGCCGGCGAGATAATCGTGGCCGGCCCGGCGGCTCCGGCTGACGAGTAGGAACACGGCGTCAAACACCAGCAGCATGCCCGACAGGAGGCTCGCGGATTTAATGAGGCACCGCGCCAGCGTTTCGATGACGCCCGGCGGCGCGCCGGTGCGCAAGTTCGCGGCGCGCAGGCCAAAAACTTTTTTCCCGAGAGTGGCGCCGCGCAGGCTCAGTTCACTGGCGGAAAAATAAGCCATGAAAACCAGCAAAAACACCTGGGCCGAGAGGATGTAGAAGTCCTCGAAGTCCGGATCGATTTGAAAAGGGAGCAGATGCCCGGCGTCCATGGATTGGTTGATCCAGTCCGCAGTCTGCGCCGATTGATGGTCCTCAATTTCCTGCCAGTTGGGCATTTCCTGGGGCAGGACGAGACGCGTCAGAATGATGAGCGCGGCCACGAAGGCCAAAAGAAAATCGAGCACCAGCGCCAGGGCGCGGCGGCCGAGGGGCGCGGGCGTGCCACCTGGAAACAGCAGGGGCAGGGGAGGGAGCGGGGGTTCGAAGCTGGCCATGAGCGCGCGCCGTTACGGCCGTTGCTGGTGTTGGCGCCAGGCCTTGAGGGTGTTGCGCATGAGCATCGCGACCGTCATCGGCCCGACGCCGCCGGGCACGGGCGTGATGCGCGCGGTGCGCGGCGCCACGGCGTTAAAGTCCACATCACCCACGATGCGGTAGCCGGTTTTCTTGGTGGCATCGGGGACGCGATTGATGCCGACGTCGATCACCGTCGCGCCTTCTTTCACCATTTCACTCGTGACAAACCGGGGTTTGCCAATGGCCGCGATGAGGATGTCGGCCTGGCGCGTAATCGCCGGCAAATCGCGCGTGCGGGAATGGCAGAAGGTGACCGTCGCATTGCCGGGCAGGCCTTTTTGCAAAAGCAGCAAGCCCACCGGTTTGCCGACAATGAGACTGCGACCGAGTACGACGACGTGGCGCCCGTCCGTCTCCGTCTGCGTGCGGCGGATGAGTTCGACAATGCCTGCCGGCGTGCAGGCGACGAAGCCGGTCGGGTCTTCCTGCACGAGTTTGCCGACATTGATGGTGTTAAAACCGTCCACATCTTTGCCGGGGTGCACGTGGTTGAAAACCGCCGTCTCCTGCATGTGCTTGGGCAACGGCGATTGCACGAGGATGCCGTGCACGAACGGATCCATATTCAGCCGGTCGAGGTGGGCGAGCAGTTCCGCCTGGGTGATCGTGTCGGGAAAAAGGTGCAGGCGGCTCTGCATCCCGACTTGCGCGGCGGTCTTCTGCTTTTTCGCGACGTAGGAAATTGAAGCGGGATCTTCGCCCACGCGCACGAAGGCCACCGTGGGCGGCGGGCCGGAAAGTTGTGCGACCTCGGTGGCGACCTGGTCCAGGACGCTTTGGGCGATGGCGTTGCCGTCAATCAATTCCATGCCGGCGAGTGTGCCGTCACGCGGCCCGGCGTGAAAGCCGAAAATTTCAAAACGAAGTCATTGGTGTTCCGTTGCCCTATAACTCTGCGCCTTAATTGGAAGCGTTATCGGCGTGACAAGCCGGGGCGGGGCGTTAGGCACAAGGGAGACATGCCGCAATCAATGTCATGGTGGGTGGGGTTTCACCTCGTCATTCTCGCGTTCTTGGCGCTGGACTTGGCGGTGTTTCATCGGCGCCGGCATGCGGTGAGCGTCAAGGAGGCCCTGCTTTGGAGCGTCTTTTGGGTGGCCGTGGCGCTGGTGTTTTACGCCGGCCTGCGGTTGGGCTGGATCGGCGGATTTCCGGTGGCGGACCGGCACCCGCGCAGCCTCGAGTTTTTCACGGCGTACTTGCTCGAGGAATCCCTGAGTCTGGACAACGTGTTCGTCTTCGTCGTGCTGTTCCGTTATTTCAAGGTCGCGCCGGAATACCAGCATGGTGTCCTCTTTTGGGGCGTCATTGGCGCGATGGTCATGCGGCTGGGCATGATTGTCGGCGGGCTGGCGCTGTTGCAGCGTTTTGAATGGGTGCTGTACGTCTTCGGCGCGCTGCTCTTGTGGAGCAGTTGGCACCTGTGGCGCGCGCACGAGGGCGAAATTGAGCCGGCGAACAATCCCATCCTGCGCGGGCTCCGGCGGCTGGTGCCCATGACGGAGCATTACGACGGCCGGAAATTTTTCACGCACGAAAACGGCCGGCGGATGGCCACGCCGTTGTTCGCGGTGCTCGTGGCGCTGGAGACGAGCGACGTGCTTTTCGCGGTGGATTCCGTGCCGGCGGTGCTCGGCGTCACGCGCGATCCGTTCATCGCCTACACGTCCAATGTGTTCGCCATCCTCAGCCTGCGGACGATGTATTTTCTCATCGCGGGCATCATTGAGCGCTTCTGGCTCCTGCACTACGGGCTGGCGCTGCTGCTGGCGGTCATCGGCGCGAAGATGACGGTGCTGCATTATTTCGGCATCGAGCTCTCCGTGAGCGTGTCGCTCGGGCTCATCGCGGCGCTGCTCGGCGGCAGCATGGTGGCGTCGCTGTATTTCAAGCAGCCGGGGAAAAAAGCGGCGGACGCGGCCTAATGCAAACTCCCGAGTTGGAATTAACCACGGATTACACGGATGGCGCGGATGCCGGCGAAGACGGGATTTGGGAGCTCAAAAATCAAGCAGTCCGCGATAGAAGGGGAGTGGATCTCTCGTTCGCTAGCGAAATCCGTGGTATCCGTGAAATCCGTGGTTTCTGCCTCAGCTTCCCACCCAACTCCTTAACGCCGCACTTTCGGATGCTGCAGCTTGCTATGCGAACGGCTATAGCCAAAGTACACCACCAGGCCGATCGCGAGCCAAACCACCAGGCGGACCCAGGTTTCACCGGGCAGGGCAACCATCATGCCGAGGCAAACCACAATGCTGATGATGGGAAAAACAGGCACAAAGGGCGTCCGGTACGGGCGGGGAATATTGGGTTGGGTGCGGCGCAAAACGATGACGCCGACGCAGACGATGACAAACGCCAGAAGCGTGCCGATGGAGGTCATATGCCCAAGTTTCGAAATCGGCAGCAGGCCGGCCATGATGGAGACGACGACGAGAAAAATCAGGTTCGACTTCCACGGGGTGTGCCATTTCGGATGAATGGCGCTGAACACGGACGGCAGCAGGCCGTCGCGCGACATGGCGTAAAACACCCGTGATTGGCCGAGCAGCAAAACGAGAATCACCGAGGAGAATCCGCAAATGATGCCGATTTTGATCAGAATTTTCAGCCACGGGTAGGGCGTCAAATCAATCGCCGTCGCCACGGGCGCACGGTCGCCAATCATCTGCTTGTAATTGACCATGCCGGTCAGCACGAAGGCGAAGCAGATATAAAGAATCGTGCAAATGACTAGCGAGCCCACGATGCCAATGAACATGTCCCGTTTGGGATTGCGTGCTTCCTGTGCTGCGGTAGAGACCGAATCGAAGCCAATGTAGGCGAAAAAGATGATACCCGCCGCCTGCATGACGCCACTGACGCCGTATTTGCCGAACTCGCCGGTGTTCGGCGGGACGAAGGGATGGTAATTGCTCCAATTGATGTAGTGATAGCCCAGGGCGATGAACGTGACGACGATGACGAGCTTCACCGCGACAATGACCATGTTGACCCGCGACGATTCCTGAATGCCAATCATGAGCAGCAGCGAAACAGCGATGATAATGACCATGGCCGGAATATTGACGATGCCGCCCATGGGGGTGCCGTCGGGCAGCGTATCGAACGGGCAGGCGCTGATGGCCACCGGCAGCGGCAGTCCGATTTCATTGAGGAACGAAACGACATAGCCGGACCACGCGACCGCCACCACCGCCGAGGCCACGGCGTATTCGAGCACCAAGTCCCAGCCGATAATCCACGCCGGCAGCTCGCCCAATATGGCGTAACTGTAAGTGTAGGCGCTCCCGGAAACCGGAATCATCGACGCCAGTTCGCTATAGCACATGCCGGCGAATGCACAACCGATGGCGGCCACCACAAACGAGAGCACGACGCCGGGGCCGGCGTTTTCCGCGGCCGCGAGGCCTGTCAGAGAAAAGATGCCCGCACCGATGATGGCGCCAATGCCCAGGGCAATCAGGCTCCATGGGCCCAGCGTGCGTTTGAGGGTAACACTGCCATCGCCTTCCGATTCCTTGATAATGCGGTCGATGGGCTTGGTGGCGAAGAGGCTCATGCGTTGCCGGGGAGATTTTGCGGTCGAGCGCGGGATGTCAATGTTTTCAGAGGAAATGCACCAGGCTGAATTTGGCTAGGAAGGGCGGGGGCGTTTCTACGCGACATCCGCCAATTTTCCTGGCGGACGCCTCGAGAGGCGTCCCTACCTTCGGACAGTTCAAGCCCAACATTATTGCTTGTGCGCCGTGAGCGTGAACTCCGGCTTCGGCGTCGCGACCCACCAGTCACCGGTGGTGGCGTGTTCCTGCGGAGTCGTGAAGCGGTACAAGGCGAGCCGGATGCGGAGGTTCGCCGGGGGTTTTTGCGGAAAGGGATTGTTCGCCAGCAGGCTGAGCACCACCGGATTATTCTGCGCGATTTGCGCGAGGAAGCGTGGCAGCCACGGCGGATAACTGTGCTCGTAATAAAGTTGCAGCGCGGCGAACCACATCTGCCAGTCGAGGCGCGGCATGTGCGGGTTGGCATAGGCGGGGATGCGGTTCACGTCGCCGGGTTTCCACACGAATTCGTAGGGCTTCCAGGTCGTGCCGTCGTCGCTGCCTTCGATGATGAGTTCGGGGCGTTCCGTCGTCATCACGCGGAAAAGGCCGTAAGAATTCACGAGGCCGAGGCGCTGGGCGTCTTCGGAGAGGGCGTGGAATTGCTTGGCGATGTGGCCATCCGCGTCACCGGGCGGCGGCGCGCCGGGTTCGCGGCTGCGCCTTTCCCACGCTTCCCCGATTTGGATCAGCCCGATGAATACCATCAGGCCGGCCACGGTGCCGCGCACCCACGCGCCCAGGCGCAACCAGCGGGGAGCTATTTTTGAAATGGCCGGAGGCGCCATTGATCGGCGCAAAAGTTTCTGCACGCGCTCCGGCCAAAAGGCGTCGTCAAACAGCGGCACGCACAGCGCGAGGGTCAGCAAGTTGAAGAAGCCGTAATTGCCCGAGAACGCGATGGCGAGTTGGAGAAAAACTTGCAGCAGCGCGGCCAGGTGGCGCAGCCGGCGCGGGCCGAAGAACGCAAAAGGCACGATGATTTCCACGAACATCGTGAACCAGAGCGTGGCCGCCAGCAGCCCGGGCGGCCAGTGGGCAAACCACCAGCTCGTCGGCGCGGCGAGGGGTTGTGTGAAGAAGTGGTACTGGAGCGCGGTGCCGTCGAGCCACTGGTTTTCGCCGATGGGCACGCCGGTCAGCGCGGCAAAAAATTGCCGGACCCAGCCGGGATGCTCGGGGCCGGCGGGCGAGGCATTCGTGAGGATTTTGACGAGGCCCGAAAGAAACATGAGCTTGAACAAGAGCCACCAGGCGAGCCAGCGGCCCACGGCGGGCGGCTCGCGCAGGGCGAAGGGCTTCTGCCACCAGCTCCACGGGGCGACAAAGAGGCCGACGACGCCGGCCTCGACTATCAGGGCGTCCCATTGAAATCCAAGAAAAATGGGCACGCCGTTGCGCAGTGAGCTGTAGGTGATGACGCAGCCCAGCAGCGCCCAGCCTGGCACGAGCCCGGCCATCGCCAGAAACGCGCACAGCGAACCGGCCGCGAGCAGGACCTGCAGGCCGGTGTCATTCGGCGCCAGCCACAGCAGCGAGGGCGCCTGCCAGAACCAGTTCGGCGCATCGGGATGGTTGGCCACCTCGAGGTCTATCTGGTTAAAGTATTCCGCCAATGGGAAAATGCCGTGCGAGCCGACCAGCCCGGCGGCTTGGGTCCAAAAAGAAAGAAAGGCCACCAGAAAGGTCAGCCCGAGCAGGCGGGTGAACAACATGCCGCTGAAGCGGTACGTCGAGGGCGCGGGTTCGCCCCAGAACAAGCGCGTCAGCTTCGAGAAAAACATGCGGTTGCGCGCGACAAAGGCATAGGCGGTTTCGCAAACGCGCGCGAACGCGGGCGACTGGCGGTAAAGTTTTTGCGGCCACGCCCGGCGGGGATTAAAGGCCAGCGCGCCAAAGACCGCCTCGGCCCCGCGTAGCACCCGGCCGTCCGGCAAGAGGAGAAACACGGCATTGGCGTAATCGGCCGTGGTCAGTTCCGGAAAACGCGTGCCCACGGACTGCGAGGTTTCGTAAACAATCTGGTCGCCGGTCATGGTTTGCCAGCGGCGGATCCACGCGCCGCAGAAACGGCATTCGCCGTCCCACACCATCAAAGGGTGGGCGGGCGGCGAGGCGACGCGGGTGGGCGACATGAGACAGAGGAAAAGGAAGGGTTTTAGACAGAATTAACAGAATTGGAAAAATTTACTGAGCGCCTTGGTGCTTGCGCTGCAATTCCGTTAATTTTGTTAATTCTGTCAAAACTCTTGCTCTCAACCCAACCTAAATCGTCGCGAGTGCCTTGGCCAGCACGTCGATGGTCTGGTCCAGCGCGGCTTCGTCGTGCGCGGTGCTGATGAAGCACGTTTCGTAGTTCGAGGGCGGGAGATAAACCCCGCGGTCGAGCGCGGCGTGGAAAAGTTTTTTGAAAATTCCGGCGTCGCTGGTGAGCGCGCTCGCGTAGTCGCGCACGGGCGTATTCGTGAAAAAGAGGGAGAACATCGAACCGGTTTGCGGCACTTGCAGGGGAAGGCCTTTCTTTTTCGCGGCGGCGCGCAGGGCCTGCGCGATTTTTTGCCCGGCGGTTTCGAGCGCGGCATAGGGCGGTTTTTCCTTGATCAGCGTGAGCGCGGCCAGCCCTGCGGCGACCGCGAGGGGATTGCCGCTGAGCGTGCCGGCCTGATACACCGGGCCGAGCGGCGCGATTTTTTCCATGATGTCGCGCCGGCCGCCAAACGCGCCCACCGGCAGCCCGCCACCGATGATTTTGCCGAGCGCGGTGAGGTCGGGCTTGACGCCGGTGACTTCCTGCACGCCGCCGGCGGCGAGGCGGAAGCCCGTCATCACTTCGTCAAAAATGAGCACGGTGCCCGCGCGCGTGCAGCGTTCGCGCAAGCCCGCGAGAAAGCCAGGGTCGGGGAGAATGAGCCCGACGTTGGCGGGATACGGCTCGAGGATGACGCCGGCAATCTGGCCGGGCCAGGCGGCGAAGGCGGCATCCACGGCGGCGAGGTCATTGAACGGAAGAACGATGGTATCGGCGGCAGTGGCGGCGGGAATGCCGGCGCTGTCGGGGTGGCCGAGCGTCAGCGCGCCGGAGCCGGCCTTGACAAGGAGTGCGTCGACGTGCCCGTGGTAGCAGCCGGAGAATTTGATGATTTTGTCGCGGCCCGTGAATCCGCGCGCGAGCCGCACGCACGACATCGTGGCCTCGGTGCCACTGTTGCACAGGCGCACGAGTTCGAGCGACGGCACAAGCGCCACAAGGGCCTCGGCCATCTGCACCTCGTGCGGGCCCGGCGTGCCGAAACTGGTGCCGCGCGCCAGGGCGTCGGCGACGGCGTTGCGAATGCGCGGGTGGTTGTGCCCGAACAGCGCGGGGCCCCAGGTGCAGACGTAATCGATCAACTCCGCGCCGTCGGCGGTGTACAGCTTGCAGCCATTGGCACGCACGGTGAAAAAAGGCGTGCCGCCGACCCCGCGAAACGCGCGCACGGGGGAATTCACCCCGCCGGGAATGTGTTGCTGGGCGCGGGCAAAGAGGGCGTCGGACAGAGGGGAGGGCATGATTTATTTAAGATTCAAGATGCAAAATTCAAAATGGGAAGCAGAAAATAGGAAATGGAAAATCCAAACAAGGAGGCAGAGCGAAACCGCAGATTACGCAGATTGACGCCGATGAAAACAAAATAGGAACGGAGGAAAGGAAACTGCTAATCCGCGCTCATGCTCGCACATCCGGAAATCCAGGCAAAATCTTTTAATCGATTAGCGAAGATAAGCGCAGATGAGCGGTTTTTGATTCTTTTCTTGCGGGAGTCATTAGTCCGCTTTCCGTCTCAGTATGTAACGGACTAACGCCCCGAGCCCGGCGAATTTATGGCTCGGATCGATGTAGTGCTCGATGACGTAGAAGGCAAAATAGTACGCCCGGCAAAACGCCCAAATCGCGAGGACTAGCAGTGCGGCAGTCGTCCAGTCGGGATGAAACAGGAGCAGCAACCCGGCGGCCAACGCCCCCAGCACGACGAAGAGGATGCCTTTGCACCAGAGCAGCCTGGGATTGGTGATGTCGGGCATGGAATCTATTAACACCAAAATGGCGGTTTTGCTGCAATCAACGAGCAAGTGCGTAAGCGGTGAGGAGAACTCGCGCTGAGCCGCAGAGGAGCAGAGATTTTTTCCACAGATTCCACCGATTTGCACAGATTTCAGTAAGTCAAAATCTGCGTTAATCTGCGTAATCTGCGGTTGCTCTTCTTCTTTTTGTCTCTGCTCCCCTGCGTCCCTGCTGTACTGCGCGATTTTTTTAATTTTTGCATATTTGAAGTTTTAGTCATTTCCTGAAAAAACTTTTCATCCATGAGCCTCATCCTCGCTTCTGCCTCGCCCCGCCGCCGGGAATTGCTGGGGTTGCTGGGCGTAAAATTTGAGGCATTGACGGCGCCGGTGATTGAGTTCGAGGCGCCGGAGTCCGACCCGCGCGAGTTGGTCTTGCATAATGCCGCGCTCAAGGCGGCGTGGGCGTGCGCGGCGCATCCGGGCGCGTGGGTGTTGGCGGCGGACACGACGGTTGCGCTGGGCCGCGAGATTTTGAACAAGCCGCGGGATTTGGACGAGGCCCGCGCGATGTTGCGGCGTTTGTCCGGGCGCACCCATGTGGTTTATACGGGCGTGTGTTTGTGGAGGAGGGGTGGGCCGTCGCAAGCGACGCCCCTGCCTAAAGGCAACGCGAAGACCATCCCGGACGATGCGATGAACCGTGTGCAATTTCCCGACGCCACCCATTGCGAGACGAGCGAGGTTACTTTCCAGACTTTGGATGAGGCGCGCATCAACGCGTATTTCGCGCAGGTCAACCCGCTGGACAAGGCGGGCGCCTACGGCATCCAGGAGGGGCGCGAGCTGATTCTCGCGCGCTATCGCGGATCATTCACGAACATCATGGGCCTGCCGCTCGAGTGGGTGGCGGCGCGTTTGCACGAACGGGCCTTGATTAAAAACGCCGCCGCGCCTAGTCTGGACGACCCGCGTTTCCGTGACTAATCCGCCGAACAAATCTCCGGCGCCCGCGCCCGTGCGGCGCGAACGGCGCCCATGGCCCGAATTCGACCGCGTTGTGCAGGGGCGCACGGAGTCGCGCATCGGCACGGCCATCGCGGTGTTGCTCACGCTGCTATTGCATGGCTCGTTTCTCTTTGTGATGCCGCGGTCGAGTTCCGCGTTGACGGCCCTCACGGCCCCTCCTCCTCCTCCTCCGCCCCCCGAGTACGCGTTGCAGCCATTGACGCCGGACGATTTGCGCTTTGTCGAGACCAACCCCGATGCGCCCGAGGCCGAGCCGGACAAAACGAACAATACTTCTGACCGCAATACCCGGGCCGCGCAGGAAAAGCCCGACCCCACCAGCACCGCCGAACTACCTACGATAAAGGGCGAGCAGCAAGACCTGCTCAAAGTGGTGACCGGTGATTTGCGTCCGCCGGTGCCTGCGAGTCCGCCGCCTTCGCAGCCGTCCCCGGCGTCACAACCTTCGCCGCCTGCCCCGCAAACCCCGCCGTCGCCGCAGGTCCAACCCAACCCCGCCGCGCAACCCTCTCCGCCCGCCCAGCCCACGCCGGAGACGCCACCCACACCGAAGGAGGCCCAGCCGCAGTTGCAAACGCCCGCACCCAAAACACCCTTCGAGCCGCAACCCAATCCAGCGAACTTGCCGTCGATTTCGGAACCCAGCCCGCCCATTGTCCTGCCCGAGGCCTTGCAGGGGAAATCGACCGACGACAACGGCGCGGGCGTAAAGCTCGCGGAAAAACCGGCCGACGCGCCGACGGAAAAGCCCACGGAAAATCCCGTGGACAAACCGCCTTCGGCCGCGCCGCCCAAACCGGCCGACAATCCGCCGACAGAAACACCGGCGCCCGAAACCACCGCGCCCAAACCGGTGACCCAGACGCCGGAACTGCCGCCGTCCCTCCAAGCCACCCAGGCGCCGCCGCCCGCGCCGGATTCGCCGCCGTCGCCCAACTCCCCGCCGCGGCCCCTGCCGCGTCCGCAGGTGAAACAATTGGTTTCGTCCGGCCCGCTGGTGGACAGCATCAGCAGCGCGCGCAACATCGGCGTGGCGGGCCTTAATTCCCGGTTGAGCGTGTTTGGCGTTTACACGAAACGCATGATGGAAGCCATCCAATCCCAGTGGTTCATACTCGGCGATAATTTTAATTTTGCGCCGGGCGACCTCGGCTCGCATGTGATTGTGGTGTTCCAGGTGGACTGGCAGGGCAATCTCGTGCCGGGCAGCCTCCAGGTCGTCGATGCCACCGCCAGCCGCGGCGCGACCTCGCTGTGCGTCGAGGCCGTGCAGCGGCCCGCGCCGTTCGACCCGTGGACGCAGGAGATGATCGACCGTTTCGGTCAGAAGGAAAGCGTGCAAATTACTTTCTATTATCGATGAGTACGGAGAACAGGACGCCGGACTGGGCGCGCGTGCTGCCACTGGCGCGCGGCGCGCACGTGGCGGCGGCGGGCGCGCAGGGTCTCCTCGCGCTCGACAAACCCGCGGGCGTGTTGACCCACCCCAATGACGCCGGCGACCAGGCGAAGTCCCTGCTCAACGCGCGCTACGACCACGAGCAGGAATGTTACCGCTGGACACCGGCGGGGCCGGACGACCCCGGGATTTTGTACCTCATCAACCGGCTCGATTCGCCGACCTCCGGCCTGGTGTTGACGGCGGTGACGATCGAGGCGGCGGCCGCCGGACGGCGGGCTTTTGCCGAGGGGCGCGCGCATAAAATATATTTCGCCCTCGCGCTGGGCCGTCCGCGCCCGCCGCGCGGGCAGTGGAACGATCGCCTCGCCCGCGCCAAGCCCGGCGGACCGCTGGCGGGCAGGGGCGTGCGGGTGAAAGTGGGCCTCGCCGCGGACAGCCAGACCGCGGAGACTGTTTACCAGTGCCTCGAGTCCAGCGCGGCGGGCGGCGGGATGGAGTTGTCGCTCCTGCGCCTGGAGCCGTTGACAGGACGGACCCACCAGTTGCGCGTGCAATGCGCGACGCACCACCATCCCATCATCGGCGACGCCACTTACGGCGATTTTGAGTTCAACCGCACGTTCGCGAAACGCACCGGCCTCAAGCGCCTATTTCTGCACGCGGCGGGGCTGAAGATTCCGAGCCTGAAATTCGCGGCCGAATCGCCCGTGCCGGAGGAGTTTTATACGGCGACGAGGCCGGGGCGGTGAAGTTTTTAGGAGCGCGGAGCTTCAGCTCGCGCTCAGGGATTTCCATCAGGACTAGCGCGGGCTCAAGCTCCGCGCTACGATGGGATTGATTGTCTTATTACGTGACTTTATCATGCCGGCGCCGTCGCGGCGTCCGCGCTCAGTTTTTGCAGCGTTGTCGGCGCGAGTTCCTGCTCGTGGGCAAACGCAATGCCGACGACGGCGCGGACCTCGCCTTTTCCATCCGGCACCGGCAACGCGACGGCGGCCTGGGCGTTGACGGCCCGCGCGCCGGGGCGCACGTCGCCGGTTTTATCCGTCTGCAAATTGCACGTCTGCACGGGCTGGCGGCGTTCGAGGGCGAGACCGGCCATGCCCTTGCCCTTGGGCACGGTGGCGGTAATGGCGACGACCGGCGGCGGGATGTTTACGGCCGCGCTTAGCAGCAGGTTGTCGCCTTCGCGGCGGTGCACCGTGCCAGCGATGCCGCCGTGCGTTTTTACAAAGGCTTCGAGCCAGGCTTGGGCGGCGGGGACGAGGGTGGGCATGGGAAAAGAGGGGAGTAGCGCGGCGGCTGACGGGTGGCAAACTTTCCCGTCGGGAGAAAGGCAAATTTCGGAAAAAACTTGACGGCGGGCGAGGGCAGCCCGCCCTACCCACAGGCTAGGTTCCGGGTAGGGCGCGCTGCCCTCAGCGCGCCGATGTGAAAAGAGTAATTTTCCCACCGGGACAATGCGAATTTGCGAGGGACACTTGCACAGTCCAATGCTGTCCAACCGGCGAAAGTTTCGGCATTCTTAAATTTTATGCATAATATTCGAAATACTAATGGCCCGTGCCGCTCTTAACTTTTGCAGCGTTGCTGGCCCGGCCTCTCGGCGACGGGCCGCCCGGGGAGAGGGCCTTCACTTTCTTCCTCTGCGCTCCGGGTCGATGGGCCGGCGCCACGCAACCTGCCTTTCCGGCGCCGCCGCGGCCCTCCGCCGCGCGGTGTGCCGGGGAGGGTTGTGCTTTTCTGGGAGGTCCTATGAAAATTCTCCGTTGGTCCGGAATTTTGTCCCTCGGTGCCTGCGCGCTGTTCGCGGCGGCCCCGGTTTTTGCGGCGGGCGATGTGCCGTTCTATCCGTTTCCCCAGCATGTCCTCTATGGCGGCGGCGCCATCAAACCCACGAATCACACCCAGGCGCAACTTGATGACGATGTCCGCGCCTTTTATACTTATTGGCGCAACAAGTACCTGAAATCCGCCGGCACGGATGCGCAGGGCCTGCCGTTGTACCGCATCTCCTTTGGTTCGGAGGATCCCAACTCCACCGTTTCCGAAGGGCAGGGTTATGGGATGGTGATTGTGCCGCTGATGGCCGGCTACGATGCCAACGCGCACGCGCAGTTTGACGGCTTGCTGCGGTTCGCGCTCGCGCATCCGAGTGTCATTGATGCCCGGCTGATGGCATGGCAGGTGCCGGACTCGCCGGACGATTCGGACAGCGCTTTTGACGGCGACGCCGACATTGCCTACGGCCTTATGCTCGCCGACCGGCAATGGGGCAGCAGCGGGACCTACAATTACGCGGCACTGGCCGGCACCCGGCTGGCCGGTATCATGGCCTCGACCATCGGCCCGCAAAGCCGCGTGCCGATGCTGGGCGATTGGGTCAACCCTAAGGGCAGCAAATACAACCAGGACACGCCGCGCACCTCCGACTTCATGCCGAGCCATTTCCGGGCGTGGGCGCGTTTTACCGGGAATGCGACCTGGAACACCGTGGCCACGAATAGTGCGGCCGTCATCACGGCGATTCAGGCCAATTACAGTCCGGTCACCGGCTTGTTGCCGGACTTCAGCAAAGACGCGCGAACGGCGCCCAAGCCCGTGACGGGTAAGTTCCTCGAAGCCAACACGGACGGTTTTTACGACTACAATGCCGGGCGGGATCCGTGGCGGCTGGGCTTGGATGCCCTGCTCAACAACGACGCCATCTCGCTCGCGCAGGCGAAGAAAATGGCGGTGTGGGCGCGCACGAAGACGGGCGGCAAAGCATCCGCCCTGCGCGCCGGTTACAAACTCGACGGCACCAATGTGTCGGGCAACAACTACTTCACCACGTTCTTCGCGTCGCCGCTGGCGGTGGCGGCGATGCTGGACCCGACGCACCCCGAATGGCTCAACGCGCTGTACGACTCCGTGCGCACCACGCATGAGGATTATTACGAAGACTCCGTCACGCTCCAGTGCTTGATTGCGATCAGCGGCAACTACTGGGATCCGACGAAGTAAACCCGCGGTGAAAGATGACCTCGGCCTCAACTCGCTGCCGGCAGAAATGCCGGCAGCGGGTACGGTTGAATTCATCACTCGCCGGGCGTGCGAAGAATGGTGCTCGGGAAGGGGCTTAAACTCTCGTAGCTAGCCGCTACGCTCTTCTTCGAATAGGATCCTCGCCGGTACAAGAAAAAATATTGGCCGTCGCCTCACCTGCCGCTCCTTCGGATTTACACTCCAAATCAGTTGGAATCATTTTGACATTCGCATTGAAAGCTTCCTATGGTGGTGAACGCTTCCTCCCACCCCCGTGAAAGTTTCCTGCCACCCGAAGCCTTGGTTTTTCGTGGTCATCCTCTGTTTGATTCCCTTTTGGAGTTATGCCGCAAGCTCGGATGCCTGGACCGCGCACACATCCGGCACCACCAACACCCTCACCGCCATCGCTTGGAATGGCACCGAGTTTGTGACCATCGGTGTAGACGGAACCATCCTTACTTCGCCAGACGGCGTGAAATGGACAAAACGCACCTCCGGCACGACCTACGATCTGGTCTCCATTGCTTGGAGCGGCACAAAGTTTGTCGCCGTGGGATCAACAGATGGAAACACTCCTAGCGTCATTGTGACTTCGCCGAACGGCGTCACCTGGACGATCCAATCCCCGGGTGCAACCTATGGCGGTTTTTCTGCGGTCACCTGGAATGGCACCGTTTTCGTGGCCCTCGTCAGCGGGGACTTTATTATCACTGGCAACATTCCCATCCTGACCTCGCCGGACGGGGTGACGTGGACTCCGCACGACTCGGGCACAATCAATACCCTTTGGGATCTCGCTTGGAATGGCACCCAGTTTGCCGCGGTGGGAAGCTCAGGCGCGATCCTGACTTCGCCCGACGGCGTGACTTGGACTCCCCGCAATTCAGGTACGACGGACTTGCTTGAGGGCATTCATTGGAATGGCACACAGTTTGTGGCCGTGGGTTGGGACTTTGCCACCACCGGCATTATTTTGACCTCTCCTGATGCAGTAGCCTGGACCGCTCGCACCTCCGGCACGACCAAGCTGCTTTGGAGCGTCACTTGGAGCGGCAGCCAGTTTGTGGCCGTAGGCGACCATGGCACGATCTTAACCTCGCCCAATGGAAGCGCCTGGACGGCGCATAGGTCAGGCACCACAAACGCTCTCGAGGATATTGCCGGGAACGGACACCTCTTGGTGGCAGTCGGTGTTCATGGCACAATTCTTTCGACTTCGGCGACCGCTTCCAAAGTCAAAATCACCACGCAACCCAAAGCGCTCACCGTCAAAAAGGGAGGCACGGCGAATTTCACGGTGAAAGCCACAGGCACCGCACCGCTCACCTACCAATGGCAGAGAAATAACGCAAACCTCGCCAACAAGGGAAATATTGCCGGAGCCACGAGCGCCAAACTCACCCTTACTCATGTAACTTCTGCCAACGCCGGCAAATACCGCGTGATCGTGGCCAACCCGGCTGGCAAAGTGACGAGCGTCGCTGTGACACTGACGGTGAAATAGCACCAGGCATTTAAACCACGCAAACCGACGGCCGGCGTGCATTGATTGCTCCCTTTCGGAAAGAGGCCTCAACCCGACAATCTGCCTTGATTGAAAATTCAAACTCGGGACATCCAAGACAAGAATGGTGCTCGGGAAGGGACTCGAACCCTTATACCTTACGGCATACGCTCCTGAGGCGTACGTGTCTACCAATTCCACCACCCGAGCGTTCGGGCCTTCCGGCAAGCCGGATTGCACGTCGAACCAAGGGCGACGAAATAGCCCAACCCAGGCCGAAGTGTCAAGCTTGCCCTGCGAGCGTGGCCGGCCTGTCAGCTGATCCTCGCAGCGCGGAGCTTTAGCCCACGCTCCGCGTCATTGTGGAAACTGCGCGCGGGCTAAAGCTCCGCGCTGCGAGGGCCCAGGCCCGTTGGGCGTGGGATTCAACTTGCACTGATGCGCAGCCATGAAATGACGGATGATCAACAGTACCCACTTCGCCGAGGATTCAACTTGCACTGGCGCGCGGGCTGGGCTCACTTTGTTTCCTGCTTTTTATGCGTTTCTTCAAATACCACGCCTTGGGCAATGACTACCTGGTGCTCGACCCGGCCGATTGTCCGCGCCCGCCGACGACCGCCAAAATCGTCCGCATCTGCCACCGCAATTTCGGGCTGGGTTCGGACGGCATTTTATACGGGCCGCTGAAGGCCAAGGGAGCGGATTTCGGCCTGCGCATTTTCAATCCGGACGGCAGCGAGGCCGAGAAAAGCGGCAACGGGCTGCGCATTTTTGCGCGGTACCTGTGGGACCGCAAACGCGTGCGCGAAAAGCCGTTTACCATCCATACCAAGGGCGGCGTCGTCACTTGCGCGGTCACGAAGGGCGGGCGCGAAATTACGGTCGAGATGGGGCGCGTGAGCTTCTGGAGCGCCGATATCCCGGTGGCCGGCCCGCCGCGCGAAATGGTCGAGCAGAAGATCGAGTTGGAGGGAAAAGGTTACCGCTTTTTCGCCGCGACAGTGGGCAATCCGCATTGCGTGTTGCCGCTGGCGGAGATTTCGCCCGAACTGGCCCGCCGGCTGGGCCCGCAACTGGAAACACACGCGCTTTTCCCCAACCGCACCAACGTGCAGCTTTTGAAGATTTTGAATCGTAACAACATTCAGCTCGAAATCTGGGAGCGCGGCGCGGGCTACACGCTGGCGTCGGGCAGTTCGAGCAGCGCGGCGGCGGCGGTCGCGCGCAAGATGGGCGCATGTGACGAACGCATCACCGTGCACATGCCCGGCGGCAAGCTGCGCCTGCGCGTGACCGACGCTTTCGATATCACCATGACCGGCCCCGCTACACGGGTGGGGGAGTGCAAATTAGACGACGAGGCGCTAAAATAAAACAGACAAGGAGAACCGCAGATTTCGCAGATGCGCGCAGATAAAAAATTACATCTGCGTCTATCTGCGAAATCTGCGGTTTCAGGTTGCCGGTTTCTGCGCGATCCAGAAAACGCACTCGTCGCTGAAGGCGGTCACGTGTTCGTCTTCGAGCGCGAGCAGGGCGCGGTCGGCGTCCACCTCGAGCCGCCAGCCGGTGGCGGCCAGGTCCTCGCGCACTTCGTCGCGCGTGGGGACGTGGATGAATTGGTTGCCGTGGGGGAGAATCACCCAGCGGTCGCCCAATTCGACGAGGCCGGGCGAGGGCGGGCCGCCCGCCCAAAGCTTTTCCTGGTCGGCCCAGTAGTCGCGGTATTTTTCGCGGGCGCGGTCGTGGGTGGTGAAGGCAAACCAGGCGCCCGGACGGACGACGCGCCGGATTTCGCGCAGGGCCTCCCGGCGTTTTTCGCGATGGGGAATGGTCATCAGGCCGTTGAAGCCAAAAATCGCCCCGTCGAATTCCCCATCGCCAAAAGGCAGGCGCGCGACATCGGCGGACCGAAAGCTGACGCCGTATTCGAGGACGGTGTTGATGCGGCGGGCCTCCTCAATCATCGCGCGGGCGATGTCCACCCCCAGCAGGCGATGGTAACCCAGCTCCCACAGGCCGAAGACGATGCGCCCGGCGCCGCAGCCGACCTCGAGCAGGACCTCGTCGGGCTTGAACAGGCGGGTAAAAACCTTTTCCTCGGAACGCCACAAACCGATGCCGTTGGTCGCGCGGGCATACTCGTCCACGACCTCCGGCAGGCTGTAGTAAGTCTTGGCGTCGAGCTCCATAAGCCGGAGTAAACAGAAAAGCCGGCGAAAGGCACGATTTTTGGGGATAAAGTTAATGAAAACAGCGTTATTTCGTTCATTTTGTAGACCCGAAAGGCTGGGTATCCGTGACGCGCCAGGCCAGGGCCCTTGACGGCGGTCTCAGGTGCGGTCATTTTCCCGGCTGAGGGAGGGTGAAAATAGGTGTTGAAGTGATAGGGTAGGCGTGCGACGTTTCCTTGAACCCCTGATTTTGCAGATTTTGCCATGATTAATGCCCTTCGCCGCCCGGTTACGCTTCCACGTGTTTTGGCCCCAAAAACTCCCGCCACGCCCAGGGCTGGCCGGCCCTCGTCTGCCCCGTCGTCCCGCCGGGGTTTTGCGTTGATCATCACGATTACGCTGATGGCGTTGCTGCTGTTGCTCGTCGTCACGCTTTCGACGCTCTCCCGCACGGCAGTGGACCAGACCAACAACAAGCTCCAAACGGCCATCGCGCAGCAAAACGCCTTGTTGTCGGTGGACATCGCCATCGGGCAATTGCAGAAGTATGCAGGTGCCGACCAGCGGGTGACGGTCACCGCCGAGTTTGGCAACACCACCACGACTGGCCTGCCACAGGGCTTTTCCGCGCGGCCGTCGTCCATCACGGCTTCGGCGGGCTTGGTTACTACTCCGCAGGTGGGCACGAAATATTGGACGGCGGTTTTGGGCCTCAACGGCGGCAACCCGCTCAACATTTACAACAGCACGGCCAGCGCCACGCCGGTGCTGGTGAACTGGCTCGTCAGCGGCAATGAAAACACGCCGCTCATTCAGGCTGGCCAGTATGGGCAAATGGGCACGGGCAGCCAGACGTTGCCGGCGCAGAACACCACCTTCACGCCGTCCCAAACGGTGCAACAGTTGAACAACCTCAACGTCAGCCCCTATTCGTACAACATCACCATCAATGGCCAGCGAGCGGCCCTGCTCGTCGGCGCCAATACCACCGGCAACAACTCCATCGCCAACTACATCATCGCCCCGGTGGTAAACATTACGGTGCCGCAAATTACCACCAGCGGAGTTTCCACCGCCAATTCGGGAAGTTATGCCTTCTGGGTCGGGGATGAAAGCGTGAAAGCCAAATACAATCTCGCGGACCCATTCAAGAGCCAGGTCGATGTGACGCTCACTTCGATGGACTCCTCATTCAATGCCTCCCAGGGCGCCGAAGCCCGCTACCGGTTGACGCCGCAGCGCTTCGGCATCGAGAACATGGGCAATTTGAGCAACTACCCGGTCAATGAACCTAACCTGAAAAACGTCTCGACCTTGCTGCAAGCCCATTATGTGGGCCCCAAAATCAACGATACTTTGCAAACCGACCCGATTCGCCAGCATTTTCACGATCTAACCACGTCCTCTTCGGGATTGTTGACGGATGCGTTGCGCGGCGGCTTGCGCTACGACTTGAACACGGCTTTCGAGCAGCAGGCGGTCTATAACGACAGCCAATACGGCCTCAAGGGCAAGCTGCTCATTTCGGATGGCACGGGTACCTCGATTGGAAATTTGACGAATTCAAAGACGAGCTCCGATCCTGCCGGTCCACACGTTAGCCCCTCCAAGGGTCCTTATTGGGATACGATAAAGTCTTATTATGATTTGGCCAATTCCAGCACCCAGGGCGGCACCTCGACGGCGCAAGGCGTGGCGGTGCGCCCGGGCAATAGCACCACCATGGGCATCAGCCCGGTGGTGATTCAGGGGCGCTTGCAATTTGGTTTTCTCGAAGCCAATTTGGGCGTACAGGGCTCGGGTGCCAATGCCACCTTGCAAGCCCATGCGTACTTCGCGGTTTACGCCGCCTTCGTCCTGGGTAATCCCTATAATTTCCCCATCACGGCGCCCAAGGGTCTGGACCTGAGCTATCGCATTAACACCGACACGAAATCGGAATGGGGCGAATCGCTCTGGCAGCGCGATGGCGCGCGCGGCCCTGGTGGTTTGACGCGTTACGACATTCCCTTTCCCCGCAAGGATAACATCAATATTGAAAATTGGATTGGCGCCACGACAGCGGCGAACAACGGCGGCGGCAATGTCTTTCAACATTACTTTCCGGTGCTCAAGAACAACCGGCCCCAGCCGGGTGGCTTTGGGCCGGACAGTGATCGCTCGATGCTCGACAACGTGGCGTTTCACATTGACGCGCAGAACTTTGTCCTGCAGCCCGGCGAGGCCAAGGTGTTTTCCCTCGGCGGCACCAGCGCGCCGATTCCGGCGGATGTCACCAGCGGGCTGCCCCTCAAAGTGGCCTTCTCCAACACCAATGTCCAGACAGTGACTTGGTCCGGGACACTGGGCAATCGCACTCAACCCGTGTCCTTGGTGCCGGGCTTTAACATCAATACGTTTTACCTCGTGGATACAGGCACGGATTTGTATCCTGTTTCCTACAATGTGACGACGCCTACAAACAGTGGCGTCATTCGTGGCCAGGCGAGCGGGATGAGTCCGTCCGTGTCTTGCACCCTGGAACTGCGCACCGGGGGCAGCGACTTGGGCACCAACGTCATTCAATCGCTGAGCAACCTCGACCTGACCGGGATGCCTTCGGAAGACGGCGCACCCTACACCCCGCCGATTAATCCCATTCGCTTTATCAAGAACATCTTCGAGACCACGCCGAATAACGGTGGTAACAGCCTCAGTGGGCTCAACCTGTCCTCGGTTTTTCATACACCCTCGCCGCGCTTTATCGCGTCCTACAAGTTCTTTTTGCCGCTGGCGGATGCGCCGGATTGGACGCAGCACGCCTCGAATTTCGTCACGGAGGAGGCCAAGTACACCCACATTTACGATTTGGCCAACTTTGTCAATTACCGCACCTATGCGGATTATAATTTGCGCTCGACAAATTTTGCCTTGCATCCCTCCTTGCCGCTCAATGTCCCTTTTCCGGTCTTTGGAGTGAATGGTCCTGCCACGCCTGCTCCCATTCCTGGGGCCATGCCCACGGTGCCGCCTTATGTGCGTTATTTTGATTCCGGCGGCCCAGATGATGACGCCGCCAACCAGCCGCTGGAAAACCTGGATTTTTCCAAAAACCTGGGCTCGGGGTTGTGGGGCTACGCTGTTGGACCCACGACGGCGGGCCAAGGCGGACAGAAGAACGTCATCCTCTACAATTTGCCCTCGCGCTTGTCCCCTTCGGATTCGCCCATCATCTCCCTGGGCCAGTTGCAATCGGCGGACGTGACGGCGGACGATATTTACAACTCCGTCAGCTATCAGCCCGGCAATGCGGTCGGCAATTCCTGGTTCTCGCCTTACGTCAAGCGGGCGGAAAGCGTTTCCAATCTGCCCAACAAGTCGGGCAATCAGACGACGGATGCCGTGCCGCCGGTCACGGCCAGCACCATCAAATCTTACGACATCAGCTACCTCGTCAACACGGCCCTCTTTGACCATTTCTATTTCTCCTCGATTCCGCAGACCACCGCCGGTCTTTCCGGCAATGCCTCGCCGAAGCCGGGCAACCAGCGCATGATTTATGGCGCCGGGGTCACGCCGCCGACGGCCGACCAGTTGGGCATCGGGAAAAGCTCCGCCACGGTCAAGGACCCCGTCACCAATCTGCTGATGCCCACGGCGCTGGCACCCGCCCGTTACCTCACGGTGGACGGGGCTTTCAATGTGAATTCGACTTCACTCGACGCTTGGAAGGCGTTGTTCGCCAGTCTCAAGGGCATTCCGGTGAATACAACGGATTCCCAAGTCGGGGCGCCGTTTCCGCGAATAGCGAAATCGCCGGCTTTTGCGGGCTCGTCGGTTAATAGTGCTTTCACCAGCGCAAATTCAAATGACGGAGTGGATCAGCCGTCGTCTTACGCGGGCTATCGGCGGTTGAGCGATGCGGATATTTCTTTGCTGGCCAACGAAATGGTCAAACAAGTGCGCGCCCGCGGACCCTTCATGTCCCTGGCCCAATTCGTGAATCGTAAGTTGGACAGTAATTCGTCCAACCCCCAGGATCAGGCGAGTTTAAAAGGAGCCCTTCAAAGTGCCATCGACATTGCCAACCTCAATCAACTCACGGGCCAGAAGAGCATGGGGACGGCGAATATCTCCGTAACGAATTACAGCAAGTTCTACGCGAACCAGATCAGTGGCACCTCGTACACGACCTTGGCTGATTCTCCGGGTAACCGGCTGACCGGCATTCCCGGCTGGCTCACGCAAGCTGATGTCCTCCAGGCGATTGCGCCCGTGATCACCACGCGCGGCGACACGTTCACCGTCCGGGCTTATGGTGAGTCGGATGACCCCACCACGGGCCTTCCCTTGAGCCGGATTTGGTGCGAGGCCATCGTCCAACGCCTGCCGGATTATGTTGACCCATCCAACAGTCCGGCGGTATCCTTTGATGGTCTAACCCCGACCAATAAACTTTTCGGCCGCAAGTTCCGGGTGGTCTCTTTCCGGTGGTTGCAGCCGACCGACATTTAACCCCATGAAAAAATTCCTCTTCTCCCTCATGTGCTTCGGGCTGGCCGCCGGCTTGGCCCAGGCGCAGATGAACATGTCAGTCTCTTTCAAGCCCTTGGGCGTGACCGCGATTTCCGGCCTGAGCATCAAAAACGGCGGACAATTCGTACCCCTCACGCTCGCGGCGATGTCCCTGCCCACGGCCGCCAGCAGTTACTCGGGCCCCAATCCGATGGTATTGTATCGCTCGCAGCCTTCGCCGCAAGGGAAGTCCGACATGGTGCCGGTCGGCCAGGTGAACTTTCCGTCCGGAACCAGCAACGGGGCCTTTCTCGTGGTGATTTCGGGCCGCCAAGGTGGCAATGCCACTGGTATCGCCGTGGCCGATTCCGCCAAGGATTTTCCGTCGGATTCAGCCCGCATTATCAATGCCACGCCTTATCCCTTTACCGTAGATGTAAACGATAAGAAGGGACTCGCGTTCAAGGGCGGCGAGGTGCGGATTTTGCCCATGGGCTCGCCCAAGCAATGTGACGTCCATGTCTTTTTCTCCAAGGAAGGGACCATGATGGACCGGGTCAGCAACGTTTTCCCCTGGGGCCCCGGTATTCGCCGCACGGTGATCATCGTGCAGACGAATGCGGATGCCACGGCGTCCGACCCAACCAAATTGCCGGCGGCGGATTTGTTTTCGTATTATGATACAGCCAACGCTTCGGCCATGGCCGGGGCGACGGCGGCTCCCACGACGGGCTCCAAGTCGGGCAGCGGCGGGGGTGCCGGCGGCGGCGGTGGTAGTGGCGGTGGCAACAGCCGCAATAAAAATGGCGGGGGTTAGCGCCTCGGACCGACTCTGTAATTACCTCGTGACGCTTAAGGACTTATGCCGGCAGGTGCGCTGGCCAGTTGCCACGCTTTGATGGCGTCCACGGGGTGGATGAGCATGATGACGTTGAGCGTGAGGTTGTCGCGCACGCACAGCGCACAGCCAATTTCCATCGCCAGCACCGCGGCCACGCTGACCCGCACCGGCACCCGGGATGCAAAATAGAAGCCGAGGGCCATCATCAATAGATCGCTCTGGGAATTGAGCACGCTGTCGCCGTCATAACCGAGGGCAAGGGTCGCTTGACGGTAGCGGTTGATGATGAGCGGCGAATTCTCCAGAATTTCCCAGGCCGCCTCAAGGAGCACTGCCATTAGAAAACGGTAGCGGAGCGGAACGCGCGGCGCGACCAGCCACAAAAAGCCGAAAAACAAAATCCCGTGCGTGAGGTGGGAAAAGGAATACGGGTCGGCGAAGCGCTGGGAATTCTCGCTGCTCCAGATATCACCCTCCCACCAGCCAAAATGGCCGTCGGGCCCGAGGAGCGAACGGCCCATGAGCAGTTCCACGCTCGCCGTGAGCACAAACACCGCTCCTACCGCCAGGGCCACTCCCCGCCAGGTTTTCCAAGGCTGGGCGGCGGCAGTTGCAGAAGACATGGCGCAATAATTCTCCTTCAACAACCTGGTGCGGGCGGAGGGAATCGAACCCTCGACTCGATTCACGGGGGGTCAAAAATCGTTTATAGCTCTAGAGCAATAGGTTAAATGTCGTGCTTTACACGAATTCACAATTAGATAACATTAGAGACATGCCATTCATCTACCGACAACTGAGTCGTTCGCGCTTTTGGATCGCCCGTTTCAAAATGCCTGACGGTGTGTGGGTCAGCCGGACCACCAAGCAAACCAACAAGGGTATTGCCCAGGGGCTGGCCTACGAATGGGCGGGTGTTGCCGCATCGCCCGCCGAGCTAAACCCCACCGGCGCGGCCATCGCCCGTGTCGTCCGTGAAATCTATGAGCGCGCCACGAATTCCAAAGTGGAGACGGTCACAGTGGGGCAGTATGTGCTGCAATGGATGGAACGCGTCGGCACTTCCAAGGCCGCCAACACGGCCCAACGCTACCGGCATGTGGCAGCGTCGTTTCTCCGCCATTTGGGGCCAGCGGTGAGCGGCCACAGCCTCGCAGCCATCACGCCCACGGTGCTTCAGGGCTATATTGACGCTGAGTCCGCCACGGGTAAGAGCGCCCATACAGTCGCGTTAGCCGGCAAAACCATCCAAACCATCTTCAAGTCCGCCTTGCGCGCTGGCCTGGTCGAGCACAATCCCGCGGCGTCCCTTGAATTGCCGGACTACTCTATGCGTGAACGCGAGGAATTCACGCCGGACGAGTTGCAGGCCTTGCTCAAGGAAGCCAAGGGCACGGGGTGGGAGACGGTCATTCTGCTTGGTGCCTACGGCGGGTGCCGGTTGGGCGACGCCGTGAGCATGAAATGGGAAAGCGTCGACTTAGCGGCCCGCCGTCTTTCTTACGTGCCTCAGAAAGCGTCGCGCGGTCGACGGCGTAAGACCATGGAGTTGCCCTTGTCGCAACGCTTGCACGAGCACTTGAAGGCTTTGGCGGCCCGCAAGCCAGTGTTAGGCAGCGAACCCATCACCCCGGACCTTTCGGTGCGCCACATTGGCGGGCGGGGCGGTCTCTCGATGACGTTTAAAAAGCTCATGCAGCGGGCGGGGGTGGCCGGCAAGACTACGACCGCCGCCGAAGGCACTGCCGCGCGTTCATTCAATACGAAAAGTTTCCACTCACTTCGGCACTTCTTCGTGTCGCAACTCCGGCGGGCGGGCGCAGACCTTGAAGCCGCCCAAGCTGCCGCCGGCCACAGTGACGCCGCCTCGCACGCCCGCTACGACCACGACAAACGCGATCGCGTCCAACGCAACATCGCCGCCGCCGTCGACCGTATGCCAGGGGCTGGGAAGGCAAAAAAGTAAGCCTATTTTTTCTTCTGGCCTTAATCGTAGCAGAACCTTACTTCTTGCCTTTGGATTTTAAGCCGCTTAACCGTGCGTAGGTAAAAATGACGTTGGTCGGTAAGCAATCTCGTTTTTAGGAATAACTGCATCTAGCTGGTTCACAAAAGCCATCAAGACGATATGTCTTTATGAATTAAGGGTCATCTATGAGCCAAAAAGGAGCAGAATTCCGAAAGTCTGACCTCCAGGTCCATTCGCCTCGCGATAGAAGCTGGATCGGATCTCGCCCTGAAGATTGTCTGGGTAATACGCCCTCGCCCGAAATCATTGGTGCAACGCGAGAAAGCTTCTGCCGGACGTTCATCTCAAAATGCGTCGCTGAAGGCCTCCGGGCAATAGCAATAACCGATCATCATGAAGGCGTCTACTGCTATAAGCTAATTGAAACTAGGGAAAAAATGATCGCCGAAGGGGCTTCGATCGACCTTTGGATTTTTCCGGGAATGGAACTTACCTGCCGTGACGCTTGCCAAGCTCTAATCCTTTTTGATTCCGACTTGCCCCAATCGCTTTTTGAGAAAACTCGAATGAAACTTGGGCTACCTGCCGATGTTATCCCGCATTCTTCGCAGGGCATCCAGGTAGAGTTAATAGAACGGAATTTAGAAGACATACAAAAACTGCTCGCCGATGACAGTGAACTGACAAATCGGTTCATCGTTTTACCTCACGTAAAGCCAGGTGGCCATAAAACCGTTCTTAGGATAGGTTTTCACAAGCGATTCAAAGACATGCCATATGTTGGGGGATACATGGATCGGTGCTATCCGCACGAGTTGGATGCAGGCGATAGACGCATTCTTGAAGGTGAGATACCTGCATGGTCTTCAGATAAACGCGGTGTTATTTCAAGTTCTGATGCCAGACACTATGACTTCAGGCTAATTGGAAAGCACGCGACATGGATTAAGTTAGCGACGCCTACAGCGGAGTCCCTTAGGCAAGCAATGCTCGCGCCGGATTCAAGAATTCGTTACCAAGAACCGAAGCTTCCAAGCGGCGTCATCGACTCAATTACGATTCGAGGTGCGAAGTATTTGAAAGACAATTCTTATTTCTTTAACCAACAGATGAATTCAGTAATTGGTGGACGAGGCGCTGGTAAGTCATCGCTTTTGGAATATGTCAGGTTTGCACTCGGCTGTTCGGCGATCGATGGAACTTCGGCTCAGGGACGCACGTCAGAGCGTCTTCAAGAATTGTTGATTACAACTTTAGACCCATCAAGTGGGGAAATATCGCTTACTGTTTCACTCAATGGCGCGCCCGTCACTTTAACAAGAGAGATGGCAAAGCGTACTGTAATTAAAGTTCAAACATCGGGAGGAGCAACAATTAGTTCAGTTGAAGAAGTCCGTCGTTTAATTCCAACTCAGCAGTATCGCCAAGGGGAATTATCTGAACTCGCTCGCGAGGATGCTGCAAATCGTCTTCTTCAATTAGTGACTGCTCAGGCGGCAAGCGCAATCGCTGAAGTTGAGTCTAAGCTTAAGAAGAACAGTCGAGCTTTGACTGAATCCTTGAACAAATCGGTACAGTTATCGGCGGCGAAGCTCGCCCGGGTGCACACTGACACGCTCACAAAATTATTGAGAGCGCAAATCGAAAATTTACGGAAGCAGCTTATTACCGGAAACCAACCAGCGACGCCCGCAATAACTGACCACGATAGATTCTTACGGCAACAAGAAATAATTAGAAGAGCCTTGGAAAGGATAAAGGCAATGCGAGAGAATTTAGCAATTTCGCTGGGCGATTTTGCATCCGAATTGAGTGGATTAGCGGATGAGCAGCCCACGATAAAGGGACTGGCGAAGCTCGCTAATGCATTTGATGAGATTCGCAGTAGTTTTCAGAGTAACGCAAACGGACCTAGTGACTTTATTCGGTATCGGGATCAATTGCTCGCTTGGTTTGATATTAAGATCTCGTCTTTTGAAATGGCGATCGTGGAGTGGGAGCTAGCGCTTATTAAGCACCAGGGCGAATATGATGAACAGCGGAGAACACTGGCTGGTAAGCAATCTGTATTGGATTCTATTGAAGGCCTCAATGCCCAATTGAGAACGGCATCTCAATTACTTGAAACGGCCACGAATGAAGAACTTACGCTTAGTGATTCTGATTCGCATTTGGATGACCTTCGAAAGGGCCACTCTAGGCTTCAGAACGATCTGCATAGCTTGGTTGCGAAACAAGTCTCAACAATACAAGATGCCTCCTCTGGGCTTGCTCGCGGACAGCTTTCGAACGTACCCGACTTTTCCGAAGCTTATGATAGCTTGGTTAGGGTGCTCGAACTTCCCATGCTCCGTGAAAGTCGTATTGATTCTCTAGTTAAAAGTATTCTTGGATCGGCGAACATTTTTGCGAGGTGGGAAGAACTGAAGGACGAATTGATTGCCCTTGTAAAATGGAAAGAGGGCGCGCCAAATGAAAAGGGAATTCCTCCTGGAACTCCAATTCTCCAAGCCGCTCTTGAAGAAGGATTTATGGAGAAGCTACGTGATAAAATTAGCGCCGACCGCGTTGCAAATGTTCTGCATGCGATTCTTCGTCCGCGTGTGGAGATTCTTCAACTCCGGGAGGGTGCAGAGATTGAATTTCGTAAGGCTTCACAAGGCGAACAGGCGGCTACGCTACTAAACATTTTGATGAATCAATCAAATGGCCCGTTAATCATTGATCAACCGGAAGAGGACCTCGACAATCGAATCATAAATGACATTATTCGGACAATTCGAAGGACAAAGGATGAGCGCCAACTAATCCTGGCAACCCACAATGCAAATATCGCAGTAAATGGAGATTCGGAGAATGTCTTAGAAATGGTGCTTGGGGAGCGCAAGGCTTGCGGCGCAATTGATGAGCCTTGCGTTCGGGACGCAATTACTAAAACGATGGAGGGCGGAAAAGACGCTTTCGAATTGCGCCGTAAGAAATATAACTTTTAGTAAATGCGAAGAAGGGGCTATGAGCGTTAGAGTTGTTTTGGTTTCCGAGACGCCAGCAGTTATTTTTTGGGCGGACAGCTTTTTCTCTACACTTAATCGTTTACTAAGACGACGAGGATGATTGCTCCGGCGATAAATAGAAGGAAAACAATCGCGGCCAAATTTGTCAGATCGAGATTCCCTGTTTTGCTTTTTTTAGAATAGGAGATATGGGATATTCCAGTGCCGGGAATGCCGATAGTTTGACGAGTGCCTCGATTTGAAATGTTAGTTGTGAATCCTTTGCCACCTACGGACAAAGATGTTCCGGTCTTGCTGAAATTGATCCGCAAGCATGGTGCTATCTTTAGACTTTTACGGAATCGAAAACCCATAATGTATATCCAAAACTTGTGGCCAGCGGGCCTCTTATTGAGTCTGGCAAGCTTCTGACATCTTGGTGCTCCCGCTTACCCCCGAATTCAATAACGTCTTGAATCGCGAACGCCATAAAATTCGAGCGGTTGCGGTTTTGGGCCGGGGCTGTCGCGTAGATTTTGGCAACCGGGCTTGCCGACAGCGAAATGGAGATTTGCGTTACGCCCTCGGCGCGCGGACGAGGGCCGGATTTCTTGGAAGGTTTAGGCATAGTGAGCGATAGGGCAGGAGAAAGCTGGTCTGTGGCCACGGGTTGTTTCTTGGGAGTGAGCCTCCGAAGTTAATGGAAATCATGGCTTGCCTGCTCGGGCAGGCCGTCGGTAGGCAATGCCACAATTTTTTCGGCCATGACGTGAATCACGCCCTGTTCGTTTTGCAAACGTCCAGCGATGATGAGGGCGGGCACAAGATTGATAATCAATCGCGCCTGCTCAAAGAGGACGGGACGCACGATGGCATTGGCGTGGCCGGTCTCGTCCTCCAGGGTGATAAAGCAAAATCCCTTCGCGGTGCCGGGCCTTTGCCGGGTGATAACTGCGCCGCCGATCTTTACCCGGCTTCCTGGTGGCAAGTTTTTCAAATCGGCGGCTGGGCATAGTCCATCCAAGCGGGGGCGGAGCAATTTCATCGGATGCGCTCCGGTCGTGAGTTCGGTGGTCGCGTAGTCGGCTTGCAACCGCTCCAAAAGGGACATGCGTTCAAGCGGGGAAAGCTGCTGCTCCTCTGCGGTCGCGGCTTGTTGGAAAAGCTCGTCCTCGGGGTGCATGGATTCGACATGCCAAAGCGCGGCGCGGCGATGTCCGGCCAGCG
>Ga0265320_10000034_pt1 | contig 141117 bp, 143 predicted proteins | sample 4827metaG_FD_202087 | JGI IMG/M metagenome (GOLD analysis project Ga0265320, IMG submission 202087) | Rhizosphere microbial communities from Carex aquatilis grown in University of Washington, Seatle, WA, United States - 4-8-27 metaG | ecosystem: Host-associated > Plants > Roots > Rhizosphere...
GCGCAGACGCGCGCTCGATGGGTGGCCGGGTCAAGCCCGGCCATGACGATTTTTGTTTGGGAGGGGTACGGTGAAGTCCGCCGTCGTCGTGTTTCCCGCCTCCAATTGCGACCGCGATGCGCAGGTGGCGCTCAAACAAATGACGGGCAAGGACCCGCACATGGTCTGGCATCAGGAGAGCGAGTTTCCCGACGTGGACCTCGTGGTGTTGCCGGGCGGGTTCTCCTATGGCGACTATCTGCGCTGTGGCGCGATGGCGAGCCAGTCGGCGGTGATGCGCGCGGTGAAGGCGCATGCCGAGCGCGGCGGCGCGGTGCTCGGCGTTTGCAACGGCTTTCAGGTGCTGACCGAGAGCCATCTGCTGCCCGGCGCCCTGATGCGCAACGCCCATCTGAAATTCGTCTGCCGGCCGGTGACCATGACGGTGGAGGAGACGCAGAACGTCTTCACGCGCAAATACAGCAAGGGCCAGAAGGTGACCTTTCCGGTCGCGCATGGCGAGGGCAATTACGTCGCCGACGAGGAGACGCTGGACCGGCTCGAAGGTGAGGGACGCGTCGTGTTCCGCTACGCGCCGGGCGACAATCCCAACGGTTCGTCGCGCGACATCGCGGGCATCCTATCGGAAAAGCGCAACGTCCTGGGCCTGATGCCGCATCCCGAGCGAATGGTTGACCCGCTGCTCGGCGGCACCGACGGCCGCGCGATGTTCGAGAGTTTGATCGAGACTTTATCGTGACGGCCATCACACCCGATATCGTCCGCGAGCATGGTCTCTCGGACGAGGAATATGCCCATATCAAGCGACTGCTGAACCGCGAGCCCAATCTGGTGGAGCTCGGAATCTTCTCGGTGATGTGGAGCGAGCACTGCTCCTACAAATCCACGCGGGTTCATCTTGCCCGCCTCCCGACCAAGGCGCCCTGGGTGATCCAGGGGCCGGGCGAGAATGCTGGCGTGATCGACGTCGGCGACGGCGACGCCTGCATCTTCAAGATGGAGAGCCACAACCATCCCTCCTTCATCGAGCCCTATCAGGGCGCGGCGACCGGCGTGGGCGGCATCATGCGCGACGTCTTCACCATGGGCGCGCGCCCCATCGCGATGATGAACGCGTTGCGCTTCGGCGAGCCGTCGCACCCGAAAACGCGGCACCTCGTCGGCGGCGTGGTGAGCGGCATCGGCGGCTACGGCAACTGCATGGGCGTGCCGACCGTCGGCGGCGAGGTCAACTTCCACAAGAGCTACAACGGCAACATCCTGGTCAACGCGATGTGCATCGGCCTGGCGCGCAAGGACAGGATTTTCCTCTCCGCCGCCAAGGGCGCCGGCAACCCGGTCGTCTATATCGGCTCCAAGACCGGTCGCGACGGCATCCACGGCGCCACCATGGCATCGGCCGAGTTCAGCGAAGACAGCGAAGAGAAACGCCCGACGGTGCAGGTCGGCGACCCCTTCACCGAAAAGCTGTTGCTGGAAGCGTGCCTGGAGTTGATGGCGACCGACGCGATCATCGCAATCCAGGATATGGGCGCGGCGGGGCTGACCTCGTCTTCCGCCGAGATGGCCGACAAGGGCGGCAGCGGCATCGAGCTCGATCTCGACCAGGTGCCACAGCGCGAAGCGAACATGACGGCCTATGACATGATGCTGTCGGAGAGCCAGGAACGCATGCTGGCGGTGCTCAAGCCCGGCCGCGAGGCACAGGCCGAGGCCATCTTCAGGAAATGGGAGCTCGACTTCGCGGTGATCGGCGTCACCACGGACACCCGCCGACTCGTCGTCAAGCACAAGGGCGCGATGGTTGCCGATCTGCCGGTCACGGCGTTGTCGGACGAGGCGCCGAAATACAAGCGGCCCTATGCCGAGCAGCCCGCCGCGTCCGGCGCAGTGACGGTGGGCAAGCGTGACGTACTCGCGTCGTTGAAAACGATCCTCGCATCACCGGACATCTGCTCACGACGCTGGGTGTGGGAGCAGTACGACAACACCGTCATGGCCGACACGGTGCAGCGCCCCGGCGGCGACGCCGCCGTCGTGCGGGTGCACGGCACGCAAAAGGGATTGGCGATCACCACCGACGTGACGCCGCGCTATTGCGCGGCCGATCCTTACGAGGGCGCAAAGCAGGCGGTGGCGGAGGCCTGGCGCAACATCACCGCCGTGGGCGCCAAACCGCTGGCCGTCACCGACAATCTCAATTTCGGCAATCCGCAGAAGCCGGAGATCATGGCGCAGATCGTGCGCGGCATCGACGGCATCGGCGAAGCGTGCCGGGCACTCGACTTTCCGGTGATCGGCGGCAATTGCTCGCTCTACAACGAGACCAATGGCGAGGCGATCCTGCCGACGCCGGCGATCGGCGGCGTCGGCCTGATGGCCGACATCCACCGCATGGCAACGGTCGCCCTCAAGCGCGAGGGCGATGCGATCCTCTTGATCGGCGACACCCGCGGCCATCTTGGGCAATCGATCTATCTGCGCGAGATCGAGGGGCGCGAGGACGGCGCCTGCCCTCCGGTCGATCTTGCCGCCGAGAGGAAGAACGGCGAATTCGTGCGAAAGCTGATCGAGACCGGCCGCGTCGACACCGTGCACGACGTGTCGGACGGCGGCGTCGCCGTGACGCTGGCCGAGATGGCGCTGGCGGGCGGCATCGGCATGGATGTCGGCGTGGCGGGCACCACGGTCGATGCGGTTCCCTTCTTCTTCGGCGAGGACCAGGCGCGCTATGTGGTCGCCGCACCGGCCGCCGAAGCAGACCGGATCGAAAGTGAATTGCGCGCAGCCGGCATCATCCACGCCATCATCGGCAGGACGATCGCGGCGAAGGTGCTGCGCATCGAGTGCGAGGGCGAAATCGGGCTGTCGGAATTGCGCGCCGCGCATGAAGGCTGGTTTCCGGCCTATATGGACAGCTAGATGGCGGATGCAAGCGAATCGGTCTGCCGCGTCTGCGGCGCCGGCGAGGGCCAGCGCTTCGAGACTTATGGCTTCGCGTGGCTGCGTTGCGCAGGCTGCGAGTCCGTCACGAAAATTCTCACGCCCGCGCAATATGACGCGCTCAATCCTTCCTACGATCCCGGCGCGTTCCTGAGGTCGCGCAGCCGCGACGAGGTGCTGTCCTTCCTCGACATCGACGACAAAACGAAGCTGCTCGACCTCACCCTGTCGCACTGGTGGCACGGTGATCGCAGCAAAGCCGATTTCCTGGACGTCGGCTGCGGCATGGGCGGCTATTTGTTCGCCGCAAAAAAACTCGGCCTAAGCGTGCTTGGCTTCGAACCCAGCGCGGAACATTCCGAAGTGGCGCGGGAAATTCTCGAACTTCCCGTCATCACCGATTATTTCACGCCGGCCCAGGCGGATGGACGCCGCTTCGACCTCATCATGCTGTCGCATGTGATCGAGCACATCTACGATCCCGCGAGCTTCATCAAAGGCCTTCTGTCCGTATTGAAGCCGGGCGGCGTTCTGCTCATTACCACGCCGAACACCCAGTCCTACATCGCGCGCCTGTGCGGGGCACGTTGGCCGATGCTGCGCCCTGTCGATCACGTCACGCTTCTGTCATCACGCGCCTATGCGCATTTCGCGCTGCCGAATTCCGTCTCGGTGCATCATCGCTGGTCGGAGTTCCCGTTCGAATTCGGCGCGACGCTGTCCAGCGCCGCGCGCGATTGGCTGCGAAACCGCGGAAAGCCGGGTATTCCCAACAACCAGGGCACGGCGCCGAGCGCCGAGACCGGCGTCAAACAGGCCGAACGGCGCCTGCCGATCCTGCTTTGGGCCCTGACGGCGCTGTCTTTTCCGGCGCACGTCCTCGCGCGACTCACCGGCCGGCAGGCGTGCCTGGTCACCACGCTCGTCTTGGAGCGATGATTTTACCCGGCGACCCCGCTATAGAGGCACGGGACATTTTTTACGGAACCCGGCCATGCCGATGCAGGCGCGCGAAATCGAACATCTGATCCGGGAGGCCTTTCCCGACGCCGATGTCACGATCACCGATCTGGCCGGCGACGACAACCACTGGGCGGCGGTCGTGGCCTCGACCGCCTTCAAAGGCAAAAGCCGCGTGCAGCAGCATCAGATGGTCTATGCTGCGCTCAAGGGCAATATGGGTGGCGTACTGCACGCGCTGCAATTGACGACACAGGCAAAAGGATAGGACATTTGGGCCGCCGCGCGTTGCTTTCGACGGTATCCATCGAAAGGACCAACCATGGCGCCCGCCAAGATCATTGTTCTGCGACACGGCGAAAAGAAGGACGGCTTCGAGCTGTGCTCTGTCGGGGTACAGCGCTCGCTGGCGCTCACCGCCAAATATCTCGGTAAGGGCGCCCAGCACTCGCTGTTCGCACCGGGCGAAAGGCCGGACGCCTTTTTCGCCATCACACTGCATACGATCGAGCTCGCCAGCCCTTCGGCGCAGAGCTGGAACGCACCCCTGATCGCTTTCACCGCCGTTCCGATCCCGGGCAACCCCTACGGCGATTCGGAACTCGTGTTGAACGCACGCACGCAAGAGGCCGCCGCCGAAGTGATGAGCGGCCGCTGGGACGGCAAGACCGTGGTGATGGTGTGGGAGCACAAGCACATCGCCAGCAAGAAACTCGAAGAGGCCTATCCGAGCGAAAAGATAACGTTGCGCCAGCTCCTGCAGCTCGACACGCTTGGCTCGCAAGTGCCCGACAAGTGGGAAGGCGAGAACTACGACTATTTCTGGATCGCGACCTATGGCAAGGGATCGGATGCGCCGACGGGGTTCGAGGCGCACAAGCAGAAGTTCGATGCGCCCTATCAGAACGTGCCGCAAAACGATTGGGGCGTGGCCGTCACGCTGCCGTCCGATTGCCAATCCTAGATCGCGTCGCCCCAGCGAGCCTTACGCGCCGACGCAAAGGCCGCCTTGTCGCGGCGCGGAACGACGCGATTCTCCAAGCCTTGCGCCCCGCAGAGCTTGAGGGCGATCTCGGCTTTGGTTTCGCGCGGCGGCGCGAGCAATCGGGCGTTGCCATCGGACATTGCGCGCCGCGTTCGGCCGACCGCAAGCCAAGCATAGCGCTCGTCTTCGAACGGCACGCGCGCGGACTTTGTTTGCAAATGATCGCGCGAGCGCGGCAGGCGCTGAGAAAAATGGCACCAATCCGGTGCAGCGATCGGGCAGACAGCGGCATGGGTGCAGGGACCGAGGATTTGGGCGCCTTCCAAGATCAGCAGCGCACGCGCCGCGCGCAGGCGCTCAAAGCCGGCGGGCGTTCCCGGCTCGATCAGCACAAGCACCTCGATTGCCGCAGCGAAGAGTTTCGCCACGACCCCGGACTGCGCCGCGGGCGCGATCTCGGCCAAGACATAGCTGGCAATGACGAGATCGGCGTTCGGCAAGCCATCGCGCAGCACGTCACGCACGAGAAATTGCGCGTCCGAGGCCGGAGCAAGGCGTCGCGCCAGAGCCAGGAAATGCGCGTTGGCGTCGGTGAGCGTCAGCTGCGTCAGCGACTCCCACGTCTCGCGCGCCGCCCAGCTCGCGGTGGCTGGGCCGGCGCCGACGTCGAGCAGGGATGCCGGTGAAAAACCGACAGCCGACGACCGCACGTCTTCGAGCACCGCGGCTGCCGCCGCATAGGTCGCGGGCAGGCGCGCGACGACATAGGCAAGCGCGTCATCCTGGCTCGCGATGGCGGAAATGGAACCCGCACCGGCGCGGTAATGTGCCGAAATCGCTTGCGCGCGCGGCGCCAGCTCCTTTCGCGAAATGCCCTCGAGCAGAGCGTCGGCGAGCGCCTTAAGTCTCGGCGGAAGCGCAGGATTCACGAACTATTGCCGCACAGTGCCGTGCGAGATGACGGCGCAAACCTTGACGCGTTGCAACATCGGGCATACATCAAAGTCGACCGATAAATACGAGGGCGCTTACGGGCGCGACACAAAATGACCGACATCCGCCGGCGTATCGATGAGGAAGTCAAAGGCAATCCCGTGGTGCTCTTCATGAAGGGTTCGCCGGTGTTTCCGCAATGCGGATTTTCGGCCGCTGTGGTGCAGATCCTCTCGCATCTGGGCGTAAAGTTCAAAGCGATCGACGTGCTCAAGGACCCCGAGGTGCGCCAAGGCATCAAGGAATATTCCGACTGGCCGACCATTCCACAGCTCTACGTGAAGGGCGAGTTTGTCGGCGGCGCCGACATCGTGCGCGAGATGTTCGAGAACGAGGAGCTGGGCGCTTATTTTGCCGAGCACGGCATCGCGCTCGAGAATGCCTAGGCCTCAAGCGTAACCCGATCGCTTCATCACGTCCTCCAAGGGCCGGCGCGGCGACCGCGGCGCCGGCTTTTGCGCGTATCCCAGACGGAAGACAAAGGTCGGCTGCCAGCCCGGCGCCTTCGCGAGCTTGACCAACGCGCCCTGAAAGCTGTCGGGGCGGCCAAGCGTGACATTGCGGTCGATGCATTCCACGGGCTGGTTGAGCGGCTGTGCGGCCAATCCCAGATGCGTCGCGGCCAGATGCAGGCGCTGCCAAACGCGACCGGCGGCGATGGCTTGGGCCATGTCGAGTCGGTCTTTCACCAATACCACGCCGAGCACCGGCGCGTGGGTTTGGATGTCGCGCGTGTTGGCGAGCCAATATTGATCCTGCGATGCGGGCCCAAGATCGGGGAGGAGCTTTCCGATCATAACTGTCGCCGGCGAAAGGCCCGCCGCATCGACCGTCACGCCGTCGCGATGCTCCTCCACCTCGCGCCGGCCGGTGCGGATCCAGTGCGCGCTGTCGGCGGACATTTGCGGATCGGCGACGATGCGCTGCGTCGCCGCCACGATCAGCGCGGCCAGATCCCTGCGCGACGCCGGATCGGCGACGAAGGCAACGCGCACGTCGTTGTCGGCTGCCGTGCCGGCCAGCGTCGCCAATAGATTCAGGGCGACGCCGCGCTCCAAATAAGCGCCACGGTTGGTGTGCCGGTCCGCAATGGCTTCGTAGAGCACGTCACGGCCGGGGGCCGCGGCATCGAGCATGATGTGCGCCACGGCCTTCGGTTCGTTCGGCGGCGCGTTGGTCAGCCGCCCGGCGACCGGCCGCACATAGGCGGCGTAACCATAGACGCCGGCGGCGCGGACCAGATTCTCGATCGCCGCGCCGATCCCCAGATGCATCTCGCGCCGAAAGGGATCGAAGCTGCCGAGATTGCGCGCGCGATCGGCATAGACGGTGATGACGTCATCACCCAGTTCGAACAGCCAGGGCTGGGTGTCGTGCGGATTGGCGGCGAGAATGGCGGCGTGCAGCGGTCGCGCGATGCCGTCGACGATGCTGCCGCGCCAGGAATCCCACGGCGCATAAGCGGCGCCGCCGGGGCCGGACAGCACGCCGCGATCCCAGATCCGGTAGCCAAGGCCGGTCGCCGCGACCGCGCCGACGCCGCCGGCGATCATCATCCGTCGCGAAACCATAGCCGCCCTCTCCAAACCTTCGAGAGCCATATAGTAGCGGCTTGCGCCGGGCGAAGGGCGGTCCGCGATACGAATTCGTATGGCGGCCGAAGAGAAAAGGTCGTGCCGCTCAGCCGCCGAAGTGCCGCTGCCAAACGGGTGCGATGGCCGGCCGCGCCGCCAAATTGGCCGCCAGCGCCGAAAGCTTGGGAAGATGGCCCTCGGCCAGCCACGCGCGGCCGATGCTGCCGCGCCAGCGGGTAAACATGGAGGCGTAGATATCCAGGATGGAGAAGCCGGAGGGCAAAATCCACGGATCGGCGGTGAAGCGTTCGACGATCAGAAGCCTTTCGCGGATTCGCTCACGTGCCTTTGTCCGCAGCGCCTCGGCGTCTTCGCCCTCGCGCGCGAAGCGCTCCGGATAGTCGGAGATCTCGACCATCGGATAGATCTCCGACGCCATGAAGGCGAGCCAGCGATAGGCCTGGGCCCGCGCCGAGCCGGCCTGGGGCGGCAGCAGCTTCGCGTTGGGAAAATGATCGGCGATGGTGAGCAGGATCGCCGCCGACTCCGTGATCACCTCGCCTTCGGGCAGGCGCAGCGCGGGGATCTTGCCGCTCGGATTGATGCTCAGGAATTCGGGCTTGCGTTGCTCGTTTCTCTCGAGCGAGACCGAATAGAATTCGTAGGGCGCGCCGGCCTCGGCCAGCACCGCCTCGGCCGAGAACGCGCCCGACCCCTTGTCGCCGAAAACCGTGTAGGTCATGCCGATACCCGCCGCGAACTCCGCCCCAAGGTAGGTGGCCTGCGGGCGAATTCAAATGAAAAGGCCGCAGGGCTGACCTGCGGCCTTCCAGGCGATGGCGCGGGCACAGAGGCTAGCGCGAATAGAACTCGACGATCAGATGCGGCTGCATCTGCGAGGCATAGGGCACATCCGAGAGCTTGGGCGTGCGCAGCAGCTTGGCCGTCATCTTGTCGTGGTCGACGTTGACATAGTCGGGCGTGTCGCGCTCGGCGCTCTTCACGGCCTCCAGCACCAGGGCCATCTCCTTGGCCTTCGGCGACAGTTCGATGTGATCCTTATCGCCCACCTGATAGGACGAAATGGTGACGCGGCGGCCGTTGACCTTCACATGGCCATGGCTGACGAGCTGGCGCGCCGCGAAGGGCGTGGGCGCGAATTTTGCGCGATAGACCAGCGCGTCCAGCCGGCGCTCGAGCAGGCCGATCATGTTCTCGCCCGTGTCGCCCTGGCGGCGTGAGGCTTCCTGGTAATAGCGGCGGAACTGCCGCTCGGTGATGTTGCCGTAATAGCCCTTGAGCTTCTGCTTGGCCTGGAGCTGCGTGCCGTAGTCCGACAGCTTCTTGGCGCGGCGCTGACCGTGCTGACCGGGGCCGTAGGAGCGCTTGTTGACCGGGCTTTTGGGCCGGCCCCAGATGCTCTCGCCCATTCGGCGGTCGATCTTGTACTTCGAACTCTGGCGCTTGCTCATCTCTTTTCCAGGCTTTCCGCGGGCGCTTGCCCAATTGAACCTCAGTTTCGGGGAGGGGGGTCCCCCACGCTCGGCGGAGATGCCTTCCGCGAAGGCGGCGCACTATAGTCGCCGACTTTGCCGTGTCAATGCCAGACGAATTCAGCTTAAGCCTTGGATATATTTGGATTTCCGTCCGATACTCAACCTGTGATTGTGCGCTGCGGAGCACTATTTTCCGCGCCGATAGGACATGACCTGGATGACGAGCGCCAGGACCGCGACCACGAGGCCGGCCAGCGCGATGGAAGAGCCAGGGCCGTGCACAACGATCTCCCAGTCGATGGCGTGAATTCTAGAGGCCGGACCGCAGACGGCGCAAGGCGTCGCCGGTCGCCTCTTACGGCGCCCGCGCCGAGGCGATAGAACGAAATCCGCGTCGGCGGGCGTGGCGGAATGGTAGACGCACCGGACTTAAAATCCGTAGGGCCGAAAGGCCCGTGCCGGTTCAAGTCCGGCCGCCCGCACCAAATTTGGGGATTTATATATTATAGTGCACCATCTGAATTGGACAGGTGGACACAATGCCTTCAAAGCAAAAGGAATTTTCCAGCCTTCTCGAATTGATGCGGACCATTCCGGACGAGCAGGCGGCAATCGACCATTTTACGGCTATCCGTTGGAAGGACGGCCAGTTCTGCCCCTACTGCGGGTCGGTTCGGCTCTACCATCTGTCGGATAAGAAAAACCACAAATGCGCGGACTGTAAGGCGCGGTTCTCGATCAAAGTCGGAACGATCTTTGAGGACTCCAAATTGCCGCTCCGCACATGGATGCTGGCCGTCTGGTTTATCACTTCGCACAAGAAGGGCATTTCCAGCACTCAGCTGGCGAAGGACTTGAACGTTACGCAAAAGACTGCTTGGTTCGTTATGCACCGCCTGCGTCATGCTGCCCGCACCCGCTCTTTCAATCGTCCGCTTGATGGCGAAGTGGAAGTGGACGAGACATTTATCGGCGGCAAAGCGAAGAACCGTCACAAGGACAAGTGCGGCGTTAGCGGCACTACAGGAGGTGATGGCAAAGCCATCGTTGCGGGCGCTGTGGAGCGCAAGGGGCGCGTCGTGGCGCAGGTTGTCGAGAACGTCCGGGCCGATACCCTCACCCAATTTGTCCGCGATGCAGTGTCCGCCAATGTCGATCTAGTCGTGACCGACAAGTGGGTTGGCTACAAGCATCTAGGCAAGGAATTTCCGCACGAAACCGTCGATCACGCGGACGGCGAATATGTCCGTGGACGCGCCCATACAAACACGATTGAGGGCTATTGGAGTCAGTTGAAGCGCCAGATTTTCGGTATCCATCACTGGGTATCGGGCAAGCATCTGGGCCGCTATGTCGATGAAAGCGCATGGCGTTATAACCGCCGTGAGCGCGACGAGGCCCCGCGCTTTAACGACTTGCTGGCGATGACTGACGGTCGCCTGCGCTATGCGGAGTTGATCGCATGATGGGCAGAAAGCCGATGGGCGAGGAATTCGGCCTGAACATGCCGTTCAGTGAAGCGATGGAGCGATCTATCGGCGTCGATCCGAAGCAGATGCAGGCCAACATCGACAAGTCGAAGAAGAAAAAGCCGCCGGGCGGCAAAAAGAAAAAGCGTTCACCGCCCGGCAAGGCGGCTAAGTCAGAGAATGTTGTTTCATTGAAGGACCGAAAGGCCTCGCTTCGCAGGCGCGGTGTGGCGTAATGGAAGTCTCCGCCAGTAACCGCAGACGTGCTCTACGCGGCAAAAACGGACTCGGTAGTACGGATCGACCCAGATCATGGGAACGCCTTTCGTGGTTGGCGATCCGGCAGGTTGGTTGCTGTTTTCCTGGGTGTCTGGAAATCACCGGAAGACAGCAACCGCCTGCGAACCGCAGGTTTAGGAGCCATTACATCGGCTCCAGTCGATTACAGTTTCCGGGTGATATCCGCCGTGACGGCTCTAGCCCGCTATCTTTCCGATTTACCAGTCTTACAAGTGCCCCTCATGGAGGGCGTGGGACCTGTCGGGCATCTTGCCCCCTGGAATCACCGTACGAAGCGTTTTACGCTAGTTCACACTGGTATGTAAATCACCAAATTTGATGGCGAGCCGGCGCGTTGCCGCCCGCCAACCCAACGCACCGGCTCGCGCCCGATCATGGCTCACCACACCCGCACGCGCCGGGCGGGATCCAGATAGAGCTTCTGATCCGGCGTGATGTGGAACGCCTCGTACCAGCCATCGATATTGCGCACCGCCTGGGCGCGGTACATCGCCGGCGAATGGCCGTCGGTCAGGACCTGTTGGCGCAAAATCTCCGCCCGCGTCGCCTGCTGGCGCGTCTGGCCGTAGGCGATGAAGAAGCGTTGCTCGCCGGTCAATCCGCCGATCACCGGCGCGGGCGCCCCTCCCAGCGAGGCGCGCCAGCCGTCGAACGCGGCGGAGATGCCGGCGACGTCGGCGATGTTCTCGCTCAAGGTCAGCCGCCCGTTGATGTGCAGATCGGGGAACGGCGCGTAGAGCGAGTATTGCTCGGCGAGGCGCCGCGCCTCGTCGCGGAAATGGGCGAAGTCGGCCGGCGTCCACCAGTTGGTCAGCCGGCCCCGCGCGTCGAACTGGCTGCCTTCGTCGTCGAAGCTGTGACTGATCTCGTGCCCGATCACCGTGCCGATGGCGCCGTAGTTGAAAGCCGGGTCCGCCAGCGCGTCGAAGAAGGGCGGATCGAGGATCGCGGCGGGAAAGTTGAGCGCGTTCTGCAGCGGCAGGTTCACCGCATTCACGGTCTGCGGCGTCATGCACCACGTGCTGCGATCGACAACGGTGCCGAGCAGCGCGAGGTTGCGGCGATATTCGAACGACTCGGAGCGGGCGAGGTTGCCCACCGCATCGCCGCGCGAGACGACGAAATCGCGATAGTCGATCCATGTGTCAGGATAACCGATGCCGACATAGAGCGTCGTCAGCTTGGCCTTGGCGCGCGCCTTGGTGGACGGGCTCATCCAGTCGAGCGCATCGATGCGCCGGCCGAAGGCGGCCTTGATGTTGTCCACCATGGCCTGCGCCTTCGCCTTATAGGCCGGCGGGAAATAGCGCGCCGCATAGAGCTTTCCGACCGCCCAGCCGAGCGCGACATTGGTCGCGGCGACGGCGCGCTTCCAGCGCGGCTGCTGCTCGGGCGTGCCCGACAGCGACTTGCCATAAAAACCGAAGTGCTCGTCCACGAAGGATTTGGGCAGCACCTGCGCGTAATGGTTGAGCAGGTGGAAGGCGAGATAGTCCTTCCACACCGCGACCGGCACATCGGCGATCGCGGCAGAGATACCGGGCACCACTGCCGGTTGCCACACGAAGATCGTCTTCTGGGCATCGAGTGACGCGCCCGCGAAGAAGGCATCCCAATCCATTCCCGGCGCCTTGGCGAAGAAATCGGCCCGGCTCCAATGGTTGTCCGCCTTCAACACGTCCTCGCTGTCGGCGCGCGCGCCTTGCGCCAGGGCGAGGCGCGTCTCCAGCGCGACGATCGCCTTGGCGCGCGCCGCTGCATCGGCATAACCGGCCAGCGTCAGCAGCTTGGCGATATGGCCTTCATAGTCCACCAGCATGGCCTGCGCGTTGGCGCTGGCGTCGAGATAATAGCTGCGATCGGGCAAGCCCAAACCGCCTTGCAGCAGAAAGGCCGCGTAATGGTCGGGATCGTCGAAATCGGGCGCGACCCACAGACCAAAAATGTTCTCGGTATAGAAATTGGTGTTGTTGAGCGCATCGACATCGGCGCGCACGCTGGCGCCCAACGCACGGGCGAGTGTCGTCTTGTCGCCGATCGCCGCGACGGCATCGAGCGCGCTTTTGAGCGGCGCAAGCCCCTTGGCCTCGATCCCCGCCTCGTCCATGAAACTGGCATAGAAGTCGCCGATCTTGCGCTCGTTCGAGCCGGGCGGAGCCGTCGTCTTGGCGATGTCCTCGATCAGATCGGCGGTGCGCTTGGCCGCCTTGTCGCGCAGCGTGGAGAACGAGCCCCAACTCGCTTGATCGGGCGGAATGACCGCGGTCTTGAGCCATGTGCCGTTGGAATAGAGATTGAAGTCGTCACCAGGCCTGACGGTGGTATCCATCGCGGCGCGCTGCACGCCATGCTCCGGCGCATCCGCCAAAGCCGCGACGCCGCCAAGCGCCACTATGAGGAGAACGGTGCGGACGGTCATCGCGATCCTGTCTCGGCTGGCCCCGGTTCGATGCGTCCTAGCATGGCGGCGGCGGGGCAGGCGATCACGACAGCGAGGGCTTCAAAACAAGAAGGGCCGCCCCCAGAGGGGACGGCCCTTCCATTGTCTTACTGCGGTCCGCTATGGGCACGCGCAGGCGTCGCTTACGCGGCGCGGACCTCACCTGAGGCGAGGATCCAGGTCGCGGCCTTCGACGTCCGCAGGTAATGACAATGAGACACTGGATCACCTCCTTTCTAAGTTGTTGCAAGGACACATATAAGCCATTGCGCCGGGGCTGATAAGAGGCGGTGCTGCAACAGCGGTGAAATTCCGCTTAAGCTTCCAGCTGGGCGGCCGCCGGCCGCGAACCGGGATGTCGCCGCCGATGAAATGGTTGGTTAAGGCCTTTCTTTTGACGCTGCTGCTGGCGACGGCGGCCAGGGCCGACGCGCCGCACCCGGCGCTCTGGCGCATCACGGGCAAGCACAGCACGGTCTACCTGTTCGGTTCGATCCACATCCTGTCGCCGAGCCTGGTGTGGCGCGATGCGCGCATCGATCAGGCGGTGCACGCTGCGGACACCTTCTATTTCGAAGCCTCGCTCGATTCTGATGCGATCGCGCAATACGTCGCGTCGAAAGGTTCGTTGCCGCCCGGCGAGTCGCTGCGGGCGCTGCTTCCGCCGGCGGCACAGAAGAACCTCGACGACGATCTGGCCTCCGTCGCCCTGCCGGAGGCCACCATCGATTCGCGGCGCCCCTGGTTTGCCACCATCGCGATGACGGCGGCCAAGCTGACGCAAACCGGCCAATCGCCGGCCGCCGGCGTCGACGTCGCGCTCTTAAGCGAAGCGCAGGCGAGCGGAAAGCCGATCCGCTATTTCGAGACGGTGGATCAGCAACTGGCCTTGCTGGGAGCGGACGATCCCAAGCTGGAGCTTTCCGCCTTCGAGAAATTCCTCAAGGACTACCGCAACGACGACGGCGATCTGAGTCCGCTGGTCGATGCCTGGGCGGCGGGCGACGATGAGCGCCTGGCCGATCTTCTGCTCAAGGAGATCGACAAGCAGCGCGGCCTGCGCAAAGCGCTGTTCGACGACCGCAACAGGGCTTGGACACGCACGCTCGAAAGCGTGCTGGACGAGGAGAGCGGCACGTTCCTGGTGACCGTGGGCATGGGCCATCTGATCACCAGCCGCGGCGTGCCGGCGCTCCTGAAGCAGGCGGGCTATAGCGTGGAGCGGCTTTGACGGGACCCTAGTTCGTCGCCGAAGGCGCCGGGACGTCGTAGCGCTTCTTGAAGTCCGTCATGAAGGCCTGCAGCGTGTCGATGGACGCGATCTGCGCCGCCTGGTCGCGGAAGGCGACGCCATGTTCGTCGATGCGCTGGGCGATCACGGCGAAGGCGTTCGCATCCGGGCTCGTCTTCATCTTCGGTCCGAAGTGATCGCGCAGCCGGTCGAGGCTCGTTTCGTTATTGGCCAGCGAATAGGCGACCGCGGCGCGCATGACCTCTTCGCGCTCGCCGGGCGTCAGCGGCGCGGCGTCGCCATAGCGCGCGCCGAGCAACTCCTCGGCCTTCTGGCCGGCGACCGCCCAATTGCCGCTTTCCCAATAAATATCGGCGCGCAGGCGCGCCGTGTCGGCACCCGGATCGACCGCGATCAGATCGAGGGCGTTGTTCCATTGCTTGAGCGCGGCGAAGGCCCGCGCCTCCAGCAGCAGGCGCTGGTGATTGACGTCGTCGGGCAGCGTGCTGATCTGGGTGTTGCGGATGGTCTCCAGCGCGGTCTGCGGTTTCTGATCCATCAGATAGATCATCGCCAACCGCGTGGCGACCTGGGCACGCGCCACGCCGTCGAGGCGCTTGTCGATCTGGTATTTGAGAAGATCGGCCGCCGGACCCAACAGGTCCACACGCACCAGCCGTTCCGACATGCGCCGGATCATCTCGTCGCCATCGGGACCGATCGGCGTCAGATCGATGAAGTCGTAGAAGATCGCCAACGCCTCGATCGGGGGAATCCTGTCTGCCTTATCCTTATTGAAGAGATCGTCGAAGGCCGCGCGCATGTCGTCCTGCGCCTTGCGCGCGAGGTCTTCGTTGGGGAAGGCGGCGGCGGCGATGCGCAGCGTGTGCAGGCCATCGCGCCAGCGGCTCTTTTCGAAATACATCGAAGCGAGTCTGCGCAACGTCTTCATCTCGAGCTGATCGCCGCGCCAGCGAAAACGCAGCCGTTCCAGGGCCGCGATCGCGGCGTCCGGGGTCATCACGCCGGCTTTAAGGGCGGCATCGGTGCGATAGTAGACGGACTCGGCGGCGGCAAAGTCGTTGCCGCTCTTCTCGACGGCGTCGAACAGCTTTCCCGCCTCGTGGCCGCGGTTTTCCGCCGCCAGCAGCCGCGCCTTGACGACATTGGCCTCCACCGCGAGCTTGGGATCGATGCCTTGCGGCAGGCGCGCGATCGCCGCGTCGGCGACTTCGAGATGGCCCTGGCCCAGCGCGGTCTGCGCCTTGGCAATGCGCTGGCGGGCCTGCCAGTCCGGCTGATATTGCCCGAGCACCGGTTCGGCACGGCTGAGATCGGCGCGCGCGTTGTCCCAATCCTCCTGCGCTGCTTCGGTGAGCCCACGCCAAAGAGCGGCATGGCGGTCGGCGTCGAAGGCGGCACCGGCGATGTCGTTATGCGCGTCGCGATAGCGGCCCATCAGATAGTCGGCGGCGGCCCGCATGGTCTGCAGCTGCCGGTCGCTCTGCAGCGCCGGATCCTGTGCCTGCATCAGCCCGATCAGGCCGAGCGATTCGGCGGCAAGCCCGTTGGCGAGATAAAAACGCGCCAGGACCAGACGCGCATGCTGTGCGTCTTCCGTCTTCAATCGCGCGGTGGCGGCGCGCAGGCGGCGCTCGGTGTTGAGGAAGCTGCCGCCGGTGAAGGCGCCCCAACGGACGAAGTCGAGATAGGAGGGGCTGCCGCCGCGCGCCGCGAGGGCGGCGGGAGAGTCCGCGACCGGCATGGTCGGCGGGGTAAGCGCCAATCCGCCGGGATGGGTGATGGTCACCCGCGTGCGGTCGATACCGACGGCGAGATCGTCGATATAGGGCGACAGAACCAGGCCGGAAGCGGTCTGCAGCACACCGAATTCGACATAGTCGTGCGCCGCCAACATGGCGCGGCCGGCGGCGGCGGGAATGAGGACGAGTTGGTCGCCGGCCACCGGATCGGTCAGCGCGACAGGATGGGTGGCACCGGGGAGAAGCGTGCTGAGCGAGGCATGCGTCGCGTCATCCTGATTGCGCGAGAAGCCGATGGCGATCGGCTGTTCGTTCACCTGCGGCGCGATCACCACCTTCAAATTGGAGCCGTCGGCGCGGGCGCCGATCTGCTCGGGCTGGGCGAAGGTGATGCGCAGAACGCTGACGCCGTCGGCGCTGGCGCCCTCCACCGCGACAGGGAAGTTACCCAGCTCGGCCTTGAGCTTGACGGCATCGGGCGGCGGAGCGCCTTGCAGCACGATCCAGGCGGTGAGACCGCGCATGAACACCGCCGAACCGCGATTGGCCGCGCCGGTGAAGGTGAGGACGGCGCCCGTCCGCGTGAGCTGGCCGTTCGCATCCTGCACCGATGCTGGCGGGGATGCGGCATTCAAATCGGGTGTCGGCGCAGCCGTGGTCGGCGCGGGCGCCGGTATAGCCGGTGCTGTCGCGGGCGGCGGAGCCGGTGGCGGCGTCTTGCCGGCGTCGGCGAGTTTTTGTGCCGTCGCAGCGATCTCGGCGGCCTGGGCATTGGAGACGGCCGCGGTCTTGGAAGGCGGCACGGCGGTTGCCGGCTTCAACGCGGTGATCGTCGCCTTGCCACCGCCGGGCGGACGATAGGAATCGGCATCGGTCCTGGGCGCGAGCACATCGACGACAATTTTCGTCCCGTCGCGGAAGTCATGGAAGCCCGAGGCCGCATCGGTGTCGAATTCGACGAGCGTGCCCTTGCCGTCGATGCGCCAGCTCGCATTCTTTACCCAGGGCGGCGCGAAGCGAGCGATGGCGGAGACATCGACGCGCGCGAGGGACTCGAAGCGGATGCCGAGCTTTCCGGCGCCCGGAAACACGGCGTACTGGACCTCGTGCGGCCAGTCGAACACCAGCCGTGTGAAATTCTGATAGGCGCCCGAGCGCACGGCAATCTGCGGCAGAGAAGCGACATCGACCGTCTTGGGCGGGGGCGGCGCGGGCGGCGGAAGATCGGGCGGCGTGCCGGCGAAGCTGCCAGGTATCAGATCGATCGCGGTCTGGCCGGCGGAGTCGCTGCGATGCAGGCGGATCGGCTGCGCCAATGCGAAGCGAAACGTCTGGCCGTCCGCATCGACGCGCGCGCCGCCGGCATAGCCGCTGAGATTCTGCGCCAAGGCCGTCGGCATGAGATTGGTCTTGTGATCGAAGGACAGCGTGAGCACGCCGCCATCGACCGCGGCCGTGACATGGCCCTTCGACGTCAGCGTAAACAACAGGCGCGCATAGCCGCCCGCCGTGCTGACGCTCACGCTGTCGGCACGCGCCTGCGCGGCGCCAAGCACAAGGGCGCCGATCGCCAGAACGAGGCGGGGCACACACGCGCGCGCGAGGAATTGGGCCATAACGAAAGGACGATCCTGATCGGCGCCCAGTGTGGCCGGGGCGTCGTTAACTCTCCGTAAACCCTTTGGCCACATCGGCGCGCGCTAGCCGCCGCTGGGCGGGGTGAGCGGGACGGGCGGACCGCTCGCGGCCGGCGGTTTGGTCGCGGTCGCACTCGCGCTGGGCGACGGCGAAGCGGGGACCGGCGTCGCAGTCCCGGCGACGGTCTTGGCGGGCGGCGCGGCTGCGGCCGTGATGGGTTTCGGCGTGGTGGCGCTGGCGGTCGCAGGCTTCGCGGGCGACGCCTTGCGCGCGACGGCCTTTTTCGGGGCCGGCTTGGCGGCGGTCGGCGCCGGTTTGGCGGCGGGCGCGGCAGCGGCCGGTGCCGTCGCCTGAGGCGTCTGGGCGGGAGGCGGCGCCGGTGGCGTCGGCAAGGGCGTCACGACGGGCGGCATCGCGGACGGCGGCGTGAGCGCGGCGGTCTGAAGCGGCGCGGTCATCGCCGGCGCGGCGCCGGGAGCCGACGGTGTGGCGCTGGCCGTCACCGGCGGCGCCGGGCAGATCGCATCGGGCGCGGTGTCGGGCAGCTTGAGCAAGGCCGCCAGCTTGACGGTCAGCTTCTGCGCGGCGTCGGGATTCATGGCCGCCAGCACGGGCGCCATGACATCGGACTTCATGCCCTTGGCGACGGGCAGCAACACGTCGTCGCTGAGCGTGTTGAAGATGCGCGCGGCATCCTTCGGCTTCATGGTCGAATAGGTCTTCACCAGCGAGGCGATCTGGGCGTCCTGCTTGGCGTCGCGCTGGGCGAGAAGGTCCTGCATCTGGCCCTGCAACTGCTTGAGCGCGGCGATCTTCTGATCGACGCGACCTTCGCCTGCGCTGAGCACGTTCTCGCGCATGTCGAGCGCGCGCTCACGCGCGTCGAGCTCGGCGCGGCGGCGCGCCAGGCTGGACATCACGTCGACTTCCGCCGCGCTGGAGCCGGTCGCATCGTCATCGGCGTAGTCGGGCGTCGGCTTGGCCGAGACGTCGGCCGGCGCGAGACCGGAATTGTCGGGTTGATCGGGATCGACCGCGGTCGCGGCCTGCGCCGCGCGGACGATATCGAGTCCCTTGACGGCCAAAAGCCCCGTCCCCAGCAGGACGACGGCGGGCAGCAGACGGAAATAACGCTTGATGTTCATCTCACGGCCCTAAGTGCGTCGAGGCGCTTCATGATGTTGCTCGAGGGCAAGTCGATCGAGCTTTGAACGCGGCTCGCGGACTGCGCGGTTGCGGCGCGATCGAACCGCTCGGCGATGCGCTCGCCGGACACGGTAAGCAGGGACAATTCGTCGATCGTGGCGCGGGCGCGCTTCAGCCGGTCGTCCAAAGTGTCGGCGGCGCCGCTCGCGGTGGCCTTCAGCGCGCGCATCGAGGAGCCGGCGCCGGCGATGGCGTTGTTGAGCTCGCCGATGGTCGATTTGAGGCCTTCCTGCCCGCGCCGCACGGCGGCCAGCCGCCGCTCGAGCACGATGCAATAGACCAGCGTGACGACGAGAAGACCGGTCAGGGCGAGTTCGACGATCAATCCGATGTTCATATGCACGAGCATGGCGAGTCTCCTAGAGTCCGCGACTGGCGTCGGTACGTTCGACCGCTTCATCGACGCGCACCGCGACGGAGGTCCCGACGCGGCCCATCCGGCCCTTCAGCAGCGGCACGCCGCGGCAGCGCATTTCGATCTTCGAGTCGGGCGTCGCGTTGAGCATGACGGTCTGGCCGACTTCGAGATTCATGATCTTGCTGAGCGGCATGGTCTGTTCGTCGAGGATCGCGGCGATCTCCACACGGGTGGACCACAGCTCGGTGGCGAGATGGCTCTCCCAGATCGAATCGCGGCCGAACTTCTCGCCCATGAACTGCTGCAACAGCAGCTTGCGGATGGGTTCGAGCGTGGCATAGGGGAGCAGCAGCTCGGTGCGGCCGCCGCGGTCTTCCATGTCGATCCTGAGCTTGACCAGAATCGCCGCGTTGGCGGGCCGCGCGATGGCGGCGAAGCGCGGATTGGTCTCCAGGCGATCGAGCGAGAAGCTGACCGGCGCCAGCGGCTCGAAGGCGGCGCACATGTCCGCGAGGATCACCTCGATCATGCGCTGGACCAGCGTGCGCTCGATGGTGGTGTAGGGACGCCCCTCGATGCGCATGGCCGACGAGCCGCGCCGGCCGCCGAGGAGCACGTCGACGATGGAATAGATGAGGTTGGAATCGACGGTGAACAGGCCGTAATTGTCGAGCTGTTCGGCCCGGAATACGGCGAGGATGGCGGGCAGCGGGATCGAGTTCAGATAATCGCCGAACCGGATCGAGGTGATGCTGTCGAGGCTGACTTCGACGTTGTCGGAGGTGAAATTGCGCAGGCTCGTCGTCATCAGCCGCACCAGGCGGTCGAACACGATCTCGAGCATCGGCAGGCGCTCGTAGGACACCAGCGCGGAATTGACGATCGCGCGGACGCCGGACTTGTCCTGCATCTGATCGGAATTGACGTCGAAGCCCAGGAGGGAATCGATCTCCTCCTGGTTGAGAATGCGCTCGGCGGTGCCGGTGCTCGCGGCGACCGGGATGGTCTCGGCGGCGTCCGGCGCTTCGGCGGTATCTTGAGTCTCGTCGGCCATGGGCGGTCCTACTGAACGATCATTTGCTTGAGCAGCACGTCGCGTACGCGATAAGGCGCGGCCGACAGATTGATGCGGCGCAGAAGCTCTTCCTTCAGGCGCGCGATGCCGGCCGAGCCCTTGAGGTCGTCCATGCGCAACTCGCGCAGATAGCCTTGGAACTGGTCGACCACGCGGGGCGCAAGCGCCTTGATGCCGGCCTCTTCTTCCGGTCCGTCGAGTTCGAGCGAGACCGAGAGTTTGAGATAGGCCGGATTGGAATCGGCGCCCTGGATGTTCACCAGCAGGTCGGGAAGGTCGTAGAAGGTCACGTTCGGCGGCGTGGGCGGCAACGGTTCGGGCGCGCCCGCGGCCAATTCGGTCGGTTTGTCCGCCTTGGCGAAGAAGAACCAATAGGCCGCGCCGCCGCCGCCGAGCAGCAGCACCAGCGCGCCGATGCCGCCGAACAAGATCAGCTTGTTGCCGAGCAGTTTCTTAACAAGACCTTGCTTGGGCGCATCGCCCTGCCCGCCTTCGCCTTCCGGCTTTTCGGACTCGTCGCCGTCGGCCTGCTTGTCGTTCTTCGCCACGCTGAGCGCCCTCGCGAATTGGTCGAAGCGAGAAATTAGGCGGACGTGGTTAAGGACTGGTTCAAATTGCCGATGAAGCGGAATTTCTTGCCGGGCAGGACGCGACGTGCCGGGGGCCCCTTTCGAAAAAAAGTCAACGATTGCGCGGCTTTTCGTTTGGCATGGCCGCTGCAGCGTCGTTGCGCACTAGAGGACCAGAACGGTTCTTAGAAGGCCCCGATGGATAATTCGCTACTCATCAGTTTGTCGCAGCAGCTCGCGTCCTTCCGCTCGATGGACGTGATCGCGAACAATCTGGCCAACGTCTCCACCCCCGCCTACCAGCGCGAGGAGCCGACGTTTCAGGAATATGTGACCCAGGTTCCGCCGGCCGAAGGCCAGACGGGCACCCAGACGCTGAGCTTCGTGAAGGATGCCGGCGTGGTGCGCGACTTGTCGGAAGGCCATTTCGAAACGACGAACGCACCGTTCGATATGGCGCTTCACGGCAAGGGCTTCTTCGTGGTGCAGACCGCCAATGGCGATCGCTACACGCGCAACGGCCATTTCGGGCTCGATGCCTCCGGACAGATCGTCACGTCCAACGGCGATCCGGTGCAGGGCGACGGCGGTGCCATCACCGTCACGCCGGACGACGGCGAGGTGCATATCGCGCAGGACGGCACCGTCAGCGGCAAGAACGGGACGATCGGCAAGATCCGCGTCGTCGACTTCGCCAATCCGCGCGCGCTCGTCAAAGAAGGCGCGAGCCTTTATGCCGCCGACGGCCAATCGCCCGTCACGGCGGACAGCTTCGCGCTGCAATCGGGCATGCTGGAATCGTCCAACGTCTCGCCCGTCGTCGAAATCAGCCACATGATCGAGGTCATGCGCGCCTATCAGGCGACGGCTTCGCTCAGCCAATCCCAAGAAGACCTCATGCGCCAAGCGATCGACAAGCTTGGCAGCATGCCGAATTAAGGAGAGTTAGGACATGCGCGCTCTTTCGATCGCCGCGACCGGCATGTTGGCCCAGCAGACCAACGTCGAAGTCATCGCCAACAATCTGGCGAACATGAACACCACGGGCTTCAAGGAGCAGCGGGCGGAGTTCCAGGACCTGCTCTATCAAAACGTCTCCATGCCCGGCGCCAACTCCTCAGACAGCGGCACGCTGCTGTCGAGCGGCGTGCAGCTCGGCGCCGGCGTGCGGACCTCGTCCGTCTATCGCGTCACGACGCAGGGCGACCTCAAAAGCACGTCCAATCCCTACGACATCGCCGTGCAGGGGCCGGGCTTCTTCCACGTCACGCAACCCGATGGTTCCGACGCCTATACGCGCTCCGGCAATTTCGGATTGTCGCCGCAGGGCGAACTGGTCACGCAGGATGGCTATACCGTCGCGCCGGGCATCGCCATCCCCACCAATGCGCTCGCGGTGGCGGTGAACGCGCAGGGCCAGGTCTCGGTGACGGTTCCAGGACAAACCGCGCCGCAGGTCGTGGGCACATTGGAGCTCACGCGCTTCGCCAACGAGGCGGGGCTCAAGCCGGTCGGCGACAATCTCTATCTGGAGACGCCGTCGTCCGGCCCGGCGCAATCGGGCGTTCCGGGTTCGGCCGGCTATGGCACGCTGCAGCAGGGATTTCTCGAAACCTCGAACGTCAACGCCGTTGACGAGATCACCAGCCTGATCACCGCCCAGCGCGCGTATGAGATGAATTCCAAAGTCGTGACCGCGGCCGACGAAATGTTGCAGACGGCTTCGCGTCTGGGAGGTGGCTGATGATGATGTTCCGCGTCTCACTCTTTCTGGTGGGCTTGCTGCTCGCCTGGCCCGCCTTCGCCGACGGCGGCATGCGCGTCGTCACCCCCAACCGCGACATCGCCCGCGGCGAAACGATCGGCGAATCCGATCTCGCCTATGGCACGATTCCGGCGAACACGGTCTTCTCGGGCATCGTCACGTCGATGGACGCGCTGAAGGGCATGGAAGCGCGTCGCATGCTGCGCGCTGGGGAAATCGTGCGCGTTGACGACGTCCGCCATCCCGTCGTCGTTACCAAGGGCGCGATCATCACCATGACATTCGAGGCGCCGGGCGTGACGCTGACCGCCACCGGTCGCGCCATGAGCGAGGGCGGCATCGGCGACACCGTCACCGTGCAGAACCCCGCTTCCTTCCGCCTGATCAGCGGCGTCGTCACCGGCCCGGGCGCCGTGCGCACGTCGAGTTCGGCACTCGCCATTCCCACTGCGGCGCGCATCGCGTCGACACATTAAATCCAAGAGGACACCGCCATGCTTCGGTCGACCTTCAAAACCCTCGCCTTGAGTGCCTGTGCCGCCGCGCTTGCCGGCTGCAGCGCGGTCGATCGCATCAAGGAAATCGGCGATGCGCCGGCGATGGCAGGCCTCGCCGATCCCAATTCGCCGGTGCATGCGGCGCCACCGCCCGTCCCGCTGCCCCCGCCGCCGGAGCCGTCGCGCAGCATGAATTCGCTGTGGGCCACCGGCTCGCGCAGCTTCTTCCACGATCCGCGCGCCAGCCGTCCGGGCGACATCATCACGGTCAACGTCACGGTGGCCGATACCGCAAAACTCTCGAACTCCACGACGCGCGGTCGCACCAATTCCGACAACGCCAATCTGACCAACTTCTTCGGGCTGGAGACGCCCATCGCCGCGGGCACCGGCATGAATCCGGCGAGCATCGTCAAGATGGGGTCGGACATGTCGAACCAGGGCACCGGCACGATCGACCGCTCCGAAGCGATCAGCCTGACGCTGGCCGCGCTCGTGACCCAGGTCATGCCGAACGGCAATCTTGTGATCGGCGGACATCAGCAGGTGCGCGTGAACAACGAACTGCGCGACCTGCAGGTCTCCGGCATCGTGCGCACCGAGGACATCACCAGTTCCAACACCGTGGATCTCAGCCAGATCGCCGAGGCGCGGATATCCTATGGTGGGCGCGGTACGATGAGCGACGTGCAGCAGCCGCGCTACGGCTCGCAGCTCTTCGATATCCTGATGCCGTTCTAATTGGTGGCGTGATTCCACTCCAAAAAGGAGTGGAGGGGCAGAGGCGGTGGCCGGGTCCGAGAGGATCCGGCCACGCCCATTTCGGCGGCCTAGTCGTCGCGATAGACTTTTTCGCGCCGCTCGTGACGTTCCTGCGCTTCCAGCGACAGCGTCGCGATCGGCCGCGCATCGAGGCGCTTCAGCGAAATCGGCTCCCCGGTCTCCTCGCAGAAGCCGTAGGTACCGTCCTCGATCCGGCGCAGCGCGGCATCGATCTTGGCGATCAGCTTGCGCTGACGATCGCGGGTGCGCAGTTCGAGCTGGCGTTCCGCTTCCGTCGAGGCGCGGTCCGCGAGATCGGCGTGCGGAACGGTTTCGGCTTGCAGGTTCTGGATCGTCTCGCGGCTTTCGCGGAGGATCTCGTCTTTCCAGTTGTTCAGCTTGCGGCGGAAATATTCCCGTTGCCGCTCATTCATAAAGGGTTCGCTCTCCGTCGGCTTGTAGCCGGCAGGAAGTTGGGTACCCATGCGCACTCCCTTCGACTGGAACGCGTGACAGAGGGCCGGGGTTATAGCGTGCGCGGCCGGCCCGTCAATCTCATTTCGTTAACGGCGTTACCGGGCCGGATCCAAGCGCAGCGCCGCCGTCGCGACCGGTTGCGCGGTTCCCATGGTTCCCCGTGCCCAGTCGACCAGGGCAGCGAGGCCGGCCAGGGCGAGATAGGCACCGAGCGCGGTCTGTGCGAACCCGACGGGTGTGGAGGCGACGAGCCCGAAGTAACCATAGACCTGAACCATCGCCATGGCGGCCACGAACAGCCACAGCGCGACGTCCCCCTTCCGGGAACGGCTCGGCACGGCGCGGGCATACAGCGCGGCGCCCGCGGCGAGGATCGCGAGTTCGAGCGTCAGGCTGATCCAGACATGCCGCCACAGACCGAAACCGACTTTGAACGCGTTACCGAGCAGCGGCAGGTCGGGCACATGTACGATGAGGTCGAGCAGCCAGTGCGAAAACACCGCCCCCGCCACCATCGCGCCGGCCGCGGCGCGGCGGTCACGAAAGAAGATCGTCACGACGGCGCCGAGCGCGGCCGACAGCGCCAAGGCCCCGATCAATCCGTGGGTGTAGGGCATATAATAGAGATCGAGCGGGCTGCCCTCGGTGAGGCCTTGGACGATGCGCAACTTTTCGACATCGAGCATGACAAGACCCGACCACACGACGTCGAGCCATTGCACGGCGAGAAACAAAAGCCACAGCGGCAGGCGTTTGTCGGCAGCCTTGGCGGCAAACGATACGCCATAATGTCCGATGAACATCTCTAACTCTCCTTCGCGAGGCGGCCGGTCCGGCCGAGATGTGTGAAGCCGAAGCCGTTTGCGTATTTGAGGCCGTAACCGAGCGCGCGGTCGAAGCCGATATGGGCGAGCCAGATCAGCGCGACGAGCACCGCCGGCAACGCCTGGAACACAATGCCGGAGACCGCCAACAGCAAAGGCAGGAGCGTCGCGTGCATCGTGTTGTAAGCGGCGGCCCCGGCGCGCGGCCCGAACAGATAGGCGCCGAAACTCAGATCCGGAACGAGGAACAGGACGGCGAATTGCCGCCAGTCGCCGCCCGCCTTCCAGTAGAGCGCCATGGCGCCCGAGAGCAGGGCCAAGCCTTCGCCGCGCAACAGCGTGCGCACCGCGCCGTTCACGGCACCGAATGTCGTCGTTGCATCGCGCATCGCAGCGTCTCCCTTTTCGAAGGGGGAAGATGCGCGCGGTGGGGTCAAACGGGAATTGGCGAAGTATGTCTATTCGGTATCTATATTTGTATAGCGCCTAGAGGTCCTTGCGATAGACCAGGAAGCCGGAGCGGCCGGCGACCTCGTTGTACAGGACCATGGCGCGCGCATTGGTCTCGTGCGTCAGCCAATAGACCCGCGCCGAGCCAAGGGCCCGCGCCCGTTCGTAGACCGCCTCGATCAAGGATCGGCCGATACCCTCACCCCGGCAACTTTTATCGGTGAAGAGGTCCTGCAGATAGCAGGTGTTGTTATGCATAATGGTGCTGCGGTGGAAGATATAGTGCACCAATCCCACCAGCCGGCCATCGCGTTCGGCAACCAGCGCATGCATCGGCTCGGCGGAGTCGTGAAAGCGGCGCCAGGTCTCGGCTGTGATGGACTCGGGCAAGGCGGTCGCGTCGAAGCGGCCATAGAAGCGGTTGTAGCCGTCCCACAACGGACGCCATTGCGCGTAGTCGTCCGGCGTCGTCGGCCGAATGTGGATCGTCATGACGTCACCCCAAAATACTCGCGTGGAAAGGCTAAGCCGGTTCGGCGCCGGACCTAAGGGGACGGGGCGCGCGGCTGCCATGCTTGGACATCTGGGACCCCGCCTTCGCGGGGGCATCGTTCGCCCAAGAACGACTTAGGCCCGGCGGGGCCGGGCCTAAGATCGTGGGCTTTGGATGGTTGCGCGGGGTTCGGAGCGCCAGCGACGGACGATTTGAACGCGTGACCTGGGCCCCCGCCTTCGCGGGGGCATCGTTCGCCCAAGAACGACTTAGGCCCGGCGGGGCCGGGCCTAAGATCGTGGGCTCACGATGGTTGCGGGGACAGGATTTGAACCTGTGACCTTCAGGTTATGAGCCTGACGAGCTACCGGGCTGCTCCACCCCGCGTCATGCCCCGCCGCGGACGGCGAAGGGTGGCGGGATATAGGCCATCGCCCCAAACCTGTCCACCCTGACTTTCCCGGCGGAAAAGCACCATTCGCGACCGCGTTGGAGCGTGGCCGGCTGCCAGCGGCTCAGCCCGCTCGCATCGGCCGGTCGAGGATCTGCCGTGCGCCGGGAACAGCCATGTGTGCAGCGCGGCATTTCGTGCTTGGCGTTCCGGAAATTTCTGGTCTACTTAGGCTCAGATTGAGCACATAGATTGCTCGCCAAATCGGGTATGGGTTTGAAAGGTGATGTCGGGATTGCCGCCGAAACAGGGTCTTTATGACCCGCGCAACGAGCATGACTCTTGTGGCGTCGGCTTCGTGGCCAACATCAAGGGCGAAAAGTCCCATGAAATCATCGCTCAAGGCCTTCAGCTTCTCATAAATCTGGACCACCGCGGCGCGGTCGGATCCGACCCGCTGGTCGGCGACGGCGCCGGCTGCCTGATTCAGATCCCTGACGCTTTATTGCGCGACTGGGCCAAGGGCGCCGGCGTGACCCTGCCGTCGCCCGGCCACTATGCCGTGGCCATGTGCTTTCTGCCGCCGGAGCCCAAGGCGCGGGACATCGTCGTCAAGCAGTTCGAGCGCTTCATCAAGATCGAAGGCCAGCGCCTGATCGGCTGGCGCGACGTCCCCACCGACCCGACCGGGCTGGGCAAGATCGTCCTCGAACAAAAGCCGCTGATCCGCCAGGCCATCGTCGCGCACGGCCCGGACGTGAAGGACCAGGACACGTTCGAGCGCAAGCTGTTGGCCATCCGCAAGCAGACCCAGAACCCGCTCAAGGAACTGGCGGCCCAGCACAAGCTGCCCTCCATCGCGCAATTCTATATGCCGTCCTTCTCGACCCGCACGGTGGTCTACAAGGGACTGCTGCTGGCGCCCGACGTCGGCCGCTTCTATCTCGATCTGAAGAACCCGCTCACCAAATCGGCGATCGCGCTGGTGCATCAGCGCTTCTCGACCAACACCTTCCCGTCGTGGAAGCTGGCGCATCCCTATCGCTTCATCGCGCATAACGGCGAGATCAACACGGTACGCGGCAACGTCAATTGGATGAACGCGCGTCGGCGCACGATGGAATCCGATCTGCTGGGCGCCGACCTGGACAAGATGTGGCCGCTGATCCCACACGGCCAGTCCGACACCGCAAGCCTCGACAATGCGCTCGAACTGTTGATCGCCGGCGGCTATCCCATCGCGCATGCCGTGATGATGCTGATTCCGGAAGCCTGGGCCGGCAACAAGCAGATGGATCCGCGCCGCCGCGCCTTCTACGAATATCACGCGGCGCTGATGGAGCCGTGGGACGGCCCGGCCTCGATCGCCTTCACCGACGGCCGCCAGATCGGCGCCACGCTCGACCGCAACGGCCTTCGCCCCGCGCGCTTCATCGTCACCGACGACGATGTCTGCATTCTAGCCTCCGAGGCCGGCGTGCTGCCGGTGCCGGACGAGAAGATCAAGCGCAAATGGCGCCTGCAGCCCGGCAAGATGCTGCTGATCGACCTCGAGGAAGGCCGCATCATCGAGGACGAGGAGATCAAGCGCACGCTGGCCAATGCCAAACCCTATGAGGAGTGGCTGAGGAAGACGCAGTTCAATCTCGAGGATCTGGATCTTCCCGAGGAGCAGGGCGCGTCGTCGAACGATCCGACCGCACTGCTCGATCGTCAGCAGGCCTTCGGCTACACGCAGGAGGACATTCAGTTCTTCCTAGAGCCCATGTCGCAAAATGGCGACGATCCCATCGGTTCGATGGGCACCGACACGCCGCTCGCCGTGCTCTCGAAGAAGCCCAAGCTGCTCTACAACTACTTCAAGCAGAACTTCGCCCAGGTCACCAATCCGCCGATCGATCCGATCCGCGAGGAATTGGTGATGAGCCTGGTTTCGATGATCGGACCAAGGCCCAATCTTTACGGCCGCCAAGCGGGCACGCACATGCGGCTGGAGGTGCATCAGCCGGTCCTCACCAACGCCGAATTGGAAAAGGTGCGCAGCATCGGGACGCTGCTGGACGGCGCGTTCCGCACCATCACCATCGACATCACCTGGGACGTCGCCGAAGGCATCGCCGGGCTCGAGCGCGCGGTCGACCGCATCTGCAACGAAGCGGTCAATGCCGTCCTCCTCGATTCCAACATCATTGTTCTTTCCGACCGCAGAGTGTCGGCCGAGCGCATACCGGTTCCGGCCCTGCTCGCGACCGCGGCGGTGCATCATCACCTGGTGCGTCTGGGCCTTCGCATGCAGACCGGCCTGGTGATCGAGACCGGCGAGGCCCGCGAGGTGCATCATTTCTGCGCGCTGGCCGGATATGGCGCCGAGGCCATCAATCCCTATCTCGCCTTCGAGACGCTGGATCACATCCGCCAGCAGCGCGATCTGAAGCTGGCGCCTTACGAGGTGCAGAAGAACTACATCAAGGCGATCGGCAAGGGCATCCTGAAGGTGATGTCCAAGATGGGCATCTCCACCTACCAATCCTATTGCGGCGCCCAGATCTTCGACGCGATCGGCCTGTCGTCGGACTTCGTCGAGAAATATTTCACCCGCACCGCGACCACGATCGAGGGCATCGGCATCAAGGAGATCGCCGAGGAATGCGTGCGACGCCATCGCGACGCCTTTGGCGACAATCCGATCTATCGCGGCATGCTGGACGTCGGCGGCGACTACGCGTTCCGCCTGCGCGGCGAGGATCATGCCTGGACCCCGGAATCGGTGTCCAAGCTGCAGCACGCCGTGCGCGGCAAGCTGCCCGAGGAATACATGGCGTTCGCCAGGAGCATCAACGAGCAGAACGAGCGGCTGCTCACCTTGCGCGGCCTGATGCAGTTCAAGCCGGCCGACAAGCCGGTGCCGCTGAGCGAGGTCGAGTCGGCGGAGAAAATCGTCAAGCGCTTTTCGACCGGCGCGATGAGCTTCGGCTCGATCTCCCGCGAGGCGCATACCACGCTGGCGATCGCGATGAACCGCATCGGCGGGCGCTCCAACACCGGCGAGGGCGGCGAAGAATCCGACCGCTATAAGCCGCTCGCAAACGGCGATTCGATGCGCTCGAAGATCAAGCAAGTCGCGTCCGGCCGCTTCGGCGTCACCACCGAATATCTCGTCAACGCCGACGACATTCAGATCAAGATGGCGCAAGGCGCCAAACCCGGCGAAGGCGGACAGCTTCCCGGCTATAAGGTCGACAAGAACATCGCGCGTGTGCGCCACGCCACGCCCGGCGTCGGCCTGATCTCGCCGCCGCCGCATCACGACATCTATTCCATCGAGGACCTCGCGCAGCTCATCCGCGACCTCAAAATGGTCAACGAGCGGGCGCGCATTTCGGTCAAGCTTGTGTCGGAGGTCGGCGTCGGCACGGTCGCGGCCGGCGTCGCCAAGTGTCGTGCCGATCATGTGACGATCTCCGGCTTCGAAGGCGGCACCGGCGCCTCGCCCCTCACCTCGCTCACCCATGCCGGCAGCCCCTGGGAAATCGGGCTTTCCGAAACACAGCAGACGCTGGTGCTCAACGGCTTGCGCGGCCGCATCGCGGTGCAGGTGGACGGCGGGCTTCGCACCGGCAGAGACGTCGCCATCGGCGCGCTTCTGGGCGCCGACGAGTTCGGCTTCGCGACCGCGCCGCTGATCGCCGCCGGCTGCGTGATGATGCGAAAGTGCCATCTCAACACCTGCCCGGTGGGCGTAGCGACCCAGGATCCGGTGCTGCGCAAGCGCTTCACCGGCCAGCCCGAACACGTGATCAACTATTTCTTCTTCGTGGCGGAAGAGCTGCGCGAGATCATGGCGTCGCTGGGCTTCCGCAAGCTGGACGACATGATCGGCCGCACCGACCGGATCGACGTGACCAAGGCGATATCGCATTGGAAGGCCAAGGGCATCGATCTGTCGCGCCTGCTCTATCAGCCGGTGCCCAAGCCCGACATCGCGATCTATCAATGCGAGGAGCAGAACCACAATCTGCTCACCGTGCTCGACCGCGACCTGATCACGGCGGCGCAGCCGGCGATCGAGAGCGGCCAGCCGGTTCGCATCGAGCGCGCCATCCGCAATGTCGATCGCACCGTCGGCGCGATGCTTTCGGGCGAGATCGCGCGCCGCCACGGTCACGTCGGCCTTCCCGAGGACACAATCCTCATCCGCTTCGCCGGCACGGCGGGGCAGAGCTTCGGCGCCTTCCTGTCGCGCGGCGTGAGCCTCGAACTGACCGGCGACAGCAACGACTATGTCGGCAAAGGGCTTTCCGGCGGCAAGGTGGTGGTGCGTCAACCCAAGCCGACGCGGCGCGAGCCGACCGAGAACATCATCGTCGGCAACACGGTGCTCTACGGCGCCATCGCGGGCGAGGCCTATTTCGAAGGCGTGGCCGGCGAGCGCTTCGCGGTGCGCAATTCCGGCGCGGTCGCGGTGGTCGAGGGTACGGGCGACCATGGCTGCGAATACATGACGGGCGGCGTCGTCGCGGTTCTGGGCCAGACCGGCCGCAATTTCGCCGCCGGCATGTCGGGTGGCATCGCCTATGTCTACGACGTCGAGGGCAAATTCGCCGAGCGCTGCAACTGGTCCATGGCCAAGCCGGTGAGCGTCGAGCCGGAGGCGTGGAGCGACGAGCCCGACGCGCCGGGCGGCCGCCCGGACGGTGCGGCGCAAAGCGGGTTGGGCACGGAAGCGCTGGCCAATCTGGAGATCGGCGATCCCTTGCGGTTCGACGCTCAACGCCTGCGCATTCTGATCGAGCGGCACCTGCTCTACACCGGCAGCGCGCGCGCGAAGGAGATCCTCGACAATTGGGAGGCGGCGCTGACGCGTTTCGTCAAGGTGCTGCCGACCGACTACGCCAAGGCGCTGGTCGACCTTCAGCGCGAGACGGCGGCGACGCGCGCCGTGGCGGCGGAGTAGTCATGGCCGATCCCACCGGATTTCTCACCGTCGCGCGGCACGACCGCGACTACGACAAGCCGTCGAAGCGCATGCACAATTACAGCGAGTTCGTACATCCGCTGCCCCAGGTCGAGGTGGCGAAGCAGGCATCGCGCTGCATGGATTGTGGCATTCCCTATTGCCACAACGGTTGCCCGGTCAACAATCAGATCCCCGACTGGAATAATCTGGTCTATCGCGACCAGTGGCGCGCCGCGCTCGACAATCTGCACTCGACGAACAACTTCCCGGAATTCACCGGCCGGGTATGTCCGGCGCCCTGCGAGACGTCTTGCACGCTCAACCTCGACGACAATCCGGTCACCATCAAGACCATCGAATGCCAGATCGTCGATCGTGGCTGGCAGGAAGGCTGGATCGCGCCGCAGCCGCCCGCGCGCAAGACGGGCAAGAACGTGGCCGTTGTCGGTTCGGGCCCGGCCGGGCTCGCCTGCGCGCAGCAACTGGCGCGCGCGGGGCACAGCGTCACCGTGTTCGAAAAGAACGATCGCATCGGAGGGCTGCTGCGCTACGGCATTCCCGACTTCAAGATGGAGAAGCCTCCCATCGATCGGCGCCTCAGGCAGATGGAGGCCGAAGGCGTGACGTTCCAGCCGGGCGTGGAGGTCGGCGCCGGCATGTCGGTCAAGATGCTGCTGGCCGATTACGACGCGCTGGTGATGGCGGGCGGCGCCGAGTTGCCGCGCGATCTGGACGTCGAGGGCCGCGCGCTGGACGGTATCCATTTTGCGATGGATTTCCTCACGCAGCAGAACAAGCGCGTTGCCCGCGACAGCGAGGCCAAGGCCGCGCCCGGCGGCACCATCACCGCCAAGGGCAAGCATGTCGTCGTGATCGGCGGCGGCGATACGGGGTCCGATTGCATCGGCACGTCCAACCGCCAGGGCGCCGCTTCCATCGTCCAGCTCGAAATCATGCCCAGGCCGCCGGAGAAGGAAGACAAGGCGCTCACCTGGCCCGATTGGCCGCTCAAGCTGCGCACGTCTTCCAGCCACGAAGAGGGGGCGCTGCGCGATTGGGCCGTGCTGGCCAAGCGCGCCGTCGGCAAGGACGACCGCATCGTCGCCCTGGAATGCGTCCGCGTCGAGTGGGTCAGGGACGCGGACGGCCGTGTCGCGATGCAGGAGATCGAAGACAGCGGCTTCGAACTCAAGGCAGACCTCGTGCTGCTGGCCATGGGTTTCGTCTGCCCGCGCCACAACGGCCTGGTGGAGCAATCGGGCGTGGCGCTGGACGCGCGCAAGAACGTCAAAGCCAACACGTCGGACTACAAGACCAGCGTGACGAAGATATTCGCCTGCGGCGACATGCGGCGCGGCCAATCGCTGGTGGTGTGGGCGATCCGCGAGGGGCGTCAGGCGGCCCGCGCCGTGGACGAGTTCCTGATGGGCGCGTCGGACCTGCCGCGCTGACGCCGGCGATCATCGCCGCGCTTTCCTGCGTTGAATTAACCGTGACGGGCTTGACCCGCCCACCCCTTGTCTGACAATCGCCGTCGGTTTTTCGCCAACCGCGCGAGCATGCGTTTGCCGCGCCCGAGGATTCCCATGACTTTCCACGCGCGCGCGACGCTTGCCGCATTCGCAGCCCTATTTCTCATAGCAGCGCCCGCCGCGTGGGCCGCGTCGCCATCGCAGCCCTGGGCCCATATCGGCAGCGATCTGCCCGCCGACGCCTCCGTGCGCTTCGGCACGCTGCCCAATGGGATGCGCTATGCGATCAAACGCAATGCCGCGCCCAAAGGTGCGGTTTCCATACGGTTTCGCATCGATGCCGGTTCGCTGATGGAGCGCGACGACGAGGAAGGCATCGCGCATATGCTCGAACACATGGCGTTCCGGGGCTCGGCGCATGTGGCCGACGGCGACATGGTGCGCAAGCTGCAAAGTCTGGGGCTGACCTTCGGCGCCGACACCAACGCTTTCACCGCTACGACCGAGACCGTCTACTCCTTCGACATGCCGAAGAACGACGAGGCGTCGGTCGACACCTCGCTCATGCTGATGCGCGAGATCGCCAGCGAACTCATCGTCAGCCAGGCCGCGCTCGATACCGAACGCAACGTCGTGCTTGCCGAAGCCCGTCTGCGGGACGTGCCGGTCGCGCACCTGCAGAGGTCCGATCTCACCTTCCTCTATGGCGAGCGCGCGGCACAGGCGATGCGGCCGATCGGTTCCGAAGACGTCGTGGCGCATGCCGATGCCAAGCTGGTGCGCGGCTTCTATGAAGCCTGGTATCGGCCGGAGCGCGCCACGCTGATCATCGTCGGCGACATCGATCCCGACGCGATCGAGGCGAAGATCAAGGCCGGCTTTTCCGATTGGCAGAACGCGACGGCGCCGCGCGCGGAGCCGGTCTACACCGCTCCGGCCCAGCATCCCGATCCGGTCAAACTGTTCGCCGAGGCGGGCGCGCAGCCCTATCTCGTCTTCGACTGGCTGCGGCCCTACGACCCCGCGCCCGACAACAAGACCAATGAAACACGCGACGTCATCCGCTTCATCGCGCTCGGCGTGTTGAACCAGCGGCTCGCGATTATGACGCACAGCGCCGCGCCGCCCTTCGTTTCGGCGTCGGCCAGCCACGATCACGTCACGACCATCGCGGACGCAACCCAACTCGTCGTCAACTACCGGCAGGGACAGGAAGCCGACGGGATCAAGGCCGCCGAGCGGGCCTGGCGCGAAATCGTCCGCGATGGGGTTCGCCAGGACGAGGTCGGCCAGGTGGTGGCGCAGCTGCGCGCCTTCTTCCAGGCCAATGCGGCGGCCGCGGACACCACGCCGTCGTCGCAGATTGCCGGCTCGCTGCTGCGTTCGGTGGACGAGAAGACGGTGTTCACCTCGCCGGCGTCCGACCTGCAATTGTATGAAGACGTGGTCAAAGGCCTGACCTCCGACAAGATCAACAAGGCCCTGCATTTCATTTTCGGCGGCAGCGGCCCGCTCCTCTTCGTCGCGAGCGAGGCGCCGCTGGCCGGCGGTGATGGCGCGGTCAAGGCAGCACTGAGCGAGGCCGACGCAACGCCGCTCGCCAAGGCGGATTCCCAGGATCTTGCCCCTTGGCCCTACGACAATTTCGGCAAGCCCGGCACGGTCGCGGACAAGCGGACGGTGGACGATCTGGGCATCACCTATGTTCGCTTCGACAATGGCGTGACGCTGACGGTGAAGCCGACCGCGTTTCATGCCGGCCAGATATTGACCAGCGTGCGCTTCGGCAAGGGCCGCCTTGGTCTGCCGCGCGATCATATCGCGCCGGCCTGGGCATTGGGCGGCGCCTTCGTGCAGGGCGGCCTCAAGCGTTATGGCATCGACGATTTGCAGAAGCGCATGGCGGGACGGCAATGGGGCGCTTCGCTCCTGATCGCCGACGATACTTATTTGTTGACCGGCCAGGCGCGCGCCGCCGACCTCGACGCCGAGATGCAGGTGCTCGCGGCCTATGTGACCGACGCGGCCTGGACGCCGCAGGCCTTCGATCAGATGCGCACCGCCTATGCCGCCAGCCGCATGCAATCGGACGCCTCGCCCGGCGGGGTGCTGGGACGCGAGTTCAACGGCTTGGCCCACAGCGGCGATCCGCGCTGGTCTTCACCCAGCCTGGACGACATCCGCGCCGCCACGCGCGACGCCGCCAAGGCGCTGTTGGATCCCGCGCTTCAGTCCGGGCCGATCGACGTGACGGTCGTCGGCGACACCACGGTCGATGATGCGATCCGGTCGGTTGCCGCGACGTTCGGCGCCCTGCCGCCGCGGCCGGCGCCGGCAGGACCGGTAACGGGCGACGAACGCTTTCCCGCACCGACGCGCGAGCCGGTCGTCCTGATCGACCATGACGGGGCTACCAATCAGGCGATCGCCATGATCGTCTGGCCGACCACGGGTTTCTTTCCCGACATGAAGCTGCAACGCAGTCTGCGCGTGCTGGGTGAGGTCTTCTCGCAACGCCTGCTCGATGAGCTGCGCACGCGCGAAGGCATCACCTATTCGCCGACGGCATCGAATGTCGCGTCCATTGCATCCAAAAACTATGGCTATCTCTACGCGCTGGCGCAGATTCCACCGGACAAGATCGCGAATTTCTATGCCGCCGCATCGGCGGTCGCGGCCGATCTCATCGCCAAGCCGGTGAGCGCCGACGAACTCGACCGCGCCCGCGGGCCGCGCATCGAAGACATCGGGCGGCAACAGCAGACCAACGAGTATTGGCTGTCGTTGCTCGCCGGTTCGGGAGCGGATCCGCGCCTGCTCGACATCATCCGCTCGACGATCCCCGATCTGCAGAGCGTAACGACCGCCGACGTGCAAAAGGCGGCGCGCGATTGGCTGAAGGACGCCAAGGCCTATCGCGTGGTGGTCACGCCGGCGCCTTGAACCGCCGGGACCCCGGTGCCGGGCGCATACTTATCGCAACGTCATCATGGACTTGCGGCGCAGTTGCCTGATAGCACCAAAGCGTTGCGCGCGCCGCACCGGCCGCTACAGTAACAGGCGCCGGGCCGGCCGCGCCCGAGAGGCCCCCATGAGACGGGCTTCGGATGGGTGAGGATGATGAGCGATCTTGAGACGTTTCGCAGCGAAACGCGCGCTTGGCTCGAGGCCAATTGCCCGCCCACGATGCGCGGTGGCGCGGACATCGCGGTGACGGAGAGCGACGACGAATCCATTTGGGGTGGGCGGCGCGCCAAGTTCAAGAATCCCGAGCAGAAGCTTTGGCTCGATCGCATGGCAGCCAAGGGATGGACCGCGCCGACCTGGCCCAAGGAATACGGCGGCGGCGCGCTTTCCAGCGCGCAAGCGCGGGTGCTGGGCCACGAGCTAAGCCGCATCAAGGCCCGTCCGGCGCTGATGTCGTTCGGCATCTGGATGCTGGGTCCGGTGCTGCTCGAATACGCCAACGAGGAACAGAAAAAGGAATACCTGCCCAAGATCGTGCGCGGCGAAATCCGCTGGTGCCAGGGCTATAGCGAACCCGGCGCCGGTTCCGACCTCGCGGGACTTCGCACCCAGGCGGTCGACAAGGGCGATCATTATCTTCTCAACGGCCAGAAGATCTGGACCTCCTATGCCGACAGGGCCGATTGGATCTTCTGCCTGGTGCGCACCGACAACACAAAGAAGCACGAGGGCATCTCGTTCCTGCTGTTCGACATGGCGTCGCCCGGCGTCGAGGCGCGGCCGATCAAGCTGATCAGCGGTCAGTCGCCGTTCTGCGAAACGTTCTTCACCGATGTGAAGGTTCCGAAGAAGCAACTCGTCGGCAAGCTCAATGGCGGATGGGAGATCGCCAAGCGGCTGCTGCAATATGAGCGGCAGAACATTTCGGCCGGCGGTTTCGGCAGCGGCGGCAGCGGTTACGACCTGGAACACGCCGCGCTCGACTATGTCGGACGGGCCGACGGCAAGATCGCCGATGCCGATCTTCGCGCGCGCATCACCGCGCATAAGATGGAGGCGCGGGCCTTCGCGCTGACGGTGCGCCGCGCGGAAGAGGAGTCGAAGCAGGGCAAGGGCCCTTCCGCCGCAACCTCGATCATCAAATATGCCGCCGCCAAGGTGAACCAGGAACGCACCGAGTTGATGGTGGAAGCGATGGGGACACACGCGCTGGGCTGGGAGGGCGATGCCTTCAAGCCGAACGAGATCGCGGCGATGCGCGGCATGCTGCGCGCCAAGGGCAATTCGGTCGAGGGCGGAACCTCGGAAGTCAATCTCAACGTCATCGCCAAGCGCGTGCTGGGCTTGATGGATCATCAATGACGCGGAACGGACAATAAGGAACCCAGGATGAGCGCAGCGGCCAATATCGACAGCGATCTGGAAGCGTTCCGCGCGCAGGCGCGCCAATGGCTGGAAGCGAATTTCCCGGCATCGCTCAAGGGGCAAGGCGCGTTGATGCTGCGCGAGGGTGGGCCGGGCAGCAGCGGCGACATCGCCAAATGGAAGAAAGCCATGGGCGAGAAGGGTTGGGGCACGCCGAGCTGGCCCAGCCAATATGGCGGCGGCGGCCTCTCAAAGGCCCAAGCCCGCGTGCTGCAGGACGAGATGGCGCGCATCGGGGCCTTCAATCCCATCGGCGGCATGGGCGTGATGATGTTCGGTCCGACATTGCTCGAATACGGCTCGGAAGAGCAGAAGACGAAATACGTTCCGGGCATCGTTCACGGAACGACCTGGTGGTGCCAGGGCTATAGCGAGCCCGGCGCCGGATCGGACCTCGCCGCGCTGCGCACCCAATGTATCGACAAAGGCGACCACTATCTCGTCAACGGACAGAAAATCTGGACCAGCGGCGCGCAATACGCCGACATGTGCTTTGCGCTGGTGCGCACCGACAACACGCGCAAGCACGAAGGCATCTCCTTCCTGCTGATCGACATGAAATCGCCGGGCGTCGAGGTGCGGCCGATCAAGCTGATCAGCGGCAACTCGCCGTTCTGCGAGACCTTCTTCACCGACGTGAAGGTCCCAAAGGAGAATCTCATGGGGCCGCTCCATGGCGGCTGGACCATCGGCAAGCGCCTGCTGCAGTTCGAGCGCGCGGGTCTGGGCGGCAATATCGGCAGCGCGTCCGGGCTTGGCCGCAGCGGCGACATGCGCAGCCTGGATCAGGTCGCCAAGGCCTATGTCGGGACCGACGATGGGGGACGGATCGCCGACGCCGATCTGCGCGCCCGCGTCACCCACCACATGATGGACACGCGCGCCTTCATGCTCACCGTGCAGCGCGCGATGAGCGAGGCCAAGGGCAATCAGGGTCCGTCGGCCACCACCTCGATCATGAAGAACGCCGGCTCGCGCATCGGCCAGGAGCGCTCCGAACTGCTGATCGAAGTGATGGGTCACCAGGGATTGGGCTGGGAAGGCGAGGGCTTCACCCGTGGGGAGCTCGACACCGTACGCGGCTGGCTCGGCGGCAAGGCGACCACGATCTATGGCGGCAGCCAGGAGATCCAGAACAACATCATCGCCAAGCGCATCCTTGGCCTGCTCGATCATCAATAACGACGGCGTCACTCACCCTTCGACAAGCTCAGGGTGAGGATTTTAGCCAAGACCTCATCCTGAGCTTGTCGAAGGATGGGGCGCACAAACGAAGCGTGAGGTTTTACGAAGATGGCAGTGTTGACCGAAGAACAGTCCATGATCCGCGACGGCGCCAAGTCGTGGGTGCAGGAGAAGTCGCCCGTCACCGCGTTTCGCAAGCTGCGCGACAGCGGCAACGCGGACGGCTTCGACCGCGCCGCCTGGAAGGAGATGGCCGAGATGGGCTGGGCCGGAATCCTCATCCCGGAGGAATTCGGCGGCGTCGGCCTGGGCTATCTCACGCTCGGCCTGGTGCTGGAAGAAACGGGCCGCACGCTGACCGCCTCGCCGCTGATTTCCACCGCGCTGACCGCGACCACGGCGCTGCTGCTCGCCGGCTCGCAGGCGCAGAAGCAGACATATCTGCCCGCCATCGCCGAGGGAAAAACGATCGCGACGCTGGCGCTCGACGAAGGGCCGCATCACGCCCCGGAAAAGATCTCGCCGGGCGGCATCGGTGTCGGCAACGGCAAGATCAAGCTGAGCGGCAGGAAGACCTTCGTGCTCGACGGCGGCACGGCGGATTTGATCATCGTGGCGGCGCGCACCTCCGGCAAGGCGGGCGACAAGAACGGCATCACGCTTGCGTTGGTGGACGGCAAAGCAGCCGGGCTTACGCGCGACAAGCTCAGGACGGTGGACAGCCGCGGCTACGCCAATCTGTCGTTCAAGGACGTCGAGGGCGAGGTCCTGGGCGCACTCGATCAGGGCCATGGCGCGCTGGAAGCGACGCTCGACCGCGCCCGCGCCGGCCTGGCCGCCGAGATGCTTGGCCAGGCGATGCAGTCCTTCGACGTGACGCTCGAATATCTCAAGACGCGCGAACAATTCGGTCAGAAGATCGGCACCTTCCAGGCGCTGCAGCACCGCGCCGCCAAGATGTTCACCGATCTGGAACTGGTTCGTTCCTGCGTCGAGGGCGCACTTGCGGGGATCGACCGCGACGCCAACGACGTGGCGCAGCTTGCCTCGCTCGCCAAGGCGAAAGCCGGCGATCTGGTGCATCTGATCTCCAACGAGATGGTGCAGATGCATGGCGGCATCGGCATGACCGATGCCCATGACGCGGGGCTTTATCTGAAGCGCGCCCGCGCCCAGGAAGCGACCTTCGGCGGCGCGTCCTATCACCGCGATCGTTACGCGACGCTGCTGGGATACTGAACCGTCTGCCTGGACGACGGGCAGCCTCTCGAGCGGCCCGGTGTGGCCGGGTCGTTCGGGGCGCGGTAGTCTTGGCGCAACGCTATCGGGAGAACGCCATGAAAGCCGCTGTCTATTACGAGAACGGTCCGCCCTCGGTCCTGAAATACGAAGACGTTCCCGACCCGGATTTGATGCCCGGCGGCATCATCATCCGTGTCGAGGCGGTGTCGATCGAGGGCGGCGATACGCTGAACCGGCAGGGCGGCGCCTTGGTCGGCCGGCCGCATATCGTGGGCTATCAGGCGGCGGGCGAGATCGTCGCGCTGGACAAGGATGTGACCGGATTTCAAATCGGCGACAAGGTGGTGACCGTCGGTTTCAACGGCAGCCATGCCGCGCTGCGCTCGGTGCCCGCCCGCACCGCATGGAAAATCCCGGAGGGCAGCGACGTGAAGTCTTGCGCGGCCGTGCCGGTCCCGTTCGGCACCGCGCATGACTGCCTGTTCGAGTTCGGCCGCCTCAAGCAGGGCGAAACCGTTCTGGTTCAGGCCGGCGCCAGCGGGGTGGGCATTGCCGCGATCCAACTCGCCAAGCGCGCCGGCGCGCGGGTGCTGGCGACGGCATCGAGCGACGATCGCCTCGAACGGCTCAAGCCCTTGGGGCTCGACCACGGCATCAACTACAAGATCGACGACGTCGCCCAAGCCGTGATGAAACTCACCGACAATCGTGGCGTCGACCTCGTCGTCGATTCCGTCGGCGGCTCGACGCTACAGGGGTCGATTCTCAGCCTCGGTTATCGCGGGCGCGTGTCGATGGTCGGCGCCGCAGGGCGCGAGCCGATGCGCGTCGATGTCGGATCGCTGATGGCCGGCAATCGCAGCCTTACCGGCGTCTTCCTTGGCGCCGAGATCGCAACCGACCGCGTTCACGACATGATTCAGAGCCTCGTGGACGAAGTCGCGCACGGCAAGCTGAAGGCGCTGATCGACAAGACATTCCCACTATCGGACGCCGCCGCCGCGCACGCCTATATCGAGAGCAGAAAAGCTGTGGGTCGTGTGCTGCTCATTCCTTGAACACCGCGGAACATGCATTCCGCTCGGCCGCTTTTTTGCAAATTAAGTACATGATTCGACTTACGCTTTGTCCGCGCGGTTGTACCGTCCGGGAGTAAATCGCAGGAATTCCCGCAGACTCGTCTTGCGCGTTTCGCGCCGCCTATACTTCCGCTATGGGGGTCGCTCGGCCTGAACAGCGCAATGGCCGATAAGCACCGTATGCGCCTCAATTTAAAGGAGGCGCATATGAGCTTGTTTTCGGACGTTCAGACGTTTGTACACGAAGCGAACAGGGTCACCACTCTCAAAAATCTGAAGACATTGGTGGAGAGCGCGACCCACGAACTGGGTTTCGACTACTTCGCGCTGGTCCATCATGTCAACATCTACCAGACGAAGGCAGACTACGTCTTTCTCTTCAACTACCCCAGCGCTTGGGCCGAGATCATCGATCGCAAGGGTTACTTCATCGACGACCCGGTGCACTTCGCCTGCGAGAAGTCCGCGGTCCCATTCACCTGGGCTGACGTGCCCCGCCTCGTCTCACTGACCGAGCGCCAACGGGAGGTGCTGGATGCGGCGCGCCACGCCGGTCTTGGCGACGGCTTCACCATTCCGATCCATGTTCCCGGCGAGCATATCGGCTCATGCACCTTCAGCACGAAGGTCGGAACCGAGGCGCCCGAACACGCTTTTCCGGCCGCCCATTACGTCGGCAGCTTCGCGTTTCAGGCGGCGCGGCGACTGATCCAGCGCAGCCCCATACGGCGAGAGGCCGGCGCGCCGCCGCCCAATCAACCCAAGTTGACGCGCCGCCAACTCGACTGCGTCGTCCTGGCCGGCCGAGGCAAGAGCGACAAAGACGTCGCCCAGATTCTGGGCATCTCGGATCAAACCGTGCACCAGCACGTGGAGGCCGCGAAGAAGAAATACGACGTCGCGACGCGCATGCAGCTCATCGTGCGCGCATTGTTCGATTCTCAGCTGTCGTTCGCCGACTTGGTAACATGACGCATCCCCTAACTAGGGGAATTTGCGCCGAACCTTGCGGGTGCAACTCTCGATGAACGCAGTCGTCGGGAGCATTTGCACACATGGTCAACGTCATCACCGCCAACAATCGGCACAAATACCAGCCCCAACTCAACGCGATGCACGCCGATCGCAAACGCATTTTCGTGGATTCGCTGAAGTGGGAGATTCCGGTCGTCGACGGCCAGTATGAAGTCGACCAATTCGACAACGATGATGCCGTCTACCTGTTGTCGCTAGGCCCCGACAAGCAAACCCATCTTGGGTCGGTACGGCTGCTGCAGTCGAGCAAACCGCATTTGCTGGGCGATGTGTTCCCGATGCTGTGCGACAAGGGCGTGCCGCGCGGCGACGACATCTGGGAGATCACCCGCCTTTGCACCGCGCCGCAATTGCGCGGTCGCGAGGCTTGGCTTGTGCGCAGCTATCTTGCAGTCGGCATGGTCGAAATCGCGCTGCTCTACGGCATCAGCAAATACACCTGCGTCGCCGAAACCTCGTGGCTGTCGTCGATCATGGCGGTCGGGTGGGAGTGCGAGCCGCTGGGCCTGCCCCGGGAGTTCAACGGCGAGTCCGTCGGCGCGCTGATCATCAACATCACGCCGGCGACGTTGCAGCTGTTCCGCATGAAGATGGGCTGGCGCCATCCCGTGCTCGAACTCGACGCGATCGCGAAGGCGGCGTGATCCGCCAATCCGCCAAATTCCCAAGAAGGAAGATTCCCATGTCCGTCGCCTATGCCACGGAGCCGTCCTTGGCCTCCGAAAAGACCGCCGAACTGCTCGACACCGGCTATTGCATCATCCGGGACCTCATGCCGAAGGAGAAGATGACGGCGCTCCGCGACGACGTGAATGACCGCTTCGAGAAGACCCCGTTCGCCGTCGGCGACTTCTACGGCGGCAGAACCAAGCGCTTCGGCGGCCTATTGAAGCACTCGCGACACGCGGCCGATTTCGTTCTCAATCCCGTCATCATGGAGGTGGTGCAGACCGTTCTGGGCCCCTATTGCGACCGGTTGCAACTGAACGTCGCGCAGGGAATCGGGGTGTGGCCCGGCGCGCAAGAGCAGACGCCGCATCGCGACGAGGACATGTGGCGTATCGCCAAGGGCGAGATGGAATGCCTGATCAACGTCATGTGGCCGCTTGGGCCCTTCACCGAGGACAACGGAGCGACCGTCGTCTGGCCAAACAGCAACCGCTGCCCGCATACCTACGACCTCGACCGCAAGGACGCGATTTCCGCGACGATGGATCCAGGGTCTGCCCTGGTGTTCCTGGGGTCCACGCTTCACGGTGCCGGCGCCAACCACACGAACCTGCCGCGCCTTGCAGCCGTCGTCAGCTACACCCTCGGCTGGCTGAAGCCCTTCGAAAATCAATGGTTGGTCTACCCTCCCGATGTCGCGCGGCATTTCTCGCCCGACCTTTCGGCGCTGATCGGTTATCAGCTGCATAGGCCCAATGTGGGTAACTATGAAGGCCAATGCCCCTCCATCCTGTTGAAGGGGCCGGTTGAGGACTATTTGCCGGCCGTGGAAAGCCTGCGACCCGACCAGATCGAGGCGGTCGTTGAGTTCCGGGCGAGACAAAAGGCGGCGCAGGTTTAGCCGTGGGCAGGCTGACGGACCTAGCGGAAGCGTCTATAGTCCCCGATAGCAACGGGGCGACGTTCGGCGAGTTCGTTTCTAGTCATGCTCACCCAGGCCACATTCGACTTCATCGACGAGGTCGATCGTCTTCGCGACCAGGCGGCGCTCGTGGCGTCGTTCCAGAAGGTCGTTTCTGGGTTCGGCATCACCTACTTCATGGTCGGCGAGCCCAAGCCTCCAGCAACACCGCTCACGGAGAACGACGGCCATATCTGGGGCACGACGTGGCCCAGCGAATGGCTCAGTCGGTGGACCACTCGCAACTATCTCCAAGTCGATCCGGTCGTCCGCCACATCCGGACGCACAACCGGCCGCTGCGCTGGAGCGCTCTGGAAGGGGCCAGCGACGATCCGGGCAAGCGCGTGATGCTGGAAGCCGGCGAGTTTCGCATGCATGGCGGCTACACCGTGCCGATCTACAGCCGCGATGGCCTGGCCGTCGCGGTGTCGTTGGGATCGGAACACTACGAGCTAGGCAAGAGGGAAGAGGCCTGCCTGCACATGGCCTCGATTTACATGCATGCGACGCTCGAGCGCCTGCGCGGACGCTATGCACGGCCACGTGGACCCAAGCTCACCAATCGCGAGCGCGAGTGTCTGTCCTGGGTCGCCGCGGGCAAGACCGACTGGGAAATCTCGCAAATCCTCAAGATCGCCGAGCAGACCGTTCACGAATACGTGCAGAACGCCCTAATCAAGCTAAACGCGACCACGCGCGCCCAAGCCGTGGCGATCGCGATTTTGACCAAGCAAATCAACACCTAACCGTTCCCAAACCGCGCCCCCCTCAATTCCGGGGGATGACTCCGCCCTTCGCGGGCGCGAGTTTGCGCGCGCGCGACACGTGAGGCCTGCCATGATCGAAGTGGTAACCAGCCGCAACGCCCTTCTGTATCGAGACGCCTTGGAGGAAATGTTCCGCATCCGCCATCGTGCCCTCGTCGAATTCCAGGGGTTGGAACGCCTGCGTCGCGCCGACGGCCGCCTGACGGACCGCTTCGATACGGACGATGCAATTCATCTGCTGCTGACCGGAGACGACGGCGCCGTTCGGGGCGGGTTGCGCCTTCTGCCGACAACATCGCCGCATGTCCTGTCGGAGATCCTGCCGCAGCTCTGCGACTGCAAGGGCCTTCAGCGCGACCCCAAGACGCTGGAACTGAGCCGGATGTGCATCGATCCGAATTTGGACTTTGCGGCACGGGAACTGGGCCGCAATCGTCTCCTGGTCGGGTTGGTCGAGTTCTGCCACCGCACGGGCTACGAGCGGATTACGCTCCTCATCAAGACCGATACGCTCTATCGCCATCTGCTGATCGGCCTCGACATCAAACCGCTGGGTCTTGCCGTCGACCGCGACGGCCTGAAACAGTTGGCGGTCGTCGTACGCGTGACGGACGAGGCCTTGGACGCACTGCGGCAGGCGCTCGCCGTGCGCGAATCCGAGATTCACTATGTCGGTGCGCCGCACGAGGACGCCCTCGTGCTGGGGCCGGCCGCGCGGTGGCCGCTCGCAGCGCGGCTGTGACGTTCTGACGCCCAAACGCCGTAAATTGCGGCGCCATGGTCTTTCGCGAACCTGCCGCTATACTCGCCGGCGGATGGGCCTTTCGCGCACAGTCTCAGGAGAGAGAATGCAGCCGCGTTTGCTTGCGCTAAAAAGCGCCGTGCCGCCCCATGTCCTCGACCAATCCGACGTTTCCGTTCGCGCCGCCGCTCTCTTTCAGGGGCGCCGCGACATGACGCGACTGATGCCGGTGTTCGAAAACACCGGCATCGAGCGGCGTTATTCCTGTGTGCCGATCGACTGGTACAGCGAACCCCATGGCTGGACAGAGCGCAACGCGCTCTACATCGAAAACGCCGTCGCGCTGTTCGAGAAGCTGACGGACGCGCTTCTGACCGAAGCCGGGCTTGGGCGCGGCGACATCGATGCCGTCGTCGTGTCGTCCTCGACGGGCATCGCGACGCCCAGCCTGGACGCACTGGTGATCGAACGCTTGAGCCTTCGCCGCGATGTCCGCCGCCTGCCGATCTTCGGGCTGGGCTGCGCCGGCGGCGTGGTCGGCCTGGCGCGCGCGGCGGATCTGGCCAAGGCACGGCCGGGCAGCCGCGTGCTGTTTCTGGTCGTGGAGCTCTGCGCCCTGACCTTTCGCAAGGACGACACCTCCAAGAGCAATATCGTCGCCACCGCTCTGTTCGGTGACGGCGCGGCGGGCGCGATCCTGTCGACGGAGGGCGAGGGGCCGCCGATCGGCCCGAGCGGCGAGTTCACCTGGCCGCACTCGCTCGACATCATGGGATGGGACGTCCAGGACGACGGCCTTAAGGCGATTTTCTCGCAAAGCATTCCGACGCTCGTCGCGAACGATTTCCGCACGATCTTGAACGGCTATCTGAAGGACAACGATCTGCGCCTGGACGATTTCGACGGTCTTGCGTGTCACCCCGGCGGCGCCAAGGTGCTCGATGCATTGGAGGATGCCTGCGAACTTGCGCGCGGCGCGCTTGTCGAAAGTCGCGGCGTGCTGCGCGACTACGGCAATATGTCGGCGGTGACGGCACTGTTCGTGCTGGAGCGGATGAACTGGCGCGCGCAGCACAGTCTGATGACGGCGCTGGGGCCCGGTTTCTCGGCGGTGTTCCTGGCGATCGGCACGTGAGACTGGCGATCTACATCATCCTGTTGCTGGTCGCGTTGCAGCGGCTTTTGGAAGTCGTCTACGCGGAGCGCAATACGCGAGCCCTTCTGGCACGCGGCGCGGTCGAGATCGGCCGAGCGCACTATCCGCTGATCGTCCTTTTACATGCCGCTTGGCTTGCGGCGATCGCCCTGGCGCTGCCGCAAAACGCCACGATCCACTGGGGCGCCTTGGCCGTATTCCTGCTGCTGCAAGCCGCGCGTGTCTGGGTGATCGCGACGCTCGGCCCCTATTGGACGACGCGGATCATCAACCTCCCCGGTGCGCCTTTGGTGCGAAAAGGCCCTTATCGCTTCGTGCGCCATCCCAACTATCTCGTCGTGGCCGGCGAGATCGCGGTCTTGCCGCTCGCTTTCGGAGAGATAGCGGTTGCGGCGGTCTTCACCGTGCTGAACGCGCTCATGCTCGCCTGGCGCATCCGCCAGGAAGACATGGCCCTGGCGCCGCGGCGGGCAGCGAAGGCGGTGTAGGATGCGCGCGCTCCGCTTTGCCGGCCCGTTCATCTTCGCCCTTTCGATCCCATTTCTCTACTATGCCCTGGGTCCAGCCGCACCGTTCCTCACCGTGCTGGCTCTGCTCGCGGCCTTGATCGGCGCCGAACTGTTAAGCCGCCGCGGCGACGGCGTTCGCGGCGAACCGGCCGGCATATTCCGGCTTCTGCCGAACCTCTATGTCCCGCTCCAACTCGGCATCATTGTTTGGGCCATTCTGATCGTCGGTCAAACCGGCGGCGCCGGTTTCGCGGCATTGGCCTTGTCGATCGGCGTTACCACCGGCGTGTTCGGCGTGCTCGCGGCACATGAACAGGTACACGGACACAGCAAATTCGAGCGGCTGCTCGGCCTCACCATGCTGAGCGGCATGAGCTATCGCCACTTCCGCATTGCCCATATCCATGGCCACCACCGCTTCGCCGCGACCGAGCGCGACCCGGCAACGGCGCGGCTGGGCGAGAGCTTCTATGCCTTTGTGCTGCGGACCGTCAAAGACCAGTTCGCCGATGCTTGGGTCTTCGAGCGCCGACGCGTCGCCCGGCACGGCGGCACGGTGTTCGACAATCGCGTCGCGCGCGACGTTGCGGCCATGGCGATCATCTATTTCACGACCGTTCTCGTCGCCGGCGTGCGGGGCGCAGTTTTCTTCGCGATGGCGAGCGCCCTTGCGATCCTGGTGCTGGAGCTTTTCAACTACATCGCCCATTACGGCCTGCTGCGGAGGCCGCGCGCACAGGGCTACGAGCCGTGCACCGCGGCCCATAGCTGGAATTCGAGCAACATCCTCGCCAACACGCTGATCTTCAACATGGGGCGCCATTCCAGCCACCATGCCCGGCCCGCCGCGTCGTTCCAGGAATTGACCTGGACCGCACAGGCCCCCGAGCTCCCTCTGGGTTACGCCGGCAGCATTCTGTTGGCACTGGTGCCGCCTTTGTGGCGGCGCGTCATGGACCCGGCGGTGCAAAATCTGCAAACTCGCCCCGGCAACGCACGCGCCTAGAGCCCCTACAAAATGCCGCGCATCGTGCAGGTTTGGATCGGCTTCGCGGCCATGTGTTTGGGGATGACACTGGCCATCCTCGACATCCAGATCGTCGCCAGTTCCTTCACGACGATCGAAGCGTCGTTCGGCGTCACGCCGGACCGGCTGAGCTGGATCCAGACCGGCTATCTGATGGCAGAGGTGATCGCCATTCCGCTGACCGGCTGGCTAACGCGCGCGCTGTCCTTACGTTGGATGTTTGCCGGTGCAACGCTAGGCTTCACGCTGGCGAGCATCGCTTGCGCGCTGTGCACGTCACTTTCGCCCTTCATCGCGCTGCGGGTGGTTCAGGGCTTCTGTGGCGGCATGCTGATACCCGGCGTATTCACGTCGGTCTTCGTCATGATGCCCGAACGCCACCGCATTGCCGCGACGGCGCTGGCAGGCACGCTCGCGGTCGTCGCGCCCACGATCGGCCCGGCGATTGGGGGCTATCTGACCGAGATGTACAGCTGGCATTGGATCTTCCTGATCAATCTCGCGCCCGGGCTTCTGGTCACGGGTGTGGTGATCGGATTTGTGCGGCTGGGCACGGCGGATCTTTCAGAGTTCCGGCGGATCGACTACGTGGCCATCAGCATGGCGGCGCTGTTCCTCGCCACGCTGGAACTGCTTCTGAAAGAGGGGCCCAAACACGACTGGCAAGGCCCGCTGGTTCTCGTCTGCGTTCCGATCTGTGTTCTGGCGAGCAGTGGCGCGGTCTGGCGCAGCCTCTATTCTCCCCATCCCTTTGTTGAGCTGCGCCGCTTTCGCGAGCGCACCTTCACGCTCGGCTGCGCCTTGAGCTTCGTGTTGGGCTTGGGCCTTTACGGCTCCGTCTATCTTCTGTCCCTGTTCTTGGGCCTGGTGCGCGATCATTCGCCGCTCGAAATCGGGACGATCATGATCGTGTCGGGCGCCGCCCAGCTTTTGACCGCGCCGGTTGCTGCCTGGGCCGAAACCAAAGTCGACGCCAGACTTCTAACCGCACTCGGTTATGGCCTTTTCGCGGCGGGGCTCGTCGCCAACGGCTTCGCTACGATGAGCACCGACTACGACGGCCTGTTCTGGCCACAGGCCATGCGCGGGGCCGCGGTCATGTTGTGCATCCTTCCGGCGACACGGTTGGCGCTCGAATCGCTGGCGCCCGAACAGGTCGCGGACGGGAGTGCGCTGTTCAACCTGATGCGCAATCTGGGCGGCGCGATCGGCATCGCGCTGGTGGACACCATCCTGCAACAGCGCACGCCCGAGCATGCCCAGGCGATTGGCCACCGGCTTCAGGCCGGCGATGCCGACGCGGCGCGGCTGGTTGGGCTTCCCGCGCAATACTTCCATGGCCACGACATGGGCCCGGTCGACGAGACCATGCGCGCCATCGCCGAACCGCTGGTGAGCAAGGCGGCGTTGGCGCAGTCCTTCAACGAGGCCTGGTTGACGATCGGCGTTCTGTTCGCGCTTTCGCTGCTGGTGCTACCCTTCATGCGTCGCGCGCCGCCGGCAACCGGGACTATGCGTGCGCCAGTTCGACCTGGATGACGTCGGTCCGGCCGACCGCGAAGGCCGCGGCGCACATGCCCAGGTAGAACTGCCAATTGCGGAAGAAGCGCGCGTCGTGACCGAGCGATTGGATGGCGTCTTGGGCGTCCTGCATGCGGACCGACCAGGCGCGCAGGGTGCGGGCATAGTCGTGGCCGAAGGGAAACACATCCAATATCCTGAGCCCGGCGCGTTCGGCCTCCTGCCCGAACCGCGCCCGCGATGGCAGCATGCCGCCGGGAAAGACATAGTGGCGGATGAAGTCGCTGCGCCGGCGATAGTCCGCGAAGATTTCGTCACGCACGGTGATCGTTTGGATGACCGCGCGGCCGCCGCGTTTCAGTCGCTCGGCAAGAACATGGAAATAGCCGGGCCAGTAACGCTCGCCCACCGCCTCGAACATCTCGATGGACACGATGTTGTCGAAGGTCCCGCGCACCAGACGATAATCCTGAAGGCGCAGGTCCGCGTTGCGGCCTGAAAGCCTGGTACTGGCATAGCGATGCTGGGCCGGCGAGAGGGTCAGGCCGGTGACGCGATGCGAAGCGTCCGCGGCGCGTTCCGCGAAACCGCCCCAGCCGCAGCCAATCTCCAGAATCGAGGTGCCGCGCCCCTCAAGCCGCGACAGGATGCGTTCGTATTTCGCCCGCTGCGCGCGCTCCAGATCCTGATCACACGCCCCATAGAGCGCTGACGAGTATGTCATGCTGGGATCGAGCCACAGCGCGTAGAAGTCGTTGCCGACGTCGTAATGGGCTTGGATGTTGCGGGCGGCGCCTTGAAGAGAATTGCGCCGCAGCAGCATGTTCTGCAGCACAAAGCCGATACGCTGCAGCAAATTGCCATTGGCCAGACTCTCGAACCGTTCCATGTTGCGCAGGAAGAGGGCGATCAAGGTTTCGATGTCACTGCTCTCCCACATCGCGTCGATGTAGGCCTCGCCGAGGCCGATATCGCCCCGGGACGCGGCCAGGCGGATCACGTCCCAATGACGGACGGTAAGATCGGCGTGCGGCCCGGGCTCCTCCCCGCGAAAGATCGTGACCTCTCCATTGGGCGCGCTGAAGTGGAGCGTTCCGCAGGTGAGCGCCGCCGCCGATTGGCGCCACTTGCGTTCCACGAAGCGTGGGGAGATCAACGACATGGCTAAGCCGCCCTCTCGTGAAGCGGCGCCAGGGCGAACTTGGACCGTGGAAATTCGGGAAGCGGAACCTGCCACGGCGTCTGCGCGCCCAACAGGTGGGCCACATGCACCGCGCTTGCCAACCCGTCTTCGTGGAAGCCGTTGCGCAGATGCGCGCCGCAAAACCAGGTGTTGCGCCGACCCTGCATCGTTTGGACGGCCGTTTGCGCCGCGACGGCCTCGGCGTCGAACACCGGATGGTCGAACGCGTGGGAGTCGAAGACTTTGTCCGATGCGATCGACCGTGCAGGATTGAGAGTGACGAAGAGCGGTTTGGCATCATCGATGCCTTGCAATCGATTCATCCAATAGGTCACCGAAAGCGCCGGGGCATCCGCATTGCCGTCGGACAGATAGTTCCAACTTGCCCAGCAGCGCTGCCGTTTGGGCATGAACGATTCATCGCGGTGCAGGACGGCCACATTGCGCTGATAGCGGAAGGCGCCGAGCGCTGCACGTTCCGTGGCGTCTGAATCGACCAGAAGCGCCAGCGCCTCATCGCCATGACTTGCGAATACGACATGATCGAAGCCCTGCTGCCGCCCAGACATATCGGTGACGAGCACACCCCTCGGATTTCGTTCGACGCGCGCCACGCCACATCCCGTACGAATGCGCGAGGCGAAGCTGCGGCTCAGGCGCGCGACGTATTCGCGGGAACCTGCGGTAACCGTGTACCATTGCGGCTGGCCGTTCACACTGAGCAGGCGGTGATTGGCCATGAAGCGAATCAGAGCGCCCGCCGGAAAGGTCAGCATCCGCGACGGCGGGCAACTCCAGATCGCGCTGCACATCGGCAGCAGGTAATAATCCCGGAACCAGCACCCGAGGCCGAGCCCCGCCACGAGTTCGCCAAGAGTCAGCGTGGGATGGCGCGCGATCGCCGCCTCGGCCTGCGCATTGAAGCGCAACACGTCGCGCGCCATCGCGGCAAAGCGCGGCCGCAGCAGGTTTCGCCGTTGGCCGAATACCGCATTCAGGTCCTTGGCGCCCCATTCGAGCCACCCACCGCGGATCGAGGCGGCAAAGCTCATATCGCTCTTGTGCACCGCGACGCCCAGATGACGGAACATGGCCGAGAGGTGGGGATAGTTCGCCTCGTTGAAGACGATAAAGCCCGTATCGACCGCGATCGGCACGCCATCGTAATCGACCGTCAGCGTGCGCGCATGACCGCCGATCCGCTCGGCCTTTTCATAGACCTGGATGTCGTGCCGGCGGTTGAGGAGATAGGCGGCGCCGAGGCCCGCTATGCCGGTACCGATGATCGCGATTTTGGCCATGGGAGCCCCGATGCTGCGCGCTCTCTACGGCAGTAGCGGCGGCACGGATCAGACCGCCGCGCGGTGATCCGATGGGACGCACATCTCGTATGACCGGCGAAACGGGGGAGAAAGTCATCATGGCGCGCCTTCTGGTTGCCTATGTCGCCGCCGCGCTCACCATGGCGGTACTGGACTACGCGTGGCTGAGCTATTTCACCAAGGCGTTATTCGAGCCGGCGGTCGGATCGCTGCTGGCCGAGCGCACCGACATGACGATCGCGGTCCTTTTCTATGTGCTTTACGTCATCGGCGTGCTGCTGTTCGCGACATTCCCGGCCTTGCGCAGCGGCGGCTGGAGCACCGCCCTCGGGCTCGGCGCAGCCTTCGGCTTTTTCGTCTATATGACGTACGACTTCACCAACATGGCGACCTTGAAGGTCTGGCCGGTATGGCTGGCCGCGATCGATATCGCCTGGGGGACATGCGTCACCGCCATCGCGGCGACAGCCGGCTACCTCGCCGCTTCGCGCATGGCGTGAGCCCGCGCGGCACGCCCGGCCCACAGCGCGATGATAAAACACACCACCAAGGTCGCCGAGGCCAGGAAAAACGGCAGGCCCGGAATATGCCATTGCGGATGTCGCACGGCCGCCGCGAAACCCGCGCCGAACAGAAGCGGGCCGACGACACCGGCGATCCCCATCAGGCTTTGATTTGCGCCTTGCAGCTGGCCCTGCTCGTGCGCTCCCACCCGCCGGGTCATCAAGCCCTGGACGCCGGGAACCAACAATTGGCCCATGCAGTTGAAGGGCACGCCCACCAGATAGCTCCAGCCATCCGGCGCGAAACCACACCAGGCCAGTCCGATGACGGGGACGGCGCTGCCGGCCAGCAGACAGCCGCGCTCGCCATAGCGTTTCGAGAACGGTCCTACGACGAAGCTCTGCACCGCGACGCCGGCGACACTGACAGCCGCCATGAACACACCCGTCGTGCCCGGAGACCAGTGGAAGCGATATCCGGCGTAGAGAACGAAAACGCTCGGCCAAAGCATCGTTGCGAGCTGATTGAGGAAGCCGATGCCGGCCAATGGCAACAACTCGTGGTGCGAACGCAGCAGGCGAAGCGAGCCGAGGGGATTGGCCCGGCGCCAATGAAATACCTTGGCCCGCTTCGATGGCGGAAGCGACTCGGGCACGACAAATGCCCCATAGAGCGCGTTCAATAGCGTCAGCACCGCCGCTGCGATGAAGGGCAGGCGCAGATTGTAGTCCCCCAACAATCCGCCGATGGCAGGTCCGGCGAGAAACCCGACGCTAAAGGCAGCCCCCATCCATCCGAAAGCGCGGGTGCGGCCCTCGGGCGGAGTCACATCGGCGACATAGGCATTGGCGGTCGAGAACACGCCCGACGTCGCACCGCTTATCAGCCGCCCGACGAAAAGCCAGGAAAGCGTCGGCGCAAATGCCATGAACAGGAAATCGAGGCCGAGACCGCTTATCGACAGCAGCAGGACCGGCCGACGGCCGAACCGATCGGCGAGAAGTCCCAGCACCGGACCGGCAAGAAAGCTCACCATGCCGCCGAAGACTTGAAACGTCACGTTCCAGTCGGTTGCCGAAGCCGTGTCGCCGCCGTTGAACGCCTTCAACAGGTTGGGGAGAACCGGCACCATGATGCCGATCGAGACCGCACAGGCGACCGCGCTGACGAAAATAAAGCCGAAGGCCGCGCGCCGGCCCCCGGCCGATGGTTCGGTGATGTCGTCCATGACTCAATGATGGGCCAAGGTGCCGGGTCAGGCAATCGTCGCACCTCGACATCGCGCAGGACGGACACTAGCTTGCGCGCCGACGAAAAGTACGCCGGGGGGCTTCATGCGTTGGGTGACACGTGGCGCGATCGCGATGACGGCGATCGTGTTTCTGGCGCTTGTGGGCGTCATCCTGGCCGATCGCCTGGCACAGCCCGCGCCGCCCGATCCCACCGCCTTCATCGCCCGCGCCGCGAAATACGACGTGCGCATCCGCCGGGACTCCTGGGGCGTGCCGCACGTCCTTGGCAAGACGGATGCCGATGTCGCCTTCGGCCTTGGTTACGCGCATAGCGAGGATGATTTCGCCACGATCCAGGAGGTTGCCCTGGCCAGCCGCGGGCAGCTTGCCGCCAGCATCGGACTTAAAGGCGCCACTACCGATTATCTGGTGCATCTGTTCCGCGTCTGGGAAAACATCAATGCGCGCTATCGCAAGGACCTTCCACCCGGCGTCCGCAGCGTCATCGAAGCCTATGCCGATGGCGTGAACTGTTACGCGGCCCTGCATCCCGACAAGGTGAAGGCCGGCATGCTGCCGCTCACCGGCAAGGACGTCGCCGCCGGTTTCGTCTTCAAGACGCCGTTCTTCTATGGGCTCGATTCGCTCTTGCGCAAACTCAACACCGACACGGGCGGCAAGCCGCTCCCGGAGATCGGCTCGAACGGAGTGGCCGTTGGACCTCACCGTTCCGCCGATGGCGCCACGCGCCTTCTGGTCAACTCGCATCAACCCTATGAGGGGCCGGTATCGTGGTACGAGGTCGTTCTGCAATCGGGCGAAGGCTGGCACGTCGCGGGTGGGGTGTTTCCCGGCTCGCCCTTCATGCTGCATGGCCACAATGAGCATCTGGGCTGGGCCAACACCGTCAACAACCCGGACCTTGCCGACGTCTATAAGCTCACGATCAACCCGGCGAACGACAACCAGTATCTGCTCGACGGCAAGTGGCGTGACTTCGAAAGGAGCGATGCCGCCATTCGCATCAAGCTGTTCGGCCCGCTCTTCTGGACCTTTCATCGCGATGTGTTGTGGTCGGCGCAGGGGCCGGTGTTCAAGACCGATCACGGCGTCTTCGCGGTGCGCTATGCGGGGATGAACGAGATCCGGCAGGTGCTGCAATATTACCGGCTCGACAAGGCGCGCAGTTTGGACGAATGGAAGGCGGCGATGCGCCTGCAAGCATTGCCGAGCATCAATTATATCTATGCCGACGAACACGGCACGATCGGTTATGTCTACAACGGACTATTTCCCGTCCGGAAAGAAGAGATCGACTGGCATGGGTTCATCCCAGGCGACCGGTCCGATTTGATCTGGCATTCCTACCTTCCGTTCGACAAAATCCCGCAACTTTGGAATCCGAAATCGGCTTTCGTCTTCAACTCCAACAATACGCCGTTTCAGGCGACGGCGCCGCAAGACGATCTCAAGCCGTCGGATTTCTCCAAGACGCTCGGCATTCAGACGAATATGACGAATCGCGCGATGCGGGCGCTCGAGACCTTCGGCGCCGACAGCGCCATCACTGCGGACAAATTTCGCGCCTACAAATTCGATCTCACCTACAGCGCCCATTCCGACATCGCGCGGATGATCTCTGAGATACTCGCTATCAAGCCGGGCGATGACGCCGATCTCAGGGAGGCGCAGCGTATATTGAGACAATGGGACCGTCGCACCGACGTTCACAATCGCGGCGCGGCCCTGGCCGTGCTGATGGGCGTGCGCGCCGCGCCGGAAAATCCCGGCGGTCCGTGGAAGGAGCCACCGCTCGACGCGCTTCGCGACGCGATCGCCGTGCTGAAGACACACTTCGGACGGCTCGACCCGCAATGGGGCCAAGTCAACCGGTTCCGGCGCGGCAAGCTCGATCTACCGGTCGATGGCGGACCGGATATCTATCGCGCGGTCTACGGGGTGCAACAGGATGACGGCACGCTCACCGCCGTCGATGGCGATACATTCATCATGATCGTGACGTGGGACAAGAGCGGCAAGCTTTCATCGCAGAGCATCCATCAATACGGTTCGGCAACGCTCGACGCATCGTCTGCGCACTACGCCGATCAGTCGCCGCTGTTCGTTCGGATGCAAATGAAGCCAGTCTGGTTCACGGAGAGTCAGCTTAAGGGTCATATCGAGCGCGACTATCGTCCCGGGCAATAGGACGGGCCGGCAACATGGGCCGGCCTTAACCAGACATCGCAATATAGAAGCGTTAGTGGCCGGCGTTCGACGAATCGGTATTTTCGGGAGCCGGTTTGGCCGGCGCCGCCGATACGTTGGTGCCGGCACGGCTATCCGGCGTTGTCGCTTCGGTGCTGCCATTGGCATTGGCGCCGCTGTCGCTCGCGCTGCTGCTCGTCGAATCTGTGGCGGGAGCGTCATTCACGGTCGCGTTTGATGTGGCGTCGGCCGTCACCGCCCCTGCGTTGACCAGCGACTGCGCATTCAGCTGATCCGTCTGCTGGATTTCCGCCGGCGTTGCGGGGTGATGGGTAAAAGCCAGGACCGGCGTCGAGCCGAGTGCCAAGAGCGCGGCCGCAGCGCCGCCCAGCACGTTTCGCATGACATTCATTGGAATTTCTCCCTGTTGGAGCTTCGCGACCCCGACACGACTTCAACGCCTCCGCACAGGGCCCGTTCCACCCCAGGAAAGGCGATATTGAGACGGTTCCCGGAACCCTCCCGTCGCGCTGCCGTTTCCTTGGCCAAAAGGGAGATAGCCATGCCGCGTGGCGATAAATCGAGCTACAGCGACAAACAAAAGCGCCAAGCAGAGCACATCGAAGAAGGCTATGAGCGGCGCGGCACGTCGGAAAAGGAAGCCGAGCGGCGCGCATGGGCGACCGTCAACAAGGAGACACATGGCGGCAAGAAGAGCGGTTCCGGCCGCGGCCGCACGGAAGACCATTCTCCCTCACGCAAGGGCGGCCGGCTTGGCGGTGCCGCATCCGCCAAGCGCTCAGCAGCGAAACGGTCCGCATCCGCGAAGAAAGCCGCGGCCACCCGCAAACGCCGAAGCCATTGAGGGGGCGGAACCGCCGTGCCACGGGCGTGTTCCATCCACAGAGCCTTTGAGGTATTTGAAAAATGCTTGGCACGATTCTGATTATCGTCCTTCTATTGCTGCTGTTCGGTGCCTGGCCGTCTTGGCCTCACAGCCGTAGCTGGGGCTATTATCCGAGCGGCGGCCTCGGCCTCGTTCTGATTGTCGTGCTGGTTCTTGTGCTCCTCGGCCGATTCTGACGGACGGTGGGCATGACCAAGAAGAAGCTCATCGACGACATCCTGCATGAGCCGCTTCGCTTCCACCGCGCGCCGCACGACGTGGTGCGTGATCGACGCTTCAGCGACGTCGAGCGGCTCGAAATCCTGTCGGCCTGGGAACGCGAAATCCGCGAGCAGGACGGCGAAGGAGAGCCCCAGCGCATGCAACTGGTCGATTTGGCACGCGCCGAGCTGGAGCGCCGAACCCGGGCCGGCAGCCAACAAGGAGTCTGACCATGTCTCAACCCGCGACCGACAGCACCCCCAAGCGCGTCGTTCCCCCCGATCAGGCCAGGCAGGGTGAGGCGACCGGTCATGTGCGCTATGTTCTGCTATTCAGCCTGGCGCTGGCGGTGATCGCGGGCATCGTGCTTTACCTCATCTACGTCTGAACCCGACTTCACGCGGTATCCCTTGACGCCGGGCGGGGCTGTTGCCACCAAGGCGGCACAAGGAGTTCCGCGTGCCCGCATCGCCCATCGAGCTTTCCGTCGTCCTTCCCACTTACAAAGAGCGCGACAACGTCGCCGAGCTCGTGCGCCGGCTTGACCTCGCGCTGGCGGGAATTGCCTGGGAGGCGGTCTTCGTGGACGACAATTCGCCGGACGGGACGGCCGAGACCGCCAAGGCGATCGCCGTGCGCGATTCACGAGTCCGCTGCTTGCGCCGGGTCGGCCGCCGCGGCCTCGCCGGCGCCTGCATCGAGGGGATATTGTCCTCCAGCGCGCCATTCGTGGCCGTCATGGACGCGGATCTCCAGCACGACGAGCGGGCGTTGACCGCGATGCTCGACAAGTTGCGCAGCGGCACCTGCGACCTCGTCGCCGCGACCCGTTATGTGGAGGGCGGCAGCGCCGATTCGTTCAGCAAGACCCGCAGTTCCATCAGCCGGCTTGCCACCACGCTGACGCGCAAAATGCTCGACGTGCCGCTCAGCGATCCGATGAGCGGTTTTTTCATGCTGCGCCGCGACCGCTTCGACGCCATCGCCGAACGGCTGTCGCCGGTGGGGTTCAAGATCCTGCTCGACATCGTCGCCACCGCCGGGCCCTCGTTGCGCGTCGCAGAGCAATCCTATGTCTTCGGCAAGCGCGAACAGGGCGAGAGCAAGTTCAACATCCAGATCGGAGTGGAGTTCCTGGGACTCATGCTCGCTAAGCTGACGGGCGATCTGGTCGATCCGCGCTTCATTTTCTTCGCCGGGGTCGGCGCCATCGGCCTGATCGTGCATCTGGTCGTGCTCAAGATCGCCCTGGTGTCCGGCGCCTCGCCCTTCTACATGGCGCAAGCCATCGCCACCTTCGTCGCGCTGTGCAGCAATTTCGCGCTCAACAACGAGCTTACCTATCGCGACCGCCGGCTGAAGGGACTGTCGATCGTCACCGGCTTCTTCGTGTTCTGCTTATTCTGTTCCATCGGCGCGCTGACCAATGTCGGCATTGCCAATTGGCTCTATGCCGAAGAGTCGGTGTGGTGGGTGGCCGGTGCGGCAGGCGCGGTGATGGGCTTGTTCTGGAATTATGCGATGTCCAGCCTGTTCGTCTGGCGCACGCGATGAGCGAGACACGGCGCTTTTTTGTTGCCGTCGCCGCGCTGACCATCCTGCGGACCTTGGCGGCGGCGATGCTGCCGCTGTCGGCGGACGAGGCCTATTACTGGCTGTGGTCGCGCCATCTGGCAGCAGGCTATTTCGACCATCCACCCGCGATCGCCTATGTCGTCCGCTCGGGAACGCTCCTGTTCGGCGACACATCCTTTGGCGTGCGCTTCGGCGCGCTTGCGCTTTCGATCGCGGCGAGCCTGCTGGTGTGGCGTGCCGCCGCCGCGCTCACAAAGGACGAGAACGTCGCCGCGCGCGCCTGTCTGTTCTTCAATCTCACCTTGATGGTGTCGGTGGAGACACTGGCCGCGACGCCCGACGCGCCGGCGGTCGCGGCGGCCGCCGGCGTACTCTATGCGCTGGCCAAGCTTGATGAGACCCGGCACGGCGCCTGGTGGCTCGGCGTCGGTGCGGCCGCCGGATTGGGCCTGCTATCCAAATACACCGCGCTGTTTCTGGGGGCCGGCATCGCCGTCTGGTTGCTGCTTGCACCAAAGGGACGGCTTTGGCTGCTGACGCCTTGGCCCTGGACCGGCGGAGCGGTGGCGCTCGCGATCTTCGCGCCCAATCTTCTGTGGAACGCCGATCATCACTGGATGACCTTTGCCTTCCAGTTCGGCCGTATTTCAAGCGGTCATTTCACCTTGCGCTTCCTGTTCGAATTCCTCGGCGCGCAACTCGTGCTCGCCTCGCCGTTCCTGTTCGTGCTCGCGGCTTTGGCGCTGGCCTTTCGCGGTCGGGATCGCGACAGCGCGATATTTCTTCTGGCTGCGCTCGTCTTCCCCTCAGCGCTCTACTTCCTGATCCATTCGTTGCACGATCGCATTCAGGGAAATTGGCCGTCTTTTCTTTATCCCGCCCTGGCTGTTGCCGCCGCCCAGGCCTTCGCCGCGACGGACTGGTCGGGGTGGTCGCGCGCGGTGTGGAAAGTCGCGCGGCCACTTGCGACGCCTGTCGCCGCGACGTTGCTGCTGGCGGTGTACGCCCAGGCGTTGATCGGTATCGTGCCGTTCGGACGCAGCGATCCTCTCGCGCGCCTGCTTGCGGTCGGGTTCGGCGAGGTGAAAACCGCGATCGAGACCGCCGAGCGGCGCAGCGGCGCGGCCGCGCTGGTCACCACCGACTATGAGTCGACCGCCTGGTACGCCTTTTATCTGCCGCACCGCTTGCCGCTGATCCAAACGACGGATGGTTTTCGTTATCCCGACGCGCCCGTGCCGGACGCCGATCTGCTCGCCAAGCCGCTCCTCTATGTTGCGGAAAAGAAGCTGGATCGGCATGGCGAGCTCAGCGCAAGCTTTTCGCAGGTCGAGCCGATAGGACAATTCGACCGCAAGCGTCGCGGCGTGCCGATCGCGCATTACACGATCTACCGGCTTTCAGGCTGGCGCGGCGTGCGCCTGGGCCGGGTTCTTTGAACTGTGGATTTTCAGGGGAAAAGGAAGAGCGGACACCCAATGCGGGCTGTCGAAGGGGCTGGGGCGTTCCGGATCGGACGTCCGCTCGGATTAGATAACGGAGAGCCTTAATTTGGGTTGCATGCGACGCCAAAAAAATCCTTTGGCATTTCGAAGGTCTTCGACCTCTCACTAACGTACTGATTCAGTTTACTATATTTGCAAAATGACCATCGCGCGCGGGTCTGTAGCGCGGACCGAAAGGACTATTTGTTTGACGGCTTCAGACGGGTGGGCGGCCCCGCAACGCACCTGAGAAGGCGCTGACGATCAGAAGCACGACGAAGACGATGAGCAAGATCTTGGCGATGGCGGCAGCCAGGCCGGCCAAGCCGAAGAAACCCAGATAACCGGCGACCAGAGCGAGGATCAGAAAGAGGACGGCGTAGCCGAGCATGGCGAGTTCCTTTCGTGTCGAAAGGAAACGCGAGCTTGAAACCGCAGTTCCGGTTATTTCCGCTTGCGACCGGCCAGGAAGATTTCCGCCGCAGCCACCAGGATCGCGCCGACGATCGCGATCCAGGGCGTCTCCTTGGCAACCGCTGCGAAGAGGACGGTCCAGAGCCCATTCGGCAGAACGGCCGGCTTCGGCTTGGGTTTGCCCTTGGACGTCAAAGTGATGGCCGCCCAGAGCACCGGCGGGCCGACGAAAATCGCACCCGTTACGGCCGCGCCGCCGGCGACGCCGAGGATCGGCGACAGCGCGGTCGCCAAGGCATAACTCAAAAAGCCGACCCCAAAGACCACCAGCAGCAAGCCGATGATCGCGAGCACTGCGCCCGCCGCGATTTTCGCCCCCATCGGACGCCCGTCAGCGGCGCAAAAGCATGGCGAGGAAGGCGCCCACGCCGGCCGCGATGGCGAGCGAGGTCAGAGGTTGCTCGCGCACCGTCGCGCGCAACGTCTCGGCGTTCTCCGCCGCCCATTCCTCGACATCCTCGGCCGCTTCGAACGCAGATCGACTCGCCTGGGCTGCCGTTTCTTCGGCCAACTGATAGGCACGCTCGGCGACCCCTTCGGCCTTTTTCAGAGCATCGCGCGCCTGTGCGGATGCAACGCCGCTGACGTCGCCCGCCAGGGCCCGCAGGTCTTTCTGCAGGGTTTCCAGATCGGTGCGCAGGGTCGAGAGCCTTGCCTCGATATCCTGATTGGCGGCGGCCTTACCGGTGGCGCTCATGCTCGTCTCCATGACCTTGAGAACTTTGTAGGGAACATCCCTGACAATGCCTTAAAGTTCTCGGCAAGGGAACGCGGCAGTTAGGCAGCCTTTTTGGCAGCGGCGTGAAAGAACAAGGCCTGGCCCACCGTGGCCTGGACCGTCTCCGGCAGGAACGGCTTGGCGATGAGGTAGGTCGGTTCCGGCCGCTCGCCGGTCAACAGCTTTTCGGGATAGGCCGTGATGAAGATCACCGGGATATCGAAGCTGCCCAGGATTTCGGCTACCGCGTCGATGCCCGAGCCGCCCTCGCCCAGATTGATATCCGCGAGCACCAGCCCAGGTCGCTCGGCATGCGCCTTGGCCACGGCCTCCGCGCGCGTGGCCGCCGTCGCAACGACCTTGTGACCCAGTTCGGTGACGAGATTTTCCAAGTCCAAGGCGATGATCGGCTCGTCCTCGATGATCAGGATGCGGCTGGCGAGCTGGCGGTCGATCGTCTGCTGCGCATCGACGATGGCGCGCTCGACCTCCTCTGCGGTCTCATCCAGGATGAAGGCGGCCTCTTCCAGGCTGAAGGCCTCGACGGCCGTCAGCAGCAAGGCGGCACGCTTGCCGGAATCCAGCGCATCCAGCCGCCCTTCCGGCGTGGGTTTGACGTCTGCGGGCCGGGGTGCCGCCTCTTCGATGCGGCCGGAGGCCGACTGCCAGATGGCGTGGAAGACGCGGTAAAGGCCCACGCGCGGCGCAACACCCTCGACCAGGGACTGATCGCCGGCCAGCAGGGCGGACAGCGCGGCGCGGACATACGTGTCGCCACTGGACTGCGAACCGCACAAGGCACGCGCGTAACGGCGCAAATAGGGAAGATGTGGGGCAAGCGTCTGGGACATGCTCATGCCGGGCTGTGCTCCTTCGACGGGCTTTGGCGTTCGATACCGGAAATGGAATGCTCCCGTCCGGGAAAAGTTCCAACCATCACGGAACCATTGACCCGGCGGGGGCGTTGGCAGGGATGAAGGGAGCAGGTGGGCGGATGAGTCAAATTAAGGGGCTGATTTTCTTATGTAATCAGCCCTGCTTGGAGAACGGCTTTGTCAGGCGCACCGCAACAGCGGAATTGGAATTTGTCTAAGGAACAGAACCCCAACCGGGAGAAAGCGCGCGCCATCAGGGCGCGTCAGCGGGTCATTGGGCGCGAGCTGCGGCGGATTTACGACGCGGTGGCGCAGGAGCCCGTCCCGGATGAATTCCTGGACCTGTTGCGCAAGATGGATGCGCGGGACGAGTCGGGGAAGCAGTCCTCATGACCGCCCCACACGCCGCCGCCGCCTCGAGCAATCCATCGTCTGCCCCGCCCGACGATTTCAAGACGGAGCTCTTGAGCCTGGTCCCGTTCCTGCGTGCCTTCGCCCGCTCGCTCTGTGGCAGCCATGAAGGCGCCGACGATCTGGCACAGGAGGCCTTGGTCAAGGCTTGGCAATCACGCGACTCCTTCGTTCCGGGCACCAACCTGAAGGCCTGGCTGTTCACAATCCTGCGCAACCAGTTCTATTCCGATCGCCGCCGCGCATGGCGCCAGGCCCCTTGGGATCAGGAGGCCGCCGAGCGCATTCCAGGCGGTGGACAGGATCAGGGTTGGTCTGCCGAGTTGTCCGACACCGCGCGCGCCCTGCGTGCGCTCACCGACGAACAGCGCGAGGCGCTGATACTGGTCGGAGCCGGCGGCTTCTCTTATGAGGATGCTGCGGAAATCTGCAATTGTGCTGTGGGCACGGTGAAGAGCAGGGTCGCGCGGGCGCGCAAGGCGCTTATCGCGATTCTCGACGGCAACGAGGCCTTGCCGCCATCGGACCGACCGCCCGAAGGAGAGGCTGCCCGTGAAATCATGGCGCAATTGGATCGCCTCGCGCCGCCAGATGGTCCCGATGCCGCCAAACGACGCCACAAGGGCGGCGACTGAGCGCGGCTGGCCGCTTCGCATCACGCTTCTGATTGCCGTCACCGTCGCGCTTCTGCCGATCGCGGCCGTGAGCATTCTTCAGGGCGTCGAGCGCGCACGCGTCGATGTCGAGCAGGTTCACGACAATCTGACCCAGTCGGCCCGCGCCGCGGCGGGAGACGAAGAAAGCCTGCTGTCGTCCGCCGAGCAGATCACACGTGCGTTGTCGAACATTGCCGCCGTGCGGCGACCGACGCCGGCTTGCGACCGGCTGCTCAACGACGCACTCATCGGCGTGAAGTATTTCGCCAACATCTCGCGCTTCGATGCGAATGGCATCAATGTCTGTTCGGCATTGCCGGCGGCCAAGGGCACCAGCGCCGTCCGTCAACCGGTTTTCCAACTGGCGCGCCGCTCAACGGGTTTTGTGGTCAGCGGTCAGATCCGCAGCAAGGTGCTCAACCGGCCCGTCATCGCCGGCATGTTGCCGTTGCGCGACGCCAACGGGCGGTTCGAAGGCACGGTCTCCGTCGTCGTTCAGCTGCGCTGGCTCGACTTCATGGTACGCGCGCACGGCCTACCCAAGGGCGCAGTCGTATTCATCTACGATCGCGACGCAAATATCCTGGCCTCGAACAATGTCGCCATCGCACATGCTCTGGTCGGTCAGACAAATGGGGTTGCGGATCCCGCCCCCGTCCACTCCGCTGCCTCCGCATCCGGCACCTGGACAATTGCGACCGCACCCTTGCGCGGCGGCGCGATCAACGTCGCCTTTGCGATGCCGGAGAGCCGGCTGTTCGGGGCCACGTATCTGCATGTCGGCGCCGACTTCCTGATGCCGATCCTGATGATCGGGTTGGCCTGGGCCGGCATCTGGTTCGCGACCGAGCGCCAGGTAACACAATGGATCGCCTATCTGCGCCGCATTTCGGTCGCTTATCGCAGCGGACATTATACGATCCGGCCCCAACTGGAATCCGCGCCGCGCGAATTCCGGAGCCTGGGAGACGGGCTTTCGGAAATGGCCGAGGCAATCCAGGACCGCGATCGCAAGCTGCGTGATGCCCTGACGCAAAAGTCGTTGCTCATCCGCGAGATCCATCACCGCGTGAAGAACAACCTGCAGATCGTCATGAGCCTGCTCAGCCTGCAGGCCGGCCAACTCAAGGACGCGACGGCGCGCGACGCGCTGATGCAGGCGCAGGTCCGCATCAACGCGCTCGCCCTGGTGCACCGTATACTGCACGAGATCGAAGATCAGACGACGATCGACCTGAAGCGTCTGCTGCACGAACTGGCGCATCAGATCACCGAGGGCATGCGCGGCGAGCACAGCGCGGTGCGTGTGGAAGAAGATCTGGTGGCGCGAGACGTTCCGGGAGAGGTCGCGGTGCCGTTGGCCCTGTTCGCAGTCGAAGCGCTGACAAATATATTCAAATACGCGTTTGCGGGCGGGGAGTTCGGCGTTGTGCGGATTTCGCTGACACCGGTCGACGGGGGCAGGCTGCACCTCGTCATCGCCGACAACGGCGTCGGCTTCGACGCGCAGGGCCAGAAGACGGGTATCGGAACCCGATTGATCCGCACCTTCGGCGCGCAGATCGGCGGCACATCCAGCCTTCACTCGGAACCGGGAAAGGGCACCGTCGTGGAAGTCATATTCCGCGATCCGCTTTGCGAGCCGCAAGCCTAGTTCCTGCTGGAACAAATGAAACGGCGGCCCCACGCACGTCGTTTTTCCGGCGGCGCGACAGGCGCCTTCATGGAGGACAGGAAGATGACCCAGCAGGACAACAAGCGCGGCCAAAATCAGCGCGCGGAACCGCGGCAACAGCCGCAGCAGCGGGATCGGGCCACGGGCAAGCCCGCCGGCAAACAGGACAAGCCGGGCCAAGGCTATCAGAGCGGGAGCCCGAAACGGTCCGTCGAGGACCAGGCGAGCCGGCACTGACGGCCACCGCCGATGAAGAGGGACCGGTCGCCTGGCCGGTCCCTTTTTCATGCCGGCCGCGCTCTTGCGGCCGATTGTGCGCCGCCGCCGCCGGGCGCATAACGCGATTCTCGATTTTCAGGAAAGCGATTCATGGCGGATTCCTTCGATGCGATCGTGATCGGCGGCGGGCCGGGCGGCTACAACGCCGCGATCCGATTGGGCCAGCTTGGTTTCAAGACGGCTTGTATCGACAAACGGGGCACGTTCGGCGGCACCTGTCTGAACATCGGATGCATCCCGTCCAAAGCGCTGCTGCACACCAGCGAATTGTTCGAGGAAGCCAGCACTCATCTGCCCAAGCTGGGCATCAAGACCCAGGTCGAGCTCGATCTCGCCGGAATGATGGCGCACAAGACCAAGGTGGTCGGCGAGTTGACCCGGGGCGTCGAATTCCTGCTTAAGAAAGCCAAATCTGAAGCCATCGTCGGTGAGGCGCGCATCGCGGCGCCCGGCAAGGTCGAGGTCAAGGGTCCCGACGGCACGGTCCGCACGCTCGAGACCAAGCATATCGTCATCGCCACCGGCTCGGACGTCGCGATGCTGCCGGGTGTGACCATCGACGAGAAGCAGATCGTGTCGTCGACGGGCGCGCTGTCGCTCACGGCGGTGCCCAAGCGCCTGCTCGTCGTCGGCGGCGGTTATATCGGCTTGGAGCTCGGTTCGGTATGGCGCCGCCTTGGCGCGCAAGTGACGGTCGTCGAATTCCTCGATCGCATCACGCCCGGCCTGGACGGCGAGATCGGCAAGGCCTTCCAGAGGATCCTGCAAAAGCAAGGCATGACATTCCAGCTCTCGACCAAGGTCGTGGGGGTGGAGAAAAAAAAGGGCGGCACCCTATCCGTCACCGTCGAGCCGGCGGCCGGCGGCGAGAAGACGGTCATGGAAACCGACATCATGCTCGTGTCCATCGGGCGGCGGCCCTTTGTCGACAATCTCGGCCTCGAAAAGGTCGGCGTGAAGCTCGACAGCCGCGGCCGCGTCGCGACCGACGGACACTACGCGACAAACGTCCCCGGCATCTGGGCGATCGGCGATTGCCGCGAGGGCGCGATGCTGGCGCACAAGGCGGAGGACGAGGCGGTGGCCTGCGCCGAGCGGATCGCCGGCAAGGCGGGGCACGTCAACTATGACGCCATCCCCGCTGTGGTCTACACCGCGCCGGAAGTGGCCAGCGTCGGCAAGACCGAAGAAGAGCTGAAGGCCGCCGGCATCGCCTACAAGATCGGCAAATTTCCCTTCACCGCGAATGCGCGCGCCAAGACCATCGCGGCGACCGACGGCTTCGCCAAGGTCATCGCGGAGGCGAAAACGGATCGCGTGCTGGGCGTGCACATCCTGGGCGCCGAGGCGGGCAATCTGATCGCGGAAGCGGCGCTGGCGATCGAATTCGGTGCCTCGTCGGAGGATATCGCGCGCACCAGCCACGCCCACCCCACCTTGACCGAAGCCGTTCGCCAAGCCGCCATGGCGGTGGAGGGCTGGACCATGCAGATGTGACGACGATGGCGCGGCCGGTTTGCTCGACGTTGCCGTTGACGATCACCAAGGCGCGGAGCACCCAGGAGATCGACGAGGCGGCGGCGCTCTATGTGCGCAGCGGCCGCGAGGCCTTCGCCTGGCGACCATCGGAATATTTCCGCATCGAGGATTTCAGGATGTTCGCGCTCGACGAGGAAATTTGGCGGGCACGCATGGGCGACGCGCTTGTGGGGGTCCTGTCGCTGCTGCGCGAGGAGAATTTCATCCACTGTCTGTATGTCGATCCCGACGCGCAAGGCTTGGGCGTCGGCCGCGCCCTGGTCGAATTTGTTCGCCGCGATGTCGGGGAGCCGTTGACACTGAAGCTTGACGTGCCCAACCGGCGCGCCATCGTCTTTTATGAGAAAACCGGTTGGGAGCGGCTGACCGGCATCGAGGATCAGGGCATCGACGACGCGGGGATCACTTGGGCGCGGTATCGGCTGGCGTGACCGGCCGGCTGCGCACATGTTCCGGCCGGACGCCGATCCCGATGAAGCGCGCCGGCCAGCGCCGGAGCCATTTCCAACGATCGAGCAGATAGAGCATCCAGGGCGGACTCGGCGTGACTTGGTTGCGGATCGTCGGTGCCAGTACGCTGTTCTGCACGATCACCTGGAAACGCTGCACCACGCGGGTGGGAAATTCACGGCGGCGCTGCACCCGGCGCAGGCGGGCCAGCGAAGGCCGGCGCGACGCCAAAACCGGCGACAGGATGTTGGCGGTTGCCACGGCGTCCTGAATCGCCAGATTGATGCCGACGCCGCCGACGGGGCTCATGGCATGTGCCGCATCGCCGATGCACAAAAGCCCCGGCCGCGCCCATCGCAGCAACCGGTCGACCACCACGGTCAGCAATTTCACGTCGTCGAAACTCTTGAGCGCATCGACCCGTTCGCGCGCGAAGCCGGCGGCGGTACGCAGCCGCGCCAAGAAAGCGGAAAAGCCTTCCTTCTTCAACGCCTCGAACCCACCTTTGGGGATCAGCAGCGCACATTGCCAGTAGTCGCCGCGATGGAGCATGACGAACAGATTGCCGCCGACGAAGCGGCCGACCGGTTCGCGTGGATCGCCCGGTTCGGCGGGAAGACGCAGCCACAACACGTCGAACGGCGCGCCGAGATCGCGCACTTTCAGCCCCGCCTTGCGACGGACCGTCGAATGCCGGCCATCGGCGCCGATGACAAGCCGCGCCAGCATATCGCCGCTGCCTTCCGGCGTTTTCACGCGGACGCCGACGATCCGGCGACGCTTTGACAGCAGCTCCGTGACCTCGGCCTCCATCGCCAGGTGGAAATTGGGATAGCGGCGCGCCTCTTCGGCCAGGAAATCGAGAAAATGCCATTGCGGCATGAGCGCCACGAAATTCGCCGGCGGCGGCAGGGCCGACATGTCGGCGACCTTGAAGCGCAACTTGCCGATTTCGGCGGTGATCTCGCGCACTTCGTCGTGCGGCCGCGCCAGAAACGACTCCAGCAGGCCCAACTCATCGAGGATTTGCAGTGTCGAGGGATGGACGGTGTCGCCGCGGAAATCGCGCAGGAAGTCCTTGTGCTTTTCCAGCACCCACACATCCACGCCGGCGCGCGCCAGCAACAGGCCGCACATCATGCCTGCCGGGCCGCCGCCGGCGATGATGCAATGTGTCGAGAGCGAATCCACGGCGGCACGCTAGGCGCGTGGCCAATGCGTCTCAAGCCTGCGCCACGGGAGCCGTCGCATGGACGGAAGGGACGAGCTAGGCTAAAGCGAGAAATCCAGCGGGGATATTTGACCGATGCGTGCCAATAGCTTGCGCGAAGCCTGGGCCTCGGGCCGCGCGGTCACCAATTGCTGGTTGACGCTGCCCAGCACGCTTGGGGCCGAAATCATCGCCCACCAGGGCTGGGACAGCCTGACCGTCGATATGCAGCACGGCCAGGCCGACATTCTCGCCGTGTACGCGATGTTGACCGCGATTTCCACGACCGATGCGGTCCCGCTGGTGCGCGTGCCCTGGAACAACCCGGGCGACATAAACCGTGTGCTCGATGCCGGCGCCTACGGCGTGATCTGCCCCAATGTCGATACCGCCGAGGAGTGCGAGCGCTTTGTCGCCGCCTGCCGTTATGCGCCGGCCGGCACACGCAGCGTGGGGCCCAAGCGTGCCGTGCTGTATGGCGGCGCGGATTACCTCTCCAAGGCGAACGAGACCATCCTGACCATGGCGCAGGTCGAATCGGGCAAAGCACTCGCCAATGTCCGCGCCATCGCGGCCGTAAAAGAACTCGACGTAATCTTCATCGGGCCGACCGATCTTGGCCTGTCGCTGGGACGCGAGCCCAGGGCCGATCCGACCGATCCAGCCGTCGTGGAGGCGATCGCTACGATCCTGGCCGCGGCGAAGGATGCCGGAAAGCGCGCGGCGATCTACTGCCGCTCCGCGGATTACGCGAAGGCGATGATCGCCGAGGGCTTCGATCTGGTGGTCGTAACGTCGGACGAGGCGTTGCTTTCCGCCGGCGGCGCCATGGCCGCGCAGTTTTCGTCGCGGTCTCGTCTTCCGTGACCGGCCGCTGACGTGCCGATCGGCCTATCGTGGCACGGCACTGGGGGAATTCCTGATCGTCTGATATCGTCGGCGTGGGGACAGACAATGGCGCACAAAACATTGACGGACCGACGCCGAGAAACGCTCGAAAGACTTCGACAGCATGCTCGGCGCCTCGAACCGTTATCCCATATCAGGCCCAGTATTCTAGCGACGCCGCTATACAAGCTTCTTTCGCCGAGCGCCGTCCGCGGAATCGTGCATGTCGACGACATCGGTCTGCTCTATCTGGATCCCGTATCTCATCTTGGCAGGACCATTCTGACCGACGGCGTCTATGAGCCAGAAACCGTCTCGCTTCTCCATGAATACATCAAGCCAGGACACACGGTTTTCGACATCGGGGCCAATGAAGGTGTGATGAGTGTTTGCGCCGCCAATCTTGTCGGGCCGTCGGGCCGCGTGGTGGCGATCGAACCTCAGAGCCGCCTACTTGATGTTCTCGAGATCAACCTGTCGCTCAATGCGACAGGGCGCTACGACCTGATCCATGGGGCCGTCTCGGATCTGAACGGCCAAGTCGTCGCCATTTCGCTTCATCCAGCGGGAAATACCGGCGCTTCGAGCATCGTTAGGCCATACCGCTGGAGTTCGAAAAAGGAAGACGTCCCGACAGTCACGATCACGCAAGTTGCAACATCCCTGGGCATAGATCGAATCGACTTCGTCAAAGTCGATGTTGAAGGGTACGAACCTGAAGTCGTCAAATCGTTGCGGCCATTGCTCGCCGACAATCGCGTTGGGAATCTCTTGATCGACTATCATGTGTCGATTCTGTCCAAACGCGGGATCGACGCCCACGTCATTCACGACAGCATTTTGGATTCCGGGTATAAAGCCGTGAAAGGAACACCGGCCGGCGGTTATGTCCTCTATGGCACATAGAATTTAAGCCGCAACAAGGTGATCGCTGCCGAAGCGGCGCGCAATCGACAGGCGATCGAACCTCCAAGGACTTCGTCCCGGACAACAAAAAAAGCGCCCGCGAGCAAGAGTCTCGCGAGCGCTCTTGAATGTCGTCGATAAAGCCTACTGTGCGGCGGGAGGCGTTGCCTCCTTGGCCTTCTTGCTCAGATCCTCGCCGGTCTGCTGGTCGACCTGCTTCATCGACAAGCGAACCTTGCCGCGGTCGTCGAAGCCGAGCAGCTTGACCTTCACGGCCTGGCCTTCCTTGACCACGTCGGACGGCTTGTTGACGCGTTGCTGCGCCAATTCGCTGACATGGACGAGACCGTCCTTCGGACCGAAGAAGTTCACGAAGGCGCCGAAGTCCATGACCTTGACGATCTTGCCGTCATAGATCTCGCCGACCTCGGGCTCGGCCACGATGCCTTTGATCCACTTGAGCGCCGCCTTGATCGACTCGCCATCGGCGGACGCGATCTTCACCGTGCCGTCGTCCTCGATATTGATCTTGGCGCCGGTCTTCTCGACGATCTCGCGGATCACCTTGCCGCCCGAGCCGATCACTTCGCGGATCTTGTCGGTCGGGATCTTGATCTGCTCGATGCGCGGGGCGTGTTCGCCGAGCTCTGAACGGGCGTGGTTGATGGCCTTATTCATCTCGCCCAGGATGTGGATACGGCCGCCCCTGGCCTGGTCCAGCGCCACACGCATGATCTCCTCGGTGATGCCGGAGATCTTGATGTCCATCTGAAGCGCGGTGATGCCGTCTTCGGTGCCGGCCACCTTGAAGTCCATGTCGCCCAGATGATCCTCGTCGCCCAGGATGTCGGAGAGCACCGCGAAGCGCTCGCCTTCCAGGATGAGGCCCATCGCGATGCCCGCGGTCGGCTTCTTCAAGGGAACGCCCGCATCCATCAGCGCCAGGCTGGTGCCGCAAACGGTCGCCATGGAGGACGAGCCGTTCGACTCGGTGATTTCCGACACCACGCGAAGCGTGTAGGGAAATTCCTCCTTGGTCGGCAGCATCGGATGGATCGCGCGCCAGGCGAGCTTGCCGTGGCCGATTTCGCGCCGGCCGGGCGCGCCCATGCGGCCCGTCTCGCCCACGCTGTAGGGCGGGAAGTTGTAGTGCAGCATGAAGCTCTGTTTGATCGTGCCTTCGAGCTGATCCATGAACTGTTCGTCCTCGGTGGTGCCGAGCGTGGTCACGACCAGGGCCTGGGTCTCGCCGCGGGTGAACAGCGCCGAGCCATGCGTGCGCGGCAGGACGCCCACTTCCGCAACGATCGGACGCACCGTGACGAGATCGCGGCCGTCGATACGCGTCTTGGTGTCGAGCACCGCGTTGCGCATGACCTTGGCTTCGAGATCGTGGAACAGGTTGCCGAACTCCTTGGCCGACACCTTTCCGTCGCCCTCGCCGACGAAATATTCCGCCGTCTTCTTCTTGATCTCGGCGATGCGGTCGCGACGTTCGAACTTCACGGGGATCTGGAACGCCCCGGCCAGATTGATCCCGGCGACCTTTTCGATCTCCATCGCCAGCACATGCGTGCCGGTTTCGGGAAGCGGCCGCGGCTCCTTCGCCGCCTTTTCGGCAAGCTTGATGATCGCCTTGATGGCGTGCTGCATCTCGCGATGGCCGAACATCACCGCGCCGAGCATGACCTGTTCGGACAGTTCCTGCGCCTCGGACTCCACCATCAGAACCGCATCGGCCGTGCCGGCAACGACCAAATCGAGCTTGGAGTTGACGTAGTCGTCGACCGGCGGGTTCAGCTTGTACTCGCCGTCGATGTAGCCGACGCGCGCGGCGCCGATCGGACCCATGAACGGAATGCCGGACAGCGTGAGCGCCGCCGAGGCCGCGACCAGGGCGACGATGTCGGGATCGTTTTCCATGTCATGCGAAAGCACCTGCACCACGACCTGAGTCTCGTTGCGATAGCCCTCGGCGAACAAAGGGCGGATCGGGCGGTCGATCAGGCGCGAGATCAGCGTCTCGCGCTCGGTCGGCGCGCGCTCGCGCTTGAAATAGCCGCCCGGAATCTTGCCGGCGGCGTAATAGCGTTCCTGGTAATTCACGGTGAGCGGGAAAAAATCGATTCCCTCGCGCGGGCTGGGCGCGCCGACCACGGTGGCCAACACCACGGTCTCCCCATAAGTGGCGACGACCGAGCCGTCGGCCTGACGGGCGACCTTGCCGGTTTCGAGCGTCAGCGTTCTGCCGCCCCATTCGAACGATTCCTTGTGTACGTTGAACATCTTCAGTCTTCTTTCTTCGTGCACCGGCGCCGGATTGCGGCGGTGCTTTGCGCGCCAGGCCTCATGCCCAGACGTGCGGATGCATCCGCCCGGCCCATGCCGGTGGACGCGTATGCGCGCGGGCCCGCGACCATCGCGGGCTCGACGCGAATTCTATGATGATGGAAACCAGGCGGTTCAGCGGCGCAGGCTCAAGCGTTCGATGAGCGAGTTGTAGCGCGCCACATCGGTCGCCTTGACGTAGTCGAGCAATTTGCGGCGCGTGGAGACCATCTTGATCAAACCGCGGCGCGAATGATTGTCTTTCGCGTGCGTCTTGAAATGATCGGTCAGATTGTTGATGCGTTCGCTGAGCACCGCGACCTGGACTTCCGGCGAACCGGTATCGCCATCCTTGATCGCGTATTGCGCAACGACTTCCTTCTTGCGTTCAGGCGTAATCATGTTCGGCGTCGGGTCCTTCTAGAGGTTGAAAACACGGAACGGGCGGAGCTCGCCGGACGCGAATTCCGCCAGTGCCACCGGCTCGCCCTCAGATGACTGAAGAAAAACCGTGAGCCCTTGAAGATCGTCCGTTTCGGATTGGCCTTCCGTGATCTTCGCGAACTGGTTCGCCCGGATCAGGATCGGATTGCCGCTTCGGAGGCGGAGAGCTTCTTGACCTGTCACGGCCAGCGCCGGGATGCCGTCCAGCGCGGTCGCAATGGGCCTCAAGTGCTCAAAAGCGGCGGGAATATGCACAGAACCCCCCTCCCGCGCCAGCTTATTTTCTGGTCGCGACTCCGGGTGGGCTTCGCCCTGGAGCCGCTCCAAGGGGATCGCCATTTCCTCCGTGAAGCCGCCAACGCTGGTGCGCCGGAGGGCCGAGACATGGCCGACCGTGCCCAGAGCCTGGGCCAGGTCGCGGACCCAGGCGCGGACGTAAGTCCCTTTGCCACAACGGATTTCGAACTCGGCGTGGTCGGCATCGGGCATCCCCAGCAGGCGCGCCTCATGGACCTCGACGGTGCGGGGCGCCAGTTCCACCACTTCGCCCTCCCGTGCCAAATCATAGGCCCGCTCGCCCTGGACCTTGATCGCGGAGTAGGCCGGCGGGACCTGGACGATGGCGCCGGTAAAGCCGGGCAGCGCCGATTCGATCTCGGCCCGCGTGGGCCGCTTGTCGTGGGTCGCGGTGATTTTGCCCTCGGCGTCGTCGCTATCGCGCGCCTCGCCCCAATGCGCGATGAAGCGGTAGGTCTTGCGCGAATCCATCGCATAGGGAACGGTCTTGGTCGCCTCGCCCAGCGCCACGGCGAGCACGCCCGTCGCCATCGGATCGAGCGTGCCGGCGTGACCGGCCTTGCGGGCGTCGAAGATGCGCCGCACCGCGCCGACCACCTGGGTGGACGTCATGCCTTGCGGCTTGTCGATGATGACCCAGCCATGGACCGGCTGGCCTTTCTTACGCTTCGCCATCTTCGTCTTCGGGCGGCGATGAAAGATCGCGCTGCACGGCCGGCGATTTCAGCAGCGTTTCGATCTTCTGCGCCTCGGCGAAGGATTCGTCCTCGATGAATCGCAACTCCGGCGTGAATTTGAGCGCGATCAGGCGGCCCATCTCGCCGCGCAGGAACCCCTTGTGCTTGTTCAACGCCGCGATCACGCCCTTGGCGTTCTTGCCGCCCAACGGCTCGCAGAACACGGTGGCATGCCGCATGTCCGGCGAAGGCTTCACCTGGGTGATGGTCACCGATACGCCGGAAAGCTCGGGATCGCGGATTTCATCGCGGCGAAGGACATCCGCCAATGCGTGACGCAGCATCTCGCCGACGCGAAGCTGGCGCTGGGTGGGACCGGTGTTGGCGTGGCGTTGACGGGACATTTCATTTTCAGCGAATGGCGAATGGCGAATGGCGAATAGGGACGTTGCGTCATCCACTTCGCTACTCGCTACTGCCTACTCGCCCCTTATAGAGCGCGCTGGATCGTCTCGACTTCGAAGCACTCGATGACGTCGCCCTTCTTCATGTCCTGGTAGTTGGCGAAGGCCATGCCGCACTCCTGGCCGGTCTGCACCTCGCGCACCTCGTCCTTGAAGCGCTTGAGCGTGGAGAGCTCGCCCTCGTGGATCACGACGTTGTCGCGGATGAGGCGAACCTTGGCCCCGCGCCGCACCACGCCGTCGGTCACACGGCAACCGGCGACCTTGCCGACCTTGGAGATGTCGAACACCTCCAGGATTTCCGCATTGCCGAGGAACTTCTCGCGCACTTCCGGCGCCAGCATGCCCGACAGCACGGCTTTGATATCGTCCACCACGTTGTAAATGATGTTGTAATAGCGGATCTCGACGCCGTCGCGCTTCGCCCGCTCCCGGGCGAGCTTGTCCGCGCGCACATTGAACCCGATCACCGCGGCGCCCGACGCATGCGCCAGGATGACGTCGCTCTCGGTAATGCCGCCGACGCCGGCCTGAAGGATTTGCACCGCGACTTCGTCGGTGCCGATCTTGGCGAGCGCGCCCTGGATTGCTTCGGAAGACCCCTGCACGTCCGACTTGATGACCAACGGCAAGAGGCGCTTCTCGCCGCTGTCGCGGGTCTTGAGGAGCTGATCGAGCGTCTGGCGCGACGATGCCGCCTGGCGCGCTTCGCGCCGCTTGCGGTCGCGATATTCGGTGACCTCGCGGGCGCGCGCCTCGTTCTCGACCACCACCATCTCGTCGCCGGCTTCCGGCACGCCCGACAGGCCAAGCACCTCGATCGGCGTGGCCGGACCGGCCGTCGGCACGGTTTCGCCGCGATCGTTCTGGAGCAGGCGCACGCGGCCCCATTCGGAGCCCGCCACCACGATGTCGCCGACATGCAGCGTGCCGCGCTGCACCAGCACGGTCGCCACCGGTCCGCGGCCGCGGTCGAGCTTGGCCTCGATGATCGCACCCTCGGCGGTGCGGTCGGGATTGGCCTTCAGATCGAGGATTTCCGCCTGGAGCAGGATGGCTTCCTCGAGCTTGTCCAGATTGATGTTCTTGGTCGCGGAGACGTCGATGGCGAGGGTCTCGCCACCCAGTTGTTCGACCTGGATCTCGTGCTGCAGCAACTCGGTCTTGACCCGCATCGGATCGGCGTCGCCCTTGTCGACCTTGTTGACCGCGACGATGATCGGAACATGCGCCGCCTTGGCGTGGGCGATGGCCTCCACCGTCTGCGGCATGACGCCGTCATCGGCCGCCACCACGAGCACGACGAGATCGGTGACCTTGGCGCCGCGCGACCGCATCGCGGTGAACGCGGCGTGGCCGGGCGTATCGAGGAAGGTGATCTTCTGGCCCGATTTGAGCTGCACCTGATAGGCGCCGATGTGCTGCGTGATGCCGCCGGCTTCGCCCGACACGACGTCGGTCTTGCGCAGCGCATCGAGCAGCGAGGTCTTGCCGTGGTCGACATGGCCCATCACGGTGACGACCGGCGGACGCGACACCAGATGACCTTCGTCGTCGATGCCGCCCTTGAGGCCCTCCAGCACGTCGGATTCGGCGACGCGCTTGACGGTGTGGCCGTATTCGGCGGCGACGAGTTCGGCGGTGTCGGCATCGATCACATCGTTGGCCGTCGCCATATGGCCGTTCTTCATCAACACCTTGATGACGTCGACGGAGCGGCGCGCCATGCGGTTGGCGAGTTCCGCGACGGTGATCGTCTCGGGGATCGTGACCTCACGCGGGCCGGCCGGCCCGGCGGGCGCCGATTGCACGCCCTTCACGCGCTGCAGATGGCGGCGATAGGACGCGACCGAGCGCATGCGTTCGTCATCGCCCGACAGCGCCTTGGTCACGGTGAGCTTGCCGCGGCGGCGGCTATCCTCGCCGATCTTCTTGGCGGCGGGCGCCGCCTTCGCGGGGACCTTGGTACCCTTCTTGGTCGTCGCTTCTTCTTCTTCCTCTTCGACCGGACGGCGGGCGCGAGCGACGGCGGCGGCCGGCGTGGCGGCGGACGCGGCCGCGCCGGTCCCGGATTCCGGCTTGTGTTCGCGCCGCGCGACCTCTTCCTCGGCATGCCGGCGGGCCTCTGCCTCGGCGATCTTGCGCGCCTCTTCCTCGGCCTTGCGCTTCTCTGCGGCGAGACGTTCGATCTTCAGGCGCTCGTCTTCGACGGCGCGCAGGCGCGTCTCTTCCTCGGCGCGCTTGCGGGCCTCGGTCTCGTGAACACGAGCGTCGGCAAGGGCGGCGCCGCGACGCGCCTTCTCTTCCTCGGTCAGCTGGCGCAGGACCACGCCGCGTGGCGCGGGTGCCGCGGCCGGCGCGGATGGTGCGGCGCTCGGCGCCGGCGCGGCCGGCTTGGCCGGAGCAGAAGCCGCCTTGGGCGGCGGCGTGGGCCCAAGCGTGCGCTTCTTCTCCACCACCACGGCCTTTGTGCGGCCATGGGAGAAGCTCTGCTTCACGGTCGAAGTCTCGGTCTTCTTCAGCACCAGAGGAGGTCTGCCGCCGGCCGGTTTCTTCGTGGTGTCGTTCGTATCGCTCATACGTGTCCTTCGATGGACGCAGCGGGACGCGTGCGAAAGCCCGATAGCCGCTTGGCATCGAAGCTCAGACGTTCCTGGAGTCGCCCGGATTTGAGGGCTGCATGTATCACATTCTCGCGGCCGAGGGCCAAGCCCATTTCCGCCGCGCTGAGGCATTCCACGGTCTCGATGCGCAGGCCGCGCGCATGCGCCGCGCCGAACAATTTGCGCTTGCCGTCCTTGGCGCCGTCATGCGCTTCGACGATCAGCGCCGGTGGGGTGTCCGACTGCAGCACGCGCTGGACCTGATCGAAGCCGAGGTGAATTTGATTGGAGCGCCGTGCCATGCCGAGATCGGCCTGCATGCGCGCGACCAGAAGCGCCTCGACGCGGTCGGCCAGATCGGGCGCCACCTTGACCTGTGCTTTCGCAGCCTTGGCGAAAAGGTTCTTCTTGAGCGCGGTCTCCAGCGCCTTGCGCGTCGCGCTCACCCATATTCCGCGGCCCGGCAAGACCGCGGCGATGTCCGGCGTCACCTCGCCATCGGGCGAAACGACGAAGCGGATCAACTGGTCCTCGGACAAGACTTCGCCGCCGACGATGCATCGGCGTTCGCGCGCGCGAGAGCCGTCCGACGAATCGCGCTCGCGCATCGTCGTGTCGTCCTCGTCGATGGCGAGTGCCCCGTTCAAGCTTCGGCTTCCTCCGTCGCTTCGCCGTCCTCGATCGCGGCCTCTGGTTCCTCGACCAGCTCCTCGATCCAGCCCGCCTTGACGCGGGCCTTCATGATGATGGCGTTGGCGTCGTCGCTCGTCAGGTTGAAGCCTTCCAAGGCGCCCGGAATGCGCACGCGTTCCTTCTCCTTGTTGACCTCGTAGTAGCCGAGCAGATCGTCGGTGGCGCAGCCGGCGAGATCCTCAAGCGACTTGACGTCGTGCTCGCCAAGCGCGACCGCCATCGCCGGCGTCACGCCTTCGACGTCGAGCACGTCGTCCTCGACGCCCAATTCCTTGCGTTTGTCGTCCATTTCCCTGTTCTTCGCCTCGATGAATTCGAGCGCGCGTTGTTGCAGCTCGGTTGCGGTTTCCTCGTCGAACCCTTCGACGGCGGCCAGTTCGTTCAGCGGCACATAGGCCACGTCCTCGATCGTCGCGAAGCCCTCGGAGGCCAGGAGTTGCGCCACCGTCTCGTCGACGTCGAGCGAGTCCATGTACAGTTTGGTGCGCTCGGAGAATTCCTTCTGGCGGCGCTCCGATTCCTCGGCCTCGGTCAGGATGTCGATCTGCCATCCGGTGAGCTGCGAGGCGAGGCGCACATTCTGGCCGCGACGGCCGATGGCGAGCGAGAGTTGTTCGTCAGGGACAACCACCTCGACGCGATGGGTATCCTCGTCGAGCACGACCTTGGAGACTTCCGCCGGCGCCAGCGCGTTGACGATGAAGGTCGCCGCTTCCTGATTCCACGGGATGATGTCGATACGCTCGCCCTGAAGCTCCTGCACCACCGCCTGCACGCGCACGCCGCGCATGCCGACGCAGGCGCCGACCGGATCGATGCTCGAATCCTTGCTGATCACCGCGATCTTGGCGCGGCTGCCCGGATCGCGCGCCACGGCGCGGATTTCGATGATGCCGTCATAGATTTCCGGCACTTCCTGCGCGAAGAGACGCACCATGAACTGCGGATGGGAGCGCGACAGGAAAATCTGCGGGCCGCGGGCTTCGCGCCGCACGTCGTAGATATAGGCGCGGATGCGGTCGCCGGCGCGGAAGCTTTCGCGCGGGATCATCTCGTCGCGACGAACCACGCCCTCGGCGCGGCCGAGATCGACGACGACGGAGCCGAACTCCGAGCGCTTGACGATGCCGTGTACGATCTCGCCGATACGGTCCTTGTATTCCTCATATTGGCGCTCGCGCTCGGCGTCGCGCACCTTCTGCACGATCACCTGCTTGGCGTTCTGCGCGTTGATGCGGTTGAAATCGACCGGCGGAAGCGTCTCGGCGATGATGTCGCCGACCTGCGCGGCGGGATTGCGGGCGCGCGCGTCGGCAAGGCTGATCTCGGTCTTGTCGTTGTCGACCTGCTCGACGACATGCAGATAGCGCGAGACATGGGTCTCGCCGGTCTTGGGATCGATATCGACCTTGATGTCGTTCTCGCTGCCGTAATGGGCCTTGGCGGCGCGCTGCATCGCCTCTTCCATCGCGGTCAGTACGACTTGCTTGTCGATCGACTTGTCGCGCGCGACGGCGTCCGCGATCTGCAGAAGCTCCGTGCGGTTAGCGGCAATGGCGGCCATGATATTTTCTCTCCTTAGGAATTCGCGCGCTTGCGCGCTTTCAAGTCTTCCGCGATGAGTGCGTCTGTCAGCACAAGTTTCGCCTCCGCAATGCCGCGGAACGGGATCGAAATGCGCTGACCTTGGCTTTCGATTGTGACGTCCTGTCCGTCGAGCCCCAGCAGAAGGCCGCGGAACCGCTTGCGGCCGTCGACGGGCGCATGCAATTCCAGCTTGGCCTCATGGCCGGCCCAGCGGGCGAAATCGGTGAGCCGCGTCAGAGGCCTATCGATCCCGGGCGAGGACACTTCCAGCTCATAATCGCCCTCGATAGGGCTTTCCTTGTCCAAAAAATCCTGCAGGGCGCGCGCCAGGATGGCGCAGCCCTCGACGTTCATCGTGCCGTCCGGCCGCTCCGCCATGATCTGCAGAGTCTTGGTGTGGCCGCCCATCAGGCGCAGGCGCACGAGCCGAAACCCGGCCGCTTCCACGGCGGGTTCGATGATCGGCTCCAGATGGGCCATGGCAGTGAGCAACCGGATGAAACTCCAAAGCTTTCCCCGCGCGGCGGTCTTGCGACCGCCACACAACAGTACGTTTCTGTTGTCTGGGATGGGCGCTATCTACGCCCGCCAACCGCCCAATTCAAGGGTGAGCGGCGGATTTCGGCGCCGGCTGGGGAATATTGATCGGTGGCGCTTGTCGGATCGCGCTGCCCTGGCCGATGCCCATGGTGAGCTCGCCCGGTGGCTTCTCGGCCGGAACTTTGAAGCTGAAGAACCACAATCCGATGATGCAGGACGTGAACACGGCTGCGATGGCGATCACGCCCAGTTCCCAGAACTGGCCGGGCGGTTTGATGTCGCCGTCATCGTCGATCATGTCGCAAATGTACCAGAACCCTTGCCTCCTCCATAGCGGGGGAATGGGGCGGGATTTCGCCTAGCGGCGGACGAAGCGCAGGAACACCGGCGGGCCGTGCAGTTCCTTGGCTTCGTAGCGGGTCGGCGGCCAATCCTGCGGCCGTCCCTTCCAGTCGGCGGGGCCGGTCGCCGTCCAGGCGAAAGCGGGATGCGCCATCAGGCGCTCAAGGGCATAGGCCAGATAGCCGGCATCGTCGCTGGCGAAACGCAACTCACCACCGGATTTCAGGACGCGGGCGAGGTCGTCGAGCATATCGCTCTGCACAAAGCGGCGCTTGTGATGGCGCGTCTTGGGCCAGGGATCGGGAAACAGGATGAAGGCGCGGCCGAGGCCGGCATCGGGCAGTGCCTCGACGATGTCGCGCGCGTCGTCTTCGTAGAGGCGGATATTGCGGAGCGGTGACGTTTCGAGCTTCGACAGCAGCTTGGCCGTGCCCGAGATATAGGGCTCCGCGCCGATCAGACCGATATCGGGATGGTGCTGTGCCTGCCAGAGCAGATGCTCCCCGCCGCCATAGCCGACCTCCAGCCACACGTCGGCGATATTCGACTCGAAATAGCCGCGCGGATCGCGCCCCGGCTCGAGTCGCAATGCCAATCGCGGCAACAGAGTCGTGCGCAGGCCTTCCTGATGCGCCGAAAGCTTCGGCCCTTTGCGCCGCCCGTAGAGCTGCCGGCGCTTACGTTCACTGTGTCCGATCTGACCCGTCATGGCTCCTCATGCTTCGACAAGCTCAGCATGAGGAGTTGGCAAGGGTTCCTCATCCTGAGCTTGTCGAAGGATGAGGGCCGGTTTCGCTCACACCGCCCGCTTGAGCGCCTCGGCGAGGTCGGTCTTCTCCCACGAGAATCCACCTTCCGCATCGGGCTCGCGGCCGAAATGGCCATAGGCCGAGGTGCGCGCATAGATCGGCTTGTTGAGATCCAGATGCTCGCGGATCTTGCGCGGCTTAAGGCTCATCAATTCGGGAAGAATCTTCTCCAGCCTCGCCTCGTCGACCTTGCCCGTGCCATGCGTATCGACATAGAGCGACAAGGGATCGGCGACGCCGATGGCGTAGGAGATCTGGATCGTGCAGCGATCGGCGAGGCCGGAAGCCACCACGTTCTTCGCCAGATAGCGCGCCGCATAGGCCGCCGAACGATCGACCTTGGTCGGGTCCTTGCCGGAGAAGGCGCCGCCGCCATGGGGTGCCGCACCGCCATATGTGTCGACGATGATCTTGCGGCCGGTGAGACCGCAATCGCCATCGGGGCCGCCGACCACGAAGGCGCCGGTCGGATTGACGTGCCAGATGGTCTTGGGATTGATCCAGTCCTTGGGCAGCGCCTCGCGGATATAGGGCTCGACGATGGCGCGGATGTCGGACGAGGTCTGGTGTTCGTGCAAGTGCTGGGTGGACAGCACGATCTGGGTCGCTTCGACCGGCTTGCCGTTCTCGTAGCGCAGCGTGACCTGGCTCTTGGCGTCGGGTCCGAGCGTCTTTTCCTTGCCGGACTTGCGGGCCTTGGCGAGCAGTTCGAGAATCTTGTGGCTGTAGAACAGCGGCGCCGGCATCAGCGCCGGCGTCTCTCGGCAGGCATAGCCGAACATGATGCCCTGGTCGCCGGCGCCTTCATCCTTGTTGCCCGACGCATCGACACCCTGCGCGATGTGCGGCGACTGCGCGTGCAGCAGAACCTCGATATTGGCGTTGCGCCAGTGAAAGCCATCCTGCTCGTAGCCGATGTCCCTGATCGCCTTGCGCGCGACCGCCACGATATCGTCGACCATGATGTGCTTGGGTCCGCGCGTCTCGCCGGCGATCACCACGCGATTGGTCGTCGCCATCGTTTCGCAGGCGGCACGAATGTCCCAGGGCGACAAGCCGCTCTTGGGGCCTTCGCGGAAGAACAGATCGACCACTTCATCGGAGATGCGGTCGCACACCTTGTCGGGATGCCCCTCGGACACGCTTTCACTGGTGAAGAGATAATTCTGCCGCGCCATTGCCTTGTCCCTGTTCAACCCCACGGAAGGTTCAGCTTTTTGCAACAAATGCCCCCTCGGTCAACTGGCGTCGATGTCGTCCCACCCGCTAGAGTGGCCCATTGTCGAAGATGGGCGAGATTGGGAGGAATTCGGGATGGTCGCGCCGTTCAAAGGGGGCTGCCGCTGTGGCGCCATTCGCTATCAGGCCAGCACGGAACCGTTGGCGGTCATGAATTGTCATTGCCGCGATTGCCAATATTCGTCGGGCGGCGGCTTCACAACCGTCGCGGTGTTGCCCGCGGCGGCTTTCGCGCTCACGAAAGGCGCGCCGAAAAGCTTCACGGTGAAGGGCGATTCCGGCAACGACGTCACGCGCTTTTTCTGCGAGACCTGCGGCACGCCCCTCTACAGCCAACCGCCGGGAGGCGCGATCGTGCCGCTCAGGGTGGCCACACTCGACGATCCGAGCTGGCTCAAGATGAGCGGCGCGCTCTACACCAGCTCGGCCCAGCCCTGGGCGCACATCGATCCGGCGCTGCTGCGGTTCGAAAAGATGCCGCCGGGCGCACGCTAGAGAATATAGCGCGACAGATCCTGGTCCTTTGCGAGATCGTCGACGCGTGTGTGGACGTAAGGACCATCGACGGTGACGGCATCGCCGCTGCGCTCGCTTGCCGAATAGCTGATCTCGTCGAGCACCCGTTCCATGATCGTCTGCAGGCGCCGGGCACCGATATTCTCCAGCCGCGCGTTCACCTGCGCCGCGAGATCGGCGATCGCGGCGACGCCGTCCTCGGTGAAATCGAGCCTGACGCCCTCCGTCTGCATCAACGCCACATATTGCTTGATGAGGCTGGCTTCCGGCTCGGTCAGGATGCGGCGGAAATCGTTCGCGTCCAGCGCCTTGAGTTCGACGCGGATCGGCAGGCGCCCCTGCAGTTCCGGCAACAGGTCGGACGGCTTGGCGATGTGAAATGCGCCCGACGCGATGAAGAGGATGTGATCGGTCTTCACCTGGCCGTGCTTGGTGGCGACGGTGGTGCCCTCGATCAGCGGCAACAGATCGCGCTGCACGCCCTCTCTGGAGACGTCGCCGCCGCCGCGCAGGTCGCTGCGGGCGCAGATCTTGTCGATCTCGTCGAGGAAGACGATGCCGTTGTTCTCGACCATGGCGATGGCGTCGCGCACGATGCGGTCCTCGTCGAGCAGTTTGTCCGCCTCCTCCGCGACCAGCGGCGCATGCGCTTCCGCCACGGTCATGCGGCGCTTTTTGCCCTTGCTGCCGAACGCCTTTCCGAACATGTCGGAGAGATTGAGCATGGAGACCTGGGCGTTGGGCATGCCGGGAATCTCGAACATCGGCGGACCGCCGGCATCCTTCATATCCAGCTCGACCTCCTTGCCGTCGAGTTCGCCCTGGCGCAGCGACTTGCGGAAGCTCTCGCGCGTGTTGCCGACGGAGCTGCCGACCAGCGCATCCAGCAACCTTTCCTCGGCGCGCGCCTCGGCCTGCGCTTCGACTTCTCGGCGGCGGGCGCCGCGGGTCTGCACGATGCCGACTTCGAGCAGATCGCGCACGATCTGATCGACGTCGCGCCCGACATAGCCGACCTCGGTGAATTTGGTGGCCTCGACCTTGAGAAACGGCGCCTCCGCCAGTTTGGCGAGGCGGCGCGAAATCTCGGTCTTGCCGACGCCGGTGGGCCCGATCATCAGGATGTTCTTCGGCAGAACCTCTTCGCGCATGGCCGGGCCCAATTGCTGGCGGCGCCAGCGATTGCGCAGCGCGATGGCGACGGCGCGCTTGGCGTCGTGCTGGCCGATGATGAAGCGGTCGAGCTCGGAGACGATTTCGCGTGGCGTGAAGGAGGAGCTCATGTCGCGTCGAGGCTTTCGATGACGATGTTTTCGTTGGTGTAGATGCAGATGTCGGCGGCGATCTTCATGGCGCGCCGCGCGATCTCTTCCGCCGACAGGTCCATGCCGATCAGCGCGCGGGCGGCGGCGAGCGCGAACGGCCCACCCGAGCCGATGCCGATCAGGCTGTCCTCGGGCTCGACCACGTCGCCGGTGCCCGACAGGATCAGCGAGGTCGTGGCATCGGCCACCGCCATCATCGCTTCGAGACGCCGAAGGTAGCGATCGGTCCGCCAATCCTTCGCCAGCTCCACGCAGGCACGCGCCAGGTTTCCGGGATGCTGTTCGATCTTGGCTTCGAGCCGTTCGGACAGCGCGAAGGCGTCCGCGGTCGCGCCCGCGAAGCCCACCAGCACGTCGCCCCCTTTTGGGCCCTTGCCGATGCGGCGCACCTTGCGGGCATTGGATTTCATGACCGTGGCGCCGGCCGTCACCTGGCCGTCGCCGGCGATGACGACCTTGCCGCCCTTGCGGACCGACAGAATGGTCGTTGAGCGCCATTTCTCTTTGGACGTCATCGAGCTGTCACCTATGCTGCGCGAACCCACCAAGGAGCCTGGGCAGATGAAGAATTTCGCTGTTTGGACGAGCCTAGGCGCCATGCTTTGGCTGGCGCAACCGGCCCTTGCCGCTCCCCTCACCTATGACTGTCAGGCGCGCATGACAAGGGTGGAGACGATTCCGCCGCCCGTGCCGGGCGATGCCAATCCCTGGCAGTGCGCCGCGCCGACGGCCAAATCGTCCAGCGCCGTCCATTGGCAGCGCAATTCGCTGGAATATTGCCGCCTGACCGTGAGTCAGTACGACCAAGCGCTCGAGGCGGCGCGGCGCGTGGCCCACGTCCGCAAGGCGCGGCAATGGGTTGTGCTGTTGGACGCCGACGAGACCGTGCTCGACAATTCGCTGTTCGACCGCGCGCGCGCGCTTTGCGGCGGCAGTGTCGAGGACGCACAATGGGAGAGCTGGGTGCATGCCGACATGGCGCGTGACATGCCGGGCGCGGCGGCATTCACCCAGGTCGTGCACAAACTGGGCGGGCTCGTCGCCATCGTCACCAACCGGCGTGCCGCGGACGATGCGATCACCCAGGGCACGCTCAAAAAGGCCGGCATCTGGTTCGACTACGAGATCGGGATGGACGCGACCTCCGACAAGACGGCCCGCTGGCAAGGTGCCGTTGCGACCTTGGCGCACAAAGTCGGCGGCCACCCGCGCGCGGTGATGTGGCTCGGCGACCAAGTGACGGACTTCGCAATCGTCGACAAGAACGGCAACATCGTCCGCGCCATGAACGAGAAGGACGACGGGGCGAAAATCGGAACCTATCTCTTCCTGCTGCCGAACGCGATGTATGGTGGCTGGATGAACAACACGGACGACTGAACGCATGCGCGAATTGCCGGTCATCCCTTTTGCCGATATCCGCGGCGGAAATTCGCTCGACCTGCTGAAGCTCTATCCCGACAAGGCCCGCGCGCTGGCGCAAGCGGCGACCAATACGTTCGGCTTCGTCTCGCGCGCCGCCGCCGCCCTGGCTTTGCCGCTCGGCGATCGCGCGTCGCGCAATTGGTTGCGGCGCGCCGACAATCCCTACCGAGGGGAAATCGATGCCCTCGCCGATACGCTCCGCATTCGCGGCGTGCATTTCCTCAATCTCTGCTTCGAATGGGGCTGCACCGGCGGCGTGTGGCGGAGTGCCGACGGACCTGTCATGCGGCGTGTGCTCGATTGGCCGTTCCCCACGCTCGGCACCAGCATGGTCGTGGCGCATCAATCCGGACCCGCCGGCGAATTCTACAACATCACCTGGCCGGGCCTGACCGGAAGCTTCCAGGGACTGGCGCCGGGCCGCTTTGCAGCCGCGATCAACCAGGCGCCGATGCGCGGGCATGGCTATGGCTATGCCGGCGACTGGCTCGCGAACCGCATCAGGGCGCGCGAGGCTGCCGGACTGCCTCCGGCCCATTTGTTGCGGCAGGCGCTGGAGACGGCGCGCGACTACGCGTCCGCCAAGAGGGTGTTGAGCGAGACTCCGATCGCGGTGCCCGCGATCTTCCTGTTGTCGGGTGTAGCGGAAAACGAAGGGTGCATCGTCGAGCGCACCGAAACGCGGTCCGCGATCCGAACGCTCGTCGGCGCGAATGTCTGCGTCGCCAATCATTTCGAGACCGATATCGAACGTGTGGGCGGAGGCTGGCGTGCGCGGCCGATCGACAGCTTGGGCCGTGCCGCGGCGGCGCGCGCGCTGGGAGGCGCCGATATCCAAAGCGACTTCAGCTGGTTCAAGGCGCCGATCGCCAACGTCAACAGCCGGCTTGCCTTCGTCGCAAATGCCGCGGCGGGCACGCTCGCCTTGACGGGCACGCAGGGCCCGACACCGGCGACGCAGGTCTTCAGGCGTGCGGCATAATTAACGACTTGGGCCGCGAATTGGGCTAGGAATCCCTCCGTATTCGGAGAACCGCCATGCGTACCGCAACTGTCGAAAGAAAGACCCGCGAGACGGAGATCACCGTCTCGCTCGATCTCGACGGTTCGGGAGAAGCCGATATCGAGACGGGAATCGGCTTCCTCGACCACATGCTGGACAGCTTCGCGCGCCATTCGATGATCGATTTGAAGGTGCGGGCCGAGGGCGACCTGCATGTCGATTTCCACCACACCACCGAGGACACCGGCATCGTCGTCGGCCAAGCGGTGAGGAAGGCACTGGGCGATTTCGCCGGCATCACCCGCTTCGGCGCGGCGGTCATTCCCATGGACGAGACGCTGACCCGCGTCGCCATCGACGTATCGAACCGACCCTATCTGATTTGGCGGGTGGAGATTCCCAAGCCGAAGCTCGGCGAGATGGACACCGAATTGTTCAAGGAATGGTTCCAGGCCTTCGCCCAGAACGCCGGCATCTGCCTGCACATCGAGAATCTCTACGGCGAGAACAGCCACCACATCGTGGAGACCTGCTTCAAGGGTACGGCGCGGGCGCTGCGCCAGGCGATCGAGCCGGACGAACGCCTCGAGGGCGGTGTCGCGTCCACCAAAGGCTCCCTGAGCGAGAAGGCCTGAGCGGCGTCAAAAATCTGACGCAGGCGTCATTTTCATTGACTCTTAGGGTACGGTCCTTATATTGACGGGATCGTCATTCATTTCGCCGTCGAGCCCTCGGAGATCGCCATGGTCCAGATCACCAAAGACGAAGCCTATGACGCCGTGGCGCCGGACGATTTTCCCGCGATGCTGAACCCGCAGCGCTACAATGTGCGCTCCACCGCCTTCGACAAGATCATCAGCGCGACCCATGACCATTTCTGGGACCCGCTCGACAAGAAGTACATCGACTTCGCGGAAGCTTTCGACACAACGAAGAACACGATCCTGCCGGAGCGCTTCTTCCCGATCTTCCACACCCGCATCGGCGACAAGATGACGGCGGAGCAGAAGATCAAATTCGCCAACGAATCCACGCGCTGGCAGCTTTCCGCCATCCTGCACGGCGAGCAGGGCGCGCTCGCGCTCTCCGCCTCGCTCTGCCACATCCTGCGCGATCCGGGCGCCCAGGAATACGCCGCCAACCAGACGCGCGAAGAGGCGCGTCACGTCACGGCCTTCGCGGCCTATATCAAGGCGCGCTGGGGCACGCCGCTGCCTTGCGGCAACACGCTGCAGGCGCTGCTGACCGAGATGGTCGGCGCGCCGGAGGTCTATAAGAAGATCGTCGGCATGCAGATGCTGGTCGAGGGCCTCGCAATGGGCGCCTTCGCGACGCTGTACCAGAACGCGCAGGATCCGCTGCTGGTGAAGCTCTGCCAGCTCGTCATGACCGACGAAGCGTTCCACCACAAATTTGGGAAGATCTGGGCCGACCGCACGATTCCCAAGCTGTCCAAGGACGAGCAGGAGCTTGTCGAGGACTGGGCGGCGCAATGCTTCCAGACGTTGCTGTTCAACCTGATCAACGCCGAGCAGATGCAGGTTGTCTATGCAAGTGTAGGGATCAATTGGGAAGACGCGCGCGCCGCGATCATGGAAGCCTTCACCGACGAAGACCGCCGCGAAGGCATGAGGCAATCGGCCAATATCTTCCGCGTCCTCATCAAGACGCTGCTCAACGCCGGCATCATCACCGACCGCACCAAGGCGTTCTACGGCATGTATGTCGACATGGACGAGCTGCGGCACGAAGGCGACCGCATGGTCGGCGACGACATCGCCGAGGAGGGCATCAAATACCTCCAGACCATCAACTTCGCCGATCGCAGCAAGGGCGCCGAGCTGCTCGCGGCCGAATAGACCGCGCAAGAGGGGTATGCGCCGACAGGCGGTTCGACTGGACCGCCCGCTGTGCTTATCTGCCCGCATGAACGAAGCCGATCGCCGCAGCCAGCTCGAAGCCGCCGAGGCGAGGGGCATGGCGCTGTTCGACGCGGTCGAGCGCGCCGGCTTCGTCCAAGCCGGGCGCAGCGAGAGCGCCGTGGACCGCGATATCTTTGAACTCGCGCGGCGCGAATTCGGCGTGGAGCGCCATTGGCACAAGCGTCTCGTACGTACGGGCCTCAACACGATTTGCGTTTATTCCGACGATCCGCCGGAGCGCGTCATCGCGGCCAACGACACCGTCTATCTCGATTTCGGTCCGGTGTTCGGCGAGTGGCAAGCCGATATCGGCCGCTCTTATGCGGTCGGCAACGACCCGCAAAAGCAACGGCTGGTCGCCGATCTACCACTCCTGTTCGATCGTGTTCAGGCAGCCTATCGCGCTTCGCCCGACATGACCGGCGCAGCGCTATACGCGATCGCGCAGCAAGAGGCGCGGAACGCCGGTTGGCACTTCGGCGGCGCCATCGCCGGCCACACCATTCTGGGCGATTATTCGGCGCCGGCCATCGCGCGCGAGCCGCGCAACTACATCGCGCCAGGCAACGACGAGGCCATGACGCTTTCCGATCGGCTGGGGCGGCCGCGGCACTGGATCCTCGAAATTCATCTGGTCGATCGCGACCGCACCTTCGGCGGGTTCTACGAGCGGCTGCTATAGCGCGTTTGGGGGACTGGAATTCGCACGACGCGCCACGCCGGCACGGGCCGCACCGGTTCGGGCTTGTCGTCGTCGAACGCCGACCACTGGCTGACACCGATGACGTCAAGCGATCGGCCGTCCGTCGCGAGCAGCGCGGGATCGGACACGGCCGGCGCGTTGGCGGCCAGAACAGAGAACGCTGTCAGCACCGACCAATCCGCGGAGAGAGCAAAGCGCAGCACGCGATAGGGCGGCGCGCCGTTCTGGGTCGCGGCGAAGCTGCCGTCGGCGAGCCGCACCATCCCATCGATGCCGAGCGTCGTGACGTCGGGGGGCACGACGACCGGCTGCATATCCAAGGTGCGCAAATCCACACGCATCAGGCCCATCGCGTAATCGGCGACGAGCAGGTAACGACCGTCTGGCGAGGCAGACATGCCCTGCGCGGACGCCAGCATGCGCTGATGCAATACCGGCTCGAGCGCCGCCGCGCCCGACGCTAGGCGATATAGCGCGCCGTCCGAACCGTCGGAGATATAGACCGTACCGTCCGGTCCCAGAGTCACGTCGCCGAGCGCCTTTGCGTCCGGCGCCGAAAATTCGGCCAGCAGGCCCGCGCCCTGCAGATCATAGGCGAGAAGGGCGCTGTGGCCGCGCTGCAGTTCGCTTGCGCCTTCGCTTTGCGGCAAGCTGGCCGCCGAGACCCAGAGCCGCCGGCGTGCGCGATCGACGGCGATGCCGAAGGGCGAGAGCCCGTCGGGCAGCGATGCGACGAATATCGAAAGGCGGCCATGGCGCAGCGAAAAGATCGCGCGGCGATGCACAGCGGCGACGAAGATGCGTTCGCCGTCGCCCGCGATACCTTCGGCAAGGATCGGCGCGCCGCCGCCGCGATAGAGGGTGCGGCAATCGCAGTGCGGCCGGGCATTGTGCGCGATCTTTGTCGCGAGTGCCGCGAAGCCGGGCAGCGATCGCAGGGCGCCGAGCTTGGCTTCGCGCGCGACATCCGCCGTGCCGCCCATGCCCGCGTAGCGTTCCAGGAGCGCCATGGCCTTGGCCGTCTCGCCCCGCTGAGCCGCGACAAGGGCCAGGGCGTGGATGAGGCCTTCCCGCTGTGGCGCGGCCGCCGCCGCCGTATCGAATGCCGCTTCCGCCGCCGCCAGATCGCCACGGCCCTCAGCCTCGAGTCCCGCCTTGGCGGCGGTGCGAAAGGCCGAGAGTGCATCGAGCGGCGCACCTTGCGCCGCCGCGACGGACAGGAGGAGGGCGAGAGCCACAGCGCGCGTCATCGCAACACTGTTAGCCGAATCCCAGCCTTCGCCCGCTGACAAAAGTTTGATCGTCCCGTTGATCTGATGTTCCTGAAATGTTCCAATGTGCCATGATTTCAACTTCCACCGCTCAGGACGTGGCACGTGGCGTTACCCGCCTGCTGCTGCAACAGGGCTATTCGCCGATCCTGGAATTCACGCTGGCCAATGGCCGGCGGCTGGACGTCGCCGCGCTGGGCGCTGACGGCACGCTGCTTGGCGTGGAAATCAAGGTAGCGCTGGCCGATCTCAAGGGCGACGCCAAATGGCCGGAGTATTTGGAGTTCTGCGAGCACTTCTATTTCGCCATCCCACCCGATTTTCCCGATGAGCATGTGCCGCCAGGGACCGGACTGATCGTCGCCGATCGCTATGGCGGCGCCATCGTGCGCCCGGCCGTGCCGGCGCCGGTTCATGCCAGCCGGCGCAAGGCGGTCACGCTGCGCTTCGCCAAGGTCGCCGCCGACCGGCTCGCGCATCTCCTCGAACTCGCGGAAGATCCGCGCCAGGCCACGGTGCTGCCCGATGCCGATCACTGAAGCGCAATTCAAGAAGATCGCGCTTGGCTTCCCCGAGGCGCATGAGAAGGCGTCCTACGGCAATCCTGCGATCTTCGTCGCCAAGAAGTTCTTCGCGCGCTACCGCCGGGAGGATAAGTCGATCGTATGGATCGTCGGATCGATGGACGAACGCGATCATCTGCTGGGGATCGATCCTGAGACCTACTTCATCACCGATCACTACAAGGATTATCCCAGCGTGCTGGTCCGCGTCGCGCGGCTGAACGCAACGATGCTCAACACGATGCTTGAGCGCCGCTGGCGCGCCATCGCGCCCAAGAAGTTGATCAAGGCCGTCGACGAAGCGGACGCCGCGCGCGGAAAGAAGCGCTAGAGCAATTCCAGGAAAAGTGCGAAGCGTTGGTACGCTGTCGCTTCCAACTCCGTCCGGAATTGCGACCAAACAATAACTCAGAGCGGATCATCGATTCCATGAAGCGGTGATCCGCTCTAGCGCGGGCTTCTCTTCGCCAAAATGCGTTGCAGCGTGCGGCGATGCATGTTGAGGCGGCGTGCCGTCTCCGACACGTTGTGACCGCACAGTTCGTAGACCCGCTGGATGTGCTCCCAGCGCACGCGGTCGGCCGACATCGGATTTTCGGGTGGCTTGGGCTTGGAACCCGGCTGCGCCATCAGTGCGGCCAGGATATCGTCGGCGTCGGCCGGCTTGGGCAGATAGTCGATGGCGCCGTATTTCACCGCGGCGACCGCCGTCGCGATATTGCCGAATCCGGTCAGCACGACCACGCGACTGTCCGGCCGCACGACATGCAGAGTCTCCACCACGTCCAGCCCGTTGCCATCGTCGAGCTTCAGATCGACCACGGCGTAGGCCGGCGGCGCCTCCTTGGCGCGGGCTTTGCCCTCGGCCACGCTCTCGGCGATGGTGACCACGAAGCCGCGCGCTTCCATGGCGCGGGCGAGCCTTTCGCGTAAGGGACGGTCGTCCTCGACCAACAGCAGCGTCTTGTCTTCGATGGTCATGGCTTTTTCCTCTTGGCGCTGAGGGAGCGCTTTGTCGCGGCGCGTTCATATACCGCGGCCCCGCCTATCACAACCGAAAGCGCATCTGGGCGGCAACTTGGAGACGTTCGCGCCGGTCGGCCACATCTCCTTGATGTGGTTTGGTTTTTGGTTAACCTTCGCCGCGGCCGGGGGGGGCCTCGCCGTCGATCGTGTTGCGCGGCCACACCGCGCTGACCCGCGCCCCACCGCTCTCGATGTTGCCGGCCGAAACCCTGGCGCCGGTCTGCTCCAGCAGCGTCTTGGCGATGAAAAAGCCCAGCCCCATGCCTTCATGCTTGTCGAGCGTGCCGGTGGGGCCAAGCTCGGTCTCGCCCAACGCGAAATGCCCCGGCCGCGAGGTGATATAGGGCTCGCCGATGCGTTCGAAAATTTCCGGTGCGAAGCCCGAGCCGTCGTCTTCCACCGAGATGCGCAGCTGGCTGGCGTTCCAGCGTGCCTGGATGCGCACCCGGCTCTTCGCGAAGTCCGCCGCGTTGTCGATGATGTTGCCCAGACCGTGGAGCAGTTCGGGTGCCCGCCAGACCTTGGGCTGCACATCGCCTTCGACATCCGGCTTGAGTTCGATCGAGAGTTCGAGGTCGTCGCCGCGATAGCGCTCGACCAGGTCTTCCAAAAAAGCGCCGAGCGGCAGTCGCGCCGTCTCGCCCAGCATCGTCTCTTCCGGATTTGCGAGCCGCGCCAGGATGGCGCGGCAGCGCTCGGCCTGCTGACGAAGCAGCGCCGCGTCCTCGGCTTCCGACGAACCTTTGGGCAGCGCCCGTTCGAGCTCGCGCGCCACCACCGCGATGGTGCCAAGCGGCGTGCCGAGCTCATGCGCCGCCGCCGTGGCCAGGGCGCCGATCGAGGCGAGCCGACGTTCGCGCGAGAGCGCGAGCTGCGTCGCGGCCAAACCGGCGGACATCCGCGCGCCCTCGCTCGCGATGCGCCAGGCATAGATGGAGGTGAAGCCGATGCCGATCACCAGCGAGGCCCAGATGCCGACTTGATAGAGCGGCGGCAGCATCAGCGGCTCGGCGGCAGCCCAGGGCAGCGGACGGTGGAACACGGAGATAAGGCATACGGAAGCGAAGGCGACAGCAGCGACAATGAGCGTGTTGCCGAGATTGAGCGTTGCCGCCGCGATCACCACGGGTGCGACGAAGATCAGGGCGAAGGGATTGGTGATGCCGCCGGTCAGATAGAGCAGCACCGCAAGCTGCACCACATCGAAGCCCAGATAGACCGTGGCCTCGCGATTGGTCAGCCGGTGGCTCGCGGGATAGCGCAGCGCCAGCACGATGTTGACCACGCCGCTGGCGGCGATGACCCCGGCGCATTGCAGCAGGGGCAAGGGATAGCCGAAGCCGAAATAGACGACGAACAGCGCCGCCGATTGGCCGCCGACCGCCATCCAGCGCAGATTGGACAGCGTCCGCAGCCGCACCCGGCCGCGAACCGTCCAGCCCGGCAAGGTGGGGAAAGACGTAGCCTTTGGGACCGGCGCGCTCTCGCTCATGCTGCTGTTACCATCGCCCGCCGTCCGGCCTCTTTCGCTTGTTCGCGGGCGCCATTATCAATCGCCGCTCCCGGCTCTTCAATCGGACCGGGCCGGAGCCGGAAGTCACCATGCGACGCCTGCCCTTCGTCCTGATCCCGGTCGCGCTGGCCTTGGCCTTGGCGCTCGGCGTCTTCCTTTGGCGGCTGAGCGACGATCTGCCGGGCCTGGGCCGCGTGTTCGGCACCGGAACGCCGTCGATCGGCGCGCCGTTCACTCTTATCGACCAGAACGGCCGCAGCCGTCGATCCGGCGACTTCGCCGGCCGCTTCATGCTGATCTATTTCGGCTATTCCTATTGCCCGGATGTGTGCCCAACCACACTGGCGCTGATGAGCGACGCGCTCGGCCGGCTCGGCCCCAAAGCCAAGCGTGTCGTGCCGATCTTCATCACCATCGATCCGGTACGCGACACGCCGGCGCAGCTAAAATCCTATCTGCGCGCCTTCGGCCCCGATTTCGTCGGCCTGACCGGAAGCCCGCAAGCGGTGATGAAAGCGGCGGCGGGCTATCGGGTCTATTTCCGCAAGCATCCGCTGCCCGGCGGGCAGTACGGCATGGACCACTCTAGCGTAATTTTCCTGATGGGGCCGGACGGAACGTTCGTCACCTATTGGGACGACACATCGGTCGGTCCCGACAAGCTTGCCGACGATCTGCGCGCGCGGCTTTAGACGGCGGGCGCCGGAAGTCCCGCCTGGAGGCTTGCTGCGATCAGCGTGTTGCGCATCAAGCAGACGATGGTCATCGCGCCGACGCCGCCCGGTACCGGCGTGATGTGGCCGGCGACGGCCGCGGCCGGTTCGTAGTCGACGTCGCCGACGATCTTGTGTTTGCCGCCGCCGGCGTCGATGCGGTTGATGCCGACGTCGATCACCGCCGCGCCGGGCTTGACCCAATCACCCTTCACTGTGCCGGGCTTGCCGATCGCCGCCACGAGGATATCGGCACGTCGCGCGTGCGCGGGAAGATCGCGGGTGCGCGAATGGGCCATGGTGACGGTCGCGTTGGCGGCCAGGAAAAGCTGCGCCGACGGCTTGCCGAACAACAGCGAGCGGCCGACGACCAGGACATCGCGTCCCGCGACCTCGATGCCGTGGTCTTTGAGCAGCACCATCACGCCCAATGGCGTGCAGGAGACGAGATGGGCGCGTCCGCTCAGCAGGAGGCCTGCATTGGTGGGCGTCAGCGCATCGACGTCCTTGGCGGGATCGAGCGTGTCGAGCACCGCGGCCTCGCGCACCTGGGAGGGCAGCGGCATCTGCACCAGGATTCCATGCACCGACTTGTCGTCGTTGAGGGCCCTGACCCGCGCCAGCACCTCGGCCTCGCCGGCATCGGCGGGCAGCGAATAGTGCAGCGACTTGAAGCCGATCGCCTCCGCCGTCTTGCCCTTGCTGCGGATATAGACCTCGCTCGCGGGATCGTTGCCGACCAGCACCGTGGCGAGACCCGGCACGATGCCGCGCGCTTGGCCGAGTCGTGCCGTCTCCGCCACGACGCGCTCGCGCAATTTCGCGGCCGATGCCTTTCCGTCGATGATCTTGGCCGTCACGCCGAAACTCCGATCTTTTCGAGCCGCGCCGAAAGATCCGGCGGAGCAGGTGAGATGCAAATCGTTTTCAGCCGCGCGGTCGCGCCGGCAATGATGGCGACATTAGTCTTGGGAACGGACAACGACTTTGCCAGAAGCGCAATCAGCGCCGCATTGGCCTTGCCATCTTCCGGCGGCACGGCGACGCGGGCCTTGAGATAGCTGTTACCGTCGGCACCCGTATCCCAACCATCCACCCGGTCGCGTCCGCCCTTGGGCGTCAACCGCACCACGAAGGAGAGCCCGCCATCGCGAACGCGCCAGCGCGCCATCAAATGCCGTAGATGAGGGAGTTGAAAAGCTGGTCGCAAAAATACTGGATCAGCCCGATGGCGATCAGCACGAAGAGCGGCGAAAGATCGAGACCCGCGATCGGCGGAATGAGGCGGCGGAACGGGCGGAAGAGTGGTTCGGTTACTGTGTTCAGGAACACCACGATCTGACGCACCGTTGGATTCGACATGTTGAGCACGCCGAAGGCGACGAGCCAGCTTGCGACCACCGCGGCGATGACGGCGAACCAGACGAGATCGAGCACGATGGTGATCGCGCGCAGCAGCGTGCTCAGGATCGCATAGGACATGGGGCCGGGCCGTACCCTTCGGAAGGAAACCGATTTCGTTGCTTGTAGCGGCTGCGGCGGCGCATTCCAAGCGCGCGAAAATCCCCATACGGCCCGGATTTCGGCCGAAAATGAGCCGGCGGCAATGCCTTGACAGGCCAAGGCGCCGCTTCCTACATACCCGCCCGCGCCAAACCACCGGCGCGCCACGTGGTTCGGGGCTGTAGCTCAGTTGGGAGAGCGCCTCGTTCGCAATGAGGAGGTCAGCGGTTCGATCCCGCTCAGCTCCACCAGCCTACGCGACGGAACGCGCAGGTTGACCCCCGAACCACCGCAGGAACTACCTACCGACGTAGCGGACGCGCCACACGACTTTGCCGACATCGTCGGCGATCAACAGGCTCCCATCCTGGGCGACGGCCAGGCCGGCGGGGCGGCCCCAAACATGTGCCGGCGTTCCGGGTCGATCGACGCCATTCCAAAAGCCCGTGACGAAATTCTCGTAGCCGCCGGAGGGCCTGCCGTTCCTGAACGGCACGCGAACGACCTTGTAGCCGGTGGGCGCGCCGGAATTCCACGAGCCGTGCAACGCCACGAACGCGTCGCCTTTATATTCGGCGGGAAACTGGCCGCCTTCATAGAATACCAGGCCTAGCGGCGCCGAATGGGCATGGAACAGAAGATCGGGCATCGCCGCCTTCGCCACCATGTCGGGGCGCTTGGCGCCCCATTGCGGATCGGGATGCGGCCCCAGCCAGGCAAAGGGCCAGCCGTAAAAGCCATCCTTCTGCAGATGGGTGAGATAGTCCGGTACCATCTCATCGCCATAACCGTCGCGCTCATTGACCGTGACGAAGAGATCGTCCGTGCCCGGATAGAACTGCAGACCCACGGGGTTGCGCAGGCCGCTCGCGAAAGGCTTCAGCGAACCATCGGGCGCGACGGTCTGGACCGAGGCGCGGAGCGGCGGGTCCTCTTCCACATTGCCGGCGCTGCCGATGCCGACATAGATCGTGCCTCTGGAGTCGATCGCCAGATCGCGCGTCCAGTGATAGCCGCCGGGCGACAGATCGGGTGCGGTGGTGATGCGCGTGCGCGCGCCGGCCTTCGTGGCGCCGTCGCTGTAAGCAAGCCGCCAAACCGCCTTGTCGTCGCTGACGAGCAGTGCGTCCTTGGCGATCGCCAAACCGTGAGGGCGCGAAAAGCCGGTGGCAAATGTTTCGACGACGACCTTGCCGCCCGTTTTGCGCAGCAAATCGACACGCCCGGCCGCCGGCTCGCTCAGGAACACATCGCCATTGGGAGCCACTGCCAGCCAGCGCGGGTTGGCAAAGCCGGAGGCATAGACCTCCACCTCGAAGCCTGGCGGGACCTGCGGCAGCACGCCGGGCGGCCGGGCGATGCCGCGCGACTCATTGGCGACCGCTGGCGTGGCAAAGGGCTTCGGTAAAGCATTGACGGATATAATGAATTTCTGGCCCGGCTGGTCGGCGGCGAGGCCCGCGCTCGGGCCCAGAAGGAGAATTGCGATCGAAAGGACAAGGCGGCGCATGGGGATCTCCGCACGACATCGGCAAGGAAGGCTTTACACCCTTGGCGTAAACCTGCCCAAGAACGTTCGAGCGATCCCATGCGATCCGTCCGCCTCGCCGCCGCGCTTTTGATGGCCGCTGCCTCGGCCTTGCCGGCGCGCGCCGATGATGGCGATGCCGACAAGGGCAAGGCGCCCAAGCACAAGCTCACCCAGGCCGAGTCCTATGTAATGATCGAGCCGATGTACACGGCGATCCTGGATGGCGACCGCCCCGTGGGCATGCTGATGATCGGCGTGGGCCTCGACATCCCCGATTCCAAGTTGCGCGGCGAGGCGGAACACGCCATGCCCGTGCTGCGCGATGCCTTTGTGCGCAACCTCATGAACTTCAGCACCACGGCTGTCCGGCCTTGGGCACAGCCCGACGTCACCGTCATCGCCGACCGCCTTCAGGGCGTCGCCGACCGCGCGCTCGGCCGCAAGGGCGCGCGCCTTCTGCTCGCCCAGGTCGCGATGCGGATCACCAAGTAGCGAGCAGCGTCAAGCGGTCACGCTATTGGTGGGCGTTGCCGTGCCGTTGTTGGTCGCGAAGGCGTCGAGCAACGACACCGCCATCGATCCCGCAAAGGATCCGCCCTGCGACTGCTGGAGCTTCTCCCATGCCGTCGCAAAATCCGCCGAGGTCAACGCACCGGCGCCGCTCATGTCGAGCGCGGAGAAGTCGCTTGTCGCTTGCTGCGCCGTGCCGCCATTCGCGGTCACGAAGCTTGTCAATTCATCCTGCGACACCGAACCGTCCTGGTTGGTGTCGAGCAGCGACATCAGCGTGCCGGCTGCGCCGCCGCTGCCGTTCTGTATGTGGTGATGATGATGGTGATGATGTCCCCCGCCCTGTGGCGGCGAGCTCGGCAGGGCGCTCGCCATCTGCGACTGCGTGATGCCGTCGCCGCCATTCGGATCGAGCGCCGCGTAGAGCGCGTCGGCCTGGTCCTTCGTACCACCCGCGTTTTGGATATACGTCTCCGTCTCGCTTTCGGACACGCTGCCGTTTCCGTCCGCATCCATGGCCGTGAAGAGGGCTTGCAGCGGATCGGCCGCCGCCCCGCCGCTCGCCGACGGCGTGGCGGACGCATTTGCGCCTGCGTCGCCCTGCAACTGCATCAAGGTCATCAGAACTTCGCCGCTCAGGGACGGTGCGGCGCTTCCCGTCAGACAATTGTCCGAAGGCGTTGCCTGGATTCCATTCGACGCCGCGGAGGACGATGCCGAGGCGGAAGAAGGCGTGTTTGCCGTCGCGGTCTGCGTTGCTCTCAGTTGCGCCAACAGATAGGCCAATCTTTGGCTGGCATCCGCCGAACCGATGGTCGTGGACATGCGTGTCTCCCGCTTTGAGCGACCGCACGTCCCCTGCATGCCGGCCTGACGCCGCGAGCAGAGCGAAAGTCGTGCCGGCGCGCTGCGATGGACCGTCGGCGAAAAACAGAATTAGCGAAATCTTACGCGCGAATGTCTTGCGACAAAGATCGCCCTTTCTGCCGGGTGGCGGCAGGAAGTGCCGGCAGAATTTGGTTGCCGATTGGTCATGTGGAACGCTGCGCCACGGCGGCGATCGCGACGATCTCGACAAGGTCTTGGCCTTCGAGCGTGACGCCGATGCAGGCGCGCTGCGGCGGATGGGCGAAATCGACCCACTCCTCCCAGGCGCGGTTCATTTCGGGTTTCTCGCGCATGTCGGTGATATAGACCGTCGCCTGAAGCAGGTGCGTTTTGTCGCTCCCGGCCTGGGCAAGACTTTCGTCGAGAAATGCGAGCGCCTGCCGGGTTTGTTCATACAGCGAATTCGATTTCGCCCGTGCGGTCGCAACGGTGAAGACAAGACCGTCATGGATGACGGCGCGGCTTCGCGGCCGGCCGGGGCCGGGCAGGCGTTGGATCGTCATGGCACCTCGCGATTGGGACGCGCGAGGCTAGCCACCAAGACATGTTTCGCAAATCAAGGCTTGTTGCGTCTTGTGTCGCCGGTCCCCAGGGTCAAGGACAGCCGATCGAAGTCTATGGTAAAGCCACCTTTCGCCCACAGCACATCGTTGCCGAGCGAACCGTCTCGGGTGTCCGCACTGGAGCCGTCGAGTTCGGCATCCAGTTCGCTCAATGCGACGGTCTGATCGCCCACCGTCACGCTGGTGTTTGGGATGATCGCGACGTTGCGGGTCTCGATGCCCCCGGCGCCCGCGACCCGGATGGTCTTGCGCGCCAGGCCGGCGAGGCGGTCGGGATGTTCCTGCGCATAGCGGTGCTCGAATCCCGTGCGTGCGGCGCCGCTGTCAAAGAACAGGACCTGCGGCTCCCCACCGACCTTGACCTTCACATAAAAATCGAAGCCCTCGAAGCGCAAATTGTTCGAAGCGGCGCGCGACGCGGCTCCGCCGATCACGACCTGATGCGCGGAATCGGGCTTCGTGGGATCGCTGAGTTGAAACGAGATGCGGCCCAGGGCGCGCAGCACCGGATACCCCAGGATTACATCGATACGCGTGTCCGGCCCCATCGGCGACAGGGCGGCGTCGCTGGCCACCACGAAGATCACATTGTGCAGCACGACCCCGCCGATACGCAGCGTTGGCGCGACCGCAAGGCCGGTGTCGATCGCGTCGTGGGTGGCGCTGGCAATGCTGGCCTGGCGGGCGAGCATTTGCACGCCCAATTCCTTGGCAGCGGTGGCACTGAGCGTCGAGACGCTTGTGCCTGTGTCGAGCACCGCGCCGCGGGTCTGGCCGCCGATGTCGACGGGGGCAAGCCACAATCCGATTTTGCTGCGTGTCAGTGTCAGCGTCGCCGGCGCTCTGGATTCCACGGTTTGGACTGGCTGATCGCGGAACCCCATCGCAGCGTCGCGGACCTGCTCCATGTCGAGACGCGTGACCGGTGTTAAGGTCGCAGCGTATTGCGAGATGGCCTGGTCCAGGAGATCGCCGGCCTCGCGATAGCGGCCTTCCCGCAACAGCACGCCGCCGGCCAAGGTAAGTGCCCGGCGGGCTACCGCGGGCGCGGCGCCGCGTGCCGTCCAGGCGGCGCGCAGATGGCTCAGCGCGGCTTGGGTTTGCAGGCGCGAGGCGGCGACGGCGCCCTCCAGATATTCCCGGGTCGCGGGATCGCGCGGCGGCTTGGCCAGCATCGCCGCCATGGCGAACGGATCGGCATCGAGGATCGGATCGTGTTCCGACGCAGCGGCGGGGCTGGCGAGGGCGATCAGGGCTGCTACAAGGAGCTTTGACTGGGTTCTCATATGTGACTTGTCTCATATTGAGCAGGCCACGCCAAGCCGGAGGAACTACACGATGTCGTTACGTGCCGCCTTGCTGGGGCTTTTGTCCGAAGGGCCGGCCACCGGCTACGAACTCATCAAGGAGTTCGACCGGGCGACCAGCGTCATCTGGCCGGCGCCCAAGGGCGAGGTCTATCGCGAATTGGCGCGGCTGGAGACGTCCGGCTTCGCGGCGCCGGAAAAGGAATCGGGCGCGCGGCGCAGCCGCAAATGGCGCATCACGACCGACGGCAAGGCCGAGCTCAAACGTTGGCTACGGTCCGATACCGACTACGCGCTGCGCTACGAGCCCATGCTGCGCGCGGCCTTCCTGGGCAGTTTGAGCGATGGCGAGATTGCCGAGCGCGTTGCGCTGGACCGGCGTTTCTTCGAAACCGAGCTCGCCCAGCTTCGCGCTCTGCGCGGCGAACCGCGGAAGCGCCCGAAGCGCAGACTGGCCCTGCCGATGGCGATTCAGTTCTATGAGGCCATGCTCGGCTGGTGCGACCAGGTCGAGGCCCTGTTGAAGGCCAAATGATCAGCGGCCGGTGAATTTCGGTTCGCGCTTTTCGAGAAAGGCTTTGATCGCTTCGCGATAGTCCTCGCTGGTCGTCGCCAGCGTGTATTGGTCCAAATCCATGAAGGTCGTGGCGTGATGCAACGCGTTGGCCGCCGCATTGACGCCCTGCTTGGACATGCGCACGGCATTGGGCGGAAGTTTGGCGATCTTTTCCGCCCAGCGGCGCGCGACGGCCAGCGCCTCACCATCCGCCGCGACTTCGTCAACGAGGCCCCAGCCGACCGCCTGCGTCGCCTCGACCTTCTCGCCGAAGAGCACGAATTGCTTGGCGCGTGACGGGCCGAGCAGCGAGACGAGGCGCGGCACGGCATGCCAGCTCATGTTCATGCCGAGCGGGATCTCCGGCAATCGCATATGCGCGCCGCGCGCCATGATGCGAAAATCGCAGGCGGCGGCGAGCGCTGCGCCGCCGCCGATGCAATATTTCTCGATGGCGCAGATCGTGACCTGCTCGACCCTTTCCCAGGCGTCGCACAGGTCGGGCCCGATGCGAGTCATGTGGCGGCGTTCAAGCAATCCGGCGGCACGGCGACGGTCCATCGCAGGATCTTTCAGATCGGCCCCGGCGGTGAAAGCGCCGGCGCCAGCGATGATCACGGCTTGGGTCACAAGATCGTCGGCGAAGCTCCGGGCAGCGTCCGTCAGCTCCAGGATGAGTTGGCGTGACAGGGCATTGCGGCCGTCGCCACGATCCATGATGATCGTCGCGATCGCGCCATCGCGCGCGATGGTGACGAACTCGCCGATTTTGGTAAGCGACATGGACGACAACTCCGTGCGGACGAAATGCAGAGTACCTTATTCCGCCAAAGATCGCTGAGCCGGCTTGACGCTATTGCCGGATACCGTGAAGGCCCGGACGACTTCGACAGGCTCCGCGCGATCGCCGCCGTCGTCATGGAATCGAATTTCGAAGCCATCCGCGTCCACGGTGAGCCGGCCGTAATCCTCGCCGCCCCAATAGATCGGGTCGTGGCCGCTGAACAAATGGCGCGGGCGGCTCGGCGCCGGGCCCATGCGAAGCACCGAATAGGTGATGGCGGCACTGACGGAAATGCAGATCGTGGGCAGATGTTTCTCCACGAGGAACCAACCACCGGAATCGTCGGCCGGCGAAATTGCATAGTCGAAGTCCTGGTAGGCATCGGCCAGATCGCGGTAAGGCCCGCTCTGGACCCGCAGGATCTCATCCCAGTCGTCGCCGCGAATTTGGAACAACATGAGCAGTGTGTCGCCGCCGCAGGGAATGCCGAAACGCGCCGTCACGCCGAGAAGGCCGCCCGCAAAGGGCCGCACGTCGAATGCCAGAGATGGATCGGCGCGGAAGCCGTCGGTCGCCGAGCCGGAGGAGGAATTCGGATCAGGCGCTTTCGCCCAGCCCAGCCGCGAGAGATCGACTTGAATGCCCTGCGCATCGGCGGTGCTGCGTTGGCAACCCATATACGCGGTGACGAAATCGACGAGGCGCGCCTTGGTTTGCGTGATGGCGCTCGAGGTTCGCGGCGAGATCGCCGTGGAGGTACCCGCGTGCGGCGGCAGTTGAGAGAGCGCGAAGCGGCTGTCCTGCAGCGCCGTTGCGGTCGCGGCGATGTCGGCGGGCGAGCACGTCGCAGCCGACGCCGCGCTTTCGGCCATCCCCGCCCCCATCATCATCACCAACAGAAGTGCCAGGCGCACCGCGTCCCCCTGCGTTGCCTAGCCGTACGGTCGCGCCGATTTGCGGCGAATTTACGCCGGGCTTTGCATGTTGTGGACGATTCCCAGCAGCATGCGGCGCGGCAGGAAGGGCGCCAGCGCGGCGAGCAGTCTGTTGCGGGCGCCGGTGACGACGACGCGTTGATTGCGCTGGAAGGCGCGATAGCCCTGACGCGCCACAGCTGCGGCCGTCATGGGTGTGCCGAGATTCTTGAGCCGCGTTTTTCCGGTGCCGGCGCGTTCGCGGAAATTGCTTTCGGTCGGGCCGGGGCAGAGGCAACTGACATGCACGCCGGTCTTTTCGGCTTCCTTCCAGAGCGCTTCCGAAAACGACAGCACAAACGCCTTCGATGCGTAGTAGATCGCCATCAGGGGGCCGGGCTGGAAGGCGGCCGTCGATGCGACGTTCAAGACGCCGCCATGGCCATGGGACAGCATGCGCGGCCAGAACGCGTGCGTCAGTTCGACAAGCGCGCGGATGTTGAGATCGATCATCCCCATCTGCGCCTTGAGATCCGATCCGGCGAAGGCGCCGGCGACGCCATAGCCGGCATTGTTGACCACCACATCCACGCCGAGCCCACGACCGCGGATGCTTTCGGCCAGCACGCTGGCGGCGCCGATGACGCCCAGATCGGCCGCGATGGCGGTCGCCTTGATCTTGTACTTGGCCGCGAAGTCGCCTGCGATCTTCTCGAGCGCCTCGGCCGAGCGGGCGGTGAGGATGAGATCGTAGCCGCCTTCGGCGAAGCAGCGGGCCAGTTCGAGGCCGATCCCCATGCTGGCGCCGGTGACGAGCGCCGTCTGTCCTTCACCCTTGCGTTTGCGCGCCATGCGTTCCTCCCTTAATCCGTTGCGATGGCGCGCCAGAGCGCCTCTTCCATTTGCGATGCGGCGTGGGCGTCGGATTTGACCGCGCCCTGGCTCGCGAATTTGGTCAGCCCGGCAGCGGCGCCCCACATCAGGGCCACCACCAGGTCGGGTTCGATGGGACGGATGGCGCCCGTGGCCCCGGCCTCGGCGAAGAAGTCCTGCGCCGCTTCGACATAGGCCCGGCTCAAGGCCCGCGATTCGGCGTCGAGATAGGGCGCGTGATGGTGCAGATCCATGAACCGGGCGGCACGCGGATAGGTGCGGGCGAACAGCATCATGCGCTGCCAGTAAGCGGCGAATTTTTCACGCACCGACAGCCCGGCCGGCAGGGGCGCCAACACGACCGCGTTGTAGGTATTTTTCCAATGGCGATAGAGGGCGTTGACCAGCGCTTCCTTGCTCGCGAAATAGCGATAGACGGTGCCGGTCGCGACGCCGGCCCGGGCGGCGATTTCAGGCACCGCGACGCCATCGAAACCTCTGCTTTCGAACAGGTCCAAGGCAGCGTCCAGCAAGCGGGCCCGTTTGTCGTCGGTCAAGCTATTTTGTTTATTATCAGTGGTTTGTTGCGTAGCGGACATCATAGATCGGTATGAATGAACGTTCATTCATATCCGTTTGCGACGGTGTTCGCAAGCCAGTCGGCCCCTTCCTTACTCGGGCCGGACCATCACCTTGCATTGGGTGGTGCGTTTGCGCAGCGCCTCGAAGGCTTGTGGCATGGCGGCAAGCGTCACGGTCTCGGTGATCATCGCGTGCGGCTGGGCCTGGCCGCCATCCAGGGCATCCAGCGCCGCGTGATATTCGCCCATGTTGAAGAAGGCGGACGTGATCAGCCGGGCTTCTTTCGACACCGCCTTGAACGGCACGAAGCTATCCAAAGCCGTGCACAAGCCGAGCATCACGATGGTGCCGCGCGGCGCCACATAGTCGAGCGCTTGCGCGATCGCCCCGGGGCGGCCCACGCATTCGAAGACGATGTCGGGCGGGCCGCCAAGCGCCGCGGTGACCCGCGCCGTGGCGTCGGTCTCCACCGTCACGAAGCCTGTCGCGCCAAGCTTATGCGCCATGTCCGATTGCAGGGTGTTGAGATCGGCGACCACGACCTTGGCTGCGCCGCGACGCCGGGCCCAGAAGGCCACGCCCAGGCCGATTGGCCCGGCACCCATCACCAGCACACGCGCACCCGCCTTGAGCCCCGAAAGCATGACGCCATGCAGCGCCACGGCCAGCGGTTCCACCAACGCGCCGTCCTCGATCGACGTCGTCTTGGGCAGAAGCAGGCATTGCCGGTCGGTCGCCAGCGCCAACTCGGCATAGCCGCCGCCTTGCAGCATCATGCGCTGACACCAGGCCGGTTCGCCGGCCAGGCAGGACGGGCAGGCGCCGCAGCCGCGCAGGGGCGCCACGGCGACGCGATCGCCGACGCGCAGGCCGCTCACATCCTTGCCGGCCTCGACGATCTCGCCGGCGAATTCGTGGCCGAGCACCGTGCCGGGCGGAACGCCGAAAGCCGGCTCCTCCGTCATGTGCAGATCGCTGCCGCAGATGCCGCAGCGCCCGACGCGCACCAGAACCTCGTCGGCCGCGGGTTTCGGATCGGCGACGGATTCGATTGCGAGCGGCTGATGCAGCTCATGGAAAATGGCGGCCTTCATCGATCTGCTCCGCATTGCCACGCCGTTGCACGGACCGCCATCAAACACACGGTGTCATGGCCTGCGACTGCGGGCCATCCAGGTGACACAAGCGCGGTGCCTGTTTTGTTGCGCGACAACATTCTCGATACCTTCAAAACGTCAACTGGATGGCCCGCAGTCGCGGGCCATAACAATGATTTGGAAGTCTTGGACGAGGCTTTGTCGTCGCGCAAGAAAAAGGGGCGGACAAGTCCGCCCCTTTCGCGTTTGGCATTTATTCGCTTCGCTGCGCGGCGACTATTCCGCGGCGAGCAACGACATGCCCAGCTTGGTGCCGCCGTTGAGCTGAAGCAGGTACTTTATGCCCTCCTCGGCGATGTCGTCGCCGACCATGCGGTCGCCTTCGGCATAAAGTTCCGCCATGTCGATATAGGCGGCATAGACCGGCTTGGTGCGCTCGGTGATGATGCCCGCCCTGAGCAGCGTCTTGATCAGCACACGGAAGATGTTGGTGGCGTCCTGCATCTCCTCGCGGATCGCCGCATCGGTGATCGCTTCCATGAAGGCCTGCTGGCACCACACGGGATCGAGGCCGACTTCGCGGTAGATCCACGCCTTCTGATCGGGCGAGCCCAGATTGTAGAGAAGCACCTGGAAAACCTGCGCCGCCCAGTCCTCGATCAGCTCATGCTCGCCCCTGGAAAGATGCGGAATCGTGCGATCCGCCCAGATCTTTCCGAATTTGTGATGGAACGCCTCGTCGGTCATCACCATCTGCATGAGGTGACGCATCAGAGGATCGCGCGCTTCCTTGAAGAAGGTCGCGAAGGCGCCCATGGCAAGGCCTTCGACGAGCATCTGCATGCCCACGATCTTCTTCCATACCAGCGGCGAGGAGACCATGTCGTTGAGCAGATTGCCCAGCGCCGGACCGACCTGGCAGGGCACACCCCAACGCGCGTGGATGTATTTCGAGAACGCCGTGACATGACGCGCTTCCTCGCGCGTCTGGTTGGCGGCGTATTCCTGCGCGCCCGGATCGCGCAGGATGTGGCAGAGCGAAGCCGAGAGCGACAGCGCGCCCTGCTCGCCATGCAGGATCGACGACAACGACCACAGCGTGTCGAGATTGGCGAGCTTGATCTTCTGCTTCGCGTCGAGCTTGTCGCCGATCGCCGTCTTGAGATCGCCGTTCAGCTCGGGATTGACCAGATACTCGTTCTCCAGATCGAAGGGCTGCGAGAAGTCGATGTACTTCTTGTCCAACGGATCCCAGAAATGGTCGTGGGTGGCGCTGATGATCTTGTCGAAGGCGGTGGAGCGCTCGCCGTACCGCCTGGTGTCGAGCATCGCCGGAAAATCATTGGGATCGACCGCGTTGTAAGCCGCGTCCTTGGTGATGTTCTGGTCCATATCGCTCTCCCGAATACACACTTTGGCTTTTTGCTCTTTACGGAGAATACGCCTGTCGGCGGCAAGGGCAAGTAAAAATGACGGAGCCGTCAAGAAAATTGCTTTCTTAAAAATCCCAAATGTTAGCAATGGATTAACCTCAGAAGCTGGATCAGCGACTTGGGACCGTCAGATCAGCTTGACGCCGCCGCCGAGGTTCGGCGACGCGCCTGGCGCGCGTGCGGCCGAACAGCCTTGCGCCAACATCGGTTGCGGGCTTGGCCATCTTCCGCGATGACACGTGTTAGGATTCGTGCCTACCGCTTTTAGGATCAGGAATGCAATTTCAGGGCAGACCGCTCGCCAATTGGGCGTTTCCGGGCCTCATGCTGGCTGCCGCGCTGTTCATGCTGGGCACCGACACGGGCACTGTGGCGACCAGATTGCGCGGCGTGCTGTTCGACTCCTACCAGCGCTCTCAGCCCCGCCCCTATCACGACACAGTGGCGCGGTCCGGCTTCGCCGTCGTGACGCTGGAAGCGGATGCCGCAGCCCAGGCGCGGTTCGGTTCCTGGCCCTGGCCGCACGCCGTGACGGCCAAGCTTCTGGGCGAGCTCAAGGCGCAGGGCGCCGCGATGGCCGTGTTGGCCTTTGCGCTCGACACGCCTGATCCGGCGTCGCCGAAAAGTCTTGTCGCGCTGGTTCCGCCCGGCGCGTCGAACGATCCGTTGCGCGCGGCGCTGGCGCAGATGCCCACGCCCGACGATGCGTTGGCCAACGCGATGACACAAATCGACACCGTCGGCGGCTTCATGCTCGCCGATCTGCCGGCCGGCCGGGCCCCAGCGCTCCATGCCACCTTGCGCTTTCTCGGCAGCAAGAACCCGTTCGGCCACGCGCCGGACTTCACGGCGGCGATCGGCGCCCTCGCGCCGCTCGAGAGCCGCGCCCAAGGCATGGGTGCGCTCAATCTCGACATCGATGCCGACGGCAAGCTTCGGCGGATGCCGCTGGTCTTCCAGCTCAACGGTAGCGCGGTACCGGCGTTGAGCGCCGAGGTGTTGCGCGTTGCGCAGAACAAGAACTTTCTGGCCGTGCGCAGCAATGAGGGCGACAATGGCCTGTTCGGCGCCAAGCCCGGCATCGCCTCGGTCGTGACGGCCAATGGCGAGGTTCCGACCGGGCCGGACGGCGCGCTGTGGATCGCCTATTCCAGCGAAGCGGGCGAGCGCAGCGTGTCCGCCGCCGCGCTCGACGCCGGCACCCTTCCGCGCGCCAGACTTGCGCACGCCATCGTCATCCTGGGCCCGCCCGCCGCCACCATCGAAACACCTGTCGGGGCGCGCAGCGTGGGCGCGGTCTATGCCGAGGCGCTGGAGAATATGTTGGCCGACGCGCCGCTGCGCCGCCCGGCATCGGCGATCGAGGCCGAACTGATCTGTCTGGCGATCTTCGGGCTGGCCGCGATCGTCATCTATGCCCGGTTCGGCCTGCTCTGGTCAGGACTGTTCACCGCGATCAGCATCGCCGGCGGCTTGCTGGTTTCCTGGCGGCTTTATGCCACCGAGCACGTCTTGCTCGACGCGTTTGGCCCGAGCCTTGGTCTGGCGCTGGTCTTCATGACCGCCACCGCCGTGCGCGCGATCAGCGTCGCGACCGCGCGGGCCCGCGTGCGCAGCGCTTTCGCCGAGTCCCTCCCGCCGGGGGTGATCGAACAGATCGCCCGGCGTCCGGAACTTCTCAAGCTGGAAGGCGTCAGCCGCACCGTGAGCTATCTGCGCTGCGGCGTGCGCGAATTCGGCGGACTGGCCGATTCCTTCAAGGACGATCCCGCGGCCTTCACCAGACTCATGCAGCGCGTGCTCGTGCCGCTCATGGACGTTGCGCTGGCGCGTGGCGGCACGATCGACCGGCTCACCGCCGACGGTTTCAGTGCGTTCTGGAACGCGCCGCTGGACGATTCGGAGCACGCCATTCACGCCTGCGAAGCGGCGAACGCGATGATGGAAGCGATCGCCAAGAGCAACGAGGTCATCACCCGCGAACGGCGGAATGACGGCGTCGCCTTCGCGCCGGTGGAGATCGGCATCGGGCTTTCCACCAGCCAGGCCATCGCCGGTGGGTTCTCGGCCCATGGCCGCACCGCTTATTCCGTTACCGGCGACTGCGCGGTGGAGGCCGAGCGCATCCAGGAATTGTCGGGACAATATGGCCCCGCCGTGATCGTCGCCGAGGATACGCGCAAGGCGGCGGAGCGCGGCTTCGCGTTTCTCGAAGTCGATTACATCGCGGCCGGCGCCCATGACACGCCGATGAAGCTCTACGCCATGCTGGGCAGCCCCGTGATGCGGGCGTCGCCGAAATTCCGCGCCCTGCTCACCTTCCACGATCATATCTTCCAGTCGGTGCGCACGCAGCAATGGGACAAGGCACGCGAGCTGATCGAACAATGCCGAAAGCTCTCAGGCGCCAGCCAGAAGCTTTACGACCTGCATTTGGCGCGCATCACCTATTATCAGGACAACCCGCCGGACGAAGAGTGGGACGGCGTGTTCAGGCCGATCTTGAAATGACTTACGGCTCCGCCAGGCCATAATGGGCCGCCGGCGCCCCCGTCAGCTTCGCCCAAATCTGATCGCCCCAGGAGAAATGCCACCATTCGTTGGGATGGCCGGCAAAGCCTTCTTCCGCCATCGCCCAATGCAGCAGGCGGCGGTTGGCGCGCGCTTCCTCGTCGGAATAGGACAACGCGACGGCATGGGAAGCCTCGAACCGGTCGCGATGCGCCAGCGCCGTCGCGTCGTCGAAGATCGAGCCCATCCACAGCGGCTCGCCGCCGATCCAGCGGATCATCAGATCGACCGCCGCGCCGGTCGCGTGCGGTGCGGGCGAGTCCGCATCCGTGCTGGGCGCCGCCCAATAGCGTTCGACCTCGCGTGTCAGCGCCGCGCCGGTCAGCGACGGGTCGCGCCGCCGAAGTTCGGCCGGCATCCAGACGTCATGAAAGAAGATCTGCACCGCCTTCGGCCGCCAGGCATCGAACAGATAGAGCTCCAAACCGGCCGCGTTCAGCCGCGCGTTGATGCGTGCCAATTTGGCGCCGACCGTCTCGCGCAGCAAAAGTTCGGAAATCGCACCCTCTATCCGTCGCCAATAGGGCGGATTGCGTGTCGCATAATAGAAATTCTCCCCCGCCAGCCCGAATTCCCGCGCCTCGACAAGTTTTTCGCCGTAGTGGGCATTGGACCGGGCAATGGGATGGCGGCGGCAACCCTCCATCCGCAGCCGCGCCGGCGCCTGATCTTCGATCGGGCGCGCGCGAAATTCCTCCAATGGCCCGAAGGGCGACATTTAAATCGATCCCGAAGTGACGCTAGACTATAGGCATGACCGCCGATCCTTCCGAACATTTTCCCGCCGACTACCGCCAGGCGCGCCACGCCTTCATCCATGCCTGCGAACAGGCGGGAGTCGACGTGGTCGCGCGCGTTCATCCGCAATCCCAGGGCCGCGACGGCAAGCCGTTGTTCCTCGACACCGCCGTCATCGGGCCGCGGGACGCGACAAAAGCATTGCTGCTGATTTCCGCCACGCATGGTGTCGAGGGCTATTTCGGCTCCGGCGTGCAGACCGGCCTGATGCGCGAGGGCCTGGCGAGGCGCGCACCCCAGGACACCAAGATCGTGCTGCTGCACGCGCTCAACCCCTACGGCTTCTCCTGGGATCGCCGCGTCAACGAGGACAATGCCGACATCAACCGCAACTGCGTCGACTTCGCCCATCCGCCGGCCAACGAGCCTTACGACAAGCTGGCCGCCGCGATCTCACCGAAGGACATCTCCGACGAGGCGATGATCGGCGCCAATGTCAAGTTGATCGAATATCTGAAAAACCACGGCGCCTTCGCGCTGCAAGAGGCGATCTCCAAGGGCCAGTACAAATATCCCGACGGCGTCTATTACGGCGGCGCGAGGGAGAGTTGGTCGGTCAAGATGCTCAGGGACGTCTTCGTCGAGACCCTGGCCCACATCAAGAAGCTGACCGTGATAGACTTCCACACGGGCCTGGGCGACTTCGGCGCCGGGGAGATGATCACCGAGGACATGCCGGGCAGCGCTGCTTATCAGCGCGCCAAGGCCATGTGGGGCAGGCGCGTGGCCTCGAGCGAAGCGGGCGAATCCGTTTCCGCGCCGCTTTCGGGCACGATCGATCGCGCCGTCGCGACGTGGATGAAGGCGGTCGAACTCACCTTCGCGGCACTGGAAGTCGGCACGCGCGACACGCGCGCGGTGTTCAACGCCCTGCGCAAGGACAATTGGCTGCATTGCTTCGCGCCCGGTCGGCACAAGCACGCACAAGCCGAAGCGATCCGGCTGGAGCTGCGCGATGCTTTCTATCCCGACACGGCGGAGTGGAAGCGCATGGTCTGGGGCCATGGAAATGAGGTCGTATCCTCGGCTCTGGCCGCGCTCGCCTGACAAGCCGCGCGGTCGCCTTCCAAAATCGCCGCGTTTGCGAGAGGGTTGCCCCTTACGCTATAGAAGCCGCGCACGCACCCGTAGCTCAGCTGGATAGAGTGTCGCCCTCCGAAGGCGAAGGTCGCAGGTTCGAATCCTGCCGGGTGCGCCATTTTTCGTTGGCGAGCGGGCGAAGTAGCCGCCACGCCAACCCCACTTTGCCCGCTCGCTGAGTTCCTATTTTCATCCTGAGGCGAGCGTTTACGTCCTGTCGAATCCCGCCGGGACGGGGAGGCCGATCATGAAGCGATTCTCTGTTGCGCTTGCGGCATTGATCACGATGGCATGTTTGGCGAGCGCGCAAGCGGCTCCCGAAGCGTCGGATTCCGTCGCCTTGAAGTTCATGGCCAAGTGCAAGGCAGCAAGCGGCGGTGCGTCGCTGGATCGGCCCGCGGCGTTTCATGAGACCGGCACGATCGTGCGGGACGGCAAGTCCGGAACGTATGAAATGTACGGCGATCTGCATGCGATCAGGACCGCGGGGATTCACACGATCGACGGGAAGATCGGTGGCGGCGGCTACGATGGAACCAGAGCGTGGCACTTTGGGCCGGATGGAAACGTGGTCATCATCACGGACCCTGCGCAGCTTGCTCAAGAAATGACGGGCGCCTATTTCACCATCTCCGGGTATTTCTATCCGGATCGATTTCCCGCCACATTCAAATATCTCGGGCGAAAAAGGGCAGGCGGGCGAGACTACGATGTCGTCGCGGTTACGCCGCAGGGTGGGATAGCGAACGACTTGTGGCTGGACACGCACAATCATCGCCTCATGAGATTTACCGTCGAAGGCGCGGACGGGACGGGTGACATACTCCGCTACCGTGTCGTGGATGGCACCTGGATCGGGTTTGCGAACCGGCAGTCGGAGGGCCCGCACAAAATGGTTCAAACGCTCGCCACATACGATTACGTGCCGCTCGATCCAGAACGTTTCACGCCGCCGAGCTTTGGCAAATAGGGGCGTCGGGCAAAGCCAATTGGGGCGGATCATGCATCCGGAAGACTTCACGCGTCGCGCCGCCGTCGGATTGGCGCTCGGGGCGGCGGCAACCGCGCAAGCAAGAGGCTTCACACCAAAGGGAGAAATGGCGATGGAACGCGTCTTGGGAATCGGCGGCTTCTTCTTTCGGGCGAAAGACCCCAAAGCGCTCGCACGATGGTACGAGGACAATCTCGGCATCCTGCCCGTTCCGAACAATTACGGCGGGCAGGCGTGGCGGACGGAAGCCGGTACGACCGTCTTTGCGCCCTTCCCGAAGGATACGTCCTATTTCGGCGATCCGAGCCAGCAGTGGATGATCAATTTCCGCGTGCGCGACCTCGACAAGATGACGGCCCAGCTGCGGGCCAACGGCATTGCCGTCGATGTCGATCCCGAGCTTTATCCCAATGGCCGGTTTGCCAAAGTGCTCGATCCCGAGGGCAACCCCATCCAACTCTGGCAGCCGGACGACAAGGACCCCGGCTAGAGCAGGCCGTTAAGCCACACTCGACATAGCATGTGACCCGACGCCAACCCGCAGGTGATCCGATGCGCCGTCTCGTATTTCCTCTTATCCTCGTTCTCGCGGGTCCGGCATTCGCGCAAGACGCATCGCCGCCATCGCAACCCGCCATTGCCGCGCCGGTCATGGGCCCGCGCATCCTCATTGCCACATCCATGGGCGACATCACGCTGGAACTCGATCCGGTTCGCGCGCCGCTCACGAGTGCCAATTTCCTGCGCTATGTGAAGGAGGGCCACTTCGACGGCACCGTTGTCTATCGCGTTGTGCCCGGCTTCGTGGTGCAAGCGGGGAGTTGGGACGCGAACGTCCATGCACGCCCGGTCCACGCGCCCATCGCATTGGAGGCGAACAACGGGCTGCTCAACGCGCGTGGCGCCGTGGCGATGGCGCGCGACACGCCGAACAGCGCGACGGCCGAATTCTTCATCGACCTGGCGGACAATCCCTCGCTGGATCACCAGGCTTCGGATTCCGCCAATAGCACCGGCTTCGCGGTGTTCGCCCATGTCGTGAACGGCATGGACGTGGTCGACAAGATCGCCACCGTGCCGCTTGGCGACAACGGGCCGATGAAAGGCCAGGCGCCGATCGATCCCATCACGATCGGCAAGGTAACGCTGCTTCCAAGTCCGCCGCCTTAAGCGCCACGGCGTTGCCGACTGGGACATGGTGAACGGCGTTCGAGGCGCTGTCATAATGTTCCGGCCTGGAATGCGCTTTGGGACGGCGCGCTGGCGGTGCATAATCGCAGGTTGGAGCTGGCGGCGGAATGGCGCGGCGATGTCCTGGAATGGCGCATCGCACCGCGCGCCTGAACGCCTCGAAGGATGTGACATGAGCCAACCGCAGGGTGAGACCCATCTGGTGGCGCGAGGCACCGCGAAGCTCGCGAGTGCCCGCTACCGCACCGACATCAAGGTCGGGCATCACGCGCTTGTCGCCGATGAGCCGGTCTCGGCCGGCGGCGCCGACGCCGGCGCGCGGCCGTTCGAATTCGTGCTTGCCGGGCTCGGCGCCTGCACCGCGATCACGCTGCGCATGTATGCCGAGCGCAAGGACTGGCCGCTCACCGGGTTGGCCGTCGATCTGGAATATTATCGCGACGGCACGGCGTTCCGCATCGAGCGGGTTCTGCGTTTCGAAGGGCCGCTGGACGATGCGCAGCACGCGCGCCTCGCCGACATCGCCGAGCGCACGCCGGTCACGCTGGCGCTGAAGGCCGGCGCGACGATCCACACGAAGGTCGGCTGATGGGCGAGCAAGGACTGATCGAACCTCACGCCGCGCTGACGCTGAAGGACGGGCGCAAGCTCGGTTATCTCGACGTCGGCGATCCCGGCGGCCATGTCGTGTTCCATTTTCACGGCCATGGTTCCTCCCGCCTGGAAGCGCTCATGCTGGAGGAGGCCGCCAACCAGCTCGGGCTGCGCGTCATCGCCCTTGACCGGCCCGGCATCGGCCACTCCGACCCGAAGGTGGGCGACCGGCTGCTCGATTGGCCGGCCGACGTTGCCGACGTGGCGGATCAGCTCGGCATCGCGCGCTTCGCGGTGCAGGGGATGTCGGCGGGCGGGCCCTATGCCCTGGCCTGCGCCCAGCAATTGGGTGAGCGCGTCACCGCTTGTTCGTTGATCAGCGCCGTTCCGCCGCCAGAAGTGGCGCGCAAGACCGGACCGCGGGTGCGCCGCCTCGCCTGGTGGGCGGCTTATCGCTTTCCGGGCTATCTGCGTCGCCGGCTGAAACAGTTCCGGCCCGATGGTCTGCCGCAGGAGGACGCGGTGCACAATCGCATGATGCGGGTGGCGCAGTGGCTGGGCGGCGAGGACCTTCGCCTGATGCAGATCGCGGGCCTGCGATCGATCCTGGCGCGCACCATGATGGAAACCGCGCGCCAGAGCGGCGCGGGCAATCGCAGCGAGATCGAGCGCTTGGTGAAGCCCTGGGGCTTCGACATCCGTGGGCTTGAGGGACCGCGCGTCTTCGTCTGGCATGGCGATCAGGACCGCATCATGCCGGTCGGGCCTGCACGGCTGATGGCGCGGCGGCTGCGCAACTGCACCGCCACCTTCTATGCCGGCGAGGGACATTTTTCGGTCCTGGTCAATCGCGCCCATGACCTGCTGGCCGTCTTGCGCCCGTGATTGAAGTGCCGCGCGGCGGCGTGGCAGGTTGCGCCGAGCAATCGCGAGCCCGCTTTCATGAATTTGCGCCTATTCTTCGCGGTGTCTGTGACAGCACTGGCCGGCGCCCTGCCCGTGACGGCCGCGGACTCGCAGGACTGGTCGCTGCATGGCCAGGCAACGCTGGTGTGGCTCTATCAGCCGGCATTTCCTTCGCCGTTTCAGGGCGCCAACAGTCTCGATCCTGCGAATGTGGGCAAGGAGACTTTCGACCTCACCTTGTTCGCCGGTGCGCGGTTGTGGGATGGCGGCGAGATCTATGCCGATCCGGAGATCGATCAGGGCTTCGGCCTGTCCAACACGCTGGGAGTCGCCGGCTATCCCAGCGGCGAAGCCTATAAGGTCGGCAAATCCGCGCCATATTTCCGCTTGCAGCGGTTGTTCCTCCGCCAGACTTTCGACCTTGGCGGCGAGGAGCAAGCGGTCGAGGGCGGCGCCAACCAGCTTGCCGGAACCCGGACGGCGGACAATCTTGTGCTCACCGCCGGCAAGTTCTCGGTCGCGGACGTCTTCGATGCCAATGGCTTGGCGCACGACCCCAAGTCCGACTTCCTCAACTGGTCGCTGATCGATACCGGCGCTTTCGACTATGCCGCCGACGCCTGGGGCTACACCTATGGTGTTGCGGCGGAGTGGACGAAGGATTGGTGGACGCTGCGGGCAGGACTGTTCGATCTGTCGCGCGTGCCCAACACCACCGAACTGGAACGCGGTTTCGGACAGTATGAGTTGGTCGCCGAGGGCGAGGCGCGCCATTCTCTCTTTGGCCGGCCGGGTGTTGTTAGGTTTCTCGGCTTCGTCAATCGCGGCCGCATGGGATCGTACAATGACGCGGTGGCGCTTGGACTTGCGACCCACGCGGCGCCGGACACCGCGCTGGTGCGCAGGCCATCCGACCGCGCCGGCCTCGCCTTGAATCTGGAGCAGGAGGTCGCCGACAATTGGTCGGTTTTCGCCCGCGCCGGATTCAACGACGGCAGCAAGGAGGCGTTCGAGTTCACCGAGATCAACCGCACCGTCGCGCTTGGCTTGTCGCTGAAAGGCGCCGCATGGGGGCGGGCCGACGACAGGGTCGGCCTGGCGATGGTCGATAACGGCATATCCAGCGCGGCGCGGCGCTATTTCGCCGCCGGCGGCCTGGGCATCCTGATCGGTGACGGCGCGCTGCCGCGCTCCGGCGACGAGACGATCCTGGAGACCTATTACAGCTGGGCGGCAACGTCGTGGTTCGCTATCAGCGTCGACTATCAGTGGATTCACGATCCCGCCGATGACGCCGAACGCGGACCGGTGTCGGTGTTCGGCTTGAGGCTGCACGCCGCCGACTGATCAATTTTGATCACTGCGGCGCGCGAGACAATCGACGCTCTTCGCTTCCCATCGACGCGAAACAATCACACTCTCGGCGCCATCATTCGATTCGCGCCCAACATCAAGGAGTGGAACATGGCTGCACGGAAGAAAAAGAAGAAGATCGTCAGGAAGGCCACCAAGAAGGTTACGCGCAAGGCCAAGGTCCTCGTCAAGGCGAAGCCGAAGAAGAAGGCGCGCAAGCTCAAGCCGAGCAACGCGGCCAGGGGCAAGACGAAAGCGCGCAAAGCGGCGCGAAAGCCGAGCCGCGAATATGGCGAGGGCAATTACAAGGCGTCGCAGCGCTTCCGCAAAAGCGAAGAAGCCTTTGTGAAGGCGAACAAGACGAAAATCCCGGCGCTGGGCAAGGCGGCGGAAGCCGCGCTGGACGGCCCGGAAGGCGGCGCCTTGCGCGCCGCGGAAGCGGAAGCCGCCGGCCACGCGGCCGGCAAGCGCTGAAGCGTCAGAAGGGATCGCTCGCCGCCAGCCACAGCGCGGCGAGCGCCTCCAGTCCCGCGGCGTCCTCGCCGTCGAACCGGCCGCGCAACGGACTGTCCAAATCGAGCACGCCGATGAGCCGGCCGCCCGCCACAAGCGGAACGACGATCTCCGATCGCGAAGCCGCATCGCAGGCGATGTGGCCAGGAAATTCCTCGACATCGAGCACGACCACGGTCTGGCGGCGCGCCGCCGCCGTGCCGCAGACGCCGCGGCCGACCTCGATCCGCACGCAGGCCGGCCGGCCCTGAAACGGTCCCAGGACCAAGCCGTCTCCTTTCAAAAAGTAGAACCCTGCCCAGTTGAGATCGGCGATGCCCATCCAGAGCAGGGCCGAGAGATTGGCCGCGTTGGCAATCGCGTCGCGCTCGCCCTCAAATAGGCCCTTCGCCATCAGGGCCAGATCGCGATAGATCTCGGCCTTGGCTCCGATAGGGCGCTCGGCGTCGAACATCAGGATTTCGGCTCGAATTTGAGCGCCGTGCCGTTCATGCAGTAGCGCAGGCCGGTCGGCCGCGGTCCATCGGGGAAGACATGTCCGAGATGGCCGCCGCAATTGGCGCAGGTCACCTCTTCGCGCTTCATGCCGTGGCTGGCGTCGATCTTGGTCGCGACAGCGCCCTCCTTGGCCCGATAGAAGCTCGGCCAACCCGAGCCGCTGTCATACTTGGTCGCCGAATCGTAGAGCGACGCGCCGCAGCCGGCGCAGAAGAATTCGCCTTCGCGTTTTTCGTGGTTGAGCGGGCTGGAACCCGCCGGCTCGGTGCCGCACTGACGCAGCACGCGATATTCGGCGGGCGTCAATTCGGCCTTCCATTCCGTCTCGGTCTTCTTGGTGGTCATTTTTCTCTCCACATGTTCACCGCCAATTCGCACCAAAGGCGCCGGCGGTTACTGAAAATGGATCACCTGCGCCAACGTTGCGCTCAGCCGGCCCTTGTTGCCGAAAGCCCAGCTTCCGCCATAAGCGACGTCGTCGACTTTCCAGCCCTGCGGCGTGTTCACCAGATAGACCGTGTCGGTCCACGGGGTGGGTTTGCTGCCGGGATCGTCGAACCGCAAAGCGACAGAACATTCGCCTTTCTGACCGTCGCCCCCGCAGGCGCCCACCGATACGGCCGTCGCGCCCTCGAACAGCGAGGTGAAGAGATCGCCCTCGATCAACGGCGGCGAGCCCTTATTGGCGGCGGCGAAGCGCGCCTGGGCCTGCGCCGCCTGTTGGAGCAAATCCTCCAGCCTGGGCGACAGAAAGGGATGGTATTTCAGCCGGTCCTTGTCGTCTGGAATGCCGTCGGAGGGGTGAAAGGTCCCGTACACGCCGTAAAAGCCCACCGCCGCGGCATGCAGGGCGCCGGCGTCGTCCGCCACGGCAGGCCCCATAACGGCCAGCGCCAAGATGAGACCGAGAGCAATCGCCTTCATCGCGGACCGGCCTTCAGCGCGTCGCGGATCTCGCGCAGCAGGCGAATGTCCTCCGACGGCTCCGCGGGCGCGGCATTGGGCGGCGGATCCTTCAGCTTGTTGATCTGGCGCAGCAGCATGAAGAGCACGAAGGCGACGATCAGGAAGTTCAGGATCGTGTTGACGAACAGGCCGTAGTTGAGGGTGACATCGCCCGCGTCCGACGCGGCTTTCAACGTCGCCACGGCGTGATCGCCCTTCAGCACGAGGAAGAAGTTCGAAAAGTCGATACCGCCCAGGATCAAGCCGACCGGCGGCAACAGGATATCTTTCACCAGCGAATTGACGATGCCGGTGAACGATGCGCCGACGATCACACCGACCGCGAGGTCGATGACACTGCCGCGCATGACAAAGGTGCGGAATTCCTTGAACATCGCAATCCTCAAACAAGGCTGGCGCGCGCCGCCATTGGTAACCTATGAGCCGGTCCGGCGGCAGACCCGGATGGTCAATCGTCTCCTAAGATCTTGAGGGCCTTGAGTAAAGCAACGCCTGCCCACCCCACCGCAAACCCCGCCGCCACGCCCAACGCATTGGCGAACTCGTCATAGATATCGCAGTCGCGGCCCGTCATGCCCTGCACGATTTCCAGCGCGCCGCCCATCGCGACGAGGCCGAGCGACCACCAGAGCGCCCGCCGATCGGCGCGCACCGCGACGGTCGCCATCACCGCCAGGCCAAAGTAAGCCGTGAAGTGCAGAGCCTTGTCCCACAGCTTGATATCGAGGCTTTGCAACAAGGGCAGATGCGTCAGCTCGCCGAAAACGACCACGGCGAGCGCTGGCCAGATCATGATGGCGTCGAGCTGGCGCAGGCGATGGAGCAATCGACGAAGATTCATTTGGGGAGAGCCTGGAGCGATCCCCTCTATTGAATTCGATCGGGGCCGCAATGTGACCGTACCATAAATGAGCGGCAAAATCTCGAATTCCTCTTATATTTCAAGTGTATAACTTATGATGCCCGACCGAAGACCGCACCATCTCATCCCTGGGTCCGTGCGCGGACTTGGCCATTTCGGCTTGCAAAGCGCCTCTCCTTCCGTATAACGCGCGCTCTTTCGTGAGTGGCCGGGCAGGGCATGCCTTGGCGGCTCGTAAAGCGTCCATGGCCGGCCCTGAGCCGGCCAACCACAGAAACGGAGTTGACCGCAAAATGCCCAAGATGAAGACCAAATCGGGCGCCAAAAAGCGCTTCAAATTCACCGCCAAGGGCAAGATCAAGACGCATCAGGTCGGCAAGCGCCACCGTCTGATCAACAATTCGCCTGCGCGCACCCGCGACCTGCGCGGCACCGCGCTGCTCTCGGACTCCGAGACGGCGCGCGTCAAGCGCTGGATGCCCTACGGCGGAGGGATCTGAGTCATGTCACGCGCCCCCCGTTCCGTCCCCAGCCACGCCCGCCGCAAGAAGGTCTTCAAGGCCGCCAAGGGCTTCTATGGCCGCCGCAAGAACAACATCACCACGGCCAATGCCGCGGTCGACCGTTCGCTGCAGCACAACTATATCGGCCGCAAGGAGAAGAAGCGGAATTTCCGCGCGCTTTGGATCCAACGCATCAACGCCGGCTGCCGCGAACACGGCATCACCTACAGCCGATTTATCAGCGGGCTCGCCAAGGCGGGTATCGAGATCGACCGCAAGGTCCTCTCCGATCTTGCCACGCACGAGCCCGGCGCCTTCAAGGCTCTGGTGGATCAGGCGGCGGCGAACGCACCGTCGCTCGGATAAGTCGAAATCCCATCGGAGCGCCCAGGGCCTTGGCAACCGCCAGGGCCCATGGTCCAAGCTATTCCGATCCAAGGATTTCCGATGACCGACATTCAGTCCCTCGAACGCGACATCCTGGGCGCGATCGCCGCCGCGGCCGATGAGCCGGCGCTCGAGCAGATTCGCGTCGCCGCCCTCGGCAAGAAGGGCTCGATCAGCGAGCTGCTGAAGAGCTTGGGCACGATGAGCGCCGATGAGCGCAAGGCCAACGGCCCGCTGTTCAACGGCTTGCGCGACGCGGTCGCGTCCGCCATCGCCGCGCGCAAGACGGCGTTGGGAGACTCGGCGCTTGACGCACGCCTGGCCGGCGAGACCGTCGACGTCACGCTGCCACCCAGGCCGGAGAATGCCGGCACCATCCATCCCGTTTCCCAGGTGTTCGACGAGATCACCACGATCCTGGCCGATCTCGGTTTCGCCATCGCCGAGGGTCCGGACGTCGAGTACGACGATTACAACTTCACCAAGCTGAACATCCCGCCCGATCATCCGGCGCGGCAGATGCAGGACACGTTCTATCTCGCCGAACAGACAGACGGCAGCCGCCACATCCTGCGCACCCACACTTCGCCGGTGCAGGTGCGCACGATGCTCAAACAGAAGCCGCCGATCCGCGTGGTGGCCCCGGGGCGCACCTATCGCGTCGACAGCGACGCGACGCATTCGCCGATGTTCCACCAGTTCGAATTACTGGTGATCGACACCGATATCCATCTGGGCCACCTCAAATGGACCATAGAGGAATTCTGCAAGGCGTTCTTCGAGATCGAGAACGTCGAGCTTCGGGCGCGGCCAAGCTTCTTCCCCTTCACCGAACCTTCGGTCGAATGGGATCTGCGCTGCGACCGTTCGGTGCCCGGCAAGATCGTCTTTGGCCAGGGCCGTGATTGGTTGGAGCTCGGCGGCTCCGGCATGGTCAATCCGCGCGTGCTCGCGATGTGCGGCATCGATCCGGACGTCTATCAGGGCTTCGCCTTCGGCGGCGGCATCGACCGGCTCGGCATGCTGAAATACGGCATTCCCGACATCCGCTCGTTCTTCGAGTCCGATCTGCGCTGGCTGCGCCATTACGGCTTCGCCGCGCTCGATATGCCTTCGCTGGACGGAGGCTTGAGCCGATGAAGTTCACGCTGTCCTGGCTCAAGAGCCATCTCGACACGGCGGCGGACGTCACGACGATCGCCGACAAGCTCACCGCCATCGGGCTCGAGGTCGAAAGCCTCGAGGATGCCGGCGCGCGGCTCAAGGATTTCGTCGTCGCGCATGTGATCTCGGCCGAAAAACACCCCAACGCTGACAAGCTGAAGCTCTGCATGGTCGATATCGGGCGCGCCGATCCCACGGCCTCAAGCGGCGAAGCGGTAGGCCTGATTCAAGTCGTGTGCGGTGCGCCCAACGCACATACCGGCATGAAGGCGGTGTTCGCGCGGCCGGGCACCGTCATCCCCGTGAGCGGCGAGGCGCTCAAGATCGGCACCATTCGCGGACTGGAATCGCGCGGCATGCTGTGTTCGGCGCGCGAGCTGCTGCTCGGCGACGACCATGACGGCATCATCGAGCTGCCGGCCGACGCCAAGATCGGCGAGAAAGCGGCGCTGGCGCTCGGCCTCAACGATCCCGTCATCGAGATCAACCTGACGCCCAATCGCGGCGACTGCGCCGCGGTGCACGGCGTGGCGCGCGATCTGGCGGCCGCCGGCATCGGCCGGCTGCGCGAGGCCGATCTGTCGCCCGTGCCGGGATCGTTCGCGTCCCCCATCAAGACTCATGTCGATACTCCCGACGCGCCGATGTTCGCCGGGCGGCTGATCCGCGGCGTGAAGAACGGCCCGTCGCCCAAATGGCTGCAGGACTGGTTGAAGGCCGTTGGCCTCAGGCCCATCTCGGCACTGGTCGACGTCACCAATTTCCTGTCGCTCGATCGTGGCCGGCCGCTGCACGTGTTCGACGCCGCAAAGCTCAAAGGGGATCTGCGCGCGCGACCCGCACGTGATGGCGAGACGCTGCACGCGCTGGACGGCAAGACTTACATTCTCGAGGCTGGCATGGTGGTGATCGCCGACGATGCCGGCGCACAGGGCATCGGCGGCGTGATGGGCGGCGAGGCTTCATCCTGCAGCGATGCCACGACGGACGTCTTCGTCGAGAGCGCGCTGTTCGATCCGATTTCCATCGCGCGCACCGGCCGCAAGCTCGGCATCACCTCCGACGCGCGCTATCGCTTCGAGCGCGGCGTCGATCCGCAGTTCACGGTGTTGGGCCTCGAACTGGCGACCAAGCTGATCCTGCAATTCTGCGGCGGCGAGGCATCGCACATCGTCGTCGCCGGCGCGGCGCCGGAATGGCGGCGCTGGATCGATTTCGATCCAAATTATGTCGAGCGGCTGGGCGGCTTGCGCGTGTCCAGGAGCGAAAGCATCGCGACACTGACCCGCCTGGGTTTCAAGGTCGAGGACGATGGGGCCCTCAAAGTTCAGCCGCCGTCCTGGCGCCCCGATGTCGACGGCAAGGCCGATCTGGTCGAAGAGATCGTACGCATGCACGGCATCAACGAAGTGCCGTCGGCGCCGCTGTCGCGCGGCAGCGCCGTGGCCAAGCCGACGCTGACACCGGGCCAGCGCCGCACCCGCGCCGTGCGCCGGGCGCTGGCTTCGCGCGGCTTTCACGAGACGGTGAGCTTCTCCTTCCTCTCCCGCGCCCATGCCTCGCTGTTTGGCGGCGGCGACACCGCGCGGCAGTTGGAAAATCCCATCGCCACCGATCTCGATGCACTGCGGCCTTCACTGCTGCCGTCGCTGCTGGCCGCGGCACAGCGCAACGCGGCGCGCGGTTTCCACGACCTGATGCTGTTCGAGATCGGCGCGCAATTCGCGAGCGGCATGCCGGAAGCCCAGGCGAGCGTCGCGGCCGGCATCCGGATCGGCGAAGGCGCGCGAAGCTGGACCAAGGCGGCTCACCCGGCCGATCTGTTCGATGTGAAGGCCGACATGCTGGCGGCGCTCGAAGCCGCGACGGGCACCGCAATGACGGCGCCGGTGAAGCCGGGCGCGCCGGCCTGGTATCACCCGGGACGTTCCGGCACGTTGGCGCTCGGTCCCAAGGTCATCGCGACCTTCGGCGAGCTGCATCCCAAAGTGCTGGTGGCGTTCGACCTGAAAGGTCCTGTCGCTGCCTTCGAAGTGATCCTGGACGCCATTCCCGAACCCAAGGCGAAGGGCAAGGCGCGGGCTGTGTTCGCGCCCTCGCCCTATCAGGCCATCGAGCGCGATTTCGCCTTCCTGCTGGATGCCAAGGTTGCCGCCGAGGATGTGCTGCGCGCCGTCAAGGGCGCCGAGCGCGCCTTGATAGAAGCTGCCACGATCTTCGACGTCTATGAGGGCAAGGGCGTTCCGGAGGGTAAGAAATCACTCGCCATCGCCGTGCGCATCCAGCCCAAGGACAAGACCCTGACCGATTCGGAGATCGAGGCGCTGGCCGCCAAGATCGTCGCCGCGGTCGCGAAGGCGACGGGCGCGGTGCTGCGCACCTAGATGGTGATTGTCATCCCGGGCGAGCGCCGCGAGACCCGGGACCCATGGAGATGCTTCCCGATAGGTCCCGGCTCTGCGCGATGCTTACGCATCGCTTGGCCGGGATGACAGGTTTGCGGCCACAATCCCGACAAAACGGCGTACAATCCTTCCGTCTCGCGGGAGGGAAGCGATGATCCAGCGCTACGATCTCATCATTGTCGGCGGCAGTTTCGCGGGCCTTGCCTGCGCACGCACCGCGGCGCTCAAGGGCCTGAAGGTCGCGCTGATCGATTCCAAACCGGAACCCGGCGCGCGCATCCGCACCACCGGCATCGTGGTCAAGGAAGCAAGCGACGATTTCGATCTGCCGGCGCGGCTGATGCGCAAGGTGCGCGGGGTGCGTCTGTATGCGCCCAACGATCGTTCGGTCGATCTATCGGCCCCCGGCTATTTCTTCCAGGCGACCGACACGGCGCAGGTCCTGCGCTGGATGGCGGCCGAGGCCGAGCGGGCCGGCGCCGCCCTGCTCTATGGGCGCAAGTTCGAGACGGCGGTCGAGCATCCGCGCGGCGTGGCGCTGACATCGCTCGGCCTGCACGGCAGCTTCCTGATTGGCGCCGATGGCGCGCGCTCGAAGGTGGCGGAGAATTTCGGTCTTAGCCGCAACACCCATTTTCTTGCCGGTCTCGAAATCGAATGCGAACCTTTGAGCGATCTGGATCCGCGCTTTTTGCACTGCTTCGCCGATAGCCGCATCGCGCCCGGCTATATCGCCTGGGCGGTGCCGGGCGTGGAGGCGACCCAGATCGGCGTCGCGGCGCGCCGGCCGGCCAGGCCCGATCTTGGCGAGTTGCTGCTGCGACTCAAATCGATCTGCGACATCAAGGAAATCCGCGTGCGCCAGCGGCGGAGCGGCCTGATCCCCAGCGGCGGCACGCTGCGCCATCTGGGCACCAATCGCGTCCTTTTGGTCGGCGACGCGGCCGGCATGGTGTCGCCGGTGACCGGCGGCGGCATCCACACCGCGCTGAATTTCGGGCGGCGCGCGGCGCAGCTTGTATCCGACTACCTCGAGGATCGCGGACCCCATCCCGTGGCGCAGCTTCAGCGCGAGGCGCCGCGCTTCCGCGCCAAGCGTGTCCTGCGCCGCCTACTCGACACCGCGCCATCGAATGCCTTGATCAACGCCTTCCTGATGACCCCGCCCTCCAAGGCCATCGCGCAGCGCCTCTATTTCCATAGTCGCGCCTCGGGGCCGGCAACCTTCGAAGCCTGGGCGCGGGAATTCGAGCGCGGCGAGCTTTCCACCGCGCGGCCCGAACTCTCGCAGGCCAAGCTGCGTTTGATCTAAACCGGCTTGCGGCGGAAAGCGCCCGTTCGTAAGGCTTCGGCATGAACCGTAGGACATTCCTGGCCGCGCTGATGGCGACGAGTCTTCCCTTTCCGGCCAATGCCACCCAGTGCCGCGACGGCGCCGACAATGCGCAGGACGTCGACTGGCTGATCACGCTGATGGCGGCGCGCTATGCCTATCTGCCGGATCGTCACATCGATCTCGAAAAGCTTCGGCGGGTCTATGTCGCCGAGGCGGGAGCGGTCTGCGAGCCGCATGCATTCCTGAATGTGCTGGAGCGCTTCCTTGGCGAATTCCACGATCATCACATCGAAGCGACGGTGAACAACGCGCATTCGCCGCAGCTCGTCCCCAGCGGCACCGATCTTTGGGCATCGATGCGAAGCGGCCGCGCGACGATCGAACAGGTGCGACCGCATTCCGACGCGGCGCGTGCGGGTGTGCGGGCCGGCGATGGGGTCGTATCGATCGGCGGCATCGCCGCTGCGCAAGCCGTCGCGGCCAGGACGCCACGTTGCCTCGCCGCTTTCGATCCGGAAGCGAACGACTATGCGCTGCGCGTTCTGCTCGCCGGCACGCATGATGCAGACAGGGCCTTTGCTGTGCGGGACGGCGCCGGGAAGATTCGCCCCATCGTTCTTCGCAGTTTCGTTCCACCGCAATACGACGCGCCGCTTACAGCCAGGGCGATCGGCGCAATCGGCTATATCCGCGTCGAGAACAGCTTGGGCGATGGCGCATTGGTGAGCGCCTTCGACAAGGCCCTGGCGCAATTTGATCGCGCGCGCGCGCTTATTCTGGATTTGCGCAACACACCCGGCGGCGGCAACACCGATGTCGCCGAGCCGATCCTGGGGCGATTCATCGCCGCGCCCGCCGGCTATCAACGCGTGTTCGATCCCGCGCCCGGCAAGTCGGCCGCAAGGGATTCTTGGGTGCGGAAGGTTTTGCCAAGGGGCACGACGATCCACCTGCCGCTGGCCGTCCTGGTCGATCGCTGGACGGCGAGCATGGGCGAAGGCATGGCGATCGGGCTGGACGGCATGAAGCGCGCGACCGTCATCGGTACGCCCATGGCGGGCCTGTGCGGCGCCACGTCGGACTTCCTTCTCCCCAAGAGCGGCATCGGCGTCGCCTTTCCGACCGAGCGGCTCTATCACCTCGACGGAACGCCGCGCGAGTTCTGGCGGCCGCCGGTCTTCATCGACCCAGCCGCTGACGGCGACGATCCGGTGCTTGCCCACGCCATCGCCATCCTCGATCGATAGCCCGACATACGGGGCTTGATCTGACGCCAGCGCGTCGCGCATGTTCGGCCGATGGATCGCTTCGACAATCGCAGCGCGCTCGCCTTTATCGTCGCCTTCGGCGTCGTCAGCCTGTTCGGCGACATGGCCTATGAGGGCATGCGCGGGATCAACGGCCAGTTCCTGGGCGCGCTGGGAGCCAGCGGATTGGCTGTCGGCGTTATCGCCGGGAGCGGAGAACTTGCCGGCTATCTGATCCGCCTGGTGTCGGGCCGGGTGGCGCAGTCCTCCGGCGCCTATTGGGCGCTGTCGATCGGCGGCTACGCCCTGACGATGGCGGCCGTGCCGGCGATGGCTTTCGCCTTCAACTGGCAGACCGCGGCGCTGTTCGTGGTGCTCGAGCGCACCGGCAAGGCGATCCGCAGCCCCGCCAACAACACCATGCTGAGCCGCGCCGGCGATCAGATCGGCCAGGGCTGGGCATTCGGCCTGCAGGAGGCGTTGGACCAAGCCGGCGCCGTCGCCGGGCCGCTGATCACCGCCTTCGTGCTGGCGCATCACGGCGACTACCGCACTGCCTATGCCTGGCTGGCCGTGCCGGCGCTTTTGACGATGATCACGGTGATCGCGCTGGCGCTGCGCTTTCGCTTCGCCGGCCGGATCGCGCCGAAGAACGCCGCCGACGGGGCTCAGGTCCAATCGCGCGCCTTCTGGCTGTACACCGCGAGCGCCGCGATGCTCGGTTTCGGCTTTGCGGATTTCTCACTGATCGCGTTTCACTTCAGCCGAACCGGAGTCGTCGCGTCGGCGCTGGTGCCGGTCTTCTATGCCGTGGCGATGGGTGCGTCGGGCGCCGGCGCATTGGGTTTCGGCCGCCTGTTCGATCGGGTCGGAATGATCGTGCTGGTGCCTGCGGTCCTGCTTGGCGTGTTGAGCGCGCCGCTGGTGTTCCTCGGTTCGGCGGCGCCGGCCTTCGTCGGAACGCTGCTATGGGGTCTCGCCATCGGAACGCAGAACACGCTGTCGTCCGCGACCGTCGCCAAGCTTGTGCCCGAGGCGGCGCGGGCACGCGCCTTCGGCACCTTCTCGGCGATCTATGGCATCGCGTGGTTCGCCGGAAGCGCGCTGCTGGGCGAATTGTACGATCTCTCCCTCCTATGGCTGTCGGCGGTCGCGGTGGCGGCGCAGCTCGCGGCGCTCGTTCCGCTCGCGCTGGCGATCTGGCTCAGCCGAAGCTGAGCAGCGACGGCGCGGCGCCGAATTGCGCGGCGAGCCGTTCGTATTCGGTCCGCGCTTGAGGATTTGAGCGCTGCACGCGCTCGGCGAAGATGAATTCGTTCTTGAGAGAGTGTTCAAGGCCGGTGAGCTCGGTCACGCGGACCTTGTAGCCATGCGCCTCCAGGAACAGGCCACGCAGCACATTGGTCAGATGGGCACCGAATTCGCGGCGCTGGATCGGATGGCGCCAGAGCTGATGCTCCGGTTTTTTCGAGCCCTCAAGCGCCTGTGCCAATTCCGCCTGGCAGCACGGCACCAGCGCGATGAATTTGGCGTCGTGGCGCAGCGCGAATTGAATGGCCTCGTCGGTCGCGGTGTCGCAGGCATGCAGCGCGGTAACGACGTCGACGCCGCCTTCTACCGCAGCGCCAGCGATCGCACTTTCGATGAAGCGCATGCGGTGAAAGCCGCTATCCGCAGCGATGCGCCGCGATGTTTCAATCAGATCGTGACGCGTCTCGATGGCGACGACACTACCCCTGCCCGCCTTGGCGAAAAACAGATCGTAGAGCACGAAGCCGAGATAGGATTTTCCTGCGCCGAGATCGGCCAACACGGGATCTGCTTTTTCGGCGAGTGCCCAATCGAGCGCCGGCTTGATGAGCTGTGCCAGGTGCAGGACCTGCTTGAGCTTGCGCCGCGAATCGGCATTCAGCGCGCCGTCGCGGGTGAGGATGTGCAGCGCCTTCAAAAGTGCGACCGACTGGCCGGGCCCCAGCTGCGCCAAGGGATCGGGCTTGAGAGTGGGCGAGCGCTTTGCCATGCGGCCAGTGTATCGCGCGCCTCGAGACAAAAGAAAACAGCGGCCTCTTTCGAAGCCGCCGTTTCTTGTTTTCCCAAGCGCCGTCGCTACTGCGACAGCCAGTATTGCATCGGCGGATTGGGCCGCGCGACGAAGCATTGGCGGTTCAAATTGTAGTTATGGATGACGTTTTCGGCCTGGTGCGCGGCGGCGGCGTCCGAGCCGTAATCGAGCAGCCAGTTGGGACCGTCGACCACCTTCCAGTGGCCAGCCACATACGCGGCATGCGTGGTCGCGGTATTGAAGCCGATACAGTCCTGACCCGGAGTGCTGCCGCTGGGGACTTGGCCACTGCGCGTCCAATAGGTCATTTGCGCACCCGGCCGTTTCACGTAGCAGATGTGGTCGAAGCGATAGTGCTGGATAAGGCCGAGCGATTGATCCGCCGCCGGCTTGTTGGCGCCGAAATCGAGCACCCATTCGGAGCCGTTGACGATCTTCCAGGCGCCTCCGGCGTGGGCGACGCTGAGCGACGACCAATCTTCTGCCAGGCAGTCTTCGCCGGCCATTCCACCGCCGCCAAATCCGCCGCCAGGACCACCGCCCGGCCCACCACCCGGTCCGCCGCCGAAGCCGCCGCCCGGTCCACCACCGGGTCCGCCGCCAAAGCCGCCACCGGGCGGCCAGCCCGGGAAGAGGGAGGCGCGCGTGAGCCGACCGCTCATGTCGTAGTCGTGGCGGCCGGAGCCGTCGACGAAGTCGGTGAGAATCTCGAAGCCGAGACGATCGCCCATGCGTTCGCGCAAAACGATCGTGCGGCGCGCGAAGCCTTGATCGTAAACGGCCATCACGCTCTTCACGTGATCGGACCCCGCCGTGTCGAAATAGCTATGGGCGACGACATCGCCCCAATCGCAATCCGTCGGATGGCACTGGCCGAACACGCGGATGTGCACGCGATTGGGACCGGCCGGCGTCACCACCATGCGCGTGACGCCACTGCTGTCGCTGTCGGAATTGGCCCAATTGCCGACAAAATCGCTGACGTCGGCCGACGCGGATCCTGCAAGACACATCGCACCGGCAAGTGTCGCGGCCAATAGACCGGCGCGCCGACGGAACCCTAAGATCTTCATGGAAATCTCCTCATCAATCCGTCGCGACCCCCCTTTGGCCCACCGGATCGCATGAAGTTTACACCGCACATTCAGGCGGGATTGCGACAGCCGGTCGCTTGCCACAAAGAAAGTCGATGTTGCACTGCGGTCGTCAGTGGCCCGGCTCAGCCGCCGCAGAGCGCGGGCGCGGTCGTTGTGCTGAGCCTCGGGCCGGACGGCCCCAGAGCCGCAACCGGGAGCGCCGTGCCGACCATCATCCTGTTTCGCACAGCAAACCTCTCTTTATCGGCCCGCAATTTGGGGCTCCCCGGCGGGAATATCGGCGTTGTCTCGTTTCCCACAACGGGTGTGGACCGCGCCCCCGCCCCCCGGTATACCCCCGCGCTCCATGGCTGCCGAACTGTCCAAAATCCGCAATTTCTCGATCGTGGCGCATATCGACCACGGAAAATCCACTTTGGCCGACCGGCTGATCCAGTTCACCGGCGGGCTATCGAACCGCGAGATGAAGGATCAGGTGCTCGATTCGATGGATATCGAGCGCGAGCGGGGCATCACCATCAAGGCCCAGACGGTGCGCCTTCAGTACAAGGCGCTGGACGGCGAGACCTATACGCTGAACCTGATGGACACGCCGGGCCATGTCGACTTCGGCTATGAGGTCAGCCGCTGTCTTGCCGCCTGCGAGGGCGCGCTGCTGGTGGTGGATGCGAGCCAGGGTGTGGAAGCGCAGACCCTCGCCAATGTCTATCAGGCGATGGACGCCAACCTCGAGATCGTTCCTGTCCTCAACAAGATCGACCTTCCGGCCGCCGAGCCCGAGCGCATCCGCCAACAGATCGAGGACGTGATCGGCATCGATGCGTCGCAGGCCATTTCGATCTCGGCCAAGACCGGCCTCAACATCGACCAGGTTCTGGAAGCCGTCGTCACCCGCCTGCCCGCGCCCAAGGGCGACATCCATGCGCCGTTGAAGGCCCTGTTGGTCGACAGCTGGTACGACGCCTATCTCGGCGTCGTCGTGCTGGTCCGCGTCATCGATGGCGAACTGCGCAAGGGCCAGAAGATCCGCATGATGAATGCCGACGCTTACTACCAGGTCGAGCAGATCGGCGTCTTCACGCCCAAGAAGGTCAACGTCGATGTGCTGGGCCCGGGCGAAGTCGGTTTCCTCACCGCGCAGATCAAGCAGGTGGCCGACACCCAGGTCGGCGACACGATCACGGACGAGAAGAAAGGCACCGCGACAGCGCTCCCCGGCTTCAAGCCGGCGCAGCAGGTGGTGTTCTGCGGCCTGTTCCCGGTGGACGCGGCGCAGTTCGAGGACCTGCGCAACGGGCTGGGCAAGCTGCATCTCAACGACGCCAGCTTCACCTATGAGATGGAGACCTCCGCCGCGTTGGGTTTCGGTTTCCGTTGTGGGTTCCTGGGCCTGTTGCACCTCGAGATCGTTCAGGAACGCCTGGAACGGGAGTTCAATCTCGACCTGATCGCAACGGCGCCGAGCGTCATCTACCAGATCCATTTGACCGACGGGACGGTGATGGAGCTGCACAACCCGTCCGACATGCCGGACGTGATGAAGATCGATAAAATTTTGGAACCGTGGATCAAGGCGACGATCCTTGTGCCCGACGATTATCTCGGGGCCGTGCTGAAGTTGTGCGAAGACCGCCGCGGCCGCCAGGTCGAGCTGACCTATGCCGGCAACCGCGCCATGGTGGTCTATCATCTGCCGCTGAACGAAGTGGTGTTCGATTTCTACGACCGGCTGAAATCGGTAAGCCGTGGCTATGCCTCTTTCGACTATCACATCGAGGGCTATGAAGAGGGCGACCTCGTCAAGATGTCGATCCTGGTCAATGGCGATCCGGTCGACGCGCTCTCGATGATCGTGAACAAGCAACGCGCCGAAGGGCGCGGGCGGGCGATGTGCGAGAAGCTGAAAGAGCTGATCCCGCGCCACATGTTCGTGATCCCGATCCAGGCGGCGATCGGCGGCAAGATCATCGCGCGCGAGACCCTGTCTGCCCTGCGCAAGGACGTGACGGCCAAATGCTATGGCGGCGACATCAGCCGCAAGCGCAAGCTCCTCGACAAGCAGAAAGAGGGCAAGAAGAAGATGCGCCAATTCGGCAAGGTCGATATCCCGCAGGAAGCCTTCATCGCCGCGCTCAAGATGGACCAGGACTAGGCGCGTAGGAGGCCCAAAGACGTTGATGTCATGAGCCTTCGCCACATACCGCTATGGATGGACGCCACGGCCGTCGCGCGGGTCGATGCCCGCCTGGAGAAGGTTCGCCGCGAGGAGGCGGTCGCCATTCCGCTGGCCATCGAAAGCGGCAGCCGGGCGTGGGGTTTCCCGTCTCCTGACAGCGACTACGATTGCCGTTTTATTTATGTCCGCCGCCGGGAAGATTACTTGTCGCTGTTCCCGAGCCGCGATGTCATCGAAACACCGCTTGAGGGCGAGTTGGACGTCAACGGCTGGGACGTCGCAAAGGCGCTCAAACTGTTGCTCAAGGGCAATGCGGTTGTCATCGAATGGCTGACGTCGCCGATCGCCTATGGCGGCGACGCCCAGTTCCGGAACGAATTTCTTGCGCTTGCCCACAGGATTGCCAACCGCGCGCTGGTCGCGCGGCACTATCTCCATCTCGGCGAGCGCCAGAGGCATGCCTATTTTGCCGACGGTGAGACCGTGCCGCTGAAGAAGTTGTTCTACGCGTTGCGGCCGGCGGCGGCTCTGCGCTGGCTGCGCCTGCATCCCGGTGAGGCCGTCGCGCCGATGCACTTCCCCACTCTGATCGCGGCGTGCGATGTTCCGGGCGATGTGCGATTGATCGTGGCTGATCTGATGGCGCGGAAAGCGGTCACACGCGAGCTTGGCACCGGGGTCCTGCCGCAAACTATCGCGTCCTTTATGGACGAAGAATTTGCACGGGCACGCGATATATTCCCGGCAGAGACGCGCGCCGCCGGCTTGGAGGCGAGGCGGGAAGCCCAAGGATTCTTCCGTGCGATCCTGGGGCGTTTTGGGGGCGCCGCATGACCGAACTCGATCTGCTCACCCTTGCCCGATCCACGACACAGAACGAGATCGCCTATTTCTCGCAGATGATCGCCATCAATTTCGCCATGGTGGTCGCGATCTACTATTTTCTCAATCAGGCGCGCTTCGCGATGAAACTGTTCGCCTTCATCGCGTACATGGTCGGCATGCTGCTGTTCCTTGGACAGATGCTGCTGGAGACCAATCTGAAGGTGTCATTGCTCCAAAGCCTGCGGGGTTTGCCGCATCCGTCAGCCGTGACCCGCGAATACCTGGCATTGGCGGATGTCTGGTTGAGTTCGCTTACAGCAATCCTGTTCAACGGCGCGATTTGGATCCTCTGCCTGGGGGTCTTTTACCTGTTGTTCTTCTGGCGGAAATCGCCGGAGGAGCGAGACGTGCGTATCGTGAAGGCCCCGCCGACCTGATGGAGTGCGGCGATTTTGTCCGCGATCTGGTGACGAAACCGCTCCTGGCGTAAGACGGCGCGTGGTCCACGGCCCGAATAGATGTCTTCTGTTGTCGCCCTGATCGATTACGGCTCCGGCAATCTGCGTTCGGCGGAAAAGGCACTCGCGCGGGTCGCGGCGGAGCGGGGAACCGGTCAGCAGATCGTGGTGACCGCGGATGCGGCCGTCGTTGCGCGGGCCGAGCGGATCGTCTTGCCGGGTGTCGGCGCTTTCGCCGATTGCATGAGCGGCCTGGCGACCCTGCCCGGCATGGTAGCGATTTTGAACGAGCGTGTGATCGCGAACGGCGCGCCTTTCCTGGGCATCTGTGTCGGTATGCAGCTGATGGCGAGCGTGGGGCGGGAGTTCGGGGATCATGCCGGGCTGGATTGGATCAGGGGCGAAGTCGTGCGGATGACGCCGGCCGACCCAGCGCTGAAGATTCCACAGATCGGCTGGAATGAACTCGCCGTGTCGCGGGAGCATCCGGTGATGGCCGGTTTGCCGGCGCAGGCAAACGCCTATTTCGTGCATTCCTACGCATTTTCCTGTACCCGGCGGGAGGATGTGTTGGCGCGGACCGACTACGGCGGACCCGTCACCGCGGCGGTCGCGCGCGACAATCTGGTTGGCGTGCAGTTTCATCCCGAGAAGAGCCAGGCCATCGGCCTTGGCCTGCTCGGCAACTTCCTCGAGTGGCGGCCGTGATTCTTTTCCCGGCGATCGATCTGAAGGACGGCCGGTGCGTGCGGTTGAAACGTGGGTTGATGGATCAGGCCACCGTGTTCAATGATGACCCGGCGGCGCAGGCGCGACTGTTTCAGCAGGCCGGGTTTCAATGGCTGCATTGCGTGGATTTGAATGGTGCCTTCGACGGCCGCTCGGTGAATGCCGACGCGGTACGAGCGATCCGCGCGGGGATCGACCTTCCCATCCAGCTCGGCGGCGGCATTCGCGACATGGCCGGCGTGACCGCCTGGCTGGAAGCGGGGATCACGCGGGTGATCCTGGGGACGGCGGCGCTCAAGAACCCGGCCTTCGTGAAGGAGGCGGCACGCGCCTATCCCGGGCGGATCGTGGTTGGGGCGGACGCAAAGGGCGGCAAGGTGGCGACCGAAGGGTGGGCCGAGGTGTCGGATCTGACGCCGGCGGAGCTCGGGAAGCGGTTCGAGGATGCAGGGGTAGCGGCAATCCTGTTCACGGACGTGGATGGCGACGGCCTGTTGCAGGGCGTGAACGTCTCGGCCACCACAGCCCTGGCGAGAGCGGTGCGGATACCCGTTATCGCGTCGGGCGGGGTCGGCGGGATCGAGGACATCGAGCGGCTGGTGGCAGCCAAGGAACCCAATATCGAGGGCGTTGTGATCGGACGGGCGCTGTATGACGGCCGGATCGATCCACGGGTGGCGCTGGCGCTTTCGAACGCCGTTCGATAATTTACGAATTCCCGGAATTATAATTAATATACAACGAGATAAATGGCCTACCGACCTTTGCTCAGACGGCGCGCGACCTCGTCGAGCTGCTCCAGCGTTTTGTAGGAAATCCGCACTTCGCCGCCTTTGGATACTTTGTGTATTACTTTAACTTTGAGCCCTAAGGCATTGGAAAGACGCGATTCAAGATCAATGATGTTTGGATCTTCGATTGGCTTGCGGGCTTTGGGCGTTTTGTGGATGGATGAACGCCGTTCGGCCTGCCGCACATTGAGCATCCCAGTGACGATGGCGTTGGCACGCGCTTCGGCATCGGGCAGGCCGATCAGGGTGCGGGCATGTCCGGCCGTCAGCCGCCCGTCCCGCACCATCGCCTTGACCGACTCGGGGAGGGTGAGCAGGCGCATCGTGTTGGCGATGTGGCTGCGGCTCTTGCCGACCTCCTTGGCGACCCGCTCCTGGGTGTATTGGAAGCGTTCCAGCAGCTCGCTATAGGCGGCGGCCTCCTCGATGGCGTTGAGATCGGCCCGCTGGACGTTTTCGATGATCGCGATTTCGAGCGACTCGGAATCGCCCATTTCGCGGACAACCACGGGCACGTCGTGGAGCTTGGCCATCTGGGCGGCACGCCAGCGCCGCTCTCCGGCGACGATCTCGTACAGGTTGGGCTCGCCCTTGATGGGCCGCACCAGGATGGGCTGGAGGACGCCCTTCTCCTTCACCGATTCCGCGAGGTCGTTCAGATCCTCCGGCGCGAAGCGCTTGCGCGGCTGCAATTTGTTCGGCCGCAGGAACGCGACCGGCAGCTTGTGCGCCGTCCGCGCCTCGCCGCGCGTCGGCACCGCTTCCTCGCCGATCAGGGCCGATAGGCCGCGGCCGAGGCCGCGTGGGCGATCTTCCGCCGCCATCATGCCGCGACCTTCATGCGCTCGCGCTCGCGCGCGATCATCTCGCCGGCGAGCTTGATATAGGCCTGGCTGCCCGGGCAGCGCAGATCGTAGACCAGCGCCGGCAGGCCGTGGCTCGGTGCTTCGGAGATGCGCACATTGCGCGGGATGGTGGTGCGATAGACCTTGTCGCCCATGTTCTGGCGGACGTCGGCTTCGACCTGTTCGGAGAGCTTGTTGCGCCTGTCGTACATGGTGAGCACGATGCCCTGGATGTCGAGCGTCGGATTGAGATTGGCCTTCACCAGGTCGACCGTCTTGAGCAGTTGCGACAGGCCTTCCAGCGCGAAGAACTCGCATTGCAGCGGCACGATCACCGCGTCCGCCGCCGCCATGGCATTGACGGTGAGCAGCGTGAGAGAGGGCGGACAATCGATCAGCACATAGGAGAAGGGAGATGATCCGTAGGTGGAGTATTCCGCCAGCGCGTCCTTCAAGATGAAATTGCGGCGCGTCCGATCGATCAGCTCCAGCTCGGCGCCCGACAGATCCACGGTCGAGGGCACCAGCGACAAGCGCGGAATACGGGTGGGCACGATCGCGTCGGCGATCACCGCTTCGCCCATCAGCACGTCGTAGGTCGTGAGCTTGCGTTCGGCGCGCGGGATGCCCAGCCCCGTGGAGGCGTTGCCCTGGGGGTCGAGGTCGATCACCAGGGTCGGCTGGCCGACGGCCGCCAGGGCGGTGCCGAGGTTGATGGCCGTGGTGGTCTTGCCCACCCCGCCCTTCTGGTTGGCGATCACCAAAACCCGCGGCTTAGGGCCGGCTACGCTTGGGTCGGACATGGTTGAGCTCCCGGACCTCCAGAATAACACCGGAAGGATCGGTGGCGCTCTGGTGCTGGAGGGTCTTCATCCTCCAAGATTTACGGGCTTCGGTCAATTCAGACGCTAGGGATTGACCCTTGAGAAGCAGGCAAACAGTTGCCGGGCCGGCGAATTGCTGTGCATAGCCGAGCAGGATCGGGAGCGGCGCCAGCGCGCGGGCGGTGACGACGTCGAAGACCTGCCGCGGAGCAGCTTCGATCCGCTCGTTGCGTACCTCGACCGCGAGCTGCATTCGCTCGGCGGCCGCCTTGAGGAAGGCTGTCTTTTTCCCCGTCGCTTCGAACAGGGTCACGGCAACGCGGCCGCGCAGCAGTTCGGCCAGCACCAGGCCGGGAAACCCTGCCCCACTGCCCAGATCGGCTAGTGTTTTCGCGCCTGGCGGGACAAAGGCCGCGAGCTGCGCCGAATCCCAGATGTGCCGGCGCCATGCATCGGCAAGCGCCGCCCGCGAGACGAGGTTGTGGCGGGCATTCCAGTCCTCCAGGAGCCCGAGATAGGCCTTCAGCCGTCCGAGTGTTTCACGTGAAACACCGGTCTGGGCCGCGAAATCCTCGGGACCAAAGCCCTCAGCCACGCCGCGCCCGGACATGAGCCAGAACCAGGGTCAGCGCCGCCGGCGTCACGCCGTCGATCCGCGCGGCCTGCCCCAAAGTCTCGGGCCGGATGCGGCCGAGTTTGGTCGCCGCTTCGGTCGAAAGTCCCTGGATCGCACGGTAATCCAGCGCCGCCGGCAGGCGCAGCGCCTCGTCCTTGCGGAATGCCAGGATGTCGGCCTCCTGGCGATCGAGATAGCCGGCATATTGGCTGTCGATCTCAAGCTGCTCGACGATGTCGGACGCAAAGTCGCCGATTTCCGGCCAAATGCGCGACAGCGAGGGTAGATCGACCTCCGGCAGGCTGAGCAGGTCCAGCGCCGTTCGGCGCACGCCGTCCTGGCGAACCGTTAGCCCGCGCTTCTGGGCCTCGTTTGGGGTCAGCACAAGCGATCGCATCGTGCTGCGGGCGATCTCAAGGCGCTCCACCTTGGCCGCAAAAGCCTGGCGCCGCGCGGCGCCCACGATGCCGATACGCTCGCCCAACGGCGTGAGCCGCTGATCGGCATTGTCCGCCCGCAACGAAAGGCGATACTCCGCCCGGCTGGTGAACATGCGATAGGGCTCGCTGACGCCTTTGGTGACCAGATCGTCGATCAGGACGCCGATATAGGCCTGGGCGCGGTCCAGGATGACGGGCGCGGAGCCGCCGGCCGCCCGGGCGGCGTTCAGGCCGGCCATCAGGCCTTGCGCGGCCGCTTCCTCATAGCCCGTGGTCCCGTTGATCTGGCCGGCCAGGTAGAGACCCGGCACCGCCTTGGTCTCCAGCGACGGCTTCAGTTCGCGCGGATCGACATAGTCGTACTCGATGGCATAACCCGGCCGCTTCACGACCACGTTTTCCAGGCCTGGAATGGTCGCGAGCAGGGCGCGCTGAACATCCTCGGGCAGGGAGGTGGAGATCCCGTTCGGGTAGATCGTGTCGTCGTCCAGCCCTTCGGGCTCCAGGAAGATCTGATGGCTGTCGCGGCCGGCGAACCGCACGACCTTGTCCTCGATGGAGGGGCAATAGCGCGGACCGGTCGACTCGATCTGGCCGGAATACATCGGGGCGCGATGCAGATTGGCGCGGATGACGGCGTGGGTCGCCGCCGTGGTGCGGGTGATATGGCAGGGAATCTGCGGCGTCGTGACCGCCGACGTCAGGAAGGAGAAGGGCGTGGGCGGGTCGTCGCCCCATTGAACCTCGAGATTTGCCCGGGGGATGGTCTTGCCGTCGAGCCTGGGCGGCGTCCCGGTCTTGAGGCGTCCCATCGCCAATCCCAGGCCATATAAGGTCTTCGACAAGCCGATGGAAGGCGCATCGCCGACCCTTCCGGCGGGGATCTTGGTCTCTCCCATATGGATCAACCCGTTGAGGAACGTTCCGGTGGTGAGGACCACGGCACCACAACGTATTGTTTTCGAGTCCGCGGTAACGACGCCGGCGACCCGGCCGTCCGCGATCAACAGGTCCTCGACCGCGCCGGCTTGGATGGTCAGGCCGGCCGTGTTCGCGAGCGCCGCTTGCATGGCCTGGCGGTAGAGCTTGCGATCGGCCTGGGCGCGCGGACCGCGCACCGCCGGCCCCTTGCGACGGTTGAGAAGACGGAACTGGATGCCGGCCGCGTCTGCGACACGGCCCATCACACCATCGAGCGCGTCGATCTCGCGGACCAGATGGCCCTTGCCGACCCCCCCAATGGCTGGATTGCAGGACATCTCGCCGATGGTCTCGATCTTGTGGGTCAGCAGCAGCGTTCGGGCGCCAAAGCGCGCCGACGCCGCCGCGGCCTCACAGCCGGCATGCCCGCCGCCGATCACGATGATGTCGAACCGATCCATGGGGGCTCAATAGGCGAGGGCCGCCGCGGGCTCAAGGCTCGCCGAATGTTTCACGTGAAACAAACCGGTCACTTCCCAATGCAGAAATCGCGGAACACCACGTCCAACAGGTCCTCGACGTCGACGCGCCCGGTGATCCGGCCGATCTCGCGCACGGCCAGGCGCAGGTCTTCCGCCAACAGTTCCGGCTGCGCCGCATCCCGGGCCCGGCCCAGCGCCGTCAAGGCCTGGCTCAGAGCCAGGCGATGCCGAGCCCGTGTGATGATCGCACCCTCGCGGCCGGCCTCCATCCGAGACGAGACTATTTTATCCAATTCCATCAATAGTTTATCTAATCCATCGCCGGTTCGCAGGGATAACCCAGACGCGCCAGGTGGAGCCGGGGACACATCGGTCTTGTTCCAAAAGACAAGGTCCGGCGCTCGCGCGGGGCCATCCAGCAAGCCGCCCTGCGGCGCGGTGGCGTCCAACAGCAAAAGGACCAGATCCGATTGCTCCGCCCGGGCCAAGGCCCGGCGAATGCCTTCGGTCTCGACGGCATCGGCGGCCTCGCGGAGCCCCGCCGTGTCCGCGACGATCACCGCGTAACCGCCGATATCGAGACGAACCTCGACGATGTCCCGCGTGGTGCCGGCCGTTTCGGCCACAATCGCCACATCGCGCCGGGCCAGGGCGTTGACCAGAGAACTCTTGCCGGCGTTCGGAGGACCGATCACCGTTAGAAACAGGCCTTCCCTGGTTATTTCTCCGCGCCGGCCGTCCCGAAGATGGGCGTCCATCTCGCCAGCAAGCTCATCGATCCGCGCGATGACGTCTGACTGGATACCGCCCGGTAGATCCTCATCCGAGAAGTCGATCTGGGCTTCCGCCCACGCCAACACGCGAATCAACCGTCCCCGCCAACCCTCATAGGTATGTCCGGGTCCGCCGCCATAGTGGCGGAGCGCCTGACGCCGCTGGCCCTCGGTATCGGCATCGATCAGATCGAGGAGGCCTTCCGCCTGGGTGAGGTCGAGACGGCCGTTCTCCACGGCGCGACGGGTGAACTCTCCAGGCTCGGCTGGCCTTGTGCCGGCAAACATCGCGATCTCGGCAAACAGCCGCTCAAGGATGGCGCGACCGCCATGCACCTGGAATTCCACGACGTCTTCGCCGGTGAAACTGCCCGGAGCCGGCAGCCACAGCACCATGGCCTGATCGATCGCCGCGCCGTCGGACCCTGCCAGAACCCGCAGGCTGGCGCGTCGCGGTTCAGGGAGCGACCCGGACAGCCCAGCTGCGATCTTTTCCGCCGCCGGCCCGGAAATCCGCACCACCGCGATGCCGGCGCGACCCGGCGCCGACGACAGCGCGAAAATCGTGTCGCCCATGCCGGGATTACTTCGCGGCTTTGTCGGTGTCTTTCCTGGCCGAACCGCCGCCGGCCGCCCGTCGCGCGCTGTCGAACAAAAAGCGCTGGAATTGCTCGAAACCCTGGCCGCCCAGCGGCATCCAGGCGCGCATCATGCCTTCGGGATCGTTGACGTCGATCGCCGCCTTCATGCGCTTTTCCACCTCCGCCATCATGCGGTCCTGGACTTTGGACACATCCGGCAGCCCTAAGAACTTGCGCGCCTCGTCCGGCGTCATGTCGATCTGGATGTTCATCTTCATCGCGCTTAACCCAGTTTTTCGTGATGCTTGTGACGAGCGGCAGCCGCCGGTAGAAGCTTCCCCCGATCCAGCCTGCCATTGCAACGCCGCCCGAGGCTTTTGCCCCGCGGCCCCACGGAAAAGAGCCCATGAACCGCCTCGCCGATGAAGCAAGCCCCTACCTCCAGCTTCACAAGAACGATCCCGTCGACTGGTACAGCTGGGGCCCCGAAGCGTTCGCCGCCGCCGAGGCGCAAAACAAGCCCATCCTGCTGTCGATCGGCTACACCGCCTGCCACTGGTGCCATGTGATGCAGGAGGAGAGCTTCGCCGACCCCGAGACGGCGGCGCAGATGAACGCCAACTTCATCAACATCAAGGTCGATCGCGAAGAGCGCCCCGACATCGACCAGATCTACCAATCCGCCGCCAATCTCATCGGCCATTCCGGCGGTTGGCCGCTCACCGCCTTCTTGACGCCCAAGGCACTGCCCTTCGCGATCGGGGCCTATTTCCCGAAGGAGGAACGCGCGGGCCAGCCGCCGCCGTTCCGCCGCGCGCTCGAAGACATCACCCGCCATTTCGCCCAGCCCGACCAGGTCAAGACCTCGACCGACGCGATCACCGGCCAGCTCGCGAACTTCTGGAACCGCGACATGCGCGGCCCGCTGGATGCGTCCGCGCTCGAAACCGCCGCCGTCCGCATCGGCCAGCGCTTCGACATCTTCTTCGGCGGCGTGACGGGAAACATGAAATTCCCGGCCGCGACATCGGTCGACGTGCTGTGGCGCGCCTTCCTGCGGACCGGCTCGCCGCAATTCGGCCAGCTCATCGCCACCACCTTCGATCACATGCTGCTGGGCGGGCTCTACGACCATGTCGGCGGCGGCTTCGGCCGCTTCTGTCAGGACGAACGCTGGCTCGTGCCGCATTGGGAGAAGATCCTCAGCGACAACGCCGCCATCCTCGAATTGCTGGTTTCGCTCTGGCAGCAAAACCGCGGCAAGCTCGTCGAGGCGCGCATCAACGAGACCGTCGCGTTCCTGCTGCGCGACATGCGCAAGGACGGCGCCTTCGCCGCCACCATCCATTCGGATTCGGAAGGCGAAGAGGGCAAATACTATCTGTGGACCGAGGCCGAGATCGACGCGGCCCTGATGGGCACCTTCGCCAGCAAGTTCAAGACATCCTACAGTGTCCTGCGCGAGGGCAATTACCTGAACGGCAAGAACATCCTGCTGCGCCTGAGATCCCAAGCGC